>VFQQ010000061.1_pt1 | contig 280973 bp, 207 predicted proteins | sample 3512341 | NCBI WGS metagenome assembly VFQQ01 (sample SAMN10412373, study PRJNA504923) | tailings metagenome | isolation source: Relicate 2 Philex TSF1 revegetated site | place: Philippines: Tuba, Benguet | collected 2017-08-29
GAAGAATCCCCCCGAATGGGAGGCCCGTCACCAGAGCACGGCCCCAGCACCCGAAAAAACCCGCGCCCCATCTCCCCTCCCGAACACCGCCCATTGGCGTCGCAGCCCCCTTAGCGCAACCCATCGTGCCACGCCGCGCCGGTCCAGCGGGACGCTGGCGACGCCCCGGTCCAGCGGGACGGTGGATGGAAGTGCTGCAGGGCCGCGTTTACGATTCCTCGTCCCGGCCTGGCCGGGTCCATCCTTCCATCGAGGAACACCCCATGAACACGTTTCCGAGGCTTGCGCGGGCCGCCGCCCTGGCGCTCTTCGGCACTCTGCCGCAAGTCCTTCCGACCGACGCCCTCGCCGGCGAAAACGAACTGACCGCGTCCGAAAAACGAGGCGGCTGGAAACTCCTGTTCGACGGCAAGTCCACCGACGGCTGGCGCAACTACAAGAAAGACAAGATCTCCGATGGCTGGAAGGTCCAGGATGGAACCCTGACCCGCGCCGACAAAGGGGCCGGCGACATCATCACCAAGGATCAGTACGGCAGCTTCGAGCTGTCCCTCGAATACAAGATCGCCGAAGCGGGGAACAGCGGGATCATGTTCCACGTGGACGAGGAAGGGGGGGCCCCTTGGCACTCCGGCCCGGAAATCCAGGTCCAGGACAACGTGAAAGGGCACGACCCGCAGAAGGCGGGCTGGCTGTACCAGCTTTACCCGTCGGTCGCCGGGTTCATGCAGAAGGAAGGGCCGGACGCCACCCGCCCCGCGGGCCAGTGGAACCAGATGCAGATCCGCATCTGCCCCGCCGGCTCCGAAATCAACATGAACGGCGTCCGCTACTCGACCTTCCAGGTCGGCAGCAAGGACTGGAACGAGAAGGTCGCCAAGAGCAAGTTCGCCGCGATGCCGAAGTTCGGCAAGAACGGCAAGGGCTTCATCTGCCTGCAGGACCACGGCGACCTCGTCTCCTACCGGAACATCAAGGTCCGGCCACTGGGCGAGGATGGCTCCGCTCCGAACCCGGTCGACGGGGACCTCGAAGTCCAGATCGAGACCGCCTTCCCGAATCTCAAGTGGGCCGGCTGGGAACCGATCAGCGAGGCGGGGAAGGTCCAGCCGTTCCGGACGATCTTCCTGACGAATGCCGGGGACGGCTCGGATCGGGTGTTCGTCGGTGAGCAGTGGGGCCAGGTCTTCTGCTTCAAGAACGACCAGGCCGCGACCGAGAGCCATGTGTTTCTCGATATCCGCGACAAGGTCCAGTACGCCGACAACATGAACGAGGAGGGGCTCCTCGGCATGGCCTTCCACCCGAAGTTCAAGGAGAACGGCCAGTTCTTCGTGTACTACGTCACGAAGGAGAAGGCCCACACGATCGTCGTGTCGCGGTTTACGGTTTCGAAGGAAGACCCCAACAAGGCGGATCCGAAGTCGGAAGTCGAACTGCTGCGGGTCGAGCAGCCGTACTGGAACCACAAGGGGGGAACGGTCGCCTTCGGTCCCGACGGGATGCTGTACATCGTCCTCGGGGACGGCGGCGCGGGGAACGACCCGCACGGCAACGGCCAGAACCTGACGACCCTGATGGGGAAACTGCTCCGGATCGACGTCGACCAGAAGACGGACGGCAAGCCGTACTCGATTCCGAAGGACAACCCGTTCGCCCACGAGAGCAGCGCCCGGCCGGAGATCTACGCCTACGGGTTCCGCAACCCGTGGCGGTTCTCGTTCGACAGGAAGACGGGCGCGCTGTGGCTCGCCGACGTCGGCCAGAACCTGTGGGAAGAGATCGACCTCGTCGTGAAGGGTGGCAACTACGGCTGGAACTTCCGCGAGGGGCTCCACCCGTTCGGCTCCGTCACCCCGCCGGCCGATGCGAAGCTGATCGATCCGGTCTGGGAATACGATCACCAGGTTGGGAAGTCGATCACGGGCGGCAACGTCTACCGCGGCGACCGGGTGAAAACCCTCGCCGGGAAGTATGTCTACGCCGACTACGTCTCCGGGAAGATCTGGGCGCTCGACTATGACGCCGACACGAAGGCCGTGAAGGGGAACTACAACATCCCCTCCAAGGGGCTCCCGATCACGTCGTTCGGCGAGGATGAGAAGGGAGATGTCTACTTCATGGGAGTCGCTCCCGATGGGAAGGGGATCTTCCGATTCAAGTAAACGGCGAGTGATCCGAGTCATTCCCTCGCCCCGGCCGGTCTTCCGGCCGGGGCGATTTCGTTCCGGGGGATTCGGATTGCATCGCCGCAGAGCGGCTCCTACGCTCGACTTCGAAGACTCTGTCGTTCGGCTGACCTTTCGCCGGGATTTCTCGCATGCTCCGTTTCACACTGCTGGCCTGGGCCCTGATGCTGGCCCCGACGGCGCGGCTCGCGTTCGCAGCGGACGACAAACCCGCTGCTCAGGCCCCCGCCCCCGCTCCCGCCGCGGCTCCCCCCCTGAAGCCGACGCCGGATGATCCGCAGCAGGAGCCGGCGACGCCGGACCTGCCGAAGGCTCCGACGTCCGAGGAGCCGAAGCGCGGAGACAAGTCCGCCGAAAAAGCTCCCCGGCCGAACATCGTCCTGTTCCTGGCAGATGACCTCGGGATCGGGGATGTCGGCTGCTACGGGCAAAAGCAGATCCCGACGCCCAACATCGACAAGCTCGCCGCCGAGGGGATGCGGTTCACCGACTACTACGCCGGATCGACGGTCTGCGCTCCCTCGCGGTGCGTCCTGATGACCGGCCGCCACGGCGGGCATGCCTACATCCGTGGAAACTCGAAGCTCAGCCTCCGGCCGGGAGACGCGACCGTCGCGGAGATCCTCGGGAAGGCGGGATACCTGTGCGGGATGTTCGGCAAGTGGGGGCTCGGCCAGGAGAACTCCCCCGGGCTGCCGACCGTGCAGGGGTTCGACCGGTTCTACGGCTACCTCGACCAGCACCACGCCCACAACTACTACCCCGCCTTCCTGATCGACGACCGGCGGCGGGTGAAGCTCAAAAACGTCGTCCCGGGACCGGGGCTCTACGGGTCGGGTGTGGCGACCGAAAAGGTCGAGTATTCGCACGACCTGATTTTCGCCGAGGCGATGAAGTTCGTGGAGGATCACCACAAGGAGCGGTTCTTCCTGTTCCTCCCGGTGACGCTACCGCACGCCAACAACGAAGGGAAGAAGTCGGGGATGGAGGTCCCGGACCTCGGGGCGTTCCAGGACAAGGACTGGCCGGAGAACGAGAAGGCCTTCGCCGCGATGGTCTCCCGGATGGACCGGGACCTCGGGACGCTGATGCAGCGGCTCAAGGACCTGGGGATCGACGAGGAGACGATCGTCCTGTTCAGCTCAGACAACGGGCCGCATGCCGAAGGGGGGCACGATCCGAACTTCTTCGACTCCAACGGACCGTACCGCGGGATCAAGCGGGCCCTCTACGAGGGGGGAATCCGCGTCCCGCTGATCGCCCGCTGGCCCGGGAAAATCCGCGCGGGGAGCGAGTCGGCCCACATCGGCTACCACGGGGATTTCCCGGCGACCGCATCGGAACTGGCGCGGGGAGTGCAGCTGGAAGGCTGGGACAGCCTGAGTCTTGTCCCGACGCTGCTCGAGCAGCCGACCCGGCAGCAGGAGCATGAGTACCTGTACTGGGAGTTCTACGAAGGGAAGTACGCCCAGGCGGCCCGGCTCGGCAAATGGAAGGGGGTCCGGCAGGGATTTCCCCCCGAGGCGGTCGAGATCTTCGACCTCGCGGCCGACCCCGGCGAGACGAAGAACGTTGCCAAGTCGAACCCCGAGATCGTCCGGCACATGACCGGCCTCTTCAAGGAGGCGCACCAGCCGAGCGAGTTCTGGACGCCGGAAGGAGGGAAGCCGATGGATCCGCCTGATCCACCGGGGGATCGGGAGCCAACGCCGACGAACTCCAAGCCGAAGAGGGAGCCGACCCCCGCGCAGCCCGGCCCCGAGAAGGAGCCGACCCCGGCCGGGGACGAGAAGAAGCCCGAGTCTCCCAAGGGGGCCGCGGAGCCGAAGTGACGGTGGAGCCGAAGTGATGGTCGAAGTGATCAGCACAGCCCTGTGTCGTCGCGGTGGTGTGACGATCGAGAGGTGTGTGCAAGATCAATCGCGGCCGGTCAGATCGAGCGCGGGAAACCGGACTTCCGGCCCCGCCGTCGATCCGGTATTCACGACACCAGCCATGTCGGCGAGTGTCTCGAAAACGTGTCCGTTGAGCGGTTTGAGGGTGTTGTGGACGGTCCCCACGGGATCCGCTTTGTCGGAACCGGCTTCTACGTGATCCATCGCCAGGAGGCGTATGGACCGTTCGACTATCAGTGGAGCCCCGACATGGACGGGCTCGAGCTGCACTACCTCGGTCAGAAGTTCGGAGAGATCTGCAGCCCGGTCGAGATTCAGGCGGACCTCAAGGAGTTCCGGCTCCCCACCCGCGTCGTCCAGGTGGCGACGATCGTCCTCGGGACGCTGCTGGAAGGGATGCTGCGGGGCCTGCCGGAAGAAGAGCGGCACGCGCGGGTCTGGGCTCAGCTGAGCGAGGCGGGATGCGCCCGCTTTCTCCCGGACGACCTCCGCACGGAGGGGCTTTCCGAAGACGAGCTCTCTTGACGCCCGCGCGGGGCCGCGAAGATCTGTTTCGCGTGAGTCCTGCGAACAGGGAGAGCCGGAAAACGAAAAAAGCGAGTGTGGATGGCTGGGGGCATGGGCGCTCGCCCGGCAAAGCCCAACAAGGACTTTCCCGGCCACACCCCCAGTCATACCACACTCGCTCGATGTCTGTTTGAGAGAGTCTGGTGAAGGTCGAACTCGCGTCGGTTGTCGTCGCTCGCTTGTCCCTTCGTGGAGGAGGGAATTAGCAAGGTGCGTGCCGACAGAAGAAAACGAATGCGCACTAAGCTTTTTCCAAGGGTTTTCGATTGCAGTCCTCGAAAACGTGCCGAACATCTGGCGAAGATGCCCCGGAAATAGGCATGGGCCGCCCGATGCAGAGACAATGGCCCATCTTCGAGCGACTCCAGTGGCATCGGATTTTCGCGGGTGACGCAGTGGCCGACGGATCCGTTTCGTTTCTGATGTGGATGCAGCAGGCCCGCCAGGGGGACGACCAGGCGCGAAACCGCCTGTTCGCCGCCTGCCGGAGCTTTGTCGGGCTCTGCGCCCGGGCGCACCTGGAAAAACGGTTGCAGCGGAAAGTCGACGCGTCCGACCTGGTGCAGCAATCGATGCTCGACGCGCACCGCGGCTTTGATGGATTCGAAGGGAGCACCGCCGAGGAGTGGTTCGCCTGGCTGAACCGGGTCGTCGCCCGGAACGCGGTCGACCTCGTCCGGCACCACATCGTGGCCGAACGCCGGGCAATCGACCGGGAACGGTCGTTCGAGTCGGGGACCGGCGACAACTCGGAGTTCCGCGGGCCGCCGGAACCGGCCGCCCCGCAGCCGACCCCCAGCGCGATCGTGATCGACTGGGAACGGCACATGGAGCTTGCGGCGGCGATCGAAGAGTTGCCGGAGGACTACCGCGAAGTCGTCTTTCTGCGGAACATCCTCCAGTTGCCCTTCGACGAGGTCGCCCGGCGGATGGGCCGGAGCCCCGGGGCCGCCCAGATGGTCTGGATGCGGGCCGTCGAGAAACTCCGCCATCACCTCGGACGGGACACCCTCGAGTGAACGATTCACCGAAACCCGCGGGAGCCGGGGCGGGGGCCAACGACGAGGCCCAGGCCGCGCTGCTCGACGACCTGATGCGGGCGATGCAGAACGCCGACACCGTCCGGCTGGCGAACCTGCTCGGCGAGCACCCGGAGCTCAAGGAGTGGCAGGGGGTCCTCGCGGACCTGAATGCCCTCGGGGCGCAGGCCGTGAACCTCGAGTCGCCGTCTGGCCTGCCGCAGCCCCCCGCCTCCGGCGAGGGGCAGCCTTTCGGGCGGTACCTCCTGCAGGCGGAGATCGGCCGCGGCGGGATGGGGGTGGTGTACCGGGCCTGGCAGCCGGACCTCGCCCGCCCGGTCGCCGTGAAGATGATCCTCAGCAGCCGGCTCGCCCGCCCCGAGGAGGTCCGGCGGTTCTACGCCGAGGCTCGCCTCACAGCGCGGGTCCGGCATCCGCACATCGTCTCGATCTATGAGGCGGGTGAGGACGGAGGTCAGCACTTCTACGCGATGGAGTACATCGAGGGGATCAGTCTCGACCGGCACGCCGCTGGACGGGCTCTCGATGTCGAAGAGGCGTGCCGGCTGATGGCGCCGGTGATCCGGGCGGTCGGGCACCTCCACCGGGAAGGGATTCTGCACCGCGACCTCAAGCCGGCGAACCTGCTGCTCGACGGTCAGGGGAAGCTGCACGTTGCAGACTTCGGGCTGGCCACGCTCCTCAGCTCCGACCAGCGGCATACGCTGTCGGGAACGGTCCTCGGGACCCCCGCCTACATGCCCCCGGAGCAGGCGGCCGGAAAGATCCGCGAGCTGACGCCGCAGGCGGACATCTACAGCCTCGGGGCGATCCTCTACGAGCTGCTGGCGGGGCGGCCCCTCTATGAAGACGACTCTCCCGCCCGGCTGCTGCTGCAGGTGATCGAGCGGGAGCCGCAGCCGGTGCAGCGGTTCAACCGGAATGTCCCGCGGAGCCTGTGGTGGGTCGTCCGCCGCAGCCTCGAGAAGACCCCCGAGCAGCGGTACCAGTCGGCCGATGCCTTTGCCGACGATCTCGAGCGGTTCCTCCGCGGAGAACCGGTCGAGGCCCGGAGCGATGCCTGGTCGCGGGAGATCGTCCGCGTGGCGCGGCGGCACCCTCCCGTGACCTACCGGCTGATGGCGATCATGGCGGCGCTGGCGATCGTCGCCGCGCGGGTCGCGTTCCATCCGGAGACGTTCGAGTTCTACACCCCGGTGCTGCTGGCGATCGTGGTCTGGGCGGCACTCGTCGTCGCCTGGGAGGCGATCTGGCAGCGGTGGCCCCCCGGACGGGAGCGGATCGCGACCGCGATGACCCTCTCGGACGTGGTGGTCCTGACCTACATCATGGAGATCACCGGCTCGGTCGACGGTCCGGTGATGTCCCTCTACCACATCGTGATCTCGGCCGCGGGGCTGTCGCTCCGCCGCCGCCGGGTCTGGATCGCCGTCGGGGCGAGCCTCGCCGCGTACGCTTTCCTGCTGACCAATCCCCCCTTCCCCGGGGCGCTTCGCGAGCCGCACCTCTCGATCCTGTTCGCCCTGTCGCTCGTCGTCTGCGGGGCGATTGCCGCCTACCACGCCAAACGGCTTTCGATCCTCCAGCAGGGGGAGGAGGCCCCGTCGACCCGGTCCCGGCCGGTCGGGCCTGGCAGCGGGGGAGGAAGCATCTGATGCAGCCGACCGGCGATTTCCGCAGGCCGGGCGGGATTCGACAGAGTCCATCCGGCCGGAAGAGAGCTGCTGGCGTTTTGACGGCGACATGGACTGAGGCTCTGCTCTAAACTGACGTTCATGTCGATTCCCGCTCCATCGGCGAAGCGTCCCGGCCTGCGTGACTGGTTGTCATCGCAGGAGCGGCGGATTGCCGTTCCGAGCTGGGTGCTCTCGCTCCTGTTCCATGGACTGGTCCTGTTCCTCGCGGTCCAGATCGCGAACCGGCAGGCGGTCCGGCCGGACACCGGCGGCTCGGGAGGGGAAGACCTCCGCGAGGTCGGGATTTACACCGGCGAGCCTGCCGGAGGGACCGGCGGCACCGACGACTCTTCGCCCCCTCCCAGCAGCGAGCCTCCGCAGGAAGGGGTCGCTGCCGCGGCCGCCGCTCCCGAGACGCTCGTCGAATCGAACGCGACACCCGCTCCGCCGATTCCGCTCTCGCTCCCCGACACCGGCTTTCCCAGCGTGATCGGCGCGGGACCGCGGACCGGCGTCCCGTCGGTGGCGCAGGGCTTCGGCGAGAAGATGCTTCGTCCCGGAAGCGGGACCGGCAAACAGGGGACCGGTCGTCCCGGTGGGGGTGGCACAGAAGGGATCGGCTTCGGCCGCGGGTCGGGCGGGACCTCGTTCATCGGCGTCGGCGACCGTGGCAAACGGTTCGTGTACGTCATCGATCGCTCGGGGAGCATGGCGGAATTCAACGCCTTCCTGGCCGCCAAGGCGGAAGTCATCGCCAGCATCGAGAAGCTGGACGAGAAGCAGCAGTTCCAGGTCATCTTCTACAACGACAAGTCGTTCGCCCTGCAGACGCGCGACTCCCACATCCCGATGTTCACGGGAACGGACCCGCAGCGGCTGCAGGTGGCGGAGCAGCTCCGGAGCATCGACCCCCGCGACGGGACGCTCTATTACCCGGCCCTCCGGATGGCGCTCGACTACCAGCCGGACGTGATCTTCTTCCTGACCGACGGACTCGACCCCGAGTTCACCCCCGCACAGCTCGTGGAGAAGGTTCGGGTCCGGAACCGGGGAGGGGCCCATATTCACTGCATCGAGTTCGGCGAAGGGCCGGCCTCGAAGGTGAACCGCGAGGGAAACTTTCTCGTGAAGCTCGCGGAAGCCAATCAGGGACAGTACGTCTATCGGGACGTCACGAAGTTTCGCCGTCCGTGACGGCGTGAGGACAAGACAGGACTTCGCGACACGGCGGGAACAGCTCGCCGCCGCGACAGGGAGGATGGATGGAGACGACGGTCACCGTGACGGAAGCGTTCTCGCGGCGGGCCCGCGTGCTGATCCTGCTGGGGCTGCTGGCGGTGCTCGTCGGGTGCGACCAGGCGACCAAGAAGTACGCCGTCGACCACTGGAAGGGGGAGGCCGAGCAGGTCTATCTCGACGGCTTCTTCCGGATCAAGTACGCCGAGAACCCGGGTGCATTCCTGAGCCTGTTTGCCGGGCTGTCCCCCTCCATCCGGTTCTGGATCCTGACGGTCGGCAACGGGGTCGTCCTGGGAGCGTTCGGGATGTTCCTGATCGTCGGGCACCACCCCGACCGCTGGTTCTTTACGGGGCTCGCGCTCGTGGTCGTCGGCGGGGTCGGAAACCTGATCGACCGGATCCGGCTCGGCGGGAGAGTCATCGACTTCCTGATCCTGGGCCGGGAGCTGCCTCTGCAGACCGGCGTCTTCAACGTGGCGGACGTCGCGATCACGGTCGGGTTCCTGATGCTCGTCCCCCTCGTGGTCCTGGGGGACCGGTCGGCGAAGAAAGCGGCCGACGGGACTCCCGCACCACAGCCGGTCGAAGCGACCGGCGCTTAGCCTCTCCTCCGGAACCATGGATTCCCTCCCCCTCCCCCGCCATCGTTGCAGCCGGAACCGGGGACGAAGCCTCTTCGTCCTGCTGTTCGGATTGCTGGTGCCGGGACTTCTCGCGCTGACAGCTGCGGCGAATGACCGGGTCCGGGTGCAGTATCCCGAGAAGGCGGGGGTCCTCGTCCTGATCGGGGAGATCGACGACTACCTCGGGGGGGAGCTGACGATCCGCCTCAAGATCGGCTCGGAAACCGTCCGGGCCGAGCAGATCCTCGAGATCGAGACCTACTACACCCCGTCGCACCGGCAAGGGCTGGAGCTCCTCGACCAGGGGGAAACTGACAAGGCCCTGACGACGCTCCAGGCGGCCCTCAAGGAGGAGAACCGCCGCTGGGTGAAGCGGGAGATCCTGGCCGGGATTGTGCGAGCCCAGACGCGGCGCGGCGACCTCCTGTCCGCAGCGAACACCTTTGCGGAAATTCTGGCGACCGATCCCGGGACGCGGCACTGGTCCGTGGCTCCCCTGGCGTGGGCTCCCCTGGCCCTCAGCGTCCCGCTCAAGAATCAGGCCCGGCAGTGGCTCACGGGGGACCGGCCGGGGCTCCGGCTCGTCGGCGCGAGCCTGCTTCTGCTCGATCCGGTGTACGGCGAAGCGGCCCAGCGCGAGCTGACGGATCTCTCCCGCTCACCACAGCGGCCTCTGGCTCCCCTGGCCCGCGCGCAGATGTGGCGGGTCCGGTTTCAGGGGATGGCGCTCACCGAGACGGAGCTGGCGCGGTGGCGGACCGAGATCCAGTACCTGCCGGCGGCCCTGCGGGCGGGGCCGCAGTATCTCCTGGCCCGGGGCTATCTGTCGCGCGACGCCAGGCGGGATGCGGCCGCGGAGTTCCTGTGGCTTCCCACGGTCTACAACGACCTCGAAAGCCTTTCGGCGCGGGCCCTGTGGGATGCGGCCGCGGCTCTGCGGGAGTCGGCGGCCGAAAGCGAGGCGATGTCGCTCCTCGGCGAGCTGGTCGAGCAGTTCCCCTGGTCGAGCGAGGCGGCCGAAGCGAGAGCGATGCTCCCCGCCCCTCCCAAGGCTGTGCCGACTGAAGAATGAGGAGCGGAGCCGCGAACGGGTCGCGGCGCCACGCTGGCAGCGGAAGCCGGGTCTGTGACTACGGAGCCGGCGTCGCGAAGCCGGCGCTGATCAGCTGCTCGTTGTTGTTGTTCCACATGCCGGCGGCGCCGTTCGTCAGCATCCGGATTCCGGCCATCGTCGTCAGGAGAATCAGAGCGAGCAGGACGGCGTATTCGACCGATGTCACGCCGGACTCTTCACGGAGGAAGCGCAGTAGAGATCGCATGGCTCGGGGCCTCGGGAAGCGTGTTTCTTCACACTCCATGAACCTAGTTTCAAAACGCAGCACCCGGCGCGGTCAAGCAAGACGGGTGAGCACAGATTCGACCGGAAAGGTCTCGGCAACCGCTGCGGCCGGCGCAACCAGCATCCCCGGAACGGCCGGATGTTTCCGTTTCGCCTCACCGGTCCAGAACCTAGGGGGCTACGGCGGCCCGCGGGTCGAACGGAGCGATCTGGACGAACGGCTTCCCCGCTTCGTCGAGCTTGAGGGCCGACGTCAGCCGGACCTGGTGCACGACCGTGTTGACGACGAGCGCGTAGGCGAGCGTCTTCTTCGGATGGCTGACCTTGGCCTCGGCGGGGTCGATTTTCTTGGCCTCGCAACGGGGGTGGTCGATCAGGATCGGCAGCCCGGCCCGTTCGGCAATCGCCTCGAGCACGACCGTCAGCGGCTGCTGCTCGAAGTCGACCGCGCCGCTCTTGAAATAGCCGGGGGCGATCTCGTTCCGCGGCTTCGAGGGCTCGAGCGGCCACCCCATCGGCCAGGGATCCTTGATGGCCGAGAGGGGATAGACGATCAGCTCCACCCCGCCCGAGGGGGTCCGCTGCGGACGGAACCCGAGCCCCGCGTCCTCGAGCAGGCAGGCGAGCGCCGTGCCGCGGGAGAGGCCGGTGGGCGAGATCCGCATCTTATGCTCTGCCGGGAGGGCCGCGAGGACCGTCTCCGTCGTGGTGTGGAGCCGGATCGGATAGGGGGTCCTCCAGTCGGCCGCCATCAGCAGCTCCTTGAGCGTGAGCCCTTCATAGCCGTTCTCGGTCGGGACGCTCAGCGCTTCGAACAGCGCCTCGAACTGCTCCCGGTTGAGTCCCCAGCTCGGCTTCCCATCGGGCGTCCCCTGGGCACCGTAGACCTTGAGCTCTTCGAGCCACTCCTTGGCCTTCTCCTTGTCGGCCGCGGTGTAGGTCCGGTCGGCGAAGATCACCCGCCCCCGGGGATCGAGCCGTCCGACGACCTGCACGGTCCGGAGCGTCCCCCGGACCGAGTCGGTCGTGGAGGGCTTCTCGTCGATGTTCCCTTGCCGGAGCTGCGCGGAGATCCCGAGCGACTGAAAGAAGCGGCCCCACTCCTGGACTTCGGCCCCGGCACCGACCGAGGGGATGATGATGTCGACTTCGACGATCGTCTTGAGGCCGTCCGCTTTCGGGTCGCCCCGACCGGCGGCGGGGGGCAGAACCTGGACGCGGGGGCGGGGGGACGTCGTTGTGGCGGGTTCCGTGGGGCGCGGGCCTTGAGCCCGCACCTCGGCGGAGGTTCCGAAGAGCAGAATCAGGGCGGCGCAGCGGATGAGTGTCGACGGCATGGTTCCCTCGCGACGAGGGAGCGGCCCGGAACTGGACGGCGGACGAGGGACCGCTCTCCCTCCATTATTCCGGAAAAGGTCCGACCGGGTGAAGAGCGTTTCCCAGGCGGGCCGGCCGGATACGAAACGGGGCCCGCGCGGCCCGGGCTGCAGCAGGGCAGCAGCAGGGCCGGATCTCAGGCCGAAGTGAGGACCTCGTGCTCCGGGAGGAGGACGCAGCTCAGGAGGCCGTCCGCTTCGCCGCCGGTCGTGTCGATCAGGATCCGCCGCCGGGAAAACTGGACCTGCGGGACCCGGACGTGGCCGGAGATCGTCGTCAGGTGGCAGTCGGGAGGGCCGACGTCGAACGTGAGCTGCTTCGAGCAGAGCCAGGGGGGGCGGCTCAGCGAAAAGTCCCGCTGGTGGAGGATCGCCCGCTGGACCGCGAACGGCTTGTGCGGATCGAGCCCGGCGTGGACGAAGTAGTACTCCGGATGCTCAATGGCCCACGGGAGGTCGGCGAAATACTGCCGGTGCTCGGCCGGGAGCTTCGCCGCCAGGTCGTGCAGGTCCCCCCAGTTCGCTCCGTAGGAATGGAACGTCGACTGGGCGCCGTAGTGGTCGAGCCACCGCTTCGACCAGTCGGAGTACTCGGGGACCGGGACGCAGCCGAGCGAGGCGGACATCGCCAGCTCATGGTTCCCGGCGACCGCCGCCGTTTTCGGATGGGTCCGCATCAGCTCGAGGACGAGGTCGAGCGCTCCCTTGGGGTCGGGGCCGCGGTCGACGAGGTCGCCGATGAACACGATCCACCGCCGCTCGAAGTCGGGGAGCCGGACGAGCTGGTCGAGGATCCGGCGGACCTTGTCGACATGCCCGTGCACGTCGCCGATGACCGCGACCGGTCCTGTGATCGAATTCGTCAGTTCCATGAGTCTTCGCAGGGACGGCGGAGGTCACCGCCCTCCTCCGCCGGAGAGCCGTTCCGGTCGGGAGAGCCCATGCGAACCACATCGCAGGAGGCGGGGCCGAAGTTTAACGACCCGCCGGGAGATCTGCGCGGCGAAGAGCGCCGGTGGCATCGATCAGGGAGACGACGCACGAGACCGGCGGTCCCCCGTCGGAGGGGCGAAGCAGATCGGTCTCAGGTGTCGCCTCGGTGCGCCATGCGGAGCCGGTCAGGCGACAGCCTGCTCCGCGGGCAACTCCGCGGGGCGTTCCATCGGGGCGGGGTACCCGAACCGTTCGTAGACGGGTCGCATCCGCTCGTAGATCCGCTGCTGCTTGGCCCGGTCTTCGCCGTAGCGGTTCTTCTTGTATTCCTTGACCCCCTTCATCTTCGGCTCGAGGGTCCGGCGGAGGTCTTCGAAGCCCCCGAGGTCGAGGGCCGAGTACATCCGCTCGATCTCGGCCAGCGGGTTGGCGTCGAGGGTCTCGTACCGCATCTCGTACAGCCGGCCTTCGGGGATCAGGTGCTTGTCCTGCTCATAGGTCCGGAAGCAGTCGTCGAGAACGTCCAGCACTTCGTTCTCGATGTTCGGCTGGTCGTTCTGGGCGAACGAGTTCTCGTCGTTCATCGTCCGCCGCAGGTGGACCCCCGAGTTGAAGACCGTGTACGGGTCGCGATGGATGAAGACGTAACGGGCATCCGGGAAGAGCTCGTTCAGCATCGGGATCCGGAACGTGTGCCCGGGCGATTTGAGGCAGAGCGGGCGGGGATCGCGGATCGTCAGCTTCTGGAAGAAGGTCTTCATCCCGGCAAGGAACGTCCGCCGTTCCGACTCGCTCATATTCGCGGGGTTGAAGAGCCGGATGTAGTTCTCGGGGCGGTCCGCCCGCAGCGCCATGATGTACGGAGACAGCATGGTCAGGAGGCACATCGCGATCTCGTCCTCCTGCGGCACGTCCCAGCCGACTTCCATGTTGTCCATGGGGCGGGACTTGGGGAGGATCCACCGCGTCAGCGGCTTGACGATCGATTCGGTCGAGAGGAAGTGGTGCGGGTAGAGACAGCAGTACGTGTTCGAGAACGAGTACCGCTGGTCGTCGACAAGGAGATTGTGGAGCAGCGTCGTCCCGCTCCGCCAGTGCCCGAGAATAATCAGCGGCGCGCTGGGGAGCTTCGTCTCGGCGATCTTCCGGCCGTACCAGAGCTTCTCCCACCCCTCCATGATCGTGTTGAACACGATCGACCCGGGGAGCAGCGCCGTCCGGTAGGCCCGGTTCCAGGAGAACTTGGGGCGGAGCCGCATCATCTGAGCGGCCCCCTTGAGGTCCAGGCCGCACCAGAGGGTGAAGGGTCCCTGAGACGATCGTTTGACGAAGCTACCGGGCCGGGTGGGAGGAGTGGCAGGGGCAGACGAAGCGGGGGCGGGGGGCATGGGCACCACCTGGGAAGACATGCAATCCATTCTCCTCAAGATCTCTCGTCATCGACCCCGGCGCAGTCGAACTTGACGGGAACAGGACCGCGGAACTGTTGTGCCGGATTGCATCTCCGTTCGCAAACCCGGACACTTTTCCGATCCTGCGCGTCGTCGGAAGATTAACGCGTGTGAGGGCAAGAAACGCAACCGACGTTTTCCCGAATCCTTCAACTTTACCCAGTTCCCCTGGAGCCCCCGAGTGGTCCGGATTGGCATCGCAGTCGTCGAACAGGGGGAGGACATTCTGGTCGGCGTCCGAGGGCCGGACGGCCCCCTCCCGGGATTCGCGGAGTTTCCGGGGGGGAAATGCCACCCGGGGGAGTCCGAGGCCGATTGCGCTGTGAGGGAATGCCTTGAGGAAACGGGCCTCGCCGTCGAGCCCTGGGGGCGGCTGCTGGAGACCGAATTCACGTATCCGCACGGGACGGTCCATCTGGCGTTCTTCCATTGCCGGCTGGCGGCGGAATCCCGTGCGCAGGCCCCGGCGAACGCCTTCCGGTGGCACCCCCGGCGCGAGCTGGGGAGCCTCAACTTTCCGGAGGGGAACCGCGAGGTCGTGCGGCGGCTTCTCGATCCCTCCTGGCCCCAACTGTCCGCCGGCGGCACCGGCGTGATTCCGGCCGCCGTGAAAGAGTCCTGAATGCCCGAGTTGCCCGAAGTCGAAACGATGGTCCGCGGGATCCGGGGAGCGGTCGAAGGGGCGCGGATCGCGCGCGTCCTCGCCTGCCCCTCCCCCTGCCGGCCGCTGCAGATCCGCCCCACCGTCCGGCGGATGGAGGGGATGGTTCAGGGGAAGACGATCGTGGAGGTTCGGCGGCGGGCCAAGCGGGTCGTGCTGCGGCTCGAGGACGGAAGCGGGTTCGCGATCGAGCCCCGGATGACGGGCCTGATGCTGCTGGCCGATCCGCCGGATACGAAGCACCTGCGGTTCGAGTGGCAACTCACGAGCGGGCGGGGGCGGACCGACACGCGGCTCTGGTTCTGGGATCAGCGGGGGCTGGGGACGATCACGCTGCATACAGCCGACGAGCTCGACCAGCTGCTGGCGGTGGGGCGGATCGGCAAGGACGCGCTCGAGATGACGCCCCCCGACTGGGGAGCGCTGTGCAGCGCGACGGCGCGGCCGATCAAGGTGCTGCTGCTGGATCAGCAGCGGGTGGCGGGGATCGGCAATCTGTATGCGAGCGAGATCCTGCATCTGTCGCGGATCAGTCCGCTGACGCCGGCGCACCTGTTGACACCGGCGCAGATCCGGAAGATGTCGAAGGCAGTCCTAACGGTGCTGGAGGCGGCGATCCTGCATGAGGGGTCGACGCTCAGCGACGGGACGTACCGGAACGCGCTCAATGCGGACGGCGGGTATCAGAACTCGCACCGGGTCTACGACCGCGAGGAGGAGCGGTGCCCGACATGCCGCCGCGATCAGATCGTGCGAATCGTGCAGGCTCAGCGGTCGACGTTCTACTGCCCAAGCTGTCAGCCAGCGTCCCGCTGGACCGGGGCGGCGTTGCACGATGGGTTGCGCTAAGCGGACTGCGACGCCAATGGATGGTGTTCAGGAGACGGGCCTGGCCAGGACCGATTGCGTCAAGTCTTCAAAACCGCGGTCCTGAAGCTCAGTGATGGTGATGCGAGAACCGCCCCGAATGCCGGTGATGCGGTACCGGAAGGGCGATGGAATACAGGAGGGTCAGCGCCCCCATCCCGACGAGCGTGTAGGGGAGCCATTCCGCCGGGTCGACGACGAGCGCGCCGTTGCTGGTGGAGCAGATCAGGCTGATCCAGTGGGGTTGGGATTCGTCCACGCGGATCTTGAGCAGGATCGAGTCGACGTAGAACAGCCCACCGCCGATCAGCGTGCCGACGAGCCCGAACGCGAACAGCAGGGCGCGGATCATGGAGAGGGGGTGGGAGACGCGGGGAAGCGGCGGGGTGGTCCCGTCGCGGATGGCGTCCTCCCTGCGCAGACCGGTCCTGATCCGTTGCATCGGCCGGCCGGGAGCCGGACTTGAGGGAATCCGGCAGAATCTGCCGAAGGGTTTCGGAGAGGGGCTGGGGAACGGGGCTGGACCGAATCCGGGCTCTCCTTCACCATCGCGGGGATGCGACGGTCGCGATCGGCCGGAGTCCCTCCGAACCCTGTTTGTCCAATCCCCGGTTGGTTGGACGCTCCGATCGCGGTTGTCGTACGGGGAGTTTCCGCAACAGAAGGGGCCCGCCATGAGGGCCCGCGAAAACTCCCCGGGAGAGGTCTCATGTCCCCGGAACCGACCATCGTCTACTTCGACGGCGTCTGCGGCTTCTGCAACCGCACTGTCGACTTCCTGCTGCGCCGGGACCGGCAGGCGCGGCTGCGGTTCTCACCGCTCCAGGGGGAGACGGCGAAGGGGCATCTCAGCGAGGGGGACCGGGTCAACCTGAACTCGCTGGTGGTGTCGCAGGGGGAGGCGACGTACAGGAGGTCCGCGGCGGTGGTCCGGATCCTGTGGGAGCTCCCCGGACTCTGGCCGCTGGCGGGCTGGTCCCTGTGGCTGATCCCGAAGCCGCTCCGCGATCTCGGCTATGGGGTGTTCGCGCGGCTGCGGTATCGCCTGTTCGGGCGGCTCGAGACCTGCCGCCTGCCGCAGCCGGGGGAGGCGGAGCGGTTCCTTCCCTGAAGGGGTCGTCCGACCTCGTGCAAGCGGAAGGCCCCCGCGGCCGGCGGAATGGCTCGTTTCGCGTCGTGAGATTCGCCGCAGGTCCAAGCAGCGCGGATGTCGGATGATGTTGCGATCTGGCCTCATCCCCGCTGATAGGTGCTGCGGGATTCACCAGCGCGCTATCGATGTGCGCGGCTTGCTTCAGGCGGGTGTCGCATTTCACGGCGAATCCTGTGTGGCCCTCGATCCGGCACTCGCCGTGCTGTCAAGAGTCGACGGGGCGAAGTGCGACTTCGCTACCGCGGAACGTCGCGAAATCGAAACGAAACCGTTGTGTTTGGCCCCGGGGACCGGGGATAATTCGCGGCATGGCGACGGGCGGATCCAGGGAGGGAAAGAGCCGTTGCTGCCGGGTGGCGGCGTTGGACCGAATGAGATTGCGGGTGGGTGAAGCCCAAGGACTGCCATGAGTTTTTTCGCGCGCGTCGCCGCGGCCTGGGATCGCGTCCTGTATGGACCGGCCTCCGGACGCTTCGACGAGGATTTCGTCCCGCTCGCTCTCGACCTGCTCGAAGACCGCCGCCTGATGTCGGCCGGCCTCACCGCAGTCCTGACCGGACAGCTGCTCACGATCACCGGGCAGGATGACACGCACGACGATGTCTCGATCCAGGTCGTCGGCAACGAACTGAAGATCTTCGACCACCATATCGAAGTCGCCATCCATGACGCGGGGGGGGACCACCACGCGCTCGACCTCAGTGCACTGACCGGCCTCGACATCGACATCCAGCTCGGCGCGACGCCGGACACGCTGGCCCTCGACCTCGCTCCGCATGTCTCCGTGCATGTCCATGGCGGTGACGACAACGTCTTCCTGCATGCGCCGGCGGCCGCAGCGCTGGGGGATCGGCACATCGACGCCGCTTCGATCCATGTCGCGGCCGGGAACTATTCGTCGCTGCATGTCGAACTGACGGGGCAGATCGACACCGACGGGGACGTCGACTGGAACTCGACGGACTTCGAACTGCACGGCGACGTCACCCTCGGCGGGACGCTCCTGCTCCACACCGAAGTCAGCGGCTCGCTCCAGATCGATGGCCATCTCCACGATGGCGGCGCGGGACATTCGCTGGTCGCGCACGACTGGCACGACATTTCGCTCCACTCGATCGACATCGACGGGGACCTCGATCTCTCCGCCAGCGTCGTGACCCTCGCCGGGGAGACGGTCGCGCACCACGTCTCGATCGGGACCGATCACCTCGAGTTGGCTCCCGGCACGACCGTCGTCGCCGACACGGCGCACCTGCATCCGCTGACCAGCGGCAGCGACCTGCACATCGGCGATGACGACTTCGCCGCGGGACTCGGGCTGACCGGGGTCGACCTCGACCGGTTCGATGCGCACCACATCCTCTTCGGCGGCCCCGGCACGCACGACATCGTGATCCACTCGGCGATCGTGCATCAGCAGGACGCCAACTTCCAGTTCGATGCGGATCACGCGATCGTCTTCGAGCCCGGGGCGAGCTGGACGACGCACCACGGTGACCTGACGTTCGCCGGGAACCTCGTGATTCCCGCCGGCCAGGCAGCGCTGCTGACGACCGATGACGGCCACATCACCGTCGACGCGGGCCGGCTGGCGATCAACGACCAGTACGACGGGGACGTCGTCGTCGATCCCGGGGCCACCCTGGGAGGGAGCGGCGAGATCCTCGGCGGCGTCACGGTGACGGATGGGGGGACCCTCGCGCCCGGCAATTCCCCCGGGACGATTTCGACCGGCACGCTGACGTTGATGCCGGGAGCGAACTTCAACGTGGAAGTCGAAGGGGTGGGGGCGGGACAGTACGACCGGGTCAACGTCACGGGGACGGTCACGCTGGGGGGCGCGAACCTGAACCTGATCGACGTGTTCGCCGGAACCGGCGCGCTCGGCAGCACGCTGACCCTGATCGACAACGACGGGACCGACGCCGTCACGGGGACGTTTGCCGGCCTCGCCAACGGCGCGACCGTCAACTTCAACGGCGAGACCTGGCGGATCTACTACAACGGCGGGACCGGCAACGACGTGGTCCTGACCTATGTGCCGCCGTCCGTCATGCACGTGTACGTCGACAAGGACTACACCGCCGCGCTCGGGTACCACAACGGGGACGTGATCCTCGACGCCGACCCGGACACGGCGGGGAACCAGACGGCCGTCATCGGGATCAATGCCTTCGGGACGATCACCGAAGGGATCAACGCCGTCACGGCGGGGGGAACCGTCCACGTGGCGGACGGGGTCTACACGTACTCCGGGACGCTTCTTTTAACCAAGTCGGTCACCATCGACGGCGCGGGAATGGACCAGACGGAGATCCTGCGGGTCGGCGCCCCGACCGGGAACTTCGACGAGGCGATCCGGATTACGGCGGCCGACGTCACGATCAAGGATGTGGAGCTCGGCTGGGCCAGTCCGACGCCGGCCAACGACTACCAGGGGTACGTCGTCGTCACGCACGCCGACGGGACGACGATCAACCATGTCCTGTTCGACGGCAACTACCGCAGCGCCGTCGTGTTTGAGAACGCGAACGACCTCGAGGTCTCCGACTCCGTGTTCCGCGGCAAGTGGGGCCGCGGGGCGATCCGTGACGGCGACAACGGAAGCGGCGAGCATTTTCTCATCACCCGCAACCAGTTCTTCGAAGACCACTACCGCTGGGGACCGATCGCCATCGGCCCGCAGGACACGTTCGGGACCCCCAACAACTACGCCTACAGCGGCGAGATCTCGTTCAACTACTTCGGCAACGGGGTCCAGCAGGGGGCGTTCCAGGAGGCCGGGGACCAGAACTACACCGTTACGCTGACCAACAAGGGGCTGACGTCGGACGGCGTCCAGATCATTCACAACACGTTCGACTGGCAGGACGCCAATACGACGAACCAGGTCGGCAAGTACGTCCAGGCGGCGGGGGTCTACTTCGATCCGACCCTCTCGGTGACATCGACGACTGTCATCCGGGACAACATCTTCAATGGGTTCCAGTACAACGGGCCGCAGCCGAGCGATGCCGGGCCCCTGTGGCATGCGACCGGGGGAGTCTTCGGCGGCTCGCTCGAGTTCGACGGGGTCAACGACTTCGGGGTCTTCCAGAGCAATTCGTTCGACGTCGGGAGCAAGGGGACCCTCAGCTTCTGGGTCCAGATGGACAACGTGACCCGTCGGAACGAGTTCTTCGAAGGGCCGGGGGACGCCGGCTTCGAGATGCAGTTCCGGACCAACACCGGCGGGCAGGTCTACGGCCGGACGACGACGGTCGGCGGCGACTTCGTGATCCGGGGCAGCAACGACGCCGCCCGGATGACGTCGGTCCTCCCCGGCCAGACGACCAACTGGCACAACATCCAGTACACGTGGGACTTCAGCGCATCGAACGCCACCGGCAAGATGCACATCTACGTCGACGGGGTCGAGATCGGCTACATCTCCGGCTCGACGCCGAACGATCTGACGTGGGCGAGCGTCGTCAGCACCGTCAACCAGCTGATGAACGTCGGCCGGGACGGGAGCGGCGACACGACCCGGTTCTTCGACGGGCAGATGGACGACATCGCCTGGTTCAACTCCGTCCTGACGCAGACGCAGCTCGACTCGATCCGGACGACCGGCGTCGCCGCGGGGGTGGTCTCGCAGTCGCTCGATGGGAACCTGGTCGCCTACTGGGACTTCAACTCCGCTCCGGTCGACAACGTCTTCGTCGACAGCAAGAACGGGATCGAGATGCACATCTCGACCAACGGGATCGTCCCGTTCGGCCCGACGCAGGTGACGACCGGCCTCGGCGGCACCGGAGCGCTGAACCTCGACGGCACCGACGACTTCGCGACGTTCCGCGACCAGGATTTTGACATCGGCGACCAGGGGACGTTTTCGATCTGGGTCAACCTCGACACGCTGAACAAGCGGCAGGAGCTGTCGGCCGGGGGGATCGAGTTCCAGATCCGGAATACGAACGACGTCTACTTCTATCCCGGCAACAACGGGGCCGACAACACGCTGATCTGGAGCTCGACGACCGTCCCGCCGGCGGGGAACTGGGCCAATATCACCTACACCTGGGACGTCGCGACGCACCAGGGGCACATCTACGTCAACGGGACCGAAGTCGCCTACCGCGCGACCTACGGCCCGGACGTGACCGGGGCCTGGATCAACCCGACCAACACGATCAACCAGCTGATTTACCTGGGGACCGATCCCGCCAACGCCGGCCGCAACGTCGACGGCCGGATCGACGACGTCGCGTTCTTCGACCGGGCCCTGACCGGCGCGGAGGTCTCGAACCTCGTCAGCCTGCAGGCAGGGGGGGCGACCGCCTACTCGGCGGACCTCGTGGCCTACTGGGACTTCAACGCGCCGATCGTCGACGGCGTCGTCCACGGCGCCGGCGGGACCAGCATCGACCTCTACCTGCAGGCGCTCCCGCCCGATCCGCCGATCTACGGCTACGGCGTCGTCGCCCCGGCGGGGGCGGTGATCGAGTCGAACCTGTTCTACGACAACGACCTCGCGACCAACGGCCTCGCGCCGCTCGATCCGACGAACCGGGTCAGCAACGAATCGACCCCTAACCCGCTCCTCGATCCGCTGTTCCAGCGGTCAGGGACCACGCTCGACCAGTACTACTCGTTCGGGTTCGGTTCGGGAGCGGCGTACTACTCCAGCGAGTTTGCGATCGACCACACCACGCTGATCCCGCACATCGGCGCCTATCAAGGAGACCCCAAGAACTTCGGATCGAACGACGTTCTCGTGGTGGGCACCGACGGCGACGACCTGCTCGAACTCGAGATGACCGGCGAGAACACCGGCCGGTTCCGGCTGACCCGCAACGTCACTTCTGCCACTCCGGAAACGGTCGGCTGGGTCGAGCTGACCGACGTGAATTCCTTCCGGTTCGAGGGCTTCGGAGGCGACGACGTGATGATCATCACGCAGCCCGCGAGCGACTTCATCAACCTCCCGGGGGGGGTCACGTTCAACGGCGGGACGCAGAACGCGGACGGCAATTTCCTCGATCCGGCCGGCCAGGGGGGCGATGTCCTCGTGCTCCTCCCCGCCACGGCGAACTCGCTGACCGCCGACACGGTGGCGTACCTGTTCCACGACGCGCAGTTTCCCGCCCTGGGTCACGAGGGGACGATCACGATCTCGGACGCCGCCATGAGCGACGGCTCGACGACGATCACGTTCACCGGCCTCGACTCCTCGGGGGGGACCGACGCGGTCCTCGACAACCTGCAGGTCGACCACCGGACCTTCACGTTCCAGTCGGTCCTCGATCCCGATCAGACGATCACCCTCAGCTCCCCCGGCGGAACCATCGGCCAAGGGGGCCCGGTCCTCGGGAACCGCCTCGTTTCCGACAGCGGGCCGCTCGTCAGCTTCCGGAGCGCGGAATCCCTCGCGACGATCGACGCCGGCGCCGGCAACGACATCGTGAATGTCGACGGAGTCGGCGCGGGGTTCACCGCCCTCGAGATCCTCGGCGGCGCCGGGACGGATGAAGTCCATTTCCGGGGAGACATCCTTCTCGGGAGCGGCTCACACGCGGGAGACCTCTCGGTCACGGCGGAGACGATCCACGTCCAGTCGGGGGTCGACATCCGGACCAACGGAGGAACGTCGGGGGGGGACGTCGACTTCCTGGCGACGACCGGGATCACGATGGACGACACCGCGACCCTCGCGGCCGGGGACGGCGATGTCCGGTTCCTGGCAGACGGGGCGATCCGGCTCGGGGCGATCACGTCGGCCAGCACGGCCCACATCACGTCGAACCTGGCCGACATCCTCGATAACTCCGTCGCCGAGACCGCCAACATCGTCGCCGGCGACATCACGCTCGAGGCGGCGACCGGGATCGGAAACAACGCCCGCCTCGAGATCGACGGGACGAACCTCGCCGCGACGACCGTGACCGGGGATATCCACGTCACCGACCTCGCCGGCGGACTCACCCTGACGACCCTGAACGGCGTCGCGGGGGTCTCGATCACCGGCGGGAGCCCGGCGGACTCGATCCTCGTCTCGGCAGCGGGGGGCCTGACGGTCGCCGACGACGGCGCGGTGACGAACACCGGGGGGGGAGACATCGTCCTCGCCGCGGACGGAAGCGATACGGCGGCCAACCTCCTGATCCAGGCGGCGATCACCGCCTCCGGCGGCAACGGGAACATCGACCTCTTCGCCGGGCACAACCTGACGCTGGCAGCCGGGATCGCTGTCAGTGCCGCGGGGACCGGCGACATCCGGGCGTCGGCAGGGACCAACTTCCAGGGGGGGGCGGGGCTCGCCAACGGCCACGCCGCCGCCAACCTGACGATGCAGGATGGCTCGACGTTCCGGAGTGAGGACGGAGACCTGCGGCTCGAAGCGACGGGAGACGTCGCCGTTTCGCTGCTCAACGCGAATTCCGACGGAGACGCCGCGCTCGGGAACGTCTTCGTGACCGCCGACTTCGCGGGCGTGATGGGGGGGCTCTCGAACGGGGTCGGGGCGATCACCGACGCCCTCGGCGGCGAGTCGACCAACATCCTCGCGGCGGACGCGACCCTCTCTGCCGCGACCGGAATCGGGAGTGCGGACGACCTCGAGACTCAGGTCGCCCGCCTCACCGCGACGAACACGACGTCCGGCAACATCCAGATCACGGAAGTCGATCTCGCCGCCTCGAACCCACTCGAGATCCTCGGGATCGACAACAAGCTGGGGAACGTCGTCGTCCAGACGCTCGACGGAGCCCTGACCGTCAGCGGGCAGGTCGCGACGACCGGCGCGGGGACGATCCAGTTGACCGCCGGAGACTCCGATGCTTCGGGAGGGGAGACGCTCCTCGTCAGCGCGCCGGTCGTCTCGGCGAACGGCGCGATCACGCTCCTGGCCAGCGGAGGGGACGTCCAGTTCACGGCGGCGGGGAACGTCACCTCGCTGACCGGCGACGTCACCGTGACCGCTTCGGCCGCCGTCCAGCAGGTCGGCTCGGTGATCGACGCCGGCTCCGGCCGGATCTCGATCACGGCCAATGGGGACGTCACGCTCTCGCGGCTGGTCACGACCAACAGCAGCAATGACGCCGTGAAAGTGACCTCTACGACCGGCGGGATCCAGAACGCCGCCGGGTTGCTCGAGAGCATCGACGCCGCACTCGGAAGGGTCTCGCTCGAGGCGGTGACCGGGATCGGGACGACGGCGGAGCCGCTCCGGATCGACGCCGGCCGGCTCGTCGTGCTGAATCACACCTCCGGCGACGTCGTCCTCTCGGAGACAAACGGCGTCACCGTGGAGGGGATCGCCCAGCAGGGACCAGGGGTGATCGACCTCTCGGCCGGCGGAACGATTGTCCTCGCCTCGACGGCCACCGTCTCCACGACCGGCGGGGACATCGGGATCACCGCCGGGGGGGGCATCACGATGCAGGACGGTTCGCTCGTCGACGCCGGGGCGGGGCGGATCGTGATCGAGGCGGTGGGCAACATCAGTGTGAGCCACCTCAAGACGACGACCACGGTCGAAGTCACGTCGACCGCCGGGGCGATCCTCGACAGCGACACGAACCAGGGGATCGATATCGAGGCGACCGACCTCGCCCTACGGGCGGCGACCGGCATCGGGACCGGCAACCCGCTCGAGATCCACGTCACGAATCTCGCCGCGATCACACAGGCAGGGAGCCTGCAGCTGACGAGCGTCTCCGGAGCGGCCCTCAACGTGACGACCGTCGAGGGGACGACCGGGCTGACGAACAATGACCTCGGGGCCGGGACGCTGATCCTGAGTCACAACGGCACGCTGAACCTCGATGCCCCGATCGTCTCGACCGGCTCGGGGGTGGTGCGGTTTACTACCGCCTCCGCCACGCCGACGACCGGGGACATCCACGTCAACACGACGATCACCGCCGCGGCGGCGCTCCTCGACATCGTGGCGCCCGGAAGCGTCTACTTCGAGGACGTGACGGGGGCGGGCATTCCGGAGGTGCTGGCGAAGCAGATCCAGGTCGCCGCGGGGATTCAGGACGCGGCTGGGACAGGGCTGCGGACGATCGTGATCGCTCCGGACGTCCTGATCCAGAGCTCGACGGGGGCGGTGACGCATGTCGTACCGTCGCTCGAGAACTTCGTGGCGCTGCAGCTGACGAACCAGGGGGTCGCCCAGATCGATTTCGATTACGGCCGGCTGCTGGAGCAGGACTTCACGCTGCAGATCGTGTGGGGAGACGGGACGGTCGACACGGTCCACCACAAGGCGGGGGACCCGGACTTTGGACTCGCGGGACACGCGACGTTCTTCCACACCTACACATCGCACCCCGATCCTTCCAACCCGTCGGCGCCGATCCCGGTGACGGTGACGGTCTTCAACGACGTCAACATCTCGTTCCGGGTCGAGAACCAGCCGGCGGATACGAATACGCAGACCCGGACGAACGCGGTGCCGGGGGATGGTCTCAAGGGGGGGCTCGTTTACGACCTGTCGATCGACGTGCCGCTGATCGAGGCGCCGCGGGCGCTCGTCGGCGACACGCTGATCGGGACGACGCAGACCCTCACGCAGACGACGAACACGACCGAAATCGGGGTCGTGCTGGACTCCAAGCCGCTGCTCGAGGGGCGGATCCTGCTCGTTCACCGGCTGGGCCCCGACGGGAAGCCGCTCCAGGACGAAGACGGGAATCTGCGGCAGGTGACGTTCGTTGAAGAGGAGGCGGAGTCGTACCTGGCGGATCTGACGAAGCTCTATAAGCACAAGAGTCTCGATACCGGCAAGTTCCGGATCTATGTACAGGAGGGGGATGCGCGGCCGCTTCTGATCGCGGTCGTCAACCTCAAGAACGGGACGCCGGTGACGGGGAACGAGGCGACGCAGGACCGCCCGCCGACGGCGGAGGCGGACATGGGGCAGATGCCGGGTCCGATGGCTCCGTCCGAAGGGGCTGCAGGAGGGGACGAGGTTCCTCCTCCGCCGCCGTTGCCGCGGCAGGCCAGGCTGGACGAGGCGCTCCCGGCCGGGGGCATGTCGGAGGGTCGGTCGCTGCTGGCTCGTGTGAGCCACTACCTCAAGAACCTCGGCCTGATGTAGGCCCCACCCGGGTGCAGGGGCGGAGCTCCTGCCCGCCGGAGGCGCTTCCGCACAGGGAACCGTCCAACCGATACCGGACGCGGCGTTCGGCAACTCGCCCTATCGCCCGCCTGCAGCAGTAACAGGCTGCTCATTCTGAGCGGAGCGGAACTCGCGAACGGCCGACCGCATGGCGGCGACGGAGTCGCGGGCGAACCGCCGCTGGATGCCGCGGAGGAGGGGCAGTGTCAGCCGGGGGATCAGGCTGGCGGTGCGGGAGATGGAGAAAACTTCGTAGGTGACGCGGTCGTCGGGGGCGCGGTGGACGATAAAGCGTTCAGCCCCTTCAAGGGCGTGGCCGGAGACGGTCGCGTAGACGAACCCGAACCGGCGGGGCTCGTCGATGATCTGGACGATGCGGCAGGCATTGGCGGCCCAGAGGCCGAGGACCCGCGTTCCCGCGATGGCGATCTCGCCGACGGCAATCGGGCCGCGGGGCCAGAGGAGGACCCAGTCGGGGAACATCCGCCAGTCGCGGATCGCCGCTTTAGCCAGTTCGAAATCCTCGGGGCCGAAGCCGATTTCGCCCGATCCGGGGTTCGGGTGGAAGCCGGCTGGGACGGGACCTTCGAGACCCAGGGAGACCGCAAACCCAGACTGCGAAGCGGCCCGTGCCGCAAGCTGTCTCAACCGATCGTCGGAAAACCGCGTCAGGCCGTACATGCGTTTCCTCCTGTTCGACGAACCGCAACGGCCATCAGAATTTCACCACTTCAGGTTTGCATGGTCACAATGGCACAGACAATCACATTCCCGCGAACCAGAGCGATCCTTGCGCAACCGCACTTGTATTTCCATCCCTCAGCTGAAGTCTCAAAGTAGCGGAGCTCATCGCCCGTCTCTTTGAGTTCAACCATCCGCAGCAGTTCATCGAACTGATGACTCGAACTGCCGGGAATCCGATCGAACGGATCGACTCGCTCTCCCAGCCACTCGGGCCGGATCCAGTCAACTCGACTTGGCCCGTGCGGGAGACGGACATCTGGAATCTCGACGAATGAAACGTCGCGCTCCGTCAGGATTTTCCGGAACTCTTCGACGACATTCCCTTGTTTCAATCGCAGGTAGCTCCCTCTCGTCAGACAGCGCTGCAGCACCTCATTGTGTTCCGCAAACCAGCCCTCGACCGAAGGCAGCATCGGCGTCCCTTCCAGCACCCCTCTGATGTACGCGATGAGGCCGTCAGGAAGATCCTGGGGTGCGGAGCTTTCGGTCATGGCGGCGCCCTGCGGGAATCGTCATGCAGCGGCCGGTACGAGCGGGCTGCTGGGCGTTTCGGGGTCGCGGCGGACGAGGGCGGCGATCGCCTCGAGGAGCATCATCGCCGAGAGGACGATCAGCGTGACCGCGATCCAGGCGACGACGTCGGTCCGGCCCCCCTTGGCGAACTGGGCCCGAATGATCGAGACCAGCGCCCAGGAGCTCATGACATACATCAGGATCGCGGGAATGCCGGTGACGACGAACACCCACACCGCCCGGCGGGTCCGCCAGAGCCACACGGTCACCCCGAGGAGCGTCAGCGCCGCCAGGAGCTGGTTGCTCGCCCCGAACAGGCCCCAGAACATCTTCCAGACCGGCATCGGGTTCCCCTTGGCGTCCGTCACCCGCTGCATGACGAAGAAGAACGGAGCGCCAGCCGTCAGAATGGTGCCAAACCACCGCCCCGCCGCGCCGCGCCAGCCCGTCAGTTCCTGAATGATGAACCGGCCGAGCCGGGTGCAGACGTCGAGGGTATCGTAGACGAAGGTGTTGAACGCCATCAGGGCGAACGCAACGCCGAGCGTCTTGTTGAGGCCGATCTTCGCCAGGAACGTCCCGATGCCATTGGCGTAGATGAAGTTGGGGTCCTTGCCGACCATCGCGTTGTCGGCGGGGATCATCATCACGCAGCAGAGCGAGACGATGGCGACCATCGCCTCCAGCAGCATCGCGCCATATGCGATCGGCTTGGCGTCGCTCTCCCGGCGAAGCTGCTTCGAAGTGGTCCCCGAGGCGATCAGCGAATGGAAGCCCGAGCACGCCCCGCAGGCGATCGTGATGAAGAGGAATGGCACGAGCGGCATCGCCTCGTTCCACGGCTTCATCATCGGCTGCCCGATCGGCTGCCCTCCCATCAGGATCCCGAGGGCTCCGGCCGCGAGCGCCGCGTACAGGAAGTAGCCTCCGAGCTGGCCGCGGGGCTGCAGCAGGAGCCACATCGGCGTGACCGAAGCCACCGCGCAGTAGACGAGCAGGAACACGTCCCACGTCCGAACGGCATAGAGGGCCGCGTCGGCCGGGGTCAGCCCGGGATTGATCGCCCGGTAAATCTCATCGACGTTGAGCGGGATGTACTGCCCCCCCCAGATCGCGAGGCCGACCAGCGGCAGGAAGATCCACGTCGCCCGTTCCATCGAGAGTTTCCCCGATTTGACGACGAGCCCCATGATCATCGGCAGGATCAGGTAGATCAGCGACGACGTCGCGATGCCCCCGTTAAAGACCATCGTCCCCGAGCCGGCCGCCGGGACATCGGCCGCCGCCTTGTAGGAGACGCCGGTGGCCGGATCCATCGCTCCGATGAACATGCTCGCGGTCAGGTCGGTGAAGGCGACGACGATGTAGACGAGCGCCAGCCAGACGAAGGCGAGGAACAAGAGGTACGCCCGGCCGCTGATATGGATCCGGACCACCTCGATGATCGACGTCGCCCGGTGGCGGATCGAGGCGACGAGGGCGCCGAGGTCGTGGACTCCGCCGATCAGGATCGACCCGATCAGGATCCAGAGGAGCGCCGGCAGCCAGCCGAAGGCGACCCCGGCCAGGATCGGTCCGACGATGGGGCCGGCCGCGGCGATCGCCGAAAAGTGCTGACTGAGGAGCGGCGCGGGGTCGCACGGGACGTAGTCGAGATCGTCCCGCATCGTGACGGCGGGGGTCGGCGTCGAATCGCTGAGCTGGAACAGGCGGGCCAGCAGCCGTCCGTACGTGAAGTAGGCGATGGTCAGGATGACCGCCGACACGAGGACGATGAGCTGCATTTCCATGGGGACGGCCTGCCAAAAGAACTGAGACGCTTCGGATCAGTGTATCGTTTTCCCGCAACCGGGGGATGGCGAAGACTGTCGTTCCTGCGAGCGAAGGGCCTCACTCGTCCGGTTCGAACGGCCGGAACCACCGGTAAACCGCCAGGATCAGCCCCGTGGCAAAGACGCCGCCGATAAAACCGAGGAAGCCCCCCGCGAGGGCTGCCTGAAGCCGCCGCCCGGAGAAGAAATACCCCGGCAGGGCCCCCAGAAGCGTCCCGAGCCCAGCGCCGGCTGCCTGCAGGACGTTGTCCCACAGGGCCGTGTTGACCCCGAAGGCCCGCTGGACCCGCTTGCGGGGACGGACCGCCTCGTCTCCGGCGGCGTCCTGTTCTCCGTCCGGTTCCCGCGCGGTCTCACTCACTGGCTGGCCCTCGCGTGTCCCGGATCCGTCCGCCGTTCGATCGGTTCGTCAGCGCTCTTTCGGGAGCGATCTCCGACGGCCGCTCCGGGGACTCCCCCGCGGGGCCAGTGTATACTGACCGGTTACCCACTGCCGACTGGAGGAACACCATGGAATTCATCGATCCGCACGTCCACATGGTCTCCCGCACGACGGACGACTACGAGCGGATGGTCCGCATGGGCTGCGTGGCGGTGAGCGAGCCGGCGTTCTGGGCCGGCTACGACCGGGGGACGGTGGAAGGGTTCCGCGATTACTTCCGGCAGCTCACCGGCTTCGAGAAGAAGCGGGCCGGCTGGTCGGGCGTGCAGCATTTCACGTGGCTGTGCATCAACGCCAAGGAAGCCGAGAACGTCTCGCTCTCCCGCGAGGTGATCCAGATGATCCCCGAGTTCATCAACGAGACGGGAGTGCTGGGGATCGGCGAGATCGGCCTCAACAAGAACACGAAGAACGAGAGCCTCGTCTTCCGCGAGCACCTCGACCTCGCGGCGAAGCTGAAAGAGCTGGTCCTGATCCACACCCCCCACCTGCAGGACAAGTACAAGGGGACCCGGATGATCGTCGACATGCTCAAGGAGCGGACCGACCTCCCCCCCGAGCGGGTCTGCATCGATCACGTCGAGGAGCACACCGTCCGGCTCGCCAGGGAGAACGGCTTCTGGTGCGGGATGACCCTCTACCCGACCACGAAGTGCACCCCGGCCCGGGCCGCCGACATCATCGAGCGGTACGGCGACGAGCGGATCATGGTGAACTCCGCCGGCGACTGGGGGCCGTCGAACCCGGTCTCGGTCCCGGACTTCATCCAGGAGATGCGCCGCCGGGGCCATAGCGAGGCGAAGATCCGCAAGGTGGTCTACGAGAACCCGCTCGAGTTCTTCGGGCAGTGCCAGCGATTCAAGATCGAGAAGCGGAAGTAACCGGGTCCCCGAGAGGGTCGATGCCGCTTCCCGTCCCGCCTGCACCGTCCGCGAATGTGGGGGGGGCTCACCTCCGATTGAGGGAGAGCCCGCCTGTTCTAGCCTCCTGCCAGAAAGCCGCTCATGTCCGCTCCTCAGCCCTCCCTGACCCGCCGCCAGGTTCTTCAGGGGCTCGCGGCCGCTGCGACCAGCCTGCCGTTTGCCGTACAGGCTGCCGAGCCGGGGACGATGACGCTCAGCATCGGCAACTACGGGATGAAGGCCCTCAAGCTCGAAGAGGCGATCGATGCGATCGCCGGGATCGGCTACGACGGGATGGAAATCGCCACGATGCCGGAGTGGGACTCGACCCCGGCGAACCTGTCTCCCGAGCGGCGGGCGGCGATCCGCCGGCGGCTGCAGGACAAGGGGCTCCGGCTGACGGCCCTGATGGAGCATCTCCCCCCGAGCCCCGACGACGCGCAGCACAAGGCGGGACTCGAACGGCTTCGGAAGGTGGCGGAACTGGCCCATGAACTCGTTCCGGCGCGGCCGCCGCTGATCCAGACGGTCCTCGGCGGGGGGAAGTGGGACGAGATCAAGACCCGCCTGCGGGACCGCCTCGCCGACTGGGTCAAGCTGGCGGACGAGACCGAGACCGTCATCGCGATCAAGCCCCACCGGGGGGGCGGGATGTCGCAGCCCCGCGAAGCGGTCTGGCTGTTCGAGCAGCTCGGGAAGCCAGCGCGGCTCCGGATGGTGTACGACTACAGCCACTACGCCTACCGCGATCTGTCGATCGAGGAGACGGTGCGGGACGCCCTCCCCTGGACCAGCCACATGGCGGTCAAGGACGCGATCCAGAAGGGGACACAGGTGGTCTTCGACCTCCCCGGCGCGTCCGGCAGCGTCGACTTTGCCCGGATCCTGAAGCTGTTCTGGGACGGGGGTTACCGCGGCGACGTCTGCTGCGAAGTCAGTGCCCAGCTCTCGAACCAGCCGGGGTACGATCCCCTCGTCGCCGCGAAGCGGTCCTACGAAGCGATGGCCAACGTGTTCGAAGGTGCGAAGATTCCTCGTCCGGTGCGATAACCGGGCGGAGGGTTCCTGAGACGGGTCGCTAGCGGCCTGCGGTCTTCATCTCGATGTTGTAGGGGGGGTTGCTCCCCTCCATGACATCCGGGGCATTCTTCGACTTGCGGCCCCAGTCGGAAGGGATGAGGTCCTGCCCCTTCGAGTTCAGCATCGGCTCAACGGAGACCCTGTTCCGCCCCAGGAATGTGCCGCGGTGCCCTTCGACGTAGTACAGGGTGTAGTGGCCATCCGCGTCGGTGATGCCGACCGCCGTCCGGAGGGGCATCCCCTTGGCGTTCTTGCTCGTCTTGTACTCCCGCTTCTCGGGGGCGAAGGTCACGATCGCGCCGGCGAGCGGCTTGCCGTCGAGGGTCACGACCCCCGAGATCTGCCCCAGTGGCGGGACCTCGAGCTTCGGCTGGATCATCCACCAGTAGATCCCGCCGCTGACGACGAGCGACAGAAAGAACATCGTCCACCGGGTTGCCCCGACCCGCTTGAGCGCCCGGCCGATCTGGATCGGCTCGCGGGGGGTCTCCTGCGGGAGCTGCACCATCTTCGGCTGAGCGTCCGGCATGTCGCCGGGCTGAGCCTCGGTGGGGGCGATCGTTCCGAGGGCCGTTGCCGCAGCACTGGCAGCCGCGGAGCCCGGAGGCGGGTTCGGCGCGGCTGCCGGCTGACGCATCCCCCAGCGACGGGGCTGCGGCGGTGTTCCAGGGGGCGGACTCGGAGGGGGAGGGGGCGCCGCTGCCTTCTTGGCTTCCTCGATCAGGAACTCGGCCGCGTCGAACTCTTCGGCGGGCTCGGCAGGAACCTCCGGCGTCTCCGGCTTGGTTTCCGCGACGGGAGCGGGAGCCGGAGGGGGGGGGGGCTCCGGAGCGGCCGGGCGGGGAGGAGCCTTCTTCGGCTTCCCTTCCATCAGGAAGTCAGCGGGATCGAAGTCATCCCCCTTCTTCACCGCTGCGGCACCACTCGCCTCCTTTGAGGAGTCGGCGGGACCGGACTTGGCTCCCGGCTTCTTCAGGGCTCCTTCGGAGAGGAAGTCCGCGGGGTCGAAGTCGTCGGCCGGCTTTCCTTTGCCGGCGGTCCCCTTTTTCTTCCCACTGGCCGGCTCGGGCGCGGGGCCTTTCTTCTTGGGAGCCCCTTCCGACAGGACGTCGGTCGGATCGAACTCTTCCTCCTTCTTCGGCGGCGCGGCGGGCTTCGCCACCGGGACGGTGCCGCTGGCTTTCAAAACCCCGCTCAGCTCCGGAGAGTCTGTCCGGGCTCCGGCGCGGATCGCTTCTTCGACGAGGATGCCTGAGTCGTTCTCGTGCGGGACCAGGTTCGGTTTGGAGTCTCCTGTGACGATCGCGGACTCACCCGACGCCGCGGGGACGGTGAACCGCGTCTTGCAGGTCGGGCACTTGTTCGGCATGCCAGCCAGCTCGTCCTTGATCTTCAGGAGCTGGCCGCACTTCTCGCAGTTGTACCGGATCGTCATGGTCGCTCTTGGGGCGAAAGGGCTGCGTCGAACGAGAGGCGGAAGGGAAACCGAACGGCGGACGAAGGGAGACCGGTCGTCCTGCATCATACCGCCGGAGGGGCGGGAGCGGTCCGAAAAACGGCTGGCGGTGTCAGTCCGGCACGCGGGCCGGGACGCCCCCGTTCATCGAACCGAGCTCCTTCCAGACGGCGAGGCTGATGTTGAAGCTCACCGCCCGGACTCCGCCGTCCGCGAAGGCGACCTGCACCACGCCAACGTGCGGTCCATCGGCCGAGTCGAAGTGGCCGAGATCGGCCGCCGCGGCGGGGACGTTGATCCCTTGGTGCGGCGCCGTGCGGCAGCTGAAGAGAGTCGCCGGGCCTCCCCAGGCCCAGCCATCGCTGCTGATCTGGCTCTCCGGACCGGCGAGGTTCGTCAGCCGCCGCTCGCTGACGAGGAGCGTCTGCGAAGCGCCGTCTCCGATGTCGGCGACCTTGATGAACGAGTTCACCCCGAAGATTCCGACGTTCTCCGGCTGCTGATTGAAGGGGGACCAGCCGTCGCGGCCGAGGGTCGACTCCAGCTGTGCCGGAGTGAGGGCATAAGTCCCGCGGGTCTTGTCGTCGAACACGATTCCGGAACCCGCGCACCCGGCGTAGTCGTTGCCGCCGCCGGTCCAGTCCGCTCCGACCCGCTGGACGTTGGGATACGCCGCGGCAGACATCCCGCTCCGCCGCCCCGGGCAGTAGAAGAGCTCGATCTCGCTCGACGCCCCGTCCCGGTTCGCCGCGACGTTCCGGTTGAACTTCCAGGCCCCGTAGAGGGCCTGCTGGTCGATCAGCGGCAGGATGTGGACCATCCAGCTCGTCCCCTGGCCGTTGCCGCTCGCGCCGGTCGGCTCGGCGGGGTCGGTCAGGTTCGCGTTGTTGGCCGCGGTGATGTACTTCGTGCTGAGCTGCCCGGGGGGAAAGAACTTGTGCTTCTGCTCGTAGCTCAGAACGCCGGCGGAGATCCGCCGCAGATGATCCTGGCACTGGACCTGGCGGGCCGCGTTCTGGGCGCGGTGGAGGGCGGGGAGCGAGACGGCGGCAACGAGAGCCAGGACCGACAGGGCGACGACGACCTCGACGAGCGAAAGCCCCTCCGGTTGTCCCTTCATGAATGAGCCTCGTCCGCGAACGCGGTGGTGAATACCGAAGTCGACTGAAGCCCGATCAGGCAGCGGGACGACGGCGAACCCCGATGTTTCATCCAACCCCAAACCAAAGTCAAGCCAGGGTCCGCCCGGAGTGACGGAGACTTTCCGATCCGCGACCTGGCGGCGAGCGCGAGCCCGACTCCTCGCCAGGTGGCACGGGAACCGGTGTGTGCGTCAGTCCTTCCCGGCGGTCTCGCACAGCAGATGGAGCATCTCGCACCATTGGATCCGGCGGGTGAATGCATCAAGCTCCGGGGAGTCTTCGGCCGCTTCACAGAGGTCGACGAAGGCGAGACTATCCCAGCCGCCGCGGGCGAGCTTTCCGCGCCAGGCCTCCGGGATCGGATCGAAGCGGCCCGCCGCCAGCTCTTCGGCGAGGCGGGCCTGCACGGGATGACGCCCGACCCGGCGGAACCAGTACTGGGAGTTGCCGTAGTCCGGCTCACGGCGGTGCATGATGGCATGCCAGTAGTCGCCATAGTGGCCGTCCGCACCTTCGATCTGCTGCGAATGGGAGTGACTGCGCTCGAGTTCGTCCTGCAGGAGCCAGAGCCCGGCGAGGAGCGCCGTCCGGCGGGTGGGAGTCAGGCTGGCCCTGGCCCAGGGAATCGTCATCTCCTCGAGCATGGCAGGCCAGGACTTCGGCGTCCGGGGGGCCCGCGGGACGAGGGGGGGGAGTTCCGAGGGAACGAGCATCCCTGCGGGGGATCGCTCGAGGCGTTCGATCGACCACTGGCCGTTCGCCCAGAAGGGGCCTGGGTCCGTGCCGCCGCCGGTGGGACGACGGCTCACCAGTGCCGCGGATTGCATCGGCTGCGGGACGAGGTAGGCGACCTCCGGCGGGAGTCGGCCCCAGAGGTCGGGCATCCCCGGGGCCGGGGGGAGCGGGACCACGATCCCCTGTCCCGGCGACCTGCGGACGAGTCCGAGCAGCCCCTCTGCGAAGCCGGACGGGATCATGCTGGCCCGGAGGGCGCCAAACCACTCGGAGTCGGTGGTGTCCCAGGCTTTCTTCGTTGCGGCATCGAGTTCCCCCGTGGCACAGGGAATCACGGTCAGTCCGTCGAGCTGGGGCGCCGGTAATGCCAGGCCTTCAGCGATCAGGATCAGTACGGCATCGGACATGGTGCGGTTCCTTCTTCGGCTTCAGCGGCTGCGACGCCGCCACAGCCGTGTCTCGCGTTGTTCGGCAGTATCGCTGTCGCGGCAAGTCCTGTCAGGGGCTGGAGAACCGCGAACCGGAAAGTCACTCCACAGGAAGCCAAACTGACGCTCGCCGGGCCCACTTGCCACTTGACGGAAGGCACAGATGTTACATAATTCAATTAATGCGTAACACTACTGAGCTTCGTATCCTCGATGCGGCGATCGCCATCGCCGCCCGGCAGGGAATCCGTCGCACCAGTCTGGAAGATGTGGCTCGGACGGCCGCGGTGAGCCGGCTGACTGTCTATCGCTACTTCGATGACCGCCGGGGGCTGATCTCCGCCGTCTGCCGGCACGTGGTCTCGCTGTTTGAAGAGGCGGCGCGGGGCGAGGCGGCGGAGTCGGTCCGGGAAGTCGATGCCCGCCTGATCCGACTGTTCCAGCGTCTGAAAGACGTCCCGTACGCCGAACTCGGTCCGGCGTTCCGGGAGATCGACCAGCTCTATCCCGAGATCGCCGGCGAGTTCCGTCAGGCGCGGGACGGAGCGGTCGACCTGTTCCTCGGGCAGGCGTTCGCAGCCGCGGCCCGCGAAGGGGCTCTGAAACGGGGGCTCGACGTTGCAGTACTGACCTCGATCTTCCGGGCGACGCTGCTCGGACTGCTGGAGACACCCCAGTTCGTCCCTCCGGGGACCCGGCTCGAGACGGCGCTCGCCACGCTGCTCGACGTGTTTCGCTATGGCGCGCTCGACCGCTCGGCCGCGGTGACCCCGATTCCGGTCTCGGCCACGAAATCCGCTCCCCGTCAGACAGGAGCCGCCGGATGATCTCGACACGCTGGTTTCGACGCGTTTCGCCGACCGCCGTCCCCTTCGGGCCGGAGCGGGCCGCTGCGCCCTACGGCCCCCCTGCGGTCGCGCAGTCTCCCTCCGTCCATGTCGCACGCGATGGCGAGATCTTCCGGATCCGCCCGCTCCTCCCGTGTGACCGGGAACGATTGCGGGACGGGTTTCACCGGGCGAGCCGCGAGACGCTGCTGCACCGTTTCTTCCGTCACCGGACGCGGCTCACCGAAGCGGAGCTGACCTACCTGACGAATGTCGATCAGGATCGGCACGTCGCCCTCTGCGCAGGTCGCGTCGACGACCGGCACGCCACCGGAGCCGCGGTGGCACGGTTCCTCCGGGACGATCTCCATCCTGAGCGGGCCGAGTTCGCGATCACGGTCGTGGACGAGTTTCAGGAGTGCGGCCTCGGAACGGCCCTGTTCCGGCGACTTGCCCATGAGGCGCATCGCCGCGATGTGACGCAGTTGTGGGGGCACGTCCTTGCCGACAACTACGGCGCACTCCGCTGGATGGAGTCGCTGGGGGGCAAGGCGACCTATCTCGGCGAGGTCTATCAGGTCGTCTTCGATGTCGAGGCTCTCCTCGCCTGATCGCCTCCCCTCCCCCTCCCGCGAAGCCGTACCGGCCGCAGGTCAACCATTCCGGGGGAGTCGGCGAAAAATCTCGGTAAGGGTTTGGCCCGGCGCTGGTAATGCTACAGAGCGTTCCGAGTGGCTCGGCTCGCTCTCCCACCTCCACCTCGAAGCACCAAATCACGATGGACAAGCAATCGCCAACGGTTTCTGCCCAAGGCTGCCGCGCCGAATCCGAGCATGACCGGGAGATCCCCGAGGTGGATCTCCTGAGCCCGTACACGATCCGCGGCCTGACGCTGCGGAACCGGATCGTGATGGCTCCGATGTGCCAGTACGTGGCCAAGGACGGATTTGCCGATGACTGGCACCTGGTTCACCTCGGGAGCCGGGCCTCCGGCGGGGTGTCGCTCGTGATCGTCGAAGCGACCGCCGTCACCGCGAACGGCCGGATCACGAACGGCGACGTCGGGATCTGGAGTGATGAGCACACCGAGCCGCTGGCCCGGATCGCACGCTTCGTCCGCTCTCAGGGGGCGGTGGCGGGGATCCAACTGGCGCATGCCGGTCGAAAGGCGAGCTGCGATCTTCCGTGGAACGGGGGAGCGGGCCTGAAGACGGCCGCGGAGGGGGGCTGGCCGGTGGTGGGGCCAAGTGCAATTCCATTCGACGAGGGGAATCCGGTTCCGACGGCACTGGACAAGGCGGGGATCGATGGGATCGTCACGGCATTTGAGGCTGCGACGCGGCGGGCTCTGCAGGCGGGGTTCCAGGTGATCGAGGTGCATGCCGCGCACGGTTATCTGCTGCATGAGTTTCTGTCGCCGCTCAGCAATCAGCGGACGGACGAATACGGGGGGAGTCTCGAGAACCGGATGCGGCTGGTGCTCCGCGTGGCCGAAGCAACTCGCCGGCTGGTGCCACAGGAGCTTCCGGTCTTCGTCCGGATCTCGGCGACGGACTGGGCGGAGGGGGGCTGGGACGCAGACCAATCCGTGGTGCTGGCGAAGCGGCTGAAGGAGATCGGGATTGACCTGATCGATGTTTCGTCCGGGGGGCTGGTTCCCAAGGCGAAGATTCCGGTCGGTAAGGGGTATCAGGTGCCGCTGGCGAAGAAGATCCGGACGGAGGCGCAGATCCCGACGGGTGCGGTCGGTCTGATCACGGAAGCAGCCCATGCGAATGAAATTGTGACGAGTGATGATGCGGACCTGGTGTTTCTGGCCCGGGAGCTGCTTCGTGAGCCTTATTGGGCGCTGAAGGCGGAGCAGCATCTGGGGGGTGAGCCGACGTGGCCGATTTCGTACGGTTACGCCGTAAAGCGAAGGGCGAAGTAACCATCCCCGACGGCCAAGCCCCCGCCTGCGCAACCCATCGTCCCACGGCCACCCGAGTCCAGGGGCGGAGCTCCTGACCGCCGGAGCCAGCGTCCCGCTGGACCGGGGTGGGGCGATGGTGTTGGGTTGCGCCAAGACGCTTTCTCCGCCAGAAACGCCGGCCGCGCAAAGACTCGATGGCTCGAACCCCGTCCTGGCCGGCACGACTCTGTTCGCTTAATCCCATCTTCTCACGGCCACCCGGGTCCAGGGGCGGAGCTCCTGACCGCCGGAGCCAGCGTCCCGCTGGACCGGGGTGGGGCGATGGTGCTGGGTTGCGCCAAGACGCTTTCTCCGCCACGAACGCCGGCCGCGCAAAGACTCGATGTCACAAGAAAGGGAGCCCGCGGCATCGGTTCCCCCAAAGCGGGCGCCGGCTGTTTGCCGTGGTTCCACGAGAAAGCGCCTCCGGCGGGGCCAGCAGCCTGCTGGACCGGGGTGAGCGCGGGTCCCGTTGCGACGCTGGCTTGGCAGGGGAGAAATTGTTGACGACCATCTGGTTGAGCCATCACTCAACCTGAAGTCGCCGACAAAACCTCATGCAGACGCGAACCAAGAGCCGGGACCATTTCGAACGGGCCTCCAAATCGATCCCCGGCGGTGTCAACAGCCCCGCCCGGGCCTTCGGCGGCGTCGGCGGACACCCCTCCATCATCGCCCGCGCCGAGGCCCAATACCTCTACGACATCGACGGCAACCGCCTCCTCGACTACATCGGCTCCTGGGGCCCGCACATCCTCGGACACCGACACCCCGACGTGATCGCCGCCATCACGGGTGCCCTCGCCATCGGAACCAGCTTCGGAGCCCCGTGTGAACTGGAGACAGAGCTGGCGGAGTTTGTCGTCCACTCGATCCCGTCGATCGAGAAGGTCCGGATGGTGAACTCCGGCACCGAGGCGACCATGAGCGCCATCCGGCTCGCCCGCGGCTTCACCAAACGAAACGCGATCATCAAGTTCGCCGGCTGCTACCACGGCCATGTCGACAGCCTGCTCGTCCAGGCCGGCAGCGGAGCACTGACGCACGGCGTCCCGAGCAGCCCCGGCGTTCCAGCCGGCTGCACAGCCGACACGATCTCGCTCGAGTACAACGACGTCGCCGAGCTGACCCGGACCTTCGAGTCCCGCGGCAGCGAGATCGCCGCAGTGATCCTCGAGCCGGTCGTCGGCAACATGGGACTCGTCATCCCAACCCCCGAGTTCCGCCAGGCACTCCGCGAGCTCTGCACGAAGCACGGCGCCCTGCTGATCTTCGATGAAGTGATGACCGGCTTCCGAGTCGCCTACGGCGGAGCCCAGGAACTGTTCGGCATCCGCCCCGATCTGACGACCCTGGGGAAAATCATCGGCGGGGGCCTTCCGGTCGGCGCGTACGGCGGCCGGGCGGACGTGATGGACACGGTCTCGCCGGTCGGCCCGGTCTACCAGGCAGGCACCCTCTCGGGGAACCCGCTGGCGATGGCCAGCGGACTCGCGACGCTGCGGGTCTTGCGGAAGTCGAACCCGTATCCCGAGCTCGAGCGGAAGTCGGCCCGGCTCTGCGCCGGGCTGGTCGAAGCCGCGACGGCCGCGGAGATCCCGCATACCTGCCCCCGGGTCGGCAGCATGTTCACGCTGTTCTTCAACCCCGAGCCGGTGGTCGGCTACCGCGAGGCGAAGAAGTCGGACACCCAGCGGTTCGCGAAGTTCTTCCACGGCATGCTGAGCCGCGGAATCTACCTCGCCTGCAGCCAGTTCGAAGCCCACTTCGTCTCCGCCTGCCACACCGACGAAGACATCGACGCCACGATCGCCGCCGCGCGGGATGTGTTCAAGACGCTCTGAGACGGAGCGAAGAAGAGTTAAACACTAAGGCACTAAGATCTCACCAAGAACAATGGGCTCAGAGGAGCGATTCTGCTCCCCTCCGGCTCCTTGGTGTTCTTTGTGCACTCCTGGTGCCTTGGTGTTTAATCTTCTCCTCGCTTCTCGACAAAACCTCGCTACCCCACAATGCGGTCTCGTGGCCGACCGGGCCTCTTCAAGCACGATTCATATCGGGAGCGACATCATGCGCTGGCTGTCCTGTCTCGGACTCTGCCTCTTTTCTCTCTCCGCCTCGGCCGCGGAGCTCAAGGAAGTCTGGAGCGTCGACACCGGGCTCAAGATGCCGGAGTCGGCTTGGTACGACGCCGCCACGAAGATCGTCTACGTCTCGAATATCGGGACCGCACCCGACAAGAAGGATGGGAGCGGCTACCTCTCGCAATACGACGCCGAGGGAAAACTGCTGAAAGAGAAATGGATCACGGGAATCAGCGCCCCGAAGGGGATTCGCGGCCATGGCAAACGGCTCGTCGTCAGTGTCGTCGACGCGATCCTGGTGATCGACACCGAGCGGGGAGCGATGGCAAAGACGATCCCGGTTGAAGGAGCCAAATTCCTGAACGACGTCGCGGTCGACGCCGACGGCAACTTCTACATCTCGGACACCGGTGCAGGAAACATTCACCGGCTCGACGCCGAGGGGAAACTGACGGTGATTGCCAAGAGCCCCGTCACGCAATCGCCGAACGGCCTCCTGGTCAGTGGCGGCAACCTGCTGGTCGGGGGCTGGGCCAAGGAACAGGGGGCGGATGGCTCGACCAAGGTCGCCGGCCAGCTGTTCGCGCTCGACCTCAAGACCGGCGAGCAGACGTTCATCACCAAAGAACCGCTCGGGAACCTCGACGGCCTCGAGCTCGACGGCAAAGGGGGCTACCTCGTCAGCGACTGGTTCAACGGCAAGGTGTTCCACGTGACGGCAGAAGGGAAACCGAGCACGCTCCTGTCGATGAAGCAGGGGACGGCCGACTTCGCCTACCTGCCCGAGAAGCGGCTGATGATTCTGCCGCGGATGATGGAGAACAAGCTGACCGCGTATGAGCTGGTCGACTAGCCGGAATCGACTCCTCGACTCTGACCGCAGCGACTTCTGCCGAGGCGACGTCATCGGACGTCGCCTTGGCATTCTTCTTGGTGTGAAGTCCTGACTGGCGGTAGACTCTGGAGTACTGTCCATCGTGGCGGAGTGAGGTATGTCAACTTCTCTGGAAGCATTGGGAATTGATCGACTGAGCGTTCCCGAACGTCTGGCCCTGATCGAGAAGATCTGGGAGACGCTCGGAGACGTTCCGCCGGCGGAATTGCTGACGGACGGGCAGAAGCAGGAGATTGAACGGCGTCTGGAAAAGTATGCCGACGATCCCGCCGCCGGGGCTCCGTGGGACGAGGTCAAAGCCCGCCTGCAGGCGAGGAAATGACCTATCCGCTCACCCTGGTCGCGGAAGCGGAGCAGGAACTTCTCGAAGCGACCCGCCGCTATGACGAGATTCGAGACGGACTCGGCGATGAGTTTCTGGAGAGTGTCGACGCCGCCCTGAACCGGATCCTCCGCGGGCCACGGCAGGCACCGGTCATTCTGCGAACCGCAAGGGTCGCACTCGTGGAGCGATTCCCGTATATCGTGGTCTACGAGTTCGCCCACGAGCGAGTCCGGGTTCTCGCGATTCAGCACTCTCATCGCGACCCCGCCGCGTGGCAGACGCGAGTGGACTGACCACAGCCTCTCTGCTCACGCCCTTTCGGCTTCCTGATCGACGCCCATGAATACTCTTCGCGCCGGCATGGTCGGCTTTGGCATGATCTTCGACGAGACCTACCGCCCGTTCTTCGAGCGGGCCGCCCGGGAAGGTCTTTACGACCGCCGGTTCGGCGAGGTCGGCGTCGAGCTGACGGCGGTCGCATCGCGGACCGGACGGCGGGTCGAGACTTACAAGAAGTCGGCTCCCGCCGGTTTCGAGGGCCTCAAGAGCTTCTCGGGCGAGAACCCGGTTCCCGACCTGCTCAAGAGCGGCGTCGACTTCGCCTGCGTCGCCACACCGGACAACCGCCACTTTGAGGCCGCCCGGCAGGTCCTCGAGGCGGGCCGGCACGTTATCATCGAAAAGCCATCGGTCCTGTCGCTCGCGGAACTCGACGAGCTGGCGGCGCTCGCCCGTCAGAAGAACGTCCTGGCGAAGGTCGTCTACCACAAGCTGCTCGACCCCGACCACAAGAAGCTCCGGACGCTCGTGGCGGATGGGCTGCTGCAGCACGTCAACAACGGGTACTGCTCGCTGCTGGAGCCGAAGCAGATTGCGGGGGCCCAGTTCTCGGAGTGGATCACGGGCCGTAACCCGGGGACCTACGTCGCCTGCCACTACATCAAGCTCATCGATTTCTCGTTCGGCGGGCGGCTCAAAACCGTGACGGCGACCGGCCAGCGGGGGATCGTCGGCCCCAAGGACGGACCGACCTGGGACAGCACCCAGATGCGGATGATTTACGAGTACGACGATGGCCGCGAGGCGGCGTTCGACATCCACACCTCCTGGGTCACGCCCGACAATTTTCCCGGGTATGTCGAGCAGGAGGTCCAGTTCCGGTTCGACAACGGGGTCTGGAACGGCCATTCCCGCAAGCGCGGCGTCGAGTGCACGATCGAAGGGAAGACGCCGCTCGAACGGAAGATCACGATCAACAACCACTACAACGGAACGTTCCTCGAGCCCTGGGGAGAACGCTCCCAGCGGGGCTACGGCGTCGAAGTGATCGAACGCTTCGCCCGCGAGGTCGCCTACGTCGAATACGGCGGCGACAAGTCCAAGCGAGGCGAGCGCCTGCAGGAGATGCAGGGACTCGCCTACAACGACCTGACCGCCGACCGCCAGACAGTCGCCGCCGTGCAGGCGCTCGAAGCGATCCTCGACGCACAGGCGAAGGGACACGCAGACTGCGTCGCGAGGATCAACGACAAGCAGGGAGGATTGGTGCTCTACCGTCCTGGCCGCACAGAATCCGAGGTTCTCTATCCGGGACGCGTCTGAATTCACCTCTCTGCCGGCGACTCCCGGAAACCGACATGAATCCTGGCGCAAGCGATGCCGATGCCTTGCCACGATGTCCGGATGATCGCTCGCCCGATTCATCCCCCGTTCGCCTCCGTACGTTCCGTAGAATCACATCGCTGGCTGGACTGGCTGCTCTCCTGATTTCGGCGTGGCAGTTGTGGGAGCGGACCCGGCCCGTCCCGCTGGAAATCGGGCCGGAGACCACTCGCATCGTGGAGCCCCTTCGAAACGATGGCTTTGTCGATTACTTGGAAGCGCTGAATCGCAAACGGCAAAAGGGAGTGACTCCGGAGAACAATGCGGTCGTCCCGCTGATGCGTGCTGTGGGCCCCGAAGAGGTCTCCAAACCGACCCGTCAGGAGTACTTCGATCGGCTCGGAATCGCCGACCTTCCCGACGAAGGGGACTACTTCGTCAACGAGTTGAAGTACGCCGATCGACTGGCCGATCGAGACGGCCGGCCCGTCCAGGAGGTTCGTGAATCGCACAACAAGGAGTCGGCCGAGGCGCGGAGTCGCCCCTGGAAGTCGGCCGAGTTTCTCGACGTCCACCGCCGGATCGAAGCGAACACCGGCCCCTTGGAACGGGTGATCGAGGCGAGTCGCTGCTCGGAATTCTTCGCTCCACTGACGAATGCAAATCGCCCCCTCACCACGGGACTTGCCCCGCCTCCAATTCATTCCCTTCGCTCTCTCGGACGCGAACTCCAGTCCCGGGCGATGTTGCACTGCGGCGAAGGCCGCATTCACGCGGCGCAGGAAGATCTGCTCACGATCCGACGACTGGCGCAGCGCGTCCGCGGAGACGCGATCGACCTACTGGTCGGCCTGGATCTGCTCCGCCAGTCCGCCTCGGGGGTCGGCCAACTGATCTCCACTCCCGAGATGACGGATGATTCTCTGCGGCAACTCCTCGAAGCCTGGCACGCAATCGGCGATTGGCACGATCCTGTCGACGTCATCGATCGCGAATGTCGCTTCGAATCGTTGGACGCGGTCGGAGACCTTGTCAGACAAGAGAACGTCGCCCCGTGGCAATCGAAACCAGGGTACGACGTCAACCTCATCCTGCGGGACGTGAACGTCTATTTTGACGAGAGCGTTCGAACGCTCCGCGCAGGACCTCCGAGCAAAGTGTACTTCGATTTTCTCGATCAGGCTCCAGTTCGACCGCGGCCCCCCTGGTTGAAGACTTTGCTCAACAAGCGAACAGTCCGCTCACAGGCCATCGTGTCCGAGTTTCAGCAGAATGAGCACACGGCCCTGGAGATGATTTACAGAGCTGTGATCCTGGGACAGGTCTATGATGAACTCGTTCCGCTGGCGGTCGCGGTCGCTCGCCACCGAGCGAAGACGGGGCACGCGCCTCGACAACTCGCCGAACTCGTCCCCGACTTTCTCGACCAGGTCTCGATCGATCCCTGGTCCGGAGAGCCATATCTCTACCGAGTTCAAGAAGACCGTGTGACGGTCTATTCCGTCGGGCCCGACGGTGAGGACGATGGAGGCGAGAGGCCTTACAACGACGGAGATATTCTGCTCGACATCCCGCTGCGAGCTGCAGCCAGCCAATGAGACCGTTCGCCGTGGACTCATGGCAATCGCCCGTCCGCCTTCAACACTCCGCGTCCGCGTTCATTCGGAACGGGCGACGTACCACTCGACGAGCTGCTTGAACGGGGGCGAGAAGCGTTCCGGTTCCCGTTCGGCCATGGCCGCGACCTCGGCGAAAGGGCGGAATTCCACCGCCGCGACCTCGCCCGGATCCGGGGTGGGGGTGTCGTCGGTCGTGCACTCGTAGAGGACCGTATGCTCGTACGCCGTCTCCGGGGAGGCGGGGAGCTTCGTCAGGTAGGTCAGCGGGGCTCGCAGCCCCAGTTCCTCCTCGAGCTCCCGGGGGGCCGCTTCGTCGTAGGTCTCGCCGGCCGAGAGGTGGCCTGATGCCGACGAAGTGTAGGTCGAGGGGAACTCGTCCTTGGTCGCGGAGCGGAGGTGCGTCAGCAGCTCCCCCTTCGAGTTGAACACCCAGATGTGAACCGCCCGGTGGAGCCACTTCCGGGCGTGGACGACCGACCGGGGGGCCTGCCCCGTCACGTTGTCGTCGGCGTCGCAGACATCGAACATCTCTTCAGGCATGCTGACACCACGGGGGATCGGAGCGGCCCGGAAGTTCTACCCGGTCCGGGACAGGGTGCCGAGCGATTCCGCCTCCCCGTCACGATCCGCACACTCGCCGCAAAGTCGCAGACCACTCAACGCCTCAACCAGAATCACCGCAACCACCTCACAAACAGTCGGTTGCGGCGAATCCGTGCCCGTCAACCAACCGCGGCGATTTCCCATCTCGGGCAACGGGAAAATGTTCCGCATTCGGGTTCCCGTCTTCTTAACAATCGGCCGTTTTACTCCTTAACATTGTCCCCCTAGCGTCCCTGCCCGCGAGGGTTTCGGGCGTTGTTCTGGAGATGGTGATGATTAGCAAGGTGTTGATGCGTCGAGTGTTGCTGGCGGCGGCCTGCCTGGTTTCCGCCGGCTGTGAAGTCAAGGTGGCCCCCGCGCCGAGCGGTGGACCTCCCAATGCCCCGACGCCAACAACCGGCGGTTCGGCTGCAGTCCCCGCCGGCGACGCCAAGCTGGCGGGTGAGATCAAGATCAACGGCTCCAGCACCGTCTTCCCGATCGCCAAGGCAGTCTCGGAAGCATTCCGCGAAAAGCACCCGGACGTCCGGATTACGGTGGGCGACGCCGGGACCGGCAGCGGATTCAAGAAGTTCATCGCCGGGGAAATCGACATCGCCGACGCGTCGCGGCCGATCTCCGAGTCGGAAAAGAAGCAGTGCGTCGAGAAGGGGATCGAGTTCGTCGAGCTCGAACTCGCCAAAGACGGGATTTCGATCGTCGTCAACAAGAAGAACGACTGGTGCAAGGAGCTGACCATCGCCCAGCTCAAGGCGATGTGGGAGCCGGAGAGCAAAGTCGCCGCCTGGAAGGACCTCAACCCGGCGTGGCCCGACAAGCCGATCAAGCTGTTCGGCCCTGACACCGCCTCGGGAACCTTCGAGTACTTCACCGAAGCGGTGGTCGGCAAGAAGGGGGCCAGCCGCTCCGACTACACCCAGAACACCGACGACAAGTTCCTCGTCACCGGGGTCTCGAACGACGAATACGCCCTCGGCTACTTCGGGTTCATCTACTTCGAAGAGAACCAGGATGCCCTCTCCGCCGTCGGGATCAGCCCCGCGGAAGGGAAGCCGGCACTGGTTCCGAGCTTCGCCAACATCGAAGACGGGACCTACGCCCCTCTCTCGCGGCCGGTGTTCATGTACGTCAACAAGAAGATCGTCGCCCGGCCGGATGTGAAGGCGTTCCTCGAGTTCTACCTGTCCGACGACGGCCAGAAGATCGTCGCCACGAAGGCGGTGAAGCTGCCGGCGGACAAGCTGGCGAAGACCCGCGAGGTTCTCGCCGCCGGCCTCAAGTAACGGAATTGCGGAATCGAGGGTCCGGACGGGGCGGTCTCGCCGCTCCGTCCGCGACCGTTGGATCACCCCGCCTGAACGGAGAGATCAGTGCCTGCCGCCTCGCCGCCTCCCGCGACTCCGGCCCGCGCGTCGGCTTCGCTCGAACGCCGGTTCACCTGGCGGCGCCTGGCCGAACGGATCATCCACATCGCGCTGTTCCTGTGCGCGTTCCTGTGCATCGTCACGACGATCGGGATCACGTACGTCCTCCTGGCCGAAACAGTGATCCCCAACGTCGGCGCCGCCCCCCCCGAGGAGAAGTACGGCTACTCGGAACGCTCCTTCTTCCAGGAAGTTTCACCCAGAGAGTTCTTCACGGGGACCCGCTGGGCTCCCCAGTTCCTCGACAAGGCGTTCGGGGTGATGCCCCTCGTCGGGGGGACGCTGCTCGTTGCCGCGATCGCGGCTCTGATCGGGCTGCCGCTGGGAATCTTCTCGGCCGTCTACCTCAGCGAATACGCCGACCGTCGCACCCGCTCGATCATCAAGCCGGTGCTGGAGCTCCTGGCCGGGGTTCCGACGGTCGTCTACGGCTACTTCGCCCTCGTGATCATCACCCCGTGGGTCATCCAGCCGATCTGCCGGATGCTGGGGCTCGACATCGACTCCTACAACGCCCTCAGCGGGGGAATCGTCGTCGGGATCATGGTGATGCCGATGGTCTGCTCGCTCAGCGAGGACGCTCTCCAGGCGGTGCCGCGGTCGCTCCGCGAGGCAGGCTACGCCCTCGGATCCACGAAATACGACATCTCCGCCCGGGTCGTCCTTCCCGCCGCCTTCTCGGGGATCGTCGCCTCGTTCCTGCTCGCCATGGCCCGTGCGGTCGGCGAAACGATGGCGGTGGCGATCGCCTGCGGCAACACGCCGCAGCTCACCGCGAACCCCCTCCGGAGCATCCAGACGATGACGAGCTACATCGTCGCCATCAGCACCGGGGACGCCCCGGCCGGCACGATCGAATACAAGAGTCTCTACGCCGTCGGGCTCTGCCTGTTCCTGATGACCCTCACCATGAACGTCATTTCCGACTGGGTCATGCGGCGTTACCGGGAGGTCTACCATTGAGCCAGACTCCCGCTCCGACGCCGGCGGCCGCCCCCGCCACGCCCGTTCCCAACACCTCCGCTCCCTCGACGCTGGAAATGCTGCAGGGGCGCGGGACGAGCCGCAAAGGGCTGTGGTTCACCGTCGCCTGCTGGACCGCCACCTGGTCGAGCGTCGCGATTCTCGCCTTCCTGCTCCTGGCAATCCTGTTCCAAGCCTGGGGCTGGCTCGACTGGCAGTTTCTGGTCAGCCATGACAGCGCGACCGCCGAGAAGGCGGGAGTCCTGAGCGCCCTGTGGGGGAGCTTCTGGACGATCCTGCTGACGATCCTGTTCGCGGTCCCGGTCGGGATCGGGGCGGCGATCTACCTGCAGGAGTACGCCTCCGACTCGTGGATGACCCGCCTGATCCGGATCAACATCGCCAACCTCGCCGGGGTCCCGTCGATCGTCTACGGGATCCTGGGGCTGACCGTGTTCGTCCGGATGTTCGGGATCTTCGCCAAGGAGGGCTGGCTCGCGCACAAGTTCGGCCACCAGGTCCTCGGCATCTCGATCCTCGGGTTCGACATCCCCCTCCCCTTCGGCGAGAGCGTCGTCGCGGGGGCGCTGACGATGAGCCTCCTGATCCTGCCGATGATCATCGTCGCCTCGCAGGAGGCGCTGAAGGCGGTCCCGGCGTCGCTCCGCCACGCCTCGTACGCCCTCGGGGCGAGCCAGTGGCAGACGATCTGGAACCAGGTCCTCCCCGCCTCGCTCCCCGGCATCCTGACCGGGATTATCCTCGCGATCTCCCGGGCAGTCGGCGAAACGGCTCCCCTGATTCTCGTGGGGGCCGCGGCCTACGTTCCGTTCGCGCCGGCGAATATCGAATCGCCGCTCGACATGGTGAAGGATCCGGGAAAGCTGACCGAGGTCCCGTTCTCCAAGTTCACCGTCCTCCCGATCCAGATCTTCGTGTGGGTCCGCGAGACCGGGACGAAGTTTCCCCACGTGGCGGCGGCGGGTATCGTCGTCCTGATGATCGGGCTGCTGCTGCTCAACGGCATCGCCATCCTGATCCGCAACCGGTTCCAGAAGTACGCCCGCTGGTAGGCCGGCCCGAAAATTCCTCCGATTCCGGAAGTCGTCTCCCTCTCATGGCTCACTCATTCCAGAACGTGCTCAAGGACCGGAAGGACGGCGACGGAACGTCGTCGAGCCCCGGCATGAGCGCGGCGGACGACCCCAATCGCGCCGTGAAGATCGAGGCCCGCGGCCTCGACTTCTTCTACGGCGACAGCAAGGCGCTGCATGGGATCTCGGTCAAGGTTCCGGAACGGTCGGTCACGGCGCTGATCGGCCCCTCGGGATGCGGTAAGAGCACGTTCCTCCGGACGCTGAACCGGATGAACGACATCATCGACGGGACCCGTCACACCGGCGAGATCCTCCTCGAGGGGGTCAATATCTACGCGCCGGAGATCGACGTCGTCGAGCTCCGCAAGCGGGTCGGGATGGTGTTCCAGAAGTCGACACCGTTCCCGAAGTCCATCTTTGACAACGTCGCCTACGGCCCGCGGATCGCAGGCCAGCGGGACCGGAAGAAGCTCGCCGAGATCGTGGAGTCCTGTCTCAAGCGGGCCGCGCTCTGGGCCGAGGTCCACAACCGGCTCAGCGATTCCGCGATGGCTCTCTCGGGCGGCCAGCAGCAGCGGCTCTGCATCGCCCGGGCGCTCGCCACGAACCCGGACGTCCTCCTGATGGACGAGCCGGCGTCGGCCCTCGATCCGGCGTCGACCTCGCGGATCGAAGACCTGATCTTCGACCTCAAGAAGAACTACACGATCGTGATCGTGACCCACAACATGCAGCAGGCGGCCCGCGTCAGCGATATGACCGCCTTCTTCTTCCAGGGTCGGCTGGTCGAGATGGGGGATACGCGGCGACTGTTCACGAACCCCCAGGACAAGCAGACCGAAGACTACATCACGGGGCGATTCGGGTAGGCGCCGGGGGCGGGCGGCACCGCAAGGCGCCGGCGAATCCGTGCCCCAGACCGACTTTGCCGCAAGTTAACCACGTGTTCACAATGGATTGTTAAGGTCCCTCCGGAGCTCGGGGGGAACCGACCTGCCGGAGACGAATCCGGTGTGAGAGGAGTCCTTCCGAATGTCTGCGCATCTCCAGACCGACCTCGAAGCCCTGCACAAGGACCTCCTGTCCATGTGTGCCCGCGTGGAGGACATGATCCACCGCGCGGTAGCCCAGCTCTCGAAGCCGGTCCTCGAGGAGGCGCGGGAGCTGACGTCGCAGGACACCGATATCGATCGGTGGGACGTCCGGATCGAAGACAACTGTCTGAAGCTATTGGCTCTTCACCAGCCGGTGGCGATCGATCTGCGGCGGATTGCGGCGGTGCTCAAGATCTCGGGAGAGCTGGAGCGGGTGGCGGACCTGGCGGTCAATATCACGGAGCGCGCGATCGGCCTTCTGGACACTCCGGAAGTGCAGGTCCCCGACGCTCTCGTCGATATGGCGGGACAGGCGGTCGACATGCTCCATCGCAGCATCGACGCCTACGTCGAACTCGACAACACCCTGGCCCGCCAGGTGTGCACCGAGGACGACATCGTCGACGAGATGAACGCCCGGCTGATCGCCGCGCTCATCGAGCAGATGCACCAGCATCCCGAGCGACTGGACGCGCTCCTGCACCTGTTCTCCGCCGTCCGGCAGGTCGAGCGGGTGGCCGACCATGCGACCAACATTGCGGAAGACGTGGTCTACCTCGTGGAGGGGAAGATCATCCGCCACTGGAAGAAACTCGAACGAATCGAATCCTCGGGACCATGAGCAAACCCCGCATCCTTGTCGTCGACGACGAACAGTCGATCGTCGACGTCCTCGTGTACAACCTGGTCAAAGAGAACTTCGACGTCACTACGGCGACCGACGGACGCGAGGCGGTCCAGAAGTGCCAGACCATGATCCCCGATCTGGTCATTCTCGATCTGATGCTTCCCGGGCTGGACGGCCTGCAGATCTGCCGCCGTCTCCGCAGCGACCCCCGCACCAAGGAGGTCCGCGTCCTGATGCTGACCGCCAAGGGAGACGAGACCGACGAGATCGTCGGCTTCAACATGGGGGCCGACGATTACGTCGCCAAGCCGTTCCGGGTCAAACCGCTGATCGAACGGGTGAAGGCCCTGCTGCGGCGGAAGGGCTCCGAGGAGCCCGCCGAAGTCCTCGTGATCGACAATGTCGAGATCGACAAGACGAACCACGTGGTCCGGATCGACGGTTCGGAGCTGATGCTCACGCCGACCGAGTTCCGTCTGCTCTGGACGCTGGCCCGTCAGCCGGGCCGGACCTTCAACCGGAACGAGCTGCTCGACTGCTGCCGCGGGGAAGACGCCAACTCGATGGAGCGGACGATCGACGTTCACATCCGCGCTCTCCGGAAGAAGCTCGAAACCCAGGCGGACCTGATCGAAACAGTCCGCGGCATCGGCTACCGCTGCAAGCCCAGCAGGGCTTGAGCTCTGCACCCGCGCGGCGTGGAGCCATGGGTTGCGCTAAAGAGGCTGCGACGCCCAGGCACACGTTGTGGGAGACGGACTGTCGCGACGCACGCAGTCGACCATGCCTAAGCGTCGCCCGCGCGGAGGATATGGCGAAGCCTGTTGGGGTGCAGGGGCCAGCCCCTGCCCTCGCCGGAGGCGCTTCCGGACAGGGAACCGTCCAATCTGCAACGGACGACCAACTTTCTCGCCGCCAGAACACTTGTCCAGACAACTATTGTTGAAACTTTCAAAACCTCGATAGAATGGAAGCACCGCAGCCTCCGGGCCCGCCGGTCATTTTTGCCTTCCGACGCCGAGGATCGAACGCCATGGTCACCGCTTCGCCGCTCGAATACGACGTGATTGTCATCGGGGGAGGCCCGGCCGGCAGCACTGCTTCGACGCTGATCGCCCAGAAGGGGCATAAGGTCGCCCTGTTCGAGCGGGACAACTTCCCCCGCTTCCACATCGGCGAGTCGCTGATCCCGCAGACGTACTACACGCTCGAGCGGCTGAAGATGATCCCCAAGATGAAGGGGAGCCACTTCATCAAGAAGTACAGCGTCCAGTTCGTGACGCAGCACGGCAAGCTGTCGGAGCCGTTCTACTTCTGCGACCACCGGCCGATCGACGCCTCGCAGACCTGGCAGGTCCGGCGGAGCGAGTTCGACCACCTGATGCTCCAGAATGCCGCCGAGCAGGGGGTGAAGGTCCACGAAGGGGCCCGCGTCCACGACGTCCTGTTCGAAGGGACGCAGGCGGTCGGGGTCAAGGTGACGCTGCCGGGTGAAGACAAGCCCCGCGAGGTCCGGGCCAAGGTCGTGGTCGACGCCAGCGGCCAGCAGTCGATGCTGCTCGGCAAGCTGGGACTGCGGGACTGGGACCCGGTCCTCCGCAAGGCCGCCGTCTGGACCTACTGGAAGGGAGCGGTCCGGGACATCGGCCGCGATGAAGGAGCGACGATCGTCCTCCAGACCAAGGACAAGAAGGGGTGGTTCTGGTACATCCCGCTGCACGACGACATCGTCAGCGTCGGAGTCGTGGCGGCCTACGACTACCTGTTCAAGGACCGCGGCACGACCGACATCGAGAAGATCTACTTCGAGGAAGTCGAGCGCTGCCCGGGGCTCCAGCCCCGGATCGCGAACGCCGAGCGGGCCGACATCTTCCGCGCGGCGAAAGAATACTCGTACCGCAGCCGCCAGGCGGCGGGGGATGGATGGGTGGTGGTCGGGGACGCCTTCGGGTTCCTCGACCCGCTCTACAGCTCCGGCGTGCTGCTGGCTCTGACGTCGGGCCGGATGGCGGCCGACGCGATCAACGACGCCTTCGACAAGAACGATTTCACGCGGACCGAGCTCGGCCGCTGGGAGCCGGACTTCGTCGCCGGGATGGAGCGGATGCGGCGGCTCGTGTGCGAGTTCTACGACGGGTTCAGCTTCGGCCGGTTCGTGCGGAAGCATCCGGACAAGAAGGACCTCGTGACCGACGTCCTGATCGGCGACGTCTTCAAGAAGGACATCGACGAACTCTGGCCGCTGATGGACGAGCTCCGCGCCGAGATCGCCGCCGCCAAGGCGGCTGCTCCGCCCCCCGCCCCGACGTCGGCCTCCTGATCGGCGACAGGGGTGTGATTCGCGAACGGTTTCAACTGGTCCCCCCCCCTCCGTGGTGAACGGCTGGTTGGAGAACGGCGGCGTACTGCGTAGGCTTCCCGGAGAGCTCGCTCTCTCTGCTGGAGCCGAATTGCGATGACGAATCCGCCTGTGGTCTCTCGCCGCCGTTTCCTGGGGACCTCCGTGCTGGGGGGCTCTGCCGCCATCGCCGCGGGACTGTCCACCGCGGAGAGTTCTGCAGCCGACGGGAAGGCACTGCCATCGGCGAAGATCACAAAGGTGACGACGTTCCTGCTCCGGGCGGAGCTGAAGCGTCCGTTCGGCGTCTCGGTGTCGGTTCCGCTCGACCGGACGCGCTCGGCCCTGCTGATCAAGATCGAGACCGACACCGGTCTTGTCGGCTGGGGTGAGACGGCTCCCGTCAGCGGTGCCCGGGGGGCGATCGACGATCAGATCGGACCGAAGCTCATCGGCCAGAACCCGCTGAATCACCGCGCGCTCTGGCGGTCGATCTGGGGGGCGAACTTCGGCAACGCGCTCGCCGTCGGCGGGGTCGACATCGCCCTCCAGGATCTCCGCGGCAAACTGCTCGGACTCCCGGTCGCCGAACTCTATGGCGGGCGGCTCCGTGAGAAGGTTCCCGCCTACGCCTCGGCAATGAACTACGTCGAAGGGGAGGAACCGGAGACGCTTTTTCCGCGCGAGGCGGAGGAGCTCGCCAGGCAGGGCTACCGGGCGATGAAGATGCGGCTCGGCCGATACCCCGTGGCCCGCGAGGCGGCGGTCGCACGGGCGGTTCGGAAAGCGGTCGGGCCGGATATCCGGCTGATGGTCGACGGGAACGCGGCCTACACGCTCGGCAGCGCCCTCCGGATGGGGGAGGTTCTGAAGGAGCTCGAATTCGACTTTTTCGAAGAGCCCCTTCCGCAGTCGCCGCACTACGCTGGCTACGAAGCCCTCAAGGAAAAGCTCTCGCTGCCGCTCGCGGGGGGCGAAGGGCTCGCCTCCCGGGCGTCCGCCAAAGAGCTCATCGACCGCCGGGCAATGCACATCCTGCAGCCCGACATCAGCCTCTGCGGAGGCTTCGGCGAAGTCCTGTTCATTGCGGAACTGGCGGCTCTCGCGGGGATCGGCTGCATCCCTCACTGCTGGGGAAGCGCAATCCTGATCGCCGCCACGACGCACCTCGTGTCGCTCCTCCCCGACCCGCACTGGGGATTCCCGACCGACACGCCGATGGTCGAGTACGACCAGTCCGAGAACCCATGGCGGACGGGGATCGTCGAGACGCCGCCGGAAGTTCGGGACGGCTTCCTGGCGGTGCCGACCGCCCCCGGGCTCGGGATCGAGGTTCGCGAAGAGGTCGTCCGCAAATACGCAGTCTGACAACGGACTCCGAATCCCCCGGTCGCTCCTGCGCAGCGCGAACTGGATTCGGCGAGGCTCGCAGGCGATCCTGTTCGTCGTGTTTCCGTTGCCACGCCCGCCTCACGAGAACGCCATGACGCGACGTTTCTTTCTCGCGCTAGTCACCCTGATCGCTGCGCTGCCGGCCTTGCGCGGAACCGAAGCAGCGGACCTCCCCCCTCGCGAAAGATTCCACCTGTTCCTGCTCGTCGGGCAGTCCAACATGGCGGGCCGCGGCAAGGTCGAAGACGACGACCGGAAGCCGAACCCGCGGGTCCTCATGTTCACCAAGGACCGGACGTGGGAGCCGGCGGTCGATCCGCTCCACTTCGACAAGCCGAAGGTCGTGGGTGTCGGCCTCGGACGGACGTTCGGCCTCGCTCTCGCCGAAGCCGATCCCGACGCAACGATCGGCCTGATCCCGTGTGCCGTCGGCGGCTCCCCGATCGAGACCTGGGAGCCGGGCGCCTTCGATGCCCCCACGAAGACGCACCCCTGGGACGACGCCATGCTCCGCGCCGGGGCGGCCCTGCCTGCGGGGACTCTCAAGGGGATCCTGTGGCATCAGGGGGAATCGGACTCGAGTGCCGAGCGGTCCCCCCTCTACGAGAAGCGGCTCCATGCCCTGATCGACCGCTTCCGGGTCACGCTCAAGGCCCCGGAAGTCCCCTTCATCGCCGGGCAGATGGGACAGTTCCCGAAGAAACCCTGGTCCTCCGACGCCAAGCGGGTTGACGCCGTCCACCGCGGCCTGCCGCTCGCCGTCCCGCACACCGCGTTCGTCTCGTCGGACGGCCTCACCGACAACGGCGACTCGGTTCATTTCAACGCGGCCAGCTACCGCGAACTCGGACGGCGGTATGCGGCCGCTTACCGGAAAATGACCGAGGCGCCGAAATCCAGGTAGCGGCGAGCGCGGACTGCGGCTCTGTCAACGTCCTGTGAAATGCGTGTGTAGCCCCGGCGGAGAAACTCGACGCCGCGGGGCTTTCGGGGTAACAACTCTCCGCCTCCCCAAGATCCCTTCGCCAAGGACCCGCCGATGCCTCCGCTCTCCCGCCGCGCCGCCCTCCAGACCGGACTCGCTTCGACTCTCCTCCCCTTCCTCGGATCCGCCTCGCCCGCTCTCGCCGCCGATCCCTACGCCGACGCCAAGTTCGCCGCCGGGGAACCGCCCCGGCCCAGAGACGGCGGCTTCACCATCGCCGTCCTCCCCGACACACAGAACTACAGCGAGAAGTTCCCCGCCAACTTCACCGCTCAGACGGAGTGGATCGTCGAGAACCGGAAGGCCCGCAACATCGCCTGCGTCCTCCACCTGGGGGACGTCACGAACCACAACACGCCGGAGGAGTGGACCAACGCCGCGCGGTCGCTCAAGGTCCTGCACGACGCGAAAATGCCCCTCTGCCTCGTCCCGGGGAACCACGACTACAGCGAGAAGGGGGGCTGCCGCGACCGGACCACGCGGATCAACGAGTACCTGCCGGTCTCCATGTTCGAAGGAGCCACCTTCGGCGGCGTCTACGACCGCGAACCGGAGCGGATCGAGAACAACTACCAGCTCGTCACGGTGGGGGACCGGCCGCTCCTGCTGCTCGGCCTCGAGTTCGGACCCCGCAAGGACGTCGTCCGCTGGGCCAATGAAGTCGTCGCGAAGCATCCGAAGCACGGCGTGATCCTCCTGACCCACGCCTACATGTACTACGACGAGACCCGCTACGACTGGAAGATCCACGGCACCAAGCAAACCTGGAACCCGCACAACTACCCGGTCGCCAAGGCGACGGAGGATGACGTCCTCGACGGCGAGGAGCTGTGGCAGCAGCTCGTCAGCCGTCACGAGAACTTCCTGATGACGCTGAACGGCCACGTCCTCAACGATGGCCTCGGCCGGATGACCTCGCAGACCCCCGGCGGCCGCGACGTGCACCAGATGCTCGTCAACTTCCAGATGAAGCCCAAGGGGGGGGACGGCTGGCTCCGGCTCCTGACCTTCCAGCCGGACGGTACCACCGTCGATGTCTGCGACTACTCGCCGACCCGCAAGGAACGGAACGAGTCCCCGCAGAACCAGTTCTCGATCTCGGTGGCCCCGGTGGGGAAGAGTTAAACACGAAGACACAAAGGTCACACCAAGAGCACCAAGAATTCACGGAGATGGAACCAAGATCCTTGGCGCTCTTCGTGCCTTCTTGGTGCCTTGGTGTTTAAAGCCTTCTTCCTCCGCTATTCCTTGGTCACCGACTCGTCGAGGTTCAGCAGCACGCTGCCGACCATCGTGTAGGCGGCGTGCTCCGCCGGGTTGAGCTGTTCGTTCCGCGGGCTCGCTCCGATCCCCAGCAGCTTCTTCGCCTCCTCGACGTTCGTCTGGTATTTCTCGAGGTGGAGCTGGTACTGACGGGCAAGGATCTCTGCTTCCCTGGCCGAAGGGGCGCGGCTGGTGACCAGCCGGAACCCGTAGCTGACCCGGTCGGCAGGCTGCGAGCCCCCTTCGGCGATCATCCGGGCCGCGAGCTTTCGAGCCGCCTCGACATACTGCTCGTCGTTCATCAGGACGAGCGCCTGGAGCGGCGTATTCGTCCGGGCCCGCCGGGCCGTGCAGTTCTCCCGCGAAGGGGCGTCGAACGCCATCATGCTCGGCGGCGGGGAGGTCCGCTTCCAGAACGTGTACATGCTGCGGCGGTACAGGGCCTCGCCGTTGTCCCGCATGTACTTGCTGGTGTCGCTGCTGGTGAAGGCGACCGCTTCCCAGATCCCGTCCGGCTGGTACGGCTTCACGCTCTTGCCGCCGATCTTTTCGACCAGCAGCCCGCTCGTGTAGAGAGCCGAATCCCGCACGACTTCCGCTTCGAGGCGGAACCGCGGGCCGCGGGCCAACAGGGCGTTTTCGGGATCGCGGCCGACGAGCTCCGGTGTCACCTTCGACGACTGCCGGTAGGCCTGCGAGGTGACGATCAGCCGGACGAGCTGCTTCGTGTTCCAGCCGCTCTCCATGAACTCGGCCGAGAGCCAGTCGAGCAGCTCCGGATGCGAGGGGGATTCCCCCTGGACCCCGAAGTCTTCGGAGGTCTTCACCAGTCCGCGGCCGAAGAACTGCTGCCAGAACCGGTTGACCGTGACCCGCGAGGTGAGCGGGTGGCTCCGATGGACGAGCCACTGGGCCAGCCCCAGGCGATTCCTGGGAGCCCCTTCGGGCATCGGCGGGAGGACGGCGGGGGTCCCCCGCTCGACCTTCGCTCCCGGCTTGTCGTATTCCCCGCGGATCAGGACGAAGGTTTCCCGCTCCTGGGCCTCATCCCCCATGATCAGCGAGACAGCGATCGCGTCGTCGGTCCCCTTCCGCTGGTCCTGCAGGCTCTTCAGCTCCTTGTGGAGCGGATCAAACGTCTCGCGGGTCTTGCCGTAGACGTTCTCGACGAAGTAGTTGCGGATCAGCTTCTTCTGGTCGTCGTTCCGCGTCGCCGCGTCGACCTTGATCGCGTCGCGGACCGGCTGCGGAACCTCGGACTTCATCTGAGTCTTCTCGTACGCCTCCCAGGCCAAGAGCGATTCGAACGCCTTGCCGTCCTGCGGCGTGCGGGTCACGATCCCCGCCTTGTCCCAGTAGCAGAGGCCGTCGAACTGGGTGAAGGCCCAGCCGTTGAGGGTCTTGCCGGCCGGCAGCCCGACGCGGGCGGCGTCCACTTCGAGGCGGACCCACTCGCCGGTCTTCGGCAGGTCACCGAGGCGGCGGTGGCCATCGACATCTCCCGCACCGAAGGCGATCGCGTCCTCACCCCAGAAGGCGCGGTGCTCCCACGTCCCGTCATTGAACTGGAGCATGACGGTCTTGGGGGGCTTCTTCGGATCGAGGTAGACGTACGCGAAGAACTTGTCTCCCTCGCCAACCTTGAGCGGCTGCGCGGCCCCAGTAAAGAAGTGCTGGGTGATGGCCGCTCCTTCACGCCGCGTCGACTTCTCGCCGCTGAACACCGGGTGGTCCGGCTTCCCGACAAACTCCCACGGCGTGTTCCCCTGGAGCTGGGCCCCGCTCGGCGCGGAGTCGTCGATCCAGACGTACTCCTCGGGAGCGTCGGCCGGCTTCGGCTCGGTCATCGGCGGCTCGGTGTATTCGACCTTGGCCAGCGCCTCCTGGATCGACTTCTGCGTGGCGGCGATCTTCTGGTCGAGGTCGGCGAGCTTCGCCGTCTCTTCCGTGGTCGGGAGCTTGACCGTCGGCGGCGTGTCGTGGCGGTTGCCGTCCATCGCCGGATCGGAGGCGGAGTTGAAGAACGCGAAGAGCTGGTAGAACTCCTTCTGCGTCACCGGGTCATACTTGTGGTCGTGGCAGACCGCGCAGCCGGTCGTCAGGCCGAGAAACACCGTCGAGAGGGTTTCGGTCCGGTCGACGACGTACCGCACCCGGACTTCCTCGTTGATCGAGCCCCCTTCGCTGGTCGAGACGTTGGCCCGGACGAAGCCGGTCGCCACCTTCTGGTCGAGTGTCGCGTTCGGGAGCAGGTCGCCGGCGATCTGCTCGACGATGAAGTCGTTGAACGGCTTGTTGGTGTTGAAGGCGTTGATCACCCACTCGCGGTACTTGTAGAGCGACCGCTGGTTGTCGAGGTGCAGCCCGTGCGTGTCGCCGTAACGGGCGAGGTCGAGCCAGTAGCGGGTCATGTGCTCGCCGTATCGAGGCGACTTCTGGAGACGCTCGACCAGGGCCTCGTAGGCGTTGGGGCTGGCGTCCGCCAGGAAGGCATCGACTTCGGACGGGGTCGGCGGCAGACCGGTGAGATCGAGCGTGACGCGGCGGATCAGCGTCACTTTGTCCGCCTCGGGACTCGGGAAAAGCTTCTCGGCGGCGAGCCGGGCGAAGGCGAAGCGGTCGATCGGGTTCTCGCTCCAGGCGACATTCGCCGTTTCCGGGAGCGAGGGACGGTCGATCGCATTGAATGACCAGTGCTTCTTGAACTCCGCCCCTTCGCGGATCCACTGTTTGAGGATCTCGACCTGGGCCGGCGTGATGGTCTTGCCGGTCGCCGGCGGGGGCATGACCTCGTCCGAGTTGGTCGAGGTGATCCGCTTGATCAGGGTACTGGCGTCCGGGTTGCCGGGGACGATCGCCTGATCCCCCGATTCGAGCTTGGCCGAGGCCCCTTCGAGGGTGTCGAGCCGCAGACCGGCTTCCCGCTTCTTGTCATCGAAGCCGTGGCACTTGAAGCAGTTGTCCGACAGAATCGACCGGACATCCTTGTTGAAGTCCAGCTTCTTCGCCGGCTCGTCCGCCCGGAGCGAATCCCCCCGGAAGGCGAACGAACTGACGAGCAGGGCAGCGAGCAGAAATCGAATCATGGCGGGCCGAGGAAAGTTCGGTTGGCGGGACATCGACTCACGCATCAAAGATGTGAAATATGATTCTAGGCGCGCCGGCAAAGGAGAGGAAAGCCTGAAGGAGCGTCCGGACGGCCCGGGAGATTGGCCCCGGAGGGGGCCGCCGTACAATTTTCCCAATGCGGACAACCGGCGAAGATCGTCGCGGGCGGAAAAACGGGGGCTGCGAGCTGTGCGGCCGGCTCGTCTCGCTGACGTTCCATCACCTGATCCCCCGGAAGGTCCATCGCCGGCCGCGGTTCCTGCGGCGGCACGGAAAGCCGGAGATGCAGTCCCGAGGGTTGTACCTCTGCCCCCTGTGCCACGGCGGGATCCATGACCTGATCCCCGACGAGGCGGTGCTGGCAGAACAGTTCAACACGCGGGAGCTCCTGCTGGCGCACGAAGGAATCGCCCGCCACGTCGCGTGGGCGGCGAAACAGAAGTGACCGGCAGGGACTGAAGGGATCGGGGACAGAAGGGGGCTGACGTTTCCGAGGACTCGCTTCGGACTCTCGACGACGCGGGTCAGCTCCGCCGTCGTCGGCTTCCAGCTACGACTGCGGCGCAGCGGCCGCCGCAAACTCGCGGACGCGGCGGATCGCTTCCCGCATTGCCGGGCGATCGACTTCGTGAACGTCGAGCTTCGCGCCGATCTGCGGGAGCATCGTCAGCGTCAGCCGGCCGCCGAGGTGCTGGCGGAACTCTTCGAGGCCGCGGAACAGGATGTCCGTGTCGTGCAGAGTCGGGTGATCGATCGGCAGCCCGAGATCGACGAGGCACCGCAGGACCCGCTCGGCGTCCTCCCGCGGGAACCCGTGGACGAGCGACGAGTAAACCGTGTCGACCGCGACGCCGATCCCGACCGCCTCGCCGTGCCGCAGCGAAAAATCCGACATGACTTCGAGCTTGTGGGCCGACCAGTGGCCGTAGTCGAGCGGCCGGGCCTCGAGGGCCTCGAACGGGTCCCCCCCCTTGGTGATGTGATCGAGATGCAGCCGCGCGGAGCGGAGGATCACCGGCGCGGCGGCGGACATGTCCCGTTCCCGGATCCGCGCGGCGAGGCTCGCGACCTCTTCAAAACCTTCGCGGTCCTTGAGGAGCGTCACCTTGACCGCCTCAGAGAACCCGCAGCGGAAGTCCCGGTCGGGGAGGGTTGCCAGGAGCGCGGCGTCGTTGATGACGGCCCACGGCACGGCGAACGTCCCGACCCAGTTCTTCTTCTGGAACAGGTTAACGCTGTTCTTCACCCCGACGCCGGAGTCCGCCTGCGAAAGGGTCGTCGTCGGGAACCGGACGAGCCGGATCCCGCGGTGGGCGATCGCGGCGGCGAACCCGACCGCGTCCAGGACCGCTCCGCCGCCGATCACGACCATGTAGCTGCGGCGGTCGAGGTCCGCGGCGTTGATGCACTTGAGCATCATCTCGAGGAGATGAATGTCGTTCTTGACCGTCTCGCCGCCGGGGACGACCTGGATGTTCCCGGGCATCACGACCCGATCGGCGTGGTCGCTGACGAATTTCCGGATGCGGGCCTTGAGCTGCGGCTGAGCGTCCGCGATGTGCTCGTCGAGCCAGAACTGAATCCGGGCCGGACCGGCAGCCGAAGGTTCGAGCAGGCTGGCGAGGATTTCCTGATCGGCACCGAACACGTCGCGCGTCACCCGGAGGCGGTGAACGAACGGGACCTGAAACGGCACATCGAAGGAGGACGATTCAGACGTCATTGGGAGAGATCGTGACTCGACTGAGGACTGGCGGTGAGGCGGGGCGGGGCGGGGAGGTCGGCCGCGGAGGGCCGTGAGACCGTCCGGGGTGGGAGGACCACTCGTTCCGTCGAGAGACGCTCCAGGCTGCGGTCCTTGTTCGGATCGGCGGACTCGCGAGCGCCGGCCAATCCCTTCATGGCTGCGAGACTTCATTGTGGGACAAACCTTCCCGCCGATTCAACCCGCGACCCCGACGACTTTTCGTTCCCCCCTGCCCCGGCACGCCGCCGCGACCGGTCGCTCTCGATTTCGTCATCTTGCGGATCCGGACAGTTGGTCGTGCGCGAGCGCGCAGGCGTCCAGATCCACCTGCTGCCTCCTTTAGCAATTCCCGTTCGGACCGATAGACTCCGGTCGTCGTCCGGGTCTCGACGGTTCCTCCGTCTGCGCAGCAGGAAAGCCCCAGCATGAAAGCCAGCCAGTTCGCTCTTCCGGTCCTCTTCGCGGCGCTCGGCTGCACTCCCCCTTCGGCTCCGCCGTCGGACAAGCCCGCCTCGCCGCCGAAGACGAGTCCCCCGGCGGCGCAGGCCGCGGAAGAGAAGCCGGCGGCCGCAGCGGCTCCGAAGGCGCCCGCCAGTCCGACCGCCGCTGCCAAGGCGGCCGAGAAGGCGCTAACGCCTCCGGCGACCGCCGAGTGCGTCCCGTACGTCAATCCGCTCACTCCCGAAGAGGTCAACGACGGCTGGCTCAGCCTGTTCGACGGCCACACCCTCTTCGGCTGGGGGAGCAACAACAAGGAAGTGAACTGGACGGTCAAAGAGGGCGTGATCACGGCCGACTCGGGACCGATCGGGCTCCTCAACACGAGCGTCCCGTTCGCTGACTTCGAGTTCCGCTGCGAGTTCAAGATGGCCGAGGGCGGGAACAGCGGCGTCTTCCTCCGGACGCTTGCCGATCCCAAGAGCGTCGAGACCGACTGCTACGAGCTGAACATCGCCGATGAACACCCGATGGGGTTCCTCACCGGCTCGATCGTCGGCCACAAAACCACAGCCGAACCGATCAAGGGCTCAGGAGACTGGAAGAAGCTCCACGTTGTGGCCGAAGGGAACCGGATCCGCGTGACGCTCGACGGCAAAGAAGTCCTCGACTTCACGGACGACAAATCTGCCCGCCGCTCGGGGCTGCTCGGCCTGCAGAAGAACAAGGGGAAGGTCGAGTTCCGGGGGATCGCTCTCAAGCCGCTCGGAACGAAGTCTCTTTTCAGCGGCACCGACACGACCGGCTGGCACCTCGTCCCCGGCAGCAAGTCGACGTTCGACGTCGCCGACGGGGCGGTCCACTGCAAGAACGGGCCGGGGTTCCTTGAGAGCGACGGGGAGTACGGCAACTTCGTCCTCCGGATGGAGGCCCAGACGCACGCGGCCGACCTCAACAGCGGGTTCTTCTTCCGAGCCATGAAAGGGACCGAGAAGGACCCGTCGAACGGCTACGAAGTCCAGATCCACAACGGAGCGGAAGAGGGAGATCCCTGCCGGCCCGCCAACGCCGGAACCGGGGCGATCTTCCGCCGGATCTCCGCCCGCCGGGTGATCCCCAAGGACAACGAATGGTTCACGCTGACTCTCGTGACCAGCGGCAACCAGATGATGACCTGGGTCAACGGCTACGCGGTCGTCGACTGGACCGACACCCGCAAGGAAGACGAGAACCCCCGCAAAGGCCAGCGGACCAAGGCGGGGCACATCAGCCTGCAGGGGCACGACCCGACGACCGACGTCTCGTTCCGGAAGATCGTCGTGGGGGAACTCCCGTAGTCGCCGCGTTCAGAACAGCGTCGACTGCCGGCTGGCGATCAGCTTCGTCAGCTTCCGGCCGGTCATCGACAGCGGCGTCGCCTCCAGTTCCGCGGCGGTGATCCACCGGAGGTCGTCCCGTTCCGGGAACGACTTCGTCGACGCCGCGCGGGCCAGGAAGCAGAGGAGCCTGATCCGGTACCGGGTTACGCCGTGCCGGATGTCGGCGACATGCTCCCAGTCCCGCACCGCGAGTCCCGTCTGCTCCTTGAGCCACCCGGTCAGAGCGTCGCGCGAGACGCGGTGCAGCACGTCGTCGCGGGCGCCGACGGCGTCTTCGAGTGTCAGCCGCGGGTAGTCCCACAGGCCGGCCCACCGTTCGTCCGGGCCGCGTCGGCGGATCAGGACCCGGTCGCCCGACCGGACGACGACGGTCGCGTCGATCACGTCGGTCAGCTCGGGCCGCTTCGCCTTCTGCGGAATCGAGTCCTGCGTGCCGCGGGCGAACGCTTCGCAGCAGCTCGTCAGCGGACAGTTCGCACAGTCGGGGTCGCTCGGGCGGCAGACCGTCGCCCCCAGGTCCATCACGGCGTGGTTGAAGGCCCCCGCTTCGCGGGTCGGGAGAATCGTCTCCGCGAACTCCCACAGCAGGGTCTGACCCGCTTTGGAACGGGGATCCCCGTCGTAGCCGAGCAGCCGGCAGTAAAGCCGGAGCGTGTTCGCCTCCACGATCGGGGCCCGGATGTCGTACGCGAACGATGCGATCGCCCCCGCGGTGTAGCGGCCAACGCCGGGGAGGTCGTGCAGGGCGTCGACGCTGGGCGGAAATACTCGGCCGTGCTCCTGGACGATCACCTGGGCGGCGCGATGGAGGTTCCGCGCGCGGCTGTAGTAGCCGAGCCCTTCCCACTGCCGCAGGACATCTTCGATCGGCGCCTCTGCCAGCGCCTCGACGGTCGGAAACCTGGCGAGAAACCGGGCGAAGTACGGTTTTACCGCAACGACGGTCGTCTGCTGGAGCATCGCCTCGCTGATCCAGATCCGGTACGGATCCCGGTTCTCACGCCAGGGGAGATCGCGGCCATGCCGGGCGTACCACCGCTGGACGGCGGTGCGAAGGCGGCGGAGTCGCGCGGGGTCGAACAGCGAGATTGACAAGAGCCGCCAGGGAACAGGAGAGACGACTTCATAAAACAGGACGAGCACCGGTGACTGACCGGTGCTCGTCTGAACGTCCCAAGAGGATACCCGTCTCAGCCTCGTTACGGCGAGAGTGGCGGCAGCGTCGGCAGCGTTCCGGAGATCGGCGTGACCGCCGGAGTCGGCATCGGCTCCGATCTCGACGGAGCCGCACCGGACGGTGCCGGCGCCACCGGCAGCGGCAGGTCGACACCCGCGCCACCCGGATCGGGGACGGGGAGGCTCGGCTGCGGCAGACCCGGCGGAGGCAAGGTCGGAGTCGGCAGCGGCGGCGCGGGGATCGTCGACGGCGGAGTTCTGCCCGGAACCGGAGCTGGCGGGAGCGGGCCGGTCGGATTGCCGAGGTTCGGAGCGGGAGGGAGCGGAACCCCGCCACGCGGAAGGACCGGCGCAGCGCCCGGGACCTGTCCCGGCTGCGCGGTCGGGACAGGGGCGGGAGCCGCCGGATTCGCGTTGCCGGGCTGGGTGTTCAGGAACGCCTGCAGGCCCGGTGTCGCTCCGCCGATCTTCACGGCGGCTTCGAAGATCTCGCGCGAGCGGACATCGCCGTCGAGGTGCATGATCACACCGAGCAGGAACAGCCGCCGCGTGTCCCGGACGTCCTGGTTGGCCCACTGGGCGACCGTCTCTTTGAGTTGCTCCTTGCTGAGCCGGTTCTCGGTCCCGAGCAGGTCGTCGAGCTTGGGAGCCCGCGCCGGCAGCTGCGGATCGAGTGCCGCCGCTTCCTCGAACGTATTGGCCGCCTCGACCAGCCTACCCTTGCCGACGAAGGCGATGCCGAGCCGAAACCGGGGGTCAGGAATGTCTTCCGCCGCTTCGATCGCCTTCTCGTAGGCCTGCGCGGCATTGCTGTACCGCAGCATCCGGAGCTGCTGGTCCCCCATGTCCTGCAGCCGGAGCGCCCGGAGCTGCGCTTCCGGCGTCGAGGGCTTCACGAGCTTCGGATGGGTCTGGACATTCGGGCGGATGTTCAGCGGGTCGCGGCCGATCGTCCGGCCTGCCTGCCCCTGCCCGAAATTCTGATCGACCATCGGGAGACTGAACGAGCCCGAGGGAGCGGGAGCCCGTTCGATCGTGTCGGGGATCGTCGGATAGACGTACGGCGAGGTCACGCCATAGCCGTATCCGTAGGCCGGATACCCATAGCCGTACCCGTATCCATAGCCGTAGGGGGGGACGTAGACCGGAGGGGCGATGATCGGGCCGGGGTAGGCGGGGCCGCTGTAGACCGAGAGTCCCGGTCCGTAGAACGCGGAGCCGGCGCTGTAGTAGTTGAACCCGCCTCCCCCCCCGCCGATCGAGATTCTGACGCCAGGACGGCCCCAACTCCCACCGTGGTAGTGATTGCGGTGAAACGGGTCGGCCTGAACGTCCGCCGTCGACAACGCCCCCACGAAGGCCATCGCCGCCATGATGGGGCGATGCGCCCCGCGATCCGGGAAACGCAACATCTCTGTACTTCTCCTGCCCGCCGAGACTGATGTGGATACACAACCGCCCCATTCTCAATTCCACCCTGTCCAGGTTACGGAGTCAACAGGGTTCCTGGGGAACCGCTGAGCGATTCACGCACCGGCGTTTGACCGTTACGACGCACCGTCGTATTCTCGAACAGGTTACGGAGCGAGTCCCTCCTGTTGCTCGCCCTCCCGAATCGGCCGCCGCCCACCTCATTCCACGCCTGGAGTCCGAGATGCTTCGCTGTGCCCAAGTCGCGTCGATCGCCGTCGTTGCCGCCCTCGCGTCCCTGAATTCCGCCTCCGCCGAGGACCTCAAGGTCGGCGACAAGGCCCCGACCTTCACCGCCCAGGACGATTCGGGCAAGGAGTGGAAGTCCTCCGAGCACTACGGCAAGAAGATCGTCGTGGTCTACTTCTACCCGGCCGACTGCACAGGCGGCTGCACGAAGCAAGCGATCGGCTTCACCAAGGACGCTAAGGCCCTCTCCGACCTCGGCGTCGAAGTGGTCGGTGTGAGCGGTGACTCGGTCCGGAACCATCAGCTCTTCAAGAAGCTGAACTCCCTGAACTTCACGCTCCTCGCTGACGAGAAGGGGGAAGTCGCCAATGCCTTCGGCGCTCCGACGACCCTCGGTGAGAAGTCGGTCAAGGCGACGATCGACGGCAAGGAAGAGACCCTGATCCGCGGCACGACCACCAAGCGGTGGACGTACATCGTCGGCAAGGACGGGAAGATTGCCTCCAAGAACGAAGTGACCGACGCCGCCGGCGACAGCCAGAAGGTGATCGAATTCGTCAAAGGCCTGAAGTAGTTTTCGCGACCCCGGCCTGTCGGGCGGCACCCATCCGTGGGGCCGCTCGCGCCGCGGCCGGTGGATTTCCGAGTCGCGCCTCCCCTCCGGCTCCCGCCGGAGGCGGTCAGGAGCCTGACATGCCCGTGACCCCCGCCTCTTGCCGATCCGTCCGGCGAATTCTCTGGGGCGCGATTGCCGCTGCCTCCCTGCTGTTCCCGCAGACCGTTCGGGCCGTCGAGCCGGCGGTGCTCGACGCCCAGGCGGCCCGGATCCAGGTCGTCAAGGAGATCTGTCCGTCAGTCGTCGCCATCTTCTCTCCCGGGGCCAAGGGAGGGGGATCGGGAGTCCTCGCCACGCGGGACGGCTTCGCGATCACGAACTTCCACGTCGTCGAGGGGCTCGGCCCCTTCATGAAGTGCGGGCTGAACGACGGCAAGGTCTACGACGCCGTCCTCGTCAGCATCGATCCCACGGGGGACGTCGCGCTCATCCAGCTGCTCGGCCGGGACGATTTTCCGGCGGCGAAGATCGGCAACAGCGACGAAGTCCAACCCGGGGACTGGGTGTGGGTCGCGGGGAACCCGTTCCTGCTGGCGACCAACTTCCAGCCGACCGTGACCTACGGAGTGGTCAGCGGGACGCACCGCTACCAGTACCCCGCCGGGGCGAACATCCTCGAATACACCGACTGCATCCAGGTCGACGCCTCGATCAATCCCGGCAACTCCGGCGGCCCGCTGTTCAACTCCAAGGGGGAACTGATCGGGATCAACGGGCGGGGCTCATTCGAGAAGCGGGGGCGGGTCAACGTCGGAGTCGGGTACGCGATTTCGATCAACCAGGTGATGCACTTCTTCGATCACCTGAGGAGCGGCCGGATGGTCGACCACGCCACCCTGGGAGCGACGGTCCAGACCGACGCCGATGGCAACGTCATCATCTCGTCGATCCTCGAGCAGTCGGAGGCGTTCCGCCGCGGGCTCCGGTCCGGGGACGAACTCGTTTCGTTCGGCGGCCGGCCGATCCGGAGTGTCAACCAGTTCAAGAACATCCTGGGGATCTACCCCAAGGGGTGGAAACTCCCGCTGTCGTATGCCCGCGACGGGCAGAAGACCGACATTGTGGTCCGCCTGCGGGCACTCCACCGATCGGCCGAACTCTCCCCCGAAGCGGAGGAAGAGCCGCAGCCAAAACCCATTCCCATTCCGATCCCGATCCCGCTGCCGAAGAAGCCGGGGGACAAGCCCGGGAAGAAGCCGTCCGGTCCGCACGACGAAGAGAAAGCGGAGATCCCCGAGAAGTACAAACACCTCTACGAGGAGAAGGCGGGGTTCGCCAACTTTTACTTCAACCGGATCACCCGCGATCGCCTGATGACCGCGTTCAAGCCCTGGGGGAGCTTCGGCCCGGCCACCTCGGTCTGGACGTTTACCGGCAAGCGGGACGGCAAGGACGAGTTCCAGTTCAAGCTGACGGAGGCGGCCGCCGGGATCAAGATCGGCAAAGATGCGGTAGTGCTGCCGCTCGAAGGAGAGCCGAACGCCGAGCCCGCCGGATCGGGAGGCCTGCTCCTGGCGATGGCCCACCTGCGACAACTGCTGATCGATCCGGCTGAGTTCACGGAGTTCTACTACCTCGGCAGCGAGCCGCTGGACGGGGTGGGAGACAAGGTCGACGTCGTCGTGACGACCCGCGGCTCGACGATGACCCGCTGGTACTTTGCCCGCCCCGAGCCGCGGCTCGTCGGCTGGGACACCTTGATCGAGGAAGATGCCGACGAGTGCGAGATCCGGATCCGGGAGATGGGGCAGATCGCCGGCCGGGAGTTTCCGACAAAGTTCTCCGTCCGGAGCGGCGGCAAACTGTACGCCGACCTGCAGATCGACGCCGGCGACTGGGGCGTCGCGAAGTAGCTTTGCGCCGAAGAAAGCCTGCTCCGGAGGCCATGGCGGCCTCTGTCGAGCGATTTTTCCGCCGTCCCTCCAACGGGTGTCCGAGCATCGTCCGGCCGGCGTACCGGCCACAGGGACTGTGCCGGCTGGATCGACCGGAATGACGATTCATTCAGGGCCCCGCGGTGAGGCGGCGGGAAGGCTCCGCACCGTTTGCGACCGCCCCTGCCGCACGGTTAATCTACCGGGCCCCGCGCTCGAGCGGATTTTGCACCTCTGAACTGCGCCATGCCCATCACGAAACTGCTTGTCGCCAACCGGTCCGAAATCGCGATCCGGGTCTTCCGTTCCGCCCACGAGCTCGGGATCCGGACGGTCGCGGTTTACACCCACGAGGACCGCTACGCCCTGCACCGGTTCAAGGCGGACGAGGCGTACCAGATCGGCGGTCCCGGGGAGCCGATCAAGAACTACCTCAACATCCCGGCGATCATCGCCATCGCCAAGCAGCACGGGATCGAGGCGATCCATCCGGGATACGGTTTCCTGTCAGAGAAGCCGGAATTCGCCCGCGCCTGCAAGGAAGCCGGGATCATCTTCGTCGGCCCGACGATCGACGCCCTCGAGAATCTCGGCGACAAGACCGCCGCACGGAAGATCGCCGCCAAGGCGAAGGTCCCCGTCCTGAGCGGGACCGAGAACGCCCTCAAAGACGGTCAGGAAGGGCTCGCGGCGGCCCGTAAACTCGGGTTCCCGGTCATCCTCAAGGCGGCCCACGGGGGGGGCGGCCGCGGGATGCGCGTCGTCGAGACCGAGGACCAGTTCCTGGCGTCGTATGACACCGCCCGCCGCGAGTCGCTGACCGCCTTCGGCAGCCCGGACATCTTCATCGAAAAGTACATCCGCCGGGCCCGGCACATCGAGGTCCAACTCCTCGGCGACAAGCACGGGAACTTGGTCCACCTCTTCGAGCGGGACTGCTCGGTCCAGCGGCGGCACCAGAAGGTGGTCGAGATCGCCCCCGCGCCGAACCTCGACGGCAAGGTCCGCGACGCGATCTGCGCCGCAGCGGTCGAGATCGGCAAGCAGGTCAACTACGAGAACGCCGGAACCGTCGAGTTCCTCGTCGACGCTGACACGAACCAGTTCTACTTCATCGAAGTGAACCCCCGGATCCAGGTCGAGCACACGGTCACCGAAGAAGTGACCGGGTTCGACATCGTGAAGTCGCAGATTCTGATTGCCCAGGGAGTCGCCCTCTCGGACACCGAGATCGGGATCGAGTCGCAGGGGGCGATCAAGACCACCGGCTTCGCAGTCCAGTGCCGCGTGACGACCGAAGACCCCGAGAACAATTTTACGCCGGACTACGGCAAGATCGCCCACTACCGCTCGGCGGCGGGCCTTGGGATCCGCCTCGACGCCGGCACGGCGTTCTCCGGTGCGACCGTCACTCCGTACTACGACTCGCTGCTCGTGAAAGTCACCGCCCGCGGCCGGCGGTTCACCGACGCCGTCCACCGGATGGAGCGGAGCCTCGCCGAGTTCCGGATCCGCGGGGTGAAAACCAACATCCCGTTCCTGACGAACCTGCTGCAGCACCCGACGTTCCTCGACGGGAGCTGCACCACGCGGTTCATCGACGATACGCCGGAGCTCCGCGAGCTGCCGAAGCGGAAGGACCGGGCAACCAAGGTCCTGAGCTATATCGGCGAAGTGATCGTCAACGGCAACCCGCTCGTGAAGGGCCGCCCCGTCGCCAAGCGCCGCGCCGCCGCGCCGGTTCCGGCCGCAGCGAGCGGTCCGCTCCCGGAAGGAACGCGCGACCTGCTCAAGAAGCTCGGACCGAAGAAATTCGCCGACTGGGTCCGCGACCAGAAGCGGCTGATGATCACGGACACGACGTTCCGCGACGCCCACCAGTCGCTGCTCGCGACCCGCTTCCGGACGCACGACCTGCTGCAGATCGCGTCGGTCTACGCCCGCCGGGCGCCGCAGTTCTTTTCGCTCGAGATGTGGGGCGGGGCGACGTTCGACACATCGATGCGGTTCCTTAAGGAGTGCCCCTGGCAGCGGCTCGCCGAGATGCGGGAGCGATGCCCGAACATCCTGTTCCAGATGCTGCTGCGAGCCTCCAACGCCGTCGGCTACACGAACTACCCGGACAACGTCGTCCGCGAGTTCGTCAAGAAGGCGGCCGAGGTCGGCAACGACGTCTTCCGCGTGTTCGACTGCCTGAACTGGGTGCCGAACATGCAGGTCGCGATGGACGCCGTCAACGAGACGGGGACCATCTGCGAAGCGGCGATCTGCTACTCGGGGGATATCCTCAACCCGAACCGGACGAAGTACAACCTGAAGTACTACGTCGACCTCGCCAAGCAGCTCGAGAAGATGGGGGCCCACATCCTCGCCATCAAGGACATGGCGGGACTCTGCAAGCCCGAAGCGGCGGCCAAGCTCGTCAGCACGCTGAAGCAGGAGATCGGGATCCCGATCCATTTCCACACGCACGACACGAACGGGATCCAGGCCTCGTCCTACCTCAAGGCGGCGGATGTCGGGGTCGACATCGTCGACTGTGCGATGGCTCCACTCTCAGGCGGCACCTCGCAGCCGAACCTCAATACGCTCAGCGAGTCGCTCCACTTCCTCGAACGGGACACCGGCCTCGATTCGCATACGCTCGATGAGATCGCCGAGTACTGGCGGGTCGCGCGGCAATTCTATTTGCCGTTCGAGAGCGAGGAGCTCGCCGGCACGGCCGATCTCTACAACCACGAGATGCCGGGCGGGCAGTACACGAACCTGTATGAGCAGGCCCGGGCCCTCGGCCTCGAGGACCGGTGGGCGGAAGTCTGCCGGGTGTACGCCGAGGTGAACCAGATGTTCGGCGACATCGTCAAGGTGACCCCGACCTCCAAGTCGGTCGGGGACATGGCACTGTTCATGGTCGCCAACAACCTCTCCGCCGACGACGTCGAGAACGGCAGCCGCGAGCTGTCGTTCCCCGAAGGGGTGATCGACCTCCTGAGCGGAGCGATGGGGCAGCCCCCCGGCGGCTTCCCGCACAAGATCCAGCAGCGGATCCTCGGCAACCGGAAGGCGTTCACCGACCGTCCGGGGGCCTCGCTCCCGCCGACCGACTTCGCCGCCGCCAAGCGGAAGGCGGCGGTCCTGGTCGACGGAGAGCCGAGCGACGAGGACGTCCTCTCCTACATCCTCTACCCCAAGGTGTTCGAAGGGTTCGCAGCCCACCGGACCCAGTACGGCGACACGAGCCTCCTCCCGACGCCGATCTTCTTCTACGGCATGCAGCCCGGCGAAGAGACGACCGTCGAGATCGAGTCGGGGAAGACGCTGTTCATCAAGTATGTCGGCGAAGGGATGCCGCATCCGGACGGAACCCGGACCGTCTCGTTCGAACTGAACGGTCAGCCCCGGAACGTCACGATCAAGGACCTCTCGCTCACCCCCGAGACCAAGACCCGCCGTAAGGCGGACGGGGACGATCCGAAGCAGATCGGCGCCACGATGCCCGGGATGGTGGTCCTGGTCCCGGTCAAGGTCGGGGACGAAGTCAAGAAGGGGGACAAGCTCCTGACCCTCGAAGCGATGAAGATGGAGACATCGCTCTACGCCGACCGGGACGCCAAGATCCGCGAGGTCGTGGTGGCCAAGGGTGAGAACGTCGAAACCGGCGACCTGCTGATCGTCCTCGGCTGAGTCCGGTCAGCGGCTGTCGGGCACGCCCGCGCAACCTCTCTCGGTGAACTCCATTGGCCTCTGTGGCAGATAGCTCTGCCGCAGAGGCTCCCGGATCCGGCGAATCCGCTGTCCGGGGGGCGGCACGGCGTCACCTCCTCGTTGATCGCGAGGAGTACTCTGCGAGTTCTGTGGCCGTGAATGGCTCTGAATCCGCTTCTTCGCCTGAAAAACATTCCTCCCTCCTCCCGTAATTCTGAGTGGGGACGCAGGACGCGAAGCCGCGGGAGACGGTCCCAGCCCGCCCGTCTCCCGCTCTTCTGACGATCGCGTCCCCGGATCAAGGTTGAACCCTCTTGCGGTGGCGGTTCTTCCTGCGCGGAGGAGTTTCGCTTTCCGCTGAACTGGTCGGCGGTCTCGACCCATGGGAGGTTCATCATGTTTCGTGATGTGGGAGTGTTGTTGTCTCGTGCCAGGACGGTGCTTCCGGCCGCCGCCCTGCTCGGCGTCCTGAGCTGGTCCGCCGCAGCGAATGCCCAGCAGTGCCAGGGAGGGGGTGGTGGAACCGGGACCGGAACGGGAACTGGAACCAGCATCGCCAACTTCGGCGGAGGGGGCGCCAACATGGGCGCTGCCATGATGGCGATGCAGCAGCAGGCGATGATGCAGCAGCAGATGAACGCCATCCAGCAGGCCCGCGCGAACGCCGCCTATCAGGCCCAGATGGCCCGTCAGCGCGAACAGTACGCCGAAGCCTCTGCCCGCCAGAAGGCGCAGCAGGAAGTCGCCGCGGAAGCCCGCCGCGACGCGAAGGCCAAAGCCAAAGCGGCCAAACTCGCCAAGACCGAAGCGACCAAGAAGAAGGCCGCCGAAGTCGCCGCGGCCAAGAAAGCCAAACAGGCCGAGGAGGACGCCGCGAAGGACTCGTCGAGCGTGGCCCAGACCAGCTCCAGCAAGCTCTGATCCCGCGATCTTCTCAGGTGGCCCACTCGCACCGGCGTCTTTGAGCGTCGGTGCGAGTGGCGTTTTTTTAGTGGCTGAGTCCGGTATGGGTTGGACGGGGCCCTGCACGGAAGCGTCTCCGGCGAGGGCTGGCCTGCCACCGGGGCGAGCCCCTGCTCCCCAACAGTGGCTTACCTTCGGTCCACCCCGGTCAACTTGTGTTCGATGTCGTCCGCGTTCTGCGCGACCTCGAACACACTCGCCTGCAGCTCGTCCGAATTGATCGTGTGCCGCGGGTACCGGTTCAGCACCACGAAGTGGTCCGCCCCTTCCACCTTCCGGATACTGATCGCCCCGTGCGAGAGTTCTGAATTGAGCCGCAGCGCCGTCTCGTAATACGACGGCTGCACCAGACAGCAGACGCTCGAGATCTCGATCAGCCGGTCCTGCCCCGGCTCGTTGACGCCGATCACTTCGACCCGCTGCTTGCGCCGCCCCGGCAGATCGACCGTCACGATGCACCCATCCCCGAACGACTCCCAGTCGACCCGTGGCTCCTCCCGGAACGCCTGGTCCAGCAGCGTCTCGATGTCCTGCATCGAGCCCAGCACCGCCTGCAGCATGTGACTCGCCGCAATCGCATCTTTCGGCCGGTTCGCCGGCGACTTGTCGAGCAGCATCGCCAGACACTCCGCCATCTCCAGCGAAATCTCCTCCCGGATCCGCCGGACATTCGGGACCGGCAGACTCGTCACATCCGAGATCAGCGCCGTGATGTTGTTCCGCGCAAACGGCAACTGCCGCGTCAGCATCAGGTAGTAGCAGACCCCCAGGGCATAGACGTCGGACGCCGGCGAAGCGTGCTCTCCCGTAAACAGCTCCGGAGCCATGAAATGCGGCGTCCCGGCGAGTTGCCCCCGCCGGTCTTCCCCCACCACGATCCGCTTCGCCAGCCCGAAATCCGCCAGCTTGGGGACGCCGTGCAGCGTCATCAGGACGTTGTCGGGCTTCAGGTCCCGGTGGAGGATCCCGGCCCGGTGCGCCGCCGCGAGCCCTTCCGCGATCGAGACGGCGAGCGCCGTCGCCCGCTCGGGACTCAGGACGATGTCGCTGATCAGGTGCTGCAGCGAACGTCCCTGGACGTACTCCATCTCCAGATAGTGGTAGCCGTTGAACTCGTCGATCGCGTGCGTGGTGACGATGTTCGGATGGATCAGCGCGGCTGCCGCCTGCCCCTCGTTCCGGAATCGGTCCAGGTATTCCGCATCCCGCTGGATCAGGTCCGGTGAGAGGACCTTCAGGGCACAAGGCCGGTCGAGCTTGGCGTGCCGGGCCAGGAACACCCAGCCCATCCCACCGCGGCCGAGGAGCGACTCGCATCGGTAGTGGTCGAGATGCGTCCCGACCAGCTCGAGGATCTCGTGGTCCCCCTCCTCACGCGGCGGCTCCTTGGAGCTGGCCCACGAGGCAGCGCTCTTCCAGAGGAGCGTCGGATGCTGCGAATGGTCGGCGTCGTCGGAATTCACGCCGCAACGGGGACAGATGCTGTTCCCCGGCGTCGCGATAAATCGCTCGTTGCAGCCGACACAGTAGAGGCCCAGACGACGGTCAGTGGGATCCGGCAAGGGAATCGTCTCGTCAAAGCACATCGGGAACGCTCTTCACAATACACAAACAGAGACCCCGGTGCGACGACGTCGGTTCCACCGCGGCTCCGGCGTTCCGACGGACCAGGACACAAACCCATTGGCGGAAATCAGTTCCATCTGATGACATTTGGAGGAATCCCCGGCCGCGGGATCGGTTGCCCCCCCGCTCCGAATCCCCGAGAGTGTCCGAGGAACCGGCGTCCTCACTGAGCGCCGCCGGAACCGGCCAACCCTCCTCCCACCGACACCGAAGCGCCATGTCGACCGTCCCCGCTCCGCTGCATCCCCCCCGCCGCGTCCTGATGGGCCCCGGACCGAGCGACACCCCCGCCTCCGTCCTGGCCGCCCTCGGCGCGCCGACGGTCGGGCATCTCGATCCCTACTTCCTCAAGGTAATGGACGAGACGCAGTCGATGCTCCGGCAGGTGTTCCGGACGAAGAACGAGCTGACGATGTCGGTCAGCGGCACCGGCAGCGCCGGGATGGAAGCCTGCGTCGTCAACCTGATCGAGCCGGGGGACCGGATGCTGGTGGGGGTCAACGGCGTGTTCGGCGGGCGGATGGCGGATGTCGCCGGCCGCTGCGGCGCCGAGGTGAGCAAGGTCGAACGCCCCTTCGGCGAAGTCTTCGACCCGCAGGAGATCGCCGACGCGGTCAAGAAGCACTCCCCCAAAGTGGTCGGGATCGTCCACGCCGAAACCTCGACCGGCGCCCGCCAGCCGCTCGAGGAGATCTCGAAGATCGTCCACGACGCCGGCGCGCTGCTCCTCATTGACTGCGTGACGTCCCTTGGCGGTCTGCCGGTCGAGATCGACGGGTGGGAGATCGACGCCGCCTACTCCGGAACGCAGAAGTGCCTGAGCTGCCCCCCGGGGCTCGCGCCGGTGACGTTCAGCGCCCGGGCGCTCGACGTGATCTCGAAGCGGAAGACCAAGGTCGCGAGCTGGTACCTCGATACGACGATGGTCCGCAACTACTGGAGCAGCCAGTCGCGCGCCTACCACCACACCGCGCCGATCAACATGAACTTCGCCTTCCACGAGGCGCTCCGGCTGGTCCTTGAGGAAGGTCTCGAGAACCGCTGGGAACGGCACCGCCGCAACCACATGCTGCTGCGGGCAGGACTCGAGGCGATGGGGCTCTCTTATGTCGTCGCGGAAGCCCACCGGCTCCCGATGCTGAACTCGGTCCGGATTCCGGAGGGGGTCGACGACAAGACCGCCCGCGGCCAGCTGCTGAACGAGTACGGCATCGAGATCGGCGGGGGCCTCGGTCCGATGGCGGGGAAGGTCTGGCGGATCGGCCTGATGGGGGAAACCTGCCAGCGGCGAAACGTCTTGCTGGTGCTGGCCGCCCTCGAAGGGTGCCTCAAGGCTCAGGGGGCCAAGGTCGCTCCGGGAGCCGGCGTCGCGGCAGCCTTGGCGACCGCTTGAGCGGGGCGCGGTGAACCGGATTGGGGAAGGAGTCCCATTTCATGTCCCGTCTGAAGGCGATCCTCGGCCGACACTGGTTCCTCGTCGGCCTGGCGATCCTGATCCCGCTCGGTCTGATCCTCGGCCGGCAGCTCGATACCGGTGCGGCGAGCGCCGCTGCCCCGGCTGCCTTCGAGAAGGTGCTCGGGGCGGGGATGAAGTTGATCGTCTTCCAGATCCTGTTCCTGATGTCCTGGACGCTCGACACGCGGAAGCTGGTCGAGTCGCTCCGGACGCCGGGGCCGGTGGTGTGGGCCTCGGTCGTCAACTGCGTCTTCATGCCGCTGCTGACGTGGCCCCTCTGCCTGGGACAGCTGACGCGAGACTTCAGCGTCGGGCTGATGATCTCCGGCAGCGTCCCCTGCACGATGGCGGCGGCGTCGGTCTGGACCCGCCGGGCGGGGGGGAACGACGCCGTCTCGCTGCTGGTGACGATCCTGACCAACGGGATGTCGCTGATCGTCACGCCGTTCTGGATGGCGCTCGCGGTCGGCTCGAAGGTCGAGATCTCGAAGTGGGCGCTGATGCAGACGCTGCTGTTCAGCGCCCTGCTGCCGATCCTGACCGGGCAGGCTCTCCGGTTGTCACGCGCGTGTGCGGCGTTCGCGGATCGCCGGAAACTGCTGCTCAGCAATCTGGCCCAGGTCTGCATCCTCGTGACGGTCTTTTTCTCCGCCTACAACGCCGGGCCGCAGCTGGCGATCGGCCGGGCGACTCCGGCGCTCGCGGCGATCCTGCTCGTGTGGGGCTCGACGGTCGCAATCCACATCGCCGGGCTCGTGATCGGCTACTGGGGGGGCCGGCTGCTGGGGCTCTCGATGGAGAACACGATCGCCGCCTCGTTCGCCGGCAGCCAGAAGACGCTGCCGATCGGGATCCTCGTTGCCGAGAGCGTCGCCCGGACCGGCCTGCCGTTCGCGGTCTTCCCGATGCTGATGTTCCACGCCTCGCAGCTCGTCGTCGACACGATCGTCGCCGACCGCTTCATCCACATCGACCGCAGCCAGCACGCGGGAGGCGTGAATGCCAATTCGTTAAACACCAAGACACCAAGCGGGTACCAAGAACACGAAGAATTGCACCGACAGAGGTGAATCCTTCGTGCTCTTTGTGAAATCTTGGTGCCTTGGTGTTTAACTACGACGCGTCCATCTTCTCCATGCCCGCCTCGAGCGTCTTGACGATCGCGTCGACGTCGTAGACGCAGCCACCCCACGTCCCGCCGCCGCACCGCTGGAGGGCGGCCCACAGCCGGGTATCGCGCGGGAGCTGGGCATCGGGCTGGAGCGGCATCGCCGGGAGCCGCTCTGTCAGGACCTTCGCCCCTTCCTGCGGAGTGAGCCGCTGTTCGGGAGTGCCGACGAAGTTGATTGTCCCGACGAGGTTGATGCGGTCGATCACGATCTCGATCAGGTCCCCGTCCCGCAGCCGGCCGATCGGGCCACCGGCAAGCGCCTCTGGCCCCGCGTGGCCAATGCAGGCGCCGGTGGAGACCCCGGAGAACCGGGCATCCGTGATCAGGGCGACGTGCTTGCCGAACGGCAGGTAGCGGAGGGCGGAAGTGAGCTGGTAGGTCTCCTCCATCCCGCTCCCCAGCGGGCCGCGGCACATCAGGACGATGACGTCTCCCGCCTGGACCGGCTTGCCGCGGCGTCCCTTGATCGCCGCGATCGCCTCGGTCTCGGTCGTGAAGACCCGGGCCGGCCCGAGTTTCCGATAGACCCCGTCCGGATCGACGACGCTGGCGTCGATCGAAGTGCTCTTGATGACCGCTCCCTCGGGGGCGATGTTGCCCATCGGGAAGGTGACGGTGCTGGTCAGCCCGCGGCTCTTGGCCCGCTCGAGCGGCATGATGACGTCGTCCGGATCGATCCCGTCATCGCGCCACAAAATCTCGCGGAACCGCTCGCGGCGCTCCGACTTCTCCCACCACGCGAGGATGTCGCCGAGGCGGTCTCCGGTGGCGGTGAGGGCGTCGAGCTTGAGGAGGTTCATTCCCCGCAGGTGGAGCATGACTTCGGGGACGCCGCCGGCGAGGAACACACGGACGGTCGGATGTCCGACCGGACCGTTCGGCAGGACGTCAACGATCCGCGGCACCTGGCGGTTCACGCGGTTCCAGTCGGCGACGGTCGGCCGCCGGCGGCCCGCCTCGAAGGCGATGGCGGGGATGTGCAGCAGGAGGTTGGTCGAGCCCCCCATGGCGGCGTGGACCACCATGGCATTGTGGATCGCGTCGTCCGAGAGGATCTGGCCCATCGTGATGCCGCGGTCGATCTGAGCGGCCACGGCGCGGGCCGACTGGACCGCGAGGTCTTTCCAGACTGCTTCGCCCGAGGGGGCGAGGGCTGCGTGGGGCATCGTCATGCCGAGGGCCTCGGCGACCGCCTGCGAGGTGGCGGCGGTTCCGAAGAACTGGCAGCCCCCGCCGGCCGAACCGCAGGCGCGGCATCCCTGTTCCGCGGCGTAGGCGAGGTCGATCTCGCCGTGGGCGAACCGGGAGCCGACGGACTGGACCTTGCCGGTGTCTTCGCCGTCGGTCGGGGGGAGGGTGACGCCGCCGGTCACGATCGCGCCGGGAAGCGATGTGGAACCCGCGAGGGCCATCATCATCGCGGGGAGTCCCTTGTCGCAGGTGGCGATCCCGACGACCCCTTTGCGGAGCGGCAGCGAGCGGACGAGCCGTTTGAGGACGAGGGCCGCATCGTTGCGGTACGGCAGGCTGTCCATCATGGCGGTCGTCCCTTGGGAGCGGCCGTCGCAGGGGTCGGAGACGTAGGCGGCGAAGGGGAGTCGCTGGAGGCGGTCGAGTTCGCGGGCGGCGGCCCGCATCAGGAGTCCGATTTCCCAGTGTCCGGTGTGGTAGCCGAGGGCGATCGGTTTGCCGTCTTCGGCGCGGATGCCTCCCATGGTGCTGAGGATCAGCACCTGGTCGCGCATGAGCTGGTTGGGGTCCCAGCCCATGCCGGCGCTCTGGGTCATCCCGAAGATGTCGCCGCTGGGTGCGTCGAGGAGGTATTCGCTGGTGAGGGGGAGGCTGCCGCGTGGTCCTTCGCCTTTGGTCCGGACGTCGTAGATGGCTTCGTCGGACTGGAGGAGTTGTGAGAGGGAAGTCGTGGTGGCGGCGGACATCGGGGGGCTTTCAGGTCGGATGGGAGCGAGGCCGTGGTCTCCGTGTGACTTCCGTTGTCACAGGCGGGTGGGCCTCGCGGCCTGCCATGCTGACTGAGAGGAGTAGAAACGTCCAACCAGCGTCCCGCTGGACCGGGGTGGGCGTGGGGTGATGGGTTGCGCAAAGGACGCTTTCATCGCCGTGCGCGACTAGCCTGCAGGAGATCAACGCCCCGGCCGGCGCGACGTCGCTCGCTCAATCCCATCGTCCCTACGGCCACCCGGGTCCAGGGGCGGAGCTCCTGGCCGCCGGAGGCGTTTCTGTGTTGAACCATGAAACACAACGGACGTCCGATCGCGGACTGGCGTGGCGGATCCCCCTCACCAGCACGCTTTCGCTGCACTCCCCGCGGTCATGAAAGAGGGGGCCCGCGATGCCGGTTCCCCAAAGCGGATGTCCGTAGTTTCCCACGGTTCCACGATGGAAGCGCCTCCGGCGGGGCCAGCAGCGTGCTAGACCCGGGTGAGGAGGCGCTACACGTCGCCGCCCGCGCCCGTGAACAGCGGCTCAATCACATGCCCATCATTCAGCGGAACAATCCGACCCAGCCGGTCCCGCACCTGAGCATCCGGAGCAATCCCCAACAGGTGATACACCGTCGCCGCCACGTCGTTCGGCGAATACGCTCGCGTCGCAGGATAAGCACCCGTCTCATCAGACCGGCCAATCACCTGCCCACCTTGGACGCCCGCTCCGGCAAACAACCCGAAGAAGCTCGGCCCCCAATGGTCGCGGCCCGCCTCCTTGTTGATCTTCGGAGTCCGCCCGAACTCGCCCAGCATCATCACCAGCGTGTCGTCCAGCATCCCGAGTTGCGACAGGTCGTCGAGCAGCGCCGAAACCCCCTGGTCCAGCGGCGGCAGCAGCCGTCCCTTGAGGGTCGTGAAGATCGCCCCATGGCTGTCCCAGTTCTGCACCCGCCCGATGTTCGCCTGCACGATCGGGATCCCCGCCTGAATCAGCCGCCGGGCGAGCAGCAGCGACTGCCCCGTCGTGTTGCGGCCATACCGGTCCCGAACGTCGTCCTTCTCCTGATTGACCAGGAACGCACTCGCCAGCTTGTTCGACGTCAGCATCGAGAACGCGAGCTGCTGGTCGCTCGCAACCCGCACCGTCTTCGGCAGCCGGTCGATCTCCTCCTGCGCCCGGTTGACCTGCGTCAGCAGCGACTGCCGCTGTTCGAGCCGATGAACGTCGATCCCGGAGGCCAGCGTCAGGGCGTCCACGCGGAAGTCAGGCTTCGCCGGATCCGCGTTGATCTGCCACGGGTCGTAGACCGGACCGAGGAACCCCGCGTGCTGCCCCGGCCAGGTCAGCGGACCTTCGCGGAGGAACGTCGGGAGGTTGACGCCGCTCGGCAGTCCGTCGCTGCGGGGACGGAGGAACGCCAGCGCGCTCGAGTAGCAGGGCCAGTCGTCGCGCGACGCCACCTTGTCGAAGAAGCCCCCCGGCTGCTTCGTGCCGGTCAGGACGTGGTGCGTCGACATCAGGTGGTTGTTGTCAGTGTGCGACAGCGACCGGACGATCGCGTACTTGTCGGCCCGCGCGGCGAGCTGCGGCAGATGCTCGCAGATCTGGTACCCCGGGATCGCCGTCGCGATCGGCGCGAACTCCCCGCGGATCTCCGCCGGGGCGTCGAGCTTCATGTCGAACGTGTCGTGATGACTCGGAGCCCCGGTCAGAAACACGATGATGATCGACTTCGGCTTCCGGCCGGTCGTCGCGCTGAGCGTCTCTGCCGAAGCCCGGGCGCCGAGGATCGAGGGAAGGCCGACGCCGAGCAGGCCGGAGTATCCGGCTTGCAGGACTTCACGGCGGGAGAGGCCGATGGTGTGCTGGTGAAACGGCATGGTGGCAAGCTTGAGCGGAGCTGAGCCAGGGGGGGAGTGAGTGTGGCGGGGGGCTGGCAGCGCGCGGAGGGAGGGTACGGCGAAATTCGGCGGGGGGGGGGCCGACCGGACGGGGTTCGTCACGCATCAGCCACCATCGATACTGTAGATCGGCCCGGGACCCTCGCCAAGCCGATCCGGAAACGGGCTGGCGTGCCGGGAATCCCTAGGATGGCGCTCACCGGACGGAGCCTACCGCGAGAAGAGCGGGACCACGTTCCGCGGAAGCTGAAGCACGATCAAGGCCATCGCGGTGGCGTACTCGTCCCCAATATGTGGATCGAGCCACCGGCCGTCCGGCTGCTGTCTCGCGACAAGCTCGTCCCGAACTGCTGGGAACCACCTGTCCCAGACCGCCGCTCCGGCGAGCCACGCCGCCTGAGCGGCGTAGAACCTTCCGTAGTAGTAATACTCCGCCTGGTCCGGGGGAGGCGTCGTTGCGGGGAGGGCGAGGTACTCCCGTGCCCGGCGGACAGTCGCGCTGTCCGCGAGCCCGGCTCCCACCAGCGCGACGACGGCCGCGGCCGACCTGGGGAAGAGTGAGACCGGCGGGTCGGTGAGGCGATACCGAAAGCCGCCGTCCGGGTTCTGGCAACGCCGCAGGAACTCGACGGAGCGGTCCTGCACCTCGCGGGGAACGGCGATTCCGGCGGCGTGCGCGGACTGCAGGGCGACCATCTGGCAGGTCGTCACGGAGACATCGGCGTCATCCGGCGAAGGCGTATACCGCCAAGCCCCGCTCGGGTCCTGAGCGGAAACAATGAGCGCGACCGCCCGCTTCAGCGTGTCCCACACGACGGAGCGGTCGTCCATCCCGTAGACCTGCCCGAGATACATCGTGGCGAACCCATGCCCGTACATCGGCCCGTGCGTTCGGACGTCCGCCTCGACAAGAAAGCCGCTCGGCTGCGACCGGGAGAGCAGGTAGTCGGTGCAGCTCCGGGTCTGCCGCGCAAAGGTGCCCCGCTCCCTACCGCTGCAGAGGAACGCCGTCCCGCACAGAGCGCTGACACCGACGTTCCGGGCATAGGCCCCCCGCAGCCCAAACGCCCCGTCGGAAAGTTGTCGTGAGGCGAGCCAGTCGAGACCCAGCGCGATTGCCTGCTCCAGCTCCGAGGATTCCGGAGTGCCTGTGGAGATCGTCGAAGGTTCCGCGGCCGCGAGCGAAGCCCGGGACAGCAGCGACCACGTCGCCCCGCCCCGCAGCGCCACCCAGAGCTTCGCGATCGCGCGGCGAACCGCGCCGCGACGCGAGTGCAGATCGTCGTTCGAAGGAGCGTCCTTGGGACCGGCCATGACCGGAGCCTCTGCAAATCGGATTCCCCCGCCGGAACAGCCCCCATGCTCAAGAGATCGCCGGGTGCCGCCGAACTCGAAGCATGTCCGGGACGGAAAAACATCCATCGCGAGCCACAAATTCGCCCCCAGGTTCGCCACGGCTGGCGAGGGAGGTGGCCGGAGAGGAGGTCAATCCTCCGCGCCGGCCTCCGAAACCTCTGCGCGTCGGCGGAGCACCAGGGCCCCCGCCATGACCGCCACGATCCCCAGGTTCACTGTTAGGGCCAGGAGCTTGGGCCAAGTCACGCCACGGGTCAGTTCGTAGACCTCGATCGGAACGTACAGCCCGCCGCTGGCGACGGCGAACCATTCGGCCCAGGCCCGTTCACGCCACAACCCGTAGGCTTCGACCAGCCGCATCGCCGCGTAGCCGAAGGCGAACAGGGCGAGCAGCCAGAGCCGCCCGTCGGTCAGGCTCTCCGCGGCATCGAGGAAGATCCGCGGATAGCGGCTCGCCGGGTTGAGGTGAAATCGATGAAGGATGGCGGCGGCGACGTGCGCTGCCCGGTGATGGACCAGCGTCAGCAGACCGAACCCGGACAGGAGAACCAGCATCCCCTTGGCCGCCTCGAACAGGGCGACCGTCCGAACGGCGCGGGCCGCGAACGATCGGCGGGCCGGTTTGGAACAGGGGCTGGCGGAACTCACGGAGATCCTCGGCCCGACGTTCAGTGCGGCCGCGACTGCGGCGCGCAGGTCAGGGATCGATCGGGAGGGCGAGAATCGAGAGTCTCACCCGTTCCGCGCCGGCCGGTCAAGTCGACGCACGGACCATCCCCGTTCAGGGGAGGCCCCGGTGGACGAGCGGACTTCCTACTGCGATGCGGCCTGAAGCGCGGCCGTCGAATGGAGCCGGACCCGTCCCGGCTCCACCGGAGGAGCTGGTGCAACCGGATAGGGGGGCAACTGCTCAGCTGGAATTCGGAGCCGAGGCGAACTCGGCCGGACCGCCGGAGGAGATGTCAGCTCAATGCGGACCCGATTGACCTCCGCCCCCAGGTCGAGTGCGGCGAACAGCAGATCTGGCGGAAGCGCCGGCTGATGCTGCGACAACAGCTTCAGAAACCGGTCGAGCTTCGGCTGCAGTTTCTCTGGCACAGAGCTCTCCCCACGTCGGGGTGGGAAGGGCCTGAGTGACCCTCTCCCGGGGGTAACCGCAAACCGGTCCTCCGTGCCATCACGCGGCAAAAAAAACTCCGCCGAGGGGAGAGACCCTCAGGAAATCTCAAGGTGGCGATGGCCCTGTGACAGGCGAACGGTCAGCGGGCCAAGGCGATCGGACCTCCGCCGGTCAGGCCCATCGGAAACTCCCCATCGTCGTCGCGGATCGACTCTTCGGTGTCCGGAGGCTGGATCGTTTCACTCGATTCCGCGTCGTCCGCCCATTTCTGGCGGCGTTCCTGCTCGGTTGGTTCCGTGAAATCCCCCTCCGCGGGAGGGCGTTCCCGCTCCCCCGGCTCCGCGTCAGACATAGCCCGCTCCCGCCCGGGACGAGCACAGTGCCCCGGTAAGAGAGGAACCGCAGACCGGGCCCGGAACCCCTCGTAAGCTGGGGAGAATTCAGGGAATAGGGGCGGCGGACACGTCTCGGCCGACGCTCGGCGGACCCCGTTTTCGACTTCCGGTTGAAGAGGCTCGGCAATTCTTGACGATTCCTTCGCTTGCGTTTCCGGGCAGAGTGCGGGAACATTGCTTTTGCAATCGAATCTCGTCTGCAGGCCATTCTCCGTGCAGCGTCTCCTCGCCATCGCCGTGCTCGTCCTCCAGGGAGGGATCGCCCTCCTCGGGAGTGGCGGTCTGCATGCGCTGCCGGGGCACCAGTGCAATCATGTCCACCCCCCGGCCGAACAGCCCGCCGCGGGGGAGACCCACAGCCACCACGGCTGTTCGCACCATCACTCGCATGACTGTGCCGCTCCCGAGGCGGAGGGGCGTCCGACGGATCCCCGTCCCGCCGCTCCCCGTCCGGTCGACAGCGGTGACTGCCTGATCTGCCAGCTCTTTCTGCTGGCGGGGCCTGTCCCGACTCCGGTCGCCCTCGAGGGCTCGACGCCGCTCGCCGGCGAACGGGTTTCGGTGCTGACCCCGGCGACGGTCGATGGCCTCGCCCGCGGCCCCGTTTCGGCTCGCGGACCACCCCGCGCCTGACCCTGTCCGCCGCCGGAAGGCCCCTCGCTCCTGCTTGAGGGGCGGATGCGCTGCGAGCCCAAACCGGCTCGCTGTCAGTTCCTCTTCCGTGGCGGATTCGTGTCTGTGCGTGTGCCGGAGCGGAGTCGTGATCGACTCGCGCCGGCCGCTTCCTGGTCCGCTCTCAGTCCCGCGCCTTCATCCCTTTATTCCGTCGCGGGACCGCCGTTCATTCGCCCTTCGAAAGGGGGCTTCGTCCTATGAAATCGCGCCGTACCGGCTTCACCCTGATCGAACTGCTCGTCGTCATCGCCATCATCGGCGTCCTGGTGGCCATCCTGCTCCCCGCGGTCCAGCAGGCCCGCGAGGCGGCCCGCCGCAGCCAGTGCCAGAACAACCTCAAGCAGATCGGCCTCGCCCTCCACAACTACCACGACACCCACAGCGTCCTGCCGAGCGGCTGGATCGGCGTCGATCCGGCGACGCGGGCGCAGTCGGCCCATGAAGGGGGCAGCGGCGCCGGGTGGGCGGCGATGATCCTGCCGCAGATCGAACAGGGCTCGCTGTTCAACAGCTTCGACTCCAAGCTCTACATCAGCGACCCGACGAACGCTCCGTTCGCGGCGAAGTACCTCCCGTCGTTCGTCTGCCCTTCGGACGCCGCCTCGGTTCAGACGTGGGACATCGATGAAGAAGGGAGCCCGGGGACGGTGCTCGCCAAGCTGGCCCGGGCCAACTACGTCGGCTCGTTCGGGACGTTCGAGATCGACGGCTGCGAGAACGCTCCGGGGAGCTCCCCGGTCGCCTCGAACGGCCAGTGCATGAGCGACGGGGCCTTCTTCCATAACAGCCGGGTCAGCTTCCGGGACATCACCGACGGGACGAGCAACACGTTCTTCGTCGGCGAGCGGCGGTCGAACGTCGCCAGCCAGCTCTACTCGACCTGGGTCGGCTCGGTCCCCGAAGGGGAAGAATCCTTCTCGCGGGTCCTCGGCGTCTTCGACCATACCCCGAACCACCCGGCGGCTCACTTCGAAGATTTCAGCAGCTCGCACGTCGGGGGGACGCAGTTCGTCCTGGCGGACGGCCACGTCAAGTTCGTCAGCGAGAACATCGACACCGCGGTCTACGCAGCGGTCGGGACAATCCGCGGGAACGAGCGGGTGTCGAACATCGACTGATCCCCCTGCCGCTCCACAGCTCGCCTCAGCCGATCTCGACCACGATCGCGGTGGCGTTGTCGCGGCCGGACTCGGCGACCGCTTCGCGGACGATCCGGACCGCGGCTCCCTGGCCAGGGTGTTCGGGGTCCGTGATCCGGGTCCGGATGAGGTCGCCGAGGGCGTGATCCCACAGGCCGTCGGTGACGCCGTCGCTGCAGAGGAGAAGCCGGTCGCCGGGCTGGCAGGGGATCTCGCCGATCTGCGGCTCGACGAACTGGTTGCCGGATCCGAGCGACTGGGAGAGGACGTTCTTGCGGGGGTGGTTCCGGGCCTCGCGCTCGTTGATTTTCCCGGAGCGGCGGAGCCAGCCGACATGGGTGTGGTCGTCGGTCACCTGCCGCAGCTTCTCGTTGGCGCCGCGCGGTAGGTGGTAGATCCGGCTGTCGCCGATGTGGCCGAAGTAGCAGACCCCCTGGATGACCCACACGAGGCTGAGGGTCGCCCCCATGTTTTTTCCCTCGTCGTAGCTCTCGCCGAGCAGCGTGAGCTGGCGGTGGATCCCGAGGAACAGGTCTTCGAGGAGGCTGCGGATGTCGGCGGGGTTGTGGGACTCGGAGATCCGGAAGCGGCGGGGGAGGAGGCGGGTGATGTTCTCGACGGCGAACTTGCTGGCGAACTCGCCGGAGAGTTCCCCCCCCATGCCGTCGCTGACGGCGAAGACGTAGTCGAAGTCGCCGATGTGGACCTGCCCTTCGCGAGGAAGGTAGGTGAACTCTTCGGTGTTGAAGGCGACGCAGAGGAGCTGGTCTTCGTTGTTGGGGCGGAACTTGCCCCGGTCGGTAGTGCCGGACCAGCGGAGTTTCCGGGAAGACGATTCTGACTCCGCGCCGCTGCCGGCGATGGAGCGGGCTTCGAGGCCGTCGGGGCCGGAGTCGGCGTCCGGTTCGAGGATGGTGGCGAACTCGAAGTCGATGATGCAGAAGCGGCCGTCGGAGGCGCGGTAGGTGATGTTGCGGAGAAAGGCGTCTTCGTGGCGGACGCCGTACTGTTCGAGTTCGGCGTAGAGCGACTTCATCTTTTCGTCGCTGAGCTGCTCGACGCGGGCGCCGCAGTTCGTAGTTACCAGTTCGAGGGTGTCGCGGTCGTAGCCGATGACGCGAGGGACGAATTCGCAGCCACGGCGTTCGAGGTACTGGAGGACGCGGAGTTCGTTGTCGAAGCGTTCCTGGGCGTGGGCCGCGCGGAAGAATTTCTGGACGCGACCGTCATAGCCGATGCGGACGAGGGCGCGGGCGGTGTTTTTGGCTTCGTGCACGGGAGTCCTGGCGGGATGCGGACCAGATTCGAGGTCGCGAGAGACGACCGGTTTGGAAGGCGAAGCCTTTGTTCGAGGTCAGGCGACTTCGAACGTGAACTCGACTTCGACGCTGGCGTTCAGCGGGAGGGCGCTGACGCCGATTGTGGTTCGGGCGTGTCGGCCTGCCTCGCCGAGGAGCGTCTGGAGCAGTTCACTGGCCCCGTTCGCGATCCCCGGCTGCTCACCGTAGCCCGCCGCACACTGCACGAAGACCCCGATCCGCACCACCCGCTGCAGCCGCGACAGATCCCCGCCGAGCTCCGCCTTGAGGACCGCGAGGCCGTTGAGCACGCACTGCTTGGCCGCCGAGTGCGCGACGTCCGCCGGGGTCTCCCCCGGAACCGCGCCGGTCGCCAGCAGCGTCTTCCCCGCGAACGGCAACTGGCCGCTCACCATCACGAGGTTCCCGGTCCGGACCGCCGGCACGTACGCGGCCACCGGCTTCGGCGCTTCGGGAAGGGCCAGCCCCATCTCGGACAGTTTCTGCTCGATCGACATCGGGAACTCCGGCAGAGGTGTCGCAGGTTCGTCTTCCCCGGATTCTAAAGCCCCCGACCCCGTCCGCCCACCGGGTCGATTCACGTCCCGCGAAGGGGATCGGAAACGGCCGTGAAGCCCGCCGCCCGCAGTGCCGCCTGATAGGCCTCTGGCGTATTGATGTTGTGGAGGCTCACGAGCGCGGGGTCGGCCCCCTGCAGTTCTGCCAGCGGCACCCGGAGCGTCGGCACCGAATCGAGGAGCCCCTGAAGACTCCGGCGGCCCGCGGCGAGCAGTCGCTCGACCTGGGGAAGCACATCCAGCCGGTAGGCCGCCGCGAGCGGATGGGCGTACTCCGGTCCCTGCGGCGCGGCGACCAGCCAGTCCCCTCCCGCAAGCTGATCGAGCATCGCCGTCACGAATGCGGGAACCAGCAGCGGCGAGTCACACGACGTTGCGAACACGAAGTCCGCGAGCTCCTGGAGAGCCGCGAGGCCCGTTGCCAGTCCTTCGAGCGGACCGCAGTCCGGTGTTCGGTCCCGGACGATCCGGATTCCGGACGGGAGCGTGGGAAGCGGCTGACCGGGAGCGGCGACCACGACGATCCGCGCGGGATCGACCACGGCGCTGACGATCCGGATCATCCGTTCCAGCATCGTCTCGGGGCCGAACGGGAGCGTCCCCTTGTCGCGCCCCATCCGGGTCGACCGGCCGCCGCAGAGAATGATCGCTCCGGTGCGCATCGCGGTCTCTTAGAGCAATTTTGGATTTGGTGTACAGCGATCTCGCAGGCGGAACCTAAGAGTTTCCCTACGTTCGGCCTCCATCCGCCTGCACACGGTAGAGCAGAATGCTCTAGCTCACGATGCTTTTGCGGCGGTTGACGTAATCCCACACCACGAACCGGTCGAGATCGCGCCCGGCCGTGAAGAACACCCGGCCCTTCGTCGTCTCGGCCAGCCGATGCGCGAAGCGGATGTCTTCCTCGGACTGCGACCAGCTCGCCAGCAGGAAGATGTTGATCACGATCCCTTCCCGCTGGCACAGCAGCGCCTCGCGCATCGTCGCCTCCTCAGTCCGCCGGTCGGAGGGATAGAGGAGATAGAGCGACGAGCCTTCGAAGTGCGCGGTCGGCAGACCGTCCGTAATCAGGATGATCTGCCGGTTCGGCGTGTCGCGGGTCGCGAGGAATTTTCGCCCCAACTGCAGCGCGTGCTGGATGTTCGTGAAGTGAGGCGGAATATCGCTCTCGCTGACGTCCTGCCGCGACATGTCCGCCCGCAGCCGGACGACCGGGTTGAAGATCGTCACGGGCTTGGGCATCAGCGCCGCGACTTCACTCGGCGGGACCGGCTTGGCGAAGCTCGCCATCTCGAGGAACTGCAGGAAGTCCCCGGGGTATTCCTTACGGATCAGGCCGTCGAGGGCAAGCGCCATCCGCTTGACGTTGATGTACTGCCCGCCGTGCCCCATCGAGCCGCTCATGTCCATCAGGACCGCGGTGGCGCACTTGGGATTGTTCTTCGTCCGGTGAATGACGATGTCTTCCGCCTTCATCCGGAGCGGCAGCCCCGGTCCGCCGCGAACGATGGCGTTCATCATCGACTGGACGACGTCCATCTGCGTCACGGAATCGCCGAACTCGTAGTCTTTGGTCGTCGGCAGTTCGACCGCCCCCTCGCCCACGATCGGGCCTTGATGGCGGCCGCTTCGCGAGGCCTGGAGCTGGCTGAAGATCTGTTCGAGGAGTTTCCCCTGAAAGATCCGGTACGCCTTGGGGGTCATCTTGTAGCCGCGGCCCGATTTTTCCAGGCCCTGCTGCTCCGCCATCTGTCGAAGGAGCTGCTCGACCTGCTCCTGCATCCGCTGCAATTCCCCCATCTGTTCGTCGTTCGCGAACTGGCTCATCTCCGAGAGGTCGATCAGCGCGATCTGGGCGTTCTTCTTGGCGTCCTCGAGCTGCTTGAGGAGCCGGTCGATCGTCTCGAGCTCCTCCTTGATGGCGATCGCGTCATCGACGCCGAGCGGCTCCCGACCGGTGAACTCATACTTCCCGGCGAGCTCATCGACCTGGTACTTCTCGCCGAGCTTCTCGACGAGCTTCAGCAGTTCGCGGGCGAACTTCGAGCGTTCACCACCGGCCCGGTACCAGAGCCGCTCCAGCTCCCGCAGCTGCTCGTCCTTGAACGCCCGCCGGAAGGCGTCGGCGTGCTCTTTGGGGGGATGGGTGACCGACGCCTGCTGCTCGTAGGCCCGCGCGGCCTCCTTGACGACATGGCCGGTCTCATAGGTTTCGAGGATCTTTCGCTTCCGCTCCTCGAGCATCTTCCGGAGCGACTCGAGCGTCGGGCCGAGGCCGGCGATCTGGCTGATGTCGAGCTTGACCGCGCTAGCGAGCTGCTCGTCGGTCAGCTCGTCCATGTCGCCATAGGCGAGCATGTGCTCGAACGCCGGCGAAACGAGATCCGGCGGGGGCTGCGTCGGGCTCGGAAAATTCTGCGGGTCGTACCGCTGGTACGAGTGAATGATCCCGCCGAGTGGTTCTCGATTCATGTCTGGCGTCCCTCGGACGTCGGGAAAGGAAGATTAAACTCCAAGACACCAAGGAGGCACAAAGAGCACTAAGGAAGACAGAGAGGTCGAGAACGATTCTCGAACCACGCCGTTCGAGTGAATTCTTCTTTGTGTCCTTGGTGAAATCTTGGTGCCTTGGTGTTTAACTTTTCTTAGGTCTCATACCGGATCCGCCCGTTGGTCTGAGCGCGGGAGATCTGGTCGGTGGCGTAGAGGCCGGCGAGGACGAACTCGACGCAGGAGGCCCGGACCGCCGGGTCGTTCGAGGCGTTGAGGTCGAACGCCTTGTCCCACGCCGGCGGGACGCGCTTGAGCCGTTCGGCGTAGTGCGACGAGGGGAGGAGGTCCCCGACTTCGATCTTCACTCCCTGGCTGAAGATCTTGCCGATCTCCTCGAGGCCGTGCCGGTAGACGTACTCCTCGAATACCTTCCGGACCGCTTCGGCGACGAGTGAGTCGAGGATCTGCCGCTCGCTCATCTGATGGCTCCCCATCAGGTCGAGCTCGAGTTTGCCGAGCGACGACGAGTAGAGGTGGCCCAGGTCGCTGATCCGCGGGACGGCGGGCCGCTCACCGAGCCGGGCCGACCGCTGGCGGGCGCTGGCGATCATCGTCCGGTAGTTGGCGATGCTGAACCGGGCGCTGACTCCCGAGGCGTGGTCGATGTACTTCGACTTCCGCGCGGCGATGCTGACCTCTTCGACGATCTCCTTCATGAACCGGGGGACCACGACCGGGAACTCGCCGCCGAGTTCGAGGCCCGCCTCCTGCTCCATGATCTCGATCCCGAGGTCCCGCTCCTTCGGGTAGTGAGTGTGGATCACCGACCCGATCCGGTCTTTCAGCTGCGGGATCACCTTGCCGCTGCGGTTGTAGGTGGCGGGGTTCGCCGAGAAGAGAATCAGGACGTCGATGTCGAACCGGACCGGGTAGCCGCGGATCTGGACGTCGCGCTCTTCGAGGATGTTGAACATCCCGACCTGGACCAGTTCGTCGAGCTCGGGGACCTCATTCATGGCGAAGATCCCACGGTGCATCCGCGGGATGAGCCCGAAGTGGAGCGCCGACTCGGCCGACATGCTCGTGCCGCCGGCGAGCTTGGCCGGATCGATCTCGCCGATGATGTCGGCGAATTTCGTTCCCGGGGCGAGCCGCTCGACGTACCGCTCGGAGCGGGGCCACCAGCCGATGGGGACCTGCTCCTCGGGGACGCTCGCGACGAGCTCGCGGCAGGGGCGGGTGATCGGCTTATACGGGTCGTCGTGGAGCGGCGAATCGGGGTGGATGATGTACGGGATCTCGTCGTCAAGGAACCGGGCCAGGGCCCGCATCAGGCGGCTCTTCCCCTGCCCCTTTTCGCCGAGGAACAGCATGTCGTGCCCGGCGATCAGGGCGATGCTGATCTCGGGGACGACGGTGCTGTCGTAGCCGACGATCCCCGGGAAGAGGGGTTCGTCCGCCGCGAGGGCTTTCAGAAAGTTGTCCCGCAGCTCCTGTTTGACCGTCTTGGAAACCCATCCGCTTTCGCGGAGCTCACGCAGATTGGTCGGTCGATTCCCTGCCACTTCGTCTCTGCTTTCTTCACGCAACCTGAAGCCCGTCGATGTCGCGAAATTATAGCGCGGCCGGAACGCGAACCAAACCGGGCCGGATCACGTTTGGGCGGCGGATCTTGCGGAACGCAGAGCGGGAGATGTTCAAGAGGAAAGGATGCGGCGTCACGACAGCCGACCGCAGAGCGGCGCCCCGCTGCGTTTCGCGACGTCCCGTCCGGTCGCCGATTCCGGCTGGCGGGCGCCGAAGATCCGGGGGCTACTTCGTCCCGTCCGGAGCCGCCGTCGACGCCCCCCTACGGAGAACGAGGATGGATGCCCCGTTGGCGGCGACCGTCGCCCGCAGGGACGCGCCGCGGCGGGAATCCGCCTCGATCGTCTGCCGGCCGGTCTCCTGCAGGTGGGAGGCCTCCTCGACCTGGCGGACCAAGTGTCCCGGGTAGGCGGGGGACCGCCAGACTGCGGCGACCGCCTCGCGGGCGGCGGCCTGCAGGGCAGGGTCAGTCGCTTTCAGGCTGAGCTGGGCGATCTCCTGGAGCGCCGGTTCGGCGCGGGTGCCGAGGGTCTTGAGCACCCCCAGGGCGGCGATCTGGCCGGGGATGTCGGTCCCCTGGAGCGCCGCGACCGCCACTTCGATCTGACGGGTCTGTTCCGCCGTCGGGGAGGCGGCTGTGCCGTCCCGGAGCGACCGGGCGAGTTCAAAGTAGGAGTTGTGCTCCTTGTCGAACCGGTACTCGGTGACGGTCCAGGCCCCGTCGCCGAGGTTGCCGATCTCGATGGTCGCATCGAACGCCGCTTCGCTGCGGGACTGGGTGTCCCGGCCGTTGTGGGAGTAGAGGAGGATCAGAACTTCATTCTCGTTTCGCGAAAGGGCCCCGCTGACGACGTGTCCGCCCCTCCGCTGTTCGGGAAGGATCCAGTAGTCGGGCCCCATCCGGGAGAGGAGCCCGAGGAAGTTCAGGATCGGCATCGCGATCGTCACCTCGCGGTCCTTGCGGCCATCTCCGTCGTCGTCGACCGGGACCGCCCTTACACAATCGTTTCCCCCTTGAAAGCCGTTGTTCGGCCAGGGCCAGAAGGTGAGGATCGAATCACCGCGGGCGTACCGCGGATCCTCTGATCCCCGCCGCAGCAGCCGCGTGGCAACATCGGCACACCACGTCGGGAAGTACCCGTTGCCGAGATAGCTGTCGCCGCAGGCGGGATCCGGTGGGAGGTTCCACTCGGGACAGGACTCGTGGGAGTTGATCCACAGGTCCTTGTAGTACCCGGAATCGATCTCGAGCGCCAATTCCTTCGCCCGGATCAATTTCCGGGCCATCATCTCCGAGGCGTTGTAGGCGTGGATCGACACGAAGTCGCACGAGGTTCCACGGCCACCGTGCTGCCGGCAGAGTTTCTCCGTTCGGTGAGAGCGTTTGCCGTCGAGCCGCGGGTCAGCGAACGCGGTGTTCCGGAGGATCGCCCCCTCGCCGGTCGCCGTCGGGGAACAGTGAACGAGGAACTCCTTGAGCTTGAGATGCGGGCCGAAGATCGCCGCCAGTTCGAGTCCGCCGATGACGACTTTGTCGGAGTCGTAGCCGTGTTCCTCGAATGCCTTGAGGACGCCGTCGACGGTGTAGTCGTAGAACGTCTGCAGCTCGTTCCAGTCGGATCGCCAGAAGAACGGCCCCAGGTCCGGCTCATTGAACACCGACCAGCGGAAATCGAGACACGCGGGTCCGTAGCGATCGAGCAGGTGCCCGGTGATGACGCGGGTCGCCTCGTGGAGCTGGTCGTAGTCCTTGGCGGTGGTCCAGTTCCGTCCGTCAATCGCGAGGTCCCCGGGAGCGTCCGCGAAGTTCGGCGTCAGCCGATGGCCGAACTGCTGGAACGCGAGATCCCACTCGGCGTCGAGCCGGCCCCAGTAGTAGACCGGGGTGCCGACCGGCCGGAACTTTCGCAGGACCGTGCCGCCGATGGCGAACCGACCGGGGGGTGTGGCGGGCTCCGTCTTCGGCGGCGGAGCGGCGTAGTCGAGCTTCCAGGTCTGTCCCGCCGGGAGCTCGAGCTTCGAGACCACGACCAGTTTTCGGTCTTCGTCGACCGACACGACCCGGCTGCGTGCGGAGTTCGCGGGATCGCCCACGAGGATTTCGTCGCCGGGATGAAAATCGTCCGCCAGCGGGCGGTTCGCCGCAACGCCGTACTGCTCGTGGCCGGGGAGGTCTTCGACGGTCAGCGTCGTCCGGTCTCCTGCGGTCTCGATCGCCGTGATGTGCCGCGTCTCCCGCTCGCGGACGATGTTCGGCAACTGGGGCGAGACGATCGACACCTCCTGGTCGAGGCCGGTCATCCAGAAATCCCGCTGCCACCGCCAGGCACGCGGGGCGGTCTTCTGGACCTCCTGCATCAGGCGATAGGTCTCAGTCCGGTTCGCGGCACTCGTCGTGAAGCTCGGCTTGCAGAAACCGGTAAAGAAGCCCCCGTGCCAGTGGACCGGCGAGGCGGCGAGATCGACGCGAAACTCGATCGGCCTGGTTGCAGGGGCCGCCTCGGTGGTGAAGCTCCAGGAGTTCTTCGCTGCGGCGAGCGTTCCGCCGGAACGGGACCGGGCCGTGACTCGAACCGTGTGTTTCGTCTCCGGAGCGAGTGGCCTGGCGAGTTCGATCGAGACGCCGAGCGTGGGGCTCTTGGCCTGTCCTTTGCCGGGAAATGTCTTCCCCGCGGCCGCGGCCTCGGTGAACTTTCGACCGGCGGTCAGAAGCGGGACGGGGGCCGCCTCCCCGGTCTGGATCGTGACCTCGATCGAATCGGAATCGACCGAGTCTCCCGCCGCATCGGGGAGGAGGCCGAGCTCGAAGTAGAGACTCGTCTTGAGCGGGACATGCTCCTCCCCCGCGAACGGACGGGGGACTCCGTAGGGATCGGGCTGCCGGTGGACGATCGTGACTTCGGACCGAGGGGCCTGCGCCAGCGAGGTTCCGGGGAGACCACCGGAGACGATGGTGATCACGGCCAGCGTGGCAGCGATTCTGGCCATACCGATCAACGCGGACGAGACAGAGCTCGGAATGCGGACCATCGAAACCTCCGGGAGAGCGCCGGTGGACTCGGGATTCAGGATGGGCTCAGCGTCGACTCCAGCGATTCGATGTCGGTCAGTAACGCCCTGCGGTCGGTCTCCGCCGTCACGAGGTCCGCCTGCCGCCGCGCCGCGGTGAGGTATTCGCGGCTCCCTTCGGGGTGTCCGGCGACTGCGGCCGCCCGCGCCAGCGCCTCGTAGGCAAAGCCGATGTAGAACGGCTCGTCCGCCGGGGTGATTGCCAGGCACCGCTCCGCAAACCGGCGGGCGTTGTCCGGCTGGCGGGCGAGCGCGTAGACCCGCGCGAGCTGCCAGTAGCCGATCGAGAGGTTCCGCGGCGTCCGGTCGGCCCGCTGCGTCCAGTGCCAGATCGACGCATGCGCCGTCTGGATCATCTCGTCGTCCTCGTCGGCCGTCCGCTGCGGCTTGTCGATCAGGTCCCATGTCGCATTGAAGCAGGCGGCCGCGAAGTACTTGTGGGCCAGCGGCAGATCGATCGGCGGGCTGTTGGACACGGGGCGCTCCGGGCAACGGCGGGAAGAAAATGGCGGTCCAGCCAAGATCGTTGGTCGTCAGGCCATTCTGGCAGAGAGCGGTCGGGATTCGAGCGAAAAAGAGGCCGAGCACCCGAAGTTCAGACGCTCGCGTCCGGCCGCTTCGTCTCCGCCGCTCGATCGAACCCATAGGCCCGCTCGACACGGCTTACGCGGAGTTCGTACCGCTCGTACCACCGCTCGCGGCCGAGCCGCTGCGCGACGAGGTGCTCCGCCTGCCGCTGCCAGTTCCGGATCGCCTCCTCCGACGCCCAGTAGGAGACCGTGATGCCGACTCCGGCCTGATCCCGCACCGCCTCGACACCGAGGAACCCGGGCATCGAGACCACCAGCTCGGCCAGCCGCTCGTCCGTCTCCCGATACTCCGGGCTCTCCTGCGGAGTCCGAATCGAGGTGAAGATCACCGCGTAGTATGGGGGCGGCGGAGTTCCGGCGAGCGAGGCCATCGAAAACTCGATTCCGTCGAGAGGGGCGGCGGGGGGGAAGTGGCCTGTCGAGGGGCCCCGCCATTCAAAATCCCGGCTGAAATCGTCCGCCGGAGACTCAGATGTTACGTTACCGCCGCGTTCCCTGCTCCCGTGCGGATCGGTCCATGAAGCCCGGCTGTTTTCTGAGTCTTGCCCTTCTGAGCGGGCTCACCGCCCTCTATCACCAGTGGTTCCAGCGGACGGTCGATCCCCCGGCCGTGTGGATCGTCAGTTTCATCGCGGCACTCGTCTGCTGGCTCTGCATCGGGTCGCTCCAGCATGCCTGGCTGATGCGGAAATTTATCGCGGCTGTAAAGCGGCATCGCGAGGGGTTCGCCCCGATGGACGGCCAGCTGGAAGCGGCCTCGGGGACGATTGAGCTGCACGGGGAGCCGATCCTCTCGCCGCTGACGGCGACCGAGTGCGCGTTCTACGAGTACGAAATCTACCGGATGGTCGAAAGCCAGGGATCGAGCGACAGCGGCAAATCGACGCACAAGGTGGTCGACTTCGCGGGGATCGGGGTCGCCCCCTCGGTCATCAAGACCGAAAGCGGGGAGATCGGCCTGTTCGGGTTTGCCGAGCTCACAGAGTTCCCCTACGAGCGGGTCAACGCCCCCGAGACGAGCGGCCGCGCGCGAAAACTTGTCCGCGACACCGCGTGGGAGGACTGCACGGGGTTCAAAGTGCTGTCCGGGTTCGCGCTGATGATGCAGGCCCTCGGATCCTCGGACGATTCCAAACGCCACGACTGGCGGATGATCTCGCCCGACAAATGCCGATGGCTTCCGAAAGACGAGACGGACGAGGGGCAGGACTCCTACTTCCCGACGCTGGCCGAGAAGTGCGTGACCGCCGGAATGCAGGTGGTCGCCGTCGGCCCCTACGTCGGGGAAGTCGAAGGGCTGGTCACCCAGAGCGCGAAGGACAACTCCCGGATCCGGCTCTACCGCGGCACGGCGGAGGAAGTGCTGAAGAGCGTCACCGCGTCCCGCCGCAGGCACGTCGGATGGGCGCTGTTCATCCTGGTCCTGATGCACCTGATCGCGCTGGGGATGCTGCGGCTGTATCGCGGGAGCACCGACACCCAGAAGCGGTGGCGGAAGGAGTTCGAGGCGGCGCTCAAGACGGAGGACCTCTCCAAGGTCGAGCAGCTCGTCGAGAAAGGGCTCAACGTCAAGCAGGCGATGGACCATCACGGCAAGACGGCGCTGATGCTGGCGACGTCGCCGGAGATCGCGCAGTTCCTGCTCAAGAACGGGGCAGACGTCAACGCGACCGACGAGGACGGAATGACCCCGCTGATGGAGGCCGCGCGGCACAAGCGAACCGAGGTGGTGCGGGTCCTGATCGCCGCGGGGGCGGACCTCGACATCCGCTCGAAGATCTACGGCACCCCCGCGATCGTGCTGGCGACGGATCACGACGACGAGGCGACGGCGGAACTGCTTCGCTCGGCCGGTGCGGTCGACGATGTCGTCCGCCGCGCGACGGGCCAGGAGATCGCCGCCGACCATCCGGCGGTCGAGGTCACGCGGGAGTACATCCTGGCGATCCACGCCCGCGACCCGCGAAAACTCCGGGAGCTCTCCGCCTCCACCCGGCCCGCCAAATTCGACGATGTCGACTGGGAGCTGTGGCACAACACCCGGCCGGTCGATCCGCAGCTCGTGGCGGCGTTCGTCCGCGAGCCGGATGCGACGGTGACTCTCACCGGCGCCACCGGACGGGGGAATGTGTCGACGTGGACGCTGCAGATGAAGAACGAGAACGGCGTCTGGAAAGTCACCCGGGAGCGGTGGCTGACGGCTGGCTATCAGGAGTGACGTCAGCGGGGGACCGGGAGGAACTGGAGCGATCCGGTTCCGAGGTCCAGGAGCGCCACGCTGAATTCGCTGGCGCGGAACAGGGCTCCCGGGTTGATGTGACGGGTGGGTCCGTCCATCCAGTCGAGCGCGGCATGCGTGTGCCCCGAAAGCAGGTACTCGGGATGCTCCGCCTCGATCCGCTTCCGGTCGGTGGCCAGATGGCCATGGATCACGCCGATCCGCTTCCCTGCCAGCTCAATGACTCCGCCCCAGCCGAGGCAGGTCGCCCCCGTGGCGCGAGCCGCCGCCTCGAGATGCGGCGCGCTGGCCCCATCGTGGTTGCCGAAGACGAAGTAGAACGGCCGGACCGCGCAGGCTGCCACAATCTCGGGGGTGGCCAGATCGCCACAGTGGATCAGGGTCTCGGCTCCCGCCTCGACGAGAATTCGGACGGCGGCGCGGGTCCGCTCCAGATGGTTGTGGCTGTCTGAGAGAATCCCGATGCGCATGCGGCCCATCTTCGCCGACCTCGCCCGCCTCGCCAACAGGAGCGCCCAGCCGAGCGACATTCACGGAGCGTTCATAGTCGCGGTCGGCGGATTTCCCAGCCGATGAGTGAAAAACCGGGCATGGGCGGGGCGACAGGTCCGGTCCAGGGCCACTAGACTCCGGCCTCACGAGCCCTCCCCCGTGTGTCCCCGACGTCCCGATGCTTGACGCCGCCGCAGTCGCTGATGGCCATGCCCGGATCGAACGCCTGCGCCGCAACCTGGCGTCGGTGATCCAGGGGAAGGTTGACATCATCGACCTCCTGATCACGTCGCTCATCGCCGGGGGATCGGTCCTGCTCGAAGACGTCCCCGGCGTCGGCAAGACGACCCTCGCCAAGGCGCTCGCGAAATCGCTCGACACGCAGTTCCGCCGGGTCCAGTTCACGCCCGACCTGCTTCCGACCGACATCCTCGGGGCCTCGATCTACAACCCCCGCGACGGATCGTTCACGTTCCATCCCGGTCCGATCTTCAGCCACATCCTGCTGGCCGATGAAATCAACCGCGCCTCGCCGCGAACGCAATCGGCGCTTCTCGAAGCGATGAGCGAAGGGCAGGCGACGATCGAAGGGCATCGCCACCCCCTGCCCCATCCGTTCCTCGTCCTGGCGACGCAGAACCCGGTCGACTTTCACGGGACGTACCCGCTCCCCGAGGCGCAGCTCGACCGGTTCCTGCTGCACCTCAACATGGGGTATCCCGACCAGAAGACCGAGGTCGACATCCTGTTCGCCCAGGCGCTCGAGCCGCCGATCGACCACGTCCAGCCGGTCCTGACGATGGCGGACGTCAGCACGATGCAGGCGCAGGTCCGCGAAGTGAAGGTCGAGCGGACGGTGGCAGACTACATCGTGGAGATCGTCCGGCAGACCCGGCGGCACCCGATGCTGAAGCTGGGGGTCAGCCCGCGCGGGTCGCTGATGCTGTTCCGGGCGTCGCAGGCGGCGGCGTTCACGGCGGAGCGGACATACGTGATGCCGGATGACGTGCAGCGGGTGGCGGTGCAGGTGCTGGCCCACCGGACGATGCTGTCGTCGAAGGCGAAGTACAGCGGGCTGACGGGGGATCAGGTGATCAAGGAGATCCTGACGCAGGTCAAGGTGCCGGTGTAAGCGGGACTCTGCTCAGGTCAGCGATCAGAGGGTGGATTCTCATCAACGCGCCCCGTGGTGCTGCATGCCTCGACTGAATAACGACGCCTGCTTCTCCATGTCCGCGCTGCTGGTCGGGCAGCGGATCGCCGAACTCCTCGCTGCCACTGAGTGTGCCGATCCGGAATCGGTCCAGATGCTGTTCCTGCGACTGGAAGGGGACGAGAGTTGGCACCGGTTGTTCCTCGATGCCTCGATCGGCTTCTGGGAAATGTGGAGCAGGGACGAGGCGTTCTGCGACTTCGAGGGAGTTCCGTTCGCCAACCTTGCGGACAGGTGGAAGATCACGGGGACTCGGATTGAGTCCGCCGAGTGTGTTGGAAGCTGGGACGACGCGATTGCATCGCAGTTTGAGATCCGTACCGAGGTCGGGACGCTGGTCGCCACGAGCAAAGACGAAATCTACATGTCGGTCTCTTTTCATCCCCACGAGGTCTCTCGGCAGGGTTGATAGCAATCCCCCCCACGGCCAGTGCACTGAGCGCGTCGCCTGCACTCGGTCGAGATGGACCTCAGCGCGAAGGTCGCTGGTAGTCGGCGAGCACTCCCTCACAGGCTTCCAGTAGCGCGGCCGCGAGCAGGTTCATGAAGGCCGTGGACCGGCGGGCTCACGCCGCGCCGCTCGCCGTCAGCCACCTTTGACGATGTCGCCATCCTTGAGGGCCGCCAGCACCTCGTCCGTGCTGTCAGGGTCAACCTTCCGGCAGGCCGCGGTCAGGTTCTCGCTCAGGTCCCGCAGCTCATCCCGCCACTCGCCATCCGGCATCCCCGGCGGAGTCAGCTCCGAGAACTCCCCGCACAGAAGAATCAGCCGCATCAGGTGCCGGAACACCAGCCCCTCCTGCTTCGAAAGGTCCCGGCCACTGACATACTTCGAAAAGTCCCAACTGAACTGCTCCAGATCCCCCGCAATCCACACCGCGCGAGTCGGCGTCTCGAGCACCCCCGGATGCTCAGCGTCAAACAGGATCCGAACCTTGTCCGCCAGCGGGACTGCAAACCGCCGCTCCCGGTTGAAGCGGTCTGCCGGGTCCTCCTCGACCGCGGCGGGGTTGATGTCGGCCGGCGTCAACAGCCCGCGGGCAATCACCTCCGGATTGATTTTTTCGATCGCGAGCGGCCCCGGCGTCAGCACCTCAGGGGGCGGAACGCGGACCTGCGAGAGGAGCGACGTCGGGACTTCGAGAACGCTCTCGAAGATCTGCAGCCGCTCGACCCGTTCGGCTAAGGGCATCAGCTTCAGCAGCCACGCTCCGTAGACCGGGTTGATGGCCCGGAAGGCGAGGAGCGTTGCAAGAGCTGGAGTTGGGCGGGCGATCCGCGCCGTGTAGGACGGGCGGACCACCGGCTCAAGCGGCTTGCCGGTCAGGTTGAAGACCTTCGGCTTCTTGGCCGCCTTCGGCTTCGGTTCGTTCTTCGGCGCGGGGGCTGGAGGAGGGGCGAATGCTCCTCCCAGCGTCAGCCGCGACAGATCGGAGGCGGGGGCTTCCGGGACCGCTTCGGGGGCGGTGGTCGATTCGGACTCGGCTTCATCGAGGCCGTCACCGAAGTCGTCCTCGGCTTCGCCCTTGGCCTTCGGCGGAGCGGGTACCGCGGGAGGGGGGCTCTCCTCGTCTTCTTCGTCGTCCTCCTCAGGGCGGTCGACCGACTCGACGACGATCCGGGTCCGGAGTTCCGCGGGGGGCTCCGGCTCGAGCTCGACGTACCCTTCGGACCAGAGGGTCAGGAGCATCTCGTCGAGCCGCCGTTCTCCCTTCTCGATCTGGGCAGCGTCGAGGAGCCGCTTCCGGACAAAATTCCGCAGCCGCTCGACGTCGGGGGAGAGCGAAAGCATGTAGGCGAGGAGCCGCCATGGGATCTGGCCGCGGCTGGCAAGTTTCGCCGGGGGGGCGGCGATGAGCTTCTGAAACTGCTGCTCGTTCCAGTACTGCTCCGAAGCCCGCCGCGTCGGCATCTTCTTCTTGAGGGCCTTCTTGGCCCGGATCAGGTTCGGGTCCCTGGTGTCCTCGGGAATCTGGTCGTACCGCTCTTTCCACTTGAGGATCCGGACATCGTCCTCGTGCGAGAGGGCGTAGACGAAGCCCCGCGTGTCGAACTGCGGACGGCCCGCCCGGCCGAACATCTGGTGGGCGTTGCTGGGGTCGATGACGGTCTTCTTACCGCGGGGGCCCTTGATCAGCGACGTCAGAACGACGGACCGGGCGGGGAGGTTGATCCCGGCAGCGAGGGTCTCAGTGCAGACGCAGACCGAGAGCAGCTTCTTCTGGAACAGCTCCTCGACCCGGCGGCGGTACTTCGGCAGCAGTCCGGCGTGGTGGACGCCGACCCCCCGGAGGAGGATCTGCTTCAGCTTGGGGCCGGCCCCCCCGCTCCAGTCCCAGTCTTCCGTCGCCTGGACCAGCCGCTTCTGCTGGCCATCGCCGAGCATGTCCTTCCCCTTAAGCTGCTCGGCGACGTTCCAGCACTCCGCCCGGTTGAAGCAGAACAGAAGCGCGGGGACGCGGCGGTCTTCGTCCTCTCCCTGGTTCATCATCTCCAGCTGCTCGTTGAGGAGCCGGGAGCCGACCCACTCGAAATGGAGCGGGACTTTGCGTTCGGTCCCCTGGACCAGATCGACCTTGCGGCCGTGCTTGCCGCGGAGCCAGACCATGAACTCGGCGGTATTGCCGACCGTGGCGGAGAGGAGCATCAGCCGGACGGTGCGGGGGAGCATCGTCAGCGAAAGCTCCCAGACGACCCCCCGCTCGGGGTCGTTGAAGCTGTGAAACTCGTCCATGACGACGGCCGAGACGTCGGAAAAATTGTCGAACTCCTCGGCGTTCAGCAGGCGGTTCAGCAGGATCTCGGCGACGACGACGAGGATCTTCGCCTGCGGATTGACCCGGCGGTTGCCGGTGACGAGGCCGACGTCCTCGCGAGAAAAACCCCACCGCTCGGCGGCGTCCTGCATTTCGCGGAACTTCTGTTCCGTCAGGGCAATCAGCGGGGTGGTGTAGTACGCCTTCTGGCCGAGGTGGAGGGCTTCAAAGAGGGCGGCTTCGGCGATGAGGGTTTTGCCGGTGCCGGTCGGGGCGCAGACGAGGACCCCTTCCTCCGAGGTGTACCAGGCGAGGAGGGCTTCTTCCTGGATGGGGTAGGGCGCGTAGGGAAGCTGTTCGAGGTATCGGCTGGCGAGTTCGTCGCGGGAGAGAGGGGGGAGTTCAGGCATAGCTTTTGGCCGGGTCCAGGGCGGCAGCCCTGGCCGCCGGAGGCACTTCCGTACAGGGAACCGTCCAACCAACTACGGACTAGCCCGTCAGGTCGAACGGAGCGCCGACGTTACACGGAATGGAGCGCGGCTGTCATCGTGCAGCGACACGAATTCGTCTGTCGCCGCGGAGTTACTTCGACGCCCCACCCTGATCTCGGCCTGGCGAGATCGTGACGTCGAACCGTCCCGCATTGTTAGCCCGGTCGTTCGCGTGGTCGTTGACCCGCAGGTAGAGGGTGCCGGCTCGAGGGACCTCGAACGTTCCGCCCCGGCCCAGGGGGAGCACGGCGACGCGGAGGTCATGGGCGACCCGATCGGGAGCATCGAGCAGGATCCAGCCGAGGAGCTGGCCAAGGGGGTGTCCCGCCTCGTATTCGAAGGTGATCCCCTGCGGCTCGCAGACCCAGGGCTTCGAAGTTTTGTTCACGGTCACGCGGCCGGTGGCGGAGACCGTGAACCGGTCGTGGGCGGCGAGGTGGAAGCCGGTCGACTGCCAGCTCTTCGCGGGATCGACGGAGAGTGTCCTGGGCTTCTCGAGCGGCTGGCCCGCTCCGAACTCGATCGCCCCGCGGGCGATGTCCGAGCCGTAGACGAGGTCAGTGATGAACCACTCCCATTCCCACCGCCACTGGTCGGCGTCGGGGCCGAACTCGTCGCGGAAGGTGCTGTCGAACTCGCCGTCGGTGACGTGCTGGTGCAGCTTGCGGAACCGTTCGGCGTAGCGGGGATGCGTCCCGAGGAACTGGCAGAGGGCCCAGCTCCAGGCGTAGGGATCGGAACGGGATTTCGTGAAGGCCGCAGCCCCGAGCGTCTGGACGTCGGCAACCGTGAGGAAATCACCGCGGGCGATCGCGTGCTGGATCATCTCGATCCGCCCGAGACCGGTCGTCTCCTTGGCGCTCGCCGGCATGACGCCGAAGGTCAGCTTCCCTTGCGGGTCGAGACGGTGGGTGCCGAAGACCTCCGCCATCCCTTCGAGGTACCACAGCCCGGGCCGGTCCCGGACGGCGGGTTTGGTGGCGAGCATGAAGCAGTGGGTGTACTCGTGCAGCAGCAGGTGGCGGCGGTAGTAGTCGTACTCCTGCTCGAACATCCAGAACTGGTAGCCGAGATGCTGTCCGATCTCGAACGAGCGGATCTGCTCGTTGATCAGGCCGTTCTCGAGGAACTTCTGCTTGTCCTTCATCAGGTACGCCGTGACCTGGAACTCCTTCCCCTTGGGGTCGGGCGGAAGCGGTCCGAAGGTCTTCTCGAGGGCGGCGTAGAGCTGATCGGCGAGCGGCGGGAGCGGCTGGGCGAGGTCGGCGGCGATGTCGCTGTAGAGCCGGAGCCGCGGCGACTCGTACCGCTCGATGGCGACCATCTTGAGCCGGGCTTCCGGGAGCTCCGGGCGATCGTCGACGGGACGGTACTCCGGATCGCGGGCGACCAGCGGGAGGACCGACGCGGAGCACGCGAGGAAAAGCGCGATCCCGGCAAGGAGCCGCGAGGTCATCGAAGGGGGGCCGCCATCCATTCCGCGGATCCGGGGCGAAAGGTCCTGATCACGCCGTGAGCCCGAAGAGCGTGGCGCGCGTCCATCGAAGTCTAGCAGCCCCTCCGGCGGGCCGTGAGCACGATTTCGGTCGCGATCCGGTCCCGGGCACGAGACCTGCAGCCGGGCTGACCGTCAGCCGGGTTTCCGGCTGGAATTCCGAACCGCTACAGTCCTGGCCATCCCGGTCGCTGGAGTCGACACGCCGCCATGCCCGCACCCGACGCGCTGCTGAAGTCTCTCGAAAGCCACGGTCAACACCACCTCCTCGACTGGTGGGACGAGCTCAGTCCCGACCAGCAGCGGTCGCTCACGCGGCAGATCGAAGGGCTCGACCTCCCGCTCGTCGGCCGCCTCGCCCGGGAGAAAAGCCAGCCGGCCGCAGCAGGCGATGACCCCAAGGCCCGCGCCGAGCGGGCTCAGCCCCCGGCGGAGCTGATCCGCCAGCCGCGGACTCCCGCCGATCAGGCTGCGTGGGATGAAGCCAGGGCCGCCGGCGAAAAGCTCCTCGCCGCCGGCCGGGTCGGCGCGGTGATCGTCGCCGGCGGACAGGGGAGCCGGCTCGGGTTCGACAAGCCGAAGGGGATGTTCCCGATCGGGCCGATCTCGGACCGGACGCTGTTTCAGGTCTTCTGCGAGCAGCTTGTGGCGCTCGGGCGGAAGTACGGCAAGCCGATCCCGTACTTCGTCATGACGAGCGACGCGACCCATGACGACACGGTCGCCTTCTTCGAATCCAAGAACTTCTTCGGCCTGCCGCGGGGAGACGTCTACTTCTTCCAGCAGGGCTCGCTGCCGGCGGTGCATGAGTCGAGCGGAAAGATCCTGCTCTCGGACAAGTGCGAAGTCAGCACGAGCCCCGACGGGCACGGGGGTATCCTCAAAGCCCTCCAGCGGTCCGGACTGCTCGACGTGATGGCCCAGCGGGGGATCGACGTCCTCTATTACCACCAGGTCGACAACCCGACCGCGGCGATGTGCGATGCGGCATTCCTCGGGTTCCACCAGCTCCGCGGTTCGCAGATGACGACCAAGGTCGTCGCCAAGGAGTCGGCGGCGGAGAAGATGGGGGTCGTCGTCAGTGTCGACGGCCGGACGCAGATCATCGAGTACAGCGACCTCCCGCCGGAGCGGTCCGCCGCCCTTGCCGACGATGGCTCACTGCTGCTGTGGGCCGGTAACACCGCGGTTCATGCATTCGACCGGAAGTTCCTCGCCGAAATCGCCAGCCACGAGAACGCGCTCCCGTTCCATCTCGCCCACAAGCCGGTCCCGCATGTCGATGAACAGGGGAACAAGGTCGAGCCCCGGCCCGACCAGAAGAACGCCTACAAGTTCGAGCAGTTCATCTTCGACGTCCTGCCGCTGACGGCGGTCGCCCTGGTGGTCGAAGGGGACCGGGGGCGGGAGTTCAATCCGGTGAAGAACCAGAGCGGCAAGGACTCGCCGGAGACCTCCCGCGCGGCCCTGAACCGGAACGCCGCCGAATGGCTGACCGCCGCGGGGGCGAAGGTCACGCCGGGGGTGCAGATCGAGGTCAGCCCCCTCTTCGCGCTCGACGCCGACGACCTGGCGAAGCGGATTCGCCCGGGGCTCGCGATCGAGTCGGACACGATCCTGAACTGACCCCCTCTCACTCCAACGGGTGGAAACACAAAGACTCGAAGGGGACACAAAGATCACAAAGCGAGACGGGAGAGCCCTGACGGCTTGTCCCTCCTGTTCGTGTCTTTGTGAGATCCTGGTGCCTTGGTGTTTCACTCTTCCCGCAACACCGCAGCGCGCAAAAAAAGACCCCGCCTCGGATCGGGGGGTGATCCAAGGCGGGGTCGTATAAACCCGGAAACAGCGAATCCCAGGGGGGCAGAGGACTCAAGCTATTTCCGGGGGCGATGAGCTTCCGGAAAGGACAGTCCTGGCAGCCTCGCGGCCGCGGCAGACTGTCTGGAACGAGTCGGCCTTTCGGCTCTCTCGTGCCCGGTCAGGCGTGTCGCTCAACCGTGCGGGGGGAACTTATGACGCCCCCCCAAACGGGTCAATATGGCTTCTTCCGGTTTTGCCCGGGGCCATTCCCGACCGGCAGTTTCTGCAACTTGGCGCCCCCGGCACTGCATTTCACGAGGCGGGTCCGATCCCCCGGCGATGGCCGCTGGGAGACCAACCGAGTCCCGGTTTTTGCCGCTTCCGCACACCGGCATCCTCGGACCCCTGTCGGAATGGGGCATCCGCCGACAAGGCCTGACCCCCTGCCTTGACGGGGGCAGGAGAGTGGGGATAGTGGATGATCCGGAATGGCGAACACTCTCCCCGAATGGCGGGGCGCATTGCCCCGTCCCCGGCAACAGGACCTGCTGGTTGATGAAGTGGTATGTCGGGAAGGGAGTGACGGTCGGGTTCGGATTGGCGGTCGCCGTGCTGGTGATCGCCTATCTCGTCATGAACTCGAATCTGACGCGGATCGACCACAACGGCGGTCAGGTCCTCCACTCGAATGCGATTCTCGATGAGCTGGACGCGGTGCTGCTCGCGCTCGTCGATGCCGAGACGGGACAGCGCGGCTACCTGATCACCGCGACGGAGTCCTTTCTCGAGCCCTATGAGCGGGCCCGCGTGGTCCTCGACGGGCACCTGGCGCTCCTCAAGAAGCTGGCGGTCGACAATCCGAAGCAGATCGAGATGGCATCGAAGCTGATCGAGAAGGCCCGGATCCGGATGACCACCATCGACAGCCGGATCGCCCTGGTCCGCAAGGGGGAGGAAGAAGCGGCTCGAGAAGCGGTCCGAATCGGAACCGGCAAGGTCGAGATGGACGAGATCCGCGAACTCGTCCGCCAGATGCGGGAGACCGAAGAGTCGCAGCTCGCAGCCCGTGCCCTGCAGACCGACCTGAGTCATCAGGCGGCCCGGTTCGTGAACGTGGTCAGCGCTCTCATGGGCCTGGCGATGGTCGGGACCGCCTACGTCATGACCGCCCGCGACATCTCCGCCCGGCAGCAGACCGAGGCGGAACTCGAACGGAAAGTCGCTGAACGGACGGGCGAGCTTCAGGAGCTCAACACGGCACTCCGGACCAGCAACCGCGAGCTGGAGCAGTTCGCGTCCGTCGCCTCGCACGACCTTCAGGAACCGCTCCGGAAGATCGAAGCCTTCGGCGACCGGCTCAAGACCCGCAGTACGACCCTCGACGACCCCGGACGGGACTACCTCGACCGGATTCTCGACTCCGCCTCCCGGATGCGGAAGCTGATCAACGACCTCCTGAGCTTCTCGCGGGTGACGACCCGGGCTCAGCCGTTCACGCCGGTCGATCTCAGCCGCGTGGCGAGCGAAGTCCTCTCCGACCTCGAGGCCCGCGTCCAGCAGGTCGGCGGCCGGGTCGAGATCCGCGGGAAGCTGCCGACGATCGACGCTGATCCGACCCAGGCCCGACAGCTGCTCCAGAACCTGATCGGCAATGCGCTGAAGTTCCATCGTCCGGATGCGCCCCCCGTGGTCGAAGTCGAGGGGGTCGTTTCGAACGAGCGGCCCGACCGGCCGCGGCTCGTCCTGACCGTCAAAGACAACGGGATCGGCTTCGAAGAGGTCTACGTCGACCGGATCTTCGAAGTCTTCCAGCGGCTGCACGGCCGAAACGAATACGAAGGGACCGGGATCGGCCTGGCGATCTGCCGCAAGATTGCGGAACGCCATGGCGGCACGATCACCGCCCGCAGCACCCCCGGACAGGGAGCGACGTTCATCGTCACCCTCCCCGTCCGCCAGAACACCGAGGAGCCCCAGAATGCCTGAACGAACCCGATCGATCACGATCCTGATGGCGGACGATGACGCCGACGACCGGCTCATGACCCGCGAGGCGTTCGAGGCAAGCCACCTCAAGAACGACCTGAAGTTCGTCGAGAACGGCGTCGAGCTGCTCGACTACCTGTACCGCCGGGACAAGTACGCCGATCCGGAGTCGTCGCCGCGGCCGAGCATCATCCTGCTCGACCTCAACATGCCGAAAAAGGATGGCCGCGAGGCGCTCGAGGAGATCAAGCGGGACCCGAATCTCCGGAACATCCGGATCATCGTCCTGACGACCTCCAAGGCGGAGGAGGACATCTACCGGACGTACAACCTGGGGGCGGCGTCCTACATCACGAAGCCCGTCACCTTTGAATCGCTGGTCGATGTCGTTAAAACCCTAGGAAAATACTGGCTCGAGATCGTGGAGCTCGACGAAGGTCGGAGTGGAAGTTGAGGACTGAACAGCCCCTCCGGATCCTGCTGATCGACGACGATCAGGAAGACCACATCCTCACGCGCGATCTCCTCGACGAGGCGCTCGGGGAGAAGCCGGGGTTCGTGCTCGACTGCGCGTCGACGTACGACGAGGGGCTGGACGCGCTCCGGAACTGCCGGCACGACCTGTACCTGCTCGACTACCGCCTCGGGAAATACACGGGGCTCGACGTCCTCCGCGATCCCGCGGTGCAGAACTGCGAGGGGCCGATCATCCTTCTGACGGGCCAGGGGGAGCGGGAAGTCGACCTCGAGGCGATGGAGGCGGGAGCCGCCGACTTCCTGACGAAGGACGGCCTGACCGCCGCCACGCTCGAACGGGCGATCCGCTTCGCCCTCGACCGGTTCCACCATCGCCGGGAACTGTACCGGCTCAACCAGGAGCTCGAGAGTCGCGTCGAGGCGCGGACCCGCGAGCTTGAAGAGGCCAATACCGCGCTCCGGGAGGCGGACCGCCGCAAGGACGAGTTCCTGGCGATCCTGGCCCACGAGCTCCGGAATCCCCTGGCCCCGATCGCCAATGCGCTCGGGCTGCTGCAGGGGACGGAGGTCGACTCGGACCTCCTGTGCGAGGCCCGCAAGACGATGGAGCGGCAGCTGGCGCAACTGACGCGGCTCGTCGACGACCTCCTGGAAGTGAACCGGATCAGCCGGGGGAAGATCGACCTCCGTAGGGTCGTGACCGACGTCTCCCAGGTGGTCTTGCACGCCGTCGAGGCGGCGCGGCCCCTCATGGAGCGGAAGCAGCAGCAGCTCGAGCTCAAGATGCCGACCGAGTCGATCGAGCTCGAGGCGGATGACGCCCGGCTGGCGCAGGTCGTCTCCAACCTGCTGAACAACGCGTCGAAGTACACCGACGCCGGCGGGCGGATCACGCTGACGGTCGCCCGCGAGGGAAACAGCGCCGTGATTCGGGTCTGCGACACGGGGGTCGGGCTGTCTTCCGAGGCGCTCTCGCGGATCTTCGAGATGTTCGCGCAGGTCGACGCGACGCTGGAGCGGTCGCAGGGGGGGCTCGGCATCGGCCTCACCCTGGCGCGGACCCTGGTCGAAATGCACGATGGAACGCTGACCGCGTCAAGCGCCGGCCCCGGCTGCGGCAGCGAGTTCACCGTCCGAATTCCCGCCCGTCCCCGAACCACGGCGAACGTCATGACCTCGTCTCCCACCACGCCCCCCGCCGCGAAGCCCTCTGCCGGGGGACGCAAGGTTCTGGTCGTTGACGACAACCACGATTCCGCCACGACGCTGGCGATGCTGCTGAAGCTCTCCTCCCATAAGGTGGAGAAGGCGCATGACGGCGAAGAGGCCCTCGCCGTGGCCGAACGATTTCAGCCGGAGGTGATCCTCCTCGACATCGGGCTGCCGAAGCTGAACGGCTACGAGGTCGTCCGCAAGCTGCGGGAGCAGCCGTGGGGGAAGGGGATCAAGGTCTTCGCGCTGACCGGCTGGGGCCAGGAAGAGGATCGGCAGAAGTCGAAAGAGGCGGGCTTCGACGACCACATCGTGAAGCCCGTGCAGCACGCGACGCTGGTCAAGCTGTTGTCGGAACACTGACCCGCACGGGGCCGCCGCGACTCAGGCGGAGGCCCCGGATTCTTCGCTCACGCGGGTGATGCACTGCACTGGCGCCGGCGATTCGCCCGTGCCCGTTACTCGTCGACCGGCGTACGGACCTTCTGCATGAGGGCCGGGACCACCGAGGGGGGGACGAACTGCAGCAGCTGCTGCGCGCTCCCCTCGCGGCCCATCAGCGCGATCTGCTTGATGAGCGTGCTCGAGACGTGCGAGTACTTCTCGCTCGCCATCAGGAACACCGTCTCGATCTGCGGCGCGAGGGTGCGGTTCGTCAGGGCCATCGTGAACTCCGCTTCGATGTCCGACACCGTGCGGATCCCCCGCAGCATCACCGAACCCTTCTTCCGCTTCACGTAGTCGACCGTCAGCCCCTCGAAGCACTCGACCTCGACGTTCTTGAGATCGCTGATCACTCCGTGCAGCAGGTCGACCCGCTCCTGCGCCGTGAACAGCGGCCGCTTGTCGGGATTGATCCCGATCGCCACCACCAGCGTCTCAAAGAGGGCCGCGCCGCGGCGGATGATGTCGAGGTGCCCCAGCGTCAGCGGGTCGAAACTCCCGGCGTAGACGGCGACTCGGGGGACATTCGACATGGCATCCTCGCGGCAGGAAAGGAACGGATGTTCGAGGCGAGCCGGCAGGCTCCCAGATCACGGACGAGCGCCACGATGCCACCGACAAACACGACGCACGCTCTGCAGCTTCTCTCGGCTCATCCCCGCCGGAGACCGAAGGACCGTTCCCGACCCGCCGAAGTTCGCCGGGCCTGATTTGAGGCGATCGCCGCAAAACCGCTCCGAGCGGGCTGACCGGACTGGTCGAAAACTGCCGATACGGTATCTTAACCATCAGCGCCTACCGATTTGTTGGAGCCGGAAAAAATGCTGGAAATCCACTCGTCCGGGCCGGGATCCGGTCTGCGCGGCAGGGCTGTGGGGCGGCGGGCGGTCCTCAAGGCCGGGGTTCTCGGGCTGACCGGCCTGACACTCGCCAGCCAGAAACAGCTCCTGGCGGCGGGGGCGGCCAAAAACAACGGCAAGAGCGTCATCCTGATCTGGCTGGACGGAGGCCCGAGCCAGCTCGAGTCCTATGACCCCAAGCCCGAGGCACCGGACGAGGTCCGCGGGCCGTTCACGGCGATCGATACGAGCCTCCCCGGCTGCCACATCTCCGAGCTGCTGCCGCAGCAGGCGAAGTTCGCCGACAAGCTGAATTTCATCCGCTCGCTGCACCACGGGACCGGCGACCACTTCGCCGGCGCTCACTGGATGCTGACCGGGCGGTTCGGGGCGACCTCCGTCAACCAGGGGATCAAGTACCCGTCGCTCGGGGCGTGCGTCTCGAAGCTCTGCGGCCCGCGGCAGCCGGGACTCCCCGCCTACGTCGGCCTCCCTTCGGCCGAGAGCGTCTACCTGTTTCCGGGCTACCACGGCGCAGCGTATCTGGGTGGGGCGTACAACCCGTTCGACGTCGACACCGAACAGCGGTACCTGCACCACGGGAACGTCGTCGAGATCACCCGGCCCCGGTGCTTCAAGGCGTTCACCGGCATGGACGAGGGCCGCGGGACCAGCCGCAGCGAGCTGATGGCGTCGCTCGACCGGATCCAGCGGAACGTCGACCGCAGCGGCATGATGGACACCATGGACACCTTCCATCAGGAGGCGATGTCGCTCGTCTTCGGCAAGGCGGCCATCAAGGCGTTCGACCTGTCGCTCGAAGACCCGAAGATCGCCGACCGCTATCCGAAGCATGCCTGGGGCCGCTACACGCTGATGGCCCGGAGGCTTGTCGAGGCGGGGGTGACCTTCGTGACGGTCGACATGCCGCACTGGGACCACCACTCGAGCCTCGTCCGCGGCCACGCTCCGAACATGCAGGCGATGGATGCCTGCGTCGGAGCGCTGATGACCGACCTCGTCGAACGGAACCTGCTCGACAAGGTGATGGTGATCGTAATGGGGGAGTTCGGCCGGACTCCGAAGATCAACACCGGGCTGCCGAACGATCCGATCCCGGGGCGCGATCACTGGGGGGACGCGATCTCGGTGATGGTCGCCGGCGGCGGCCTCAAGCAGGGGCAGGTGATCGGCTCGACGAACTCCAAGGCAGAGCATCCGATCGAGCGGCCCCTCAAGCCGCATGACCTCCTGGCGAGCGTCTACCGGGTCCTCGACATCGACCCGCACACGAGTTTCCCCGACTTCGCCGGCCGGCCGGTGCCCCTCGTCGATGAGACGGGGGGGATTCCCGAGCTGTTCTAGGCCGGACCGGACTCCGCAGAGAGACGGCCCCGAAAACGCAAACGCCGGCGGCTCTCCATGAGGAGAACCGTCGGCGGTGTGCGAAGCCGTCGGGTCGGCGGGAGGTCTCCAGCCTGAGGAACCCGACGGCTCTCGAAAAGGTTTACTGAGCCAGAGTCGAGATCCGGACGAGTTCGGCGACGCTCGTGGCACCGGTCTTTTTCATGACGTGGCTGCGGTGGGCTTCGATCGTCTTCTCGCTCAGGTCGAGCCGGTGGGCGATCTGCTTGTTGGCGAGCCCCGCCACGACGAGGGTCATGACCTCGTACTCCCGGTCGCTGAGGGCCGAGAGCTTGCGGGCCGCAGTCGTCTTCTTCTCGTGCTCGGCCCGCCGCTCGGCGTCGAGCCGCACGGCGTGCTGGACGCGATCCAGGAGGTCCTGGAGCTTGAACGGCTTCTCGATGACGTCGAGGGCCTGGGACTTCATCGCCCGGACGGCGAGGGGCACGTCGGCGTGCGCGGTGACGAGGATCACCGGCAGCAGCGACCGCTCGCGGGCGAGCCATTCCTGAAGCTCGACGCCGCTCATGCCGGGCATGCGGACGTCGGTCAGCAGGCAGCCGGGGCGGGCCGGGTCGTAGGAGTCCATGAAGGCCTGGGCGGAGGAGTAGATCTCCGCCTTGAGTCCGACGGACTCGACGAGGGACTGAATCATGCGGCCCATCGCTTCGTCGTCATCGACGACGAAGATGGTCGCGTCTTTGGGGAGTGACATGATGCCCGAGAGTTCCAGAATCCGCGACGGCGCGGGGGCCGAGGAGGGATGGCCTGCGTCAACGCTAGGTCGGGTTTGGGAGGTGGTCAAATGGCTGACGCGGGCGGAGAACGGGAGCGGGGTGCTGGAGATCATGGGAGCGGGCTCCTGTCAGGTGTTTGGTTCAGAGAAGGCCAGGGGGCGAGAATCTCGCATTCGTCAGGGGTCGGATTACCGCAGACCTTCGTCCCAGGCGGCCATCAGGTCGGCCGCGGTCGAGCTCTGCAGGACGCTGAGGCGGCCGGTTGCTTCCAGGAGGCCGTTTTCGGAGGCGGACTGGAGAGCCCGCTCGGAGGAGGAGACGGTGGCGATGCCGGTGACGACCGCGGCGAAGAACGCGACCGAGGCGGGAGGAAGGGCGAGGGCGAGCGGGAGGAAGCTGAGGAGGAAGCTCATGGCAATCGGTCCTGACTTTCGTTGTCCGTCCGCTGAGTGACGCGGACACAGGAAGTATGAAACCGCCCCCCCGGTGGGGCCGCCGGGACCGCTGGAGACAAGGGGTATCCCTCGCCCGCCGGGGGAGAGCCCGGGGCCAGAGAACCGCGAGCGAGGGAAACCGCGTAGTCGCCGTCGCCGGCTCGCCGTGCCAGATCGGGGGCGACCGGCGGCCGAAAACCGGAAATGCGGGATTTTCCCCGTGATCTCGTTCCTCCTGTTCCGCCTGAAGGTCGTAGGAAGGCCGCCGGAGCGGTCGAGGCTGCTTCGGACGGACCGGGTGGCCAGGAACACCTGCGACGTTTCCGCGGCGCGTGACCCCGGCGAGTCGAGGAGCGGACAACGGCTGCCGCCGGGCGGGATTGACGATGCGAGCCGGCTGAACTGCGACGCGGTTCAGGAAGATCCCTTCCGGTCAATCCCCGCCCGGCGGCGGCGAACCGCCACAGCAGTGCGGCTCAAGCGGCGCAATTCGCACGACATCGCCCTGGGACCATCGTCAGGGGCGGGAGACGTAGCCGCCGGGGTGTCGGCGGAGGAGCCGTTTCATTTCGAGGATCATCAGCGTCGAGAGGATCCGCGGGGCTTCGAGGTCGACACCCCGCAGGATCTCGTCGATCAGGACCGGGTGCTGCGGCACCGCGTTGAGCACCAGCCGCTCGCAGTCGTTGAGGGCGAGTTCGCGGGGGTTGTGGACCACTTCCGAGTCAGACGTCTTCACCGGCTGCGTCAGCGGGCCGAGGGCTTCGAGGACATCGTCGGCGCTTCGGACGAGGATCGCCCCGTCGCGGATCAGGTCGTGACAGCCCTGGCTGCGGGGGTTGTCGATCTGCCCCGGGACGGCGAAGACATCCCGGTTCTGCTCCCGGGCGTGCTTGGCGGTGCTCAGCGAGCCGCTGCGGCGGTCTGCCTCGACGACGATCACCCCCAGCGAGAGGCCGGAGATGATCCGGTTCCGTTGCGGGAAGATCCCCGGCGTCGCACCGCGGTCGAGCGGGGCCTCGGTGACGACGCATCCCTGTTGGGCGATCTCGGCGGCGAGGTCGACGTTCTCGGGGGGATAGATGTTCCGCAGGCCGGTCGCGCAGACGGCGATGGTCCGACCGCCGGCCCGCACCGCGGCGGCATGGGCGGCCGAATCGATCCCGCGGGCGAGGCCGCTGACGATCGTGACTCCCGCTCTAGCAAGCGAGCCTCCCAACCGTTCCGCGGTCTGCCGGCCATAGACCGAGCACTTGCGGGTGCCGACGATCGCCACCGCCAGGGAGTCGCGGGGCTCATAGGTGCCGCGGCAGTAGAGGACCGCCGGGGGATCGGGGGTTTCGAGCAGCGCCTTCGGGTAGTCCGCTTCCCCGCGGATGAGCAGTGTGATTCCCGCCTCTCGGCAGCGTTCGAGTTCCTTTACGGCGGACTCGTCCTGGCGGGCCCGGGTGATGGCCACGGAGAGTTTGGGGCCGATTCCTTCGACGCTGAGCAGTTCGGGGCCGGAGGCGCGGAGGACGGCGGAGGCGGTTCCAAAATATTCGAGGAGGAGGGTGCTGGTGCGTGGTCCGACGCCGGGGATGAGGTGGAGACGGAGGAGGTCGATCAGTTCGTCGTCGGACATGGCCGCATGTGCCCGGAAGTGGCGTGCGTCGGACAGCGTGACGCGATGGTGAGTCTCCGGCATCCCCACCCCCAAGTCCAGCCAGCGTCCCGCTGGACCGGGGTGGGCGTGGGGCGATGGGTTGCGCGAAGGACGCCGTCTCCGCCGAGCACGACTGACCTGCAGGGGGCAACGTCCTGGCCGGCACAGCGCCGCTCGCTCAAGCCCAACGTCCCTACGGCCACCCGGGTCCAGCACGCTGCTGGCCCCGCCGGAGGCGCTTCTGTCGTGGAACCATGGCACACGACTGACGTTCGATCGCGGACCGGCGTTGAGGACTCCTCTCTCCAGCACGCCGGCTTTGCACTCCCCGCGGTCATGAGAGAGGGAGCCCGCGATGCCGGTCCCCCAAAACGGACGTCGAAGGTTTTCCGTGGTTCCACAGGTGAAAGCGCCTCCGGCGGCCAGGAGCTCCGCCCCTGGACCCGGGACCAGGACGTCCAACTTCCGCCTGACGGTCCATTGCCGATCCGGTAAAGTTCCCGCATGACGCTCACATCCGCCGTTCGATGTCTCCTGGCCGTCCCACTCCTCCTCGCGGGATCGTCTGCGGTCCGGGGAGACGAACGCCCCCGCCCATTCGAGATCCAAGTCCTCGACGCCGACACCGGACGCGGAATCCCGCTCGTCGAACTCGAGACCGTCCACAACGTCCGCTCCATCACCGACAACGCCGGCCGCATCGCCTACGACGAACCCGCCCACGCCGGCGAGTCGATCTTCTTCTCGATCCACGCCCACGGCTACGAGATCCCCAAAGACGGCTTCGGGACCGCCGGCGTCCGGTTCACAGTCGAGCCCGGGAAACGGGGCGAGGTCAAGCTGAAACGGCGGAACATCGCCGAGCGGCTCTACCGCCTCACCGGCCAGGACCTCTACCGCGACTCCGTCGTGCTGGGTCACGAGACGCCCCTCCGCCGCCCCAACGGGTCCGGCCGCGTCGCCGGTCAGGACTCGACCCTCGCAGTCCCCTACCGCGACCGGATCTACTGGTTCTGGGGAGACACGAACCGGCTGTCGTATCCCCTCGGGATCTTCCGGACCGCCGGCGCCACGACTCCCCTCCCCGGCCGTGATGGCACCGGCCTCAAGCCCGAGGTCGCGATCGAGTACGACTACTTCGTCGACAAGGAGGGGTTCGCCCGGAACATGGTCGAGGTCGAAGATCCGAAAGGAGTCGTCTGGATCGACGGCGTCGCGACCGTTCCCGATGCCTCCGGCCGCGAACGGCTCGTCGCGCGGTTCTCCCGTCGCGAAGGACTCTCGAAAGGACTCGAGCAGGGAATGGTCCTCTACAACGACGACCGGGAGCTGTTTGAAGTCGCCACCAACATCCCGCTCAGCGATGAGTGGCGGTTCCTCCGCGACCACCCGACGCTGACCAGAGACGGCGCGGAAACGTTCCTGGCGAGTGGCAACCCCTTCCCCGTCACGCGGGTCCCGAACAACGTGGACGACGTCCTGAAGCCGGAGTCGTACCGCTCCTGGTCGTGCGTCGAGCCGGGAGCCGATCCCGCGCAGTCCCTGCCGCGCCGCGATGCACAGGGAAAGCTCGACTGGCGGTGGCAGACGAGCCCCCCGGTCTCGGTGAAGGACGAGGCCCGCTGGATCAAGGAGATGCGGATCCGGTCCGAGGAGGCGTACTTCCATCCGGCCGATCTGTCGAAGCCCGAGCGGCTCGTGACGCCGCACACCGGGACCGTCCAGTGGAACCCCCACCGGCAGCGGTGGGTGCTGATCGTCGTCGAGCTGACGATGGACAAGGAGAGCCCGTCGATGCTCGGGGAGGTCTGGTACTCCGAGGCGAAGGAGCCCCACGGCCCGTTCCGGAAGGCCGTGAAAATCCTCTCGCATGACAAGCAGACGTTCTACAACCCGGTCCATCATCCGTTCTTCGATCAGGAGGGGGGCCGCCGGATCTACTTCGAGGGGACATACTGCAACACATTCACGAACTCACCGGCGACGCAGCGGTACAACTACAACCAGATGCTCTACCGGCTCGATCTGGACGACGAGCGGCTGAAGAAGGCGTTCGAGGGCGGGGAGTGAGGTCGGCGGTGGGTGAGAGGTTAGAGAGCGGAGACAATGCCGACGCGCAAACGAAGCGTCATTCTTCTGTCTCCAAGCTCTCACCTCGAACCTGTCCTCACGCCGCCCGGCGGATTGCAGCCATCGGCGACATCCGGGCGGCGTACCAGGCGGGATAGGCTCCGCCGAGCATCCCCATCAGGGTGCTTCCCGCGAGTCCCACGAGGATCAGCTCGGGGCCCGCGTAGAGATGGAGCCGTTCGGGCCAGATCGAGTTCAGGATGTGGGTCACCGCAAAGCCGGCAGCGCAGCCGAGCACTCCGCCGATTGCCCCCAGCAGCCCGCTCTCCAGCGTGATCAGCTTGAGGATGTCGATCTGCGACCAGCCGTTGGCACGCAGGACGCCGAACTCGATCGTCCGCTCCGAGACGCTCATCAGCATCGTATTGACGATGCTGAGCCCGGCGATCACGAGGCCGATCGTGGTCATGATCCCGAGGAACAGGTTCAGATCCCCGCTGAACTCGTTGAACCGCTCCGCCCAATCGTCGGCGGACCGCAGTTCGATCGACGACGCGGGGTCCCCCCCCTTGGCCACGTTCTTCGAGGATGTTTCTCCTCCGGCCGCGGGAGCCTTAGAGACACTTCCCGCGGCATCACTTCCAGCCGCATCTTTCGCCGGGCCGGTCTTCTTACCCGATTTCAGCCACTGGTCGACCGCCGCGAAAAAGTCCTGGAACGGGTTCGCTCCGGCGCGGGCGAATGACATGGAGGGGGTCCAGTGCGTGACCGACCGCCCCCGGAACAGGTCTTCGATCTCTTTCATGAGCGGACCGTCCGCCACCGTGCCATCCTGTTCGACGTAGTAGGCGCAGACGTTGTCGGGGGACATCCGGGTCATCCGGCGGCAGGTGTCGATGTCGCAGATGATGTTGACGTCGAGCAGCAGCGAGCCGCACTCGTAGATCCCGACGATCAGCATCGGGTCGCCGTTGACCGCGATCGGGTCGCCGATCCCCTTGTGGAACTCCTCGGCGATCGCGCGGCTCACGAGGCAGCGGTTCGTCCCCTTGTCGGAGGCTTCAAGAAACCGCCCCTCCTTCATCTTTCCCCGGAACACATCCTTCTTCAGCCGGATCCGGTCCGGGATGTCGAACCCGATCAGGAACCGGGGGGGACTGACGATCGTCTTCTCTTCGAGGATGTTGACCCGCCCCATCACCTCGGCGGTGACGACCCCCACGCCGGGGACCTTCGCGATCTCCGCTTCCCAGGCGGAGGGGAGCGCGGAGAACAGGGGAAACGGGGCTCCGCGCTGCTGAATGAGGATCCCCGGGATCATCTCGAACGTCGAGCTGACGAGGCTCTGGATCCCCCCGGCGATCGAGAACAGCCCGACCATCCCGGCGATGGCGACGGTCAGCCCCAGGATCGAGAGGGCCGACCGGACGGGACGGCTGCGGAGGTTGCCGAAGGCAAAACGGAACATGGAGTGGTCGAGGGGGATGGATCCGGGAGGCTGTCCCAGTGTAGGCAGTGCGGCATCGAACCGCAGGCGTTCGTTGCTGCGGGGCGGCTGGCGAGAGTCGGTTCCGAAATTCCTGACACTCCAGAACCAAATGCGCGCCAACGCGGCAATTCATGCCTGAATGTCGAGCTTCTTATCTGAATGAAGATCTAACTGCCGTAAATCCTGACAGGCGAAACCCTTCATTTGTCGGGAATTCTCAAACCATGGCCGTTTGGCATGCGCGTTGATACGCGAGGGTCTGGCGAACAGCTACAGGCAAAACGTGGGGTTGCCTCGTTCCGTCTTCATCACGCCGCGGCGCGCTCATCGCCGACGGGCGCGTTGGCTTTTTGACTATCCCCACATACCACATCTGCTGAAGGGTCCCCCCAATGCTGCGGAGATCGTGCGCGCTCACGTTCTTACTTGCGATCGTCCTGTCGACTTTCCTCGGAGCTCCTGCCCACTCGTTTGCGCAGGAAGCCGCTCCGGCCGCGGCACCCGCTGCGGCTCCGATGCCAGAAGCCCCCGCGGCTCCCGAGACGACTTCGACGGCCTCCGCCGACCCTGTGGCGGCCCTGACTTCGGGCGCCTCGGCCCTGCGGATCGGCATGGACACGATGTGGGTCCTGATCGCCGGCATGCTGGTGTTCTGGATGAACGCCGGCTTCGCTCTCGTGGAGAGCGGTCTGTGCCAGGCGAAGAACTGCACGAACATCCTCGCGAAGAACTTCATCGTCTTCGCCGCCTCCGCCCTCTCCTTCTGGGTGATCGGCTGGGGCCTGATGTTCGGCGACGGGTCGCCGTACATCGGCCAGCAGGGGCTGCTGTTCGTGTCGGGTGAGGACAACTCCCCGGCCGTCGGCGCGGCCTACGCGGCCATGAACCCGTTCTCGACCGAGGAATACAAGGGTGTCTACGGGGCCATCAACTGGACCCCGGTTCCGCTGTGGGCGAAGTTCTTCTTCCAGACCGTGTTCGCCGGAACCGCCGCCACGATCGTCTCGGGTGCGGTCGCTGAACGAATCAAGTTCAGCTCGTTCCTGATCTTCAGCTTCCTGCTCGTCGCGTTCGTCTACCCGATCAGCGGTCACTGGATCTGGGGGGGCGGATTCCTCGGTGCCAACAACTTCCGCGACTTCGCGGGCTGCACGGTGGTCCACTCGGTCGGGGGCTGGGCGGCTCTCGCCGGGATCCTGGTCCTCGGCCCCCGCATCGGCAAGTACACGAAGGAAGGCAAAGTCAGCCCGATCCCGGGTCACAGCCTCACCTCGGCTTCGCTCGGCGTGTTCATCCTGTGGCTCGGCTGGTTCGGGTTCAACCCGGGCTCGACGATGTCGGTCGGTGACGGCAAGGCCATCAGCCACGTCCTCGTCGCCACGAACGTCGGGGCCTGCACCGGTTCGCTCGCGGCCCTCGTGGTCGCCTGGGTGGTCCTCGGCAAGCCGGACCTCAGCATGATCCTCAACGGCTGCCTGGCCGGCCTCGTCGCCGTGACCGCCCCGTGTGCCTTCATCACGATCGAGTCCGCCGCCTACATCGGTGCGATCGGCGGAGCCCTGGCGGTCTTCGGTGTGCTGTTCTTCGACAAGCTCAAGATCGACGATCCGGTGGGAGCCCTCTCGGTCCACCTGATCAACGGAGTCTTCGGAACCCTCGCGGTCGCCCTGTTCTACAACTACGACATCGCCAGCACGATCGCCGCCCTGCCGCCGGTCGACTCGGCCGGTGCCGTCATCCCCGCCGACAAGTGGAGCAAGATGGACCAGCTGATGGTCCAGCTCAAGGGGATCGGGGCGGTCGGCGTGTGGGCCTTCGCCACCTCGTTCATCCTGTTCGGTGCCCTCAAGCTGGCGATGGGAATCCGCGTGACCCGCGACGAGGAAATCGAAGGTCTCGATGTCGGCGAGCACGGCAACGAGTGCTACCCGAACTTCGTCACCAAGCAGACGATCAACCTCCACGCCGGCGAAGTCTGATCTCCAAACGGGACCTCCTGCCGGCATGGGATGCCGGCAGGGGGTTTCAAAACCTCGCCTGAAGCAGTTGTGGTCAGTAAGGAATTCGGAGGATGGACGTCCTCCTGGCAAGTCTCTCCCTGGCGACTGGAGCTGGGAGCTCCGGTGGATTGAAGTGTGCATGACGCACGAAGGATTGGCCCAGCTCCTCGAGGTCCGTGCGACCTACCTCGGGGGGCTGGGTCTTCCTGAAACCCTGAAAACACAAGGTTCCAGAAATGCCTGTCCCGTTCCGAGCCTCCCCTCGAACCGGACTCTGAAGTCTCTCCCTGGCGACTGGAGCTGGAAGCTCCGGTGGATTGAGCGGTGCATGATGCACACAGGATTGACCCAGTCCCTCGAGGTCCGTGCGACCTACCTCGGGGGACTGGGGCTTCCTTGTTTTTAAGCGAATCTGCACAAACGCTGCGCATCAACTGTCGCCCCAGTGGGCCCTGGGTGAGAGTTCGCTTTCGGTGCGCCGTCTGCGTTTTTCCTCGGCAGCTGCCCAAATTTCGATCTACTGCCGGAAGATTGGGCGTTTGGCATGCGCGTTGTTCTAGCACCTTGGCGACATTCGGCCCGCGGCCGAGTCTGACGGGTGAATTCCAGGAGCGTTCCTGGCATTCCTGCTTACGAATGTCGCATCCGTGACAGGCATTCCGTGCTCCCGGGGGATCAGTTCGATGTTGAGGTCTTGCGCGCTCACATGTTGTCTCACATTGCTGGCGGCAATGTTCATGATGCCGATGGCTGGCTGGGCACAGGAAGCCCCTGCCGCCGCCCCGATGGCCCCGGCTGCGGCCCCCGCGGAATCGACCGCGGCTCCGGCCCCTGCCGCGGCCCCGACTTATGACACCGGCTCGACCGCGTGGATCATGGTCAGTGCCGCCCTCGTGTTCTTCATGATGCCGGGCCTGGCCCTGTTCTACGGCGGGATGGTTCGCTCCAAGAACCTCCTCAACATGTTCATGGTCGTCATGGTCTGCGTCCCGCTCATCGCGGTGGAGTGGGTCGCCTATGGCTACAACATGGCGTTCGCCGTCCCCTCCGCGATCGCGGTCGACGCCGGCAAGAACGACGACGGGACCGAAAAGCCGAAGCTCAGCTACCTCGGCTGGGACCCCGCCCTCGTGTTCATGAAGGGGTTCGGTTCGGTCGACCCGGCCAGCGCGGACTTCTACGGTAAGGTTCTCACGAGCGGTGACACGATCGGCGCCGCCCCGACGGGCGTCCCCGAACTCCTGTTCGCGATGTTCCAGATGATGTTCGCCATCATCACCCCCGCCCTGATCGTCGGTGCGGTGGCCGAACGGGTGAAGTTCAGTGCCTGGTGCCTCTTCACCGTCTTGTGGGCCACGATCGTCTACAACCCGGTCGCCCACTGGGTGTGGAACGTCAACGGCTGGCTGTTCCAGAAGGGTGTGCTCGACTTTGCCGGCGGTACGGTCGTGCACGTCCTCGCCGGTGTCTCGGCCCTGGCCCTGATCCTGATTCTCCCGAAGCGTCGCGGCTACCCTGGCCCGCAGTTCGTTCCGCACAGCGTCGGCTGGACCCTGATGGGGGCCGGCATGCTGATGGTCGGCTGGTTCGGGTTCAACGCCGGTTCGGCCATCGCCGTCGGCAAGGACTTCCTGCCGGTTGCCGGTTCGGTCTCGGTCATGGCCTTCGCCGCCACGGCGATCGCCGGTGCCGCCGCGACGGGCTCGTGGATGTTCGCCGAATGGCTCAAGGTCGGTAAGCCGACCGCCCTCGGGGTCGCCTCGGGAATGGTCGCCGGCCTCGTTGTGATCACCCCTTGTGCCGGCCACGTCAGCCCGGCCGGTGCCCTGGCGATTGGCCTGATCGGCGGACTGGTCTGCTTCGTCGCGGTGCAGCTCAAGCCGAAGCTCGGCTACGACGACTCGCTGGACGTCGTCGGTGTCCACGGTGTCGGCGGGGCGCTGGGAGCCCTCCTGGTCGGCTACTTCGCCGTCCGCCCGGTCATGGGTGGGATGGAGCAGCTCAAGCTGCAGGCCACGGGTCTTCTGGCGACCGGCGTCTACGCCTTCGTCCTGACGATCATCCTGGGCCTCCTGATCCATAAGACGATCGGCTTCACGGTCAGTGAAACGACCGAAGAAGAAGGGCTCGATATCAACGAGCATGGTGAAGCGGCCTACCACTACAACTGATCGTAGTGGCAGGACAACAAGTCTCTCCCTGGCGACTGGAGCTGGGAGCTCCGGTGGATTGAAGTGTGCATGACGCACGAAGGATTGGCCCAGCTCCTCGAGGTCCGTGCGACCTACCTCGGGGGGCTGGGTCTTCCTGAAACCCCTGGCCCTGGAAATCGAAACCTCCCTCCGGAACGCATCCGGAACTGAAGTCTCTCCCTGGCGACTGGAGCTGGGAGCTCCGGTGGATTGAGTGGTGCATGACGCACACAGGATTAGCCCAGTTCCTCGGGGTTCGTGCGACCTCCCCGGGGGACTGGGTTGTCCTTTTTGTAGGCACAATTGCGCGCCGTGCGCGCAGCTTCAGTTCCCCGAAGAGCTCAGGCGGCTCTGGCATGACGGGAAATCCACGAATTCTGCGGGCTCCTCGAAAAGTGAGCGTGCTCGGCATGCCGCGTGATAAGGCAGGCTGCTGACGCTCGCAATCTGTCCCCTCGCTTCGCGCTCACCAGCCGCGAAGACGGGCCGAAGGTGCGCGATCGTCAACCGGTTGCGTTCACTGGTTCTTGCCTGAGGGTGTCGTCTGATGTCGAGGTTTTCCGCGCTCGTTCTGCTCCTGTGCTGGGGGGCCTGCCTGGCCATCCCGCTCGTCTCTCACGCGCAGGAGAGTGCTCCTGCGGCCAGTGCTCCGGCGGCGGCCGATCCGGCCCCGGCCGAGGCTCCCCAGGCTCCGGTGTTCGACTCCGGAAGCATTGCCTGGATGCTGACCTCCTCGGCGCTCGTCCTATTCATGACCGCGCCCGGCCTCGCCATGTTCTACGGCGGCCTCGTCCGGAAGAAGAATGTCCTCAGCGTCCTGATGCAGTGCGTCTTCCTGATGGGGCTGATGACCTGCATCTGGGGGATCTGGGGCTACAGCTTCTCCTTCAGCGGCAAGAACCCCTACTTCGGAAACTTCGACAAGGCTTTCCTGTACGGGCTGACCCCCAACAAGGACCACGCATTCTATCCCGCCCTGGGCGCGATTCCCGAACTGCTGTTCATGGCTTTTCAGGGGATGTTCTTCATCATCACCCCGGCCCTGATCTGCGGGGCGTTCGCCGAGCGGATGAAGTTCAGCTCGATGTGTCTCTTCTCGATCCTGTGGGGAACGTTCGTATACTGCCCGGTCGCCCACTGGGTCTGGAGCGAAGCCGGGTTTCTCTGCGAAGCAAACGCCAAGGCCTCGTTCCGGGCGATCGACTTCGCCGGAGGAACCGTCGTGCACATCACGTCGGGAGTTTCGGCCCTCGTCTGCGCCCTCGCGATCGGGAAGCGGGTCGGGTTCAACTCGGAACCGATGCCGCCGCACAACCTGACCTACACCTCGCTCGGCGCCGCGATGCTGTGGGTCGGCTGGTTCGGCTTCAACGGCGGAAGTGCCCTGTCGGCCAACGCGTCGGCGGCCAACGCCCTCGTGGTGACGCACTTCGCCGCCGCCGCGGGAACGCTGGTCTGGGCGGGACTCGAGTGGGTCCTCCGCGGTCGTCCGAGCGTCCTCGGCGCCTGCTCGGGCGCGGTCGCGGGGCTCGTCTGCATCACCCCCGCCAGCGGGTCGGTGACGCCGATGTCGGCGATCATCATGGGAGCCCTCGCCGGGCTCGTCTGCTTCTACGCCTGTACGACGATCAAGTCGAAGTTCGGCTACGACGACTCGCTGGACGCGTTCGGCGTCCACGGGGTCGGTGGAACGCTCGGCGCCCTGCTGACCGGCGTGTTCGCCACGAAGTACATTCTGCCGGACGCCGTCGAAGGGGCGGACAAGGCCCGCGGACTGATCGAGGGGAACTCCGCCCAGGTCATCGCCCAGGGGGTCAGCATTGTCGCGGCGGCCGGGATCGCGATCGTCGGCTCGTTCATCATCCTCAAGGTGCTCGACCTGACGATCGGACTGCGGGTTACCCCGGACGAAGAAGTCCAGGGACTCGACGTCACGCAGCACAACGAAGAAGGGTACATCTTCCACTAAGCCCCGCGAGGGAGAGTGGAACGATCGAATTGGTCTCCCGGGGCGGCGCGAGCCGCCTCGGGAGACCTTTGTGACATTGTGGGAGGAAGATCTCCCCCTTGCGGGAGCCAGCGGGCTCCGATACGACCTGGGCATACCTGTTTACGGGCATTCGTGACGCGCCCCCGGCCCCCTTCGGCGATGGTCTGACGTCGCCCCGGAGAATTCATCTACGCATGAATCCGTCGGCTATCGAAGTCATCGCGACGATCCTTTTCGTTCTCGCGGTGCTGCATACGTTTCTGGTGAAGCAGTTCGCCAAATGGGCGCATCGGTATCCCCCCGGATCGATCCCTGAGAACGTCTTGCACTTCCTGTCGGAGACGGAAGTCGTCTTCGGCGTCTGGGCCGCCGCACTGTTCCTGGCGGTCTCCGCGGTCAACGGTTCCGTTACCAAAGCCGCCGCCTACATTGACGGTCTCGACTACACCGAGGCGAAGTTCGTCTTCGTCGTGATGGTGATCGCCGCGACGCGGCCGATCGTCTCGTTCGCCGAGCGGATCCTCACCAAGGTCGCGACGTTCCTGCCGCTCGCTCCAGGGGTGGCGTTCTTTCTGACCGCCCTCTCCGTCGGCCCGCTCCTCGGTTCATTCGTCACCGAGCCGGCTGCGATGACCCTGCTGGCGATCGTCCTCAAGCGGCGGTACTTCGACCGCGAGATCAGCAAGCCCCTCGCCTATGCGGCCCTTGGACTCCTGTTCGTCAACGTCTCCATCGGCGGGACGCTCACCCACTTTGCCGCACCGCCGGTCCTGATGGTGGCGGGCAAATGGGGCTGGGGAAGCTGGCACATGCTGACGCACTTCGGCTGGCGGGCGGCGCTGAGCGCCCTCGTCTCGACCGGGATCGTCGTGCTGATCTTCCGCAAGCAACTCGAGAGCATCGAGCCGGAAGCGGAAGAGGGGACGCCGATCCCCGGCTGGCTGACCGCGCTCCATATCATCTTTCTCGGACTGGTGGTGCTGTTCGCGCATCACGCCGACGTCTTCTTCGGCGTCTTCATGATCTTCCTCGGGCTGGCGACCGCCACCAAGGAGTACCAGGATGAACTGAAGCTGCGGGAAGGGCTCCTGGTCGGGTTCTTCCTGGCGGGCTTGGTGACGCTCGGAAGCCTGCAGACCTACTGGCTGAAGCCCCTCATCACGAGCCTCAGCGGCCCGGCCCTCTATTTCGGGGCCACGGCCCTGACGGCGATCACCGACAACGCGGCCCTCACCTATCTCGGGGGGCTCGTGGAAGGGATTACGCCGGAACTCAAGTACGCTCTCGTGGCGGGAGCGGTCACCGGCGGGGGGCTGACGGTCATCGCCAACGCCCCGAACCCGGCCGGGGCCGGGATTCTTCAATCGGCCAAGGTGTTCGGAGAGGAAGGGATCAGCCCGGGCGGGTTGTTCCTCGGCGCCCTCATGCCGACCGTCGTCGCGATCATCTGCTTCTGGTTCCTCTGAACCGCCGCTCGATCGAGGTTCGCCTGACGCGTCGGAACTCGGCGCGTCGGCGATCTCCGCTGCTGTGAGACCGCTCGTCCCCGCATTCCGGGGCCGTTCCGCCCTCTCCCAAGTGCGGGCCGAATGAGGTCTTGGAGGACACGCGTCCGCGTCCAGAAGAGGCGCCGTTCCGGGTGACAGGGGATTCCCCGGCCGATGGAAGGTGAGGCCTCGCTCCGCGTCGGTTCCCCGCGGCCGCGCCTGCGATTCAGCCTCATGCCGTCTGCAGCGGGGGGCGGCCGTACCGAATCAGAAAACGGATGATCCAGACGACGAACAGGACGAGATACAGCCCGAGCGCGACGACGATCCCCTGCCCCAGGCGGAACGTCCCGTCGAGATTGGCCTTCAGACAGAGATGAAACACCACCCCCAGGAAACCGACCGTCGCCAGCCCGATCGCGGACATCTGCCGCTGCAGCCCCCGCAGCGTCTCTTCCCGGCGCTGCGGAGCGAGCCAGAGTTCCCGGTGCGGCAGATTGATCATCGACGTCGGAATGTGCCGCAGCCACCACCCGGTTCCGCCGAAAAGAGCCGCCATGCCGGCCACGACGCCGACGTAGCTCACGGCGAAGCCGAGCCGGGACATCCACCCGTCCGCCGCTCCCGTCGGCCCGAAATGCGAGGCGACCCGCTCCGGCAGGGCACCGTAGTACCACCCGATGTGCGCCGCCGCGACGAACGGCGCCGCCAGCAGGCCAACCCGCAGCAGCGTCGATGTGGACATGATTCGCCTCCCAAGGCCCCGACCGCGTTCGATCCTATTCTATCCGGTCCTCACATCCGTTTCTGTGTCAGGTCGCGCGCCGGCCGCTTCGGCGCGCCAGTCGCACGGGGTGGGACGGGACGCCAATCCGCGCCGTTCTTGTGTCAGGTCCCCGCCCCTCACGCCCGGCCGATTGCCGTAAGCCGAATCAAGAAAGTGAGATCCGCGGCGTCACGGATTCCGTTCCCGCAACCACCCCTGGGCCACGGCGTACCGGACGATGTCCGTCCGGCCCCGCAGGTGAACCTTCTGCATCGCCCGGGATTTGTACGTTTCGACCGTCTTGACGCTGATCTCGAGCCGCTCGCCGATCTCCCGGTTGGTCATCCCTTCGGCGATCATCCGCAGCACCCCCTGCTCCCGCTCGCTGAGCGCCTCGGAAGCCTCGTCGCTGGTCGGCAGCGGAGGGGCAGGGACCGTCAACTGGTCGAGCATCTGCCCCACGAGGCTCGGCGCCAGAAACCGCTCCCCCCGGGCGACCGTCCGGATGGCGTGGATCAGTTCGTCGGCGGCGGACCGTTTGTGGAGGTATCCCCCGATCCCGATCTGGAACAGCTGCCGGAGGTAGGCGGGATCCTCGTTGGCGGTGAGTGTCAGGATCCGCGGCGGGACTGCGAGCGTCCGGAGCTTCGCGGAAAGCTCGACTCCGTTCATGCGGGGCATGCTCAGGTCGACGATCGCCACGTCGGGACGGAGCGTTTCGATCGCCTCGAGCGCGGCGACGCCGTCGGCCGCCTCGCCGATCACGCACAGATCCGCTTCCGCCTCGATCAGCATCCGCAGCCCCGTGCGGACCAGCTCGTGGTCTTCGACCAGAAAGGTCCGCACCTGTTTCGTCGCCATCGCGCTCCTCCTCCGGAATTCGTCCGCTCTGCGGCGGTGTGGAACTCAGTGTTCCGGGCTCCCCCGCCGACCGATCGGAACGCGGGCGAAGACCGTGGTCCCCTCCCCTTCGGTCGACTCGATCTCCAGCCTTCCGCCGACTGCCGCCAGCCGCTCCTGCATGCCGCGGAGGCCGAGCCGCTGCCGTGTTCCCGGAACGTCCGGTTCACCGACCGCGAATCCCCGTCCCCGGTCTTCGACGATCAGGTCGATCGTGGAGGCGTCCCGTGTCAGGATCACGTTGACCGCCTTCGCCTCCGCATGCCGGGCGACGTTCGTGAGCGCCTCCTGGAGGACGCGGTAGAGCGCCGTCTCGATCTCCTCAGGCGTCCGACTCTCATCCCATCCCCGGCACTCGAAGTCGACCGGGATCCCGCTCATCCCTTTCCAGGCCTGCAGATAGTTCGTGACGGCGGTTGTCAGACCGAGATCGTCGAGCACGGAGGGGCGGAGCTTGAGGGCCAGATGCTGGACATCCCCCGTGACGCGGCCCACCAGCTGGCGAAGCGAATCGATCAGGAAGCGGGTCTCCTCCCCCTTCTCGAGCGCCTCCGAGAGGAGCTTGAGCTCGAGGTGCATCGCTGTCAGGTCCTGCCCGCACTGGTCGTGCAGCTCCCGCGAGATCCGCTTCCGTTCGTCCTCCTGAACGCTCACGATGCGCCGGAGCAGGCTGACCGACTCCTCCTGGGCGATGCGTCGCTCGCGGACCTCCCGTTCGAGCGCTCCCTGCTGTTCCTGGAGCTTCACCGCGACCGCCTGGGCCCGGCGTTCCGCCGAGCGCATCATCTCGGTGATCGTCATGCTGAGGAGGCCGGCGGCGATGTACCAGAACGTCCCCACCTGGGCGTCGAAGCCGCTGACCTGAAACGACCCCCGGGGCGAGGCGAAGAAGTAGAACGCCGACAGGAACCCGGCAATCATCGTCAGGATCGCCGGCCCGAGCCCGCAGGACCAGACTACGACGATGATCGCGATGACGTAGGTGATGTAAGGAGACCGCTCGCCGAACAGCGGGTCGAGCCATTGGCGGACCACCGTCGCGATCAGGACGGCAATCAGGGCGGCCAGATAGCGAAGGGGAGTGGGCATCAAGGAGGTACGGCGTCTGCGCCCGCGGGGCGGATCCAGGGTGACCGGGGGCGGGATCATCTTCGCCTGAGCGCGGCAAACTGCAATCGAGGCCGGGAGATGGGCTTCTGCGGGGTTCCGACTCTGGTGAACAGGAAGGGATTCGTGCGGCGACTTGTTGCTCGGCGAAGACCGGGAGATTAGGTTGCCGGAGCGGGTGGCCAAAGCGGATGAGAAACTGGGCGGGCACGGGCGATGTCGAAGACGAAAGAGACCGACACGATCATGACGGCGATCGTCCTCGTCCTCTCGGCCCTGTTCGGCTTGGCGTATCTCGCGGCGAAGACGCAGGGGCCGAGGGCCGGCGGAGGGGTGATCGCCGGCTCCTCTGACGGAGATTCGTCTGCGGAACCGTTCTCGCTTCTGCCGCCGGACCGGGTCACGAAGGCCGAGTACCTCCGGATCCAGGACGGGATGAGCTACCGCGAAGTGACGGGGATTATCGGCAGCCCGGGGGACGAGCTCTCGAGCACGACGATGGACGCGATCCCCGGCATCACCCCCCGGATCGTCACCACGATGTACTCCTGGGCGAATGACAACGGCTCGAACATGAACGCCATGTTCCAGAACGACAAGCTGATCTCCAAAGCCCAGTTCGGGCTGGATTAGATCCGTTCGCTGTTTCGACATGATTTCGAGAGGACGACTTCTCGGGCAGGGGCCAATGGCCTCAACGCCCGGCAGCCATTTCACTCGCTGAAGTGCTCCCGGAGTGGGTTTGACCGGGCTGCAGGCGAGCGTGCGGCATAGGGCGTTGCGGCACGCCCCTTCTGCCCGCCATTGCAGCGACGCCGCACGGATCGCCGGCACGCTTTGGAGGCCATGGGTGACTGGCGTGGGCATCCCTGAGCTTCCGGCGAGATCCATGACGAACCCGACGGCAAATGCCCACAGGCATCCCTTTCGAGGAACGCCAGTTGCACTAGGACGTCTTTCAGTCCGATCGGCCGGTTGTTCTGCCAAGTTCTTGCAATTCACGGAACGTCGCCCGGCGTTCTGAATGCAAAGAGTGCAACTTCGGCGATCGCGCAGCGGCCATGGGCCACACCACCTTCCCCCGGACTCCCTCCCTACCAATGTCGTCTGAACTTCCGCACCTGCTCAAGCAGCGCGTGCTCGCCCGCTCCGGCCACCAGCTTTCCGACCTCGAGATCCACGTCCACGAAGGGATCGTCCGGGCCACGGGCCAGGCGAACTCCTTTTACGCCAAACAGCTCGTGACGCACTCCCTGCTTGAAGGGGCCCCACATCTCGAAGTCGAGAACTCGCTGCAGGTCGCCCGCTGAGGCCGGGCGATCCCCGCCGGGTGAGATCCTTCGCCTCCGGGAGAGCGCCCTAACCGCTTGAACGGTTCCCTGTACGGAAGCGCCTCCGGCGAGGGCAGGGGCGGGCCCCTGCACCCCAACAGGCTTCGCCAACTCCGTCCTCCCGAACCCCATCCATTGGCGTCGCAGCCCCCCTAGCGCAACCCATCGTGCGACGCCGCCCCGGTCCAGCGGAACGCTGGTTATTTGTGGTGGTCTCCTTTGGCGTCGCCGCGGGCGAAGATACTTGCGACGTACTGGAGGACGTCGGTCGCCGATTCGTCGTTGTAGCCGTAGTTGCGGATCAGGCGGCTCTTGACGATGTCGATCTTCTCCTGGGTGTCCTTGTCGACGACCTGTGAGACCAGGCTCGTCAGCTTGATCGTGTCCTTCTGGTCTTCGAACAGCTTCATCTCGAGCGCCTTCTGGAGTCGCTCGTTCGTCTTGTAGTTGAAGACCTTGCCGTCGATGGCGAGGGCTCCGATGTAGTTCATGATCTCCCGGCGGAAGTCGTCCTTGCGGGACTCGGGGATGTCGATCCGCTCTTCGATCGACCGCATCAGGCGTTCATCCGGCTCTTCGTCCTGCCCGGTGAACTTGTTCTTCACCTTCTCCCGCTGGGTGTACGCCTTCACGTTGTCGATGTAGTTCGAGCAGAGCCGCATCAGGGCGTCCTCGTCCGCCGCGATCGCCCGCTGCACCTCGTTCTTGACGACATCGGTGTACTCTTCTTTGACCACCGAGATCAGCTGCCGGTAGTGCTCGCGGAGCTGGTCGTTGGGGATCAGCGAGTGGTGCTGCAGGCCGGACTCGAGCTCGTTCATCACCATAAACGGGTTGAGGCTCGTCGCCGCGGCGTTCGCCACGAGGGCGTTCGAAACCTTGTCCTGGACGTAGCGGGGGGAGATCCCGTGCATCCCTTCGTGCTTGGCCTCTTTGCGGAGCTGCTTGACGTTCTCCGCCGTAAACCCGGGGAGGGTCTTGCCGTTATAGAGCTTGAGCTTCTGCATCAGCGTGAGGCCATGATGCTTCGGCTCTTCGAGACGGCTCATCACCGCCCACATCGCCGCGACTTCGAGCGTGTGCGGGGCGATGTGCTTGCGGACGCGCTGCGGGTTGTAGTCCTTGGTGTAGATCCGATGCTCGTCGTTGAGCTCGGTGACGTAGGGGATATCGATCTTGATCGTCCGGTCCCGGAGCGCTTCCATGAACTCGTTCGACTGGAGCTTGCGGAACTCCGGCTCGTTCGTGTGGCCGATGATCACCGTGTCGATGTCGGTCTGGGCGAACTTCTTCGGCTTGATCTTGTGTTCCTGCGAGGCTCCGAGGAGGTCATAGAGGAACGCCACGTCGAGCTTCAGAACTTCGATGAACTCGATCATCCCGCGGTTGGCGACATTGAACTCGCCGTCGAAGTTGAAAGCCCGCGGGTCGGACTCGGAGCCGTACTGGGCGATCTTGCGGTAGTTGATGTCGCCGGTCAGCTCGGTCGAGTCCTGGTTCTTCTCGTCCTTGGGCTGGAATGTCCCGATCCCGATCCGGTCCTGCTCGGAGAAGAAGATCCGCTTCACGACGACCTGCTCGACGACCTTCGTCCAGTCGCCAGCCACCTTCTCGAGCCGCTCCTTGAAGTAGTGCCGGCTGAGGGGGCAGACGTCGCCGATGATCTCGACCTGGTATTCGCCGTTGGTCCGCCCTTCGTTCATGTAGGCGCAGACGTCGGCGCGGTTCGCCAGCGGGACCAGCTGCAGCGGCTCGCCGTGCATCGGATCCCAGCTGATCGTCCCGTCCTCTTCTTTCCAGCCGAAGGTGTACAGGGCCCCTTCATCGGAGCGGCTGTAGCGCTCGAGACCGCGTTTGATGAGGCGGGCGATCGTCGACTTCGAGCTGCCGACCGGGCCGTGCAGCAAGAGAACTCGGCGCTCGCTCCCGTAGCGAAGGGCGGCAGAACGGAAGACGTTGACGAGCTCCATCAGCGGCTTCGTCAGGCCGTAGATGGCGTCTTCGCCTCCATGGTGCGGGTCGTCGAAGAACTTGTAGCGGACGAGGTCCTTGTCGATTTTGTAGGAGCCGTCGGCAATGATCATGTCGTAGACCCGCTGGTAGGCGGTCCGCGCGATCTTGCCGTTGGTCCGGACGAGGTCCAGGTATTCAGCGAACGTTCCCTGCCAGTGTTCCTGGCGGAACTGGGTGGTGTTCTGACGGGCGGACATCTCGGAAAGAAGCTTGGATCCGGACATCGTGCACCTCATGACTGCGGAATGAAGGGGCTGCCCAGCCCGTTAAATCGTATTCCCCCGCGCAGCAGCCGACGCTGCGTGGTCCGAACCGAAGGAGCCTTCGACAAAGAGAGTGTCCGAAGGGGTCGCCGACTGAGCACGAGGGGCGACCGTCCTGGTCGAGCGAATACGATTCAAAGGATCAGGCAGGCTGAAGAATTATTCCCTCGCCCGCGGAGGGGGACAAGACCAGTCTTCCCGCCAGACTCCCTGGATTGACGCGATTTCCCCAAGTCGCGCGCCCCGATCGCGCCCCGTCTGATCGATCCGGGAGCGATCCTCGCGACCGCATCTGCACGGGGTTAGCGGCGTTCGATCAGCGCGGTCGCGTTTCCATCAGCCTTGGCGGTCGACGCTTTCCCGCGTTTCACCGCCTCTTCGAGCTTCGAAAGGATCAGGCTCTTGGTGAGCAGCCCTTCGAAGGCGATCGGAGCCGAGCTGTCGCCGGGGGGGAAGATCACGTAGAGCGGGACTCCCCCCGCCTTGAACTTCGTCAACCACTTCTTGATCTCGGGGCTTTCCTCAGTGAAGTCTGCCTTCATCGCGACGAAGTGATTCTCTTCGACGAACTTCTTCGTGGCAGCGATGTTGAGGGCCGTCGCCTCGTTGAACTTGCAGGTGGTGCACCAGTCGGCGGTGAAGTCGATCAGGACCGGTTTCCCGTCGGCGAGATGCGAGTTCATCCGAGCCTCGGACCAGTCCTCCCACGCCAGCTCGTGGCTCGGGAGCAACCGCCAGCCGAACTGATCGGCCACGCCATACCACATCACGGGAGCGGTGATCATCAGGGCGGCAATCCGGACCTTCCACTTCTCCTTCGGCGTCGAGGCGTGATTGTAGAGGTTGCCGATCATCCAGAGACCGATCCCCAGCCCCAGGAGAGCGATCAGAACTCCGGTGAGGGGCTTAGAGACTTCGGGTTTCGCCGAGTGCATCAGGTCCGGAGCGGACGAGTTCGCGTCGACGACCGCCGGCACAGCATCGGCCGCAGGAGCCGAAGCTCTGGCGCGCCGCTCGAGCGGCTGGATCAAGAACAGAACGGTGGCGAGGAGCAGGAAGCCCGAGAACTGCTTGAAGCGGACCATCCACATCCCGGGCCGCGGGAGCCAGCTGATGAGTCGCGGGGCGAGGCCGAGAATCAGGTAGGGGAACGACATCCCGAGGCCAAGTGACATCCAGATCGCGTAGATGACGGGGACCGGCTGACCGACCGACCAACCGAGGGCAGGCCCCATGAAGGGGCCGATGCAGGGGGTCGCAAGGAACGTGGCGACGACGCCCGAGATAAACGCGCCGATCAGCCCTTCCTTCTCGTTCGAGAGCCCGAATCCGGTCGCGACGCCGGGGAGATTCAGCTCGAAGACGCCGAGGAGACTGAGCGCCATCGCGAAGACCACGACGGCGAACACGATCTTGAAATAGTCGCTCTGGAAGACCTGGCCGGAATTCATCGAGAACAGGGCGGCCAGGGTCCCCAGGATCAGGAACACGAACAGGCTGCCGGCGGCGTAGGTCCAGTTGAGAGCGAAGATCCGAAAGCGGTTCTCGCCCGACTGCTCGACGAAGCTGACGACCTTGATCCCGATCACCGGGAGGACGCAGGGCATGACGTTGAGGATGATCCCCCCGACGAACGCCAGCAGGAGATTGCTCCAGAGCGTTCCGCCGGCCGAGGACTGGACGACCATCGTGCTTTCGCCGCTCCCGGCTCCCAGGGTGACGGGGACCGCGATGTAAGCGGCATTGAATGGGAGCTTGGGGAACCGCGTGCAGTTCCCTTCGCGGCACATCAGCAGACTCACATTCCCCTTCAGCGTCGTTCCAGGCAACTTCGCGGGATCGGTGACGGTGTACTTCTTGGAGAAGATGACCGTCCCCTCGTGCTTCTCGATCATCTTGTCGAGGGCCACATCCTTGTAGGGATGGGCCGCGGGAGCTTCCGCGAACTTGTCCTCGGCCGGAGTCAGGCCAGGAGTTTCCTCGACGGTGATCCGGGTGGGGATCGGGTTCAACTTCTCCTGCGAATAGGAGTAGTGCTTCTCAGGAATCTCCAGCTTGACTTGGAGCACGACGGTGTCGCTGCTCCCTTCGAGGGGATGCAGCTCCGCTTTGACGACCGGGCCGATCGCGGGTTTCGTTTCCACCGCCGGAGCCTCGAGACGAGAGCCCCCACCCAGCAGATCCTCCGCGGCGCCCGCCGCGGGGAGGTCAAGCGTCGCCCCCGGCCCTGCAATGTCCATCGGTGCTTCAAGCGACTCGATCAGCGCATTGCGGCGGGGACCTTCGGCCATTCCTGCCGGAGCAACGGCCAGGACCGTCGTCAGAACGAGCAACCAGAAACGGAACCGGGGGCTGAAACGTCGGAACATATTCCCAACCTTGCGAGACGCCATTCTGACGCAGATGTCGGAACGGACGTACTTTAGGCTCTATCCGGCAACTCTGACGAGTCCACTCCCCCGCCAGGTTCCCCCGGCCGACGAGTCAAGACCAGCTTCGGTATTATCGGCACGTGCTGCATTTTGAACATGAGCGACTTCGGTCAAGTCCCCGGGAAGCGGGTTTCGCTCATCCGGCGAGATCCCCCAGCTTTCCAGTCAGGGTTTCGGCGCGACGCCGACTTCGGCAGCAACCGGTCGTCCGAATCGTAGCGCAGTCCCCCGCCGCCGACTGTGGGGAACTTCACACAGCCTCTCTCTCGCCGCAAGTTTTCGCCGGCAGTGCGAGGCGGCGTCACATCCCCTTGTAGCGGTCCATCCACGCCAGGAGGACCCGGCCGACCTTCTGCAGCGATTCGCCCGAGCAGGCGGCCGGGATGTCGTTGCGGGTGTGCCAGTACGGGTAGTCGAAGTCGATCAGGTCGCAGGTCGGAATCCGGGCGATCTGGTTCAGCGGAATGTGGTCGTCCCGGACTTCGTGCCGCTTCCTGGGGACGAATTCCCGGATCTTCAGCTCCTGGGCGACCCGGAACAGGCTGTCCGTGACCCCGGGGGCGTACCGGGCGCTCATCTTCTCGATGTAGATCTCGAGGTTCTTGTCTCCGACCATGTCGACCAGGACCCCGGCGACGTACTTGAACGGGGGCGGATTATCGCGGTACTGCGTCGCGAAGTACTCCGAGCCCAGGAAATACTTATCCCGGTTCGGGTTGTAGATCAGCTCCTCGCCGTCAAAGAAGACGAAGTCGACCCCGAGCGGGGTCTTGCGGTCGGGCATGTGGTGCCCGAGCTCCATCAGCAGTCCGACCCCCGAGGCCCCGTCGTTCGCCCCGAGGAACGGCAGCTGGCGATTCTGCGGCAGGGGATCCTGATCGGGGAAGGGGCGCGTGTCGTAGTGGCAGGCGATCAGGATCCGCTGCGCCGCCTCCGGCTGCCAGGAGACGATCAGGTTCCGCATCCGGACCGGGCGGCCGGTGAGAGGGTGCTGGACGTCGAACTCCTGGGACTGGACCTTCGCCCCGAGCTTGGTGAAGTGTTCGCGGATGAGGGTCTGCTGCTTCTCCATCCCTTCGGTGCCGCTGATCCGGGGGCCGAGATCGCACACCTGCTTCAGGTAGCCGAAGGCCCGGTCGGCGTCCGGCTCGTCGCCGCGGGCCGCGGTGTCCAGCAGACCGGACAGGCTCAGCAATCCGAGCAGCAGAATTCCGTAGTGGTGCGTCCGCGCAAGCATGGTCATCCCTTCCCCGGCGAAAAGTCCTCCGCAGTGTCGCACAGCTGGTTCCGGCGGCATAGCCGAAGCCGGGATCGCGCGGCGGTGAGCAGGGGTGTGGGCTCTTACGGGACGAACGGGGAAAACGGGTGTCGTTCCGTTCCGGGATTCGGCTACAATTTCGCCAGCCTGCCGGCCGACTTCGGCCGAACTCACGAGCGGCACGGAGGATGGGGTTCATGTCGAAGGAATTGCCCGCGCGCAGCGGACGCGTCGCGATCGTCATGCTGGTGGTGCTCTGCTCCGCCGGGCTGACGAGTTACTTCCTCTACCGCCAGCGGGAAGCGGACAAGTCCCGCCCCGTCCAGGTCGACGGCGAAGCGAACGCCCCGCGTCCGACCACCAAGATCACCCCCGTCCGGCGCGAAGAACCGAAGCCGGCAGCGGGTGAGGTCGCAGCGGCTCCGGTCGCTCTCCCTGCCGCTCCGGAGGAACCCTCTGCCGCTGAACCGGCGCCGATGGCCGCGCCGTTCCCGAGTTCCGTCACCGCTCAGGCGCCTTCCGAGTCGGAAGCCTTTCCGGCCCCCGCCCCGATTGCGGCGCGGGTTGCCGAGAAGGCCGCGCCCCAGACCGCTCCGCCCGTGTTTCCGCCGGCCGCCGCCGCTGGGGAAACCGTCACCGAGAATCCCGACGCGTCGGGACTGCTGGCGAAGAATGATTCGCCGAAGGGGAGCGTCAACACCGAGTCGCTCCTGTCGGACTGGAAGGCGCCGCAGCTCTGCTTCGTCGTGACCGGCCAGGCGCATGGCTACTTCGAGCCGTGCGGCTGCTCCGAACGGCAGGTCGGGGGCTACGCCCGTCGGGCGGACTTCCTTCGCTACCTCCGCGAAGACCGCAAGTGGCCGGTCGTCGCGATGGACATCGGCGGTCTCCTCAAGGATGAGCGGTACTACCTCCCGCAGATGAAGTGGAAGCTCGAGGCGCTCGTCAAAGGGCTCGAGCGGATGAAGTACGACGCCCTCGCCATCGGCAAGGAAGACCTCCTCTACGGTCCGCAGAAGCTGTTCGAGCTGTACCAGGAGTTCAAGAACGTCGACCCCAACTTCCAGCTCCCGTTCCTGGGCGCGAACCTGACGATCATCGACAAGTCACTCGGGATGCCGCTCGACTACACGATCGTCGAACGGGGTGGCAAGAAGATCGCGATCGTCAGCATCTACGGCGACGAGTGGAAGAAGGAAGTCGGTTCCTTCTCGGGGGACGAGCTCAAGGTCGCTCCGGTCGAAGAGACGCTGACCCGCGTGCTGGGGGAACTGCAGGACAAGAAGCCGGACCTGTACGTCCTCCTCTCGCACGACTCGCTCGACAACTCCAAGAAGTGGGCGGGCAAGTTCCCACAGTTCCAGCTCGTCGTCAGTGCCGGAGGGTATGAAGACCCGCCGAAGGTCGCCGAGAAGGTCGGCAAGACGACGGTCATCACCTCGGGGATGAAAGGGCGGACGATCGGGGTGGTCGGCTACTACCCGGACGACAAGGCCCAGCCCCTCAAGTACACGAACGTGGAAGTCGCTCCCGAGACCCTCAAGAACTCGCCGGACATGATCCAGGTGATGCGGGAGTATCAGGAGCAGCTCAAGGACAACTTCGCCTCGCTGGTTGCGGAGCCGATCCCCTCCGAGAAGAAGTTCATCGGGATCGAGACCTGCCGCGAGTGCCACGCGAACTCGTGCAAGATCTGGGACGGGACGAAGCACGCCAAGGGGTACGTGACGCTCCAGAACGGTCGCAAGGGGCAGGAGAAGGAGTTCGTCCCGCGGATTTATGACCCTGAGTGCCTCTGCTGCCACACGGTCGGCTGGGTCCCCGAGAGCGCGCGGCTGATCGAGTCCGGTTTCCGGGACATCGTGTCGACGCCGCAGCTGGCGGGGCAGCAGTGTGAGAACTGCCATGGTGCTGCCAGCGAGCACGTGGCGCTCGAGATGGACGGGAGCAAGATGGCGGAGATGCTGGCGGTCCGGAAGACGTTGCACCGGGACAAGGCGACGGCTGAGGCGTCGTGCCGCAAGTGCCATGACGGAGAGAATGACCTGCACTGGGAAGAGGTCGGGTTTGCCAAGCGGTGGGCGGATATCGCGCACCCGGGCAAGGACTGACCGGGCCCAGGGGCGGAGCTCCTGGCCGCCGGAGGCATTCCCCTGGTTGAACCGTGGAAAACACCCGGCGTCCGATTTGGGGTACCGACGTCGAGGACTCCCCTCCCCTTCTTCGCGGGGAGTGCAGCGTGAGCGTGCTGGAGAGGTAGGTCTTCCACGCCGGTCTGTGATTGAATGCCCGTCGTATGCCATGGTTCCACGACGGAAGCGCCTCCGGCGGGGCCAGCAGCCTGCTGGACCGGGGTTGTGATCGTCGTCCGGGAGATGCGCCCCGTTCAAGTCGCGGAACTGTCTCAGCGTCGACTTCCGGCGTCCCGTCCGTCAAAATTGAGGGCTCAGCCGCAAGGGGTGACCAAGGAGGTCGTCCCACACCCAGCGCCCCCTTTCAAACGACCGCGGCCTCGTTCGCGGCCCCCGGAGTCCCTGACATGCCCCGCCTTCCCCTCCTTACCCTCTGTTGCGCCACCCTCCTGAGCCTCGCCGTCGGCTGCGCCGATCCTTCGAACGCACCGGCTCCGGCGGGAGGCGCGTCCGCTCCCGCCGCCGCCTCCGCCGACAAGGAAGCGGCCGCCATCCAGGAAGCCCTCGCCCAGCTCCCCGAAGAGGACCGCAAGATCGCCGAAGCCCAGAAGACCTGCCCGATCGGGAAGGATCTGCTGGGAAGCATGGGAGTTCCGGTGAAAGTCGACGTCGACGGCAAGCCGGTCTTCATCTGCTGCGAGGGGTGCCGGACCGCCCTCCTGGCCAAAGCCGAAAAGGAAAAGGCCGCTGCCGCCGCTCCGGCCGAAGAATCGAAGCCGACCCAGAACTAGAGCCTTCGGCTCTCCGCTCGCCCGCCGCAAACTCCTTCCTGGAGCTGCGGCGGATTGCGGCTCCTGAAGGAATCGAAACCTTTCGTTTTGCCAATCCGCCATTGCCCGGCCGAAGGGAGTGGCGACAATGGAGTGGGGAGTCCGAAAACCTTCATCCGGGATGAAGATTTTCACCAACGACTTCCCGAGGCGGGCCGTAGAGTCCGGTCATCAGACCCTCATGGGTGGAACCGATGTCTGATCCGATCCCGAATCACTCCCGCGCCGCCGGCTCGATCATGGCGAGCATCCTCGTCCTGATGGTCGGGATGATCGGAGTCTGCTCCGTCGCCTTCATGGTGAATCCGGACCAGGCTCCGAAGCATCTCTTGATGGTGCTGGGGGGCTTCGTGGTGTTCGTGGGGCTCGTGATCGGCGTCATGCCCCGCGTCCCGATGCCGACCGGCAAGATCGCCTGGTTCAACCGCCGCAAATCGCGGGAAGAGTACCTGGGCTACAGCCCCAAGCTCGACAAGCCGGTCGTGACCCGCTTCGGCACGAACGCTCCACCAACCGTCCAAGAAGTCCGCGACCTCAAGGACACGAGCCGGACCTGGGTCCCCTCCCGGGCGAACAACCGCGCCAAGCGGGACGGCAAGCAAGGCTGATTCAGCCCGCGTCCGGCTCCCCGCCATTCTTCTCCGCCCGGTTCTCCCAGCTGAAGACGTCTCCCTCGGGGAGATCGCGCACGCCGAGCTGCCGCAACAGATACAGCACCTGCGCCCGGTGATGCATGCTATGGGTCAGGATGTGGGCGATCGCCGCCCCGTAAGTCTTCTGCCGCGGCGGATCGTCGAGCGTGTCGGTCCAGAGCTCGTCCCACCCGTTGCGGCGGGCGACATCCCGGGCGAGTGACGCCAGATCGGCGGAGACCGAATCGAGCCGGGCGAGCAGAGCCGCTACGGTCCGGCCTTCCGGTCCAGGGTCTGTGCGAAGCGGGCCCCCGGCCATCAGGTCGGTCCAGACCTCCATGTTCCGGACGATATGCTGGAACGTCGCTCGGAGCGTCCGATGCCCAATGTCGAGCTCGCGGTCGAGCTCTGCGTCGGTCAGATTCCGACTTCGGAGGAGAAGCTGCCGCGTCGTCCAGACGTCATGCCCCAGCAGCCGATCCAGGAGATCCATCGCCCCCTCCATCCGGATCCGTGGACCAGCCGCTACAGCCAGAGCAGGACCCGCTCCTTGAGCCCTTCCGGGAGCCGCTTCTCGACCGCCTTGCGGATCTGGTTGTCCATGTACCGCGTGCTGAAGTGGCCGAGGATCACCAGCTCGTTCTTGAACAGCTCCGCCCGCTCGAGGATGTCGTCGAGGTGCGTGTGGCCGAACTTGTGAATCTTCTCCTTGCGGTGCTCCGGGCGGAAGAAGGTCAGCTCGGTGATCAGGATCTTCGCCTCGTAGATCGCCGGGTCGGCGTCGAGTCCGGTGGGAGCCGTATCGCCGCAGTAGCAGACCAGCGGAATCCGGACCTCGCCGCTGACCTCGATCCCGCTCTTGCGGATGTCCCGGATCTCGTCCCCCGTCAGCCCCTGGTACTCCGGCTTCAGCTTCCGGCGGCGCTCCCACACGATGTAGCCGAGCGACGGGACCGTGTGCTTGGTCGGGAACGCCGTGACGACGTGCTCCCGCGAGAGTTCGTACTCGACGCCGGTCTTGGCGGGGACGAGTTCGCAGACCATCCGCCCCCGGTCGAGCTTCTGCCACGCCTTCAGCATCCGGTCGGTCGCCTCGTGGACCTCTTCCGGGACGAAGATCTTGGGGGGCTCCATCTTCATCATCCGGCGCCGGGCGACGTAGGCGGGGAGGGCCGCCATGTGGTCCAGGTGGGCGTGCGTGATGAAGTAGGTCTGCGTCCCCATGAACGACCAGGGGGTCCCCCCCATGTCGAACCCGAGCTTGAGCTCCGGAATCCGCCAGTACGACTGCACCGCCGCCCGGGAATACCCTTCGATGGTGTATCCCTGGTGGACGTGCGTCTTGACGGGGAGATTCTCGAGCATGAGCCGGATTCCTGGCCGGGCGGCCGCGGGCCTGCGGGTCCGCGAGGGCCCGCTCTGGTGACACCGTTTCGGGCCGACGCGTTCGACCGCTTTTCCCCACGGGACCGTTCGGCGATGCCGCGAGGGACCAGAAGGGGCTGCAAGATAGGCCCCCGGCCTCAGGGCGTCAGCCTCCCGTCCGCCCGATTTCGCGAATTCGGCGATCCGGTCAGGGGGCCGCCTTGGCGGGCCCCTTCGGATCGATCACGACCGGCGGGTAGGTCACTTCCTCGACCGTCACCGGCCGGGGGACCCCCGAGGGGTCGAGCGTCACGGCGATCGTTTCGAGGTCCGGGACGAGCCGCTCGGCGGGCGGCCCCTCGGCCGGGAACGTCAGCCGGACCGCCCAGCCGGTCCACTCCGGCGGGTCCACGGGAAAATAGTCGAACACGAAGTTCCCGAGGCTGTAGACGATCGGAGCCCCGCGGTAGACGTCGACCGTCTGCGTGATGTGCGGGTGGGCTCCGATCACGGCGCTCGCCCCGGCATCAATCATCTTCCGGGCGAGAGCGACATGGCTCGCCCGGGGCATCGGGACCATCTCCGAGCCCCAGTGGAGGAACGGGATCACGATGTCCGCCTTCGCTTCCGTACGCGCCTTCCGGATGTCTTCGAGGATCAGGGTCTCGACCAGCGGAGCGGAGCCCGCCCCGTCGACGGTGGCGGTGTAGTGGTGCGGCCGGAAGCCGTTGTAGCCGAGGAGCGCAATCCGCCGGCCATGCTTCTCGAGGATCACCGGCGCCCGCGCGGCGGCGATGTTCCGCCCGCCGCCGAAGTACGGGATCTTCGAGTCATCGAGGATCCGCAGCGCCTCCTGAAATCCTTCGACGCCGAAGTCCCCCGAGTGGTTGTTGGCGAGACTCAGGGCGGCGAAGTGCTTCTTGAGCAGCAGCTCTGAATCATCCGCCGCGCGGAACGTGTACGCCTTGAGGAGCTGCGCCCCGCCCCGGCCGAGCACGCACTCTAGGTTGCCGACGGCGAAGTCGGCACTCCGCAACAGCTCGCCGCACGGCTCGAACGGGTCCTTCCCCGACGCGATCAGGTGCCCCGGTCCGCCGTCGAGCATGATGTCTCCGACGAACACCAGCGACACCGTCTTGCGGTCCGCCGGTTTTCCCGCCGGCGGGTTCTCGCCCGCCCGGACCGTCCCGCCGCCGGCATCCTCTTCCACGAGGTTCGCGGCCACGCGGAACCCGAGGTTCACGCACCGGCTCGCCGGCGTGTTCCAGTTCCGGAAACTCGCCCGGACCCACAGCGGAAAACTGTTCCAGCCCCCGCCGCGACGCACCCGCACCTTACCACTCTTCGGCCCCGTCGGATCATCGACCGGCGAGGATTGAAAATACTCTTCGCCGTACCAGTCCGCGGTCCATTCCCAGGCATTTCCGTGCATGTCGTGCAGGCCGAACGGGTTCGCCGGGAAACTCCCGACCGCCGCCGTGAACGGAATCGAGCCGTCTTTTGGTATCAGCACCTCCTGCACATGCAGCTTCGGGTCCGCCACCTTCGGGTTGAGCGTCCGCGAGACGGTGTAGAGGGCCGCGGGATCATCCCCATCGATGTACCTGCTCCGGGTCCCCGCCCGGCAGGCGTATTCCCACTCCGCCTCCGTCGGGAGCCGGTAGGTCCGCTTCTCCTTCTTCGACAGCCACTCGCAGAACGCGACCGCGTCGTTCCAGGTGACGTTCAGCACCGGGTGCCGGTCGGTCTGCGCAAAACCCGGATTCTCCCAGTCGAACTGCGGCTTCCGCCCTTCGCACTGCTCGATCTCGGGGTTGTACCCCCAGCCCCCCTGCCCATCCCGCTCCGCTTCGGTCTGGTACCCCGTCTCCTCGACAAATCTTCGATATTCGCCGACCGTCACTTCGTACTTGCCGAATAGAAACGGTTTCGTGATCCGGACCCGGTGCTGTGGCAGCTCGTCCGAAAAGTAGTCCGGCTTCCGGCCGTTGTCGGGGAACGCCCGGGCGATCGAGTCCCCCGACTCGCCGCTCCCCATCTGGAACTCCCCCGCCGGGATCTCGACCAGCCGGATTCCGACCGAGTTCACGCTCTCCTTCGGCGGGGCGGGACGATCGGCCCGCGCCGGGCTGGAGGAGAGGAGAAGAAGGGCAACCGCGAGCAGCGACCGGCGAACCATGGAGAACGACCCGGAGGAACGAATGGCATCCAAGGCCGCCGATCCTACGCGGGAAAGCTCTCCATTTCGACAGCATCTCGTCCGACAGGGGAGCACAGGGATGCGTGTGCGGTCCCATCGCCGAAGCCGCTTCAGCCCACGGAACCGTCCAATCATCCCTGGACCGGGGCTCCCGTTGCATTCCGGCAACACGTCAACGCCGCTTCATGCGACCGACCCGATGCAATTTTGATCGGGTGAAGCGGCGCCCCCTCGATGGTATAGTTCGCACCGCCATCTCTGAATTCTCACCGCTTGAGGATGAATCATGTTTCCACTCCGGTGGATTGCGCTTGTAGGCGGCCTGGCCCTGGGAGCCTGCTGGGCTTCGGCTGCGGAGCCTGACCAGGAAGCGATCCAGAAGGCCGTCTCGCAGGCGGTCGATCGCTATCAGAAGGCTTTCCAGGCCCGCGACGCCAAGGCGATCGCGGCGCTGTTCACTCCGGCGGCGGAGTACGTCGATTCGCAGGGGACCGTGTTCCACGGCCGCGACGCGATCGAAGGGGAGTACAAGGCGAACTTCGAAGTCGATCCGCCGGGATCGGTCGCGATCGAGGTCGTCTCGCTCCGTCCCGTTTCGGACGGGGTCGTGATCGAGGAAGGGGTCTCGACCTTCCGCCCGGAGAAGAAGGGGGACGCCTCGTCGCAGCTCCGCTATGCGGCGATGCACGTACGGCAGCAGGATGGAAGCTGGCTGATGGCGAGCATCCGGGAGCTGGAAGGTCCGGTCGTCTCGCCGCACGGACGGCTGCAGGCGCTTGGGTGGCTCGAAGGACACTGGCGGGAAGAGCTGGAAGGGACCGTCGTCGAGACGACCTGGAAATGGTCCGAGGACGGCAATTTTCTCCTGAGTGACTTCTCCGCCCGGCGCGGCGGCCAGGTCCTGATGAAGGGGACGCACCGGGTCGGCTGGGACGCCGAGCGGAAGCAGTTCCGGTCGTGGGTGTTCGATTCGACCGGCGGTTCGGCCGGCGGATGGTGGTCGACGATCGAAGAGGGGGCGTGGTCCGTCGCGCTCAATGGCGTCGATGCCGACGGGGCGCGGATCAGCGCGGTCGCCTCGTACCTGCGGGATGGTCAGGATGCGATCGTGATCACGCAGGCGCAGCGGACCCGGGGGGGGATCGCCCTGCCCGGGAGTTCGCACCGGGTCGTGCGTCAGCCTCCCGCGCCGGCCGCGGCGAGCGCAGAAAAGAAGAACTGAACCGCCTCGTCCGTCGAGGCTCGTGGCACTTCTCGCAACCGCCCGCTGTCGTTCGGGCGGCGACGCTTCTCCAGACATCGCTTTCCAGCCCCAGGAGGCTGACTCATGAAACGTGCATTCTGCAAAGTCGGGCTCGCCGGTCTGCTCTCGCTGTCGCTGGTCTCCGGCCCCTCGTGGGGCCGTGGATTCGGCGGAGGGGGCTTTGGTGGTGGGGGTGGCGGCTTCCGTGGGGGTGGAGGGGGTTTTGGCGGGGGCGGGTTCGGCGGTGGAGGAGGTGGCTTCCACGGTGGGGGTGGATTTAGCGGAGGAGGGGGCTTTGGCGGCGGTGGATTCAGTGGAGGCGGCGGTAACTTTGGCGGAGGCGGATTCCACGGCGGGGGGATGCCGAGCGGCGGCTTGGGGGGAGGGGGCTTCTCCGGGGGCGGCGGCATGTCCGGCGGAGGATTCCGTCCCTCTCCGTCGACGGAGCGTCCCAACTTCGGTGGGGGTGGCGGTGGAGGCTTCGGCGAAGGGGGCCTGGGAGGCCGCGGCTTCGAAGGAGGGGGAGGCGGCCGTGGCTTTGAGGGGGGCGGAGGAGGAATCAATCCCGGAGCGTTCCACACGCCCGGTTCGGGGAGCGGTCTGCAGATCGGCGGCCGGCCCGAGCTTGGCGAAGGGGGAGGCCGGTTCGGGGCTGGCGGAGCTGGCGAGCGGAATCCGAATCTCGGCGGGGGCGGTGCCGGTGGCCTGAACCGGCCCGGCAACGCGACGCTCCCGGGACTCGGCCCTTCCCGTCCCGGTCAGGGTGGCGCGGGGGAACGGCTTCCCGGTCTGAGCGGGGGAGGGACTCGTCCGGGACAGGGTGGCGCCGGTGAACGACTTCCCGGCCTGAGTGGCGGCGGAACCCGCCCCGGCCAGGGGGGCGCAGGGGAACGTCTGCCAGGTCTCGGCGGTGGCGGAACCCGCCCGGGACAAGGGGGCTCCGGCGAGCGGTTTACGCCCGGCAATCCGAACTCGATTCCGGACCGGCATCAAGATCTCTCGAACCGCTTCAACGACCTCCAGAACCATTGGGGGGACAGCGGCTGGCACCACGAGAACTGGAACGGCCCCAACGGGGGCGACATCAACCACGTCGGTTTCTGGGGCCCGAACGGCTACTGGGGCCACACCGGGGCCTGGGGCCCCAACGGCGGCCACTGGGGTCACTCGACGGGGATCGGGCCGAACGGCGCCTACAGCCGTACGACCGGCATCGGTCCCAACGGCGCGGTCTGGGGACACGGCGGCGCGATCGGCCCCAACGGAGCCTTCGCCTACGGGCACTACAACGGTCCGGCGGGGCATTGGTCCCGCAACTGGGGGGGCTGGTACAACGGCTACGGCCCCTGCTGGGGGAATGGCCGCTGGAACTACCTCTGGAACCAGTACCCGGTCGCGATGGCGTTCGGGGCGACGATGTGGGGACTCAACTCGGTCGCGTGGGCCTTCGGCGTCGGGGACTACTACAACCCGTACTGCGACGGCCCGGTCTACTACGACAACCAGCCGATCGTGACCTACACGCAGCCGATCGTCGGCGACCCCGCCTATGAGCAGACTGCCCAGGCGGATGACGGTTCGGCGGATGCCTCGGCGCAGCCGGCTCCCACGACGGACCCGCTCACCGAAAAATTCGATCTCGCGCGGCTGGCGTTCTACAACGGCAACTACGACGACGCGATGAAGTGGACGACCGAGGCGCTTGCCAAGGCTCCTCGCGACGCGGCGATCAACGAATTCCGCGCGCTCGTCCTGTTCGCGACCGGCAAGTACCGGGAGTCGGCGGCGACGATCCACTCCGTCCTGGCGGCCGGCCCCGGCTGGAACTGGACGACGATGATCAGCCTGTACCAGCAGCAGGACACCTACACCACGCAGCTCCGGGCGCTCGAGGATGCCGCCAAGGCGAACCCCGACCAGGCGGACCTGCGGTTCCTGCTCGCCTACCACTACATCACCTGCGACCACCAGGACGCGGCAGTCACGATGCTGAAGGACGTCGTCCGGCTCCAGCCGAAAGACGAGCTCGCAGCGGAGCTGCTCAAGATGTATACGCCGGCTCCGGACGCGCCCGACGCAGCCAAGAACCCGGCGCCGAACCTCGAAAAGCCCGCCTACCCGATGGAGAAGCTCCGCGGCGACTGGACCGCCAAGGACGACTCGGGGACGTTCAAGCTCCACCTCGGCGAGAAGGATGACTTCGAGTGGAGTTTCTCGCGCGACGGCCAGCCGCAGTCGGTCTCGGGGGCCTACATCGTCCGGGGGAACAACCTCGTGATGCAGCCCGACACCGGCGGCACGATGCTCAGCACGATCACGCTGGAGGCGAATGGCGCGTTGAAGTTCACGCCGATCGGCAACGCCCACGTACTGACGTTCACGAAGTAGTTTTCGATGGAGCCGGAAAACCGTTTCGACCGCATCGTCGGCCACCCCGCCGATGCGGTCAGGGAGTCTTGTATGCGCAATTCGTTCTGCCGGACGATTTCCTTTGGAGTCGCGGCGCTCATTCTGTCGGTCGTCGGAAGCCTCCAGGCTGACGATTCCGCATCGCTGCGGGTCACGGTCGACAACTTCACCCGTGCCGAGAGCGACAACTACTTCTCGGCGTTCGAGAAGGAGGGGGGCTTCGGAAAATTTCACCACACCCGGACCCTGGCGCCGATCGACATGCAGACGGTGATCCGGCTGAACCGGGACACCCTCTACTCGATGGGGGTCTTCGATCTCGACGCGGCACCGGTCACGGTGACAATCCCCGATCCGGGGAAACGGTTCCTGTCGGTGTTGGTCATCAGCGAAGACCACTACGCAACGGAGGTGATCTACACCCCGGGGCCGCACACCATCACCCGCGAGGGGGTTGGAACCCGGTACGTCGTCCTCGCGGTCCGGATCTTCGTGAATCCCTCCGCCCCGGACGACGTGAAGCAGGTCAACGCCCTCCAGGACGCCTTCCAGGTAGACCAGAAGTCGAAGGGGACGTTCGCCGTCCCAAAGTGGGACCAGGAGTCCCTCAAGCGGATGCGGGACGCGCTGAACGGCGTGGCGGCGGCCAACGGGGGTCTCAACTCGGCGCGGATGTTCGGGCGGAAGGACCAGGTCGACCCCGTTCAACACCTGATCGGAACCGCGGCCGGCTGGGGGGGAAATCCCGCCGCGGATGCGACGTACTTCGGCGGTGAGGCGGAGAATAACGACGGCAAGACCGCCTACCGGCTCACGCTGAAGGATGTCCCCGTCGACGGCTTCTGGTCGATCAGCGTCTACAACAAGGCGGGGTTCTTCGAGAAGAACCCGCAGGACGCCTACACGCTCAACGACGTCACGGCGAAGCCCAGCGCCGACGGGTCCGTCACGATTCAGTTCGGTGAGTGCGACGGTAAGACGCAGAACTGCCTGCCGATCACCCCCGGCTGGAACTACCTCGTGCGGCTCTATCGCCCACGCAAGGAGATCCTCGACGGCCAGTGGAAGCTGCCGAAGCTCGAACCGGTGAAGTGACGGCCCTCGGTCGATCGAATCAGGAGTCCTGGGTATGCGGTCCGAACTGAACCGGCGAACGCTCCTCCTGCTGGCGGCCCTGATCGCCGGGCCGGTTCCGTTCGCCCGCGCCGAAACGCCGGTCCGGGTGCTCCCCTCCTGGAACGACGGCGGATCGCGGTCGGCGATTCTGGCGTTCGTCGAGCGGGTCACCCGCGAGGGCTCGCCCGACTTCGTCCCGGCCGCGGAGCGGATCGCCGTCTTCGACAACGACGGGACGCTCTGGTGCGAGCAGCCGATGTACGTCCAGGCGATGTTCATCCTCGACCGGGTCAAGGCGGGGGCCGCCGAGCATCCCGAGTGGAAGACGCAGGAGCCGTTCGCCTCGGCCCTCAAGGGAGACCTGCAGGCGCTTGCCGCCGCCGGCTCCAAAGGGGCGGCGGAGCTCGTGGCCGCCACCCACAGCGGCATGACGACCGATGAGTTCGAGAAGATCGTCACCGACTGGCTCGCCACCGCCCGGCACCCCAGGACCGGCCGCCGCTACACCGAGATGGTCTACCAGCCGATGCTCGAGCTCCTGGCCTGCCTCCGCGAGCACGGCTTCAAGACCTACATCGTCTCGGGTGGCGGGATCGAGTTCATGCGCCCCTGGACGATGGCCGCCTATGGCATCCCCCCCGAGCAGGTGATCGGCTCCTACGGCAAGCTCAAGTACGAGCTGAAAGGCGGGAAGCCGATCCTCATCAAGCTTCCCGAGATCGGCCTCGTCGACGACCACGCGGGGAAGCCGGTCGGCATCCAAACCTTCATCGGCCGCCGCCCCTTGGCCGCCTTCGGCAACTCCGACGGCGACCGGGAGATGCTCGAGTGGACCACCGCGGGGTCAGGCCGCCGGTTCGGACTGATCGTCCACCACGACGACGCCGAGCGGGAATGGGCCTACGACCGGAAGTCCCACGTCGGCCGGCTCGACAAGGCGCTCGACGAAGCGGCCACGAAGGGGTGGACCGTTGTCAGCATGAAGAAGGATTGGGCTGTGATCTTTCCGGCGGTGAAGTAGCGGGTGCTCCGAACTCCATGCACAAGGACGCTTGGACCGTTCCCTGTACGAAGTCCCTCCGGCGGGCAGGGGCTGCCCCCTGCCCCCACTACATCGCCAACTTGATGTAGTTGAGCCACGTATACCAGCGGACGACCACCTTCCGCACGATCCGGAACGGCCGGCCGTGGTTCGTGTAGATCGCCGCGGCCCCCGCCGCCCCGGCCGGCAGCCGATACTTCTTCTGTTCGTCGTCGTCGATCACGACCTTCACGACGAACCGCCCGGCGGGTGCCGCCTCCGCGACGGTCGGCAACGTCCCGCTCGGCGCGAGCTGCCCCTGCCCCGTCGCCCAGATCACGCTCTCGACCTTCCCGCGGATCATCCGGCCGGGATACATGTCGAGCGCCACCTCGACGTCGTTCCCCGGCTCGATCGTCCCGAGGTACTCCTGCGGCAGCGAAATCCCGACCACGCCGTCCGGGTTCGAGACGAAGGTCAGGATCGGCACCCCCGGCTGCACGACGAACCCCGGCTCGAGCTGCAGGTTCGTGACGAACCCGTCGATCGGCGCCCGGACCGTCGTCTCCGCCAGGTCGTACTTCGCCTGGGCGAGCTGCGCCCGAAGCTGGGCGACGTCGACGTTCACTCCGTCGGGAGTCTTGGCGTCCATCGCCAGCTTCGCCTTGGCGGACTGCGCCTCCGCCTCCCGGAGCGAGGCCAGCGAGATCCGCAGGTTGCGGGTCGCCTGCTCATGCTGCTCGGCGGTCGACGCTTCCTGCTTAAAGAGCCGTTCGTATCGGTCCGCCTCGGTCCTGGCGAACTCGCTCTGCTCCTTCAGCCGCTCGACCGCCGCCACCGACCCTTTGTAGACCTCCGCCAGCTGCGGCACGTTCTGCTCCGCGGCGGCGAGCGCCGCTTCGAGGCGGGCGACCTCAATCTTGTACGGCTCCGGATCAACCTGGAACAGGACCTCCCCCTGCTTCACCGGTACGTTCGGCTTTGCGGAGACCGCCACGATCCGTCCCGGGTGCGGGACGCGGGCCCCCACCGGCACCACCTGCTGCAGAACCCTCGCATCGAGAGACTGCGGATGCAGAAAGTTCACTGCGATCAGGACGCCGAAGCAGAGCAGCACCCCCAGAACTCCCGTGGCGATCTTCGCCTTGAGGTCGAACTTCAGCAGCTTGAACTTGAAGAAGACCAGCCAGACGATCAGGGCGTAGATATCGATCAGCAGAGCGATCATGGCGGCGAAACCTCCTCGGAGGAGCGTCTGCGAAAGGGCGGCGGCGTTCCCGGACTAGAGCATTCTGCTCTACCGTGTGCAGGCGGATGGAGGCCGAACGTAGGGAAACTCTTACGTTCCGCCTGCGAGATCGCTGTACACCAATTCCAAAATTGCTCTAGCGTCCCGCCGTCCCGGCCGGTTTCCCTTCATCGATCGCGACGTGAGCGGGGTTCGTATAAGCCCACACGAGCGCGATCGGCCAGGTTGCGAACAGCGTGAGGAGGCTCAGCCATCCGCAGGCCGTGATCGCCTCCGCTTGCGGGTGCTTCCGATCCCGCGCGATGCTCCCCGGCAGGGCCGCCAGCCACAGGAGAAACGCCACGTTCACCGCCACCACGATGAGGATGATGGCGATCGTCATCACGTCGAGCATGGGCCCACCTCGCAGTTTGAAGTCCCTTGCGAAGGAGTTAACCACATCCCGTCCGTCGACTCAAAGATCGCCCCACGGATTCGGTCGGATTGTTCCGAAACGGAGGGGAATGTTTCGCTTCGCGGTGCGAGCCGGCTTCCATCCCCTTCCGTGGCCGCCGAAGGGACGACACAATACCGGCACTCCTTCTGTGATGCCCCTTCTATGAAATCCCTCTCGGCCCTCGCGCTCGCTCTCGCGGCCTTCGGCGTCGTCTTCGGCGCGACGAAGGGCTGGCGGGCGTACCGCACCCCGTCCGCTCCTCCCGGCATGGTCTGGATCCCCGGGGGGGAGTTCACGATGGGAACCGAAGAGGAGGAGGGCTGGCCGGACGAGAAGCCGACTCATCCCGTCCGCGTCAGCGGCTTCTGGATGGACGCCCACGAAGTCACGAACGCCGAGTTCGAGCAGTTCGTCAAAGCCACCAGCTACGTCACGACTGCCGAGAAGGCTCCCACCGCCGAAGAGATCCTCGCGCAGTCTCCTCCGGGAACGCCCGCTCCGCCACCCGAAGTGCTGGTCCCCGGCGCGCTCGTCTTCACGCCCCCCAAGATGGCGGTCCCGCTCGACGCCGTCGCCAACTGGTGGACCTGGACGCCGGGAGCGAACTGGCGGCATCCCGAGGGGCCTGGCAGCAACATCGCCGAACGGATGAACCACCCGGTGGTCCAGGTCTCCTGGGACGACGCGGCAGCCTACGCAAAGTGGGCGAAGAAGCGGCTCCCGACCGAAGCGGAGTGGGAGCGGGCGGCCCGCGGAGGTGTCGAGAAGGCCCCGTATGTCTGGGGGACGCAGCGGCCGAGCAACAGGGAGCCGCAGGCGAACATCTGGCAGGGGGAGTTTCCGCATCACAACACGCTGCGGGACGGCTACCTCCGGACCGCGCCGATCGGCTCGTTCCCCCCCAATCCCTACGGCCTCTCCGACATGGCCGGAAACGTCTGGGAGTGGTGCGCGGACTGGTACGACCACCGAGCCTACATGAATCGTTCGCAGACGGAAGCTACAATCAACCCGCTCGGGGAAGAGGCCAGTCGCGATCCCCGCAATCCCTTCACGCCACAACGCTCGCAGCGGGGTGGTTCCTTTCTCTGCAACGACAGCTACTGCTCGCGGTATCGCCCGAGCGCCCGTCATGGCTGCAGCCCGGACACCGGAATGTCGCACGTCGGCTTCCGCTGCGTCCGTTCGCCTGAGCCTTGAGGCGCCTCGGTTCGACAACACGGATTCGCCAGACCCGCACTCGAGGAGGTTCACATCATGAGACGATTTTCGTGGCCGACGATCCTGTTGATCGCGGTCGGAGGGGCTCTGGGCTACGCCGCCGCGCTGATGCAGCCGGCCGGACGGACGGCCCACGCGAAGGAAGCCGCGCGCCAGCCGGCGATGACCATGCCGGTCCGCTCGAGTGGGGATGCCCTGCTGGCGGCGACCGAGAAGAGCTGCTGTTCCGAAGGGACGGGCCGCTGCAGCACCGTCCGGGAACTGCTGGCGGGTGAACCGCCGCGGGCCGTGAACGCAGAGGAGGTCGAGACGCTCCTGGCACAGGCGGACACCAAGTCCGCCGGCGGCTCGAAGAAGAAGCCGAACATCCTCGTGATCTTCGGCGACGACGTCGGCCAGTCGAACCTCAGCGCCTACACACACGGGCTCGTCGGCTACAAGACGCCGAACATCGACCGAATCGCGAAGGAAGGCCTGCTGTTCACCGACTACTACGCCGAGAACAGCTGCACCGCCGGCCGCTCGACATTCATCACCGGCCAGGCCTGCCTCCGGACCGGCCTCTCGAAGGTCGGGATGCCCGGCGCGACGGTCGGTCTCCAGAAGGGGGACATGACGATCGCCGAAGCGATCAAGCCCCTCGGCTACGCGACGGGTCAGTTCGGCAAGAACCATCTCGGCGACCGGGACGAGTACCTCCCGACCGCCCACGGCTTCGACGAGTTCTTCGGGAACCTCTACCACCTGAACGCCGAAGAGGAGCCGGAACGCCCCTACTTCCCCAAGGACGACAAGCAGTTCGTCAAAGCCTACTCGCCGCGCGGCGTCATCAAGAGCTCGGCCGACGGGAAGATCGTCGACTCTGGCCCGCTCAACCGGAAACGGATGGAGACGATCGACGACGAGACGACCGCCGCCTGTCTCGACTTCATCGATCGGCAGGTCAAAGCGGAAAAGCCGTTCTTCTGCTGGATGAACTTCACCCGGATGCACATCTTCACGCACGTCCGTGAGAGCTACCGCGGCAAGAGCGGCATGCCCGGCAACGAGTATGCCGACGGCATGTGGGAGATGGACCAGAACGTCGGGAAGCTGCTCAAGCAGCTCGACGACCTCAAGATCGCCGACGACACGATCGTGGTCTTCACGACCGACAACGGTCCCAACGCCTTCACCTGGCCGGATGCGGCGACCACCCCGTTCCGGTCCGAGAAGGACACCAACTGGGAAGGGGCGTTCCGCGTCCCGTGCGTGGCCCGCTGGCCCGGTCACTTCCCGAAGGGAGAGGTCCTCAACGGGATCGTCTCCGGCCAGGACTGGTTCCCGACGCTCCTCGCCGCCGCCGGCGACGACGGCGTGAAGGACCGCCTCCTCAAGGGATGGCAGCCGGAAGGGAACCAGACGAAATTCAAGAACCATCTCGACGGCTTCAACCAGCTCGACTACCTGACCGGGAAGTCGAAGGAGAGCGCGCGGAGCGAGTTCTTCTACTTCAACGACGATGGCGACCTCGTCGCAATGCGCTACAACGACTGGAAGATCACCTTCGAGAAGCAGGAGCAGCCGGGGCAGATGGATGTCTGGGCGAACCCGTTCAAGAAGCTCCGGGCTCCGCTGATGTTCAACCTGCGGATGGACCCCTACGAGCACGCGGAGATCTCGGGGAGCGGCTTCGACCAGTGGCGGGTCGAGAACGCCTACATGATCGCTCTCGGTCAGATGAAGGCGGCGACGTTCCTCCAGACGTTCGTCGAGTATCCCCCCAGCCAGCGTCCCGCGAGCTTCAGCATCGAAGGGATCCGCAAGCGGGTCGACGAGAAGATTGACGAGTCGTTCAAGAAGCGCGGGATCGAGTAGTCCCGGCGTTTCGCCAGACCTCGAGGCCGCGCGCCGACTTCCAGTCGGCGCGCGGCCCTTTTTTGTTTTCGTGACATTCCATTCTTCCGCGGAACCGCGATGCCGGCCCGTCGCCGCGAGATTGTTGATGCTGCCCAATCTGCCGCGGCGGGTGCCGCGACACCCGCCCCATCGTCGACGTCCAGGACTGGCCCCGGACGCTCCGCAGGGGGCGCGGCGGGGCTGCTGTTCCTGTCGGGGCTCTCCGGACTCGTCTATCAGATCCTGTGGGTGAAGCAACTCTCGCTCGTCGTCGGGGCGGATGTCCACGCGATCACAGCCGGCGTCAGCGCGTTCTTCGCGGGACTAGCGGTCGGCGGCTTTCTGTTCGGCCGCCTGGCCGATCGCAGTCTCCATCCCGAACGGCTGTTCGCCGGACTCGAGTTCACGATCGCCCTCCTGGGGATCGCCGCCACCTGGGGCCTCGCCCGGGCCGCCGGACCGTTCGCGACTCTCGAGGCCTCCGCCGGTCCGTTTGCCTGGCTGATCCCGCTGCTCCTCGTCGGGATCCCCGCGACGGCGATGGGAGGCTCCGTACCGGTCCTCATCCGGGGACTGACCCGCCACGGTGGAGACGTCGGCTCTGCCGGAGGGACGCTCTACGCCGCCAACACCGCCGGGGCGGTCGCGGGAACGCTCTTGGCCCCCTTCGTCCTCATCCCCGCCTTCGGCCTCTTCGGCGCCGCCTGCGCGGCAGCCGCGATCAATGGACTGGCGGCGGTCGGCGGACTCCTCCGCGATCTCCAGCAGTCCCGATTCCCTGATGGCACGACTGCCAAGTCCCTCGGCGAAGCAGCCGATCCGACGCCGCCTGAGTCCACCGAAAACTCTCGGCTGGCGCTCCTGCTCTACTCGATCGCTGGCGGCATCGCGCTCGGCTACGAGGTGGTCTGGTCGCAGGTCGTCGTCCAGTGGACGAGCACCCGCACCGCCGCCTTCGCCACGGTCCTCGCGGTCTATCTGGTCGGCCTCGCGCTCGGCAGCGGGCTGTTGGCCCGCCGCGTCGACCGGCTCCGCGATCCCTGGGGGATGTTCGGCTTCCTGATCGCAGCGGCGGGGTTTACGGCCCTGGTCGAGGTCGCGCTCCTCGGCCCCTGGCTCACGGCCATCCAGACGCAGGTTGCTGCGGCCGTCTTCTCTCTGACGGGAACGGAATCGGCGGCGATGCCGGCCCGGTTCCTCATCGCCGCGACCGCGATCGTGTTCCTCCCCACGCTCCTTCTGGGAGCCGCGTTCCCGGTGGCGCTCCGGCTGATCGGCCGGACTTCCCGCTCAGGGGGAGACTCCGGGCTGGTCCTGGCCCTCAATTCCGCTGGGGGGATCGCCGGCTCATTCCTGACCGGCTTCCTTCTCGTTCCATCGCTGGGACTTGAACGGACCCTCGCCGGGCTGGCGATCGCTGCGGCGCTAGTCGGAGGAGCCGCTATTCTCCGCGGCGCGGCCTCGATGTCGCTCCCGCGGTGGGGGCTGCTGACATGCGGCCTCGCCTCGATCGCGGCGGCATTTCTGATTCCCCCCGACCACCTCGCCCGCCTCCTCGCGGCGAGCCGCAAGGGGCGTCTCGAGTTCTACGCTCCGGGCGCCGGCGGAACGGTTGCCGTCCTCCGGCAGGGGAGCGGTCCGAAAACGTTCCGGCGGCTCTACATTCAGGGGGTCTCGAACTCCGGCGACTCGATGACCTCACTCCGCTACATGCGGCTGCAGGCGCTGCTGCCGGTCCTCGTCCACAGCGGCGAGCCGAAGTCCGCCCTCGTGATCGGACTGGGGACCGGCATCACGGCGGGGACCCTTCTCCATTGCGATAGCCTCGACCGCCGCGTCTGCGCCGAGCTGATGCCCGAAGTCGCCCGCGCAGCGCATCTCTTCCAGGGGAACGCCGGCGTCACAACGGACCCCGGCGTCGACATCCGCCTCCGCGATGGCCGGCGGGAACTGCTCCGCAGCGGCGAGCGGTACGACGTGATTACGCTGGAGCCTCCTCCTCCCGCGGCCGCGGGGGTTGTCAATCTCTACTCCCGGGATTTCTACGAACTCGCGTCGCGGCGGCTCGAGCGGGGGGGCATCCTCGCGCAGTGGCTGCCGCTCCCGACCCAGACGGGGGCCGACACCCGCTCGCTCATCCGCAGCTTCCTTGACGTCTTCCCGCACGCCACCTTCTGGACGACCGAAGTCCACGAGATGCTCCTGATGGGTTCCCAGGAACCGATGCCCCTCGACCTCGGGGCGATCCGATCCCGTTTCGAGCAGCCCGGAATCAGGACAGCCCTCACAGAGGTCGGCATCCCGACCGCGGAAGCGCTCCTGGCAACCTATGTCTGCGACCGCCCCGGACTGGAGCAATACGCCGGCGCCACCCTACCGGTGACCGACGACCGCCCGCGGATCGAGTACGGCCCGTGGGTTCCTCCGGGAGAATTCGAGCGGACCCTCGTCCAGCTCCTGGGGCTCCAGTCCGATCCGCCGCTCGCCGATGGCTCCGAGACCGATCGGCAGCGGGTCCGCGAGTCGCGGCGGCGGCTCCATACGTTCTATGCCACGGCGCTCTACGCCTACGAAGGGGAGCGCCGCAAGTGGGAAGAGACCCTGACGCTGGTCCTCCGCGAAGACCCGGACAACCCCTACTTCCGCTGGTTCGCCGGAGACGGGGGGACGCCAGCCCCATGAACACTCCCCGCTCTCCGTACAACCGGTCTCGATCCAGTCCGACACATCAACTGCACCACCGGCCCTGTCTCGCGACGATGGCGGGCCGCGCCGGGCGGGGTACAATCCGGCCAGACGCGGACCCCAGGCCGCGGGGCCCGCTCCCTCTCTTGCGGCTCGCAAGCGGCGAGCGCCTGTCGCGATGTCCCCTCTCCATCACCGAGGTGCCCCCATGCTGAACGCCCTGGCGAAGAACTGGTGGGTCTTTCTGCTCCGCGGGATCTGCGCTATTGCCTTCGGCATCATGGCCTTCGCCTGGCCGGGGATCACGATCCTGACGCTCGTGCTGCTGTACGCGGCGCACGCGATCATCGACGGCGCCACCGCGCTCGGCCTCGCGTTCAGCGGCCACGTCCCGGGCCGCGCCTGGTGGGCGATGTTCCTCGTCGGGATCATCGGGATCCTGGCCGGGATCGGCACGTTCGTCTGGCCCGGCATCACCGTGGCGGTGCTCCTCTCCTTCGTGGCGGTCTGGGCGATCCTGCGGGGGATCTTCGAGGTCGTGGCGGCGATCCACCTGCGAAAGCACATCGAGAATGAACTGCTGCTCGGTCTCGCCGGCGTGGCGTCGATCGCCTTCGGGGTGCTGCTCCTGGCGTGGCCCGCGGCGGGCCTGATCACGATCGCCTGGTTCATCGGGGCCAATGCCCTTGTCTTCGGCATCCTCTCGATCGCCATCGCGCTGCGGCTCAAGGGCCTGTCTTCGAGGATCGGCTCTCCGCCGAATCCGCCGACTTCCCCCGCGGAGACCGGGGCAGTCTAGTTCGTCCCCTTCCCCGACGGGGCCTTCTGTTCACGACGCACTTCCTCGACCATTCTCTCGGATCCCCTCTTCAGCATGACTCCACGGGAATCGATTCAGGAACTCCAGCGGCGGGTCGGCGAATCGATCATCGGCCAGCAGGCGGTGATCGAGCGGCTCCTCCTGGCGCTCCTGTGCGGCGGCAACGTCCTCCTCGAAGGGCTTCCCGGCCTCGCCAAGACCCGGGCGGTCAAAAGCCTGGCGAAGAACCTCGAGTCGGAGTTCCGGCGGGTCCAGTTCACCCCCGACCTGCTCCCCTCCGACGTCACGGGGAGCGAGATGTACTACGAGAAGTCCGGCGGCGGGGAGTTCGTGTTCCAGCCCGGCCCGATCTTCGGCAACCTGATCCTCGCCGACGAGATCAACCGCGCCCCCGCCAAGGTCCAGTCGGCTCTCCTCGAGGCAATGGAGGAGAAGCAGGTGACGGTCGCCGGCAAGACCCACCCGCTCCCCGCGCTGTTCATGGTCCTCGCGACCCAGAACCCGATCGAGCAGGAGGGGACCTATCCCCTTCCCGAGGCGCAGAAGGACCGCTTCCTCCTGCACGTGCTGGTCCGACATCCGAGTGACGACGACGAGCGGAAGGTGATGCAGCTCGTCCGTTCGGAGGAGGAGCCGGCTCCCGCCGGAGCCGCTCCGCCCCCCAAGATCGCGCAGCAGGCCGTGTTCGACGCCCGGAAGGAGATCCACAAGGTCGGCGTCTCGGAGGCGATCGAGAAGTACATCGTCGCCCTCATCGCAGCGACCCGCCGCCCGGCGACGTTCAGCAAAGATCTCGGCCGCTGGATCAGCGTCGGGGCGAGCCCCCGCGGGACACTCGCCCTCGACCGGGTCAGCCGGGCCCGCGCCTGGCTCCAGGGGCGGGACTACGTGACCCCCGACGACGTCCGGGCGGTCGTCCTCGACGCGCTGCGGCACCGTGTCCTCCTGAGTTACGAGGCCCAGGCGGACGGCAAGTCGGCCGACGACGTGCTCGTCGAAGTCGTGAAGCTCGTCGCCGTCGGCTGAGAGGAGGCTTCCGGAATGCCCGATTCGCCTCATCCTTTCTCGCCCCGACCTGACGCCGGCGTCTACTGCACCGTGGCGGATCTCGCTGCGCTCAAGCACCGGACGGGGGGCTTCACGCTCCTGCCGCGGCAGCCGATCCATTCGATCCTGGCAGGGACGCACGCCTCGCGGCTCCGGGGGCGGGGGCTCAATTTCGAGGAGCTGCGGCGGTATCTCCCGGGGGACGACGTCCGGACGATCGACTGGCACGTCACCGCCCGGACCCGCAAACCCCATGTGCGGGTCTACACCGAAGAGCGGGACCGGCCGCTCCTGCTCGTGGTCGACCAGCGGGCGTCGATGTTCTTCGGGAGCCGGCGGGCAATGAAGTCGGTCACGGCGGCCGAAGCCGCGGCGCTCGGCGCCTGGCGGGCGCTCCGCTCGGGGGATCGCGTCGGCGGCATCGTCTTCAACGGCGAAAGCCAAACCGAAGTCGCCCCCCATCGGAGCGACAACCGCGTCCTGCGGCTCCTCTCGGAAATCGTCCGGCAGAACACCACCCTCACGGCCGAGACGCCGCAGCGGGACGACGCCCTGAACAGGGCGCTCGAGCGGGCGGCGGAGATCGCGACGCACGATCACCTCGTCTGCGTCGTCAGCGATTTCGCCGGGGCGAACCAGGCGAGTCTCCGCTCCATGACGCGGATCACCGCACACAACGATATGCTGCTCGCTTTCGTATCGGACCCGCTCGAGGCGGATCTCCCCGACGCCGGCCGGGTCGTCGCGGCCCGCGGCGAGGAGCGTCTCGAGTTCGACACAGGGGACTGCTCGCTCCGGAGCCGCTTCCGGAGCGATTTCGAAGAGCGGGCCGCCCTGCTCGAGCGGCTCTCGCGTCGCCGGCAAATCCCGGTCCTCCGCCTTTCGACGGCGGAGGAGGTCTCCCGGCAGTTCGCCCGGGCCCTCGGCGCCCGCCTGCGTCCGGGGATGACCGGCGGAGGGGGCCCGTCGTGATCGATCTCCTGCTTGCCACATCCGCCGTCCGCGCGGTTCTGCCGACCGCAGCGGACGACCCCGGTAGCCTCGATCGTCTGGCGGACATCGTCTCCCCCCCTCCGGCGCCGTGGTGGCCCCCCGCTCCCGGCTGGTACGTCGTCGCGGGGATCGCCGCCGCGGCACTGCTCGCCGTCGCTGTCAACGAATTCCTCCGCTGGCGACGGAACGCCTACCGCCGTGCTGCACTCCGCGAGCTGGAGACTCTCGTTGCCGCGGCGAAGACCGACTCCGCACGGTGGACTGAGCTCCCACCGCTTCTCAAGCGGGTCGCCCTCGCGGCCTATCCGCGGCACGACGTCGCCGGCCTCAGCGGCGAGCCCTGGCTCGCCTTTCTCGATGAGACCGCCGGTTCCCACACCTTCACGGCTACCCCAGGCCAGACGCTCCTCAGCCTTGCCTACGACCCGCAGTCGGTCCGCCGCCGCACGCCCGAGGAGTTGGCGAAGACAGAAGACGCCGTTCGAGCGTGGATCCGGGAGCACCGCGATCCGCATCCCGCCGCGGCTGCGGCCGGAGGGGCGCCATGCTGACGCTCGCCGCGCCGTGGTGGCTCGTCCTCCTCATCGTGCCGCTGGTCCTCCCCCGGATCCTCCCCGCCTACCGCCCCGCGCGGGTCGGACTCGCGATTCCGTTCCTCGACCGCCTGTTGCGACTCACCGGCCAGACTGCGTCGAGCCAGCCGCAGACCAGGCCGCCGCGTCTGCAGCAGGTCGCTCTCTGGGGGGGCTGGCTGCTGACGATCCTGGCCCTCGCGCGGCCGCAGTGGCTCGAGCCCCCCATCAGCCGGACCGTCCCGACCCGGGACCTGCTTCTGGCGATCGACCTCTCCGGTTCGATGGAGACCAAGGATTTCACGAACGCCGCCGGACAGAAGGTCGACCGGCTGACCGCCGTCAAAGGGGTACTCGACGACTTCCTCGCCCGCCGGCAGGGGGACCGCGTCGCTCTGATTTTCTTCGGCTCCGCGGCCTTTGTGCAGACGACTTTTACCGAAGACCTCGAGGCATGCCGCGAGCTGCTCGGGGAGGCCCAGGTCCGGATGGCGGGGCCCAAGACGGCGCTGGGCGACGCGATTGGCCTGGGGCTCACGGTCTTCGACAAGGAGTCGACGATCCCCGACCGGGTCATGATCGTCCTGACCGACGGTAACGACACGGGGAGCCAGGTCCCTCCCGAACGCGCGGCGGAGATCGCCCATGACCGGAAGATCACGATCCACGCCGTCGCAGTCGGCGATCCGACTGCCGCCGGCGAGGACAAGCTCGATGACGTCACGCTGAAAGCGATCGCGAAGACAACCGGCGGCCGGTACGCCCATGCCGCGGACCGCAGAGCACTCGAGGCGATCTACCGCGACCTCGATGCCCTCCGGACCAGGCCTGCCGAAACGATCACGCACCGCCCCCGGACAGAGCTCTTCTTCTGGCCTCTCGGCCTCGGTCTCGCGCTGACGCTCCTCTATCACGCTCTCGCCGCGATCCGCTCCTTGGCCTCGGACCGCCGCACCGCCTCGCTCCCCGCGGCGGCGGCCACGATCGCCGCCGCCGGCTTCCTGGGGGCGGGAGCGCTCCAGGAGTTTCATTTCCTGCGGCCTCTCTGGCTGCTGGGATTCTTGCCCGCGATCGGACTTGTCGTCCTGATGCAGCGCCGGACCGACATGGCGGCCGGGTGGCGGCGGGCGATTGCCCCCGCGCTCCTGCCGCATCTCCTGGTCGGGCAGGCGGGGCGTCACCGCTGGCAGCCGATCACGGCGCTCCTCGTGGGCTGGATCCTGACGGCTCTGGCTCTGGCGGGGCCCGCCTGGCGTCGCGTGCCGTCCCCCTTCAGTCGCGACGAAGCCGCCCTCGTCTTCGTCGTGAAGGCGACCCCCGAGATGCTGGCCCGTGACATCCAGCCGACGCGGCTTGCCAGGTCGGCCCAGAAGATCTCGGACCTGCTTGCCCGCCGCGGCGGGACGAAAGCGGCCCTTGTCGCCTATGCCGGCTCGGCCCATCTCGTCATGCCGCTGACGCACGACGCCCGGCTGATCTCCCGCTTCGCCGACGACCTCAGTCCCGACATCATGCCGCTCCCCGGCGACGATCCCGCGGCGGCGCTCCGGCTCGCCCGCGACCAGCTCGTCCGGGCGAAGCTCCCGGGCTCGATCGTCCTGCTGACGGATTCGATTCCACCGAAGTCGCTCGCCCCCCTCGCGCACGACTGGGAATCAGCCGGCGTTCCGGTGCAGGTCCTCGCAGTCGCCGCGCCGCCGGACGCTCCGGCCCCCCCGGACGGTCCCCCCGCGCCGCCGCTCGATCTTGCCGCGCTCGAGGCGGCCCTCGGGCCGGTCAGCGGGACCGTCACGACAGTCACGCCGGACGACAGCGATGTCGACTCGCTCACCCGACACACGGTGACGCGGCTCGCCAGTTCCGCGGCGGACTCGCACGAGAACCGCTGGCGGGACGAGGGGTACGTCCTTCTCTATCCGCTCGCGGCGCTGATGCTCTGCTGGTTCCGCCCCGGCTGGTTCGTCCCCTGGACCGGAGGGGGAACATGAGCCGCCGCATCCGCACGCTCGCGACTGTGGCCAGCAGCCTTGCGCTCCTGTTCGCCGCCATCGCCGCCTGGAACGCCGCGGGGCGGGAATGGCCGAACCTGTGGCGGACCCCCGACCAGCAGGGGGACCGGCTCATGGCCCGTCGCGAGTTTGCGGAGGCAGCCAAGCGCTATGCCGATCCGTTCCACCGGGGGGCGGCGCTGTACCGCGCGGGAGACTTCGCAGCCGCGGCGGCAGAGTTCGGCCGGGTCCGCATGCCGGAAGGAGCGTTCGATCGGGGCAACGCCCTCGTGATGACCGGCAAGTACGTCGACGCGATCGCCAGCTACGAACTCGCCCTCAAACAGCGGCCCGGGTGGGAGGAGGCGAAGCGGAACCGCGACCTCGCCCGCGTCCGCCTCGCGCGGATGTCTCCCCCCAACGACGGCAGCGAAGGGCTCGACGGCCAGCTCAAGCCGGACGAGATCGTCTTCGACAACAAGCCCAAGGAGGCGGGAGCCAAGCAGACCGAGACGGTGACCGGCGGCAAGCTGTCGGATGACGAGATCCAGGCCCTCTGGCTCCGCCGCGTCCAGACGAATCCGGCTGACTTCCTCCGGGCCAAGTTCGCCTACCAGGAAAGCCGCCGCACGGCGCCACCGCAGGACAGCCAGGAGGCCAAACCATGAGCCGCCGCTTTCTGGCAGTCCTGGCCCTCGTCCTCTGGCTGGCGGCGCCCCTTCCGGCCGCCGAGCCGGTCTCCCTCGAGATCGCTCGCGATAATGACAAGCCGGTGCTCTCCGGCGAAAAATGTCCGATCACGATCGACCTCCTGACGGCGACGACTTTCTCGAGCGCGGTGGCGTTCGACCTGCCGACGGTCCCGGGCGGGGTCCTGATGCAGTTCGGCGACCGCCCGCGGCTCGGAACCCGCGACCAGGGGGGAACGAGCTACACCGTCCAGACCTACGACCTCGCGTTCTATGCCCTGCGGCCCGGAAACTACGAGATCCCGCCGTTCACGGTCCGCTTCTCCTCCCCCGCCGCGGCCGGGGGCAAACCGGTCGACCGGACCCTCACGACGAAGCCCCTCTCGATCGCGGCGAAGGCTCCGCCGGGAACGGAGTCGCTTCCGGCGATCGTCTGCGCGGAGAGTTTCCGTGTCGAGGAAGTCTGGACTCCCGAAAATCCGAAGACGCTCCACGTCGGCGAGAGCCTGACCCGCCGGATCACCTCGACCGCCGGCGATGTCCCCTCGATGGTCTTCCCGGCGATCCCGGTCCTCACCGCGGAGGAGCTCAAGGCGTACCCGCAGCCGCCGGTTGCCGAGGACCAGATCGACCGCGGCGACCTGACCGGGAAGCGGATCGACACGGCGACCTACATCTGCCAGAAGCCAGGCCACGTGTCGCTCCCGGAACTCGTCATCCCGTGGTGGAGCCTCGCGGACCATTCGCTCCAGGAGATCCGGCTCCCGGCGGTGACGTTCGAGATCGTCGCGGCGCCGGGCCAGCCCGCCGCCGCCGAGACGAAGGCCCAGGCGGCCCCGGCCTCCCCCTGGAGAGAGCGGCTCTGGCTGCTCGGCGGAACCAGCCTCCTGCTCGCGAGTGCCGCCACGATCCTGTTCGTCGGCTGGGACCAGTCCCGCCCGTCTGCCGCCCGGCTCGAGGCGACCCGCTTTCGCGATCTGATGACCGCCTGCCGGCAGAACAACCCGCGAACGACGCACGACGCCCTCTTCCGCTGGAGTGGTTCCCTGTCCGCGTCCCCGATCACCACCTGTGATGAGCTGGCCGGGATGGATCGGTCTCTGGCGGGCGCGCTCGCTGATCTCGAACGGGCAGTCGCCACCGGCGGGGCCTGGGACGGCGGACCTCTGGCCGAAGCTCTGGGGCATCTGCGCGATCAGCAGCGGCACACGGTACGGCATCGAGCTGCCGCGCTCCCGCCACTCAATCCGTAGCGCTTAGGGCCGAAAGGATTCGTCGGCTCCGTCCGCCCCACGGTCAGTGCTCCAGCGCCGCCACACTCGGCGGCTCGCGGCGGCCGTAGAAGCTGTAGAGGACCGGAATCAGATTGAGGAACAGGAGCGTCATCGTCATCCCCCCCACGACCACGATCGCCAGCGGCCGCTGCGTCTGCGAGCCGATCTTCGTCGCGATCGCCGCCGGGATCATCCCGAAGATCGCGGTCAGGACCGTCATCGTCAGAGGCCGGACCGCCGTGGCAACGCCATCCCGGATCGCGGCATCGAGCTCCATCCCGTGGAACCGGCGAGCGTTGAACGCCGACACGAGAATCAGCCCGTTCATCATCCCGACCCCCAGGATCGAGATGAACCCGAGCCCCGCCGAGATGTTGAAGTTGAGCCCGGTCACGAGCAGTGCCCAGATCCCGCCGACGCAGATCACGACCACGTTCGTCAGGACCGCCAGCACGTCGAGCAGCGAGCGGAGCGCGAGGTACAGGATCACGACGATCAGCAGCATGGCGAGCGACGCCACGATCGCCAGCCGCTCGATCGCCGCCTGCATCTCCTCGAACTCTCCCGACCACTCCGCCCGGTAGGGGGCCGCCAGGATCTTCGCGGTCTTCTCCTGGGCCTCCCGGACGGCGCTCGCGAGGTCCCGCCCCCGGACGCTGAACTTCACGGCAATCAGCCGCTCTCCCTGCTCGCGGAAGATCGTCGAGGCGCCGCTCTGCGTGAAGGGGGCGGAGGGATCCCGTTCTCCCCGGTCATTGAGCGGCGTCACGAGATCGCGAAGCCGCCGCCGCGGGACCACGGTCGGCAGCGGGGTGTCGACGCTGCCGGTGACCGACGGGGGAGACGCCGAAGTCCCCGCCAGCGGCAGGTCTCCCTTACCGCTTCCGGTCTCGGGGACGACGCGGTTCTTCAGGACGTCGACCGGGATATCGAGGATCTGCTCTTCGTCGGCTCGCAGGTGAGGAGGCCAGCGGAGGGTGATGTCGAACGTCTTCTCCCCTTCGACCATCTGCGAGAAGGCTTTTCCGCCGACGGCGGTCGCCAAGGCGTTCTGGACGTCGGAGATGCTGACGTTCCACTTGGCGCACTTGTCCCGGTCGATCGAGAACTCGAGGTTGGTCTGCCCCATAATGCTGAACACCCCGACGCTCTCGATCCCGCGGATCGTCCGGAGGATGTCCGCCATCTCGGCCGCCCGCTTCTCCAGCTCATGCAGGTCCGGACCGAAGATCTTGACCGAGTTCTCTCCTTTGACGCCCGAGAGGGTCTCCATCACGTTGTCCCGGATGCTCTGCGAAAAGTTCCAGTCGACACCGACGACGGCGGTGTCGAGATCGCGCTGCATCGCCTCGACCAGCTCGAGCTTCGTCCGGGGCCGCTTCGGCCAGACGATGGACTTCCAACCCGCTTGGAGCTCGGACTTCGGCCACTGCTCCTCGCGCTTCAGCGGAACGAACAGCTCGGCGTTGTAGAACCCGGTCGGGTCGGTCCCGTCGTCGGGGCGGCCGAGCTGCTGGAGCACGCCGCGGGCTTCGGGGTAGTTCTGCAGCCGCCGCTGGGCGATCGAGACCTGGTCGGCAACCTCGTCGAGCGACACCCCCGGTGGGAAGGTCCCGCGGATGTAGACGTTCCCCTCCTCGAGCTCGGGCATGAACTCCTGGCCGAGGTACGGCAGGGCGATCCCGGTCGCCACGAGCAACCCGGCGAAGATTCCCATCACGAGCCCCCGGCGGCGGAGGGCGAAGTCCAGCTGCCGCAGGTAGAACCCCTTGATGGTCCGGACCAGAAAGTTCTCGCGGATTTCTTTCGTCCCGGCGAGCAGCATCCGGCAGAGGACCGGCGAGAGAGTCAGCGCGAGCAGGAGTGCCCCCGCGAGAGCGAACGCGTAGGCGTCCGCCATCGGTCCGAAGATCTGCCCTTCGGGGCCTCCCATGGTGAACAGCGGAAGCAGGGCGCAGACCATGATCAGGGTCGAGAAAAAGAGGCTCCGCTGGACTTCGCCGGCGGCGGTGACGATCCGGTCGGAGACGCTGATCCCCGCTTCCCCCGGGGCACTGAGGTGCCGAAAGATGCACTCGACCATGATCACGGACGAATCGACGATGATCCCGAAGTCGACTGCCCCGAGCGACAGGAGATTGGCGGACCGTCCCCGCAGATAGAGGAGCGCGAACGCGAACAGGAGCGCGAGCGGCACATTGATCGCGACGATCAGCGCGGTCCGGAGATGATTCAGGAACACGAACAGCACCAGGGCGACGAGGACCATTCCGACCATCAGGTTCTCGTGGACCGTCTCGGTCGTCCGGTGAATCAGGTTGGTCCGGTCGTCGAACACCTCCACCTGCACCCCCGGCAGCAGCTTGCCGCTGCCGGTGTTGAGCTCCTCGACCTTGGCTTTGACGTCCGCGAGCGCCGGGAGCGACTGCTCTCCCTTCCGGAGCAGCACGACCCCCTGCACCACGTCGGGCCGCTCGGTCCACCGCCGATGCCCGTCCTTGTCGAGGACTTCCTTACCGTCCTCGCCCAGCACCGGCAGACTGACCCCGACCCGGCCGTTGCGGGTGTGGTAACTGGCGACCACGCCCTGTTCGATGTCCCAGTCTTCAGGGCGGACCTGCCCCCCTTCGACGATGTCCCCCACCCGGATCGGGACGTTGTTCGTCGTCGCGAGCGTGATCTGGCGGATCTCGTGCAGCCGTCGCCGCTCTTCCGTCCTGAGGATGTCCCGCGCCCGGGCCGGGTCTTTCTCGGGGAGTGCCCGGGAGACCGGATCGACCCCGTCGCCGAGCAGCCCCAGCCCCCGCACCACCTGCACCGAGTGGGGCTGGACGAGATAGTCCCCCCCGGCGTTCATGTTGCTGTCGCGGATTGCCTGTTCGAGCTGATCGAGCGTGATGTCGAACCGCCGCAGCCGGTCCGGGTCGGGCTGGACCTCATACCGCTTCACCCGCCCGCCGAAGCTGACCACGTCGGCGATCCGGGGGACGCGGCGGAACTCCCGTTCGAGGGTCCAGTCCTGCAGCGACTTGAGGTCCGAGAGGGTGTAGACCGGCTGGCCGTTCGCGTCCACCGGATTCCGCAGGACATACCTGTAGATCTCTCCCACGGGGGAGGTCGGCGCGATCTCGGGCTTGACCCCGTCGGGGAGCTCCGCCATGGCGAGGCGGTTCAGGACCTCGATCCGGGCGTCCTTGTAGTTCGTGGCGTAGTCGAACTGGTTCCGGAGGTGCGAGAGCCCGAACAGCGACTTGCTGCGGGTGCTCTTGAGGCCCGGCATCCCGGCCAGGACAACTTCCAGCGGCGTCGTCACCTGCCGCTCGACCTCCTCGGCGGAGGCTCCGGGGTACTGGGCGATCACTTCGATGATCGCCGGCGCGGGATCGGGGTACGCCTCGACGTTGATGTGAACAAAGGCGTACCCGCCGATCGCAAGCAGCGCCGCCGTCAGCAGCAGGACGACCAGCCGGTTGCCAACCGCCCATTTGACGAGAGATTCCAGCATGATGTCACGACTACGGAGGAAAGCATCCACGGAGAAAAGAACCCGCCGGCCGCAGCGTCACTGCGCCTTCGGGGGACTCAGTTCTTCGAGAACGGCGTTCAGCTCGAGGACGCCTCGGGTCAGGACCCGTTCTCCGGTGGCAACCCCCTCTTTGCGATCGTTCGGCACGAACGCCGCCCGACCGGTCCGGCGGCGGACGGTGACGCTGCGGCGCTCGAGAGTCGTCATGTCGTCCTTCCTGGCGATGAAGACCGACTTGCGCTCGCCATCATCGAGAAGCGCGGTGATCGGGATCTCGACTTCGTCCCCCCCGTCGGGAATGCTGATCACCGCTTCGATGAACTGCCCCACCCGGAAGTGTCCCTGTGTGTTGTCGATCCACCCCTGGACCACCGCCGTGTGCTGATTCGGATCGATGACGTTGCCGATCGACTCGATCTTCCCCCGGATCGGCGCCGTCGCCCCGAGCGAAGTCAGGTTGACCTGCCAGGTCCGCTCCTCGGCGGGGAGGCCGAGGAGCGTCGGCAGATCGTCCTCATAGATATTGGCCGCGACAACGAGCCGGGAAAGGTCCGCGATCTTGAACAGGTCGTCATCGGTCTCGACGATGTCCCCGACTGTCAGGTTCTTCTCGAGGATCACCCCGTCGAGCGGCGCGCGGATTTCGATCTCGGCCCAGTGGGCATCCGGCGCGGCGTGCCGCTCCCCCTCTCCGGCTCCCTCTTTCGGCGGAGCGGCGTCGGGGGCGTGGCTCGCCTGCTCGTGGATCCGCTTCGCCTCCGCCTCGACCTCCTTGAGTTCGCTCTCGTCGAGCCGCCAGCTCCGGAGGGTCCGCCGCAGCCGCTCCACCTGGATCAGGTCGGACTCGTAGTTCCGCCGCATCTCCTCGATGTTCCGCTGGGCGACCGCCCCGGAGTTGTCGAGCGATTTCAGGTTGCGGTAGATCGTCTCGTGCAGCGCCAGCGACGAGAGGGCATCGACGAGGTCGCTCTTCTTCTCGCCGATCTCCTTGCTCCAGAGCACAGCGAGCAGCTGTCCCCGTTTCACCCGGTCGCCGACCCGCAGCTGCGGATTGTCCGGCCGGGTGGAATCGCCGATCTGGATCACCTCGCCGGTGAACCGGGTGTGGACATGCACGAGCCGGTTCGGGTCGAGCATCAGCTGCCCAGTCAGCCGGAGCGGATGCGGAGCGCGCGACGGGGCGACGACGAACCCCGTCAGCCGCATCGACGCGACGGTCGCGGGGGGAACGATCACCGTGTTGGGGCTGTCGTCCGCCAGCCGGACCGTCTCGGCCGCGGCCCCTTTCGGTTCCGCCGCCGCGAGTTCACTGACCGGCCGGAATGCGGACCACGCCGCGAGGACGAGCAACGGGGCAGCGAGGCGGCCACAGCCCCCCTCGCGAAGCAGCCCATGGAAAATCCAGAGAGACATTCCTGACTCCTGGTCGAAGGTCGGGCTGCGGCTGGCCTCTTCGTGACAAAGCGGAACCAGCGACGCCGCAGCGCCAACCGATTGTAAGCATCAGGGAAGTGACGACTTCCGGCAGGTTTCCGTGACGAAATCGTAAACGAAGGGGGCCGGAATCTCGCTATCTGTCCAGCCGGATTTCCCGGCGAGGCCGTACGATTCCTCCAGCCGGTCCGGCCTCCGCGACGCCGTCTCACCTCGCGACCGAGGCCTCCCGACTCCCGAATCGGCGGTTGACAAACCCACTGGGGCGGCTGAGACTTTTTGCATGGCCCGGTCCCCTTCCCCCGTCGGCAGGTCTCCGTTCCGCATGGCGGTGCGGCTATTCTGCTACGCCGTCCTGGCGGTGTCGACGTGGTGCGGGCCGATCCCCTGGATGCACTGCCACGCGGCCGCCACACCCGACGGCGCGCTGCAGGGGCACATCGCCCTGCACCACAACCAGGGTCAGCAGGCTCCCCGTGGCTGGCATTTCCACCTGTTGCTGCTGACGGAGCTCGGCACCACTCCCTGCGGGCCGGATTGCCCGGAGCACGAGCGCGAGCCATCGGTTCCGGTGGGACTGCCGCTCGCCTACGGGGTGTCGATCGTCGCCGGACAGGACGGCGCTCAGCAGCTCCTCTCGCATTCCATCCTCGACTTCGCTCTCCCGACCGAAGTCGTCTCTCTGGTTGCCAGCCTCACTTCGGCCGAGCCCCGTGAGGGCTCCACAGGCTCCGTTCCCGCGGTCGACCGCGCGGCGTTCCTGTGTGTGGCACGCTGCTGAGCCGGGGCCCGGGTTCCCTGCGGGGACCTGATGCTTTGCCCCTGGCTCTCCCGTGTCCCGCGCCCCCCGCCCGTGTCCCATCTCGGACGGTTGGCGCCTCCTGTCGAGGTGATCTCGTGAAGACCCGATGGATTCTTCCGTGCTGCGCGGTGGCCGCCGTCGCCGCAGCCGCTTTGTTTTTCCGTCCGTGGAACCGCCTGTCGGCCCGGACAATGGACGCTCAATCGACTGCCGCCTCCCCCGGTGAGCCGGCCCGGGAGGCCGAAGAGAAGCGGACGACCGTCCTCCTCCCCCCCGAAAAGGCCGCCGTCGCCCGGATCGAGACCAAGCCGGCCGAACGCCGGCCGCTCGGTCGGACGATCACGGTCCCCGGCCGGATCCAGTACGACGACACCCGCCACATCCTGGTCCGGGCCGCCACCGCCGGCGTTCTCGTCGACGTCCTCGTGAAGCCGGGGGATGCCGTCGTGACCGGACAGGTCCTGGCGGTCCTCTCGAGTCCCGAAGTCGGGACCGCGCGGGCTGATGTGCTCCAGAAGGATGGGGAAGTCCAGGTCCTGGCGGAGGAGTTCGCGTGGCGCGAGAAGACCGGAGCGGGGATCACGACGCTGGGGGAGGCGATCGGTCGCCGCGACGCGCTCGACGCGATCCGCACGTCGTTCCGCGATGTGCCGCTCGGCAAAGGGGGCGAAGCGGTCCTGACCGCGTACGCCCGGCTCCGGCTGGCGGACTCGCTGGCCCAGGGGCTTTCCGGCGCGCAGGACAGCGGAGCGCTGTCGCAGCGGATGGTCCGGGAGCGGCTGAGCGAAGTCGAGTCGGCGGATGCGGCCCTCAAGGGGGCGATGGAGCAGGCTGCGTTCGACAGCCGGCAGATGTTCCGGCAGTCCCAGGTCGGCCTCGAGGCGGCCCGGCGGCGGCTCGAGGTGAGCCGGCAGCATCTCAACACGCTGCTCGGCTACACGGAGCAGATGAGCGCCAAGTCCGCTCCGGCCGACCTGTCGCACGTCGAAGTCCGCGCGCCGTTCGCGGGGACGATCGAGCAGAAGCTCGTCTCGTCCGCGGAGCGGACGCAGCTCGGCGAGACGCTGTTCATCCTCGCCGACACGGCAAGCCTGTGGGTCGCTGCCGACCTTCGAGAGCGGGACTGGTCGGCGCTCCGGCTCCGCGAAGGAGACCCGCTGACGATCGAGTCCCCCGCGCTCCCGGGCAAGAGTCTGCCCGCCAAGGTCCATTTCCTCGGCCGTGAAGTTTCCGAGCTGACGAACTCCGTCCCGCTCGTCGGGGCGATCGATAACCGGGACGGAACGCTCCGCCCGGGGCTGTTCGTGCGGGTCACGATTCCGGTCGAGGCCCCGCGGGATGTCGTGGCGATCCCCGAGTCCGCGGTGACGCGGCACGACGGGGCTCCGTTCGTGTTCATCGCCCAGGGAACGAGCGAATACCGGGAAGTTCCGGTGACGACCGGACTCGAGCATGGTGGGTGGATCGAGGTCGTAGAAGGGCTCCGCTCCGGCGAGCCCGTCGTGACGGCCGGGACGTTCTTCCTGAAATCGGAGCTGCTGCTCGAAGCGGAGTAACGCCACGCGAGGCGGAGTGATCCTCGTTTCGGCCGATGTCGTCGGTCGCGCGGACTCCTTCTCGCCGGGCTCACGTCGCTTCGAAGTCTTCTCGTCCCGTCGGGCTGCTTTCTCGACGTTTCTTTACCCACCGTCCGCTCTCGCCCCCACCGCCGTCATGCTCTCCCAACTCATCGAGCTCTCGCTCAAGAATCGCTTTCTCGTTCTGACCGGCACGCTGCTGATGGCGGCGGCCGGTCTCAACGCCGCGCTCCACCTCCCGATTGACGCCGTCCCGGACATGACCAACGTCCAGGTGACGGTCATCACCGACGCCGGCTCCCTCTCGCCGGTCGAGGTCGAGCGGTACATCACCTATCCGGTCGAATCGACCATGGGGGGACTCCCCCGGGTCGAGGAGGTCCGGAGCGTCTCCAAGTTCGGGATCTCGGTCGTGACGATCGTGTTCCAGGAGGGGACCAACATCTACCAGGCGCGGCAGCTCGTCGCAGAACGCCTCACGAGCGCGGCGGCCCTGATCCCCGAAGGCTACGGCAAGCCGGAACTCGGCCCCCTGACGACAGCCCTCGGGGAGATCCTGCAGTTCGAGGTCCGCGGCGAGGCGTACACACCGATGCAGCTCCGGACGATCCTCGAGTGGGAGATCGTCCCCAAGCTCCGCGAAGTCCGCGGGGTGACCGAGATCAACACCCACGGGGGCTTCTACCGGACGTTCGAAGTCCGTCCCGACCCCGACCGGCTCACGAGTTTCGGGCTCTCGCTCGACGACCTGTTCGCCAAGGTCCAGGAGAACAACGCCTCCGCGGGCGGGGGCTACGTCGTGCACCATGACGAGCAGCGGTTCATCCGCGGCCAGGCCCTTCTGAAAGACGTCTCCGACATCGAGGAGATCGTCCTCCGCCGCGAGGGGGACGGCACACCGCTTCTGATCCGCGATGTGGCGAGCGTCGCCGAAGCCCCGATGACCCGCCAGGGGGCGGTCACCCGCGACGGTCGTGGCGAGGCGGTGACCGGCCTCGTGATGATGCTGATCGGCGAGAACTCCCGCGAAGTCGTGGAGCGGGCGAAGCAGCGGCTCGTCGAGATCGCCCCGGTACTGCCGCCGGGGGTGCGGATCGAGATCCTCTACGACCGCGCCGCCCTGATCGGCCGGACGCTCCAGACGGTGATGAAGAACCTCGTAGAAGGGGGGACGCTCGTCGTAGTGGTCCTGCTGGTCATGCTCGGCAGTTTCCGGGCGGGGTTGATCACGGCGCTCGCGATTCCGCTGTCGATGATGTTCGCGACTACTCTGATGCAGAGCTTCGGGATCACGGCGAGCCTGATGAGCCTCGGGGCGATCGACTTCGGTCTGATCGTCGATTCGTCGGTGATCATGGTCGAGAACTGCATTCATCGGCTCTCGCACGCCCCTCCTGGCAAGTCGCGGGTCGACATCATCCGGGACGCGGCGATCGAAGTCCGCAAGCCGACGATGTTCGGCGAGCTGATCATCGCCATCGTCTACCTGCCGATCCTGATGCTCGAGGGGACTGAGGGAAAACTGTTCCGGCCGATGGCCCTGACCGTGCTGTTTGCGCTCGCGGGGTCGCTCATCCTCTCGATGACCTTCATGCCGGCGATGGCTTCCCTCGCCCTGCCGCGGAACCTCACCGACAAGGACGTGTTCCTCGTCCGCTGGATCAAGTTCTTCTACCGGCCGCTCGTCGAGAGGACGATCCGGCATCCCTACCTGACGGCCCTCATCGCCGTGCTGGTCTTCGCCGTGAGCATCCCGGTTTCACTCCGGCTCGGGGCGGAGTTCATGCCGAAGCTCGAGGAAGGGGACCTTCTGATCGAAGCGGTCCGGCTCCCGAGCGCCTCGCTCGAAGGGGCCATCGGGATGTCGACGCAGATCGAGAAGGAGCTGCGGCAGTATCCCGAAGTGCAGACCGTCTTCTGCAAGACCGGGCGGCCCGAGATTGCGAACGACGTCATGGGGGTCCACCAGACCGACGTCTGGGTGATCCTCAAGGACCAGGCGGCGTGGCGGAAGGGAATGACCCGCGACGAGCTCGTCAGCTCGATGTCGGAGTCGCTGACGACGCATGTTCCCGGTGCGGTGTTCGGCTTCACGCAGCCGATCGAGATGCGTGTCGACGAGCTTGTCGCCGGGGTCAAGGCGGATGTCGCGGTCCTGCTCTACGGAGACGACTTATCGATCCTCGGCTCGACCGCCAAGGAGATCGAGCGGATCCTGAAGGGGATCCCCGGCGCGGTCGACGTGAAGGCGGACTACCAGGCGAACCTGACGACGTTGACGGTCGCCCCCCGCCGCGATGCGTTGGCCCGCTACGGCATCGACGCCCGCAAGGTGATGGATGTCGTCGCCTCGATCGGCGGCCATGAGGTCGGCCAGATCTTCGAAGGGCGGGCCCGGTTCCCGGTCATGGTCCGGATCCCCGAATCGTGGCGGACGGATGTCGCCCGGATCGAGCAACTTCCGGTTTCCATTGCGGGTGGCAAGCCGGTCCCGCTCGGCGACCTGGCCGACGTCAACATCGAGGAGACTCCCCCGTCGGTCGACCACGAGTCGAACCGGCGGCGGACCTACGTCTCGGCGAACGTCCGGGGACGGGACGTGGCGACCTTTGTCTCCGAGGCCCAGGCGGCGATCCACAAGGGGATCCAGCTCCCGACCGGTTACGAGATCCGCTGGGGGGGAGACTTCGAGAACCTCCAGTCCGCCAGCCGGCGGCTGGTGCTCATCACGCCGATCGTGCTGCTGCTGATTTTCCTGCTGCTCCACACCACCTTCCAGAGCGCCCGGCTGGCGATGCTGATCTTCCTGGCGGTCCCGATCGCCGCCTCCGGGGGCGTCTTCGCCCTGGCGCTGCGGGGGATGCCGTTCAGCATCTCAGCGGGGGTCGGATTCATCGCTCTGTTCGGAGTCGCGGTGCTGAACGGACTGGTGTGGGTCAGTGCCGCGGAGAATCTCCGCGCGACCGGGATGGCGATGCGGGAAGCGACCTACGAGACGGCCCTCTCACGGCTTCGGCCGGTCCTGATGACGGCGCTCGTCGCCAGCCTCGGGTTCCTGCCGATGGCGATGTCGACCAGCGACGGAGCGGAGATGCAGCGGCCCCTCGCCTCGGTCGTGATCGGCGGACTGGTGACGTCGACCCTGCTGACGTCGCTCGTCGTCCCGGCGATCTACCCGTGGTTCGCGCCCGCTCCGCGGCAGGACCTGGCGTCCGCCGCGGAGGCGCACCACTGATCGGCTCCGGCCGCAGCGGCGGCCGGGAACCGGATTACTTGGCGAACTGCTCGTACACCTCGGCGACCTTCCCTTCGGTGGCGTCGCCGTGGTGGACGTACAGGCCGTACTTGAGCGTAAAGGTCTCACCCTTCTTGAGGACGAGCTTGTTCTCCGGGCTCGCGCCGTTGGTGTACGACTTGTCGCCGAAGGGGCTCATCGAGAAGAGGCCATAGTCCCGCACGTGGTAGCGGGACTTGCGGGCATTCTTCGGACCATCCATCAGGGCGATGCCGTACTTCTGCGACCCGATCGGACCGACGTAGTCGACCCAGGCGGAGGTCTTCCCCCAGCACTCCTTCGTTCCCTTGAGTCCGTCGGCGTTCACCACCGGTCCGCCGGCAATGCTTTCCCGCATGCTGTTGGGGACCCGGATGGCGAATAGCCCTTCCTTCGTATCGCCGAACGCCACCTCGTCGGCGACCGCCTTGAGGACGAACTCGAACACCATCAGCCGGTTCGGGTGGATCGCCACCGTGGTCTCTTCGGCGAGGATCGGCTTCTCGTCGGTCCCGAGCCAGTGGTTCGTGTACTTCAGCACCGCGGGGGCGTCCTTCGTCCCCTCCGCCTTGGCGACCTCGACGGCAACGTTCCGGATCACTCCCTGTTCCGCCCAGAACTTGATCTCGTTGGCTTCGTCGATCGAGAACCAGATCCCCTTGTGGTGCGGGTGGTCGTAGTAGAGGGGGCTCTTGCTGTCCTTGATCGTCGGCGGGTTCTCGACGATCAGCCGGGTCACGATCCCCTTGTGCGGGACAACGTCCGTGGAGTGGATCCACCCCTTCTTCGCTGGGATCGACAGCTCGGTCCCTTTGACTTCGGCGACCTCGAGGACCTCGCCGTAAGTTGCCTCGCCGACCGCCTTGCCGCCGTCGCGGATCTCCGCCTTTTCGGAAACGACCAGCACCGTGTTCCCCGGGACGCCCGGCTCGGTCGACGGCTGGCCGAGCTCATCGGCCAGGACCTTCAGTCCTCCCGCAGCCGCCACCGGGATGAAGAACGGCTTCTTCCACTTCGGCTGGTGATTGAAGACGGTGAAGACCTCGTCACCGATCGTCACCTTGACGGTGTCTGAGCCTTTAGTGAGCCGGACGGTGTCATCGCCGCGGAGGGTGGCCGTCGCCGAAAACAGTCCCAGGACCGCAAGCGTCAGGAGGGAGAAGCGTCGCATCGGGGCCTCATCGGTGGGGGTCGGGCGGGTGAGGGAGGGGACCGGTCGAGTGGACGGGGAGTCCGGAACCGCGTCCCCGGCAGGGGAACGAGCGATCGTTTCGAGTCTCAGTCGCCGTGGAGCTTCCGGAGCCGAGCGGAGGTCCGGAGCATCCACTGAATCCGTTCGAACTCGTCGAGCCAGTCCTGGACCACGGCGGTGGTCAGGTCGTCGTCGACGTTCAGGCCGGTCGAGCAGGCGTTGCCGACGGTCGACTGGACGACCGAGCGGTACTTCGAGAGGGTCCGGTCGCCGTAGCGGCCGCAGACGTAGCCGTCTTCGCTGAGGAAGACGAGAGTCGGGACGCGAGCCCCGCCGCAGGTCTGAACCTCGGCGGCGAGGTCGGGATTCTCGTCCCGGTCGAAGTAGTGAATCTTGAGAGTCGGGGTCTGCTCGGCGAACCGTTCGAAGATCGGACACTGGTTCACGCAGTCGCCGCACCAGGTCCCCGCCAGCACGAGGATCTTCATCTCGCGGGTGAAGCTTTTGAGCAGCTCGACCTGGGCCGCGCTCAGGCGGACCGAAGCGTGGAACTCATTCCACCGCGACCGCTGGTCGGCCGAGCCGTACCGCTCGAGAAATCCCTTGTAACTCAATCCGTCGGCGAACTTGGCAGCGTAATCCACGAGTCCTGTCCTGTTCCGTTGGGAGGATGCCCGGAGTCATGATGGTGACCCGCCGCCCGAAGAGCAAAGGAAGCGTCTCGCCACATCGCCCTGACGGATGACCCAGTCCTTCTGGGGGTGCATGCCGTCTCGACGTTCGCGACCTCGCATGTCGCTTTTGGATAGGGAGACGTCGGTTGATGGGATGGCCGCGCAAGGCCCGGCCGGTACGATGGACTGCAGAGCGACGCACTCTCCGGCTGCCGTGCGGGCGATCCCGAAATGCGGTCTCGCGACCATGTTTCCGGACGTCGGTTCAGGATAGGATCGATGAGGCCGTCCGCTCTCCCGCCGGTTCGGCCCGCCTGACCTGTTCCCCTCCAGCAGCATCAGCACTCCATGCGATTCCTTTCGGCATCCCTGGTTCTCGTCGGTGGCTTCGTCCTCGTGGGGGGCCGCCCGCTTCCCGCGGCGGACGAGCAGCCGGATTTCTCTGCCGAGCAGATGGACTTCTACAAGAAGGAGGTCCTGCCGATCCTTGAAGAGCACTGCTACAAGTGCCACGGACCGGGGAAGAGCAAGGGGGGCCTGACCCTCGCCGGACGGGTCGCGATCCTCCACGGCGGCGACAGCGGTCCCGCGGTCGACCTCAAGAACAACGCCGAAAGCCCGCTGCTCCAGGCGATCAATTACCAGTCGTCCGAGATGCCCCCGTCGGGCAAGCTCCCGGCGGAGAAGATCGCCACGCTGACCAAGTGGGTCGAGCTCGGGCTTCCGATGCCGGCCGGAGAAGCCCCCAAGGCGGCGGCTCACCACGGCCCCCCGCAGGTGACCGACGAAACGAAGAATTTCTGGTCGTTCCGCAAGGTGGTCCGGCCGGCGGTCCCGACCGCCAAGACCCCGCAGTGGGTCGTGAACCCGATCGACGCCTTCGTCCTGGCGAAGCTCGAGGAGCACCAGCTCGCCCCGAATCCCCCCGCCGATCCGCAGCACCTCCTGCGGCGGGTCCACTACGACCTCGTCGGCCTCCCGCCGACCGCCGAGCAGGCGGAAGCCTTCGAGAAGGCCCCGACCGCGGCCGCCTACGGAGCGATCGTCGAAGACCTCCTGAAGTCTCCGCAGCATGGCGAGCACTACGCCCGCTACTGGCTCGACCTCGTCCGCTACGCCGAGTCGAACAGCTTCGAGCGGGACAACGCCAAGCCGTTCGTCTGGCGGTACCGCGACTACGTGATCCAGTCGTTCAACAGCAACAAGCGGTACGACCAGTTCGTCCGGGAGCAGCTCGCCGGCGACGAACTCGACACGGTCACCCCCGACTCGCTGATTGCGACCGGCTTCTACCGGCTCGGCCTGTGGGACGACGAACCGGCCGATCCGCTGCTGGCGTTCTACGACGGAATCGACGACATCGTCGGCACGGCCGGTCAGGCGTTCCTCGGCCTGACAATGAACTGCGCCCGCTGCCACGACCACAAGCTCGACCCGATCCCCCAGGCGGACTACTACCGCTTCGCCTCGTTCTTCCGGAACGTGAAGCACTACGGGAAGCGGTCGGAAGAGTCGGTCTTCGAGAACTCGATCCGGAGCATCGCCACCCCGGAAGAGGAGGCCGAGAACGCCGAAGAGAAAGCGCGCTGGGAACAGACCACCGCCGCGCTGCGAAAGCAGCTCGACCGGGTCGAAGCGACGATCCGCCCGCAGCTCAAAGGGGGCGAGAAGGACGACTTCGAACGGGACGGGGAGCGGATGCGGGTCATCCGCAAGCACATCGGCGACCTGATCGCCGAAGCGGACTTCAAAGACTACGCCCGCGTCCGCCGCGAATGGCAGGAACTCCGGAACCGTCCTCCCCGCAGTGCCAGCCAGGCGCTCGTGGTGAAGGAGAACGGCAAGGAGGTCCCCGAGACAACCGTCCTGATCCGGGGCAATGCCCACGCGGCGGGGGATGTCGTCGAGCCCGCCTTCCCCGCGGTCCTGTCGCCTCCGAAGCCCTCCATCACCGCGCCGGCGAGCGGCCAGAGCAGCGGCCGGCGGCGGGCGCTCGCCGAGTGGGTCGTCAGCCGGGACAATCCGCTCACCGCCCGGGTGATGGTGAACCGGATCTGGCAGTGGCACTTCGGCCGGGGCCTTGTTCCATCTCCCAATAACTTCGGTCTGCAGGGGGATCCCCCGACGCATCCCGAACTGCTCGACTGGCTCGCCGCCGAGTTCATGGAGAGCGGCTGGAACATCGAGCATATCGACCGGTTGATCCTCGCCTCGAACACCTACCGGATGTCGTCGCAGGGGAACGAGGCGGCCCTCGCCAAGGACCCGCAGAACAACTTGCTGTGGCGGTTCGACATGCGGCGGCTCCGGGCCGAGGAGATCCGGGACTCGATCCTGGCGGTCAACGGGACGCTCAACACCGACAAGATGTTCGGCCCCAGCATCTACCCGGTGATTGAGAAGGAAGTCCTCGCTGGCCAGTCGGTGCCGGGGGCGGGCTGGCATCAGTCCTCAGAGGAGGACCGTCGCCGCCGCAGCATCTATGTTCATCTCAAACGGTCGCTGACGGTGCCGATCCTGGCGAATTTCGACGTGGCGGACACCGACTTCACCTGCCCGACCCGCTTCGCCACGACGCAGCCGACGCAGGCCCTCAGTATGCTCAACAGCGCCTTCCTGCAGCAGGAGGCGCAGCGACTGTCGGAGTATCTCAAGGAGAACGCGGGCAACGACCGGACGGCTCAGGTGAAGCTGGCTCTCCGCCGCGCCCTGCAGCGCGAGCCGCAGCCGAAGGAAGTCGAGCGAGGTCTCAAGCTGATCGAATCCCTCGAGAAGGAGTTCTCACAGTCCCCCGACCAGGCGCTGAAGTACTTCTGCCTGACCGTCCTGAACCTGAATGAGTTCGTGTACCTCGACTGACTGCCAAGGCGAGCGGCGCGGCGTCAGCCCGCCGGTTCCTCCTGTCGCCCGATCAGAGCCTTCGACGATCGAATCGAGTGAAAGATATGGCACCTCAAAACTTCTGTGGTCGTACCCGTCGCGAGTTCCTGTGGGAGTCGGGAACCGGTTTCGCCGGCACGGCGCTCGCCGGGATGCTCGGGAACGAGTTCTTCGCCCGTCAGGGGGTCGCGGCCGACGGAAAAACCCCGTTCGCCAATCCGCTGGCGCCGAAGGCTCCGCATCACTCGCCGCATGCCGAAGCGTGCATCTTCCTCTACATGTACGGCGGGCCGAGCCAGGTCGACACGTTCGACTACAAGCCGACGATGATCGGCCGCGACAACCAGACGATCCAGGTGAAGACGTTCGGCCGCGGCGGCCACAAGAACGAAGGGCGGATCGTCGAGCCCCGCTGGAAGTTCAAGCAGTACGGCGAGTGCGGCAAGTACGTCAGCGACCTCTTCCCGCACCTGGCGAAGAAGGTCGACGACATCGCCTTCCTGCACTCCATGACCGCCGACTCGCCGATCCACGGCTCGGCGATGCTGATGATGAATTCGGGCAAGGTCCTCAGCGGCAGCCCCTGCATCGGCTCGTGGCTCAACTATGGCCTGGGGACCGTCAACGAGAACCTTCCCGGCTTCGTGGTGATGCTCGACCCCCGCGGCGGGCCGATCTCGGGCCCCAAGAACTGGAGCAGCGGATACATGCCCGCCAGCTACCAGGCGACGGTGATGCGTTCGCAGGGGAGCCCGATCCTCGACCTCGCTCCGCCGCAGGAACTGGGAACCTCCGCGCAGCGGAAGCTGCTCGACACGCTCCGCGACTACAACGAGGAGCACGAGGCGACGCGGTCGGACAACTCGAACCTCGCCGCCCGCATCGCCAGCTACGAGCTGGCGTTCAAGATGCAGGCGAACGCTCCCGAGGCGGTCGACCTGTCGCAGGAGACCGAAGCGACGCAGAAGCTCTACGGCCTCGACGACCCCAAGTGCGCCACGTTCGCCCGGCAGTGCCTGCTCGCCCGGCGGCTCGTCGAGCGGGGGGTGCGGTTTATTCAGCTTTATTCTGGTGGCGCTCACAACGACGACAACTGGGACGCCCACTCGGACATGGAGCAGAATCACAACCTCCATGCCGGTGAGACGGACAAGCCGATCGCGGGGCTCTTGGCCGACCTTAAGCAGCGGGGGCTCCTGGCGAAGACGCTTATCGTCTGGGGCGGGGAGTTCGGTCGTCAGCCGACGGCCGAGTACGCCAAGGGGACGGGGCGCGACCACAACTCGTATGGGTTTACGACCTGGATGGCGGGGGGCGGGATCAAGGGGGGCGTGAGCGTCGGCGCGACGGATGAGCTCGGGAGCGCTGCTGTGGAGGACCGGTTCCACGTCAAGCAGATGCATGCGACGATTCTGGACAGGATGGGTCTCGATCCGAACCGGCTGAGCTACTTCTACAGTGGTCTCAACCAGCGGCTGGTCGGCGTAGAAGATGTCGAGCCGATCACGAAGGTGTTTGCGTAGGGAGTATTCGCCGGCTCGAATCGCGTTCCGGCCGGTACGACTCCGCTCGCTCAATCCCAACGTCCCACGGCCACCCGGGTCCAGGGGCGGAGCTCCTGGCCGCCGGAGGCGCTTTCTCGTGGAGCCATGGAACACGACGGACGTTCGACTACGGACTGGCGTTGAGGACACCCCTTTCCAACACGCCTGCACTGCACTCCCCGCGATAATCAGAGAGGGAGTCCTCGACGCTGGCTCCCAAAGTGGACGCCGGTGGTTTGCCACGGTTCCACATCGAAAACGCCTCCGGCGGGGCCAGCAGCCTGCTGGACCGGGGTGAAGGGGCATCACCGGCTGGTCGGGAAACGGAACGGCTCGCCAAAGACCTCGTGCTCCGGCCGCATCCCGATATTGGTCAAGAGCCCGATCGCAAACGCCGTTGTCACAAGGCTCGACCCCCCATGGCTGAGCAGCGGCAGCGTAATCCCCGTGATCGGCATCAGCCCGACCGTCATCGCCGTATTGATCACCGCCTGCGTCGACAGCAGCGTCACGATCCCGACCGCCACCAGCCGGCCGAACGGCTCCTGCGTCCGGGCGGCAATCGACAGCCCCGCGGCCAAGAGCCCCAGATAGAGGGCCAAGACGGCCACGGTCCCGCCGAGCCCCCACCGCTCTCCGACGAGGCAGAAAATGAAGTCGGTCCGGGCTTCCGGGAGCGCATAGGCAAGTGGATCGGCGACCGGCATCCCGGCGATGTCGCTCCCCCACAGCCCGCCGAGTGCAAGCATCTGCTTCGACTGGTGCAGATGGTAGGCGTCTCCCGTCGGAGGGCGCCCCCCGTCCGTCTGCGTGAAGAGGGCCGTGACGCGCGACCGCTGCTCGGCGCTCATCACCTTCCAGAGGAGCGGCAGGCAGAGACACCCCATCAGGGCGATCGAGCCGAGATGCGTCCAGCGGGCCCCCGCGGCAAAGAGCATCGCGAACAGGACCGGGAAGAACAGGAGCGACGTCCCGAGGTTCGGCTCTTTCAGAATCAGGATGACCGGCACGAGCGTCATCAGGAACGGAGCCACGAGCCCGCGGAGCCGCCGAAAATTCTCGCGGAGCATCAGGTAGCTGCCGAGGGCGATGATGTAGGCGAGCTTCATCACCTCCGACGGCTGGAGCTGGAACGAGCCCGCGGAGATCCACCGCCGCGAGCCGTTGCGGGCCGGGAAGGCGTAGACGACGAGGAGCAGCACGAACGCCCCGGCGTAGAGGAGCCAGCCCCCGTTCCGCAGCCGCCGGTAGTGGATGGGGAGCGAGACGGCCCAGGCGATCGTCGCCAGGGCGAGCCAGACGGTCTGCCGGGACCAGTAGTCCCCCGAGCCGCTCAGTTCGTCCCCCCGGCTGATCCCCCCCAGTCCCAGCGCCACGAGCAGCGCGGCGCACAGGGGAATCCCCCAGGGCCAGCGGCGGGTCGTGAGAGCATGATCCATGGGAGTCCGTTCCAGGGCGTCAGCCGGTTTCCGGCCGCCAAGTCTGATTCGGGCGGGCTCAGCCCGGCGGGGCCGTATTCTGAAGAGATCGGACAAACTGGAGAAGATGAGTTCCGCGAGCAGTTTCCCGGGCTGCCTGCGGGCAAGATGACCTCGTTTCGGGGGCACACGGAGGGATGCGTGTGGGGCGGGGTCGTTTCTGAGAGACTCCGGCAAGGAACTGCCCCCTTCCGGAGAGAGCCGATGCTGTCCTGGTACCGCTGGTATGCCGAGATGGGGGGCCCCTACGGCCGTGCGATCCTGATCATCGGGTCGCTCCTGCTCAGTTGGGGGCTGTTCAACCTCCGGACGCGAAGCCGCGGTGCGGTCCTGCTGCATCTGGGCTTCTGCTGGCTCCCCGTTGTTGTGGCGGGGATCTGCTGCGCGGAGGCCCTGGTGAGGTCGTTCGCCGGGGTCGGGATGAAGGCCTCAGAAGTAATCGCGGCCCTCGTCTGCGGCGTCGCCGGCCCGGTCGCGGGACTCGCCCCGGGATTCCTCGGCGCGATCCAGCTCTGGCGGATCGAGCAGAACGAGCCCTCTCCCCCGGCGTCCGCCTGATGGCCGCTGGCAGTCCCACCCGGAATCCGAGCCGCTTCGATCCCGCTCATTCCGTACAACATCATGGACACGCCGCGCGGGCGTCCCATAGGATCGCGCCAGGTCGCTTCCCCAAGACGAGGACGGCGGATTCATGAGCGAGCAGTACCGGACAACCCCCGAAGAGACGGACAAGATGCCGTCGGGGATCCCCTTCATCGTGGGGAACGAGGCGGCTGAGCGGTTCAGCTACTACGGGATGACCGGCATCCTGATGACGTTCATGACGACGCACCTGCTCGTCGCCAATGCGCGCGGCGAGACTTCGCACATGACCGAGGCCCAGGCCACCTCAGTCATCCACTATTTCAAATCAGTCAATTACTTCTTCCCGTTCCTCGGCGCGATCATCGCCGACGCGATCACGGGGAAGTATCTGATGATCGTCAGCCTGTCGCTCGTCTACTGCCTGGGCCACGCCGTCCTGTTCCTGATGGATTTCCCGGTCGGCATCGAAGCCCAGTATCTGCTCTACGCGGGATTGGGACTCATCGCCCTGGGGGCGGGCGGCATCAAGTCGTGCGTATCAGCCCACGTCGGCGACCAGTTCGGCTCGAAGAACCAGCACCTTCTCGAGAAGGTCTACATGTGGTTCTACTTCTCGATCAACCTGGGGGCGGGCGTTTCGCTGTATCTGTGCCCGGAACTCCTCGAACGCTACGGGCCGGGAGTTGCATTCGGCGTCCCGGGATTGTTGATGGCCGCCGCGACGCTCGTTTTCTGGCTGGGGCGTAAGCGCTACGCCCATATTCCCGCTTCGCGGGAGAAATTCGTCAGCGCGCTCGACCGCGACGGGCTGTTCGCCATCGTGCGGATGATCCCGCTGTATTTCTTCGTCGCGGTATTCTGGGCGCTGTGGGACCAGTCCGCCTCGCGGTGGGTCAGTCAGGCCGCGAATCTGAATCGGACACTGTTCACGATCCCCTGGGGAGAGACGTCCTGGAGCTTCACGCTCCTCCCCGCGCAGGTCCAGGTGGTGAATGCCATCTTCGTGCTGGCGATGATTCCGCTGTTTGCGACTCTCGTTTATCCCGCGATCAACAAAGTCTTCCGCCTGACGCCGCTCCGAAAGGTCGGCATCGGACTGTTCATCATGATCCCCGTCTTCGTGATCATCGCCTGGCTCCAGACGCGGATCGACAACAAGGAAACGCCGCATGTCTACTGGCAGATCCTCGCCTACGCGTTTCTGACGGCGTCGGAAGTTCTGATCTCGATTACGGCCCTCGAGTTCTCCTACACCCAGGCTCCGGCATCGCTGAAATCCGTGGTCATGGGAGTGAATCTCCTCTCCGTGACCGTCGGCAACTTCTTTGTGGGGATGGTCAACAGCTACGTCAGCCGCATGGAAGAGCTGAAGACGCCAGTCCTTCAGGGGGCTTCGTACTACTGGTTCTTCGTCGGCTGCATCGCCGTCGCAGCCGTCTTGTACGTTCCATGGGCCGTGACCTATCGGGGGCGGACGCAGTTGCAGTCCGAAGCGACATGACCCGCGTGCTCGTCTCGCGAAACGAGACGGCTACGACGCCGTCTCTTCTTCGGTCGAGCCGACGGCCCGCTGCACCAGGAAGATCAGCTCGAGCGGATTGAGCGGCTTCGAGAGGACTGCCGTGATCTGCAGTTCGCGCTGCAGCGCGCGTTCGTCGAGGTCGTGGCCCCGTTCGGCCATCAGCAGGATCGGAAGATCGCGGAATCGGAAATCCGCGCGGAGCTTCCGGCAGAGTTCCTGGCCATCCATGTAGGGCATCTCCGCGCCGCTCAAGAGAGCGGCGGGGGCCTCCATCTGGAGAGCGTCCCAGGTGTCGAGTCCGTCTTCGAACGTGGCGACCTCGAACCCCGCCTTCCGCAGCCAAAGCTGGACGACGCGGGTGACGTGGTCGTGGTGATCGCAGACGAAGACGCGGGACATCGGCTCCCTCACGGATGAGAGAAAACTGTTCGGTGGAGTTCCGGACCGGTCTCGAGCCGGTGCGGTTCGATCATCGGCGGAAACCCCGCCGGGCTGGGGCCCGTCCGAATGACCTTGCTGAGAATCCATTCCGCGCCGCGGCCTTCGGGCGGGTTGTCCTAGTTTGACCGTAGGTCAATCCGGTGGCCGGCCCGGCCACGGACTTCATAAGATTGGTCTCTGCGGCGGCAGAACGTCGAAAGCCCCCTCCGGATATTCCGGTTCTGCCGGATGCGCGACCCGATGGACTCTGATGCAACCGGATGACGAAGTCTGCCTCTGCTTCCATGTGACGCGGCGGAAGATCGAAAACTACCTCCGTATCCACCGCCCTTCCCGGGTCAGCCAGCTGAGCCAGTGCGGCGGGGCCGGGACCGGCTGCGGCTGGTGCGTCCCATTCCTGAGGCGGTACTTCGACCAGGCCCAGACGGGGGCCGATGCGCTCGGGCTCACCAAGGAGCAGTACGCCAACCAGCGGGCCGCCTACATCCAGCGGGGGAAGGTCCACGAGCCGGCGCCGGGGCAGCCCGACCCGTCCGGGGCTCCCGCGGCGGAACCTCCGACGCCTCTTCAGGAGCCATAGGCCAGAGCATTCTGCTCTACCGCGTGCAGGCGGATGGAGGCCGAACGTAGGGAAACTCTTAGGTTCCGCCTGCGAGATCGCTGTACACCACTTCCAGAACTGCTCTAGAACCGGAGTTCGCTCCGGTGCGTGATCGAATCGAACAGGCCCTTGGCTTCTGCGGTGATGTGACATGCCCGCTCCCGTGCCATCGCCGTCCCGCTGGAAACGGACGATCTGGATCACCGGAGCGGTTTCACTCGCCCTGATAGCGTGGTGGTTCTGGCCCGGGCCGCAGCGGATCGAACTCTCCGACGGGACGACGCTCGACATTCTCCGGGTCACGGTCGGACCGAATCACTCCTGCCCCGTCCCGCTGACTCGGGCGCACGTCCGGATTGCGCTCCAGGCCCGTGCCTGGCCCCGGTTCACGCAGGATGGCCTCGACAATTCGGTGGCGCTCTGGATCGATGAACGCCGCCGCCCCAAGGTGCCGGATCGGCTCGTCCTGGTCGACCGCTTCGGCTGGCGATGGTCGCCCGAACGGGGATCGCTGGGAGTCTCCCCCATCCTCTTTCCCGCGGTCGAGTCGACGCAGCCGCTGAACCTGGAGCTGCTGGACGAATCCGAGGTTCTCCGCAGCGTCACGCTGAAGGGGCCGCTCAAAGCGGTCTCACCCGTCGAGTGGGATCCGGAGCAGCTGCCGCTCGAAAAGCAGTCCGGGCGGCTCGGATTCCGGCTGGAGTCGTTCAATGTGGTGCCGCACGCGGGTGCTCCCAGCCACTGCACGGGGTGGGCGAAGATGTCGATGACCTGGAACGGGCGGGCGATCCGACCGCAGCTGCTCCAGCTCCGGCTCGTCGACTCCCTGTGGCGGAAGGACGATCACTGGAACTGGGGGGCCGACGGACGGTTCGGAACGGAGCTCTCGCCGCACGGCGTCGTCTGGCGGGCGCAGGTTCTCATCGGTCGGGCGTGGGACGAGCCGCTGGAAGCGGACGAGGAGACGCTGATCGAGCCGGACTGGACCCGGCCGGAGCCGGTGCAGGCCTGGGAACAGGAGATCGCCGGGATCCCCTGCCGGATCAGCTGGACCGATACCCGCGGGAAGGTCCTGCTCCCGTCGCGGTTCACCAAGGCGGGGGCCTCGTGGTACGCCCTAGGGGCCAAGGTCGCCGTGGAGCTCCCTCCGCAGCAGACCGGCGGCGATCGAACCACGAACCTGCGGATCGACTTCGTCGCTCCCGACGGCTCGGTCGTCCATCGGGGGATCGTCTCGACGATTCCGGGGGCCAGCTGGCTCCGCGGCGCCAACAGCGGCGTGGCCCCTCTCCCGGAGCGGTACCGGATCCGGATCGGGGTCGATGCCTTCCAGCCGGTCGAGTTCACGGTCCGTCCTCGGATCGTCGACCGCCTCTAGCGCGGCAGGGCTCGTTTCGCAACCTTCTGATACGGCGTCAGTTGCGGAGGCTGGCCCGCAGCGGCCCCTCCCGCGAGAATAACCGCCACGTCAGGCGCATTGATCTCTCCTGACTGCCCGGAGAAGCAGCCCGAGTGAGCGAAGTCGATTCAACCCGGCGATCGGAGCTGGTCGCGGAGTTGTACGCCCAGCATGGGGAGAAACTCCGTGCCTTCCTCCATGGGTTGCTGCGGGACGCGGATCTGGCGGCCGAGGCGCTCCAGAACACGTTTCGCCAGGCGGTCAGGGCCTTGCCGGATGCCACGCCGGAGGGGGCCCGCGGATGGCTGTTCCGCGTCGCCTACCACGAAGCGATGCTGATCCGCCGGAAATCGAAGGTGGCAGGAAAAGCCCTGCGGAAAGTGGCGGACGATGCCGGCCCGGAGATCCGGATCCCGGACGACCCGCTCATTCGCCGCGAGACCATCGGCCGGGTCCGGGAGGCCCTGAAACTCCTCCCCCCCGACCAACGGCATGTGGTGGAACAACGGATCTACGGAGAAAAGACATTTGCCGTGATCGCCGAGGAACTGAAGGTCCCGCTGGGGACCGTCCTGACGCGGAACCGGCTGGCGATGGAGAAACTGAGAGCCGCCCTGAACGAAACGTCCGAGCCGCACTGAACCGTCCTGTGAGTCTGTCCATGTCGTCCGATCATCCCGCCGCCGACTCGCTTCAGCTGGCCCAGCAGTATCTGCTCGGCGAGCTGTCGCCGGAGGAGACGGCCCGCTTCGAAAGCCGTCTCGCCGAGGAAGAAGAGCTGTCGCTCGCCCTGGCGGACGCGGTCCTGATTCATGACGCCCTGAGCGGCGGCGTCTCGACCCGCTCGGTCCCTGGAACGTCGCCGCAGACGCGGTACCGGATCAAACGGTTCTGGTGGGGCGCGGCAGCGGCCGCCGTCGTCGGCGTCGCGGCCCTCGTCCGGCAGGATCCGAAGCCGGCGCTCGTGAATGTCGATCGCCCCGAAGTCTACGAAGCGCTCTTCTCGAATCCGGAGGAGGCCGAGACTCCGGAGCTGGCTGAGGTCGATGCCGATGCGGCCGATGAGCTGGACGTCCCCGACTGGATGGTCGCCGCCGTCGAAGCGGCGAATCAGGGTGTCGACGACTCCGGCCGTCCTCAGGAAGAGGAGCTGTAGGCCATGATGCACAAGACTCCGAATCACCTCGCGTGGAGCTTCGCTCTCCTCCTGTTGCTGGCGGGAAGCCGCGTTCACGCCGACGGACCGAAGGCCGTGAAGGCCAATGCCGAACCGGTCACGCTGACGCCGCCCGAGAAGGAGAAGGGGGCGCTGGCGTTCGCCACCGAGCACCACTCCGAGCTGGCGGACCTGCTCAAGAACCTGAAGTCCTCCAACCGCCAGGCGTACGACAAGGGGATCCAGCATCTCGCCCGCGACAGCGAGCGGCTGGCCCGGACCAAGACGAACAACCCCGCTCGCTACGAGTTGGAGCTCGAGCTCTGGAAGACCGAATCCCGGATCCGCCTCACCGCCGCCCGGACGATGATGGACGAATCGCAGGAGTCGCTCAAAGAGGAGCTCCGCAACCTGATCGCCCATCGCGAGGATGTGAAGCTCCAGATTCTGAAGCAGACCCGGGAGCGGACGGCGTCGCAGCTCTCGAAGATCGATGCCGACATCGCCTCGGCCGAGTCGGGCCGCGAAGGCCGGATCAACCGCGAACTGGACACGCTGATCAAGAACCCGAAGAAGCGGGACATCCGGACGGTCAACGCGGGAGCCAAGAAGACGGCGACCGACAAAGCCGCGGCCACCCCGGAAGAGAAGACCGCCACGGACAAGAAGGTGGCTCCGAAGAAGTAGGGTGGGCTCAGCCCATCAGCTCGAACGGTTGCCGGACAAGACTAAGCACGACCTCGTTCCTTGTGGACGTAACTCGATGAAGACCACTTCCACTCGCACGTTCCTGACGCTCGCCGCGTTCCTCGCTGGGTCCTGGTCGTCGCTCGCTTCCGCCGGCGACACCGCCCCTCCCGCCGAACAGCGGTTCCGGGCCGCCGACGTCAAGGAGGTCCCGGATTTCCAGCGGCACCTCGTTCCACTGATGGGGAAGCTCGGCTGCAACGGCCGGGCGTGTCACGGGTCTTTCCAGGGGCAGGGGGGCTTCCGGCTCTCCCTCTTCGGCTACGACTTCAAGATGGACCACGAGGGGCTGGCCGAACGGCTGGACCTGAAGGAACCCGCGAAGAGCTACGCCATGGAGAAGGCGACCATGGCGACCCCGCACAAGGGGGGGAAGCGGTTCGATGTCGGGAGCTGGGAATACAACATTTTCCTGAGCTGGATCGAGGCGGGGGCCAAGGGGACCGAAGAGCCGATGAAGCTCGAGGCCCTCGAGATCGCGCCGAAGGAGATCCAGTTCAGCAGCAAGGGGCAGACGCAGCCCCTCAAGGTGATCGCCCGCTGGGCGGACGGCACCAGTGAAGACGTCACCTGCCTCTGCCGCTTCCAGTCGAACGATCCGCAGGTCGCCGACATCTCCCAGAAGGGGCTCGTGACGGCCAACGATCCGGGGGACACTCATGTCGTCGCGTTCTACGACCGCGCCGTTGTGCCGATCGCGGTGATCCGGCCGGTCTCGGACAAGCTCGGACCGAACTACCCGGTCGTCGAAACGCCGACCAAGGTGGACGAGCTCATCGTCCAGAAACTCAAGAAGCTGGGGATCGTCCCGTCGCAGCAGGCGGACGACGCCGAGTTCCTGCGGCGGGTCAGCCTCGACATCGCCGGTTCGCTCCCGTCAGCCGAAGAGGTCCGGCGGTTCGTCGCGGATTCGTCGGCGAACAAGCGGGCCAAGAAGATCGACGAACTCCTCGAAACCCCGGCCTACGCGGCGTGGTGGACGACGAAGTTCAACGACTGGACCGGCAACTCCGACACCCAGCTCAACAACGTTGGCTACGGCCGCGAGAGCCCCAGCAGCGAGTGGTACGCCTGGGTCTACAGCCGGGTGGCGAAGAACGTCCCGTATGATGACTTCATGGCGGGGATCGTGCTGGCCAACAGCCGTAGGCCCGGCGAAAGCTACGTCGACTTCTGCAAACGGGAGAGCGACCGGATCCGTGAGGACGGCACCGAAGGGTTTGCCAAGAACGAAGGCCTGACCTACTTCTGGGGCCGGCGAAACTTCGTGAAGCCGGAAGACCGGGCGATCGGGTTCGCCTACACGTTCCTCGGCCTGCGGATCCAATGCGCCCAGTGCCACAAGCACCCGTTCGACCAGTGGTCGCAGGACGACTTCAAGCAGTTCGAGAACTTCTTCACCCGGATCCGCTACTCCCAGAACGGAGCGAACCGGAAGGAGTATGACGAGGTGCTGGCGGCGACCGGTCTCGACAAGAACCTCAAGGGGAACGACCTCCGCAAGGAGTATCCGAAGCTGATCAAGGAAGGGAAGACGGTCCCGATGCCGGAGCTCGTGGTGAACCCCGCCAAGCTCAATGCCAAGCCGAAGAAGGACCCCAAGGCGAACGCCAAGAAGTACAACGGGCCGGACTTCGCCACGGCGAAGCTCCTCGGCGGCGAAGTGGTCGCCATCGAAGAGGTGAAGGATCCCCGGACGATGATGATGGACTGGCTCCGGACGAACCCGCTGTTCGCCCGGGCGTTCGTCAACCGGGTCTGGTCGGGCTACTTCAACCGGGGCATCGTCGAACCGACCGATGACATGAACCTGGCGAATCCCGCCTGCAATGAAGAGCTGCTGGATTACCTCGCCAAGGGATTTGTCGAGAGCGGCTACGACATGAAGTGGGTCCACCGGACGATCGCCAACAGCCGGACCTACCAGACGTCGTGGAAGCCGAATGACACGAATCGGCTCGACGAGCGGAACTTCAGCCGCGCCGTCCCGCGGCGGCTCCCGGCCGAAGTCGCGGTCGACGCCGTCGCGATGGCGACCGCCGCCTCGGCCCGGGCCGAGACTTTCAAGACCGAGATCAAGGGGCGGGCGGTGACCGTTCCTTCGACGCCGCGGAACAACAACCTGAACGGGTCGTTCTACGCCCTGAACGTCTTCGGCCGGTCGATCCGCGAGTCGAACTGCGACTGCGACCGCTCCTCGGAAGCGAGCCTCCTTCAGACCCTGTACCTCCGGAACGACGGCGAGTTCCTGTCGTCGATCGACCGGACCAAAGAGGGGTGGCTGGCGAGCGTCGCCCAGGAGCTCAAGGTGAAGTACACGCCGTCGGTCGAGCCTCCCAAGCCGGAGATGCGGCCGAACGGCAAGGAGAAGAAGAACGAGAAGAATGACAAGAACGAGGCGGCGATGGACCGCCCCGCCGACTTCGAGCGGAACGTCGCCCGTTTCAAGGAGCAGATCGCCCGGGCGAAGAAGGAAGGGAACGAGAAGCGGACCGCGCGGCTCGAAGGGCTGCTGGCCGACTACCTCAAGAAGCATCCGGTGAAGGACGCGAAGCCCGAGCCTCCGAAGGTCGCCGGCAAGTCCGACGTCCGCCCGGCGGACAAGGCTCCCGGTCCGAAGGTCGCCCAGGCGGAGGTCTCGAAGATCGTCGAAGAGGCGTACCTCCGGACGGTCAACCGGTACCCGACGAAGGATGAGGCCCTGATCGCAGCCAAGTTCGTCAGCGGCTCGGCCGATACCGTGTCGGGAATCCGCGACCTGCTCTGGACGCTGCTGAATACCAAAGAGTTCATCGTCAATCACTAGGTGAGGCATCCCGGGGCGGGGGCTCGGCCTCCGCTTCGCTGCCTCTGGTCCGATACCTGAAACCTGATAGTTCGCTCAGGAGTTTTTCATGTCCCTCCATTCCACTTGTGACGGCGTTCGGCGGCGTGACTTCCTCAAGGTGGGGGTCCTCGGTGCAACCGGTCTGACGTTCGGCAACTACCTGCGGATGACGCATGGAGCCGACGCCTCGAAGGCGAAAGCCAAGGCGGCGATCTTCATCAACCTGCCGGGTGGTCCGACCCACATGGACACGTTCGACCTCAAGCCGAACGCTCCGGACACGCACCGCGGCGAGTTCAAGCCGATCCAGACCAAGGTTCCCGGCCTTGAGATCTGCGAGCACCTGCCGCTCCTGGCGTCGTGTGCCGACAAGTTCACGCTCCTCCGCGGTGTGTCCCACTCGATCGCCGCTCACCAGCTCGGCTCGGAGTACGTCAACACGGGGAACCGGCCGTTGCCGTCGCTCGAGTTCCCGGGCTACTCGGCGGTGGTCACGAAGGAGCTCGGCGGTCCGCGGGACCTGCCGACGAGCGTCGCGATCCCGAACAGCGCCCAGCGGGCGGGTTACCTCGGCGTGCAGTACGCACCGCTCAGCACCGGCAAGACTCCGGTGCAGGGGCAGCCGTTCAGCGTCCGGGGTGTTGCGCTCGGCAACGGCCTGACGATCGCGGATGTCGAGAAGCGGCAGGGGCTGCTCAAGCAGCTCGACACGACGTTCGCCGGCTTCGAGAAGAACAGTCAGCTCCTCGAGGGGCTCGACAAGTTCTCGCAGCAGGCGTACGAGATGATCACGTCGCCCCGGGCTCGGGCGGCGTTCGACATCAGCAAGGAGAAGCCGGAGCTTTCGGAGCGGTTCGGCAAGAGCAACTTCGGGCAGAGCTGCCTCTTGGCAACGCGGCTCGTCGAGTCGGGGGTCCGGTTCGTGACGATCTCGACCGGTGGTTGGGATACGCACAACGACAACTGGAATCGGCTGAAGACGAACCTGCTGCCACCCCTGGATCAGGGGCTGGCGGCGCTGTTCACGACGCTGGCGGACCGGGGGCTGCTGGAGTCGACCACGGTTTATGTGACCGGGGAGTTCGGCCGGACTCCGAAGATCAACAAGACGGTCGGCCGGGATCACTATCCGCGGGCGATGTTCCAGATCCTGGGTGGTGGCGGGATCAAGGGTGGGCAGGTGCTGGGTGCATCCGACGACAAGGGTGAGTTCCCGGCGGATGGGAAGGGGTACACTCCGGATCAGGTGGCGGCGTCGTTCTACCGGACGCTGGGGATTGATCACACGAAGGAGTACCAGACGAGCAGTGGCCGTCCGGTGATGATTGTGCGGGAGGGTCATCCGATCGACGCTCTGTTCGGGTAAGTCGATGCGGTGACGGAATGAATGCGACAGGCGGCGGGGTTCTGTGGAACCCGGCCGCCTGTTCTGTTTCCGGAGAGTGAATTGAGCCCCATCCCGGCCGGCGCGACTCCATTCGCTCAAACCCAACGTCCCACGGCCACCCGGGTCCAGGGGCGGAGCTCCTGGCCGCCGGAGGCGCTTTCGTTGAGGAACTACGGCGCAAAACGGACGTCCGATCATGGACCGGCGTGGCGGGCTTCCGTCTCCATCACGCCCGCACCGCGATTCCCACGATGATGAGTAGGGGAGTCCTCGAACGCTGGGTCCCAGAACGGACGCACAGTGTCTGCCACGGTTCCACGAGAGAGCGCCTCCGGCGGGGCCAGCAGCCTGCTGGACCGGGGTACGCGGGACGTTGGTCTCGCAGTGATGGCCCGTCCTCTTCTCGCGCAAGGCATCCACGTCGCTGGTGCCCGGCCCCGCATCGACGCTAGCCTCAAGCGAAGGTTCCTGCTCGCACTCCGCAGGGATTCACCAGACACCCAAGGCCCCCGCCCCGTCGTGCACGACCATGACCACTCCACCGACGCCGGCGAGGCGGCCTGCAGCGCGGGCACCAACGCGGGAGTCTGCCACGGACACGGTGAGAAGGAGACCTGCCAGCACGGCGCCGACGAAAACATCCGCCGCCTCTCCTGGACCATGGTCCTCATCGTCCTCTACATGGGGGCCGAATTCGCCGGAGGCTGGTGGACCGGCTCCCTCGCCCTGATGGCCGACGCCGGTCACATGCTCTCCGACGCCGGCGCCCTCGCCATGAGCGTCTTCGCCGCCTGGATGGTCCGCCGCGCCCCCTCCGGCCAACGAACCTACGGCTTCCACCGCGCCGAAGTCCTCGCCGCCCTTGCCAACGGGGCCACCCTGTTTGCCGTCGCCGGCGGAATCACCATCGAGGCCTGGGGCCGCTTCCGCAACCCCGAACCGATCCAGACCACCGGCATGCTCGCCATCGCCGCCGGAGGGCTCGTGGTGAACCTCGTGGCCCTGGGCATCCTCCACGGCGGGCACCAGCACGACATGAACACCCGCGGAGCGTGGCTCCACGTCATCGGGGACACCCTCGGCAGCGTGGCGGTCATCGCCGCGGCGATCCTCGTCGGCTGGACCGGCCGGCTCTGGATCGACCCCGCCGTCTCGGTGCTCGTCAGCGTCCTGCTGCTGTTTTCCGCGTGGCGGCTGATGTCGGAATCGCTCCATGTCCTGATGGAGCACGCCCCGGCCGAAGTCGAGATCGCCAAACTCGAATCGACGATCCTCGGCACCCCGCAGGTCACGGGGGTCCACTGCCTCCACGTCTGGACCCTCGGCAGCGGCAAGCACGCCCTCTCGGCCCACGTCGTGGTGGGGCCTGCGGTCAGCACCGAGGTGTGTCTGGCCGCCATCCAGCAGCGGATCTCCGGCGAGTTCCCGATCGGCCACATGACGATCCAGATCGAAAGCCCTGGAACCGCCTGCGAAGGCCCCGTCCCCTGCCGACTGGAATAGCGCCCCGCCGCGTGCGAACCTGTGCCGCGAGAAATCTCACCAGCCGGGCTCCGCGGGGGACATGACCGAAACGCTCGCCGCATCGCCGAACGATACCGCCGCCCCCAGCCGGGCCGGAGACGCTGCCGCGTCCCCCGGCCGGCTTCCGCTCCGGAGGCGGGGCGACCTCGTGATCGTCGAACGTCCCGCGGCCGGTGAAGCCCGCTGGACAGTGAAGGACCCGGTGGCGCTCCGGTTTTTCGACCTCGGGCCGCACGAGCACTTCGTCCTGATGCAGCTCGACGGCCAAGTCTCGGCCGAGGAGCTCGAAGCCCGCTTCGGGCGGACGTTCGCTCCGCAGCGGCTTGCCCGGCAGCAGGTCCTCGAGTTCGTCGGCCGGCTCTGGCAGCAGGGGCTCGTGACGTCCCTCGCGCCGGGCGCGGGGGCCGCGCTCCACGCCCGCTGCGTCGCCCAGGAATCGCCCTCGCTCGCCTCCCGGTTGTCGGGGCTCCTTTCGTTCCGGGCCCGAGGCGTCGATCCCGACCGGTTCCTCGGCTGGCTGCACGGCCGGCTCGCGTGGATCTTCTCGCCCGCGGTCGTCGGGCTGGCGGCCCTGTTCGTTGCCTCCGCTGGGCTGCTCGTCGCGATCGAGTGGGATACGGTCATTCGCCGGTTGCCGGACCTCGAGTCATTCCTCAACGTGCGGGACCTCGTGACCGGGGCCCTGATGCTCGGGGGGATCAAGATCCTCCACGAGCTGGGGCACGCCCTCACCTGTAAGCACTTCGGCGGCGAATGCCACGAGCTCGGCTTCCTGTGGCTGATCGTGACCCCCGCCCTCTACTGCAACGTCTCCGACGCCTGGCTCTTCCGGAGCCGCTGGCAGCGGGCCGCCGTGAGCGGAGCGGGGATCTTCGTCGAACTCGTGCTGGCGGCCCTGTTCACGTTCCTCTGGTACTTCAGCGAGCCGGGACGGTTTCACGACGCCTGCTTCTGGGGGATGACGATCGGCTCGGTCAACACGCTCCTCATCAACGGCAACCCGCTGCTGCGGTACGACGGCTACTACGTCCTCTCGGACCTCGTCGACGTCCCGAACCTCCGGACTCGCGGCCAGCGTGAACTCGGCCGGACGCTGGCGGGGTGGGTGTTCGGGATCCGCTCCCGGAAACACGAGCGGCCCGCTGGCCGGCTGCTGCTCCTCTCGTTCGGTGTGGCGTCGTGGCTCTACGGGTGGGTCGTGCTGATCGGGATCCTGTGGTTCCTGTATCATCTGGCCCGCCCCGTCGGGCTCGATCCCCTGGTTGTCGGCTTCGCCGCCGCGATGCTCGGGATGCGGCTCGTCGGAGGCCTGGTGCGGGGAATTACGCTGTTTCGGAACTGGAGAGGAGGAGGGCAGGTGCGGACGCTCCGATTCCTCGCCGGGCTGACGCTCCTCGCCGCGGGAGGCTGGGCTCTCGCGACCTGGCCGTTCCCGCATACGGTCCGGGGGGCGACAATCCTGGTCCGGTCCGGAGCCCGCACCCTCTTTGCAGTCACGCCGGGCTTCCTCAAGTCGGCCGCCCCCGCCGGAGCGATTGCCGCGGGGGAGCCGGTGTTCCAGCTCTCGAACCCGGATCTCGAGCTGGAGATCCTCAAACTCCAGGGGACGGTCGAACGACACCAGACGGTCGTCGACAACCTCACCAAGCGGGTGGTCAGCGAACCGCACCTGTCGGCGCAGCTTGCCGCGGCCCAGGCGGCCCTCGCCGATCAGACGGAGCGGTATCGCACCCGGCGGGGCGAAGGAGAGCGGCTGCGGGTGCTCGCGCCGCTGGCCGGCCAGTGGCGACCGCTGCCGCTGGCGGAATCGAACGGTTCGCTCGCCGCCGAGCGGAATCTGCGGCATGCGAACTGGGCCGATCCCCGGCTCGCGGGGACCTGGGTCACGGCCGGGACGCCGCTCGCGGAGATCTCCCCCTCGGGAGCGATCGAAGCGCGGGTCTTCGTCGAGCAGTCGGAGATCCCCTTCGTGCAGGCGGGGCAGCCGGTCCGTGTCCGGATCCCACAGGCTCCCGGCGGGGTGCTCGAAGGCCGGGTCAGCGAAGTGGCGACGAGAAACGTCGAATCGATCCCGCCCGAACTCGCCCTGCGAAAGCAGGTCGCCGGTCATCCCCAGCAGAATTCCGGAGGAGCCGCGGGATCGAAGATCGTCCCGCAGGACGTTCTCTACGAAGTGCGGGTCACGCTCGACAGAGTTCCCGCGCTATTGGCGGCCAAGGACTCGGGAGAAGCCAAGATCGCAGTCGGCAGCCTCTCTCCATGGCGGCGTCTTCTGAGGTTTCTCAGCCTGACATTCCGCATCCGCGAAGCCGGACCGTAGAGGTTAAAACCAAGGAGGCACCAAGAGCACGAAGGAATAGGCCAACACTTGGAGCCCTTGGTGCTCTTCGTGCCTCCTTGGTGTCTTGGTGTTTAACTCTTCTTCAAACCTCAGCTGGCTGCTCAAGGCTCCGCCAGAGGTACCAGCAGGCGACGGTGGCGTGCGGTCGCCAGGGGGTGGCGATCTCGTCCATCTCGTCGCGGGTCGGCAGGGCCTCGAGGCCGTACAGCCTGCGGATCGCGCTTTTGATCCCGAGGTCGTCGTGCGGCAGGATGTCGGGCCGGCCGAGCGCGAACATCAGGAACATCTGCGCCGTCCAGCGTCCGATCCCCTTCACCTGCGTCAGCCGGGCGATCACCGCTTCGTCGTCAAGCCGGCCGATCGTCTCGAGCCCCAGCGAACCATCCGCCGCCCGCCCCGCGAGATCGAGAATGTAACGGGCCTTCTGCCCGGAGACCCCGACCCCCCGGTAGTCGGTCTCGCTCAAAGCCAGGAGCATCTGCGGCTCAAGGCCCCCGGCGCGCTCGATCAGCCGGGTCCGGATCGTCCGGGCGGCGGCGGTCGAGATCTGCTGCGAGAGGACCGAGCGGACCAGCATTCCGAACCGGTCCCGCTGCGGGCGGAGCTGACAGGGCCCCGCCCAGGCGATCACGGTCCGGATCCGCTGATCGGCACGGTGCAGGTGGCGGGTCGCTTCGTGGTGGCGAGAGTTCGGTCGAGGCATGCCGGGAGTCTAGAAGGGGCGGCCGGATGTGTACATACTTCCAGTTGCGCCCCTTCGGAGAATCCTGGCCCACCAGCGCCCCGACCGGGGCTCAAATCAAGCTTGGCCGACCGTCCGGACCCAGGTGTGCGCCATGAGGGCCGCTCCGTTGGCCGACGGATGGACTCCGTCCCCGGCCCAGTGTTCCGGCGGGGCGTACTTCACCGCTTCGTCGAACATCGCCTGGAACGGGACGAAGACGGCTTGGAAGTCGTCCGCCACCCGCCGGGCCGCGGCGCGATACCCGTCGAACTCCGGGAACCACTTGTCGGTGACGGCGCCGCAGCGGAGCACGAACGGCTCGCAGACGACGAGCTTCACCTCGGGGAGCGCCTTCTTCGTCCGTTCGAGGAGCGCCTTGTAGTCCTTCTCGTAGATCTCGACCGTCCCTTTGTAGTTGCCGTTGAGCGTGTGCCAGATGTCGTTGACGCCGATCAGGACGCTGAGGATGTTCGGCTTGATGTCGAGACAGTCCGCCTGCCACCGTTCGGCGAGCTGGAACACCTTGTTGCCGCTGATGCCGCGATTGAAGATCTTGACGTCCGGTTGGCTGACCAGGATGTCGGCGGCGGCCATCCAGGCGTACCCCTTGCCGAGCCCCGGCTGCTCGTTCGGCACCCCCGCCTTCTCGCGGCTCCGGCCAGCGTCGGTGATCGAGTCCCCCTGGAACAGGATCACGTCCCCCTTGGCGATCGCGGCCGACCGCTTTTCGTCGGCGGCCGAGGCGGTGAGACCCGCGTTCCAGGCGGCCAGGCCCGCCCCCGCGGCGAGCGACGTGCTGAGGAACTGGCGACGAGGGGTTCCGTGAGAGGCCATGGCAACCTTTCCAGCAAAGGGAGGTGAAATCGGAGTGGGCGTGGTTGGCAGCGGGAAGGAAGGTACCCGCCTTCGCGCGGGGGGGACAAGGATCTCGAATCTCGGTTTTGTCAGCGGCGCATCGGGGGAAGAAGGGCCGCTTCTCGTGCCCCGGGCGGCGGGCTAATGTGCCAGCATCCGCCGCCCACTCGCTCCTTCCGGGGAGGCCCCATGCCTCGTTTTGTTCCGTTCCTGCTCGTGGCTCTGCTTGCGCTCGCTGCGTTACCGCTCTCCAGTCTCGCCGACGATGCCGCGCGGTCGAGTATCTTGCTCATCGTGGCGGACGACCAGCGGTGGGACACGATCCGGGCCCTCGGCAATCCGGAGATCGAGACGCCGAACCTCGATGCTCTTGTGGAGCGAGGTTTCGTCTTCCGGAACGCCTACTGCATGGGCTCGATGATCCCGGCGGTCTGCGCCCCGAGCCGGACGATGCTGATGACCGGCCGCTCGCTGTGGCACATCCCCGCACCGAATGCGAAGACCTACGACAAACCGACGCTCGGCGGCACGTTCCGCCAAGGGGGCTACGAGACCCTGTTCACCGGCAAGCGGGGAAACACGTTCCTCGTCGGGAACCAGGCGTTCGAGACGGTAGTGTTCGACGAGACCCGCGACAACGGCAAGGCGGACCGGGCCGGGTCGAGCCGCTTCCACGTCGATACGACCCTCGCGTGGCTCAAGGAGCGGCCGGCCGGAAAGCCGTTCTTCGCCTACATCGCACCGCCCGTGCCGCATGATCCTCGCGTCGCTCCATCGCGGTTCATGGCGCTCTATGACCCCGCGAAGCTCTCCCTCTCGCCGAACTTCCTGCCGCAGCATCCGTTCGACAACGGCGAGCTCAAGGTCCGGGACGAACTGCTGGCGGCGCATCCCCGGACCGAAGCGGAGATGAAGCGGCATCTGGCGGACTACTACACGACGATCACGAACTTCGACTTCGAACTCGGTCGGCTCTTCACCCGGCTTCGCGAGACGGGCCAGCTCGAGAAGACCCTCATCGTCTACACGAGCGACCAGGGGCTGGCCGTCGGCGGCCGCCACGGCCTGATGGGGAAGCAGAACCTGTACGAGCACGTGAAGCCGCCGCTCGTCCTGGCGGGGCCGGGGATCCCGAAAGGGGAATCCCGGGCACTCGTCTATCTCTACGATCTCTACCCGACCCTTGCGGCCTACGCCGGCCTGACCGCTCCAGCGGACCTCGACGGGAAAAACCTGCTCCCCGTGGTTCGTGGCGAGCAGCCGCGGGTCCGCGAAACGCTGCTCGGAGCGTATCGCGACTGCCAGCGGATGATCCGCGATGAGGAGTGGAAGCTCCTCTCCTACCAGGCCGGCGGCGAGCGGCATGTCCAGCTCTTTCACGTGGCCGAAGACCCGGACGAGCTTCGCGATCTCTCCATGGACGAATCCGCCACCGGACAGCGGAAGCGGCTCGAGGCCCTGCTGGAACAGTCGCGGCGCGAGGCGGGGGATCCGGTCGACTTCGCGAAGTAGCGGCCTACTGCGGCGCGGATTTCGGGGGGCCGATGTCGGCCACGAGGACGGTGATGTTGTCCCGTCCCCCGCGATCGAGCGCCAGCCCGAGGAGCCGGTCGCACATCGTCGTGGAGGCGACGCGGGCCTGCAGCTCGAGGGCGAGATCGTCGTCCGACAGCTCTTTGGTCAAGCCGTCCGAACAAAGCAGCAGCCGGTCCCCCGGGCGGAGCGGGACGTGGAAGAGGGCTGCCTCGACGAACTCGTCGTAGGTGCTGAGGCAGTTCGAGAGGACATGCTGGAAGCGGGCGACCTCCTCGGGCTCGCCTCCCATGGCGATCATCCGCTGGGCGAGCGTCTGGTCCTCCGTGATCCGCATCAGGGTCTCGCCGCGGAGCAGATAGGCGCGGCAGTCGCCGATGTGCGAGACCACGAGGTCATGGCCGAGGATGTAGGCAACAGTCAGGGTGGTCCCCATCCCGGAGAGCCGCGTGTCGATCGCGCTCTGGGTCCGGAGGGCCCGCTGGAACTCGGTGACGTACGCCTGAACGCGCTCCCGGACCTGCTGCGTGTCGAAGTTCTTGAGCCGCATCACCCAGCTCGCCGCGCGGGCGGTCAGCTCCCAGGCGGTCTGGATCACGACCCGGCTGGCGAACTCGCCGAATGCCGCCCCTCCCATCCCGTCGGCGACCATCAGCAGGTAGGCGAGATCCTCGGCCGCGTAGGAGGGATCGAGCGCCACGTCCGCCAGAAGGACATCCTGCGACCGCCTGCGGCGGATGACCGCGTGATGGTCCTGGTTCTCGGAGCGTTTGTGCCCGGCGTGCGTCCGGGCTCCGACGGTCACGGGGAAGGTGCCGCCATCGGGGGAGAAGAACCCCATCGCGGCCAGATCGGGAATGGGGATCTCGGCCGTATCCTCATCTTCGATCGGCATGCTCATCTCCACAGCTCGCCCGGCCCATCGTCAGGACCCGGTCCGGATCCCCACGATCGTACTGCAGTCCCGCTCCGCAGCGACGTGGATTCTCGCTCCGCGCCTGCAGCCGACCACCTTCAGGGGCGGCCGAAATGTCGCCGACGCGCCGTGGACGCTTTCCACAGCCGCGACATGCCCGCGCGACAGCCTCAGGCCCCGAGGAATGGTTCTCGAACAGATCGCAAGTGCATTATTACCATGCAATTGCAACGATTTACTTCAACTTTTTCACAGATGCTTAATTACAGAATCGTTATCTGATACAAGGTCTCAGTCTCGCGTACTGGCGATTGTTTCATCACTTCGGTGAAAAAATGGGCTATCCAGTGAGCTGTCGGTCCAAGCTGTCTCGGGCAAGTCGGGTCGGTTTTACGCTGATCGAACTGCTGGTGGTGATCGCCATCATCGCCGTTCTGGTGGCGATTCTGCTTCCCGCCGTTCAGCAGGCGCGGGAGGCGGCCCGCCGGACGCAGTGCCTCAACAACCTCAAGCAGTTCGGCCTCGCCAGCCACAACTACCTCAGCACCTACACCGTCTTCCCCCCGTCCGGATGCGTCGCGGGGACTTCGGTCTCGCAGCCGTGGTCCGGGCAGGCGTTCCTGCTCCCCTACATCGACGGGGGGAACATTTACTCCCGGATCGATTTTTCGCTTGGCTACCACCACGCCGTGAACAAGGCGACCTTCCCGCCGAACGGCCCCGCCACGATGCGGATCCCGGTCCTGCTCTGTCCCAGCGACACCAATGACCGGAGCCGGCTCGACGCGATGGGGGTCCCCGAGCACTACCCTCTCTGCTACGGGCTCAATATGGGGGTCTACGAGATCTTCAATCCGGTCACGAACACCGACGGCAAGGCGGCCTTCGGCCCCAACGCCCGGCTCAATCCGGGGAGCTACACCGACGGGATGAGCAATGTCCTCGCTCTCGCCGAGGTCAAGGCGTTCACCCCGCGGTTCCACGATGTCACCGCGTCTCCGTCGACGCCCCCTGCGGCTCCCGGCGATGTCTCCACCGGCTACACCTCCGGCGGAGCGTGGTCCGCCACGAACGGGCACACCGAGTGGGTCTGCGGGCGGGCGATCCACAACGGGTTCACCACGACCTTCGCGCCGAACACCGTCGTGCCGCATGTGAACGGGGGCATCACCTATGACATCGACATCTCGAGCCACCGCGAAGGGGCTCATGCCACGAACGTGACCTACGCCGTCATCACGTCGCGGAGCTACCACGAAGGGCTCGTGAACATCGCCCTGATGGATGGCTCGACCCGCTCGGTCAGCGAGAACATCGCGCTGCCGGTCTGGCGGAACCTCGGCGGCCGGGCCGACGGGATCAAGCTCGACGAATTCTGAGCCCGCCGCGGACGGCGATGGAACGGACCCGTGATGGAACAGGCAGCAACCATTGCGAAAAGCGTCCGGCTGTCTGCTACGTGGCGGAGACAGCAGCGGCGACCGGCACGGGGCTGGGGGGATTGAGAGCCCCCTTGATCGTCGTCAGCACGGTCTCGAGCGCCTTGGCGAACGGTCCCGGCAGCATGGCTCCGGACGCCTGGCGGTGTCCACCCCCTCCGAACTGCTCGGCGATCTTGGCCACGTCGAGTTCGGTCCGGCTCCGGAAGCTGCACTTGAACTGCCCCGACTGCTGCTCGACGAGAATGAACGCGCACTGCGTCCGGTCGATCGTCAGGCAGTCGTTGACGAGGTCTTCCGTGTCGGAAGGGTGCGAACCGGTCTCCTCGAAATCCTTCCGCATCACGAAGGTGTAGGCGAGCCGCCCCTCCGCCTCGACCGTCACGCGGCTCAGGACCCGCCCATGCAGCTTGAGCCGGGCAAGCGACGATTTTTCGTAGAGCTCGCGGTACAAGGCCGCAGGCTGGACCCCGAGGTCGATCAGGTGGGCCGCGGTCTTGAGCGTCCGGGCGTCTGAGTTCGGGAACCGGAACCAGCCGGTGTCGGTGGCGATCGCGGCGAAGAGCGCCGAGGCCTGCTCGACCGTCGGCGTCGCACCGAGTTCCCTGGCGAACTCCGTGACCAGGACCCCGGTCGCCGAAGCGGTCGTGTCCTTGAACTCCGTCGCACCGAGGTTGTCGGAGCTGACGTGGTGATCGACCACGACCTTCTTGGCGGTAGTCTTCTCGAGGACCTTGCGAAGGTCGTGGAGCTGCCCCCAGGCACTCGTGTCGAGGATCATGTGGACGTCGGTCTCACACGCCTGCTCGACCGTCACCCCTTCGCCGAGCTTCTGGATCCGCTTGTCGGGATCGAGGAACGCCAGGTGATCCGGCGTCGCCGAGGGATTGATGATCCGGACCGTCTTTCCGAGCGACTCGAGGACCCCCGCCATGCCGATCTCCGAGCCGAGCGCGTCGGCGTCGGGACGGATGTGGCTCGTCAGCACGAACCGCTCGTTCGCGCGGACGATCTCCGCAAGGGGCTTCCAGTCGATCGGCATGAAATCAGGTCCTTGTCAGCGTTTCAGATGTTTCCCCAGTGTTTCGCACAGGGCGGGGGACCGCAAGGCGACCACGCCCGGTCTTGGCGTTTTCGTCGCCCCCGCAACGGGCTGTGTCCCCGGGAGAGGCCGGCACCGAATCCTCCGGCGGGGTTTCCGGGTAGAATCCCCGTGAACCCGATCTCCCGACCGCGGTCTCGCATCACCCGCGGTCCCTCCCCGATTCAGGTTGCCATGTTGTTCCGGATGTCTGGTTTTGCCGCGGTTCTCTCCCTCCTGTGCGGGAGCCTCGCGCTCGCCGGAGAGTCGGCGACGGTCTCCCCCCCCTCCCCTGAGCGGGGCTGGGAACTGCTCCGGAACCGGGCCTACCTTCCGCCGGACTTCGACCAGGGGGTGTACGACGACCTCTGGACCGTCTGGTCGAGCCAGGAGCGGAAAGACGCCGCAAAGCTTCCCGTCGCCGAGCGCCGTAAGGTGATCGCGGACCACTACGGTCTGACGCTCGATCCGGACACTCCGGACGGCGAGTTCCGGTTGCTGGGGTACGTCGCGACCCCGAACGGGTGGGCAATGAACTGCCTCGCCTGCCACGGGGGTGTCCTCGACGGCCGACCGATGGCGGGCCTGGGAAACAACCGGACGGCGCTCCAGTCCCTGACAGAAGATGTCCGGAAGGTGAAGCTGTTCAAGTTCCAGAAGCTGAGCCATCTCGACCTGGCGATCGTCAAGCTGCCGCTCAACGTCACCAACGGGACCACGAACTCGGTGATCTTCGGCGTCGTGCTGGGGGCGATCCGCAATCCGGACATGAGCGTCGACAAGACCCGACCGATCCCGGCGCTGCTGCACCACGACATGGATGCCCCACCCTGGTGGCGGCTCCCGAAGAAGTCGCGGCTCTACGCTGACGGGTTCGCTCCCAAGAACCACCGGACCATCATGCAGTTCATGATGATCCCGCAGAACAACCGGGAGATCTTCACCGGCTGGGAAGACGACTTCCGGCACATCCTGGCCTGGATGGAGTCGGTGAAACCGCCGAAGTATCCCGGCTCGATCGACGGGGAACTCGCCGCGCGGGGCCGGCTGGTGTTCGAGCAGCGGTGCGCCGACTGCCATGGGACCTACGGCGAAGGGGGCCGCTATCCGGAGAAGGTCGTTCCGCTCGACGTCGTGAAGACCGACTCGGCCCGACTGAAGTCGCTGTCGCGCGAGCACCGGGAGTGGATGAAGCTGGGGTGGATGAGCCACTTCGGCGAAGACCGGGTCGACACCGATCCGGACGGCTACGTCGCTCCCCCGCTCGACGGGATCTGGGCCACTGCCCCCTACTTTCACAACGGTTCTGTGCCGAAGCTCGAACAGGTCCTCGACAGCACCTCCCGGCCGAAGGTCTGGCGGCAGGTCCCGAAGTCGTACGACTACGACCACCTCGGGCTCCGGACCGAGGTGGTCGAGGCCGTTCCCACCGGTCTCGGCGATCAGGAGAAGCGGTGGTACTTCGACACGAGCCTGTTCGGAAAGTCGAACAGCGGGCATCCGTTCGGGGATGACCTGACCCCGGCCGACCGTAAGGCGGTCCTCGAGTACCTCAAAGGGCTGTAGAGCCGGTCAGCCAGGGGACGAAGCGTTCCCCTGCGCGGCGAGCGCCGCCTTCCGCTCGGCGGTCTCTTCCGCGGCGCTGCGGCGGATATACGTCGGCACGAGAGCAAAGGGATCGACGGTCCGTCCCCGCGCGAACTCGATCGCCCCCAGGAGCGCGACCGCCGAGCCCCGGGGCGTGCCGAGCTCGGCCGGCAGACATCGCTCCGGAGGGAGCCGCTTGGTTCCGGGGCCGAGGAACACCTCATCCGTACCCGCTCGCCGGAGGACCTCCGCTTCCTCAAGGATCTCGATGGGGGATTCCGGGACGAACTCGACCGGTCCCTGTCGCCGGTACGGGGCCGCGAACAGTGCCCCGCGCTGTGCGTCCTCGACGATCCAGACCCGCCCGAGATCGGCCGGCGCATTTGCCGCAAGGGCCGCAAACGTGTCGACCGCAACGAGCGGCGCGCCGGTTGTGTAACTGAAGGTCTTTCCGAAGACGACTCCCACCCGCAGCCCGGTAAAGCTGCCGGGGCCGACGCTCACCGCCACGAGACCGACATCCCGCGGGCTCGCTCCGTGAGCGCGAAGGAGCGCCTGAATCTCCGCAACGAGCGTCCTCGCGTGCCTCCGGCCGGTCGCCGCCAGGCTCCGTTCTTCGAGCACGGTCTCCCCACGCACGAGGCCGATGCTCCCCGCCTGTCCGGAAGTGTCGACACCGAGCGTCAGAAGATCAGGAATCATCGCGGAGGGGGGAGAGAGGCAGCAGTGGGAACAGGGTCGGCGGGAATGCCCCTCGCCACATTACTGCATCGCCTCAATGTCTGCAGCTTGCCTCACTCGCCTCGCTCCCGCGGCCTCGTTCGGATCGCGAGAGACCAATGTAAAGTTGTCCGTCCTGTCCCCTCGCCATTGTCGATCTTGCAACCACGGATCCATTCCGTGAGTCGAGGCGGCGAGCCTCCGCCGTCGCGGTCCGGAATTCAGGGAGCGCGGGAATGGAAGTTGAACCGCAGCGGATGCCGCCACGGAACAGGGAGGGAGAAGGTCCGTCCCGACAGGCGGCAGGCGACACATATCGGAAAGGCTGAGAGATGAAGCCGGTCAGGATGACGGCGGCCGCAGCGGTGCTGGCGGCAGGACTGATGGAGGGATGGGCCCAAGCGGATCATCACCATCACGGCGGCGGGCCGCACTACCATCACCATCACGGGCCCGGCCCCTACTTCGGCGCCTGGTCCTATGCCCCGCCCCCCCCGCCGATCTATCCCGGCTATGTCGTGGCGGCTCCTCCCCCGGCCTACATCGCGCCTGTGCCGGTCGCCGCGCCGGTGTATGCGCCCCCTCCGGTGGTCGTCGCTCCGGTTCCGGCCTATCCGGTCGTCGCCTACCCGCCGCCGGTCTATCCCCGCAGCAGCCTGTCGCTGTTCGGCCGCGGGTTCGGGGTCAGCATCTCGAACTGACCCGCCGCGAGTCTTGAAGCCAGTCGTCCTGTCCGGTGGTCGTTGCCGCCCGCGCTCAGTCGCGGAGGACCGCCGCGACCGGGGCGAGGCTCGACTTCGTCGCGGGGACGAGCGGGACCAGCTCCGCCAGTGCGTCGACGATCTTGTCGGCGGTCATCCGGTCCGCCTCGGCGTGGAAGTTTGTCATGATCCGGTGCCGCAGCACCGGCTTCGCCACGGCGCGGACATGCGCCGGCGTCACATGGCCGTCACCGAGCAGCGCCGCGCGGGCCTTGGCGGCGAGCACGAGGTACTGACTCGCCCGCGGGCCGGCTCCCCAGCGGACATACTTCCGGATGATCTCCGGCGCTTCGGGCGCCTCCCGCCGGGTCCACCGCGCCAGGGCCAGCGCATACCGGATCACATGCTCGGCGACCGGGATCTGCCGGACCACCCCCTGGAGTGCGATGAGCTCTTCGCCAGAGAGGACCTGCGCGATGTCGACGGCGCGGGTCGCAGTCGTCTGGCAGACGATCGCGTACTCCTCCTCCTCGGAGGGATAGTCGACGAACACCTGCAGCATGAACCGGTCGAGCTGGGCCTCGGGAAGGGGATAGGTCCCTTCCTGCTCGATCGGGTTCTGCGTCGCGAGGACGAAGAACGGCGTCGGGAGTGGATGCCGCTCGCCGCTGATCGTCACCTGATGCTCCTGCATCGCCTCGAGGAGCGCCGCCTGGGTCTTGGGAGGGGTGCGGTTGATCTCGTCGGCCAGGACGACGTTTGCGAAGACCGGCCCCTTCAGGAACTTGAGGGTCCGGCTGCCGGTCCCCTTGTCCTCCTGGATGACGTCGGTCCCCGTGATGTCGGCCGGCATCAGGTCGGGGGTGAACTGGATCCGCTGGAACGTCAGCCCCAGCGTCTCCGCCAGCGAGCGGACCATCAGCGTCTTGGCGAGACCTGGCACCCCGACCAGGAGGCAATGCCCCCCGGCGAGAAGGGAAATCAGCAGATCGTCGACGACCCCCGCCTGCCCGACGATCGTCTGCTGGAGCTGCTGGCGGATCCGGGCGGTGGCGTCGTGGACCCGGCGAAGGTCCTCGACGGTGGCCCCCGAGTCCCCTGAACCTGGGAATTGGTCCGATTTCATTGAGAATTTCCTCGCCCCGGCGGGCATTGGAACGAACACCGCAACGGAAATTCCGGTGAATTCGTCGAGTATGGTCGTAGTGAAATCATCCGCCAAGCGACGGGCCTGTCGATCCCCAACTTCTGGCGGAGTAAGAATTTCCGGTGGATTTTCCAGTCGCCACTTGCCTCAGTTTGATTCGTGACCCTAACATTTAAGGAAGTCGGAGCGCGGAGGTACCTGGAGCGCGTTCGACCGGGAGAAATCAGTGCTTGAATATGACTTTGACAAGAGCGTGGGCTATTGGATCTGTCTGACAAGCCAGGCCATGCGTCGCGTGCTCAACGAACGGCTCACCGAAGGGGGGATCACCCTCCGGCAGTGGGAAGTTCTGGCCGAACTCGCCATCTTCCCAGAACTCTCACAGTGCCAGCTCGCCGACCGGATGGGGATCGAACCCCCGACGCTCGCCGGCGTCATCAACCGCATGGAGCGGGATGGCTGGCTGGAGCGCCGCCCGCACGCCGACGACCGTCGTCGTCGCCGCCTCGTCCCGACCGCCAAGGCGGAAGGGATCTGGCAGGAGACCTCCCGCTGGTGCCACGAGATCCGTGAGCAGGCGGTGAAGGGCCTGACCGAGGGAGACCTCCTCGAGCTCAAGCGGATCTGCGAGCAGATCCGCGAGAACCTCGGCGGGGACGAGCCCGCCCCGTGCGACGATTCCCCTTGCCAGCAGTCGACCGAGATCGTGGCCGGGTCCCGGGTCGAACTCGAGCCGGCCGTCGCCGCGGCCGCTGCGGAGTAATCCGCACCGGCCCGCCGCAAATTCCTGTGTCTCACCAGCCGAGCCTTTTCCGCCATTCGCCGCGGGAGAGGCTCGCGTCGCTTCCCCTCCCGGCGCTGCGCTGATAAAGCGCACCTCTCGCGGCTCCTGTCCACCCGGAGTACGCGGGAGACGTGCGTTGGCGGGGTGGACGGCGACCGAAGTTTCCCATGAGCGATCATTCTCTCCACCAGTTCCAGTTCGAGAACGGCCTCGTGCTGCTCGTGGAGGAGATGCCCGACGTCCAGTCGGCCGCCCTCAATCTGCTGGTCCCCGCCGGCTCGCTGTATGAGGAAGAGGGGCTCAATGGGACTGCGGCGGCCCTGTGCGACTTGATGACCCGCGGCGCGGGGGGCCGCAGCAGCCGCGAGCTGGCGGGGGTCCTCGACTACCTCGGAGTCCAGCGGGACGAGCAGGTCGGCTGGAACTTCCTGTCGTTCTCGGCCGCGACCCTCTCCGATCTCATCGGCCCGACCCTCGAGGTCTATTCAGACATCCTCCGCCGGCCGCTCTTGAGCGAAGAGGACTTCGAACCGGTTCTGGCGGGCCTCGAGCAGGGGCTGATCGCGATCGAGGACGACCCCCAGCGGAAGGTTCTCATCGAACTGCGGCGGCGGTGCTATGACGCTCCGTGGAACCGGCCGACTGACGGAACCGCGGAAGACCTCCCCCGGATCACGATGGACGCTGTCCGCCGGCACTACGCCCGCTGCTTCCGCCCGAACGGGACGATTCTGAGCCTCGCGGGGAACGTGAAGGCGACTGAAATCCGCGACCTGGTCGGACGGCTCTTCGGCGACTGGCAGATGGTGAAGGAGACGGCCGTCGCCCGGACTCCCGTGACGGCCACCTATGAACACATTCCACACGAGTCGACGCAGACCCACATCGGGATCGCCACGCAGGGAATCGCCTACGGCCATCCCGACTACTACGCCGCCTGGGCGGTCGTCAGCGTCCTCAGCGGGGGGAGCAGTTCGCGACTCTTCACCGAAGTCCGCGAGAACCGCGGGCTCTGCTACTCGATCTATGCCACGCTCCATACGTTGCTGACGGAAGGACGGGTCCTCGCCTACGCTGGGACGACGGCCGAGCGGGCCCAGGAGACGCTCGACGTCACGCTCCAGGAGATGCGCCGCGTCGCCGAGGGAATCGCGCCGGACGAGCTGGAGCGGTGCAAGACCCGCGCGAAGAGCGCGCTGATCATGCAGCAGGAATCGACGATGTCCCGGGCTTCATCGCTCGGCCGGGACTGGTTCTACCTTGGCCGGGTCAACACGCTGGCGGAGATCCGCCGGAAGATCGACGAGCTGACGGTCGAGCGGCTCCTCGACTACGCCGCCCGCTTCCCGATGGACAAGTTCCTCGTCCTGACAGTCGGCCCGGAACCGCTCGAAGTCCGATAGCCGCTGCGAAGCGTCCGGTCATCTGTCCGAGTCCTCCGTGAGCACTGTGGCAATGACATCCATGTGATTCGCTTCTCTCAGGGAGACCCGCCATGCAGGCTCACGGCCTCACGCCGATCCTCAACGTCAGCGACCTTCCCGCCAGCTTCGCGTGGTTCGAGAAGTTCGGCTGGAAGAAGCTGTGGGACTGGCGGTCGACGCCGGAGGCTCCGCTGACGTTCGGGGCGGTCGGGTCGGGGGTTTGCGAAGTCTTTCTGTGCCTCGACCGGCAGGGGGGCCGGGGACGTGCGGGGTATGACGGCCAGGGGGTCTGGATGTCGGTGTGGGTCACGGACGTCGACGCCGAGTTCGCGAACTGCCAGGCGCACGGGATCGAGGTCGCGATGCCGCCGCAGAACGAACCGTGGGGAGTCCGGGAGATGCACGTCCGACATCCGGACGGTCACATGTTCCGGGTCAGCACCGGGATTCCGTGCGACGAAAGTTCGAAGGCAGAAGCATCGCAGTAGCCTGGAGCAGGGGCCCCATGTCGATCGACGCACTCTGGCATCTGTCACCGATCCCAGGCGGCTTTACGATGCAGCGTCCCGGCGGGCCGATTGCCCACACCATTCTGTGGGAGGAGGTCCAGGAGATCCGGACCTATAAAGTCGACCTCTTCGCGTACGACGGGATCTGCCTCGCCTTTCAGACGCCGGCGGGGTGGCACGAGATCGAAGAGAGCGACGCCGGATTCATGGAAGTCGCCAAACGGATGGAGGCGGCGTTCCTCGAAATCCCCAGGAACTGGTCTAGCGCCGTGACGGTCCCCGCATTCGAGCCGTGCGAGGCGGTGCTCTATCGCCGCGGTTAACCGAACGTCTTCCCCACGAGACCAGCCAGCCCTGCTACGGCTTCCGCTTGTACGTCTCGAACCGCAGCGGAGCATCCGACCGCGGGTCGACGACCCGCAGCGTCATGTTGCCGTCGAGCAGGTCGGTCAGCAGCGTCCCGCAGACCTCGCCGCGCCATCCCTGCAGCAGACGCGGCAGCTGATTCGAGCCCCGGTGGTGGATGTGCCAGTGGACGAGGTTCTCGACGTCCGCCGCGTTCCCGACAAGCGACATCGAGACGCTCATCTCCGCACAGCGGTTCGAGAGGGCGAGGCTCAGGAGCCGCGACAGTGCGTCGTCGGAGGCGGGATACGAACGGGCCCGGTCCGGCTTCGGGAGGTCTTCTTCGGGGAGGTCGAGCGCCGACTGGACTGCGTTCAGGAGGTCGGTCCCGAACCGCTGGTAGTCCTTCCGCTGCATCCCGCGGGTCATGTTGAGCTCGTGAAGAGTCGCCGGCTGCCGCTTGGCGACTTCCATCAGCATGTCGTCGCGGAACACGGTCCGCGGGGGCCGGTCGAGCTTCTGAGCCGTGGTGAGCCGCCACTCATGCAGGGCGCGGGCGACCGCCTGATCGCGCGGCCGCATCCCCTGCACTCCCGGGAGCCGACGCCACCCTTCCCGATCCTGCTCGCGGGTCAGGTCGTCGGTCATCCGGTCAAACTCGGCCTGCGCCCAGTCCATCCGGTCCTGCTTCTTGAGCGAAGCGGTCTGCCGCTTCCAGATCTCGAGCAGGAACGAAACGTCCTCGACCGCGTAATCGACCTGCCGGGTCGTCAGCGGACGGTGTTCCCAGTTGGAGCGGGTCTCCTGCCCGTGCGTCTTCTGCCCCATCACCTTGGTGACGAGGTTCTTGTACGAAACGGGAAAGCCCCGGCTGAGCAGCCCTTCGGCAACCTGCACGTCGACGAACCGGCCCGGCGCGCGGCCGGCATACCGCAGGCAGAACCGGACCTCTTCACGCCCCCCGTGGGCGACGATGATCGTCTCGTCGTCCGCCATGATGTCCCACCAGGCGGTGAGGTCTTCGACCTCGAACGGGTCGACGAGGCAGGATTCGTCCGGCAGCGCGAACTGGAGCAGGCAGAGCTTCGGCTGGAAGTAGAACTCGGAGACGAACTCCGTATCGAACCCGACGATCCCTGCTTCCCGGATCCGGGTGCAGAACTCGTCAAATTCGGACTGCTCGGTAATGAGCCGCGATCGCATGGAGGCCAATCAGAATTCGGGATGAGCCCGACGTGGACGGTGTGTTCCGCCACTGTACCGGGATCGAGCGAGCATTCTCAAGCACCGATCGGCCTTAACAGCGCTGTAAATCCCGATCCGGGCATCGGTTCGGACGCCGTCACTTCCCCGCCAGGATCTTCCCCAGGATGTCGGCTGCGAGACTGCCGTCCTTCGAGGAGAGGTAGGAGCGGATCACCTGCACGAACTTGATGACGTGCTCCTTCTTGAGCCCCAGCTTCTTGAAGATCGCCGCGATCGCGACCAGCCGGCCGATGACCGCCGCCTTGTCCTTGCTCATCAGGCCGAGCCGGGAGACGATCGCCAGCAGGATCCCGGCGAGCCCGGCCCCCGCTTTCGGCTGACCGGTGGCTGCCCCCGCCTTCAGCATCTCGTCGAGCCCCGGGATGAGCCGCGAGATCTGCCGGAACTCCTCGGGAGGGAGCCGTTTCTCGGCCGCCCCGAGCAGGACCCCCGCCCCCGCCCGGGCCTGATCGGGGGTCACACCAAGCTGATCGACCAGCTGATTCACGAGTTCCATGGACCTGCCTCCCTCCGGCGGATCGAGCCTGCCCGCGGCTGCTGTTGTACCAGCCGCTCCGGGGCTCAGCCATTCTCCATTTCGATGCACATCGGGCTGCAGCAGGGGCCGTTCATGGGCTGCGTTCGGCCTGGCGACTTGAGCACATTCCCGGACGGTCCACCGGAATCTGTCACTTCCTCCGCCGCAGGGGGCGTCAGAGTCTGCCCCGCTTGCCGAGATCGTCTCATTCTCACGACTGGATCGTTCGGCGTGATGGTCGAGTCCGCTACCGTCGGCAACCGAGAAAAGGGGGGTGGAATCGGCCCTATCCGGCCGATCGACACGGGTGGCAGAATCGGACGTCGAACCAGCCCAGGCGGCGCTGCAGGAGGCAGACGGTTCGACGACTCAGGATCTCCGCGGTCCGCCGCGGCGCAGGGAGGGGAGCTGGCATGTCGGAACAGGACAATCTCGAGAATCCGCGTCGTCGTCTGGGGCGGGGGCTGTCCGCTCTGCTGGGTGGGGGCGCGCCGGGGCACGAAGAGATCGTCGCGGAAGACCACTCGGAACTCCGCAACATCGCGATCGAGCAGATCACCCGGAACCCGTTCCAGCCCCGCAAGGACTTCGACCCCGAGGCGCTCAACGAGCTCGCCGACAGCGTCAAGGAGCACGGCGTGCTCCAGCCGATCCTCGTCCGATCGGTCGACCAGGGTTTTCAGCTGATCGCCGGGGAGCGGCGGTGGCTCGCGTCCCAGAAGGCGGGACTGACCTCGATCCCCTGCCGGGTCGTCGACGTCATCGACAAGACGGCATTCGAGTTCGCCCTCGAGGAGAACCTCAAGCGCCGCGACCTGCACGACATCGAGAAGGCGGAAGCGTTCCGCGAGTACATCTCGTTCTTCCAGTGCACGATCGAAGAACTCGCCAAGCAGCTCAGCATGAGCCGCTCGGCGGTCAGCAACATCCTGCGGCTCCTCGACCTGGCCGAGCCCTGCAAGCTCGCCCTTCGCTCGGGGAAGATCACCGCCGGTCACGCCCGGGCTCTCCTGGCCCTCGAGACCGCCGACCAGCTCGCCCTGTGCGGCCGGATCCAGGCCGAAAGCCTGAACGTCCGCCAGACCGAAGCCGCCGTCCGTGCGATCACGAAGCCGAAGCCCGCCGAAGAGCCGGCCGCCGCCGTCGAAGGGGGCGCTCCGGTCATCGAAGGTCAGACCGGCGAACAGCCGGCCGCTGGCGAGCCGGTCCTGACCGGCGAACCGCAGCCGATCGAAGGCCAGCCGGTCGCCGAAGGGGCTTCCGCTCCGGAAGCGGTCGAGCCGGGGGCGACGATCTCGTTCGCCGATCACCAGCAGGAACAAGGACACCGGACGCCGCACATCGACTCGGTCGAGCAGCAGCTCCGGGAGCTCCTGGGGGTCAAGGTCCAGATCAAGCTCAAGTCGGCCGAGACCGGCTTCGTCGTGATCCCGTTCGAATCGAACGACGACTTCGAGCGGATCCTCCGGACCGTCCGTCGCAATGCGGCCTGAGGCAGGATGCCGAAGGTGTTTGTCGGGCCACTCTGTCGCCGCGTCCCAGGGAAGGGATGCGGCGACATTTCTTTTTCAGGGACCTCCGGCGACGCCTGATCGCCGACGGGACGCCCCGGCCTCGCGGAGGGACCGGGAGCCGAGGGGGCGTCAGGCAAAAAGTCGTTCTATTTCGTTGCCTCGAATCAATTTCGGCCGATAGAATTCTGTGAGTCGATCGCCCGGTCGACTTCCCGCCCAGCCCTGTGCCCGGTTCCTCCTCGAACCGCTGTCGCAAGGTCGCCAGACCCACCTGAATCGCTGATGCTCCTTCGACCTGATTCCATCGGTCGCGTTTTCCTGTGGTGCGCGCTCGTTCTCTGCGCCGTCGGTCAGCCTTCGGTCTCCCGCGCGGCCCCCTCCGGTGAAGCGATCTACAAGCAGCAGTGCGCTTCGTGCCACGGCGGTGCGGGGGAAGGGGTCAAGGACAAGTACGCCAATCCTCTGATCGGCGACCGCTCGCTGGCGGAACTGGCCGAGTACATCTCGACCTCGATGCCCGAAGAGGCCCCCGGCACCTGCACGGGCGAGGACGCCCAGGCGGTTGCCCGCTTCGTCTTCGACTCGTTCTATTCGCCGATCGCCCAGGCCCGGAACCGCCCGGCGCGGATCGACCTCTCCCGCCTCACCGTCCGGCAGCATCGCCTCGTCGCCGCGGACCTCATCGGCAGCTTCCGGTGGAACGCCAAGATCGATGAGCGGACCGGCCTCAACGCCGAGTACTTCAAGAAGCGGGGCTTCAACAAGGAGAACCGCGTCCTCGAGCGGATCGACCCGCAGATCAACTTCGATTTCGAGGACAAGGCTCCGGCCGAAGGGGACATCGAGCCGCACGAGTTCTCGATCAAGTGGCACGGAACGATCACGCCTCCCGAAACCGGGACGTACGAGTTCGTCCTCCACACCGAGCATGCGACCCGGTTCTGGATCAACGACACGAAGACGCCGCTCGTCGACGCGTGGGTCAAGTCGGGGACCGACACCGAGTACCGCGAGTCGATGTTCCTGATCGGCGGCCGCCCGTATCCCGTGCGGGTCGAGTTCTCGAAGGCGAAGCAGGGGGTCAACGACTCCGACAAAGAGAAGGACAAGAAGCCGAAGTCGATGCCCGCCACGATGCGGCTCCTCTGGAAGCGGCCCGGGATGCCGGTCGAACCAGTCGCCGCCCGGTTCCTCAGCCCCGGCAACGCCCCCGAGAGCTTCATTCTCAGCGTCCCGTTTCCACCAGACGACCGGAGCGTCGGCTACGAACGCGCGGCGTCGGTCTCGCGAGAATGGGATCAGGCGACCACCGAAGCGGCGATCGAAGTCGCCAACTACATCGTCGATCACCTCAACGAGTTCACGGCGACCAAGAAGGACTCCGGAGACCGGGACGCCAAGTGCCGCGAGTTCTGCGCAAAGTTCGCCGAGCGGGCCTTCCGCCGTCCCCTCAGTGAAGACGAACGAAAACTCTACGTCGATCAGATCTACGGCGAAGCGGGCAACACCGAACTCGGTGTCCGCCGCGCGGTCCTGCTGACGATGAAGTCCCCCCGGTTCCTGTTCCGCGAGGTCGAGCTCGCCAACGACCCGTGGGACACCGCTTCAAAACTCTCGTTCGCCCTGTGGGACTCGATCCCCGACCGCGAACTGCGGGACGCCGTCGCCCAAGGCAAATTCACCAAGCGCGAGCAGGTCGAGAAGCAGGCGGAGCGGATGGCCCGCGATCCCCGCACGACCGCCAAGCTCGACGAGTTCTTCCTCCGCTGGCTCAAGGTCGAACAGCATCCCGACCTGACGAAGGACCTCAAGAAGTATGACGGGTTCGACGCCCAACTGGCGAGCGACCTCCGCTCCTCGCTCGAGCTCTCGCTGGACGAGTTCCTGCGGAGCGACAGCACCGACCTGCGGCAGCTGCTCCTTGCCAAGGAGATCTACGTCAACGGCCGGATGGGGAGGTTCTACGGCGTCGATCGCCCCGCGGACGCTGGCTTCGAGAAGGCGATCCTCTCGGCGGACGACAACGCCGGGATCCTGACCCACCCCTACCTGATGGCCTCGTTCGCCTACACCGGGACCAGCTCTCCGATCCACCGCGGGGTGTTCGTCGCCCGGAGTGTTCTCGGCCGCTCGCTCAGACCACCCCCGGAAGCGGTCGCGCCGCTGGCTCCCGACCTCCACGCCGGCCTGACGACGCGGGAGCGGGTGGTCCTTCAGACCAGCCCGCAGGTATGTCAGACCTGTCACAACATGATCAACCCGCTCGGCTTCTCGTTCGAACATTTCGATGCCGTCGGCCGGTATCGGACCGAGGAGAACGGAAAGCCGATCGATGCCCAGGGGACCTACCGGGCCCGCTCCGGGGAAGCGATTCCCCTGGTCGGTGCGAGCGGGATCGCCCGGTTCCTGGCGGAGAGCGACGAAGTCCACACCGCCTTCGTCGACCAGTTGTTCCAGTACGCCGTCAAGCAGCCGATCCGGGCCTACGGCTCGGAAACCCGCACGGACCTCAAGAAGCGGTTCGTCGAACATCAGTTCAGCGTGCGAAAGCTCCTGACGGATGTGGCGGTTGTGGCGGCGACGGCCAAGCAGGACTGACGGTCCAGAGTGGGGGTGGAAACGTGTCGCGGGGAACCGCGACACGGAACGCCGCCCGGCAGTACAATCGAGAGAGTGACTAGGCCCGCAGCATGCGGACTGACCGAAGGGAACGAGACCGATGCGAACGACACGGCGAGACTTCCTCCGCGACCTGGGACTGAGCGCCGCCGCGCTGCCGTTCGTTCTCAATCTGCCGAGCCTCGGCTTCGCCAATCAGTCGCAGCGGAAGCAGCGGCTGATCGTCATGTTCAGCCCCAACGGGATCGTCCCCAAGACCTTCTGGCCCGACGAAGAAGGGGAAGCCTTCACTCTCAAAGAGAGCCTCAGCCCCCTCGAACCGCTGAAGAGCCGGACCCTCGTCCTCAAGGGGGTTTGCGACAAGGTTCGCGGCGACGGCGACAACCACATGCGGGGGATCGGCTGCCTCCTCACCGGCACCGAGCTGTTCCCGGGCAACATCCAGGGGGGCTCGGATACTCCCGCCGGCTGGTCGAGCGGGATCTCGATCGACCAGGAGATCAAGAACTATCTGCAGGCGAACGCCGCTACGCGGACCCGCTTCGGCTCGCTCGAGTTCGGTGTGATGGTCCCCGAGCGGGCCGACACCTGGACCCGCATGAGCTACTCCGGCGCCAACAAGCCGATCGCGCCGATCGACGACCCGTACCAGATGTTCAACAAGCTCTACGGGCGCCTCAAGGACCAGGAGAGCCTCCGCAGCGTCCTCGACAACCTCCAGGCGGACCTCAAGAAGCTCCAGCCGCGGCTCAGCGCCGAGGACCGCCGCCTCCTCGAAGAACAGACAACCTTCGTCCGCCAGTTCGAGCAGGAACTGCAGTCGACTCCGGACCTCGTCGGCCACGCCGTGCCGCAGCTCGAGCCGGGAGTCGAAGAGCAGAACGACAACATGCCCAAGCTGACGAAAATGCAGATTGACCTGATGGTCAACAGCTTCGCGTCGGACTTCGCACGGGTCGCCACCTTCCAGATCACGAACTCGGTGGGTGGTGCTCGGATGAAGTGGCTCGGCGTCGACGAAGGGCACCACGAGCTCTCGCACGAGCCCGACAGCAATGACGCCGCCCAGGAGAAGCTGACCAAGATCAACAAGTGGTACTGCGAGCAGTTCGCCTACCTCGCCCAGCGGCTGTCAGAAACGCCCGAACCGGGGGGCGGCGGCAGTCTGCTCGACAACACGCTTCTCGTCTGGACCAACGAGCTCGGGCAGGGGAACTCCCACACGCTCGACAACATCCCGTTCGTCTTGGTCGGCGGCGGGCTCGACTTCAAGATGGGGCGCTCGCTCCAGTTCAAGAAGACGCCCCACAACCGCCTCCTGATGTCGCTGGCCCACGGCTTCGGCCACCGCATCGACAAGTTCGGCAACCCCGATTTCTGCGGCCAAGGCCCCCTCTCCGAACTCACCTGACCCAGCGTTCCGCTGGACCGGGTGGCTGTGGGGCGACGGGTTTCGCAAGGAGCGCTTGGCCGGCGGGGACGGTTTCTCCGCGCCGGTCCTATTGGATCTCTATTGCCGGCTTCGCACGCGGATGTTTTAGAGACCGTCCGCTCGAACCCACTTGCGAACATTGATTCGTTGCTCCCCATCACCTCATTCCGGGGCCTCTTACCTCGCGAAACGGCCTGATTTGGCTTGTCGGAAGGGGCGACGCCGCATCGTTTTGCAGCACCCTCGTGCCACATCGCACACCGGGAAAACTTCTGGGGCTTTCGTGATGGGCTCACACGAGGGAATCCGGTTTTACCCTTGGGACGCCCTCGACATCTGATCGTGGCTTTGCGGTAATCCGAGAGTCTTGCGGGCCAGGACTCTCGAATTTCAGCGATCAGATGTCGGGGCAGTCCCCTTTGTCTTTGTTTCGCGCCGGCCCGAGGCTGCGGAGAACTTGATGCGATGTTGTGATGGAGCGAGTGGTCTGCGGCGTGGATTTACGCTGATTGAGCTTCTGGTCGTGATCGCCATCATCGCCGTTCTCCTCGCGATCCTGCTGCCGGCAGTCCAACGGGCCCGGGAAGTCGCCAACCTGAGCCGGTGCGGGAACAACCTCAAGCAGCTCGGAATAGCGCTGCACAACTACCATGAGGTCTTCGGATCCTTCCCCGTCGGAGCGCGGGTGCATCGCGGACAGGGTCCCTCCTGGATGCTGGGACTGCTTCCGTACATCGACCAGGGGGGGCTGTACGCGAAGTTCGACCTGGAAGGCCCGAACATCGGCAGCCCGCAGCTGAACACCACAAACGGCAATGCCGCCAACGGCCGGCTGATTCCCGTCTATCGCTGCCCCTCGAGCACGCTCCCCGAGATGCTCACCGTCGGAAGCTTTTCGATTCAGGCGGCGAGCTACGTCGGCATCTCCGGCGCGACCAGCGACCTGGGATTCCCCGCCCAGCAGGTCCGATCGTGCTGCATCATCAATGGGAACAACGGACAGATCTCCGCTGATGGCGTTCTTGTCCCCAACACCGTCATTCGAATCGCCGATCTGACGGACGGCGTCTCCAACGTGATGATCGTCGGCGAGTCGTCCGGATTCGTTCGTGATGCGGCGGGAGTCTTGAACAAGCGCGTGGATGGATCGAACAATCTCGGGTGGTTCATGGGAACGGACTCCTCCGGCGTCCCCCCCAACTACGCGAGCACCGTCGCGGCCGGGATGCCGACTTCGGCCTTCAATATCACCACGATCCGGTATGTCCCGAATGCTGGTTTCAGCCAGCCGGGAATCCACGCAAACCGGGGGCCCAACAACCCACTCAGCTCAGCGCATGCGGGCGGTGTTCAAGCGGTGCTGGGAGACGGGGCGGTCCGGTTCCTGAGTGAGAATCTGGACCTCGTGACACTGAAACGGCTGGCGGCCCGGGCGGACGGGGCTGCCGTGGGCGAATTCTGATTTCGGGCGAGGTCGCCGCGGTCGGCAAGGGTTGTCGACTCGCGGTGGCGATCGGGAAAGGACTCTACGATGAGACGGAACGGAGCGCGGATCTTCTCCTGCTGTGCGGCCCTGCTTGCGGCGATCGTCGCAACATACGTCGGTGCGGAAGAGCCGAAGAAGGACGGGACGTCGGCCTCGCCGATCGGGGCCCCTCCCCCCTGCGTCTGCCCTCTGTGGCCGATCGACGAAGTCCCCACCCCGTATGGAACGGAGTATCTGTACTACAGCGAGTGCTATCTGAGCGAGAGCTGCATGGGGGACTCGGAGCCGGCCTACCTGGAAGGAACTTTTCCGTGGCCGGTGTTCTGCCCCAGCGACGACTGCGTGGATGTGAACAATCTGAAACCGGGTGAAAAGATCCGGCTGGACCGGAAGCCCAAAGACTTTCAGGGCCTGAAAGACTTCGCGGCGGTCAACGACCGTTTCATCCGGCAGTTCCCGACTCCCGTGGCCCGGCGGCATGCCCGCGAACTGGCGCCGCTCAAACTCGAAGGAGAACCGGTTCGCTTCGTGTGGATCGACGTGAACCGGACGCGGCACTTCTTCGAGATCGTGCGGATCGAAGTCGCTGTCCCGTCCGAGGACAGCGAAGGGCGTGCGGAGACGCGAAGCCGGGAGATCCTGCTGGGCAAGGAGATCCAGGCACCACCGGAGGGGGTCACGCCGGTGGAAGTCCAGACTCCGACGCCAATCGACAAACTCGGAAAGCCGGTGGACAGCTCCCTGGCCTATCGCGGCAAGATCGCGAACCGGTCGGCCTTGTTTCTCTTCAAGGCTCCCTAGGCCGCACCAACGTCAGCCGAGAAAATGCTCGGGGCGGGTGCGGGGGCCCGCGCTCCTGGCGAACCGGACCCCGAGCCCCGGAAGCAGAACGGTTGGCCGCACCGGCACCCGCCCCCGCGGATCGCGGCAATCGGCATTCACGGCGGCAGAACCTTCCACCACGTCGAGGGAGCCGCCTCGAACGATTCTCGTGACTTCCGTAGTCGCCGACAGGATGACGGGAGACGTTTCCTTGTCGAATGGAGCGGCTCCCGACGTACTCGTCCACTCGGCGACGTTGCTGCCGAGGCCATAGACGGGGGGATTTCCGACATAATCCTCCGCGGGCTGACCGGCGGGCTCAAAACCCTTTTGCTCGCCCGAAGGGGGGCTCTCCCCCGCATCCCCTGAGGAAGCACGCCGGCCCCCGTCCGTGGCGGCAAATTCATACTCGAACTCTGTCGGCAGGCGCTTCCCGGAGCGCTCAGCCATATAGACCGCCGAATTCCACGGGAGGGTGATGGCGTGATCGAGCGTCGCCGGCCGCTGCCATCGGAGGTCAGCAGGAAGGCCACGATGAATCTGCTGATAGCTCCGGGCGGTCGCTTCATGGCGATCGAGGAAGAAGGCTCCGACCGACCGGGAATGCCGCGGTGCGATCGTCGAACCGACACGGCCGACGAGGAACTCCGGGCTTCCATCGAATCGGGTCATCTCCTCCGTCACGGAAGCCAATGGGACATGGATGGCGGGGAGCTGAATCGAACCGTCATCCATGAACCTCCACCTCACGTGGTTTTCCCGCCCAGGCAAGGTCTCCTCAGGGTACGGGACGCGCCGGAGGACTTCATGAAACCGCTGGCCTCCATCGAGGACCGCGACCACCAGGTAGTCCCCCGGACTCAACCGTAGCGTCGCAGGAGAGCGATCCTCGACCGGGAGGAGCTGATCCGGCATCGGTTCCCCGGTGACGCGGTTCAAGGGAACGACAAAGAGCTCCGCCCCCACGGGGTCCGTCTGGAGAACGACCCGGCGTTTTCCATCCTTCGGCTCCGGCAGGAAGGCCCGGGACAGCATCGCGGCCCCGCCCGCCGCCCCGAGGACGCCACCGATGATCGACGAGTATCGAAGAAAATCCCTCCGGCGGATTCGCTGACGGAGCCGGTCCGCACTCGTTGCGGGGCGTCCAGGAAGAGTGATGCCGTTCAGGAACCGCTCGAGATCCGCCGCCAGTTCGGCAGCACTGACGTAACGGTCGGCGGCAGACTTCTCGAGGGCGCGAAGACAGATCTGCTCGAGATCGGCGGGGACGCGGCCCGCCGGAGTGAACCGCGGTGGATCCTTGCTCTGGATCTGCGCGACAAGCTCCGCCCCGGTGCCGCCGAAAGGGCGGACGCCAGCCAGCATCTCGTAGAGCACGACGCCGAGCGAATAGATGTCCGTGGCGGCCGTGAGCGGTTCGCCCCGGCACTGCTCGGGGCTCATGTAGGGAATCGTGCCGAGGATCGACTGATCCTGTGAAATCGTCGACAGCAGCTCGGCGTCGCGGGCGAGGCCGAAGTCGCTGATCTTCGGTTCGCCCCCCTTCGTCAGGAGGACGTTCGCCGGCTTGAAGTCCCGGTGGATGATTTCCTGTTGGTGAATGCAGTCGAGCCCCAGCGCGAGGCGGTGCGCGATGCGGGCGGCCTCCTGCAGGTCCAGGGGGACGCCATCGCGGATCCGCAGCCGCGACTGCAGGCTACCCCCATCGACGTACTCGAAGACGAGGAAGTCGGTCCCCGGATTGTCGTCGAGCTCCAGGACGCGGACGACGTGGGGATGCTCGAGTTTCGCGGCGACCCGCGCCTCCCGGACGAACCGGTCTCGATCACTCAGCGGGGTTCCAGGTCGGAACTGCTTGAGGGCGACCGCCCGGCCCAGGAGCGTATCCCGGCCCTTCCAGACGACCCCGAACGTCCCTTCACCGAGCTTGGCTTCGATCTCGAACCGCCCCAGCCTCGCTACCGGCTGGAGCGGCACCGGAGGGGAGGCGTCGCAGGTCCCCCACTGGGACTCGATCTCCGGCTCGAGCGCCGGAAACCGGTCGGAATACTCCCGGAGAGAGGGGGCCTCGCCGCGACGCTGGCGGTAATCGACGTCGAGCGGGACGAGCTCGCTCAGGAGCGTCGCCGTGGGGACGTTCGTATCGTTCAGGAAGTCTTCGATGCGGGGACGGTTCCCCGACTTCCAGAGCTCTTCGAACTCGTCGCAGACGGAGTCGACCCGCTGCAGGACGGCGAGCGAAGCCCCGGCCCGATCTCCGGTCGGCTCGAAGGAATCATGGCTCTGAGTCATGGCTCAGCTCTTGGCTCCATACCTGCCGGATGATCTTGAGCTTCCGATGCACCGTCACCGGGGCGACTTTCAATCGCTCGGCGATCTCGGGGACGGTGTGGCCCTCTACCCTTAAGACCGCAATCTCCCGCTGCTTGACGTCATCGAGCAGCCCCAGGAGCCGGGCGTATTCCTCGCCGAACGCCGCAACATATTGCGGGTCCGGCTGTTGCGAAACCAGGGAATTGTAGAGAATTTCGGGGTTCTGCTCGAGGGAGATCTTCTGCCCCTCCCCCCCGCGCTTGGCGGCCGATTCCTTGCGGGCGTGGTCGATGCACTTCCGCTTGGCCATCGCGACCAGGAGCCACCAGACCTCGTCCAGGTTCTTGACGTCCCGGAAGCGGCCCGCCTTCCCCCCGTTCCAGATGCTGTGGAAGACGCTCGCCGCGACATCTTCCCCGTCGACGATTCCGGCCGAGGCTGCGCGGATGTGCCGTTCCGCCAAGGCGACGAGTTGCTCGAAGAACTTCGCCCACAGTTTTTGGATCGCGTCGGCTTCCCCCTCCCGCAGACCGCTGAGCCAGATCGAGATGGGGAATTCCGAAGTCATGCCTGCCAACAGTTGTCACGAAAGCGAACGCGGAAGAACCTGCATCTTAACGCCCCGGCGCCTTGCCTGTCGCCACGAAAACCGGCCGGATCGCCGGTGGAGCGCCGCCACTCCGGGATTTCCATGAGCTTCGGCGGCGGACTCCGGACGGGGGACGGCGATCGGCTCCCCAGGGGGGCACTCGCCCGTCGGTCGTCGTCGCCGGGTGGACGGAGCTCCCCAGCGCAACCAGGAAACCACCAACGTCCTCATTAAGAGCCGGCGCTACGGCCCCCTCTCCTCTCCCCCGCGGGGAGTGCGGTGCGGGCGTGTTGGAAAGGGGAGTCCTCCACGCCAGTCCGCAATCAGACGCCCGTTGTGTTCCATGGTTCCACAATAGAAGCGCCTCCGGCGGGGCCAGCAGCCTGCTGAACCGGCGTGGCCGAAGCACGATGGGATTGAGCGAATCGCGTCGTGCCGGCCAGGACGGGATTCGAGCCGTCGACATTGTCACGGGCCGCGACGTCGGAACCGGACAGGACTAAGATGGGGTAGCTCGCACCCTCCGAGAAGGATGATCACGTGATGACAAGCTGCAAGGCTCTGGTCGTGGCGGCAGTCGGATTCCTGGGGCTGGCCGGAGCAGTCTCCGCCCAGGACGAAGGGACCGCCGCCGCCCGGAGACAGCGGATCCAGCAGTTCCATCTGCGGGCCCAGGAGCGGACGGGGCTATTGATCCCGCTCTACGTCTACCCGGCGGACATTCATACGAACGAGGTCTACAACCGGCTGATCGACCTGAAGCGGCGGTACGAGACCGTCCCGTTCTGGGTCATCGTCAATCCCGCATCGGGGCCGGGGACACAGGTCGACGCGAATTACACCAAGGCGATCGATCGTCTGATCGGCGCGGGGTGCGTCGTGCTCGGCTATGTCTCGACGAACTATGCCAAGCGTCCGGCGGCGGACATCGAGGATGACATCGCCCGCTGGGTCGAGTTCTATCCGCGGACGCAGGGGCTGTTCTTTGACGAGATGAACTACGAGGACCGGGCGGAGTCCGTGGACTACCAGCTCTCGCTCAAGAGCCAGGCGAGCAAGGCGGGGTTCTGGCCGATCGTCGCGAACCCGGGGACCGACACCCCGGGGCGGTTCTTCGACGCCGAGGCGGCGGACGTGTTCATTGTCCACGAGGGGGAGACCTGGCCGGCGGAGAAGCGGCTGCACGGGGACTACTTCGGCGGCTACTCGGACTATCCGCCGTTCACTCGCGCGGTGCTGGTGCACTCGATGAACCGGTTCGACAAGAACTCGGTGCATGTAATGCGGCGGTACGTCCGGTGGATCTACGTCACGGACGATCCGTACCGGCCGGGTGACGCGAAGGCGGACAACCCGTGGGACACGCTTTCACGACACATGGAAGCGATGTGCGAAGAGCTGGCTAAGTAGACGGGACTCAGCATCGGGAGAATTCCCCGGTTCGGGTGCAGGGCGAAATCCCTGCCCGCTGGAGGCCTTTCCGTACAGGAACCGTCCAAACGACAACGGTCGCCAGTCCTGTGTGAGCCGCAGCGCAAAGAAAAACGCCGAGGGGTCACCTCGGCGTTGTGTTCTGCAATCCCATCTCGCCGATCAGGCAGCCGCGGCGCTCGTCTCGTTGACGAGCATCAGGTCGCGGTGGCCGTTGAACCGCTGGGTGCTGAGGCGGTCGAGACCTTCGGAGAGCATCGGCATCGCGACGCAGAGGGCCTTGCGGATCTTCTTGGTCTGGAGCGAGCACTCGGCGGCTCCAAAGCCTTCGGCCCGTTCGACGATCGCAGCTTCGCGGCGGACGGCGAGCCACGGCAGGTCGAACTGATCGGCGAGCCGCTGAGCGAACTGATGGGGGCTGACCCGCTCGGCTCCGGCGACGTGGAAGATCCCGCTGAGGTCTTCGGAGAGAGCCCGCTCGACGATATCGGCGAGATCGGTGGCGAGGATCGGGGCGGAGTGGCGGATGGGGTCCTGGTCGACGGTCCGGCGGAGCTCGATCGTCTGGAGGATCGATTCGAGCCAGCCATGTCCGGTCGGGGACCAGCCAAAGGCGTTCGTCCGGAGGATCAGGGCTTCGGGACTGGCTGCGACGGCGGCCTCCTCCCCGGCACGGATCCGGGCGGCGCCGGCGCTGCCGCAGAGGCTGGTCGAGTCTTCTTCGTGGAAGATCCAGGGACCGGTGAAGACCGCATCCGAGGAGATCATCGTGAAACGGACGCCGCTCTGCTTGGCAGCGGCGGCCCAGCTGGTGATCTGGGTGGTGGAAGTCTTGGCGAGGGCGGCCTCGGTCGTCGGTTCCCAGCTCGAGCGGGATTCGGGGCCGCAGTAGATGACGTGACCGGCGCGGGTCGAACGGATTGCGTCGGCCGGCGAGCCGGCGTCGGCAGTGCGGCATCCTTCGATCCGCACGGGCGCGCCGAACGAGACGCACGCGACGTCCTGATGTTCCGCGAAGTGGGCTGCCAGGTTGGCCCCGACAACAGTTTCGACACCGACCACGAGAATCGTTTCCACGCTGAGCCTCCATGCACGGGCGTGACCCGCTGCGGCGATTGAGCTGCCGTGCGGAATACCTTGTTGCGCTCCCCAGATAAGCCTGGAGCGGCGACCGCCTGAGATCCTTCGGGCGGGGACGGCGTTATACGACTGCTTCGGAAATTCGGCCAAGACCAATCTGCAAAAGTTGCCGGTCGACGGTCGGCTGACGAGGTGTCTGGAGAGGCTGGGCGATTCTGGTGTTTCGAGCCGTGTTCGGTTGGGGGTTTGGGGACTCTTCGCGACGACGCATCACGACGGAGTGAGTGCCACACCAGGTCCCCTCGGGCGGCTTCAGGATGAGGAAGCCTGACAGCACGTCCGGCCTGTCGGATTGCGCAGCGGAGATCGGCGTTAAAGGAGTGGTTGGGACGGAGGGCGCCTTCACACGGTTTCCTCACAGGACACTCAAAGTGACTGCGTGAAGGTTGTGACCGTCGAGGCCCATCGGAGCCCGAACTCGTCTTGCCCCATTTTGCAAAAATTGCACATACTCCCCGGCCTGCGGAGCGGCGATGAAGGCTCCGCGCGGACGGGCGAGTCCGCAGGGACGTTCCGGTGAAGCTGTCGGCTTCGCCGGACGTCGACCGGGGATCGGAGATCCCCGGAGCCGATCCGGACCCGGATCGTGACACGGCCGGCATCGAAGCCGGCTCAGGGGGAGACAGGGATGTGGTGTACGCGGTGTCATGCGGACGTGGCGGGACAACTGGCCGAGAACGGCCAGGCGCTCAACTGTGCCAGTTGCGGTCACGAACTCCAGAAGATCTACACTCCGTCGCTCCATCCCGAGATCCGCAGCGCGCGTGAACTGCTGGAACGGTGGTCCCGCGAAGAACGGATCGGCCCCCCGCTTCCTTCGCTCCCCGAGCCCGCCGGCGCGATCGAGGCCGCGGTTCCGTCTTCGACGGCCGCTCCGACACCCGAGAGAAGTCCCGCTCCCCGCACATTTGCCTCCGAGCTGCAGAAGCATCTTCCGGAGAGCCACGACGCTCCGCCGCGATCGGCTGAACTGATCTCGACGAATCTCGACGCCGACAAGCCGACGGCTCCCGCCACTGCCCCCAAGGCCGCCGCGCCGGCCGAAGCGACCAAACCGGCTGACGCCGGCTCTGCTTCTGCTGCCGGAGCCGCGGACCAGAAGCCGCGGAAGCTGCTCGACCGACCTGCGATTTCCCGGACGGCGAAGCCGAAGACCGTCTGGCGGGCGGACTCGCCTCACGCTCCAGCGGCCGCCGCCAATGGAGACGAGATCCCTCAGAACGTTGCGCCGCTGCAGTCGATCGATACGCTCGCGGCTGCCGCGCCGTCCCCAGTCCCTCCGCTGCCGACCCGGCCGGCGAAGGCGATTCCGCCGTCGGCCGCCCTCACGGGGGGAACCGACCCGCTGACGCTCGCGACGCAAGGACGTTCCTCAACCACGAACAAAGGCGAGGACCGCGTCTCCGCTGCAGCCGCCGAAAGCGCATCGGCCCACGAATCACCTCGGGCCCGTCAGCTCGCGTCCCCGGGACGCCGCTCGTCCGGCTCGCGCCGGCAGCGCTTCGACAATCCGGAGTCGGCGGTCGTCGCGCCGCACTTCGATCTGCAGACGTATGTAGACCAGCATCCGCAGAAGGCGGGGCGGTCCGAGACCCTGTGGGGGCAGCTCGTCGCCTATGCCGGCGTCGCTGTCCTGACGGTCGGGACGACGATGGTGCTGTGGGGCTACTTCGGCGGCCTCGGCAAGTACACGTCGACCGGGTTTCTGATCAGCACTGCTGGCCAGATGCTCCTCTTCCTGGGGGTCGTGACGCTCGTCTCGGGAGGGATGCAACAGACGTCGCAGGATGTCTCGACACGCGTCGAATACCTGGGTGACCGGATGATCCGGATGGAGCAGGCGACGCAGCAGATCCTCCGCTCTCCTCACTTCGCGCGCCGCCGGCGGCGACAGCGCGGGGGAGCCGAGGCGGCGGCAACTCCGAAGTCGCGGCCGGACCAGGGAGCCGCGGACGCCGCCTGAACGGCGTCTTCATCACACAACGTTCGCAATTTCCGGCACAATACAGGTTGTCGGTCGTCAATCCTGCCCCGTCTCGATCGCGACCCGTTCCGTTCCTCGGTGGTCCGCCCATGTCGCGTGTTGCTCTCTTCGAAGACTCCCGGGCCGACCAGCTCCGCCCGCTGGCGCTGACCCGCCCGGTGTACGAGTTGCTTGCGGGCCATTTCACGAACCGCGAGCGGGTCATCCGGCAGACTGCCGCGAGCGACTGGGGAGCCTTCTGCCGGGCCGACTTGGCCTTGACCTACCGGGAAGCCCAGCCGGGTGTTCCGGTCAACGACGAGCGGTGGCTGCAGAGTGGCGGCGACGGGACGTCGACGCTGTTCGTCAACGGCCGGTTCCTCCCCGCGGCGGGATCGCTCGCGGCGCTGCAGGGGGACGAGGCTCTCTACAGTGGCGAGACGCTCGTCGCCCTGTCGGTCCGTCCCGATGAGGCAATTCTCGTCAGCCCCGATGCGGTCGAAGAATCCCTCGGACGGCTGGCCCGGAAGCGGAAGGCTGTGCCGGCGGCGGGGCAACTGATCGAGTATCTGTGGGACATCGTCCATCACAACGGCGAGCAGATCACGGCGGACTTCCGGCAGCGGGGGAAGAGTCCCAAGAAGGCGGCGCTCGGGGCGCAGGTCGCGATCGTCGGCGAGGACCGGGATGTCCATGTCGATCCGACGGCCCAGATCGATCCCTTCGTCGTGATCGACGCCCGTTCGGGACCGGTCTACATCGACGCCGAGGCCCGCGTGCAGGCGTTCACACGGCTGGAAGGCCCGTGCTACATCGGGCCGAAGACGCAGCTGTTCCGGGCGAATGTCCGGGCGGGGTGCAGTTTCGGGCCGGTCTGCCGTGTCGGGGGGGAGATCGAGGAGAGCGTGATTCTCGGTTACTCGAACAAGTACCACGATGGGTTCCTCGGCCACAGCTATGTCGGCTCGTGGGTGAACCTTGGGGCACTGACGACGAACAGCGACCTCAAGAACGACTACTCCGACGTGACGGTGCCGCTGGCCGGGGAGTCGATCGAGACCGGTTCGCCGAAGGTCGGCTGCTTTATCGGGGACCACACGAAGACGGCGCTGGCGACGCTGTTCAACACTGGTTCGTCAATCGGCGTGATGACGATGCTGCTGCCTGCCGGGGAGCTGATGCCGAAGCACGTGCCGTCGTTCATGCGGCTGTGGCATGGCCGGCTGGACGATCTGCCTGGTGGGATTCAGCCGGGTCTTGACGCGGCGCGGGTGGCGATGAGCCGGCGGAGCTGTGAGCTGACGCCAGCGATGGAGCAGTTGTTGTTGCGGCTGTTTGACCAGACACGTGGTGAGCGGGAGGGGGCGGTCCAGCGGATGCGGCAGCGCGAGACGCGCGGCTTCGCAGTCGACCAGCGTCCCGCTGGGCCGGGCTGAGGCATTCGCGTGGGGCTGCGCTATGACGCGATCTCCGCCGGGCACGACGAGACTGGATGACTCGAATCTCGTGCTGGCCGGCACGGCGTTGTTTGCTCAAAACCACCGTCCCACGGCCACCCGGGTCCAGCACGCTGCTGGCCCCACCGGAGGCGCTTCTGTTGTGAAACCGTGGAACACAACGGGTAGCTGATCGCGGAACGGCGTGGAGGATTCTCCTCTCCAAAACGCTTGCGCTGCACTCCCTGCGATGAGAACGAGGGGAGTCCTCGACGCTGGTTTCCCCAAAGCGGACGCCCATTGTTTCCCACGGTTCCACCACGGAAGCGCCTCCGGCGGCCAGGAGCTCCGCCCCTGGACCCGGGATGGAGGACGCCAATTAGCGCAAGCCGTCTACCGCTTCGGGGTATTGCGTAGTCGGGACCGGCGGCGGAGCGTACGGGTTTCCATACCGCTGCTTCTGCAGCGCCGCACCAAACCGGTCCTTCGCGATCTGAGCATTCGACCGCTGGTTCAGAAAATCACGCGGCCGAAAACCGGTGTCCGGCCCCATCCGCGAATCGGGATACGGATCCTGAATCTGAGCCTCGCGACGCTGATACTCGGCATTCATGGTGCCGCAGGTCGGGAACCGCGTCGTAGCAGGGGAACACCCCGCCGCGGCAGCCGCCACCAGCATCAGGAATGGGAGTCGTCGGAACACACGGATCCTCGCGGAAACCTCGAATCGGCAGAATCTACCGCACAGAGGCAAAACGAGGACAGACGAGTTTTCCGCCCGCGAGCCGGTGTCTCATAGAGGTTTGAGGACGCCGCAACCTGTTGTCTCCGAACGATTATTCGCCGAGGACCGTGTTGCGGAGATAGTCCCGAGCCTTCGTGAGGCCGCGGCTACCGGTGAGCCCGGCGGTCAGGCTGAGGGCGATTCCCGCCACCATCACCGCCGCCACGAAGTACTTGCCGAAGTCCTGCCCCTTGAGAGTCCCGAGCTGGTCCGGGTCGTTTGACAGGTAGGCCGAGGCGGCAAAGAACTCTTCGCCAATCAGGGTGTAGTCGCAGGCGGCCACGAAGAACGGCAGCTGCGACGGCTGGGCGGTCCCCGCGATCTGGATCGCCCCGATCGAATTCCCGGTCTCCGCCAGGATCAGCGACTCCGCATAGAACGACCCCATATAGAAGCAGGCGGCCGGCTTCTCGCGGACCATCTTCCCCGTCAGGTGGGCCACGTAACCGAACTGCTCGTCGGTGACGTAGTAGGCGGCGTCCTCCCGGTAAGCATCGGGATGCCCCGCCTTGAAGTACGCCGCCGCGAGAGTCTCCTGGGCAGCGGTCATTACGAGCGAGCGACTCGTCGGGACATCGAGCTCGCAGTCGTAGTCGGCCGCCCGTTCGCCGATCCGGGAGAGGATCGTCAGCCCCGCGATCGTCTGGATCTCGTTGATGTCCTGGACGCCGGGGACGAACAGGCAGGCCCGCCCCATCTCGGTTGCCCGGCCGACGGCATCTTCCATGGCATCGAGACCGGCGATTTTGCGGATCGTGTAGGTCCGCCCGCTCCGGGCGAGCAGGATGTAGCCGATCACCACCGAACAGATCATTCCGGCAATCATCAGCAGCCAGAACCGCCGTCCGTCGAACATCTGCTGGACCGGAATCGTCCCGGTGTCCGTCTCGACGAAGGCCGACCGTTCGCCGTTCTCGACCGCGTAGACGCGGAACCAGTAGGGGGCGCCGGTGGCAAGCTCGGTCGCCGTTCCGGTCATCTTCCCCGACTCGCGGTTCGCCGCGGTCGGAACCAGCTGGATCAGGTCGGTGTAGAGCCCGTGGTATTCCCGCGCGATCTGGACCTGGTAGGCGATCACCGGCTTCTTGCCGGAACCATCCGGGGTGTCTGTGTCGTCGGGAGAGAGGGGGAACGAGAGATCGATGCTCGTCCCTCCGTCCCACGGGCGATCGACCGCCGTGAGGGAGGCTGGGGGCCGCGGCGGTGCCGCACCGGCGGACGAAACGAACAGCAGGCCCCCGAGGAACGCCAACATCAGGGACCGGGCTGTCATGAGTGATCCTGTTCTGCTGCGCATCAGCCGCTCACGATCTCGACATTCGCCCGGGGGACGATGAGGCTCTGGCCGTCGCGGCTGCGGACGTGCAGCACGCGGGCTTTCGAGCCGGTCGGAAGGACCTGGGGCTCCGGCGGGAGGTCCGTCACCGAGCCGAGGACGCCGAAGTGCGGATCGCGGATGATCCGGACCGGCGAGCCGATCTCGAGGATCCCGCCGCCGTACTGCGAGCCTTCGCTCGCCGTCTCACGGGATTCGAGCCAGGGGATGACGATCTCCGGGCGAAGCACGCCGGCGCGGATCTGCGTCGCGCCGTTGACCGCCGCCTCCTCCTGGTCGCGAGACCGGAGGAGTTCGAACGTCCGGTCCGCCATGGCGATGTCGCCGAAGCCTTCCGTGACGATCAGGGTGAGGCCGATCTGTTCGGTCCCGGTGATTGCGACGCCGAGGTCATAGCCGAGGATCTCGCGGAGGTCCTGGTCGTCGATCCCGCCGCCGACGATGGCGGACACGCCGAGAGAGACCCCCCGCGCGACCGCCTCCCCCTGGATCCGTCCGCTGGCGACGAGGATTGCCCCTTTGTGTTCGGGGCGGATCTGGTCGGGGGTCAGGTCTTCGCCGGTCCCGCGCGAGAGGACGCGGAGCGGGCCGTAGGCTTCGCCGCCGATCCCGAAGATCCCCTGCACGAAGGTGACGGGGGCTTCGACGACCACCCCCTCTTCGGGGAGGATCTCGACGATAGTTCCGGAGGCGTAGGCCCGGACCTGCACGGGGATCGGAGCGCCGCGGAGGATCACCTGGCCGGTGACGTTCGAGATCGATTCGACGGTCCCGGGAACGCGTGTCACGGCCTGGGTGGGGGGGAAGAGGCCGAACAGGCCCGGCGCTTCGGCGAGGACGTCCCCGGCGGCGACGGGGTCTCCGACCCGTTTCTTCATGAGTTTGGGGACGTCTCCGGCGGCGACGGAGAGCTGGTGGGCGACGTTGACGACGTGGATTTCGCCGGGGAGGGTCGTCTGGGCAACGATGTCGCGGGCGGAGACGCGGCTTCCCTGTGCGACGAGGACGTTGCCCGCGATCGGCAGTGAGCGGCGGGTCCGGAAGACCATCCTGGGGGCGACCTGGAGTCCGGGTGTGTAGGCGTGGGCCATGAGGTTGTGCGGTGAACGACGGTCGCGGGCGCTTCGCCGCAGTCTGATCGCTTGGTCCAGTGGTGGGAAGCCCGTCACGACCTCACTTGCGCCCCCTGCCCCGGGTCCAGCACGCTGCTGGCCCCGCCGGAGGCGCTTCCGTTGTGGAACCGTGGAACACAACGGGCGTCCGCTTTGGAGCCCCAGCGTCGCTGGCCCCCATTACTCCTCATCGCGGGGAGTGCAGTGTGAGCGTGTTGGTCAGGGACATCTTCCACGCCGGTTCGCGATCGGACACCCGTCGTGTGCTGTGGTTCCACATCGAAAACGCCTCCGGCGGCCAGGAGCTCCGCCCCTGGACCCGGGTGGCCGTCGGACGATGGGTTTGAGCTGGCGACACCGTGCCGGCCAGAACGTCCAGTTCACGGACTCAGTGGAAGAACTGTCTGCGATACGCCGTCGGCGTCATCCCCAGCTCACGCCGAAACACCCGCGACAGAACCTCCGGATGCTCAAACCCACTATGAGCCGCAACCCACGGCATCGGATGCGGCGTGTCCACCAGCAACCGCTTTGCCAGATGCAATCGCGTCCGCCGGATCTCCGCCGCCGGCGAATGACCCAGCACACGATGCAACCGCAACTCCAACGCCCGCCGCGACAGCGGAACCTGCTCCAGCACATCGGACACCTGAATCGGCAGATGCGCATTCGTCCGGATGAACCGGATCGCCCGGGCCACCAGCGGGTCCTCCACCGCCAGCGTATCCGTCGACTGCCGGGTCACGATCCCCGAGGCGGGCAGCAGGATCGGCTCCGCCGGCGGCGAACCACCTGCCATCAGGTGAGCCAAGAGCTCCGCCGCCTTGTAACCGATCCGCTGCGGCAAGTGATTGATCGTCGAGAGCTTCGGCGACGAAATCCGGCTCGACAATTCGTCATGGTCCCCACCCAGCACCGCCACGTCCCCAGGAACATCGATCTCTTCCAGCCGGCAGGCCTCCGTGATGTGCCGGCCTCGGACGCTCTCGAACGCCAGCAGCCCGACCGGCTTCGGAAGCGACGCGATCCACCCCCGCAACTCCTCCATCGCCAGATTCCAGTTCGCCCCTTGCTCGATCCGATGCCGCGGCTCGAACACGTGGCAGCTGAACCCCCGCTCCTGGACCGTCTCGACGAACGACTGACCGAACCGGTCGACGTAGCCGGGACGATGCACCGATCCGCAGTACGCATAGTTCCGGAAGCCCCGGTCGAGGAAGTACTCGCCGCATTCGCGGGCGGTCCCCTGCTCGTCCGCCGTGCACCGGGGGATCGCCCCATCCCCGTGGTCAAACCAGGAGACGTTGACGCTCGGGATCCCGACTTCGACGAGCTGCTCTGCGAGGGGCCGGTGAGTCACGCGGGCAATCACGCCGTCCCCCTGCCACGCCTCAGGCAGGAGGAGCTGCTCGAACCGGCCACGGGGCTCCAGGAAGAACTGCCAGTTGCAGTGCCGCGCAGCGTAGTCCGCAATCCCCTCGACGATCCCCGATCCCCACGACGTGGAGGTCTCGATCAGAAGGGCAACCCGCTGCGAGTTCATGGCCATCGAGGGACTCCGCGACTCGACCGGACCAAGGTTCCGGATCGCGTCCACCGCAGGATCACGACATTAGGCTTCCGACTGGACGGGGACTCGGTGAATTTTGCGCAAACGCGAGCCATCGAGGGAGTGTGCAAACCATTCACAAATCGGCCATTCTTGCGCAAATCGTCAAAAACATTGCGCGAGGACGCCTGTTTTGGTGATCGGCCCGGCCGCACAATGCCGCCCGCTTTTCCATTTTCCAGCGGGACCGCCAGCGAGCCTCTTCGATCCGAATCGGGGACGACGTCTCAGCCGGGCCCGCCGTTCGCGGCCCACCAGGTGCGCTCCTGGAGCCCTCCAGAGGTTCGAAATCATGTCGACATCCCCTCGCGCGATCCGGCACGGTGGATTCACCCTCATCGAGCTGCTGGTCGTCATCGCGATCATCGCCGTCCTGGTGTCGATCCTCCTCCCCGCGGTCCAGCAGGCCCGGGAAGCAGCCCGCCAGAGCACCTGCCGCAACAACCTGAAGCAGCTCGGCATCGCCGTCCACAACTACCTCGACGTCCACGGCACCACCCCCCTTCACATGCACCGCATGGCGAACGAGTGGAGCGGCGGCGGCGGGTACGCCGGAAACAAGTCGTGGTACTGTGGGCTCCTGCCGTTCGTCGATCAGGCGGGGATTTACGCCAAGCTCGACTTCTCGAACGGCGGCGGCTGGAGCGAATTCGCCGCCGGCACCACGCAGCAGATGCAGATGGCCCGCGTCCAGATCCCCCTCTTCAAGTGCCCCTCCGAGAGCGGCGTCAACACGGCCGACGGCATCCCCGCGGCGAACTTCAACTACGTGGCGAACGCCGGCCGCCCCCGCAACCTGCTGATGCCCGGTCAGGCCTCGACCGGCGGAGCGGCTCCTCCTCCGTCGAAGGGGATCATTTCGATGTCGCGGATGACCGCAGGTGGCCCCTACAGCGCCAACTGGCGGCAGACGACGAACACCTCGTTCCGGATCGCCGACGTGACCGACGGAGCCTCGAACACGGCGATGTTCAGCGAATCGCTCGTCGCGAGCTCGGGGACCAACACCGACAAGCGGCGGAACTTGAGCTACACGAACTCCGCGATGATCGAACAGTACGACGCCTATATCGACGCCGTCGTTCGGGACGGGCTGGCCAACGCCATCAACTACGCCTCCTGGACCGTCTACAAGGGGCACTCGTGGATGTACACCGACTCCTGGCAGAAGCACGTCTACGGCCACGTCTTCCCGCCGAACACGGTCAACATCGCCTCCTACTCCACCGACGTCTTCCGCTGCCATGAAGGGGACGGAGCCATCACTCCCTCCAGCGAGCACGCGGGCGGGGTCCACCTGACGACGATGGACGGGGCGGTCCGGTTCATCAACAACTCGATCGACCTGCCGACCTGGTGGGGAATCGGGACCAAGGGAGAACGGGAGCGGGTCAACGAGTTTTAGTCGGGGGCTGGTTTCCGCCCCGCCTCCCCCCGGCGGAACGCACTCGTCCCGGAAACACCTGGAAGAAGGCAACTGTGATGACGACCTCGTCCCCCGGCCCTCAGCGGCCCGACTTCTCGTTGCGACGTGTCGCTCTCGCCTGCGGCCTCGGAATGGCGTTCGCCCTGCTCGGCTCGGGATGCGGTGAGTCGAATGGCGACCAGACCGCGGCCCGCCTGCAGGACATTCCGTATACGTTCGACAACCTGGCGGACGAGGTGGCGGGACGGCTCCAGGAAGCCCGCCGCCGTGGGACCGAGAAGGCCCCCGCCAAGCTCCCGTCCTCGGGTTCCGGAGTTCTCGGCGGCGATGCGGAACGGGGTGCGGGGCCGGGAGGGAACCCGTTTTCGATCGAGGCGATCGCGCTCGATGTCGCGGAGAAACTGCAGCGGCTGCAGTACGCCCACGCCGACGAGAAGGTCCTGAGCAACTTCGGCGAAGCGCTTCGCGGTCGAAAAGTCCCCGCCGACCTTGTCGAGCCGTTCCTCGCGAAGCTCAAGACCGTTGAGCTGCCGCCAGCCGACAAGTCGTGACCCAACGGGCGCCATCTGCCTCTGCCGTCCAGTCCGCTCGCCACCTCCTCTGAGTTCTTTCCGGAGTGCTGTCATGTCTGTTCCCCGTCGCTCGTTTCTGCATTCGCTCCTCGGCGGACTCGGCCTGGGCGCGACCGCGCAGTCCTTCGCCGCGGCACCGGACGCCGCCGCGCCGTCAGGAGTCGGGCCGGCACCACTGCGGGTCGCCTTCCTGACCGACACCCATCTGCCGCAGGGGAAGCCGGAGGTCGCCCGGAGCGCCGCCGCGCTGGTCCAGTCGATCCAGTCCCGCTCCGCAGCCCCGGACCTGTTCCTGTTCGGCGGCGACAACATCATGGGGGTCGACGGCGACCAGACTGACGAGCAGGCGGACGAACAGTTCCGCCTGTGGCAGGCGACGGTGCTCGATGCAATCCGCATCCCGACTCTGAGCGTCATCGGCAACCACGACATCCGCTGGAAGGACCACGACGCCGCCAAACCGGAGACCTTCCGCGAGAAGGCCCGCGCGGTCACGACCTACCGGATGCCCGCCCGGCACTACCGCGCCGACCACGGCGGCTGGACCTTCTTCCTGCTCGATACGTTCCAGTACTCCGGCTGCGAGCTGGACGAAGCCCAGTGGAGCTGGTTCGAGAAGGAACTCGCCGTGGGAGATACCCCGGCCTGCGTCGTGACGCACGCTCCTCTCTTCTCGGCGACGCATTTCCTCGAGCCCGACATCGCCAAGGGGTTCGCCTACCACGTCCCCTCGGGCTGGTCGCCGCGGGGACTCTCGCGGTTCCGGCAGCTGTTCCAGGAACACCCGCGGGTCAAGCTCTGCCTGAGCGGGCACATGCACACCTGCGACCGGGTCGACATCGACAAGGTTACTTACATCTGCGGCGGCGCGGTCTCAGGGAACTGGTGGAAGCCGGGAGACTACCGCGGATTCCTCCCCTGCTGGGTAGAACTGACGCTCTCGCCGGACGGCACCTGGACGCACCAGCGACACGAGTGGACGTGAGGGGCCCACCCAAAGCAGGTCGCACATTGCCGCACCTAGATCCCGAGTGGAGCAGAACGAACGGCTCCGTCGCGGCCTGATCCGCGAGTTCAGCAATGCGTCGCAGATTCTCGGTGACGGGGCCTCGAGCCTGTGTAAATGTCTCGCAGCGTCCGTCCTCGGGGCCTCCTTCCTGGCCCCACCCGAATTGCCCCGTCAGCTCGATCTGTTCCGGACCTTCCTCCAGCAGTGCCGCCCACGAGCGAAAGACCCGGGCCGCCTTCCGGGCCCCCCGCTTGTCGATGATCGTGGGCCCCCAGTAGTTGAGACCGTATCCGCACCACTCGCCGGGATTGGATGGATTGGACGACGGAATCCAGTTCAACGTATCCACCAGGTAGACCACGAGGTCGTCTTCCAGTTGGATTGCGTGGGGGTCGTGAAAGTAGCCCCCATAGTTGGAGTTTCCTTCAACGTCCGGTATCGACAGAAACTCGTGCTTCGGCATCCAATTTCACCGTTTGTCTCGCGACACAACTGACTTCTCGATCACGCTGCGTTCGGCCCGCAATCGCAGTCCTCTGCATCTCCACTTTCTTTCTGGAGAGGATCTGCAGACTCAAGCCGAGGTCTCGACACCCCGCTACGACACGAGGCCCCCGCCCCCCGTTCGGTCGTATCTCATCGAGTTGTCGAGGGAACTGCGGACCGGCACAATGGGCGTGCCTCGTTCCGTTCTCGATCGCGCGGCTCTTCTCATGTCCATCAATGTCCCCTGCCGTGACTGCGGCCGGCAGTATCACGTCAGCGAGGCCCTGGCGGGGAAGACTTTCCGCTGCAAATCATGCGGCGCTGGCGTGTCGGTTCCCGATGACGACCTCGTCTCGGCCGACCGGGACGACGATTCCTCGCCGGCATTCGACGACGACATCCCGAACCCCTACGGCAAGGGGGGGACGAAAGCGAAACCGCAGGTCCCGCGCAAGCCGACCAGCAGCTCTCAGAAGCCCGCCAGCTCCGCCGCGATCATCGTGTTCGCGGCCCTCGGACTCGTCGGAATCGGCTTCCTGCTGCTCGTGGCCGTCGCGGCGAGGAAGGGCCTGCGGAACCGCCCCTTCGCGGCTCAGAAAAATCAGCAGCTCCCGGGAGCAGCCGGCCTCCCCGCGATCCCCGAGGGACCGTGGAACGCTCCCAGCGTCGAGCTCCGGCGGTTCCCTGAACTTGGTGCCGCCGAGTCGATCGACGGCTCTTCGGTGAAGCTCTACAGCGTCGACTTCGCCTCCGTCCCGCAGACCATGGGGACCCCCGCCAGCAAGATGAAGCTGCGGGTCTACCTCCCGACCGGGGACCTCGCCGACAAGTCGATCCCGCTCGTCCTCGTCGCCCCGGCCGGGACGCCGCTGATTCACGGAAGCGACATCGACGACGGCGATTATCACGACGAGACGCTCCCCTACGCGGAAGCGGGAATGTGCGTCGTCACGTACTCGCTCGACGGGCCGCTCAACAATGACAACCCGACCGGGTTCCAGTTCCTGCTCGCCCACAAGCAGTTCGAAGCGGCCCAGGCGGGAATCCTGAACGCCCGCAACGCCCTCGAGTTTGCGCTCGCCCGGATGCCCGCGGTCGACCCCAAGCGGATTTACACCGCGGGGCACAGTTCGGCCGCGACACTCTCGCTGCTGGTTGCCGCGCATGAGCCGCGGGTGGCGGCCTGCATCGCGTACGCCCCCTGCACGGACGTCGTGCAGCATTGCCAGGAAATGCTTCAGGAGCCGTTCCTGCGGCTCTCGGCCCCGAACATCGCGGCGTTCCTCGCCCGGTCATCGCCGAAGACCCATGTCGGCGAGATCCATTGTCCGACATTCCTGTTCTATGCCGACGACGATTCGATTACGCCGCTGAAGACGAATCGTCCCTTCGTTCAAGCACTTGAGGCCAAGAACCCCCAGACGACCTTCGTCGAGGTGGCCGAAGGGGAGCACTACGATTCGATGATCGACGAGGGGATCCCGCGGGCGATTGCGTGGCTCAAGGAGAACACGCCGAGCCTGCCTGATGCCGCGGGGGGCCCGGCCCCCAAAGGGGACACGAAGTAGCGCTCAGGGGAATCCCGGAGTGCGCGGGGCGATTGAACCAGACGAGCTCGCGGATCGGTCGTTGGGACAATCGGTTGCGGAGACCGCTTCCGCTTCGGACTTGGCCCCAGGTTGCTGACCGGTCGGTCAGCAATTCTGCTGTCCAACGACGAGTTCGGAAATCTTCGGATTTCTTTTTTACGCAAGCGGCTTCATTCTTGCTTCACTTTTGATGCGAAAGTAATTTCGCAAATCCCTTCAGATGTTTTGCAGCGGGACGAACGCCCGTGACGCCGGGCTCCGCTGATCTCGCGCTTCTCATATTTCGTTCGGTCGCACGTTTCCCATCACTTGTTCTGGTCCGAGTGGAGGATGTGGCGATGATGCCTGCTGGGCGCCGCGCGCGCGGCTTTACGCTGATCGAGCTTCTGGTCGTGATCGCCATTATCGGCGTGCTGGTGGCCATCCTGTTGCCCGCGGTGCAGCAAGCCCGCGAGGCGGCTCGTGCCAGCCAGTGCCGCAACAACCTCAAGCAGATCGGGCTTGCGCTCCACAACTACGAGTCGACGTTCGGCCTGTTTCCCCCCGGTGCCGTCATCGCCAGTGCGACGAGCACGACACCTGGGAATAACGTCTCGACGCACACCCAGATTCTCCCGTACTTCGATCAGATGGCGGCGTTCAACACGTTCAACTTCAGCCAGGACGTGAACAGCGCGGCGATCAACATGCCGGCGCGCGAGCAGAAGCAGATCTTGCTGAACTGCCCGTCACACGCCGCGAGCCCGGCCTTTGTCCTCACGGGGACCCAGTGCCCCAACGGCTGCGGGACGACCACCTACGTTCAGAGTCTCGGCAACAATGCCAACTACGCCACGGCGGATGGCCCCTTCGCCCGCAATCTGGGGGCGAGGATCTCTCAGATCCCGGATGGACTCAGCACGACCGCACTCTTCGCGGAGATCCTCCTTGGCCCCTCAACGGGAACGACGACAACCGGAGTCATTCCCGCTGGCAATCCCGAGTTCTACCGCGTCGCCACGAACCTGGCGTACGCGACGTGGGACGCCAGTCCGACCGGCGACACCATTGCCGTGCCGGAGTGCGACAACGCGGCAACTTCGGCCCTCCTCTACCGGGGCAAGCAGTACTACCGCGGCAACGTCGTCGCGACGTTCTACTCCCACACGCTAACCCCGAACTCGCCCCGGCGCGACTGCATTCGGACCACTGGTTTCGACCGGGGACACCTGGCCTCCCGGAGTTTCCACACCGGAGGGTCGCATTTCCTTCTGGGGGACGGCGGCGTCCGCTTCGCGAGCAACAGCATCGACGAGAAAGTGTGGCGGGCGATCGGCAGCCGCGCGGGCAACGAGCGGATCGGCGAGATCTGATGGCCTGCGTGGCGTTCTGGGAATCGGCGATCCCGGCTCGATGCCGGGATCGCCTTCGTCCTCTGCGGTTTGCGTTCGTGCTGGATGAACCAGGACGTTATTGAGGGAAGCGCGGGCGACGACTTCGAGGAAATCGAATGAGCGGTCAGGTTCGGCGATACGGCGTGTTGCTGGCGGCCCTCCTGGCCGGATGCGGTGACGGGGGGCAGCGGTCGAAGATCGAGAAGGTCGTGCCGGTCTCCGGCAAACTGACCTACAAAGGGGCCCCGCTGCCGCAGCATCAGGTGACCTTCCAGCCGACGGATGGTCGTCGCCCCGCGATCGGCGTGACAGACGCGGAGGGGAAGTTCACGCTCGGGACGAACAAGGTCGGAGACGGTGCACCGCCGGGAGCGTCGCGGGTGTCGGTGGTCTTCACCCCGCCCGAGATCGATTCGCTCAACGCCAGCCCGATCGAGAACCCCGCACAGCTCCCCAAACCCAAGGTCAAGATCCCCCCCAAGTACGGAAACGTGCAGACATCGGGACTGACCCAGGACGTTCCGGATGCTGGGCTGACGGACGTCGCGATCGACCTCAAGTAGCCGTTCCCGGTTCGCGTTCACCGCTCCTCGAGCTGTTCAGGCCGCGACGACGGCATCGGGCGAAATTTGCTCCGGAGTGGGTCCGCGCCAGAAGTCGTCCGAGACGGTACACTTGTCGACTATTGATGCCCCTCCCCTTGGCCCCCCGGGCTCCGGAGTGAATCGGTCGACGGATGAAGCTGGCTCAACTGCACATCGAGAACTTCGGCGTTTACCACGGACGGACGTTCGAGTTCGGTGAAGGTCTGCAGGTCATCTATGGGCCGAACGAGGCGGGGAAGTCGACCCTTCTCAATGTGCTGCGGCATGCCTTCTTCGGGTTCCCGCACCGGAATCCGTACGGCGCCGCCCGGTCCGACAAACCGGTGGCGGTCAGCGGCCGGATGCGGCTCGCCGACGGACGGAACGTGAAGTTCCGCCGCCAGAAGGGGATGCCAGACCACGTCACCGGGGAGATCGAGCGGGAGCGGACGGAGCTGGATGGGGCCCGACTCGGATCGCTCTTGGGTGGAGCCCACGACGAGCTGTTCCGGCACATCTTCGCGTTCTCCCTCGAAGAGCTGGCGGCGGGCGAGAAGAGCCTCAGCGATGCGGGGATGAGCGAGGCCCTCTACGGTGGGGGGATCGGGGGCCTCGACCAGTTTCTCAAGGTCCGCGGCGACCTCGAGGAGTCGCACAAGGGGCTGTTCAACTCCCGCGGCCGCAAAGGCGAAATCAACCAGCTCCTGACGCGGCTGGCGGAGGTCTCGAACGAGTACAAGGCTGCGACCCTCAAGCCGCGGGACCTCGACCAGCTCCGGGACTCCCTCGAAGAGGTCCAGGGCTCAATCGAGCGGATCCGCGAGGGGCAGGACCTGCTGCGGGCGAAGCTGCACCGGCTCGAGCGGCTCAAGGATGCCCTCCCGCACTGGCGGCGGGCGGCGGCGTTCCGGCAGGAGCTGGCCCGGCAAACTCTCCCGGCGACGCTGCAGCGAACGGACGCCGAAGCGCTCCGCCGGCTCCAGCAGCGGCTGGAACACCTCGACGAAGAGATCTTCGGACATACCTCGGAGCTCGACCGGGCCCGGATCGCCGCGGCGGGCGAGCGGTCCGCCGAAGGGACGGCCGGCCCCGCTTCGACCGCACGGGCGCTCCTCGCCGAGGCGGCGGCGATCCGGCAGCTGGCCGAAGACCTGGGGCGGTGCCGGTCCGCGGTCGAGGAACTGTCGCGGATCGACCGCGAGGGGCTCGCCTCGGCCGCGACGATCGAAGTCCGGGTCCGGGACCTGCACGCCGGCTGGACCCTCGACGATCTGACGCGGCTGTCGACTTCGCTCGCTCAGGTTGCCGCCACCGAGTCGCTGCTTGACGAGGCTCGCGGGCTGCGGAGCAAGGAAGAGCAGTTCGGAGCCAAGCGGCCCGATCTCGAGCAGCAGCTCGAGCGGATCCGCCGGCGGCTCGACGCGCTCCCCGGTCACGACCGGACCGCCCCCCTCCAGGCATTACTGCACCGGGGCCAAGAATACCGGTCTCGCACCCAGCGGTTGGCCGACGTCGCCTCCCGACTGGCGGACCTCGACCGTCGCCGCGGGCAGATCGTCCGGCAGCTCCAGGTTCTAGCCCCGGCGGGTGACGACGCCGGCGGCAGCGGAAGCGCAGCCGACGACAGCGAGATCGCGCCGCCCCTGGCCGCGACCGTGACGGAGCATCAGCAGCGGCTCGCGGAGCTCGGCCAGGAGCGGGACGCCGCGCGGAAGCGGATTACCGAACTCAAGGGGGAGCTGGAGCGGCTGGACGAGGAACTCCACCGGCTCGATCACCTGCAGGCGATCCCCGACGCATCGGCGCTCCGCCGGCAGCGGCAGCACCGCGACGCCGGCTGGAGCGAGATCCGCTCGAAGCTCGATGAGACCGCCGCGGGCTCCAGTGAAGAGTGGCAGGGGCTTGGGAGCGAGGAGCTGGTCCGGCGATACGAAGAAGCGGTCCGGCAGGCGGATGCCGGCGCGGACCGCCGGTTCGAGGCGGCGGAACTCGTCGCCCGCCGCGAGCAGCTCGCCGGGACGCAGAGCCGGCTCGCCCTGGCGCGCCAGGAAGCGGACGCCGCGCTCGCCCAGGCGGACGAGCGGCTCCAGCGGGCCGAAGCGGAGTGGGTCGGGCTCTGGGCCGGAAGCCCGGTCCGTCCGCAGTCTCCCGCGACGATGCTGGAATGGCTCGCCCTCTGGAAGCAGGGGGCCGAGCTCAAATCCGACGCGGCCGGACTCGCCGGGGAGCGCGGGGAACTCCAGGCGGCGAACGAGCAGTTCGAGAAGGAGCTGTTCCGGGCGTTCCCCGACGCGGCTCCCTCGGCGGAAGCAGCCCTGGACCAGGCGCAGGAGGCGTGGCAGCTCGAGAAGCAGAGCCGCACGGAGCGGACGTCGCTCGAGCAGGAGCTGGCCGCGACCGAATCGAAACTCGAATCGCTCGAGCGGGACCAGTACGAGCTGTCGATGAAGCAGGCGGAGCACGACAGCCGCCGCCGGCGGGTCGCCGCCGAGCTCCGGCTCCCTCCCGACAGCGATGTGGCAACCCTCGTCGCCGTCTTCCGCGGAGCCCGCGAGCTGCAGGAGAAGCACCGGCAGGTGCAGGGGGCAGCCGAGCAGCGGCAGCGGCTCGCGGCGGTGGTCCAGGAGTTCGAGACCGCGGTCGCGCGGCTCACGTCGAGCGCGGCACCTGACCTCGCGGCCTTTCCACCGCAGGACGCCGCAGAAGAACTGATCCGCCGGCTCGACGCCGCCCGCCGGGAGGAGCTCGAGTCCGCCCGCCGCGTCGCCACGCTCTCAAGCGCCGAGCAGCTCCTCGCGACTTGCCGCGCCAACCGCGAGGAAGTCGTGGAGCAGATCGCAGCGGCGCTCGAGGCCCATGCGCTCCCGGCTGACACCTCCATCGGAGCGCTCGTCGAAGGGCTCGAAGCGGCTGCGCGGCAGCGAGAGCAGCTCGCCGCCGCCGAGCAGCAGTGCCGCGTCATGGGGGGGGACGACCCCGCCTTTGCCGAGGCGCTCGCGAGCCTCGACGAGGACCGGCTGGCGGCCGAGCGGCGGCGGATCGAGGAGCAGCTCGAGCAGGAAGAGAAGGCTTACCGGGAGCAGCTCGCCCAGCTCGGGAGCCTCCGGACGCAGTGGTCGACTCTCGAGGGGGACGCCGCGGCGTCGAGCCTCGCCCGGCAGCTCGAAGACCTGCGGAGCCGGCTCGGCGGGGCGGTGGACCGCTGGGCGCCGCTCGTCCTGACACAGTCCCTTATGACCGATGCTCTGCGGCGGTTCGAGCAGGAGCATCAGCCGCAGATCCTGATCGACACCGCTCGGCTCCTCGGCCAGTTCACTGCCGGCGAGTACGTCGACCTGCAGCGGAAGCTCGACGACCGGGGGACGCTGCTCGTGGTTCCTGCCCGCGGCGAGCCGAAGCGGCCTTCGCAGCTCAGCACCGGGACGCGGGAGCAGCTGTACCTCGCGATTCGCCTCGCATACCTCAAGGAATACGGCCGCCGCGCCGAGCCGCTGCCGATCGTGATGGACGACGTCCTCGTCAACTTCGACGAGGACCGGGCCCGGCGGACCCTCGAGGCGCTCGTCGAGTTCTCCCGCGAGAACCAGATCATCTTCCTCACCTGCCACCGGCGGATCGTCGAGACGCTGAAGCAGTTCGACCCGCAGCTCCACCCGCTGGAGCTGCACCCCGGGGCGCTCGCGCGGCTCGATGAGGCACAGGAGGCCACCCCGTCCGAAGACCGGGGCGAGGCCCGCGCTCCAAAGCGCCGCTCCCGCCGGCCGAGCGAACCGGACCAGAAGGCGCTGTTCCCGTCGTAGCGGTCCCTCATGCGGGACAGCCTGTCCGGCCGGATCGACCGGTCAGGGGCGGCGATGGGCTGTGAGGCGGACTCCGGGGAGAACCGGCGTTGATTCCGATCGGACCGGGGCTGATACTCGGCCTGTCCGAGCCGGGCGGGAGACGCCGGCCGGCCTACCATTTACGCCGACCGCGAGACCTCTCCGTGGGGACGCCCCAGACCTTCACCGACGTCCCGTGTACGGTCTGCGGCTGCGTCTGCGACGACCTGACGCTGCAGCTCGATGCCGGGAAGGTCGTCGCCGCCGAGCGGGCCTGCGGCCTCGCCCGGTCGTGGTTCGAGCGGTTCAACCAGGCGGTCTCGCCGGGGAACCGGGTCGGGCACAAGGGGGTTCCGTACGAAGAGGCTCTCGAGGCGGCGGCGAAGATTCTTCGCGGCAGCCGGGCTCCTCTGATCTACGGGCTCTCGCGAAGCAGCACTCCCGGCCAGCGGGCGGCGGTGGCGCTTGCCGAGGCGCTCGGGGGGACCGTCGACACGACCGCCTCGATCTGCCACGGGCCGTCGATCGTCGCCATCCAGCAGGCGGGCGAATCGACGAGCACCCTCGGCGAAGTCCGCCAGCGGTCGGACTTGGTTCTCTTCTGGGGGGGCGACCCCGCCGTCACCCATCCGCGGCACTTCGAGCGGTACTCCGTCGACCCCGCGAGCGACCTCCTGCCGCGGGGCCGCGCCGACCGGAAGGTCGTGGTGATCGATTCGCTCCGGACCGAGACCGCCCAGAAGGCCGACCAGTTCATCCAGGTCGACAACGAAAAGGACTTCGAGATGATCTGGGCGCTCCGGCAGCTCGTCCGCGATCCGGCGGCGGAGCTCGATCCGGACTGCGGCGTCCCCCTTCCCGTCCTGCGGCGGCTCGCCACCGAGATGCGGGAGTGCCGCTACGGCGCGGTCTTCTTCGGCCTCGGGCTCGCGCAGGCGCCGCTCGGTCACGAGACGGTCGACGGCCTGCTGCGGCTCGTCGCCGAGCTCAATGCGCATACGCGGTTCGTCGCCCGCCGGCTGCGGATCCCCGGGGATGTCTCGGGGGCGGACAGCGTCCTCTGCTGGCAGACCGGGTTCCCGTTCGGAGTCAACTTCGCGACCGGCTATCCGCGGTATAACCCCGGCGAGTTCACGGCGGAGGACCTCCTCTGCCGCGGCGAGGTCGATGCCTGCCTCCTCGTCGGAGCGGAGAGCATCTCGGGGTGGACGTCGCAGTCCCGCCGGGCGCTGACGTCGATCCCGACGATTCTGCTGGACATCCCCCAGGCCCCGACGGCGGTGACCCCCTCGGTCCGGATCACGACCGCCGTCTACGGGATCCACGCCCCGGGGACGATCTACCGCATGGACGAGGTCCCGCTGCCGCTCCGGAAGCTCTGCGACAGCGAACTGCCGACCGACGAGACGGTCCTCAAGGACCTGCTGCAGCGCGTCACGGACTGAGCGGACCGCACGTCCCGTCGCGCGGCGCATCAAAAAAGGAGGACGCGGATCGACCGCGTCCTCCTCGAAGTTTCGTCCCGCTGAGAGCCAGCTGATCGCCGCGAGGCGGATCAGTGGTTGAACAGGAACTCCTTGGTGTTGATCAGCGCCCAGACGATGTCCTCGTAGGCGATCTTCGGATTGTCCTTGTGCTTGGTGATGTGGGCGACGGCGATATTGAGCTCGTCCGACTGCGGCTCGCGGCTGTAGACCCAGCGGTAGAGCTCGCGGAGCTTCTCTTCATCCGGCCGGTTCTTGTCCGCCGCCAGCGTCGCCGCCCGGCCGTTCCCCGCCGCGACCTTGTTCTGGACTTCGGCGCTGTTGAGGAGGTGCAGGCTCTGGGCGAGGTTCGCCTCCTGCGACCGCTCGCACTCGCAGGCGGTGTCCCCCTGCGGCTGGCCGAAGACCTTGAGGAAATACGGAGCGACCGAGGAGTCCGGCAGCTGCGTCGCGCGGGTCCCTTCCGGAAGTCCGCTGAACCGCTCCGAAGTCGCCGTCACCTGGTGGAAGGCGTCGTACAGGACTTCCGCGGAGAGCCGCTTCGGGTAGTACCGCGAGAAATTCTGCTTGTCCTTCTGATTGTAGTCATTCGGCAGAGCGCTCAGCTGGTAGGTCGACGACTGGCAGATCGTCCGGACGAGGTCCTTGAGGTCGAACCCCTTCTCGACGAAGTGCTTCGACAGGGCGTCGAGCAGCTCCGGGTTCGTCGGCGGGTTCGTCTCGCGGATGTCGTCCTCGGGCTCGACGATCCCGCGGTCGAAGAAGTGCTTCCAGTAGCGGTTCGTCAGCGAACGGGCGAAGAAGGCGTTGTCCTTCTGCGTCATCCAGTCGACGAGCAGGCCCCGGGGATCCTGGTCCTGCGGGACTTCCAGCACCGGGCCGGCGAGCCCCGCGGGAGCGAGGTTCTGACCGGTGCGGGGATTCTGGGCCAGCGGCGCCCCTTCGTTGTGGAAGATCCGCTTCTCGCGCCCCTGCTTCGTCATCGGGTCCGAGCGGTCCTTGCGACCGACGCGGCTGAAGAAGGCGGCGAGGTGGTAGTAGTCGTTCTGGCTCCACTTCTCGAACGGATGGTGGTGGCAGCGGGCACACTGGATCCGGACGCCGAGGAACAGCTGGGCGACGTCTTCCACCTGCTCGTTGCTCTGGGTCACCTCGCGGTACCAGACGACGGGCGGATTGAACTGCGAGTCGCCCGACGCCGTCAGGATCTCGCGGACGAACTGGTCGTACGGACGGTTCTCATAGAGAGCGTCCCAGATCCACTGCCGGAAGCTGTAGGTCCCCTGCTGGTCGTCCGGCTGCTTCTTCTTGTTCCGGAGAACGAGGTTCCACTTGTTGGCGAAGTAGTCGGCGTAGGCCGGGCTCTCGAGGAGCCGGTCGATCACGCGATCCCGCTTGGCAGGATCGGCGTCCGCCTGGAAGTTCCGGACTTCTTCCTCGGTCGGGATCGTCCCGGTGATGTCGATGTAGACCCGGCGGAGGAACGTCGTGTCGTCGCAGACGGGGGACGCAGGAATCCCGAGGAGCTGCAGCTTGCCGAACACCGCCTGATCGATGAAGTTCCGGACCGGCGGCATCCCGGCGATCGGGGCTCCGAGGGGGATCGTGGCGCGGAACGTCGAAACCTGACCCTGGTAGCGGGCCATGATCGCGACCTCCCCGGCGAGGTCGAGGGTGTGGACGAGGCCGGTCTTGCCGCTCTCGGCGAGCTGCGTGTCGTTCGGCTCGTAGAGGGTCATCCGGGTGACGTCTTCGACCGTCCCGTCGGTGTAGGTGGCGTAGCAGGCGATCTGCTGCTGGGCATCGCGTCCCATGACCCGACCGGCCGGGAGGCACTTGATGGCGGCGACAGTCGGGGCATCGGCCGCCCCGGCGGGCATTCCCTGCTCGATCCAGCGGTACAGCAGCCGGTACTCATCGCTGTCGACGTCGATCCGCTTGCCGCCCCCGTGAGGAGATTGGCCGACCGGCTTCGTGAGGAGCAGGCTCTTGGCGGGGGCGGGGATGTTCGTGCGGCGGCCGCGGCCCTCCTTCACGAGGAACTCGTAATCGTCTTCGGGGAAGAAGCCGAGCAGTGAGAGCTTGAAGCCGTTCTGCCCCCCCTGCTTGCCATGGCAGCCCCCGCCGTTGCAGCCATGCTTGGTGAAGATCGGGACGATCTGGTTGGCGAAGTTGATCGCCGGGGCATTGAGAAAATTCTGGACGACGACCGGGATCTGGGCCGTCTTGCCGTCGGCGGTCCGGGCGGTCACGGTGGCGGTCCCGTCGGCGACCGGCCGGGCGAGTCCGGTCGCGTCGATCGAGAGGATCCCGGCCGGCTCGGCCGCGTAGGTCACGCTGCGGGTCACGTCGGTGACGGCGTCTCCCGACTGCTTGCCTGTAACGAGCAGCTGCAGGCGGGCGTCGGGACCGCGGAGGACGAACTGGCCCCCCGGGATCGTCTCGAACTGGATCGCTTCGACCGGCGCTGCGTCAGCGCCAAAGACCGCGGTGTTCGTCACAAGGAGCGCCGCCATCAGCATGGCGAAGCAGGGACCGCGGCTGCAGACGATGCGGATCATCAGGCGGGATCTCCGGCGGGAGTCGTCGAGGCGGGGCAAGGCAGGCGGGAGGCGCGCGGGCGGGGCGCCGGCAGGCGAAACCCTTAAACCCAGCACACCCAACCCTGAACATATCAGCACGTGCTGTTGTGTCAAGTGGGAGCCAGCCGCACGGCTTCCCTGCGCGGAGCGATCGGAGTCTTTGGAAGACTCGGCCGGGCGCCCCCTTGAGCAATCGTAGGTCTCAGAGCGCGAATGAGAAACGGGAGAAACGAGGCCGGGTTTGCCGTTTTTTCCGGGGCTCCAGTCTGGCCGGTCCGCAAGTCGGCCGACGCATCCCGGCTTTCGCCGCAACTAGCGTATCCGCCAGAAGATCTCGTCGCTGATCCGGAGCCGCTGCTGGATCGGCTGGACGTCGCGGCGGAAGCGGGCGGCGTCCTCGGGGTAGCCTTTGGTCCCCTTGAGCTCGGGAGCATGCCGCTGCCAGAAGCGGTTGAACGCCTCCATCGAGACCTCCCGCGTGTACTTCGAGAGGATCGAGGCAGCGGCGACCGGGAGATGCGCCTCCGCCTTCGTCTGGAACCGGCACTCGTGCCGGCCGACCCGGTAGCGACTGCACTCCCGCCCCTCGGCGAGGGACTGCGGAAAGGTCTCCGGGAACGCCGTCAGCAGCAGGTTGTCGTACCGGTTCCGGCCCCCATGCTTGTCGAGAACCACGAGCGTCTCGGGATCATGCTCGGGACTCCAGTGCTGCGCGAGCAGCCCCAGCGTCACGTTCGACAGCGCACCCCCTTTGCTGTCGTACTGCGTCGTCAGCCGGTTGAACCGCGCGGTCTGAACGATGTCACTCGCCAGAGTCTCGATCCGGACCGCCGCCCGTTCCATCGTCCGGCGGAGCTGCTCAGACAACCGGTCCACCGTCTCGCGTTTCGCGACGAGCGGGAGCGCCACCTCATCGGCAAACCAGGGCTCGAGATCCGCCGGCAGTTCTCCCCCCAGAGCGTTCCAGAGATCGTGCAGCGTCTGGACCGTTCGCCCGAGCTGCGCGAGGAGCGCGAGCGCCGTCGTCTCGAGCGAGCCGAGGCCCCGGCCCGGAGAATAGACCTGCTTCGAATCGGCGACATGCAGCCGCGTCTCCTTGCAATGAGACTCGGCACTGACGGCGTCCGCCAGGAGCGCGTACAGATCGCAGGTGGCCGCGGGGGACGGCACGGACCAGCGGGTCACGGAGACGACGAGCGGGCCAAGGTTCGGTCCGTAACCCGCTTCGTCGAGTCCGACAAAGGCATACATCGATCGCCGCTCCGCCGCGGATCACCCACCGTACTACGACATCAGCGGGCGGCGCTTCTGCTCACGATTCATGATCCAGACGAGCACGGGGCTCGCCACGTAGATCGAGCTGTACGTTCCGATCAGGATCCCCAGGATCAGGCAGAACGAGAAGCCCCGGACGCTTTCCCCGCCGATGAAGTACAAGACGAACAGCACCACGAGGGTCGTCGACGACGTGAGCAGGGTTCGCGGCAGGGTTTCGTTCAGAGCCCGGTTCACCATCTCGTACGTCACGAGCGGGTTCTTGCCCCGGACTTCGCGGATCCGGTCGAACACGACGATCGTGTCGTTCAGCGAGTAACCGATGACCGTCAGCACCGCGGCGACGATCGTCAGGTTCACCTTGAAGTCCTGCAGACCGAGCGACTGGCCGAACGTGGTCTGGCCGAGATACGAGCAGATCGCCATCACGCCCAGCGTAATCAACACGTCGTGGAAGCAGGCAATCGAGGCCGCCAGCCCGAACGTCACCCCGTTGAACCGGATCCACAGGTAGATCGTCGTCGCCAGGAGGCTGAAGAAGATCGCCAGGAGGGCCGAGACCTGCGTGTCGGTCGCGACCTGGGCGGCGAACGTGTTGAGTTCCTCGAACACCGGCTGCTTGTCGAGCCGCGTGACGAGCTCGCCGGCGACCTTCGTGAGGTCATCGGCCGGGACCGACGGAACGGTCCGGATCACGAGCTTGTCGACCGCCTGCGTGTCGCTGCCGGTCGGGTTGATCACCGCCAGGTCTTCGCGGGCCTGGGCGTACCGGTCGGCGTTGAGAGCCAGGAACAGCGCCTCCACTTCGCCCCGGAGGGTCGAAGCCGAGATCGGTTGCGTGACCGTGACGTCGACTTCATGACCGCCTGCGAACCGGGTGTCGGGCGTCTGGTTCTCCCCCTCCTTGAGCGGGGGGATCGCCTTCACTTCGCCGACCGACAGCCCCTGGAGGATCAGCTTGTGATCCCCGGTGGCGAACGCGTCGCGGAGCGAGTCGCGGGTCTTGATCGGATTGTCGACGAGCGTCCGGAGACGGAACAGAACCTTCTCCGGCTGCCCCTTGGCGGCGGGAACAGTCAGCCGCTCCAGCGAGACTGCGTCTTCGAACTTGGGCTGGATCGCGCCGAGGACTTCTTCCACTCCCGGCTGCTTGTTCTCAGCGAACTGGAACGTGACCATCGAGCCGCCGCGGAAGTCGATGTCCATGTTGTCCCGGCCACGGAAGCCGATCACGAGCAGCCCGATCAGGAGGGCCACCATCGAGGCACCGATGAACATCGCCCGCTTGCCGACGAAGTCGACGTTCTGGGCGGTGATCAGGTTCATCATCTTGAGCTCGGTGAGCCACCGCTTCTTTTCACAGATGTCGAAGATCAGCCGGCCGACGTAGATCGCACAGAACATGCTGATCGCGAGGCCGATGAACAGCGTCACCGCAAAGCCCTTCACCTGGTCGGTGCCGATGTAGTACAGCACGACCGCGGTGATCATCGTGGTCAGGTTCGAGTCGAGAATCGTCGGCAGAGCCTTGTCGAAGCCGTTCTTGATGCACATCCGGAAGCTCGCTCCCTTGGCGAGCTCTTCCCGCATACGTTCGTAGATGAGCACGTTGGCATCGATCGCCATCCCCAGAGTCAGGGCGATACCGGCGAGGCCGGGGAGCGTGAAGGTGGCGTCGATGACCGCCATCGCTCCGAGCAGGATAATCAGGTTGAGAATCAGGCAGATGTCGGCGATGACCCCGGCCGCCCGGTAGTACAGGGCGGTCACGATCAGCACCCCGATCACCGAGATCACGATCGCGTTCAGTCCCTTCTGCTGGATATCGATCCCCAGCAGCGGGCTGACGGTGTATTCGTTGACCGGCTGCTTCTTGAGCGGCACGGTCAGAGCCCCGGCGTTCAGGACCGACACAAGAGCGTCGACTTCCTCGCGGGTGAAGTTCCCCGAGATCTGCCCCGAGTCGGAGATCGTCGAGTTGATCGTCGGAGCCGAGTAGAGCTCGTCGTTGAGCAGAATGGCGAGGCGGGTCTTGAAGTTCGTCCCTTCCCGCGGCAAGTGCTTCGAGGTGAGCTGGCTGAACAGGTAGCCGCCGCGCGGGTTGAACTTGAAGTGGACGATCGGGCCCGACTCGTCCATGCCGGCGGAGGCCCGGTTCAGGAGCTGGCCGGTGATCCGCTGGTTCGGGTCCGGCTCGTTGATGACGAGCAGTTCGCGGATCGTCTGGTCACCGACCTTCCGGTCCCGCTGGACCCCTTCTTCGTAGGTACCGCCGGCCGAGACCGCCCAGTCGCCGGTCTTCTTCTCCTTGGCCGACCGCCGCCACTTGGCGACGAGCTTGCCGTCCTTGTAGAGCTCGGTCTTGTCTTTGTTCTCGGGAAGGTTCGCCAGCTCGATGATCGAAGAGAATTCCTGGTTGTTCGCCACGAGGGCGAACTCGAGGTCACCCAGGTTGACGATCCGCTCCTTGATCTGCTGCGCCTTCTCGGTGTCGGCCCCCGGGACGATGACTTCGATCCGGTTCTGCCCGACCTTACGGACGGTGACTTCCTCGACCCCCGAAGGGTTGATACGAAGGCGGACCGCCCCTTCCATCTGGGACATCACGTCCGAGGTGACGTCCTTGCCCGCCGCGGCGGCCGCCTGCTCGTCGACTTCGAACACCATGTTCGTTCCGCCGGCGAGGTCGATCCCCCACGTGACGGCCCGTGAAAGCTTCTGCCCCACGGTCATCGTCTGGGCTTCCGGATCGGTCGCCACCAGCTGCACGGCGAACGGCACGATCGACAGGGCGAGGATGAACAGGGTCACGCCGATGCGGCCCGTGTACTCCTTGACCCGCAGCCACCGTCCGATCAGCGTGGCGAGGATCGTCGGAATGACGACCGCCGCGACGAGCAGCGCCGCGAGCTTCCAGTCGAACGCCGCCGTTGCCGCCGGAGCTTCCGCGGCAGCCTTCGCAGCCTGTTCCTGAGCGAGAAGAACCAGGTTCCCAAGGGAATTCATCGATCCGATACTCCACCACCCTCGCTGAGAGCGGCGGCCCCGATGGCCACCCTCACGACAAGGGGCATTGCCAGGCTGACTGATCCCCGTTCAGCCCGTTCCAGAAGGCTCGCCGTTCCCGGCCGCCGCAGAGCGGAGGCGGAGAACGCGCCGCGGGTCGCGGGTCGCTCTCCGCACGGCGGAGAAGGCAACACTGCGGTCGACGCTCGAGAGTCCCAGACCGAGGCTGATGTCCATCGCGGCGGTCATCCCGCACCGACCGGCCGAGCCAGGGACGCGGAATCCTCCGCGGCCCGCCCCTCGCCCGGTCAGGGGAGGATGGTGACGCCACTACCCTTTTTGTTCCGGCTTCCTGATGACATCACGAATCGCGTCGGGCTTCATCCGCAGGCGGCAGTTCTCGTCCACCTTGACGACAATCTCCGAGAAGTCTTCCGCCACCGAGACGATGGTCCCCAGGATCCCTGACGTCGTCAGGACCGGGTCCCCCTTCTTCAGCGACTTGAGCATGTCGACCCGGCGGCTCTGCTCGCCCCGCTGCTGGCGGAACTGCATGAACAGCATGACCGCCACCGCGCCGAACATGCCAAGCATCAACCCCGGGCCGGACAAGCCGCCGGGGGCTGGGTTGGCATCCTGAGCGAGGACAGTCCACTCGAACGACATAAACCGATTCGCGACATCACCTTTCGCCCGCCGCGCACGGGGACACGTTCCCCGGTCGAGCCGAAGCGAAGCGGGCATGTTAGCCGTCTGTGTCAGTTTGTCCAGACCGCCCAACGACTTGCATCAACCAGGGCTTCGCCCTGGACCCAGGTGGCCGTGGGGCGATGGGTTATGCAAAGGTTGCCCAGCCGGTACGGACGGTGATCGAGCGGGCGCAGAGAAGGGCCCTCGGCGGTGAGACCGCGATGGGGTGTCGCGACCGATTCCGCCCCCGGGTCAATCCAGGCCGGTTGCCGACGGGGAGGCGGCCCGGATCCCCAGCAGGCTTTCAGCTTGCCGCTCGACCTTGGCGATCCCGGCCGCGATCGCCGCGAGCGATGCGTCATCCTCGCAGAAGGCGGAATGATGCAGCGTCAGCAGGTTGGCGTCGGCCTGCGCAGCGTTGGGGAGCGCGCCGGCGGCGCGGAATCGGCGTCGCGCGTGCGAGAGGTGCAGCGCCCGGAAGCCGGCCGCGAGCGGGACCCCCTCGGCCTGCACAGCGGCGGCGAACTGATCCCGCGTGAGACCGCGGCATCGCCGCGGGTCGTACCAGAAAGCGAGCCGGTACATCGCCGTCCCCTCGAACTGCCGCACCCATGAGCGCAGGGAGGAAACCCCGAGGCTGTTTAACCATCCGCATAGCCGTTCAGCCCGGCGGGCGCGGGCTGCGTTCTTCTGCCGCAGCAATTCCCATTGCGGCAGCAGGATCGCCGCCTGGACCTCCGACATCGGGTAAGCGTCGTTCCCCCGATTGACGTGAATCCGGATCCGCTGAATGACGTCGTCCCGCGAAGTCAGGACCGCCCCCCCTCGCCCCGCCGACAGGAGTTTCGAGCCGCCGAAGCTGTGAAGCGCCACGTCTCCCCACGTGCCGGCCATCCGCCCCCCCACGCTCGCTCCGGGGGACTGGCAGACATCCTCCACGAGCGCCACCTTCCGCGCGTCCGCCAACTCCCGGAGCTTCGGCATGTCGACCACGCCGCCGTGGAGATGCGAGACCAGGATCGCCTTCGTCCGCGAAGTCATCGCCTCCGCCACCCGCTCGACATCGAACTGCCCGTCCTCTTCCCGGATATCGACCAGAACCGGCGTTGCCCCGACGAGACAGACGTTCCCGAAGTTCCCCCGGAAGTCGTAAGCCCCCAGCACGACCTCATCCCCGGGGCCCAGCCCCAAGCCGCGGAGCGCCAGTTCGACCGCCGCCGTGCCGCTCGCGCAGAGGTGGCCGTGCCGAATTCCGTGGTCGGCGGCCAGACGGGCGGTTAGACTTTCTGTACCCCTTCCCGTGTAGGTGCGCCAACGTCCGGAGCGGCCCAGCTCCTCGAGGACGCGTGCCACCTCGTCATCCGGACATGGCTCGGCAACGCCCCCTTCAACGGCGGCGGGGCCCCCGAGCAGCCGTGGAGGCAGCGAGGCCTTCGCCGCGATCAGTTCCAGCAGCGGATCGGTCATGTCGTAATCGGTTGTCCAGGCATCCTCTCGCCGCGCTCCGAGCGAACAGTCGCCATGGTTGTGTCATCGGGAAAACGAGGATCGGGCCAGGTCCGCAAGATCCGGCGGCTGTTCGGAGTCGTGGAACGACTCCAGACCGGCCGCCGCCACTCCGCCGTCGAACTGGCGGACTTCTGCGGATGCAGCGTGCGGACCACGTTCCGGGACCTGAAGCTCCTCTCGGACGCCGGCCTGCCCATCATGCACGATGACGCGCGGCAGGGCTACTGGATCCCGGCCGACCGCTTTCTGCCGACCGCCGCCCTCACCTCGCAGGAGACGATCGGCATCGTCCTCGCCTGCGACGAACTCGGACGCCGGATCCCCTTCCTCCGCCCGGCGCGGGATGCCGTCCTGAAATTCCTCGCGAACCTCCCGACCAAGGCCAAGTCGGAACTCAAGGACATCGGCGACACGATCCAGATCCACCTCGGCCCGATGGTCAAGATGGACCACCTCGAACCGCAGTTCGAGGTGATCCTGAAGTCGCTTCAGCACCGGACCAAGGTCCGGATCCGCTACAGCAGCCTCGCCGAGCAGCGGGAGTTCTCGACCCTCGTCGCCCCCTACGCCGTCTTCTTCGGAATCCGGGCCTGGTACCTGATCGGCCGCTCGTCGGTGCACCGGGCGGTCCGGACGTTTCACCTCGGGCGGATCGACCGGGCCGAGCCGACCGCCGACACCTTCGAGGTCCCCCCGCGGTTCTCGATCTCGCGGTACCTCGGCAACGCGTGGCGGATCATCCGGGACCACGGCAAGGACACGAAGGTCGCGATCCGCTTCCGCCCTCCGATCGCCGCCAACGTCGAGCAGGTGGTCTGGCACAAGACCCAGAAGACCCGCTGGAACTCCGATGGTACGCTCCAGTTTGAAGCGACCGTGAGCGGGATCCACGAGATCTCCTGGTGGGTCCTCGGCTACGGCGAGTACGCGGAAGTCGTCGAGCCCGCGGCGCTCCGCGAGCTGATCCGAGGCCACGCCCGGCGGCTGCTCGATCTCTACGAGCCGGACTGAGCCCAGGCGTTGCCCATACGCACGGCCGGGATCGATCTGGTGCGGGGGTCGGCCGACCCCCTATCGTGCGTCGAAAGCTCTTCCACGCGGCTCCGGCACCGACTGACATGGCCCGCATCGTCTCGCTGATCGTTCTCCTGACTCTGATCGTGGTCTTGGGGATCACCTTCTTTCAGGTGATCGCCCCCTACCTGCTGCCGCTCTTCCTGGCAGTGGTCGCCGCGATCCTGTCGCAGCCCCTGATGCGGTACTACCTCTCGAAATGGCCCAAGCACCCCCGGATCGTCGCGGGGCTGACGACGACGACCGTTCTCGGCGTCGTCATGGTCCCCCTGATGCTCTGCACGATCGTGGCAGCCCTGCAGCTCTTTTCCTTCGCGCAGGACGTCTCGAACAAGGAGACGTGGGGCCGGATGCTGACCCGCGTCCGGTCCGAGGCGGCGGAGAAAACCGAATCGTTCTTCGAGCGGGCGGTCTCGATGGCGAATGCGGTACTCCCCGAAGACCAGCGGCAGTCGCCACAGCAGGTTCAGGAACAGGTTCAGACCCTGGTCCGCGAGAACATCACGGCCATCGGCAACCGCTCGCTCGGAATGGCGGGCCAGGCGATCGGCACGGCCGCGGGAACGACGCTGGGCATTGCGACGCTGGGGTTCGCCACACTCGTTTCGATGGTGACCGCCCTCTTCATCTTTTCGGTCGCCCTCTACTACTTCCTGGCGGACGGCCCCGCGTTCCTGGCCGCCTCCGAACGGATGATCCCGCTCCACGTCGAATACCAGCGACAGATGCTCGGCCAGTTCGCCAACGCGGTGCGGGCGGTCGTCTCGGCGACGTTCCTGGCGGCCCTCGCCCAGGGGGTATTCCTGACCGTCGGCCTGTGGTTTTTCGGATTCTCGAACCTGATGGTGCTGATCGTCGTCAGCACGCTCGCTGCTCTCATCCCCTTTGTCGGCACGTCGCTCGTCTGGATCCCCTGTGCCCTCATCCTCGTGGCGGACGGCCACTGGGGGCAGGCCCTGTCGCTCGCCATCTGGGGGAGCGTGGTCGTCGGGACGCTCGACAACGTCGTCCGGACCTACGCCCTCAACAACGACACCGAGCTCCACCCGCTCCTGGCCCTCGTCTGCGTCCTGGGGGGCCTCGAGGTGATGGGCCTGTGGGGGATCTTCATCGGCCCGATTGTCGCCTCCTGCCTCCACGCCCTGATCGGGATCTTCAACCGCGAACTCGTCCAGCTCTGCGACGAACGGCTTCCCGCCGCGGCTTCGCCATCGGGTAGCCCCACCCCCAGCGTCCCCGTGGCTACGCTTCCGGCAACGACCGGCAGTTCGTCCGCCCCCACCGCCACACCGGCCGAACCGGTCGGCTGACTCGCAACAAAAAAGCAGGCCGGAGCATGCTCCGGCCTGCCAGGACAATCGATCTTGTCGCTCGCCCGCTGGGGCTCAAGCGAAGCTCTTAGAAGTCGTCCGAGATGGTCTGCTGGCCGTGCTTCTTGCCGTCCCACGAGAAGATTTCGGCGTAGACCCGCTGGTCCATGTCCTTGTTCAGAGCACGGCCGTTGCCGCCGGCGAACATGACATTCACCACCCCCGGATGCAGCGAGCTCGGACGCGGAGCCTGGCCTTCGACGGCCCCGGCGAGGTTCGCGTTAATCATCCCGGTCTGAGCTGCCGTCGTGTCCGTCAAGCTGGAGAACACGACGCCGCCGCTCAGCTTCATCCCGCGGCCGGTATTCGTGTCAAATCCGTTCACCATCGCACCGGTGTAGGTTCCGGTCGCTCCCGCCAGCGGGACCAGCACGGAGTAGTCCTTGATGTTGGCCGAGGTCCACGAGCCAGCCTGAAGATTTTCGGTGATCAGAATCGTTTCGTTGGTGCCGTCTCCAGCCGAGATCACGTCAATGGTCAGACGGCTTCCACCCAGCTCCGGCAGGAAGATCCCCGAAGCGACTTCCCATTCCTTGTTCTTCGGCGGCCGTGCACTGGCTGGCATGATCGAAGTTGACGCCGGGTAGACGTACGTGTCTGCACGGTGCGCCGGGCTCCAGGTCGTCGCATCAGCCGGATCAAATGCCGCGGTGTTGTCGACATCGTTCCATCGATCTTCCGTCGTGTAGCCGGCGTTGGCAGCGAAAGAAATATTGCCGGGGCTACTCCGATTCGGATCGTTCGGGCAGTTCAGCACTGCCAGAGCGATGGGCTCGACGCGCTTGTTGGCGTCAATCGGCGACAGGAGACGATTGTAAAGTTCCGTCTGTTCCAGGTAGGGGAACAGCGTGACGAGCCAGGGGTAGCGGACCGCACTGGCCGTTGCCGTGGTACTGTCGGGGTAGAAGTTCATGAAGGAGTTCGAGACCAGGTACGGGATCTGCCCGTTCTTGGAGGTCGCGAACGTCTGAACCGCAATACCGACGTTCCGGAGGTTGTTGAGGCACTGCGTCCGCCGAGCGGTCTCGCGGGCCTGCTGGATGGCCGGGAGCAGCAGGGCGGCCAAGGTCGCGATGATCGAAATCACGACCAGCAGCTCGATGAGGGTGAACCCACGCCGCTGAGAGGCGCGGGAACGGAGCGGACGAAGGGCTTGCATTGTGGGACTCTCCAGAACTTGCCGAATGGACGAAGAACGAGAAGGAATTGACTGGCTCTGAGGCCCGCAGGCGATGACGCATCGCCCGGCGGACGGCCTTCCCTCTCGGGAACGCCCGGCCGGCTTTTGTTCCGGCCTATTCTTGTTTACGGGGACTGGCGGAAATGTTTTTCGGCCGCGACTGGCCGGCTGAGGCGGGTGGAACCACGTCGCTCGATTCCACAAGCCAAGACAGGATCACCGCTTCCATTATGCATCGGAATTCGCACCGATCCAAGGCAATCCGCTTCACAGGGCGTTCAGTTGCAGCACTTTGATGCACCTCGCCATGTCAAAATCGATATACGCAAACCGGATGCCGGACTACTCGAGGCGTTGGCGGTAGATCACGAACTTCCGCCAGTCGAAGGTTTGTGTACTTGTGTCGTAGGCCTCTTCGAGGCGAGTCATGTCCACCACAAAGAACCAGCGTCCCGGCTCCATCTCGGCCGACTTCGCGCCGATCTGGTAGTTCCCGCTTCCAACGCTGCCGATTTCGGACGCCTGGAAAAAGTCGACCCGAGCAAAGATCACAAACACATGACTGCGGGTCGTGACGTTGTTGCCGAGCTTGCTCAGGATCCGATTGCGGGTATGCACATCAACCACGTTGCGATTCGCCGTCGCTCCATCCGTTGCATCCTCTTCGTTGCGGGCTTCAAACAACCCCAACGGAGCGGGATTAGGCGAGGTCAACGTCGGCGGAAACGATGTGTACTTCTGTCGAAGCAACGTGTGCTGCGCTCCCGATGCGGGGGTTGACCCAGAGGCATCGTACACGCCCGGCGAACGGAACGGTCGACTGTTGAGAGCCCCCAAAGCAACGTTGGCGTCGCGCTGGTTGACAAGATCAGTCCACCAGTTCCGAGGTGTGGCTCCACCGTATTTGTCCTTGCCAACGTCGGCCGCGACCGGGCTGGCAGGAACAGGAAAGACGTTCGATTCCACAGTCGGATCGTCAATCAGGCCGAGGAGAACCTCGCGCTCGCGAACGAGGTTGATATTGACCTCTCCATACGTCCGGCTCCGAACGAAATGAGAATTGGCCTGCGTTTGCACGACCTCCGACAGATCGGGCAAGGCGACAAAATTGAGCAGCCGCACCCAGGGAATGACGCCGGTACTGTAGTTGGGCGCCGGCCGTTCCGACCGAGCCTTGGGAGTTGTCGACGGGGTCGCCGGACTCGGAGCGTTGGGTTCGGGCACGAATCGGACGGCGGCGGCGTAGGGGATATCCTGGCCCGGCATTCCAGTCGTTCGCTTGGCCCAGCCGGAGATCTTGCCTTCGATCCCGCTGCCAAACCCAGACTCGCGGATGCTCTCGAGGAGGTAATACGGGCTGACCACGGGAATCGACAGCAGCTCGTAGGCGGAGGTCAGCTCGCGATCAAAATGCGGCTGCCACTGGGTCGCCACCGTGTTGGCCACCATCACGGAGTTCAGCCGGTTTCCGCCAGCCGGGTCGATCGTGTGGCTCGACAGATTCGTCGCCGACGCCGTGGCGATGGCTTCCGGAAGATTCGTCCCGAGTTCCGGGCGGCTGAACACGTGATCTCGCTCGCGGCTCTTGATCTTCGCGACTTCGGTCGGGACTTCGGTGTCGCTCGGAATGGCCAGATCCTTCGGCTCAATCTCGATGATGTCGACGTCGATCCAGTCGGACGCAGCCTGCGTCAGATGCCCGCCGGTGTCGAAGGTTCGCCGGCGCTGAAGAACAAGCGTCATCTTCGTCGACGTGTCGATCGCAGTCGCGGTGGCATCCCACAGGAGAAAGCCCCCGCCGGGGAGCGTCGAGCCGCTGACAGTGAATTCCGTCGACTGGCTGGCATGTTGGAGATCCAGGTCCAGCTGCGGCGGCGGCATGGTCGCGGCGGTCGGACTGGCCGGCGTTCCCGTCGCTGGGACGACCAGCTCGAATTCCGGCGACAGCGTGTCCGTGTCGGCGTAGAAATCGGCGCTCGTGACGAGCTCCGTTCCCATCAGATCGTGCTTGACGTTGCCGTCGTGCGTTCCGATGACGAAGTTCCCCCCAGCCGGCACTGTGAGACTCGAATGCAGTTCCAGGATGGCCAGCGGATTCGGGGGAGCGGGCTTTGCGTCCGTCGTATCGTCCGGATCGACCCGGATGATCCGCCATGTGTCCGTGGCGAGCGAAACCGGACCGACCGTCGGATTGTGCAGCTCGACGTAGAGCCACTGATGGTATCCATCGTTGTCGATGTGCCACGTTTTCGGAACGTCCCCGGTCTCCTTGTTCTGTCGAATCCAGAGCCCTTCACTGAAGGCCAGCTTCTGCGCCTCGACTCCAAAGACGACGCCTGACGGAGCCGTCGCCCAGCCGTCCTGGAGATTCGGGTCGTATTCGAACCGCGTGATCGCGTCATCGGCATCCATGGCGTCGACGTAGTTCACTGCGAACTGGGCCATTTCCTCCGCCACGCCAGCGTCGATCGCTCCAGTCACGTTGCCGTTGGGAGTACACAGCGTCACCAGAAGCACATAAATATCGCGGGCCAATCGCTGCCGGTCGTAGCGAGCCCACCACTCTTGGGCTTCACCACCAGCGAGACGGTTTGCGACGGGATGAGCGAGAGTAGCTCCGTTGTCGTGAGGGATCGCCGGGATAGTCAGCGTACCGGTCAACGATTTCAGATCGGGATGCGGCGTCAGAGGCCGGAAATACGGGTTCCCTTTCGCGTCGAAAGCTCGATTCGAAGGATCGTTGTCGTCGAGAATTCGATTTAATTCCAGCGGCAACTGCGGATGTTTAGCTCGATCACGCAGCAACGTTCCGTTTGTGTCCCAATTGGCAAGATCTCCCTGCACCGCTCGAACCGTCAACAATCGACGGACCTCAGGGCGATACGGATCGTTCGCCGTGATGATGGGAGTGGTGTTCTCATGCCGCGAGGAAATGCCCCCGAACGCCGGAGGGAACCGCAGGATCCGGTCGATCTTGTTGTCACCATCCTGATCCTCTCCGCCACTCAGAGTCCCATTCCCGTCAGTGTCTTCCGAGGCCTCGACGTCCGCGAACTCAAATGAGCGGATCGGGTTGAACGGGAACGAAAACTCTTTGCGGTTCCAACCATGGACGGTAAACCGGCGCCGAATCCGGGCGGCGTCGTCGGCGAGGTTAAAGTTGACGGGGGCCAGATTCCGCAACCGTGAGACGGCGCCGAGGCGAATCCAGTCGTAGTCGCTCAGGTGCAGGGCCGCCATCTCGGAGAGGGCGAACGGATTGTCGTACGTGTCGAGGACCGAATTGCCGTTCGTGTCTTCGCCCGAGTCGAGGGTTCCGTTGCCGTTCGTGTCTTCGGAGTACTGCTGGCGATACGGATTCTGCTCCTGAGCCTCATCGATGAGCCCATTGAACGTATTGACCAGCGTCCCCAGAGGAGCCGGAGTCGACAGCGAATCGTGATAGGTCCCGATCCGGGGATAACCCTCGAACTGCCAGTAGCCGTTGTAATAGGGGAATCGGTATGCGCCGTTGAAGCCCGTCAGGCCCCGGCGGCCCCGGAGGTAATCGATCTTCGAGTTGCCGTTGAGATCCTCTCCGAGATCGAGCGTCCCGTTGCCGTTGAGATCCTCGCTCAGAATGGGCGTCGAGCCGAGGCCGACATAGTCGGTCGGATGGACGCCGACCGCGTGGCCCGCCTGGAACGCGGTATTCGTGAACGTCGCCGAGTTCTGATTGTCGTCGACTTCCACGTTGCCTGGACCAGGCAGCTTCCCGGTCGCCGTCGACTGGATAAGCATCGGCTCGCCGAATCGGCCCACGACGTCGTCCAGCCGGCTGGTGAAATCATATCCCGTGGTAATCGGCCGCATCATGGAGACCGGCGAGCCGAACAGCATCATCGCCAGTTCGGTGTTGGCCAGCTGCAGTTTGTTGAACGTGGGGGCTGTCGCGGTCCGGTAAAACGCCCCGTCCCACTGAAAAACGCTCGCCGCGAGGCTGGTGGGATCGGCGGAGAGCGCATAGATCGGGCTCACCTCGGCCCGCGAGAGACCGAGGTTCGAGTACGAAATCGGCCGGTTCGAATTGAGCACGAGCGAGTTCAGATCAGGCGTGCCGGTCCGGCTCGTGGCGATGAGGCTCGACGGATTCCCCGCCGAGTTCAGGTTGATCAGCCCGTTGACGTCCTCGATCTTGAAGCTGTAGATCGGGATCACGACGCCGCCGCTGCTGAGCGTGATGGGGGGATGCCCCAGATCGAGATAGATCGAGTCCGGGATGCCGTCGTTGTTGGTGTCCGTGTCCAAGCCGCTGTAGTCCGTTCCGGAAGCCGTCCACCCGCCAACAGGGACGGCCGCGGCCGTCGCACCCAAGCCGGGAAATTGCTGCGAAAACCGGCGATCGGAGACACCGGGGATCAGGTGCTCGGTATGCGGACGGAGCATTCGTGCCCCGGTCCCCGTTTCGCGATACCACTGCGTCGTATCGGGCTGCATCGAGTAGTAGATCGAGGGGAGGAAAAAGGAGGGCTTGATGACCCTGTTGCCTGCCTCGTTGATGTAATCGACTGCCGCGAACAGCATGTTCTGATCCGGATAGTCGTCCGACACGTCCGGCTCGTAGGCATGCGCCGTGTCGGCGTCTTTTCCATTGCCGTCGAACGGCGACGCGCCGCCAGAGTTCACCGCGCGCCCGCGGTTCAGAACCAGATCGCTCACCGCGGTCGGGATCCCGGGAACGACTCCCGACGTACCGTCCGGGGAGTAGTAGTGGTCGTTTCGCGTGTAAAGAAACTGGAGCGGCGACGTGGTGACCGTAATTCCGTGCCCGTTGCGGAGCTCGTAATCCCGCGGAACGTATCGCTTGATGCCGCCCGTGGTCTTCGGACGCAGCGTTCCGATGATATGCGCGAGCATCGAGTGTTTATTTCCACCGAGTGCGCTGGCTTTGTACTTCTCGTCGTCGGTCGCGAAGACGACCTGTTCGAGACCGACCTCCATCACGGCCGAATAGTCGACCTCGGTTTCGGGCTTCTCGGCGAAGTTCTGCGCCGTGTTCCCCTCGATCTGCACGAAGTCGTAAAAGAAGAATCCCAGAAAGGCCAGCATGGCCATCAGGGACAACACGACAATGATTACCGCCCCGCCACGACGGGCGGACCGGCGGCCCCTGTGAGCGACGGCGAAACGATTCCGCCCCGACGCGGGAAGGACTGGTGAGCGATTCATTGCCAAACTCCTGTCAGCCCGCAATGGACGACATCGCAAAACGACCGGCTGGCCGCGACCGCGTCCAGGCGAACGGTCCGACAGGCGGCCAATCCGAGGGCCGCCCGCATCTAGGAAACACTAAGGCCGATCCTCGACGAACGAATGATCGATGGTGACCTGTCGAAGGGTCTGACTGCCGGGATCCGTGAAGCGGACCGTGATCCGCATCAACGTGAGCCCCAGTCGATTGTCGAAGCACTCCCAGCAAACGCCGGTATCATCCACCACGACGTCGCCCGGAGTCATCGGGAACGAGGGAGCATTCGTTCCCAGGGTCGTCTGGTGATCGAGCATGCTGTCCCCGTCGGCGTCCTCGCCGGCGTCGAGCTGTCCATTTCCGTTGGTGTCCTCGCCATTGTCGAGAATCCCATTGGAGTTCGCGTCTTCCGCGGCGCCGAGCGATCCGTTCCCGTCCCGATCTTCGCCGGAGCTGACGGGCCACCATCCGAGCGAGCGGTCGGCGGACAAGAAGATCGTTCTTTCGGCCAGGTTGGCGTGCCAAGTGATGGTGCCGCCGGCCGACCAACCCGACGCCTGCTGAATTCTCGATCCGTCTGTGTGAAATCTTTTCGGACAGTACGGGGCCAGGTCGTTGCGATCGGGATGCCAGGTGTCGTAGACGCGGTTCGTCCCGCCCGAAACGTTGGGGCCGTACCCCACGTTCTGCCGCCCCCACGACGAGTTCCCCGAAGTCGGCTTCGTCTGCGTGTAAGGGCCGACGTAAGGGGTGCCCGACGTGTCGTTGTAGCCCAGGTCGACAAACTTCCCCACGTTGAGCGTCTGTCCGCGCCGCGAGGGATCGACCGGAGTGTTCGACGAGTCCATCTGTTCCCAGACCTTGACGTCGAACGCGTGAACGTTCGTCAGCAGGGCGTCCTCGCCGATTCGCAGTTCGTCCAGCAGCGGGCGTCCCTGAAACGTGCTCGTCGTCGTGTTGTATTCGCTCGTCGGATTGCCGGTGGAATTGTGCCCCCAGCGATTGCTGGGCATCCCCAGAGAATCCCGCCCGGTCCCCCGATGATTCGAGAGGCTCTGCACTCCGACCAGATAGAAATTGCCCGTATCCGGATCGTTCGGCAGCATCGCGATCGAGTTGTAGTTATACCACTTGGGGAGAATCTGGGCGTTGAAGACCATCGACCGCGGGAAGAGCGCCGCGTTGGACTGCGACGCCAGCGTCGGGCTGACCGGTTGCACCTGGAAGCCGCCGCTCGTCGGCCGGACGTGCGGGTCCCGCAGGAGGTTGACGCGGCGATAGAGCGTCCCCTGATTCACAAAGTACGTGACGACCGCGGCCCGGGAGGCGGTCTGGCGGTTGTTGACTATGCCGTCGTCGAACTCGGGGTGGTTGTCGCCGCGAGTCGTCGTCGTCGCGATCGTCATATTCTGGTTGGCGTCGATTCCGACGCCGTCATTCAAGAAGTCCTCGCCGTTCTGGAACGGTCCGAAGAACCGCGTTCCGTCGTTGTACATGACCGTGAACGACAGCACGTCATCCCTGTCGTCGAGCGGCTCGTTCTCCGAGTAGTAGAAGAACCCCCGCTGATAGAAGTCGACCGGGACCGTCGACGAGAGCGGGACGATCCCCCGCGATCCGTTCGAGACCTGCCGGAACGTGCGGTTGATGAGGTCGTTGCGAATGACGATGTCGGCCGCGCGGGCTTTCTGGTCGTTCTTCGCGATCCCTTCCTGGTCGCGCATCGTCTGCACCGCCGCGGCGTAGATCTGCGCGAACAGCACCATGATCAACAGGACTAGGGCGGTCGAGACCAGCATCTCGACCAGCGTGAACCCATGGCGCGCGGCGCGACGCCGTCTCGATGTCAACGGGCGAAGCAGGATGCTCTTCATAGTGAATCTCCCGGCTGGAACGTCAAATTGAAGAGATGCACCAGACCGGTGGGGACCATGAGCTTTGTCAGATCCGCGCGGAGTTCTCCCGTGAGCTGAAGATTCGCCGACGTCGCATTGACCGGAATCACCTCGGCAATCTCGTACCAGTAGCCATTGTCGGCATCGAAGACGAATCCTCCGGGACGGAGAATCGGAGTCGTGCCGGCGCCCCATGTTAGCCCGGTGACGACCGAGCTCCCCTTGTTCGACGTTCCGGACAACGCGTAGTGCTGCTCTTCCAACGCATCAAAACTCCGCCGGAAGAACACCGCGCACCGGACGTCGCTCAGCCCCCCCGCCTGCCGGCCGGAGCAGGTCAGCATCCACGAGTATCTCCGTTCCGCGATCTCGACCACGACGCGTTCGATCTCCGATGGATCGTTCATCGAACCGGGGAGCGCAGGCGAGACCGTGATCGAATTTCCGTTGACTGCCACAGAACTGTAGAACGTCGGGAACGTTCGGCTCTGGGTGCCGTCGGCCGAGAGGACCGTCACGCGGATTCCGAGGTCGCCCGCAGTGCTCAAATCGACGCCCAGCGGCTCTCCCACGATCGTCATCGTCGACGATGTCGCCGTACTGGTGATCCCGCCTGAGACGACGTCGTTGTAGATCGTCGTGTACGAATCCGGCAGCGCGAACATCGAGGAGAGAACCGCCTCCTTGTTCTGAACCGTCCAGGAGGCCGGCAGCGGGCTGATGCGAGGAATTGTCCCCAGAGGCGTCGGGCTCCCATAGAGCAGCCCGAGGGGGTCCACGACCCGGGCTCCCCTGACGTCGCGATCCCGAACCGGAGTGTTGGCCAGCAGCCAGGGGTTCGCCCGCACGACATTGCGGACGTTCTCTTCGAGCAGCTTCGCGTTCGTCATCTGCGTCGCTTTGACCGCCCGCAGGATCGCCAGCGGAAACAACGTAATGACCGAGACCACACCGACGCTCATGACGAGGATCGCCATGAGGACTTCGGTCAGCGTCGCTCCGGCCCGATCGGAGACACGCGGCCCCGAGCGGGCACATCCCGACTGCGTTGACCGACGGATCGGAAAGAGGGTGATCACTTGGCCTCCTTCCCGCCCACGGCGAAGGTGAACTGTTCGTACTGGCTGGTGGTCGAGGGATCGTCGATGCTGTATTCGGACGTTTTGACCTGCCCCGTCGTGGCGAAGAGACTGACGATCCGCTGTGGAAGAATGGCGTTCGAGACGTAGTAAGGTCGCGTCATCATTCCCGTGGGCCGCGAATTCAGCGAGTCTTCGATTTCTCCCACATACAGATGCATCACGCTGTCGGAGATCCGCGCCGGGTCGACCCCCCCGCGGGGATTAAACATGATGTCGATGTCCGGAAACTGCTCTGTTGTTCCGGACATCACCCCTCCAGGCTGAAATGACCATTGAAGAGACGCGTAAAGGTCGATTGCCGTTCCGCGAGGCAACGTCACGGGCTCGGTGTTTGCCAAGACCTGTGGTGCTCCTTCGAGCCGATAGACCAAGACCGCTCCGATAGCCGCTGAAGGAGGCTGAGGTCCGGTCAGTCGGATATTGGTGACATCGATCTTCGAGTTCATATTCATGTCCTCGCCCGCATCGAGGAATCCGTCGCCATCCGTATCTTCGCTGACGATTTCACTCACGACGAATGCGACCTCTTCGTTCGCCGCATCCGTCGATCGCCGCAAGAACATCTGCCGCCCGACCTGCAGACGAGCGTTGTTGCGATTATCGTCCACCAGGTCGTTGACGAGATCGCTCCAGACCGAAGGGGTCATGGCCGGCAGCGTCTCCGTGACAATCCACCCCCAGCCTCCTCCCCCCGTGGAGTTCTGGAGCATCACATTTCCGGCCACTTCGTCCGAACCAACGTAGACGAGACTGGTGGAAAATCCACCGCGAGTCTTCGGTGAGGCGGCGTCGTAAAGACTGGGATCGGCGATCAACCGCAATCCCCGCGGCTTCTGATCCTTCGCGGCGCGGCTTTGTGCCCCAGCCAACATCGAGCGAAGCTGCCGGGCCGCAGCCGGAACGCGGTCGCTGCCTCGTTCACTGAACGAGCCAATGGCAATGGCCGCCAGAATCGAGAGGATCACGATCGCGACCATGAGCTCGATCAGAGTGAAACCCGAACGAGGGCCCCCTTTCTGACACGACGTTCGGCGGAACAACGCAGGGCGAGTCATGATTATTTCCCCTGCCGATTCGTGACGTTGTCGAGAGCATCGCTCTCGGTCTTGATCGCCGCCAGATAACCATAATTCGTGGAGTCGCACGGCTCGTAGAACCCGAGGCTGCGGTCGGGCCCTGCGGAAACGAAGAGAAACGGAGCATAAACTCCGAGGTCATGCAGACTGTCCTCGTTGATCGCCGTCCCCGACCCCATTGACGGAGGCGGGACTCGATATCGGTAAGGGCCGGGAGACTTGTTGAGGAGCCCATTGGGATCAACCGTGTCCACTCCGCTACCCGATGTGACCAGACTCGGAATGAGTCCGCGCGTCGGCCAGAGATAAAACCGAATCGGCTCGCCCCATGCGTCCACCAGTTCGAGATTTCCGTCGTTGTCGGAATCGATCTGCAGATCGGTCGAGATCCCGTCGATCGGCTCCCCCGTAGGCGAAAGCGCCCGAAACAAGGCCTCCGAGCACTGATTCACGTTGCCGTCCATGATCGCCGTGACCCCCGGCAGCATGACCGGAGCGGGGAGGACCCTGGTCACGGGAGAATCGTCCCACGCGTCGGCCGTATCCCACCCGAGCAGGTCTGCATTCCGGACCGGAAACGCTCGTCGCTGCGCGGCCTTCCGAGCGAGGATCTCGGGGACTTTGCCCGAGACGACGTTCGACATCCCGTCCAAGACCTCAATCTGGGACGCAAAAGCGGCGGGGAACTTGACCCCGCGTGTCACCATTCCGGTGGTGATATCCACTGTCAGCTTGTTCTCGTCGATCATCCGCAGCCGTTCCTGGACGATCGCGTCGAGCCGCTTGAGCAACACCTGGGTGCGGGCGATCCGAGCCTGCGTCCCCGCCGACCCCAACAGCCTGAACGCCATCGCCGCCAGAATGGCGATGATCGCCATCACGACGAGAATCTCCACCAGAGTGAAGGCCCCCGCCCGATGCTTCAGACGAGTTTTGAACGATTCATTTCTTTTCATGGTCTGCTCCGGGTGGTTTGGCGTCCTTAATTCAACTTGCCACCCTTGAAGCTCGTGATGTTGTCGACTTCATAGGCCCGAACCTTCTCGCCTGTCGTGGTGTTCGTATAAGCCCGATAATCCATCGCGTTGTTTGGAGCCATCTTCGTGACGGTGTCCAAGACCCCTGCGTCGTCGATCCGGCCACCAATGCCCCACTCGCCGTCTGCGCCGGCCGAAAGAATCTGATATCCCTTTGGAGACCAAGACGTCCCCTTCGGAAGGTTGGCGGCCGTCGTCGCGGCAGTATCGCTCTGCAGATAGACCGAGAAAATCGAGGGGCGGCCCCCTTTCCAGATCACCTCGTCGTCCGACGTCATGGATCCGGGCGCCGTCGTGGGATTCGGGTTGTCGACACCGAAGATTCGATAGCCGCGTCCGCCATAGGCACTGAAATACTGATACGGATTCTGACTGCTCGGAAACGCGTCCAAGTAGACAGGCATGAAATCTCCGTCGTCGTCCACCAGACGGGCGCTGCGGAAATCTGCAAAGGGGCCAACACGTGTGCCCCACCCATCCAGTACCCCATTCGAGTTCACATCTTCTGAGCCGTTCAAAGCTCCGTTGCCGTTGATGTCTTCACTCCTCCAGAACGGATTCCGAGGATTGGCGCTGAAACCGTGAGGAATAAAACCGGTGGGTCCGGATTCCATGATCCCCCCCAGAAAGAACACGAGGCATTCCGCCCCATTCAAATAAATCACGTCGGTGTGATCACCATCTCCGTTGATATCCTGTTCATAGGCATCGAAGCCCGCATGCATCGAGTCATTCTCGACATTGAAATATGGCACTCCGGTACTCTGCAGAAATTGAGGCCACAGATGGCGAATCAGAGCGTTGTTCGCTGCGGTCGAGTTCGCCGCCCAGAGTGTGTCGTTCTCGCAGAGGATCAGACCGCTGGGGGGATAGTCGGAGATGCTGAACTTCCCTTGGAACTCCTTGATTCCCTGCTCCAAATTCTTAACCTCGACACCGACCGAGGCTTCCCGGGCACGTCCGACGGCAGCCTGAACTCCGATAAGCAGAAGACTCGACAGGATGGCGATTACCAGGATCACCACCACGAGTTCAATCAGCGAAAACGCACTCCGGCGATTCGTCGTGCGCTGCCCATTGTCGCGGATGGCTTGGAGAGGACGTTGCATGATCGACTCCTCGGAACCGGCAGGCTTCAGATGCCTGGGCCGGGGTTTGGTTTCTAGCAGTGATGCGTTTTGATGCAGATGGCGACGTTCTTTGCCGCAACTCCTGTTGCGGCTTCCGGCAGCGTCGACTGCCGGAAACCCTTTTTGCTGATAGGGCATTCGCTATGCCGTAACGGACGTTGTCAGCGTTCCGTTGTCCGTTTTCAGTCGATCCGTTTGAGCTGGCAGCGGCTTGTTCGCCGGCGGCTTCGAACCGGGGACTGAAAACGGACCGCTGACTCCCTCTTACGACAGCGACTGGAGCAGCTTGACCAGCGGGAGGAACAGGGCGATGACGATGAAGCCGACCGCCAGTCCCAGCACGATGACCATGATCGGCTCGAGAAGGCTCACGAGGCTCTCGACGAGGACGTTCACTTCTTCGTCGTAGACGTCCGCCACCTTGTAGAGCATGTTGTCGAGGGCACCGGTCTCCTCACCGACGTCCACCATGTTCACGACGAGGTCGTCGACGATGCGCGTCTCCTTGAGCGGGACGTGCATCGACTCCCCTTCGCGGATCGACTGGTGGATGTGGTCGAAGGCCTTCTTGAACACCTCGTTCCCCGCCGTGTCGCGGGCGATCGAGATCGCCTCCAGGATCGGCACCCCCGAGGCGATCAGCGTTCCTAATGTTCGCGCGGTTCGGGCGACCGTCGCTTTACTGAGGATCTGCCCCATGATGGGGATTCGTAAGAAGATTCTGTCGAGGATGTAGGCCCCGGTTTTGTTTCGCCTGATGATCTTCATCAAGAGAATGAACCCCACCGGGATCGCTGGGCCGAGGAACCAGTACTGCACGACGGCGTCGCTGATGCTGATGAGCAGCAGCGTGACCCCCGGCAGCTCGACGCCGAAGTCCGCGAAGATCGCCTTAAACTTCGGAATGATCGAGTACATGATGAAGCCGACGATCACGACCGCCACGGTGATAACCGCGCACGGATAGATCATGGCCCCGGTCACCTTCCGCTTCAGGCTCTGCGCCTTCTCTTTGAACTCGGCGAGCCGCTGCAGAATGATTTCGAGGGCACCACCCGCCTCACCCGCTTTCACCATGTTGACGTAGAGATCGTCGAAGGCCTTGGGCTGCTTGGCCATCGCCTCGGAGAGGGTCGCTCCCGATTCAACGTCTTCGATGACCCCCATCAGGGAGTTCTTGAGGGGGCCCGGCTTCTGCTGCCCTTCCAGAATGCGGAGCGACCGCAGAATCGGGAGGCCGGCGTCCTGCAGCGTCGAGAGCTGCCGGGTGAACTGGCACAGGAGCTTCGCCTTGACCTTACCGAAGGCGAAGGCCCGCTTCTTCCGCGGGCCGGTCGGCGCGGCCTTGGTCTCCTTGGTCTTGTCCTTCTTCTTGCCGCGGTTCTTCTCCGTGATCTTGGTCACGTAGAAGCCCCGTTCCTTGATCTTGGTCGCCGCTTCCTGCTCCGACGCGGCGTCGATCGAATCCTTGACCTCGGTGCCACGGTTGTCCATGGCTTCGTACGTGTATGTCGGCATTGCGTGGCTCCTTCGGAGCAGGTGTCAGTGTTCCGTCGTCGGCTCTCAGTCGGCGAGATCCGCGACTGGCCACCCATCGATCTGTCCGGCGGACCCACTCTTGGTCGTCCGCCCTGGTCGTCCGTCTCGATCACTTGCCGTTCTCGACGGGTCCGGCTGCTCTCTACGCAGATCGGACCCCGATTCGAGAACCGGCCTCCCCGCTTACTCGATATCTTCCATGACCGTCTCTTTGACGACTTCGTCGATCGTCGTCACCCCGTCGAAGATCAGCTTGAGGCCGGCTTCGCGGAGGGTCGTCATCCCCTGGCTGCGCGCCAGGTTCCGCATGTCGTCCACCGACGCATCCGACGAGATCATGTCGCGGATGTCGTCATTGACTTCCATCAGCTCATAGATGCCGCAGCGTCCCTTGTACCCCGAGTTGTTGCACCGCGGGCAGCCCTTGCCGTAGTAGAACTTGTAGCGCCGCGCCTGCTCGAGCGGGAGCTGCAGTTCCATGAGGAGCTCATCCGACGGGTCGAACTGCGTCCGGCATTCGACGCAGATCTTGCGGACGAGCCGCTGGGCCAGGATCGATTCGACCGACGCCGTGATGAGGAACGGGGGCGTTCCCATATCGCGAAGGCGGGTGATCGCCGAAGGGGCGTCGTTCGTGTGGAGCGTGCTGAACACGAGGTGTCCCGTCAGCGCGCTCTGGATCGCGATTTCGGCGGTCTCGTAGTCGCGGATTTCTCCGATCAGGATCACGTCCGGGTCGTGCCGCAGGATCGCCCGGAGAGCGTTCGCGAAGGTGACCTCGATGTCGGGATTGATCGGGACCTGGACCAGACCCGCGATGTCGTACTCGATCGGGTCTTCCGTGGTGATGATCTTCGTTTCGATGTCGTTCAGCTCGTTGAGAGCCGAGTAGAGCGTCGTCGTCTTCCCCGAACCGGTCGGGCCGGTCACGAGGCAGATCCCGTTGGGGGCGCGGATGAACTGACGGAACCTCGTCAGCGTGTGGGGATCCATCCCGATCTTGTTGAGGTCGAGCTGGACCACGGTCCGGTCCAGCACCCGCATGACCACCGACTCGCCGTGCATCGTCGGGAGGACGCTGACGCGAAGGTCGACCGCGTTCCCGCCGATGTTCAGCTCGATCCGGCCGTCCTGCGGCAGGCGGCGTTCGGCGATGTCGAGGTCCGCCATGACCTTGACGCGGGAGACGATCGAGGCCGCGAGGTGCCGCGGCGGGGGGACCATCTCGTACAGGACGCCGTCCGCCCGGACGCGGATCTTGAACTCGTCTTCGAACGGTTCGAAGTGGATGTCGCTCGCCTGGTCCTTGATGGCGAGGAGCATCACCATGTTGAGGAGCTTGCGGATCGGGTGGGAGTCCATCAGGTCGTCGTCGCCACCGAGGGCGTACGCTCCCTTCTTCCCATGGACCCCGCCGGCCGCTTCTTCTTCGCCGAGCTTCTCGAGCTCGCCGATCACGTCTTCGATGCTGTCTTCGTGGGCCGCGTAGTACTTGGCGATCGCCGCCTCGACCGCGGAGAGGGTCGAGACCGCGCCGCGGACTTCCATGCCGATGAAGTTCCGCAGGTCGTCGAGGGCCGCGACGTTCTGCGGATCCGCCATCGCCACCGTCAGGATGTCATCCTTCAGGCTGATCGGCATGATCTTGTAGACGTCCGCCATCGTCTGCGGGACGAGCTCGATCACCTTCGGCGGGATGTTCGTCTCTTCCAGATTGACGACCGGCATCCCCCACTGTTCGGCGAGGGCTTCCGTGAGCTGGTCGGGGGTGATCATCCCCATCCGGAGGGCGACCTGCCCGATCACTTCTCCCTGGCTCTGCTTCTGTTCCTCCAGAATGTCCCAGAGCTGGTCCTCGGAGAGGTAACCCAGGTCGACGAGGATCTGTCCGAGTTTGCGCTGGGCCATGAAGTGAAGTCGGAAAGGGGTGTCAGGTTTCCGGAATCGGCGTCAGGTCAGTCACGGTCGTCGGCATCCTTGCAGCAGCGGAGACGAAACCCGGCGGGGTGGCGGACAGTGCCGGGCCAGCCGGTCGATCGGGAGACGACGCTCATCCTCGCGCCACCATGCCCGACCTCCGGTCTCAGTGTTCGTCTTCATCCTCTTCGTCGTCCTCGTCGTCCTCACCTTCCTCATCCTCGTCGTCGGAGAGGATCCCCTTCTTGAAGTTGGCGATCCGCTGCTTCAGTTCGGCGGGGTTGTTGGACTTCATGACGACGTCTTTTTCTTCGCACAGCTGCTTGCGCCACAGGTCGAAGAGAGCGTCGTCGAGGAGCTGCATCCCGTGCTTGCGCCCGGTCTGGATCGACGAGTTGATTCGGAACGTCTTTCCTTCGCGGATCAGGTTCGCGATGGCGGACGTGACCACGAGCAGCTCGTAGGCGGCAACCAGCCCCTTGGGCTTCCGCGGCAGGAGCGCCTGGGACAGGATCCCGACGATCGACGTCGAGAGCTGGGTCCGGATCTGCTCCTGCTGGTTGGTCGGAAAGACGTCGATGATCCGGTCGACGGTCCCCTGGGCTCCGGTCGTGTGCAGCGTTCCGAACACCATGTGGCCGGTTTCGGCCGCGGAGATCGCCGAGGCGATCGTCTCGAGGTCTCGCATTTCCCCGACGAGGATCACGTCGGGGTCCATTCGGAGGGCCCGGCGGAGGGCTTCGGGGAAGTTCGGGACGTCGACGCCAATCTCTCGCTGATTGACCGTCGACATCTTGTGGTTGTGGTAATACTCGATCGGGTCTTCGAGCGTGATGATGTGGTGGTCGTGCGTGTCGTTGAGCCAGTTGATCATCGACGCCAGCGAGGTCGTCTTCCCCGAACCGGTCGGACCGGTCACGAGGAACAGCCCGCGGGGGCGGATGATCAGGTCGGCGATCTTCGGCGGCAGACCGAGCTGCTCGAACGTGAGGAACTCGTTCGGGATTCGCCGGAGGACCATCCCGATGTGGCCGCGCTGCTTGAACACGGCGACGCGGAACCGGGCCTTGTCCCCGAACGCGAACCCGAAGTCGGTCCCCCCCCGTTCCTGGAGCTCCTGCTGGTTCCGCTCCGGGGTGATCGATTTCATGAGCGAGACGGTGTCCTCGGGGCCGAGGGACTTCGTCTCCAGCTTTCGCATGCGGCCCCCGACGCGGCAGACAGGGGGCTGGCCGGTCGTGATGTGGAGGTCGCTCACGCGATCGCGCACCACGGTTTCCAGCAGCTTGTCGATCTGGATGAAACTCATGAACCGGTTGCCTTCTCCGCGACGTCTGGGGAGTCAGTTCAAGGACCGGCGGACAGGAGAGCGCCCAGGGGGGCGGCCTCCGGCCTGGCCGGGGATCGGATCACAACGGGGAAAAATGCGTCAAACCGCCGTTGTGGGACGAGTCTGTCCCGCAACCGCGGAGTGTGCGCTGGAATCTGGAAGATCAGACCGGAGTGGGAACTCCGGTGACGTGTGCGAAAAAATTATCAGGCTCGCGCGGGCGAAACTCAAACTGATCGCCCGATGAAGCCGGTTCGCGGCGCACTCGCGTTCCGTAGCGCCACGAAGGATCTAGTGTGTCACAGCCGCACGGAAACGGCATGGTGACGGCTCAGGTCCCCCGGTTGAGCTCGTACGCCTCCTTGAGGGAGGTGATCCCGAGGAGCGCCTTGTCGAGGGCGTCTTCGGCGAGGGTCTTCATCCCGTACAGGCGCGCCTGGCGGCGGAGGTTCTGGGCCGGTTCGCTCCGGAAGGTCATCTCGCGGAGCGTGGAATTCATCATGAACAGCTCGAAAACCGCCTTCCGTCCGCGGTAGCCGGTGTGCGAGCAGTTGTTGCACCCCTTCCCTCTCCGGAACTTCGCGTCCTTGAGTTGTTCAGGTGCCAGTTCGAAGTAGGCGAGCTCGGTCGCGTCGGGCTTGTAGGGCTCCCCGCACTTGGGGCAGATGACCCGCACCAGCCGCTGCGCCATGACCGCCATGACCGAGGAGGCGACCAGAAAGGGCTGTACACCCATATCGATCAAGCGTGTCACAGAACTGGGCGCATCGTTCGTATGAAGCGTACTGAAAACCAAGTGTCCGGTCAAAGATGCCTGAATTGCCATCTCGGCCGTCTCCTGGTCGCGGATTTCCCCCACCAGAATCACGTTGGGGGCCTGCCGGAGCATCGCCCGGATGATGCGGGCGAAGTCGAGCCCGATGGAGTGCTTCACTTCCGTCTGATTGATCCCCGGGAGGTAGTACTCGACCGGGTCTTCGGCGGTGATGATCTTCCGGTCGGGCCGGTTCAGTTCACCTAAAGCGCTGTACAGTGTCGTGGTCTTCCCGGACCCCGTCGGACCGGTCACCAGGAAGATCCCGTTGGGCCGGCGGATGATCGCCTGGAACCGCCGGTAGTTCTCTTCCGAGAAGCCGAGGTTCCGGATCCCGACCTTGATGTTGTCCCGGTCCAGGATCCGCATGACCATCGCCTGGCCATGGTTCGTCGGGAGCACGCTGACGCGGAGGTCGTAGTCCTTCCCGTTCGTGCGGGTCTTGATTCGACCGTCCTGCGGACGCCGCTTTTCGGCGATGTCCATGCGCCCCATAACCTTAAGACGCGAAACCAGGGCCCCCTGGAGTCGTTTGGGGACGCTGTCCCGCTCCAGCAGCACGCCGTCGATCCGGTACCGGATCCGGACCTTGTCCTCGAACGGCTCAATATGAATGTCGCTCGCCCGCTGGTTGACCGCTTCACTGATGATCAGGTTGGTCAATTTGACGATAGGCGACTTCTCGTCATCTTCCTGAAGTGATTTGGCCTGATTGAGTTCGGTATCGGTGAAGTCGATCGCGGTTTCGGTGAACTCCTGCAGCATGGAGTCGACCGACTCGGTCTGGGTCTGACCGTAATATCTGTTCACCCCCGCCAGGATCTGCTCCTTGGGGGCCATCACCATCTCGACGTCCCGGTTCAGAACGAACCGCAGCTTCTCCACCAGCTCGAAGTTCATCGGGTCGATGACCGCGACCGTCAGACGGTCGTTCTCGAACTCGATCGGGAGACAGACGTTCTCCCGGGCGACCGACTCCTGGACGAGCTCGATCACGTGGTGCGGGATCTCGATCGTGTCGAGATTGACGAACTGGAACCCGAACTGGGCCGCCTTGGCCCGCAGCAGGTCCGCCTCTTCGACGTAACCCAGCCGGACCAGGGCATCTTCAACTGAAATCCCCTGGCTCCCCGCCATCCCCTCCGCTTCGAAGAGCTGGTCGCGGCTGATCGTTCCATCCTGGACGAACTGGTCTAGGTAGTTCTTCGCCATACGGAGCCTCGGGGGCAACGAGAGGGGATCGAGTTGTCGTCCGGCGGAACGCCGGGAGTGTGCGGAAGCGCAACAAAGAACCGCACTCCGGACCGGAGCGCGGGGTCTTCCCGCAGCATACGGCGCGTCGGAAGGGGGCGAAAGCGTCGGCCCGCAAAGTCGACCGAAGGTCCCCAGCGGCCGAGGGATTGGGCCGAAGAATCCGGGCATCCCAGGAGAGGCCAGACGCAAAAAAGAGGCGGCCGGTCAGGCAAACCCGACCGGCCACTGAAACTGTTTCGCAAAGGCCTCACCCGCGGACGGGCTCAGTGTTTGAAGTGCCGCCGGCCGGTGAAGATCATGGCCATGCCGTGCTCGTCACAGGCGGCGATGACGTCCGGATCGGCCTTCGAGCCCCCCGGCTGGATCGCCGCGGTGATCCCCGCCTTGGCGGCTTCGTCGATGCCGTCCCGGAACGGGAAGAAAGCGTCCGAGGCGACCACGCCCCCCCGGCTCCGCTCGCCCGACTTGTAGGCGGCGATGTGCGACGAATCGAGCCGGCTCATCTGCCCTGCCCCGACGCCGATCACCATTCCCCCCTTGGCGAAGACGATCGCGTTCGACTTCACGTGCTTGCAGACCGGCCAGGCGAAGGAGAGGTCCTTGAGCTCCTCGGCGGTCGGGGCCCGCTTGGTCACCACCTTCCAGTCCTGCTGCGGATCGGCCTGATCGTCCCGGTCCTGCATCAGCAGGCCGCCCGTGACCCGGCGGTACTCGAGGATCGTCGGCTGCGGCAGCAGGAAGCCAGGCAGCTTGAGGAGCCGGACGTTGTTCTTCCACTTCGGCTTCGTCGTCAGGAGGGCGAACGCCTCAGGGGCGTACTCCGGAGCGATGATCGCCTCGATGAAGCGGTTCGGCTCGCAGAGCCGCTCCGCCGTTGCCAGGTCGACCGGGCGGTTGAAGCCGATGATCGAGCCGAAGGCGCTGACCGGGTCCCCCTCATACGCCTTGTCGAACGCTTCCGCGAGCGTGCTGCCGATGGCGCAGCCGCAGGGGTTGTTGTGCTTGATGACAACGGCGGCGGGGTCGCTGTACTCCCGGGCGATCGCCATGGCGGCGTCGAGGTCGAGGAGGTTGTTGTACGAGAGTTCTTTGCCGTGCAGTTTCTCGGCGGCGGCGAGGGTTGCCGGCCCTGGGTTGGGCTCGACGTAGAACGCCGCCTTCTGATGCGGGTTCTCGCCGTAGCGGAGCGTCTCACGGCGCTCCAGCGAAATCGAGACATTCGGCGGGAACGTCTTGTCGGTCTCGGTCCCGGTGATGCTCGAAAAGTAGTTCGAGATCGCGCGGTCGTAGCGGGCGGTCATCTCGAAGGCGGCGCCGGCGAGCTCGCGGCGGAACTCGGGGGTGAGCTTCCCCGCCTGCAGTTCAGCGATGACGCGGTCGTACTGGTCGGCCCGGGTCACGACGCCGAGGTAGGCGTGGTTCTTGGCCGCCGAGCGGATCATGCTCGGGCCGCCGATGTCGATGTTCTCGATGGCATCTTCGATCTTGCAGCCCGGCTTGGCGACCGTCTGCTCGAAGGGGTAGAGGTTCACGACGACGAGCTCGAACGGGATGATCCCGTGGGCCGCGATCGCTTCGGCGTCCTCCTTGAGGTCCGGACGGCCGAGGATCGCCCCGTGGATGCGGGGATGGAGCGTCTTGACCCGGCCATCCATGATTTCGGGGAAACCGGTGTAGGACGAGACGTCGATCACCTTGAGGCCGAGGTCCTTGAGGAACTTCGAGGTGCCGCCGGTCGAGAGGATTTCGAAGCCGAGCTTGTCCAGAGCCTGGGCGAACGGGGCGAGGCCGGTCTTGTCACTGAGGCTGATCAGGGCGCGGCGGGGGAACTTCGGCTGCTGGTCGGCGGGGAGGCGGGTGGCGGGGGAGGTCGACTGGCTCATGCGGGGCTCCAACGATCGGCGGCGGTCGGTCTGTCGACGGCCGGAAACGGTAGACAGTATGGAGCCCGGCCCGCGTTTGGAAATGAATGCCGCATGTGCGGGAGCAGACCTGTTGAGATGCGGTGCATACAGCTCGCTTCGTCCACATCTCCTCCGGATTCTTCCGGATTTCTCTTGCGTCCATCTCCAACATCGGTACATTCACATCCAACCTGGATGTCCAGTCTGGTTGTCAATCGGGCGACGCAATGACCACACAGTCTCAACTGGATAAGGCCTACTCCCACATCCGCGAGCGGATCGAGGGGGGGATGATCCGTCCTGGGCAGCGGCTCTCCCGCCGGGAACTCGCCGTCGAGATCGGCGTCAGTCCGACTCTCGTTCAGCAGGCGCTTGCCCAGCTCGACCGGGAAGGGATCACGGAAAGCCGCCCCCGCCAGGGGACCTATGTCCGCGAACTCTCTCAGGAGGAGTTCGCCAACCTGTGCGATGTCCGCGAACTCGTCGAGCCGTACGCCGCCGCCTGCGCCGCCCAGCGGATCACTCTTGAGCAGATCGAGATCCTCCGCGAGTCCTGCGCGCGGTATCAGCAGATCCAGTCGGAGACCCATCTCCCCGAACACGCGAGCGCCGCGTGGCTCCGCCGCTGCCAGCTCATCCGTGAGGAGCTCGTGTTCCACGGGACGATCCTCAAGGCCTCGGGCAACCCGATTCTGGCGAATCTCGTCTCGACCCTCCGCCTGCTCGGCCAGGTCAGTCCCGGGCTCGTCTACGAGGATGGCCGCGACAACGAGAACAGCCCGCTGGTCATCGCCTGCGAGCACGAAGGGATCGTCGAGGCGATCGCCGCCCGCGACTCCGAACTGGCGCGCGAGCGGATGCACAGCCACATCCGCGGCGCCCGCATCCTGATTCCGTCCGTACCCGGCGTTTCCCCCCATCCTCCGTCTCGCGCCAAGGTGAAAACGGAGCGGTGACGGGTTCGTCGCCGGAAGCTCTTCCTCCTCTCTCTCGACCCGCTTCTCTGGGCAGCGGTCGAATCGTCGTGTCGTTGCCGGACGAGTTCTGCCCGTCCGCGAGCGGTCAGTCTGTCGCGTTGTCGTCTCGTCGTGGTCACCCCTTTCTTCGTCCCATCCGGTCCGCAGGCGCATCATGAACCGTGTTCGCAACAAGTCGGGATTTACGCTGATCGAGCTGCTCGTCGTCATCGCCATCATCGCCGTCCTGGTCGCCATCCTGCTGCCCGCCGTGCAGCAGGCCCGGGAGGCGGCCCGGACCTCGCAGTGCAAGAACAACCTCAAGCAGATGGGGCTGGCGATGCACAACTACCACTACATCCACTCG
>VFQQ010000062.1_pt1 | contig 276227 bp, 227 predicted proteins | sample 3512341 | NCBI WGS metagenome assembly VFQQ01 (sample SAMN10412373, study PRJNA504923) | tailings metagenome | isolation source: Relicate 2 Philex TSF1 revegetated site | place: Philippines: Tuba, Benguet | collected 2017-08-29
CGATGAGTACCTTGAGAAAGTCCTGTTAGGAACATGAGTTAACGTGCGATCGCCCAGGAGAGTTCGGTGATCCGGAGGACCCATCTGTGCTGCGAAGTTCACTTCTGTTCCCGATTCGCAGACGCCTTACGACTTCTGCTGGTCGGTCCGGGAACGTCGGGCATGCAACCACTGGCAGAGGGCCGCACCGCCAGAAGCGAGCCAGAGAAGTGTCACAAATGGCGGGATTACGGCGAGGGCGACGAACACCTGCGTGAACCCCCGAAGATCACCCGCGTTGACGGCGCTGATCAGAATGAAGACCACTGGGAGCAGAATGACAGTCAGTGCGATGAAGACCTGTACGAACGGCCGGGAGGTTCACCGGACCGGCAGATCAGCGTCCGTCTTGGCCTGTTCCTGCATGGTTCTCCACTCCTGCCGCCGTTGACACCTCTCCCGCCGACTCAATCCTCACCCCAGCGCCGCATCAGAGTGACCTTCACTCCCAACTGGTCGCAGATCCGGGTGACCACGAAATCGACCAGGTCGATGATGGTCTCGGCCCCGTGATAAAACCCCGGCATCGCCGGCAGAATCACGCCGCCGGCTTCGGTGATCCGCTGCATGTTGCCCAGGGCGATCAGGCTCAGCGGCGTTTCGCGCGGCACCAGAATCAGCTTGCGACGTTCCTTCAGGTGGACATCCGCCGCGCGGTGAATGAGGTTCTGCGACATCCCGTGCGCGATGGCCGCCAGCGTTCCCATCGAACACGGGCAGATCACCATGCCGGCCGTCCGGAACGATCCGCTCGCGATGCCGGCCGAGTAGTCCCCCAGCGGATGAAACGTCACGGTTCCCATCCGGCCATCGGCGGCAAACGGCCGGCCCAGCGCCCCCGGCCGATCCAGCGGCCGCAGCCGGTTCAGCTTGATCGAGCCTGTCCCTCCAGCCGGCAGCAGTTGCTCCAGCGTCGGTCCTTTCGGATCGGGCGACAGCCCCAGTTCTTCCTCGAAGACCCGCTGGCAGGCCCCGCTGAGCACGACATGCACGTCCCGCCCGGCTGCCAGCAGCACCTCCAGCAGCCGCACGCCATAAATTGCCCCGCTCGCGCCGGTGAGGGCCAGCACGACGTTCGACGACGCAGAGTTGTTGGACGAGGTCGACACGAGCGGATATTCCCGGGACGAACGCAGTGGTGTTTGTCATCCATCGCGACCCGCGGGGGTGAATGCCCGGCAACGGATCGTTGATCGCTTCCTGAAAGACCGGAAACAGCGACTCCCTGTAACGTCGTTCGCGAACTCGACCCCCGGCCCAGGCCAGATCGATTTCGTGGCCTGCCGTCGCGCGCGGGCGTCGTGAGCAGGTCTCTGGCGACAACGGGGCGAACTCACGGGTGGCGGCGCGAATGGTCGCCGTTCAGGCTCGCTTGGCGAGTTCGGCCCACAGCGCCGCGCTGGCGCGAATTCCGCTTTGAAATGCCTCCACGCTGAAGTGCTCGTTCGGGCTGTGGAGGTTGTCCGTATTCTGGCCCCAGCCCAGCAGCAGGGTGTCCACTCCCAGCAACTCCTTGAACGTCCCGACCACCGGGATCGAACCCCCTTCGCGAATCAGCACGGGTTCGGCGCCGAACCCCGCCCGCACGGCGGCCCGTGCGGCCGTCATGTAGGGACTGTGAATGTCGCAGACCGTTGCCGGGCAGCCATGATACGTCTTGAACTCGAACCGCACAGCTGCGGGGCAGCGTTCTCGCAGGAACTGCTCGAGTGCCGCAATGATCGTCTCGTTCTTCTGGGCCGGAACGAGTCGGCAGGTGATTTTCGCCGACGCCCTGGCCGGCACGATCGTTTTCGGCCCCTCCCCCTGGTAGCCCCCCGAGAGGCCGTTCACGTCGCATGTTGGCCGTGTCCAGCGTCGCTCCAGGGTGGAATAGCCCGCTTCGCCGAAAGGCGCCGGCGCCCCCAGCCCTTGCAGGAATTCCGCTTCGTCGAAGGGAAGCGCGGCGAACTGTTTTCGCTCTTCCGGCAGCAGCTCGATCACATCGTCGTAGAATCCGGGCACCTGAACGCGTCCGTGTTCGTCGTGAAGTTGAGCGATCAGCCCGGCCAGCACTGTGCAGGGGTTGGCGATCGATCCTCCGAAGATGCCGCTGTGCAGGTCCTGCCTGGGACCATGCAGCGTGACCTCGCAGGCCACGATCCCGCGCAGCCCGTACGTGATGGCCGGAATGCCAGGCGCGTACTGGCTGGTGTCGCTGACGACGGCGACGTCGCACTTCAGCTGTTCTTTTCGGGCCGCGAGGAACCTGTCGAGGTTGTCGCTGCCGACTTCTTCCTCCCCTTCGATCACGAACTTCACGTTGACCGGCAGCGGCGTCCCCGATTTCAGCCACGCCTCGACCGATTTGACGTGCGTCAGCATCTGGCCTTTATCGTCGGTCGCACCGCGGGCATAGATCTTACCGTCGCGAATGTCCGGCTCGAAGGGGGGGGTGGTCCACTCGTTCAGCGGGTCGGGCGGCTGCACGTCGTAATGGCCGTAAACAAGCACCGTCGGCGCTCCCGGCGCCTGCAGCCATTCGCCGTACACAATCGGATGCCCGGCCGTTTCCACAAGCTCTGCCCGCACTCCCGCCGACTCCAGCTGCGCCCGCACCCAATCCGCGGCTCGCCGGACATCCTTCTGATGAGCGGTCACCGCGCTCACGCTAGGAATTCGCAGAAACTCCTTGAGTTCCTGTAGAAACCGCTCAGAATGCTGCTGGAGAAACGCGTCGACCGCTTGCATCGCAACCTCTCGCTGGGCTTCGGGGTGTTGCATAATGGCGCGAAATTGTTGCAAAATGCGCCGATTTTCTGTCGGAACTCCTTGCGGGAGTCGATGCGAAGGGTAACATCAGGAAAAATCGAGTCCAGTTGCCTGTCCGGCAGATGCACAGCCAGGCGCTGCCCGACACAATTGCGGCTGAATTCAGTTGCGGCTGATTCCAGGTTCGCTGGCCACCGTTTTTGCGGAACACAGTTGCGAACAGAGGGCGAAGAGGCGTGCTTTCCTGGAATCGGCCTTTCGATTGAACGGCGGAGGCTGCCATGCGGATCGGTCACATTGCTGACGTTCGTGGACCAGTTCTGGTTCTCGCCGTCTCGCTGGTCTTCGCGCAGGGCGCGCGGGGCGATGGCCCGTCCACTGGAAATCTGACGGCCAACGAACGCTACCAGCTGGGGCGCGAAGCCTTCACCATGAATTTCGCCCGGCCCTCATCGCAGGTTGGCGATGGGCAGCTCGGGCGGCGCGGCAACGGCCTCGGTCCCTTGCTGAACGACACCGCCTGCAGCAACTGCCACCATCAGGGGGGCGTCGGCGGCGCCGGAGGCATCCAGAACAACGTGCTGATGGTGGGCATCGTCACGCGTCCCAACCCGGGCGTGCCCGTCGAACGCCTGCTGCAGGACGCCCGCCAGGTGCATCCGGGCTTCAGCGATGAATCCCCCGTCCAGGTCCTCCATCGCTTCGCGCTGTCCGACGCCGAAAAAACCGCCGGCTACGACTCATGGCGTGATGTCGTGCTCGCCGGTTTCCGTTCCGAAGGCGACACGCCGACGGTGCTGCCGCTGCGCCAGCAAAGCGGCAGCGCCACGCTGGAACTCGTGCAGCGGAATACGCCGGCGCTGTTCGGGATCGGCCTGATTGAAAAGCTCCGGAAGTCGGGTGGCGAAGCCGCCCGTCGCAAGCACGCCATCGCTCAGGCTCAGAAAACGCCGTGGATCACCGGACGCGTGCCGCTCACCTCGCAGCAGAAGGGGGGCTGGTACGGCGCCCGCGGGCAAATTGAATCGCTGGAAGCGTTTGTCCGCTCCGCATGCGCGAACGAGATGGGGCTGCAGGTGGCGGGCTTCCCGGAAGTCGAACTGCAGTCGGTGCAGGATCCCGCAAAGCCATCGCGCCGGAAAAAGGGGAGCGGCTCCGTTGATCTCAACGCCGTCGAAGTCGACGCCCTCATCGCCTACATCGCCAGCCTGCCGCGCCCTGTTGAGCAGGCGCCTGAAACTCCTGCCGAAATCGCACGCCACCAGTCGGGCCGCGCTGCGTTCTCCAGCCTGGGCTGTGCGGACTGCCACGTTCCCGACCTTGGTTCGGTTCGCGGCATTTACAGCGACATGCTGCTGCACGACATGGGCGAGCAGATGACCGATGTGCAGACGGCCGTTCCCGAAATCCGGGTGAACCGGACGGTGACACAGGTCGCGAGCGGCGGAGGCGGCGGCGGTTACGGCAGCACTGCATCGCTGCGAACGCTGGTGAATGTCAGCGTCGAAGAAGTTCCCTCAAACCCCGAACGCGAATGGAAAACGCCGCCGCTCTGGGGCGTTCGCGATTCCTATCCCTATCTGCACGATGGTCGCGCCGTCTCGCTCGACGACGCGATCCGTCAACACGGCGGTGAAGCCGAAAAGGCCGCCACCGCATACCGCGAGGCGCCCGAGCACATCCAGCGCGATTTGATTTCGTTCCTCGAATCGCTGCAGGCGCCGCCGACGGCCGACGCTGTCGACTTTGACAGCCTTTGATCGCCTGAATGGCACTGATGTCCTGATCGTGCCCAGGCTGCTGATTGCCGGTTTTCCTGCATCAGCATTTGAACCCGACCGATGCCGGCTCGCCAGCGGGCCGGACCGTCGAATTGTGCCAGTCAGGGAATCGCACCAGTCAGGAATGGCGCGATTTCCCAGCAGGAGCGCGCGATGTCCCGCCGACTCTGGTTGCTGCCCGTCTGTCTCGTGTCAGCGGCCAGCACTCCGCTTGCTGCCGACCTGCCGCGTCCTCCCGGCTCCCGAGCGCCGGCCGCCGTCGCCGCCGGCCGCGAGTTGTTCCATCTCAATTTCGCACGGCCTGCGGCCGATGTCGCGTCCCGTCTTGGCCGCGACGGCAATGGCCTGGGTCCGCTGTTTAACGAGACCTCCTGCGTCGCCTGTCACAGCCAGGGAGGCCCAGGCGGGGCAGGGGGGCTGGAGCGCAACGTGCACTTGGCCGGCATCGTGACTGTCCCTCCGCCGGCGGGCAGCGTTCCGCAGATCCTCAACGCCGCGCGGGAGGTCCACCCCGCTTTCCGGGACGACTCTCCAATCGTCTTCGTGCAGCGGGCCTCGACCGGCGACCGCCAGACTGTTGAAGCCTACGACCAGTGGCGCGACGACCTCATGGAATCCTTCTCCGGTGGTCGCGATTCGATTCGGCCCCGCCGGAGAATCCACAAGGGAGTGACGATCGAACTCGTGCAGCGGAACACGCCCGCTCTGTGGGGCGTCGGGGAAATCGAACGGTTCCGGGCCGCTGGCGGAGACGCCATCCGGCGCCGGCTGGCGAACGAAATCACCGCGAAATCACCGTGGATTACGGGCCGGGCCCCGGTGACCGCTGACGGGGAAGACGGGTGGTATGGGTGGCGCGGACAGGTCGCCTCGCTCGATGGAATTGTGCGCGCTGCCTGCGCCTCAGAAATGGGCCTGCAGGTTCCAGGCGCCAGCGAAGCGGCGTCGCCGGTCGCTGCAAACAAGACGACCCGCCGACAGAATCTCCGCGATTCCGCCGGGCTCGACCTCACGGAAGCACAGGTCGCCGCCCTGACGGCCTTTGTCGGCGATCTGCCCCGGCCGGAACGGCGCACGCCGTCGTCGCTGGCTGCCAGCGCCCATGCGGGCGAGCGGCTGTTCAGCGAAGTCGGTTGCGCCGACTGCCATGTTCCCGACCTCGGCTCAATCAAAGGGATTTACAGCGACCAGCTCCTGCATGACATGGGGGAAGATTTCGCCGACGTGCAGGCGACCGCCCCCCTGGTCCGCACCCGCGATGTGACCATCCGGGTCGGGCTGCCCGGCGGCGGCGGTGGTTACGGTGCCAGCGCCAGCCTGTCGACACTCGTCAATCGCACGGTGACGAACGTCATTCCCACCCGCCGCGAGATGGAATGGAAGACTCCGCCGCTGTGGGGCGTCCGCGATTCCTATCCCTACATGCACGATGGCCGCGCCCCCACCCTGCGGGACGCGATTGAAATGCACGGAGGCGAGGCGCAGCGTTCGGCAGCCGCATTCCGCAGGCTGCCGCCCGATCAGCAAAGCTCGATCCTGACCTTCCTCGAGTCGCTGGCGGCGCCCGAGCCCGAGGCGGGACTTGCCCGCAGCTGAAATTCCCAGAATCGCCGGGCTCCACGCGAGTTTCCTGATGACCATCGTTTCTCATCATCCCCCGGGCCAAACCCTTCTGGCCATCGCTGCGGCCTTGCTGACTGCGGCGTCAGCAGCGCGGGCCGAGGTCCCCGGGCTGCCGGCCACGGCCACGCCCGCCGACCGCGCAATCGCCGCGCTGCTGCATGCCGATCTGTCGGCTGGTCAGTCGCGGCTCGAAGCCGTGCGCGGCCTGTACACGCAGGCGCGCACCGCTGCTCCGAACGATCCCCGGCTTGAATATGCCTATTCGCTCGTTCTGCAGCGTCTGTTTCAGTCGACAGAAGCCCGGCGACATCTCGACCTCGCCCTGACGCTGAATCCCCGGTTCGCGCCGGCCAATCAGGCGGTGATTCGTGAACTGCTGAAAGCCCGGCAGTTTGTCGACGCCGGCGAGCGACTGACCGGTTTCGCCAACCGTCTCGCGGCCGATGACCCGTCCGCGCCCGACTCGGCCGAGTGGGTCGGCCGGATCGTGTCCGCGGTCATTCTGGCGATCGGCACGCCCGATGCGCAGCAGTTGTTCGCGTATCACGATCGCATGCTCCGCACGTCGCTCCCCCCGGTGCTGCTCATCCGTTACGAAGTGGGGTTTGCCAACGTCCAGCGCGAGCTGGAGCTGCTGACCGACTCCATCGGCGAGGCCCGATCGACGGCTGAGTCGAGTCGCGAGCTGGCCAAAGCGCGCATCGACGCCGACCTCGTGAAGGACCAGCAGGAAATCAAGAAACGGCAGCAGGACGCCGAGAAGTCTCGCCAGAAGTGGGACGAATGGATTGTTGATCAGACGGCCAAGGCCGACGACCTGCTGGCCGAGCAGGAGAAGCGTTTCCGAGAACTGGAGAATGCGGCCACCGTGCAGCTGCAGTCCGTCACAGCGCTGCGGCTGACCCTGAACCGGATCGACAGCGGCCTGTTGCAACCGCAGCGGCCCCCCTCGGGCATCAATTCCGGCCTGATCCCGGTCGCGTTCGCCACGCCGAATCGCGATGCCGTCGAGCTGCAGCTGGCCATCGAAGAACGCCGCCTTGCGGCGCTTTATGACCAGCAGGCGGCCATCGCACGAGCTGCCAGCAACACCGTCGCCACCCGCCGGAATGCCGTCGCGCAGTACCAGCAGGCGACCGGCGTGGTGCTCAACGAGGCCGCCAGTCTCAGCCGCTGGGAGAAACGCAACGCCTCGATCGCCGCCAACATGAAGAAGTCCGCTGAAAAGAAGCCGGCTCTCGTGGCCACGCTCGAAGCGAGAATCCGCTCGCTCAACACCTGGGACCCCGCCGACTTTGAATCTGAAAGACAACGTCTCCTGAGCGACCTCGGCCTGGAGCCCAACTCGCAATAGGCGGGCGGGGCGCGTCGGCCCCCGGCTGAGTTCCATCCGTCACAAATCCGCCCACCGACGAACCAACCGAAGTCAGGCAGGAGGACGTGGCGGGCGAAGGCCCCGAGCGGTGCACCCATTCAACCGGGCCGCACCACTCGGGGCCTCTTTTTTGGCCGGGACCGCCTGCTCAAGCTTTGTCCACCGTCCGGGCGCGACAACGATTCCGATATAATCCCCATGCTGACAGTGTTGAATCAATTCGATTCATCAATCTCGCTCCGCCACTCGACCCGCAACAACATGAGAACGATCGCCGATGTGAAGCGCTATATTGACTCGGGCTTGCTGAATGCGCTCGACCGTCCGGACATGTATGCATCATCTCCCGAATGTCTGGAACAACTGCTTTCACTCCAGGACCGAATGCGACTTGAGATAATTGGGCTGGACCGGTATCAGCACGAATTCGGATATACTGCGTACTTGATGTCCCAGGGTTACGGTGCTGCCAACTTCTGTTACCGGCAATGCGAGAGTGGCGAGTCCATAACGAAGGCGGAGCTTTTTGCGAGGCTCGTCCAGTTTTGGCGGGAGTACTTTCGCAGTGAGTATTGCGTCGAGCATCCGCAGGTACAGGCGGATGACGAAACCTGACTCACAACGTATCGGAGGGGTGTGACAAAAGTTGCCGGGCCTCCTTGCCTTCACCGACGAACAATCCCCCCGCTACGCCTCCTCCTCCGCCACTTTCGCTCCCGCCATCACCTTCTGCTGCTCATGGGCCGGGGCTGCTTCGTAGTGGCTGAACTCCATGGTGAACGACCCCTGGCCACCCGTCAGGCTCGAAAGGTTCCGAGCGTACGTCATCACTTCCGCGAGCGGAGCGTGCGCCTTCACCACCGTCATCCCGCCGGGAGCGGCGTCCATCCCCTCCATCCGGCCTCGCCGGCTGTTGAGGTCACTGGTGATGTCCCCCAGCTTCGACTGCGGAATCGTGATGTCCAGATGCACGATCGGCTCGAGCAGCGCCGGCTTCGCTTTCAGGAACACGTCCCGGAAGCACATTCTCGCCGCCGTCTTGAACGCATTCTCGTTCGAGTCGACCGGGTGATCCTTCCCGAAGAACAGCTCGACCACGACATCCTGCACCTGGCAGCCGGCCAGCACACCCTTTTCCAGCCGCTCGCGCACTCCCTTCTCCACGGCCGGAATGAACTGGTTGGGCACGCTCCCCCCCGTCACGCGGTCGATGAAGCAGAAGTTGTGGGCGGCGTCGTAGTGATAGCGCCGCAGGCTTGGGAACCGCTCCTGAGTGAAGAACTCTTCGGGGTTCACTCCCTGCGGGCAGGGGGAAATGCGCAGGTGGACTTCGGCAAACTGTCCAGCGCCCCCCGACTGCTTCTTGTGGCGATAGCTTCCCTCCGCCACGCCCATCACTGTTTCGTGGTATGGCACTTTCGGCGGGTGCACGATCACATCGACCTTCTCGCGGTTATGCAGACGGTTCTGCACCAGCTGCAGGTGCAGTTCGCTCATTCCGTGCATCACCATCTCATGAGTCTGTGCCTCGCGCGACACGGTGAACGTCGGGTCTTCATCCTCGATTTTGTGCAACGCGCCGGAAATCTTCTGCTGGTCCGACTGACTCCGCGGCTCGACAGCCAGGGCGATCATCGGGATTGGAAACGTGAACGGCCGCGTGGCGAGGCCGTCGATTCCCGAGGTCAGCAGGTCGCCGGTTCGCAGATCGTCCGCCTTCACGATGACGACCAGTTCGCCGGGGCCGGCTTCACTGACGGCTTCATGCGTCGCCCCCTGCACATCGAGCATCTGGTGCGCTTTCAGCATCTTGCCGCTGCGCTCATTTTTCAGCGAAGCGTCCTTCTTCAATGTTCCGGAATACAGCCTGGCAAAACTCATGCGGGAGACGAACGGATCGATGCGCGTCTTGAACACCCGCGCCACCACAGGACCGTCCGGACGGGGCTCGATCACGGTGTCTTCACCGTTCTGTTTCACTTTCAGCGGCAGCGGCACTGGCGACGGCGCATACGCCACCAGCGCGTCCATGAACTCCTGCACGCCAATGTCCTTCTTCGCCGACATGAAGAAGATGGGAATGAGCGCTCCATCGGCAATGGCATGCACCATCGCCCGGGCGAGTTCATCCGGTTCGAGCGGCGACCCGCTGAGGTACTTCTCCATCAACGCTTCATCGGCTTCCACGGCGGCGTCGACCAGTTCCTGGTGGGCATGCGCCAGATCGACCGGCAGTTCCTCCGGAACGCTCGTCGGCGGTTCCAGAGCGCTGATCACCGCAGTGAACCGGCTGCCCACGCCGTTGGGCGCGTTCATCAGCGCGCAGTGCGTCCCGAACATTTCATGCAGGTAGCCCAGCAGGCTCGGCAGGTCGATGTTCTCGCCATCGCATTTGTTGATGACGATCATCCGGGCTTTGCCGCTCTCTTCCGCCAGCTGAAACGCCTTGCGGGTATTGACCTCGATGCCCGAGGTGGCGGAAATCACGATGACGGCCGTCTCAACGGCGTCCAGTCCCGAAATCGTATGCCCGATGAAGTCGGGATAGCCGGGCGCATCCAGCACATTCACATGGCAGCCGTTGTGATCGAAGTGCGCCAGGTGCGACGTCACCGAGTGCTTCCGCTCCTTCTCGTCTTCGTCGGTGTCGAGCAGGCTGGTGCCATCATCGGGGCATCCCGGCCGGGTGTTCTGACCCGCTCTGTAGAGCATCCGGTCGGCCAGGGTCGTCTTCCCGACGGCCCCGTGCCCCGCCAGCACAATGTTGCGAATACAGTCGACTGCGTATCTGACCATCGTTGAGCACTCCCCCTGATGAAAGGTGAAACACGATGAAACAGCAGATCGAGTTGTCGGACGCCGAACGCGTCTTGCCAGCCGGAGTCGGCCAGTGCGGTAGGTGCTTAAAGCCTAACCGCCCCGGACCGCCGCCGCCAGATGCTGGATCTCTGGACGCGTTGTTTGGTGGAGGAAGCTTCATCGATGACGTCGTCGCTCCTGCAGGAAGTGAGCGCAGCGGCACTGATCGGCGTTGCATCAGAGACCCGCCCGCCTTCAAGCTCCAGCGACAGGCCAATCTTCAGTGGGGCGCCGCTGGCGACGACGGGCGATCCGCCGCCGGCCAACGAAAAACGGCCGCCTGGTTCAGGCGGCCGTTGAATCCAGCGGGAGCGTTTTCGGGTCTGTTTACAGGCTGGTTCCGCTCGTCACGGGGTTCAGCCGTTTGCGGTTCGGCTTGACGCGTCCGACCAGATCGGCCGGCAACAGTCCGGTGATTCCCCCAGTCGTCGCGTCCACGCCGGCGAAGTCGATCAGGTCCTGCTTCGAGACGTTGCCCATGGCGATTCCGCCGCGGCCCGTCATGCCCGCTGCGGTTGGTCCTCCAATCTGCACATTCGGGTCGGCCCCATCATCGATTTTCACGTTGAACCAGTCGAGCACCGGGCCGATCTGGTTCCCCAGCGTCAGCGTCTTTTGCTGCAGGTTCACGGCGCCGCCAGCGAACAGCAGCGACACCGGCCGGCGATCTTCGAGCGTTACAATCAGCGACCCCGAGTCGCCCGGGGCGCCGAGCGAGGCATACTCTCCGAATCCCGTGTATTCATCGAGGCGGTAGAAGTCGGTCGCCTCCGCCGGGGTAGCGCCGCCGATCGTCGCCATCACATTCATGGCCGACGTATACCCGCGCGTGTAGCCGGTCGTCCGACCGTACTTCTGAACCTGCAGCCCCAGCCGGTTCTGACGCAGAATTTTCGACGAAGGGGCTCCGTAGCCGTCTGACGGTGTGGCAAACCCCACGGCCGGGACCGTGTTTCCCTCGGCGTCGAGCGCTTCTCCCACCTCCATCAGGGCCGCGTCGATGAAGTTCATCGTAATGCCGGGGCGGAAGTACGGACCATTCAGCGAGTTCGTGTAGTCGGTGAAATCGACCAGGGTTCCGATGGTGTTGGTGTCGACTTCCGTCAGGCAGTTGTTGTCTCCCTGCGAGGGCTGGACGATCAGCTGACCCACCGAGGCGAGCCCCAGCGCGCCCCACACATGCGAGTTGCTGATGGCGTACAGCTTCCCGCCGGCATCCTTTGCGCGGACGCCCAGGGTTCCCGAAGCGCACAGAATTCCGCCGCCGCCGTCGTCCGTCTGGGCGTTGAACGATGACACGCCGATCGGGACCGGACGATCAAACCGCTGTGCGGGGTCGACGGCCGTCACCAGGTTCGGATTGTTTCCGCTCTTTGCCTCTGCGGCGGCTTTGTCGCGGGATGCCTTGGACATTGCGACGCCGTTCTGCAGCGTCACCGAGGATCGCGACGGACCGCTCTTGAAGCCGCCCGGCACCGGCTTCACCTGCACTTCCAGGTTTCCCACTGTGCCCGGCAGCTGTTTCGCCGTACTCCGCAGCTCGGTGTACACCTGCAGCGCCAGTTGCCCTTTGGCGTTCTCCACAATGCCGGTCGCCAGCACGTCCGGCTTTTTCAGCAGTTCGGGCGTCACCTGCTCCTGCAGCCGGATGGCCGCGTTCAGGTCTGCCTGCGAGTAACTTTTGCCGCGGGTTGCGAAATCGGCATCGGCGCGGGCCTGCCGTTCCTGTTCCAGCTTCCGGGCATCGGGCGAACCCGTCCGGCCGAACACCCGCGTCGAGAGCTTCACGCGGTTTGCATCGTCGCGCGACAGACCTTCAGGAATCTCGAACGCCAGCGGAAACGCGCTGGTCATGCCTCCCGGAAGCAGTTCCTGATCGGCCGGCACGAGGACGAACACCGGCTTCCCCTGGGCCGTCTCTTCTTCATGACTGCCGACCTGCACCTGTTCCACGCCCGTGTCGTCGATCACGAGGAAGATCGGGCCCGCGACCGCGGTGTCCGTTTTGTTCCACAGCGACACGGACAGTTCGGCCTGCCCCTGCGCGGTCTCCCGCAGCCGTCCGCCGACCACCACCTCCACCTGGCGGGAAAAGTCCTTCACAGGAGCGGGCCGCGCGGCGATGGACACATCGGCGGACAACGTCGCCAGGGCGGACACAAACGCGAACTTCCAGGCCGGTCGAGGCACGGCATTCTCCAATCGGTCACAGGTTGCGGGGAGGCGACCGGCTGCACTCGCAGTCGACCGTCCCGTCACTGTTCAAATTGCGGGAAACTTCAGAGGGGTGCGGCGAAACGCCAGTCCGCCTGACAGGCGCAGAGACTGCCGGACGCCCAAACCTAACCCCCGCTGTGAGACGAGTCAACATGCGCTCGCAAACGTCCAAGACGAAAAGAGTTGCGAAGGGCGGCTCCGCAAATTCTAACGCCTGCACAAGCGGCACAATCCCACTTTTCCTCTTGAAACAGTTGAGTCGCCAACCCTTCCACGCCGAATCGTTTGATGCAGGATGATTCGCCTTCGAAGGATCGATGATGGCGCCCGATGTGTTTTTCTCGTCCAACGACGATCTCCACGCCAGTTCGTCTGCGGGGCTCGTCCAGAGACTCCTCGCCGCGGCGCAGGGGATCGAACGTCGCTTTGATGAAGGCTTCGCCGGTCTCGGCTTGAACCTGACCCGGGCGGAGGTGCTTGCCTTCGTCGCCCGTCACGGCAGCGAAGGTTGTTCCCAAACCGATCTCGCCGCGGCCCTCCGGCTTTCTGAATCCAACATCTGCACCCTCATCGAACGCATGCGGGCCGATGGCTGGCTGCTGCGGATGCGCTCCAGCGTCGACCGCCGCAAATCGATCGTCGTCCTCAGCCCGCGGGGCGTCGATGTGATTGATCAACTGCTCGACACGCGACGGCAGCAGGCCGGCCGGGCGCTCGGGGCGCTCGACCTCGGCCAGCTCGAAACGCTCAACCGCCTGCTCGACGCCGTCCTCGCCTCGCTCGCCGCATTCGCGCCGCATTCCGCCGCGCCCGTCGCACTTCGGAGGGCCTCATGATCGCGCCCCTCCAGCCCCTTCGTCGAACACGGCTCATGTCTACGTCTCACTGGCGACGCTCGATCACCATCGCGATCCTCATCGCCCTGCTGCCCGGCTGCTCCCGGCAGTTCTGGCGTCGGCAGGCCGATCTCGACGTCTACGAAGCCCAGACGGAAAAGCTGATGGACCCGCGCTGGGCCCTGCCGCGCATCGACGTCACTCCCGATCCACGCAGTCGTTTCTTCGATCCGTACGATCCTGACAAGCCCCCTCTTCCGCCCGACGACCCGTGGGCGCACCAGTTCATGCACTGCGTGGACGGCTGGGAAGGCTACAAGGGCTGGCACGGCTTCGGCGACACCCTGTCCGTCGAAAACCCGCAGTGGCTCGCGAACTTCGGCATCACGCCTGACATGGTCGATCCCGCCACCGGCCAGTACTCCGGCGGTCTGCCGCAACTGCGCAATCTGACCCTCCAGCAGGCCGTGGAGCTATCGCTCATTCACAGCCGCGACTACCAGACGCAGATCGAGAACATGTATCTCGCCGCGCTGCAGGTCACCTTCCAGCGCTTCCAGTTTGGCGTCCGTTACCTGGGCGTTGTCGGCGAGCCCTCGGCCGGCCTCACGACAATCGTCTCGCCCGACGGCGTCACCGCCAACGACCGCGCCGTCGGCACTGCCCGGTTCGGCGTCAGTCAGGTGCTTCCCTCGGGAGCCCAGTGGATCGTCGAACTGTCCAACAACACCATCTGGCTGTTCGGCGGCGGCGGTTCGACCAACACCGCGTCGCTGCTGTCTTACCAGCTCACGCAGCCGCTGTTCTTTGGCGCGGGACGCAAGATCGTCCTCGAAGCCCTGACGCAGGCCGAGCGGAATCTGCTGTATGTCGCCCGCGACCTCGCCCGCTTCCGCCAGGAACTGTTCACCGATGTCGTCGCCACCAACGGCGCCATCAGTTTTCTCGGGCTGTTGCAGTCGCGGCAGCAGATCATCAACCAGGAAGAGAACCTGCGCCGGTTGCAGCAGCAGGTGTTCAAACTGCAGACCAACGCCGAGCGCGGACGGATCATCCCGTCGTCGTTTCTGCCGGCGGTCAATAACCAGACCCCCGAGTATCTGCGGGAGTTGCCCGAATCGCTGCAGGGCCTGCTGTTCTATGACGACGTCGGCCAGCGACTGCGCTGGCGATCGGAAACTCCGATGTCGCCCGAGCAGTCCGCCGCCCTGCGTGCGCTCAGCGATTCCGAAGACTTCCAGCTCGCCGCCACCGAGCTCATCCGCCAGGTCCGCGACCCCGTCAACTCCCTCGACGTGTTGCAGATCCTCACCAACTACAACCAGCAGCAGAACCAGCTGCGAAACCTTGAGCGTGCTTTCCAGGACAACCTCGACGCCTACAAGATTCTGCTCGGACTTCCGCCGACCATTCCGGTGACGCTCGATGAGCAGCTGCTCGATCAGTTCCAGCTGATCGCTCCGGAAGTCCTGCAGCTCGAAAACGAGGCGGACCAGCAGTTTTCCACAATCTGGGCCTCTGCCGCCGGCGTCCCCGATCCCAATGTTCCGGCTGAGGATCTGTACGACCTCGACAAGGTGCGGTCGGTCGCGCGGCAGTTTGATCAGCTCGTCACCAGGGTCCGCAACATCGTCGTGATCCAGCTCGAGAATGAGGTTCAGGCACTCGCCGATGAACTCCCGACGCGTCTCGACGAAATCCTCGATGAAGAAGACAAACTGCGTCTGCAGATCGACTTCGACCGCGATCGCCGCGTGTTCAATATCGGCATCAAGGACTTTGGCCTCATCGAAGAGCAGGCCCGGCTTCTGGATGAAGAGCTGGCCGTCAGCCGGGTTGAAAACTCGGTGCTCAAGCGGGCGCACATCCGCATCAAGGACGAACAGGAGTCGCTGGTCCGGTTCATCCGCACGATGACCGTTCTCCAGGTTGGCCTGCGTGCCGAAATGATTCGCGTCAACAAGTTCGACATCACCGAGGAGCGGGCGGTCGAGCTCGCGCTGGAAAACCGTGTCGACCTGATGAATGCCCGGGCGGATGTGATGGATGCCCGGCGGCTTGTGGAAATCGCCGCCAACCGGCTGCAGGCCGTCCTGGCGCTCACCGCGGAAGGCAACGTCGGCACCACGAATCCCCGTAACCCGTTGTCCTTCAATTCCGATGACGCCGAATTCCGCTTTGGTGTCCAGTTCCGGGCGCCGCTCGACCAGATTGCCGAACGCAACGCATATCGCGTGGCGCTCATCAACTACCAGCGGGCCCGGCGCTCGTACATGCTGTTTGAGGACCAGGTGAAGCTCCAGGTGCGCCGAGCCCTGCGGGCCATTCTGGTGGCCGAACGGAACCTGGAAACGGCCCGCGGCGCCATCCGCCGCGCCGCCCTGCAGTACGACGCACTGAACGAACAGTCCGACGACCCCGCCCGCGCCGCGCAGGCCGCCAACAGCACGACCGGCGGCGTGCAGGGCAACAACGTCCTGACCGCACTGAACTCGATCCTCAACGCCCAGAACCAGTTGATCTCGTCATGGATCGAATATGAACGGAATCGACTGAATATTTACCGTGACATGGGTATCATGGACATAGGTCCAGACGGCCTCTGGAACGACCCCTTCTACAGGGCCTCCCCCAATGAACCCCGCCTCACAATCCCCGCCGATGACTTCCCGAACGGCCCGCTCCGGGTTCCGACGCCTGCTGATCCCAGCCCTGCTGCTGGGTACGATGGCGGCCGTTTCGGCAGCGGCCTGGAAGCGCCCCGACTGGATTTCCCTGAAATTCCTTAGGCCGGATGCCGAGAATCGCTCGTATCTGGTGACCGAGACCGTGCGCACCGCGCCGTTCCTCGTCTCGGTCGCGGTGCAGGGAACTCTCGACAGCCAGAAGAACGGAACGGTCGTCAATCAGGTCGAAGGCACCACCACGATCATCAACATCGTTCCCGAAGGAACGAAGGTGAAGAAGGGGGATGTGGTCTGCGAACTCGATTCTTCCGCCATCGATGAAAAGCTGCGCCAGCAGTCGATTCAGCTCACCACGGCCGAATCCGCACTGACCAAGGCGACGGAAGATGTCCGCATTCAGGAAAATCAGAATGACAGCGATGTCGCCGCCGCCGAACTCGCCTACGAACTCGCCAAGCTTGATCTCGACAAGTACCTGAACGGCGAATACGTCCAGCTTCAGAAGGCCGCGGCCGGCAAGGTCGCCATCGCCAAGGAAGCGTCCGTCCAGGCCGAGGAAAGCCTCAATTACACGCGGCGACAGGTGGAAAAGGGAACCACCCAGCAGAACATTCTCGAAGCCGCCCGCATCAAGCGCGACCAGTCGCAGTTCGACCTGGAAAGCGCGGTGATGGAACTCAAGGTGCTTGAAGAGTTCACCAAACGCCGCACGGAAGCCGAACTTCAGGCCAAGGCGCTGGAGTCGGAACGGAACCTGAAGCGAATCCAGATCAGCGCCGAAGCCAAGCGGGCCCAGCTCGAAAAGGAAGTGACGGCGAAAACCCTGTCGCTGGCCGTCGAGAAAGAAAAGTTCGATCGGTACACGCGCCAGAAAGAGGCCTGCACCCTCTACGCGCCGCAGGATGGCGAAGTGGTGTACGCGAACCTGTCCTCGGAACGCAGCAGCCGAAGCAGTTCCTCCGGTCCCGCGATCGAAGTCGGCGCCACCGTGTACGAACGGCAGGCCATCATCAACCTGCCTGACGTCGAACTGATGAAGGTCAGCTGCCGCGTCCACGAATCGCTGATCGGCCAGATCCGTAAAGGCCTCGCCGCCCGGGTCCGGGTCGACGCCTACTCGCAGGAACCGTTCTCCGGCACGGTCGCCATCGTCTCGTCCGTGCCCATGACGGGCCGCTGGCCCAACTCCGACCTCCGCGAGTACGACACACAGGTCTTCCTCACGGATGACGTCGAACGCATCCGGAAGCTCCGCCCAGGCCTCACCGCCGCCGTCGAAATCCTCGTCGACAATCGCGAAGCGGTCCGGCAGATTCCCATGCAGGGGGTCGTCGCCGTTTCCGACAAGCACGTGGCCTTTGTGATGGACAAGAATGGACGGGTCACACACCGGGAAATTGCGATTGGCCAGACCAACCAGTCGCATGTCGAAATCATGAACGGCCTGGAAGATGGCGAACGCGTCGTCCTGAACCCGCGCACATTCTTCGCGCCGGAAATCGCTGCCCTCGAAACGAAGTACGAAGCCAACAAACCGAAAACGCTGCTGGCGGCGACCGACGCGGCCGCAGCGGAAATCGCGGCCGGCCCCGCGCCCGCTCCGGCGCCGAATGGGCCGCCCGGCGCAGGCGGCCCCGGTGGTCGCTCGGGATTCAACCCGGCCGAGGCCTTCGCCCGCATGGACGCCAACAGCGACGGTTCGCTGTCGCAGGACGAGCTGCCCGAGCAGATGCAGGCCAGCTTCGCCACGATGGATTCCAACGGCGACGGCAAGGTTTCGCTGGAGGAGTTCACGGCCAACCGGCCCCGCGGTCGTCGTCCTGGCGGCGCCGAAGGTCGTGAGGGCGGCGGCGGTGAACGTCCCGCCGGCGGCCCCGCCGGAGATGGTGGGCCCCGCGGCCCGGCGCCAACTGCCCCCTGATCCACCAGGCCTGAAACGCACCAGACCTGAATCATTGATCCCGTTGCAGACGGATTTTCAACCGAGCGCTGCAGCGCCCGAAACGGACGAACCGTTCCGCGTCACAACGTGTCTGGCACATACCCGGTTTCGTCCCTCACCGTTCCCGATTCTGGGCTGGCAATTCTCAAGCACCCCATTAAACTTCCGCCTCGCGCCACCGTAGCTCAGTTGGCAGAGCAGCGCTTTCGTAAAGCGCAGGTCGTCGGTCCGAGTCCGACCGGTGGCTCTTTTTTTGATTGGCACTCACCCATTCTCTGGTGAGTGCCCGCGCGGCCCGCACTCCCGACCGCGTTCGCCGCTGGCGTCCATTCATCGGACGCCTATGGTGTCGACGTGTTGAGCGGGGGGCGTCTGAACAGCAGAGACTGCGGGGGCAGAGACTGCGGGGGCAGTGCGGAAATGGAGATGAAGATCATTCTGCCCTTTCGAGACGCACATAAATCTCAGTGCGGGGAGTCCCGTTCGGCAGCGGACTTCGGATCAGTTCCAGCAGCAGCTCTCCGCGGGACGTCTCAATCAGTCGCCCGCGCGGCAAATTGAAGTGAATCCGCTGCACGCGAATTCCGCGCATTCCGAGAATCCGCGTTTTGATGGACTCACACAGCTCCGTCAGAACGTTCGTATCGCGTTTGATGACGATCTCGCCTGCCTCCATGTGCCAGCGTTGCGGGCTTCCCATCGGGGAACGTTCATCTGCGCCGCCGACCAGCGTCACACATGTCCCATTCGCCGAGAACCGGCGGATGATGTATCCCGAGCCATTCTGCGTTTTCCAGTCGCCGACGACCCGTAAATCGAGCACCGGCTGCGTCATCCACCATAGGCCAACAGCACCGGCCAGAAGTGTGGCAAGCGCCCACCTCACGGCCCTGCGCCCCAGCCTCGGTTTTGCCAAGTCCGCCTTCATGCTGCGAGCCCTTCCATTCGTAGCGTATCCGGTTCCCGCCCCGCACCGTCCGCTGTAGCATTACAGTCACGTCAGTGTAGCAACGGCAGGCTATGGAGACCGCATCGCTTCCTGCTGGCGATCTCTGACGATGTCGGGCGTTTGCCATGTCGCCACCGCCGAAACGCTCGCCCGTCAGCCACCGATTACTGGCCATTGCATTCTGGGTCCTGGCGTTCCATGCGGCCGGAATTGTCGGCCAGCGGCTGCTCCATCAATGGCAAGCCGCTTCGCCCCCCGCTCCGGCGGCGATCTTCACCGCCATTCCCGTCACGCCAGACGGCCTGGTCGAGTTTCCCGGTGCACGCTGGTGGGTCGACCTCCCGTTCCAGTGGAATGCCGCACCCGCTCCCGGCTCCGACGAAGCCGAGGTGATCGTCGCCGAAGATCCTGCCGCCCAGATCCGCATCCTCGAGTTCCGGAACAGGCAGTGGGGCGAATATCGCTATCAGCAGGCGCGCCTCAACGGCCGCTGGACGCCCCACGGACCCTACGTCCGGTTTCGGGACGACGGCGGCTTCACCGTCGCCTTCTACGACAGCGGACAGCGAGTCGGTTCCGAGCGTGAGTACGCAGCCGATGGTTCGTGGCAACGGGCCTGGCAGTACACGGACGGCATGACCGACTACGGACGCGGCGCCCGTCTCCCGCCGCCGCGACCAGCGCCGAATCCCGTCGAACCGTCTCCGGTTCAGATCCCTTCGTCCACGATCATTCCCGAATCGACTGTCCCGTGATCGGCCGCCTGGCTCCTTCCCCCACTGGCGCCCAGCATGTCGGCAACGCCCGCACGTTCCTGCTGGCGTGGCTGTCAGCGCGCTCGCAGGCAGGAACGGTGGTGTTCCGGATGGAGGACATCGACTCGCCCCGCGTCAAACCCTGGGCCGTGCAGCAAGCCCTGGATGACCTCCGCTGGCTGGGCCTCGATTGGGATTTCGGCCCCGATGTTGGTGGACCGCAGGCGCCGTATGTTCAAACGGAACGTCGCGCTCATTATCAGTCGGCGCTCGAACTCCTCCGCTCGGCCGAACTTGTCTATCCCTGCACCTGCTCGCGGTCCGATGTGGAAGCGGCCGCCAGCGCTCCCCACGCCGGCCAGGAGGGCCCGGTCTATCCGGGAACCTGCGCCCAGCGCAGCGCTGCCGATGCGGACCGTCTGGGAGACCGCCCCTTCAGCTGGCGGTTCCGATTGGCCGGACACGATTCCTTCACCGACCACCTCCACGGCCGGCAGTCTCTGGCGCTTGCGGATCTGGGCGATTTCGTCATTGCCCGGCGCGATGGCAGCCCCGCCTATCAGCTGGCGGTGGTCGTCGATGACCATGCCATGGAAGTGAGCGAAGTCGTCCGGGGCGATGATCTCCTGCCCAGCACGTTCCGCCAGCGGGCGATCGCGCGCGTTCTCGGGTTCGAGTCGCCCGCGACGATCCACGTGCCGCTTGTCGTTGGTCCCGATGGCCGCCGGCTGGCAAAACGGCACGGCGATACCCGGGTCTCCGTCCTGCGAGAGCAGGGCATTCCGGCAGAACGCCTCATCGGCGCTCTGGCCTGCTCGGCCGGGCTGCTCGACCGCCCTGAAGCGGTCTCTGCGGGCGATCTCATTGCCGGCTTCGACTGGAACCGCGTGCCCAAGACGCCGCTCGTCTGGACCGCCGCTGACTGGAATCGTCTCATCGATCCCGGTCTGTCGCCCCCACGCCCCGCGCCGGCGCCGCCGCAATCGACTTGATCGTTCCGTTCTTCCGGAAGTCTCTGTCGAAGGCCAGCTCCGCCTGCAGCGTGATCGACTCAAATCCTTTGACGGTCATCTTCGGCGGCGAGCTGTAACCCGCACCGCCGCTGACGATCTCGACCCGCTTGATCTTCCCACCCTCCACAATGGCCACCGCCTGGGCGGGCGTGGTCGGCCACTTCTCTCCGGCCTGCGGCCGGTAGCGGTAGTAGTCGGAGACCTCGTCCAGTCGATCATTCGTGACGCCATGCGGCCGCAGCACTTTCAGCAGGGCATCCTTGTTCCGCCGCGCTTCCGCCTCCGTCGGACGCCCGTTGCCCGCCGGCCTCACTCCGCTGAACGCCTGCCGGAACACTTCTGGTTTCACGCCCAGGGCGCCGGCGACCAGCGCGACCGGGCGGCCGTTGTCCTGCGAATCGGTTTCGTGTCCGCCCGAAAACACCACCGGAATGCGAGTTTCCTCGCCAGCGGAGACTGATCCCGATGCCAGCAGGGAGGCGATTCCCAGACAAATCAATCCTGGTGACCGTGGCGGCATTGATCGTCCTTTTCGAACGGCGAAGGTGATTTGAACTGCAGCTTTAACACCGCCAGTCGTCGCACCGGGCCGCGAACCTTTCGGCAGTGCCGCGAGAATTCTGTCGACAGTTTTCCAGATTCCGTGTCGAGCGCCGGCGGATTCAATCGTCAGACCGGTAGTCCCGCCGGCGCACTCGCCGCGGTCCCATTTCAGGCGACTCCATTCCACTCCGGAAGCATTCATGAAAATCGGCCACAAAATTACCCCCTGCCTCTGGTTCGAGCATCAAGCCGAGGAAGCCGCCAACTTCTATATCAGCCTGTTTCCAGAGTCGAAAATCACGGCGATCAGCCGGTACTGCGGAGCCGGGGAAGAAATTCATGGCCGTCCGGCAGGTTCGGTCATGGTGGTGGCGTTCGATCTGGCGGGGCAGGGGTTTACAGCGCTCAACGGCGGTCCCGTCTTCCGGTTCAACGAGGCGGTCTCGCTCCAGGTGAACTGCGAGTCGCAAGCCGAGATCGACGACCTCTGGGAAAAACTGGGCGCCGGCGGCGACCCCGCCGCGCAGCAATGCGGTTGGCTGAAAGATCGCTACGGCCTGTCGTGGCAGATTGTGCCGTCCCAAATGGGCCAGCTGTTTACCGGAATCGATGGTGAACAGCTCAATCGACGGATGGCGGCGTTGCTGCAGATGAAAAAGATCGACATCGCCACGCTGCAGAATGCGTAGGGCGTGCGGCCATTTCGCCGGAATGGCCACGCTTCGGTGCATCGTCGCGAGTGTTGTGGCTCGTTGCAGCCACAACACCGGCCTTCCGGTTTGTCGAAGAAGCTCGCCGAAAGGCTACGTCGGGCTGCCGGGCGACGCAGGTCCAACGACCGCCGGAAGCGGCTCTCCCTCGGCAAGGAACCGCATCGAAATGCTGTTCACGCAATGCCGGGTGTTCTTCGGCGTCAGGCGTTCGCCTTCAAACACATGCCCCAGGTGGCCGCCGCAGTGACCGCAGACGATTTCCACGCGGAAGCCATCTGCGTCGCGATGGCGATCGACCGCACCGGGGATCTCGTCGTCGAAACTGGGCCAGCCGCAGTGGCTGTCGAATTTGTCGGCCGACCGGTACAGCGGGGCGTTGCAGCGCCGGCAGAGATAGGTTCCGGCGGCCTTGTGATCGGTGTATTCGCCGGTAAAGGGGCGCTCCGTGCCCTTGTGCAGCAAAACGCGGGTTTCGGCGTCGTTCAGCGGATTGTAGGCAGGGCGATCGGACATGCGGGGCAGAGTGGGGCTGGTGGAATGGGTGCGTGGCGAAGGTGTCGCGGTGCAATTATTTGCCTCGTGACGGGCCGGGGCCAGCGGCGCTGTTCGCCGCCGCCGATCTCGCAGTCGCTGGCTGCGGCGGCAATGCCCGCCAGCCTCTGGCGGGCGTTGCGCTGCGCTTCGGCAAAACAGGCGGGACCGACCTGCCGCCGGATCTGCCCCGGCCGAACGCTGCGATCACCGGCGTAGGCCACTGGCGTTTCCGTCGGTCCGGGTCCCGCGCATTACAGCCCGCGAGCCCTCACACCACGGTCAGCGTCACGTTGATGTTCCCACGCGTTGCGTTGGAATACGGGCAGACGACATGGGCCTTTTCGACAATCTCCTGCACCTCCTCCTTCGGCATGCCCGGCGCTGAAATCTTCAGCTCCACGGCGATCCCGAAGCCCGTGGGCAACGGCCCGATGCTGACCGCCCCTTCAATGGAAGTGTCGGCCGGCAGCCCCTTCTTTTCCTTCATCGCGACGTACTTCATCGCGCCGAGAAAACAGCCGGAGTAGCCGGCCGCAAACAGTTGCTCGGGATTGGTGCCCGGTGCGCCGTTGCCCCCCAGCTCTTTCGGCGTGGTCAGCTTCACGTCGAGAATGCCGTCGGACGAGGTGGCTTTGCCATCGCGGCCGCCGGTCGCCCGGGCCTGGGCGGTATAGAGAACAGTTTCGATCGGCATGGAGAACTTTCATTCAGAACAATCCGTGGTCGAGCACCGCCGGGGATTGTAGCCGAGCCCTGCCTCCGCTGCGCAGCGCGCCTCAATACATTGGCCAAATGCCGGGTGTCGCGATTTCCAGCAGGTGGCCATCGGGGTCGCGAAAGTACCAGCTCACGCCGCCGCCCGGCCAGCGGGTTTCCCCCTCGATGGCCACGCCCCGGGCGTCGAAATGTTCTTTCCAGCCGTCCAGAGAGTCGACGGCGAACGCGAGATGAATCGGCCCGGTCGCTCCGTGTCCGGGAATGGTTCCACCCGGCATAACGACCGTCTCGGCGGTGGTGTCACGCTGGAACAGCAGCAGCACCGCATCGCCCGGAAGTCGCATTGGTCGAAACCGTGCGTCAGTCGCGGGATCGTCGCCCACGGCCAGCGGCGCCAGCTGCAGCACGGTCTCGTAGAACCGCTGCGATCGGTCGACGTCGTTGACGTACAGGGCCGTTTCGAGCAGGCGGTTGAGACGCGGCATTCCCGGGGACCGGTTCAGCGAAGGTCTTTATAAGCGTCGTACGACAAGTACCCGACGATCGCGGCACACACGAGCATGATGATGTCGAACAGCATCGTCTGCTGCCGGCCCGCGAACGGGATGCCGATCACCAGGTCGGCCAGGGCCGCAATGCCCACGACGCCCGCACAGATCATTGCGGCGACCACCATCTTCTTCGAGGCGTCGGACATGGCAGTGAACGTCTGCTCGTAGGAGTCGATCGGTGACGAAGGTCAAGGGCGACCTGCGATGCCATTCCAGCCCCGCAGGAGCCGGGATTCTAAACCGACTGACCAACCTGTTGCCAGTTGAAGTCGCCGCCACGGCGTGGCCCGGCGAAACGTCTCCGAGGGTTATAACGAACAGGCCGGCCAGAACACGGTCGCCCCGCTGCGATCCGGCCGCATCAGCGCCCGAAGAAACACGCTCTCGCCACACATCCCGCCCAATCGCCGGTATTGCAGGCCCCAATCTTCAGTTGACGATCGCCTCCCCGGTGCACGTTCCGCCCCGGTTGACGCATCCCGTCCGTTTGCCCTTGCATTTTTCCGACGCATCAACCGAAACTGATGCACCGGGCCGAGTTGGCCCGTCGCTTGGAACGTCGTGAATTGCCTTGGAAAGTCGCACCGTGAGTTCGCAGGGATGCGCTGAATTTCGCCGCTGGTCGTCGATCAGCCGCCGCTCGGTCCTGGCCGCCGGCGGAGCAACATCGCTGGCCGGAGTGCTTTCGTCGCTGCCGGCCCACGCCGATGTCACCACCGCGGGAGCCGGGTTTGGAAAGGCCAAACGCTGCATCCTGCTATTCATGTGGGGCGGGCCCAGCCACCTCGACACATTCGATCTCAAACCGGATGCGCCCGACGAAGTCCGCGGACCCTTTCGCCCCATCGCCACTGCCACCCCCGGCATCCAGCTTTGCGAGCACTTCACACACCTCGCGCCGCTGACCGATCGCGTCGCCTTCATCCGGTCGCTGAACCACGACGACCCCGCCCACCTGTCGAGCGCCCACACACTGCTGACTGGCCACCTCCCGCCCATTAACAAGAGCGATGCCGAACCCCCCAGTCAGCGCGACACCCCCCACCTCGGGGCCCTGCTCAACAGGCTTCGGCCGCAATCTCTGGGACTGCCTGGTTTCGTCACGATGCCCTGGCTGGCCTATCACCCCGCGGCGCCCGGCGGGAAAGCTCCGGGCCAGCATGGCGGCTGGCTGGGGCAGGCCTACGACCCGCTGCTGATTGAGGGGGACCCCAACGCCGCCGGCTGGCAGGTGCCGGCTCTGTCGCTGCTCGATTCCTCCAGCGCCGAACGCGTGAACCGGCGCACCGATCTGCTCGATGCACTCGACCAGCAGCGACGGCTGATCGAACTCGCCCCGGCCGGCCAGTTCCTCACCAAGCAGCATCAGGCGGTCGATCTGCTGACCTCGCCCACCGTCCGCAAGGCGTTCGACCTCGGGCAGGAGCCGGAAGACGTTCGCAACCGATACGGACGCAATATCCACGGCCAGTGCGTGCTGCTGGCGCGGCGTCTGGTTGAGCACGGGGTGCCGTTCGTGTCCGTCAACTGGCACAACGATGGCACCGCCTTCTGGGACACGCACGGCAACAACTTCGAAAAACTCAAGAACCAGTTGATCCCCCCCTCCGACCAGGCGCTGTCGACGCTGCTCGTCGATCTGGCCGACCGCGGGTTGCTCGATGAGACGCTCGTCGTCTGGGTCGGTGAATTCGGGCGCCAGCCGAACATCAACCAGGCCAGCGCGGGCCGCGAGCACTACCCCTACTGCTACAGCGGGCTGATGGCCGGCGCGGGAATCAACGGCGGCGCGGTGTACGGCAAAAGCGACAAACAGGGACGACGCCCGATCGAGAACCCGGTCACCCCGCACGATCTGGCCGCCACCATGCTGCACGCCTTCGGCGTGCCGCACGACCAGGCCCTCCCCGATCGCTCCGGCCGCCCCATTCCCCTCTACGCGGGCAAACCAATCACAGCCCTGTTCTCGTAGGCCGGGTCCGCGACCCGGCGCGTTCTTTTGTCCAGATCGTCCGTATTGCGCGACCTGATCGACAGATCCACTTCGAGTCAAACTCTGCCCGTGCTGCGGCCCGCCGGGTCATGGACCCGGCCTGCGAATGCCTTAACGCCCGTCGCGCAGGCGGTCCCCTAGAAAATTATCGAGCTCTGGAATCGGATAGATCTTCGCGATCGTTTTCTCGAAATCGTAGCCCACGCGACGGTACTGGATCGTTTTCCCGTCCAGCACGATGTAGCACGCTCGGTTGTCGCCGTCGCGCGGCTGGCCCACCGAGCCCACATTCACGAGCGCCTTGCGGTCGCCCAGTTCGTACCGGTAATCGAATTCGTCCGGCGACTGGAACGAACTGTCTTCCGTGAACACGCCTGGAATGTGCGTATGGCCCTGGAAGCAGTAATTCTCGACCAGTCCGAAGATGCGTTCCATCTTCCGCTGGTTGTAGATGTCTTCGGGGAACACGTATTCGTTCAGCGGGTTTCGGGCCGAGCCGTGCACGAACAGGTACTGTTCTTCCTTCCGCATCCGCGGGAGTTCGCCGAGGTATTCCCAGCGTTGTTCGTTGCCGGCCCCGGTCTCGAGCATATGCCGGGTCCAGAAAATCGACCGTTCGGCCGCGGCATTGAAGCCTTCGGGGTCGAACAGGGCGGCCTGGTCGTGGTTGCCAAGGATCGTCACCTGGCAGTTTTTCATCACCAGGTCGATGCATTCCCGCGGATTCGGCCCGTAGCCGATCACGTCTCCCAGGCAGTAGATCTCCTTGATCCCCTGGCTGCGGATGTCGCCGAGCACGGCCTCGAGGGCTTCGAGGTTCGCGTGAATGTCGCTGATGACCGCTCTCACGTTGTCCGCACTGGCCTGAAGAAGGAACTGGACCCGTTGACGTAAACCCTTGCTGCAATTTCAGTGTACGGCAATTTTCGGAAGACGGTCAAGGAGCGCCGATCGTCTCCGGGGGGATCGCGACTCCGACGCCTTGCGGCTCGCCGCAAGGCCGGCGGAGCGCCTCAAGAATACCCGCTCGCTGCCGTCGTTGTTCGTGGAAACCGGGGGACATCCGCCCCTTCCCGGATCGATTGCGCGGGTGTTTCGCGAAATGCCGGCTACAGCGGGCCGCGTCCGCCGACTATAGTGAAACAGGCTTTACAGGAGAGGCAACGGATGTCGCCTGTCCCACTGTCGGGAGACGAACTCAACTTCGGCGCGGCGGCGGTGATGCCGTCGAGCGCCCCCGTTCTGCCAACACGGTCCGGCCGTCGACGTCAGAAACTGGCCCGCCAGCAGGTGTCGGCCACCGGTCCCTCGTCGTCGACCGACGCCGAAGCCGAGCCCGAACGCGATGCCCTGAACAGCAGCTGGATCGCGATGGGCTTCTCGCTGGCAGTGCATGGGTTTCTGCTCGCCGTGCTCGCAATCCTGGTGGTGCAGGGGGCGTCGATCAATTCCGAGCAGGAGGTCATCATTGATGGCAACCTCGGCGGAGGCGGCGGAAACGCCGGCCTCGGCGAGTCGGTCTCGCTCGATCTGCAACCGCTTCTGCCCGCCGCGGGCGAGGCCCCGGCCATGGCGATGGCCACCGTCGACGCAGTCGCGACCGCCTCCACCCGCGGACATCCTCTCGGCGCCATCGGAGGCGCTCCGGAATCGGGACTGGGCGGCGGCAGCGGCAACGGGTTCGGCGGAGGAGATGGCGACGGCTTCCTGCGATTGCCGCGCGGCGCCGTCACCGCCGGCAGCTTCGCCGCGTGGACGATCCCCCAGGGCCTCGATAACAGCCTGCGTCCCATGCGCGAACGCCGCGAGCGCCCCGCTCAGCCCGGCGACTCGCCCCTTCCCGGCGAAGTCTACTGGATCGTGATCCGCATCAAGCTGCCGGCCAATAGCGCGACCTACTCACTCAGCGACCTTACCGGCTCGGTCCGAGGCACGGACAAGTACGTGCAGGTGATTCCGGATGGAGTCTTCATCCTCAGCAAAGATGGCCGTCTCGAAAAGCCATCTCGCACCGGCAAGCTCGATGTGACGAACCGCAGCATCGACCTGGTGATGCGCGTGCCCGGCGCGGAAAGCCTGGTGAAAGACACCATCGAGCTGAAGTCAAAACTGCTCAAGGAAACGCAGCGACTCACGCTCGAATTCGCGCAGTGAAAGAAGGCTTCATGAAGCCCGTTCGCTTGCGAACTGCCGCGTGTTCCGCCGCAACAGCTGGAAGACCCGCGCCACCGCCGCCGGTTCCCCTGGACTGCTCGACGCCGACGTCAACGTCGCCTTTCCGCACGCGCCCCCCGACCATCAGCTTGCAGCGCTCTTGGCGCAACCACGGTCCCTTCCAGTGAAGCCCGCACGAATCTCGGCTCACTCGGATGACTCTCCCAACCACACCTCAGCAGCTCCTCGACATTGCCAGGCCTCACTTCGACGAACACGGCCCCAATCTCACGATGACTGCCTTTCGCCGACTCACCGGCGTCCCCCGATCGAGGATCGTCCAGCATTTCGGCGGGTGGATCGCACTCAAATCGGCGCTCGGCTATCCAGCGGTCGGAGCCCCTCGACGACAGGTCACCCCCGGCCGCACCGCCGAATCGATCCTCAACGCCCTCCGGAAGATTCTCCCTGACGCCGGCCCTGGCATCACGCTTTACGAATTCACACGTCGCACCCGCATCTCTGCGACCTGTGTCTATCTGCAGTTCGGGTCATGGTCAGAACTCCGGCAACAGGCTGGACTCTCGCGATGGCCTCCCGCTCGACGTCTGTTTACCGACGAACAATTGCTGCTCGATGTCCGGCACGTCATTAACCTCAGCGGGAAGGACGTGACCCAGGAGAGCTACAGCGCCTTCGGCCGCATCGGCCTTCACACGCTCATCCGTCGGTTCGGCAGCTTCAGCGCTGCCCTGACAGCCTTCGCCGAATACATGGACGAACTCTACCACCGACTGCCCGACGAAAATGACCGACTGAATTACATCCGCTCTCGCATGGACCCCCTCGGCCAGATTCGACCGAAGCAATTTCCACCTCCCACCGGCCAGGCCATCGCTTCGTCCCGGATGTCTCTCCCGCTGCGTGAAGGCGAAATGGAATGGAGCAAATTCAACCGCTTTGAGCACAAGTCAACGTTCGATGTCTCCCCGTCCCCAAAGTGAGTCGCGTCACACCAGCGCGCCCAGGCCCGGTTACGCCGGGTCGCTTGCGAACCGCCGCGTCCCCTGCCGCAACGCCCGGAAGACCAGGGCCATTGCCCTGAAACAACAAAACCCCGCCGCAAGCGGCAGGGTTTCGCGAACTCAGCAGCCTCCGACGCGAATTACTTCGCTTCGGCCGGCGGAGCCGGGGCTTCTTCGGCCGGTGCTTCAGGAGCATCCGCGGCTTCCACCACCGGCGTGTGACACACGCCGCACGGAGCGGCGTAGGTGTGGCAGACCTGCTGACGGCAGCAGCGGCGGTTCCGCTTCACGCGGCACTTGCCGGCTTCAGCGACTGACGAGCAGGCAACAACCGTGGCGACCACGGCCGACAGGGCAACAAACTTGCGCAACATCTTGCAGATTCCTTGTGAAACAGACTCCAACGCCAACGGGCGAGGCGACCAGGGAATTTAGGGGAACCCAGTCACCCCGGCGACCCTTTCCCGCTCACGCTGCCTGAATTCTCTCTTTTGACACGTCCGCGCGCGAAAAAAGCCCAGGGGCCGCGGCCCCTGGGCTTTCGCAAGCGATCCGAGCGGCAGGGTTCATCCCCGCCGGATCGTACGTGATCAACCTTCCACGGCTGCCTGTGCGGCCGACAGGCGGGCGATCGGCACGCGGAACGGGCTGCACGAAACGTAGTCGAGGCCGATCTTGTGGCAGAACATGACGGACGACGGATCGCCCCCGTGTTCGCCGCAGATGCCGATCTTCAGCTTGTTGCGGGTCTTCCGGCCGCGCTCGACGCCGATCTTCATCAGCTCGCCGACGCCGTCCTGATCGATCTGCTGGAACGGATCGTTGCCGATGATGTCGTTCTCGCGGTAGAAGCCGATGAACGGGCCGTAGTCGTCGCGGGACATGCCCAGCGTCGTCTGCGTCAGGTCGTTCGTCCCGAACGAGAAGAACTCGGCGTTCTCGGCGATCTGATCGGCCCGCACGGCAGCGCGGGGGATTTCGATCATCGTGCCGACCATGTACTCGACCTTCGTTCCGGTTTCGGCGAACACCTTCTCGGCCGTCTCCCGGATGATCTTTTCCTGGTTCTTGAACTCGGCGGCGAAGCCCGCGAGCGGAACCATGACTTCCGGGAACACCTTCACGCCGGCCTTCTGAACTTCCACCGCCGCTTCGAAGATCGCGCGAGCCTGCATCCGGGTGATCTCCGGATACACGATGCCCAGGCGGCAGCCGCGGTGGCCGAGCATCGGGTTGAACTCGTGCAGTTCTTCGACGCGCTTCTTCACTTCTTCCACCGACTTGCCCGACCACTTGGCCAGCTTGTCCGCCAGCTTCGGATCGGTTTCGAGGTGCGCGTCCGACAGGAACTCGTGCAGCGGCGGGTCGATCAGACGGATCGTCACCGGCTTGCCGTCCATCGCCTTGAACAGGCCCGCGAAGTCCTTCCGCTGAAACGGAAGCAGCTTGGCGAGGGCCTTCTCGCGGTGCTCGAGGTTGTCGGCCACGATCATCTCGCGGATTTCGTCGAGGTGATCGAAGAACATATGTTCCGTGCGGCAGAGGCCAATGCCTTCCGCTCCGAACGCGATGGCCTCTTCGGCCTGGTTCGGAAGGTCGGCATTGGTGCGGACCCGCAGCTTGCGATGCTTGTCCGCGATCTTCATCAGCTTGTCGAACCGGCGGAAGGTTTCGGCTTCTTCCGGCTTCATCGTTTTCGTGATGAGCACCTGAATGACTTCCGAGGGCTTGGTGGTGACCTTGCCTTCGAACACTTCGCCGGTGAAGCCGTCCATCGACAGGAAGTCGCCCGACTTCAGAACCTTGTCGCCGACGGTGATGGTGCCGGCTTCGTAGTTGATGTCGAGCGCGCCGCACCCGACGATGCAGGCCTTGCCCATCTGGCGGGAAACCAGCGCCGCATGCGACGAGGCGCCGCCGAAGGCCGTCAGAATGCCCTTGGCGGCCTTCATGCCGCGAAGGTCTTCGGGGCTCGTTTCGCGGCGAACGAGAATCAGATCGGTCTTCGGATCCTTCTCGAACATCTTCTCGGCGTCGTCCGCGAAGAACACGATCTTGCCCGAAGCCGCGCCCGGACCGGCGTTGATGCCCTTGGCGAGCAGCCGACCTTCCTTCTCGGCCACTTTTTTCGACGCGGGGTCGAAGATCGGCTGGAGGAGCTGGTTGAGGTCGTCTGCCGGAATGCGGCGCTTGGCAAGCATCTCCTTCTCGTCGATCAGGCCTTCTTCGAGAAGGTCGACCGCAATGCGGACGGCCGCAAAGCCGGTCCGCTTCGCATTCCGGGTCTGCAGCATCCACACCTTGCCGCGCTGGATCGTGAACTCGATGTCCTGCACTTCCTTGAAGTGCTTTTCCAGCTTGATGCCGATGTCGTCGAGCTGCTTGTGAGCCGACGGCATGTCCTTGGCGAGCGTCTCTTCGATCCGCAGCGGAGTGCGGATGCCCGCGACGACGTCTTCCCCCTGGGCGTTGATCAGGTAGTCGCCGCAGAAACCCGGCGTGCCGATCGCGCAGTCCCTCGTAAGACCCACGCCGGTTGCGCAGTCGTCTCCCAGGTTGCCGAACACCATCGCCTGCACGTTCGCGGCCGTCCCCCACTCATGCGGGATGCCATACGTGCGGCGGTAAACGACCGCCCGGTCGTTCCCCCAGCTGCCGAACACAGCGCCGATGGCGCCCCAGACCTGCTCCATCGGGTCCGTCGGGAAGGCCTTGCCGGTGCGGTCCTTGATCAGGGCCTTGAATTCTTCCACCAGTTCCTTCAGCTGAGCGACGGACAGCTGGTTGTCTTCGGTGACGCCGGCCTTTTCCTTTTTGTGCTCAAGAGCGACTTCGAACGGATCGCGTTCCGTCTTGCTGCGGGGCTTGAGATCGAGCACGACATCGCCGTACATCTGAACGAAGCGGCGGTAGCTGTCCCAGGCGAAGCGCTCGTTGCCGGAGTGCTTGGCGAGGGCCTGGACGGTGTCGTCGTTCATGCCGATGTTGAGGACGGTGTCCATCATGCCGGGCATCGACTCGCGAGCGCCCGAGCGGCAGGAGACGAGCAGGGGATTGGTCTTGGAGCCAAGCTCCGCGCCCATCGCCTTTTCCGTCTTCTTGATGGCTTCTTCAACCTGGGCCTTCAGTTCCGCGGGGAACTGTTTGTTGTTCGCGTAGTAGTGGGTGCAGGTCTCAGTGGTGATGGTGAAGCCCGCGGGTACGGGGAGCCCGATGTTCACCATTTCCGCCAGGTTGGCGCCCTTGCCACCCAGCAGTTCCTTCATTTTGCCGTTGCCTTCGCCTTTGCCGTCACCGAAGAAATAGACGTATTTCGTGCTCATGGAACTTTCCTGAAAAGCGGCGTGGCCTCAACGCAAGCGCGGGCTGCCGCCGAATGGGCCGGAAACATCGCAGCGCCTTTTCAGGCGACTGCGGCGTCGGCGCGAACGAGGGGCGTGTTCCCGGACGCTTCGTGCGGGAAAACGAAGCGAAAAGGCTAGCAGCGAGTGGAGGAGGCTGCAAGGCGCGCACATTGCGGCCGCGCGGAGTCGGACACAGACGCCCCGGCAACTTGCCGGCGGGACGCTGCTCGCCTCAGTGATCCTTCGCCCCAGTTGCCCCGTCTGCGGCCGACTTGCCCATGTCGTGCTCGTGAGGATGGTCCCCCTGCTGCTCGAGGGCCCGCAACTGGGGAACATCGGGCGTGTAGTAGTGCAGGCCGATATCGGGCGCCAGGGCGACCATCAGCCCGACCGCCAGAATCGCTGTCGGCGCGAGGATGATGTACTTCCAGTTCCCCTCGAACTTGAGGTGCATGAAGTACGTCAGCACGAAGGTCGCCTTCGCTGTCGCCACGGCCAATACCAGGGCGACGATGATCGTTTTGGGCAGATGCACCAGATCGAACACGATCGAAATCAGCGTGCAGACGCACAGTGCGATGAACACCCCGAGGTAATTCACATGGTGGTGACCCGCCGCGTGCTCGAGTTCGTCGTGCACATGGGCGAGCGTGTCGGTGTGTTCGTGCGTCGTCATGTCAGTTCAGTTCGTTCTGTGACTCACCGGCCCGGCCGGCACACGGGAACTCTCAACACGGAAAGTCTGACGACTGCGGGGCATCGCAGTCGGGCCCCGCCGCTTACCGACCGAACCCCGGTGCGATGTACAGCAGCGGAAACAGGAAAATCCACACCAGGTCGACAAAGTGCCAGTACAGGCCGCTGTTCTCGACCCAGTCGGTCCACTTCGCGTCGAGCGCGCTCCCCTGCATCAGCACCATCGCGAACAGGATCATTCCGACAATCACGTGGATGGCATGGAAGCCGGTCATCAGGAAATAAGTCGACGCGAACAGATTGCCGTACAGGATGGGATGCGGCTCGTGAACTCCCGACAGCAGCGACGCCAGCAACGGTTTTCCGGTTGCCTCGACCTCGCCTTTGGCGACTTCGCGGGTCTGCCCGCCGGGCGATACAACAAGCACTTTGCCGGCGGGGACCGCGGGCCAGGACACTTCGTGGCCGGCGCCGTGGGCTGCATCGGCATGGGAATGCCCGGCCTCCGAGCCGTCGTAGAGGGTCGCGAAAGCCGGCTGGCCGTCTGCCGACTTGATCGGCACGAGGTGATTCATTTCCCACAGACGCTGAGTCGCCTGGGGCATTGTCAGCCGGTTCGCCGAAGCATCGTCGCGCAGACGTGAAAACATCACATACAGCTGCTGATAGGCGACCAGACGTTCCTTTTCGGCGGCGTCGGCCTTATCCATCCGCCCGATCGCCTGCTGGCGTTTCACGTCGAGGTTCGCATCGCCCGGAATGAGCGAATTCAGGTCGCGGTCAGCCACGCGACCGATGTCCTTCACCAGCTTGTTGATCGCCTGGGCGTCGGTTTCGGCGATGCGTCCTGGAAGAATTTCGTGGTCGAACTTGCCTTTGTATTCAAACGCCTTGATGCCGAGAAACACGCACGCGAGCACGAACGTGCCGGTCAGGTATTTGCGGGCCTTGGCGAAATTCCGCTGAGCCATCGCCTCATGGGCGACCACCACCCAGTAGCTCGACAGAATGAGCACAAACGTGTTGATGCCGCCAGCCAGAATGTTGATGTGCGTGACGTTCGTGTCGGTCGGCCAGCCCGGCGAACCGAAGTACAGCACGATGTACGTGCCGATGAACGCCGTGAAGAACATGATCTCGGTTCCGAGGAACAGCCACATCCCCAACTTCGAGTTGGGAATGGGAATGCCCATCTTCACGGCCGGCGGATGAACAGGATGAGACATTGAGGAGGATTCAGGATTCAGGATTCAGTCAACCGCTTCCGATTCATCCAGCCGCCGCCGATCAGAAGCCTGATTGCCGGCAGCTGGCCTCGTGCCTTTACCTCAGTAATCGGACATGATCGATCGTCAGGGCTGCGAGCAGCATGGGGAGATGCGCCAGCGATGTCCACAACAGCCGCCGCGCGGTGTGCACGCTCGGCTCGCCGGCAAACCGAATCGACGCCATGACATACCAGCAGCCGAGAATGATGGCCGTGAGGGCGTAGGCGTCGCCCGCCAACCCTGCCGACCGCACCCACAGCGTCACCGGCACCAGTGCCAGCGAATAGCCGACCGCAATCAGCCCTGCGAGCGCCGGCCGCTGACCATCCCCCGGAAGCATCCGGAGGCCCGCCTCGCGGTACTGGTCCTGGTAGATCCAGGCAATCGCCGTGAAGTGCGGGAACTGCCAGACAAACAGAATCGCAAACAGCGACAGCGCTCCCCATGACAGTTCGCCGCCAGCCGCCGTCCAGCCCAGCACCAGCGGCATGGCCCCGGGGATGGCGCCGATGGCGGTGCAGGCGGTCGTCTTCCGTTTCAGCGGCGTGTAGACGCCGACGTACATCAGGCAGGTGGCCAGAGTGAGAACGGCCGTGGTCACATTCACGGTCGCCGCGAGCCACATTGTCGAAAGCACCGCCAGGATCACGCCCAGCCGCAGGGCTTCCGCTTCATTCACGCGTCCCGCCGGAAGTGGACGGTCGGCCGTCCGCGGCATTTTCGCATCGGTCTCCCGCTCGACCCACTGATTCAGAATGCTCGATGCCGCCGCCGAGACGCCGATTCCCAGAAGTGCCGCCAGCAGCAGCGGGAGGTCGAACCCCTGCACGGTTGCCAGCGTAAAGCCGACCGCCACGCTCACCAGCACCATCGTGGCGATGCGCGGCTTCGACAACACCACATACTCGGCCAGACGCTCGCGCCAGTGGACCCCGGACACCGCGGCATCGCCGCCGACTGCGATCGCGCGGGCCGGCCTTGAAGGAGACTCGAACACGTTATTTCCAGAACTCATCGTGAAGCGCCTCCGGTTGAAAGGAGCGGAGTCGCCTTCACCGTCGTCGGAGGGAGAAACCGGCCGGAGGACTCTCTCACGGCCTCAATCCGGCAGGTTCGCAGGGCGTGCACCACCGTTGTCATCACCAGCAGAATGCCGACGACAGTATGAGCTGACCGCGTCGTCACCTGCACAATCGAGTCGGCCACAGCGACATATCCCGCCATGGCCAGGCCAAACTTTGTGATCCAGGCGCCCGCTCCCAGAGAGACCTGCAGCAGACCCGCGGCCAGCACCGCCCGGGCCGACTGACGCAGCCAGGGATCGCCTGTGCGCCACGCCAGAATTGATGTTCCGATGATCGCCAGGGCCGCCAGAATTCCCATTCCCAGATGCTCATGCAGCCCCCGGCCGTGATGCCGGATCAGGCCGCCGAGAACAAACTGCAGCATCAGCAGCATGGGCAGCACGAGAGCGCTGCTTCGCGCCAGCGAGAGCCGTCCTGCCTGTTCGTCGCGCATCTGCGTCTGGTCTGCGGCCGAGCCGGCGTTCGTCCAACCGGGGCTCAGCAAAGTCGCAGTCGCCCCCATCAGCGACAGCACGATCGCGGCGAACGCGCCGTGCACCAGAGCCAGCCCGCGTTCATCCAGTTGCACGCGGAAGCCCCCCAGCAACCCCTGCAGGATGACCCCCGCCAGCACTGCCCGCGACAGCCACCGTACGGCCGGCCTGTGGTCGCTGCGTGCAACCAACGCCACCAGTCCGATCGACCAGACGCCGATCAGCATGCCGGCGAGGCGGTGGCCATGTTCGAGGAACTTGTCCCAATCCCTGGCAAAGTCGGCGAACCAAGGATAGGTCAGCATGAACTGCCCATCCGAATTCGGCCAGTCGCGAAACGCCATCCCGGCATTCTTGCTCGTCGTGAGCGCACCGGCGACCAGGGTCACCGTCGCGACAACGACGGTGGACCAGGCATAGCGGTGAAGGAAACGGGGGGACATGTGTGCTGGTGAAACATTGCAACTTGCAACTTGCAAATTGCAAATTGATTATTGAACGGGCTTCCCGGATCGGGCGGTTGAAGTCTGTTTCGCAGTGACAACGGACTTGGCCAGAATTCGCTGCAACTGGTCACACTCGTCAATCAGGATCTCAAGTCGCGACTTCTTCAACAGTGATGAATGCAGAATCAGCCGGAGCCAGTACGACGTCTCTCGAAGCTCTTTCAGGCTGATCTGCAGTTTGTGGACGAAATCGCGGCGACTCTCGGCTGCTCGGCCTTCTTCGTAATTCGGCGCGACCGATGTGCCACTCCGCACCAATTGTCCGGCGATATGCCGCCCCAGTCGCGTGTCGGGCAATGCATCGACGACATTTCCGACTCGCACGGCCACATCCAGCAACCGCCCGGAAAGGTCATCCGGAGTCATTCGTCGTGAGTCATTCATCTGAACCCAATTTGCAATTTGCATTTTTCAATTTGCAATTTGCAATCGATCCCCATCAATGCGCCGCCGCAGGCAACGGGCCGCCTCCCTCTGGTCGCTTCTTCCTCCCGCGCGGATCCGTCTGCATCCAGTGATCCTGCCCTTCCGGGCAATCCGGATGGGAATACTCGTACGGACCGCGATAGCAGACCGGTGGGACATCGAAATTGCCATGGCCGGGAGGGGACGGCGCCGACCATTCCAGACCATTGGCGTTCCACGGGTTCCGCCCGCACTTGGGGCCGAACTTGATCGACAGCAGGAAATTCCCCAGCAGCAGGAACTGGGCGAACCCCATCAGGATGGCGGAGTACGTCATGAACTGGTTCATCGGCATCAGATGTTCCAGGTACTCGTACAGGAACGGGTTCGCATACCGCCGCGGCATGCCGGCCACCCCCAGCAGGTGCATCGGGAAGAACGTTCCATTGAAGCCGATGAACGTCAGCAGGAAGTGCAGCTTGCCGATCGGCTCGTTCATCATCCGGCCGAACATCTTCGGGAACCAGAACGTGATGCCCGCGAACACTCCGAACAGCGTCGCCCCGAACAGCACATAGTGGAAGTGGGCCACGATGAAGTAGGTGTCGTGGATGTAGATGTCGACCGGGACAGCGGCCATGAAGATGCCCGAGAGGCCGCCGATGATGAACATCGAGACGAACGCCGTGCTGTTGAGCATGACGGTGTTGAACTCGATGTTGCCGCCCCACATCGTGCCGATCCAGTTGAACACCTTCACGGCGGACGGGAGCGCGATCATGATGGTCGACACCATGAACGTCATGCCCAGCGCCGGGTTCATGCCCGAGGTGAACATGTGGTGCCCCCACACGATGAAGCCCAGCCCGGCGATCGCCGCCATGGAATAGACCATCGGCTTGTAGCCGAAAATCGGCTTGCGACACATGCAGGCCAGCATGTCGCTGACCATGCCCATGGCCGGCAGCAGCATGATGTACACGGCCGGGTGCGAATAGAACCAGAACAGGTGCTGCCAGAGCAGCGGCTGGCCGCCGCCGATGGTCGGGTCGGCGTTGTTCACCACGATGCCGGCCGGAATGAAAAAGCAGGTTCCCAGCATGCGGTCTGCCACCAGCATGAAGCCGGCGGCCGTCAGCACCGGCAGCGCGAACGCCTGCAAAATGGCCGTGATGAACATCGACCAGATGGTCAGCGGCATGCGGAACAGCGTCATGCCCGGGGCCCGCATATTGATGATGGTCGTCATGTAGTTGACCGAACCCATCATCGAGGAGACGCCCACGAGCGTCAGCCCGAACAGCCACCACGTCTGGGCGGCGCCCGATCCCGGCGCCGCTTCAGGCAGGGCCGACAGCAGCGGGTAGGAGGTCCAGCCGCCGGCCGCTCCATAACCCGCCGAGAAAAAGCTCGCCCCGAAACAGAAAATCGCCGGCCACATGAACCAGTAGCTGAGCATGTTCAGCACCGGAAACGCCATGTCGTCCGCGCCGATCATCAGCGGAATGAGGAAGTTGCCAAAGGCCCCTGCGAGCACCGGAATGATGACCAGGAAGATCATCACCGTGGCATGCATGGTGAACAGCATGGTGTAGAAATCGGGCGAAATCTGCCCCCCTTCCGTCGGAAACAGCGTTCCGAAAATCGGCATTGATTCCCAAGGCCACGCCAGCTGCCAGCGCACCCCCAGCGCCAGGGCGCCGCCGACCATCAGCATCACCAGCGTCGTCACCAGAAACTGGATGCCGATGACCTTGTGGTCCGTCGAAAAGACGTACTTGCTGATGAAGCTCTGGCTGTGGCCATGCCCGTGCGCTCCATGAGCATGGGCGTCGTGACCATGCACCGCGTCAGCAGTCGTCGACATTGAACTCATTGCCAGCTCCCTCGCGCGGCGTTCTGCCGCACCCTCAAAACCCGGCCGGCATTCCGGCGGGAAACGGTCTCGACCAACCTCACTCGTCCGCCGCCGTCTCCCGGACGCCGTCGTAGTTCTGCTGCGCGGTCAGCTCGTTCATGAATTTCAGGAAGTCCGCTTCCGGCTTCGCGACAAACCGGGCCTTCATTTTGTAGTGTCCCCAGCCGCACAGCTCGGCACACAGCAGCGTGTAGTCGCCGCTCTTGTCCGCTTCGAACCAGACCGGAATGACCAGCCCCGGAACCGCGTCCTGCTTCACCCGCAGTTCGGGCAGGAAGAACGAGTGCTGCACGTCCTGCGTTTTCAGGTTGATCATGACCGGCCGGCCGGAGGGCAACTGCAGATCGTTCACCGTATACAGGTCGGTCGGCTGCGGGTCGGGCATCAGCGGCAGCGGCTGTCCGCTGGCGTCCAGCCCCGGGTAGCGAATCCGCCACTCGAACTGACGGGCGGTCACTTCCGCCATCGGTCTGTTCTGAACCTGCTCCGGGAAGTTCGTTTTAACCCGGTAATTGGCCCACACATCCATCTGATACAGCGCGATGAACAGCAGAATCGCGGCCGGAACGATCGACCAGATCACTTCCAGTTCGTGACTGCCATGCGAAAACCACGCCTTCGGAACCGAGCCATCGGTTTTCGGCCGGCGGGTGCCGGTCCACAGCACATAGCCCAGCGCGATCTGCGTGCCGATGAACGTCACGGTCGTGATCACGAGGATCATGTAGAACAGGTCATCGATCCGCCGGCCCAGCGGCGACGCGGCAATCCCTTTCGACGGGCCATTGCTGCCCGGAAACCACCAGCCGTTCTCGGGCGCAACCCAGCACGACCAGAAGGCCAGCACCGGCACGAGCATGAAGAACAGGACCCAGAATTTTTTCACGCGTGTCGCTCCTGGCTACCTCTTTGAACGACGCCGGGCGACACTCGTTCGGGCTGAGAAACTGCAGACTGCAAACTGCGAGTCGCGATTCTCAAACGGGAGGCAGCTGTTCGTCGCATCGGTTGATTCGATCTCGTCGTTTCCGCTGACAGACTTCACCGTGCGTGATGTCTGCCAGAGCCTTCATGTTTCGAGGGGCTCTGAACTCACTCGCTCGTCGCGACCTGCGGCGCCGGCTCAGCCGGGCGAGGTTCCTTCGCCCCGTCCCCGGGCGAACGAGTTTCGAACGGGACGCTCATGATGTAGTTGACGAGGTCCCACAGTTCTTCGTCCGTCTTCTTGCCGCCGAAGGCCGGCATGGGCGTTCCCTTGATGCCGCCATGCAGCCGGGCGAAGACGTCGATCGGACGCCGACCGCCGCGATAGATCCCCGTCCTCAGGTTGCGGGGAACGACGAGGTTCCCCCATTCGTCGTACAGGCCGGGAGTCGGATTGTCTTCCCCCGCCGAGTTTTTCGTGATCGAGTAGGTCTGCGGACCGTCTCCCAGTCCGGCTTCGCCGTGGCAGGCGACGCAGTTCAGGTCTTTGGACAGGTACAGCACGCGCCCGCGGGCGATCGACTCGGCAGTGGCCTCCGGCCGTTTCGCCGTGGGAGCAATCAGTGCTTCGCCCGTCTGGGCCTCGCTCCAGCGCTCCACCATCGACTCGACGATGCCATTGAACATCTCTGGCATCTCGTCGCCGTTCACGGCGTCCTGCAGTCCTTTCCGAATGCTCGTCGCCGATTCTCCCGACTTCACCCGATCGGCGAACGCCTCGTTGGAGTAATCGTTCTTCAACTGGCCCACAAGCTGGTATTCCACTTCTCCGCGCATCGCCAGCCACAGCACATATTCGACGAGGGCCAGGTTCTCGTCCGGCGTCAACAGCTTGAACGACGGCATGTAGGTGCCGGGAATGCCGTCTTCGATGGTGCGCGACAGATCGCCGCGCGAGGCGCGGCTCGCCGCGACCGTCGTTGTGAACTTGAAGATCCCGCGCCGGAAATCGCGGGGCTTTGGATTCAGGTACGGAGCCGTCGGGCCGTTGGCGTCGCCGGAGACGCCGTGACAGTGCACGCAATGTTCGGCATACAGCACACGGCCGAACTTCAGCACTTCGCCCGGGCCGATGGCCACCCGATCGCCAGCTTCGGGCAGACTCGACAGGCCCGGGTCGCGAAACATGACGTGGCCGTCTTCGCCCAGCGCCTCGAACAGGTCTGGCGGTCCGGCCTTCTGCAGCAGCGGGCCCGACAGCCAGGCGGCTTCCAGCCCGGGAGACAGCGTCAGGTTCTCCTGGCTGAAGCTCACCGGGACTGACAGCGATGTCCCCCCTTCTTCCGCGGTTCCCACCGCGCCGTGCAGCTTCAGGGGCAGCTTCTCCCACGCGACGAGGTCGGTTGGCTTGCCGAAGTAGTTGTCGAGAACCTCGTGAACATACTCCTGCGCTTCCGGCATCAGGTCGTTGTAATCGGCGCGGTGCGAAAACTCGGCGTCGTGACGCACGCACCCGGCGCCGAACAGCAAGACCCCCACGGCAATGCCGGCCACGAAACGCCGGGCCCAGGTCCCGGACGCGGCGGTCGATGTTGTCGGCTGGAAAAACTCGGGCTTCGTCATGGGTGGTGCCGTTACTACTGGTCGCAACTTGAATCGTGTCCGCGGGTGAACCGCCCGAAGCCTCACGGCTTCGCATCCCCCTCGGATTGGGCCGCCGGCGCATCAGGTTTCGGCACGGCGGTCGGGGGCGTCCCCAGGGTGATCCGCACCTCGTCGGGACGCAGCACCCGCGTGGCGGAACGCTCGGGGGCCGAGCCAGAGCCACAGCCGCTGGCGAGCACGGCCCCGGTCATCACAGTGAATGTCAGCTGATACCGCCCCATGCTTCCCCCTCGCATCGCCAGCATCCCGTTAGTTTGACGCCAGTTTCGCCGCGTCGATCGTGATTTCCTGCTCCAGCACGCCATCGACCGGAATCGTCACCTTCAAGCCGCGGTTGATGTACTGCGCCTTCTCGTGCCACACCACAAATTCCACCGCCGTCCCCGGCACGCCCGTGATTTCAAACGATCCATCTTCGGCGGTGACGACGCCCCACGGGTGGCTGAGCGGCAGATGATAGGCGCCCATCCAGGCGTGGTAGTCGCACTTGGCGCGGACCGGAACGGCCTCCGGCTTTCCGTAGGTGTAGTTCGCACCGGCCTGGTCGTTCGCCACGATCGTCTGGTTGAAACCACTCGAACTCTGTGGTGCGAACGCCGTGTTGTGCGCGACCGGGTCGGAATTCTTGAAGTTCAGCGGCTGCCCGACGCGGCACACCACTGCATGCGGCAGGAACCGGCAACCTTCCTGGTCCACAACCACGGGCTCCGCCGGCGGCGGGGGAATCTCACCCCCGGGAACCCGTTTCAGATAAATGAAAACGTTCCCCAGTCCGTTGCCGGGCCCAACCACGACCGAGTCGTCCGGCACGGCCTTCTGCGAGCAGATCGCGTCCTTCGTCGGCGCTCCCTGAGCCAGCAGCGGCGGCAGGGTGGGGAACGCCCCCGACACAACCACCCGCCCCTTGAAGGTGCCATAGCCCGAAACGGAAGTCGTCGCGACGGCCGCTCCAGCTTCGGCAGCCGGACCGGAGCTGTCGAGCAGCACTGTCACCCGGGGCTCGGCGCTGGCGCCGTGTCCCAGTGCGTGCACCGGTTCTCCACATCCCGCCATCGGCAGCGCCGCCAGGGCCGCAGCCAGCGCCATCACACTTCGCTTCGATCCGCTCATTCGTCTTCTCCTCCCGACGTCTGGCCATCCGCAGCCGGAGCCTCGCCGTCGGCTGGCGGCGCCTGTCCCGGAGGCGGGGGGGGCTCGTAGGCCACCACCCCCAGCTTTTCCAGGATCCGGCTGTAGTTCATCAGGCTGAACACCACCCCCTCCACCTGCTCGGCCGCGTCGCCGCCAAACAGATCCGGGAAGGGAGGTTTGTCGGCCGGGAAGTTCACCGGCATCGATGTATACGGCGTGAACCAGGTGGGCTTGTAAATCCAGGCCCGCGTCCAGTCCCCCTGCAGACGCTTCTCGACCCGCTCGAGATTGGGACCGCGAATGTCCTTGGGGTCCGTCGACTGATACGGCCGGCCCCCGACCTGGTGACACTTCGCGCACAGCGGGCCGTTCAAAGCCTTCCAGGCTTCCATGTCGTAGCCGGTCATCAGGCCGGGATGGGCTGCCTGGAACTGCTCTTCGAGCGAAACGAGGAACTGCGGCTCCTGCTGCGGAATCGACTGATACGGGTACTCGACTTCATCCACCGCCGCGAAGTAGTTCGCCAGCGTCTGGGCTTCCGAGTCGCTCATATTGAACCGCGGCATCCGCAGGACGGTCGTATAGCGGATCTGCTCGGGGTTCTTCAGGAATCGGAACAGCCACGGCGTCTGCACCTTGATGCCCTGCTTGTACAGCGGTGGAGGCGACGCCTGCCATGCCTTGTTCACGTCCTGCAGTTCCTCGCGCAGCTGTTCGACCAGCCAGTGGGCCAGATCGCCGCCGCGTCCATCGCTCCGCGAGACAATGTCGGACTCGGTCATCGTCACCTTGGTGCCCGGCAGTTTCAGACGCCCCGCGAGATCCAGCGTCTGCCAGATATCGAGGCCGTACATCCGCAGTTCGGGGTCCTCTTCTTCCGGGTCGGGCGTGCCGGTGATGAGGCCATGCGCCTGCACCACCGCACGGCCATCCTTGCCGGCATGGGCCTTCAGGCCGCTGACGCCTGGTTTCAGCTTGAGCAGCAGCCGCAGCGCATCGGGATGATCTGCCGGGGCGAACGCATCCGCCAGCAGAATCTCCGGATGCTGCGCCACGAACTCCCGCAGCGGCTGACCGCCGCTGCGCCGCGCGAGACCGGCCAGGTAGTTCGCCAGCCCGCTCTTCGGATCGACGCCCTGAGGAAGCTCACCCCCCAGCAGGGCCTCGCAGTTCGTCACGAACGTCGCCAGCGCCGAACGCATCTCCTCCGGTTCGACGGCCTCTGCGTCCGCACGACCTGCGAGGGCGTCTTGAGTGATCGCACCTGTCTCGATCTTCGCCGAATTGGCGATGAACCAGTTCGTCAGTTCGTCTCTCGACGCGCCAATCAGCTCCCTGAGGTCCGCCTTGTAGGTGAGGCTCGGCAGTTCAAGGATGTGGCAGCCGGTGCAGTTGTACTTGTCGACCAGGCGTTCGCCCTCGATGCGGTCTTTGGCCGGACCGGTCGGACGGTATTGATACGCGGGGGCGGGCGGATCGTTCACCAGTCCCAGCACGAAGGTCGAAATCGCTTCGATCTGCCGTTCGTCGATCGGGAATTTGGGCATTTTGAGCCGCTCATCCCAGCCCTTCGACTCCGTCTTGCGGTAGTCGTAGCTGCGCGGCGCCCGCAGCTTCTGCCAGATGAATCCCGGACGACCGTGATGTTCGAGGCTCTGGTAGAAAAATGCGGCCGTGCGATCGGCTTCCGACACGTCCTTGTCGTAGATGGCCCGCTTCACGATGGAATCCATTCGCGCGTGCGTGCTCGAACCGTCCGGCTCGCCATGATGATGCAGGAACTCCAGAATGTGCTCCGGCGCCAGCTTGGACGTGTCCTTCCGGCCCCAGTCCTGCAGCGCCGTGCCAATCGGTTTGGCGTCTTCAAAGCCGGGAACGTCGTGGCAGGCATAGCAGCCATACCGTGAAATCGTCCGCCGGCCGATGTATTCCATCTGCCGCTGGGTCCATGTCGCCTCGTCGACCTGTTCATCCTGCGAATGGGCGACCAGCTCGATTTCGTCGCCCTTCACCCATTCCCGGAAGTTCCAGTCCGTTCCATCGGGCTTCGGCTGATAGGCGTAGGCGGGAACCTTGTAGTCGTAACGCCGGGTCTCGAGGGCCCGGTCGACTTCCGCTGCATCCGGCAGCGACTTCGACAGATACAGCCGGGTCAAATCTTCCAAAGGCGTACTGACGCGAACTTCCACCAGCCGCTCGAGGCCGTTGCTGAACAGCTTCAGGGTCGCCTTCGCGCCGAGTCCGGCCGCTGCCGCCAACTGGTTGAGCTGTTCGTTGGAAGTCACCGCCTGGCCATTGAACTCCAGGACGATGTCATCCCGTTTGACGGCGGCCAAACGCTCGAAGTCGGACTTCACCTCGCCCGAGCGACTGAGCGGCGGCTTGCCGCTGGAATCGAGCGACAGCGCCCGAGCTCCCGGGCCGGTCGGCAGCGTTTCCAGCACCCGGACGCCGCGGTGCGGAGCCCGCAGCGAATCGGCGGTTTTGCGGCTGAAGTTCGGATCGAGCACCAGCCCCAGCGATGGTCCGCCGACAGCCTGTTTGGGGAACTCCTTGGGGCCCCCCTGCAGCAGGAAGGCCGCAATGTCGGCCGCCGGGTCCACCTTCTCGCCGCCAACCGTTTCGACGCCGAGGTACAGGTTCGGCATCCGCGTCCGCGGGTGGTACAGCTCCGGATTCTTCAGCCAGGTATACAGCCACCGGAAGCCTTCCGGACCGGGCTTCAGCTTTTCGTGAATGTTGGTGATGTTCGGTCCGAAGTCGGACTTGATGCCCTGGAACTCTTCTTCGTCGCGGCTGTGGCAGGCCAGACATCCGCGGCGCTCGAATGCAATTTTCCCGCGCTCGACATTCGGTTCATAACCCTCCGCCGGCGACTCCAGCGGCATCGGCTCGGTCTTGGCCGTCAGGTAGGCTTCGATCGCCTCCAGCTCGACTGGCTGCAGGGCCGCGGCGAGGTGGTCCTGCTGGTTATCGAGGTGGAAAAACTTCGGCATCTTCGTCGACGGACGGAACCGCTGCGGGTCTTCCGTCCAGTACGAAATGAAGTTCGGAGCCACTTTCGCTCCCACGTGACGAAGCGACGGCCCCACCTTGCGCAGGTTGCCCGGCGGCGGAGAGTTCGGATCGGCTTCGATGGCTGCCAGCTCGGCCGGACTGTTCGGCTCCAGGCGCATGTCCGGGCCGATGGAACGCTTGCCGTCGTACCCGTTGATTTCATGGCAGCCGAAGCAGCCGTACGACTTGATCAGCTCATACCCCTCGAACACCTTCGGCGCCGTCGTCCCGAACTTCGGATTGACGCCCAGTTCCACCACGCTGTGATGGCATTTCAGGCAGCTCGACTCGATGAACTGCCCCGGCTGCATCGGGTATTCCCAGAAATGATTGGAATGCCAGCCGTAGTGATCGGCCCAGGCGGTCGCCTGCGCCGGGTCGCCCGGGGTGTGCTCGGCCGCCTGGAAGCTCGTTCCCGAGCCGTCACCGTCGTGACAGATGGTGCAGCCGAAAGACTCAATCGGGTGCGGACTGGTCGACGAGAGGTACAGGTCGGGATTCGGATGCGAGGTGAACGGTTCGTGATACTTGTCCTTCGGGAAATTCTGGACGTTCCCCGCGCCGAAGTCGTTGATGTTCGTATGGCAGGACCGGCAGCGGTCGACGCGCGACACCTTCGCCATGCCCAGCTGAATCTCCAGGTCCTTCGGCCAGTCATACTGAATGGCATGATGCGGATTGAAGCCGTTCAGAATCGGCCATTCCTTCATCGATCGCTTGGCCGCGGCGAACCGGCTGCGAACATCGTCCGGCAACACCGGATGATTGGGCGACAGCTTGTACAGCAGGTCCTGCAGTCGGGTCCGCTCTCCGCGGAACTTCGCCAGATCGGCGTCGGCTGCGGTTTTCGCAGCATAAATGTCTGCGAGTTCGTCCTTCACCAGCCGCAGTTCGGCCTGAATCCGCTGCAGCTTCAGATTGTTCTCGGTCGCCAGTTCCGACTGCCGGTCGAACTCGTTGAGCTGCGACGTCAGCACCGTGGTCGGCTTGTTGTCGCGGACGTTCAGGTCGAAGTTGGCGCGGGCGACATCCCGCTCGGCATTCTTGAATTTCGTCTGCCGCGAGACCAGGTCGATTTGCCCCTGCAGGCTCCGCCGGCGGCGTTCCAGTTCGGCGATTCGCGTCTGGACCTCAGGCGATTCGAGCGTCTTCTTCGCAGCATCCACCGCCGCCACTTTTGCGGCTTCGGCCTGCTTGAACTCCTGAGTCTGGTAGGGTTTCAGCTGCTCTTCGAGCTGCTCGATTTTCAGCCGGTCGGCGGTCGTCTGATACGACCGCCAGTCGCGAGCCTCGTCCTTGGCCATCATCAGGAACGTGGCCGCCAGAAGCACGACTGCACTTGCCGCGAAGATGCGATGCATCGTCGGCAGTGGACGCCAGAATTGTTCCGTGGCAGGCATGGGAAAACGCTTTCAGCCCTCAGATGTTAAAGAACCACTCTGGAATCGCGACGATGTACTTCAGGTTGAAGAACCACCGCAGCAGCATCTTGAGCGGCAGGGCCGCCATGAACAGGACCAGGTTCGCCAGCACCATGTAGCGCACGAACCCCATCCGCACATACATATTCCGGAACACCGTCACCGCCATCAGCGGCGGCAGGACGAGCAGGTAACCCAGCACCAGCAGAATGCCGACCGACTCCCGCAGCAGAATCGCGCCGATCCCCTGCAGCATGGTCATGTCGTTGGTCGGCTTCGGCAGCGACTTTCCAAGCCCGTCGATCCACACCTTGTCCGACAGGTTGATGTTGTTCAGCACTTCCAGCTTGTGGACATCCCAGTATTCGTAAATGCCGAACATGTTCCAGTTGGGACCGCGGATGAACGTTCCCAGGATAATCATCCCCACCCACAACGGCAGAAACCCGAACAGGAAGGTGATGACCGCGAATTTCCGGTCGTTGTAGCAGTAGTAGCCGTTCCCCTTCTGGTTGAAATCGATGTACGGAATCGCCATCAACCCGCCCAGAATGATCAGCGGCAGCACCACGCCGGCCATCCAGGGGTCGTAGTAGACCAGCATTTCCTGGAGGCCGAGGAAGTACCACGGCGCCTTGGAGGGGTTCGGCGTTTTCACGGCCGAGCCCGGCTCTTCGATGGGCGCCTGCAGCGCCACGCCCCACACGATCAGCAGGGCCGTCAGCAGCACCATGCACACCATTTCGGTGTAAACCAGATCGGGCCAGACCAGCACCTGCTGGCTCAGTTCCTTTTCCTTCACCGGCTTCCCGGCGGCCAGCCGTTTGTCGTTCTCGACCGCCTGCCGGAAATACAGCCAGGTGAAGTACCCGCCGAGGAACAGCATGCCGACGATCGGCACGTTGTCCGGCTTGCCGACGATCTGACGGAAGTCGTAGTCCGTCATGCTCAGGCCGACAAACACGATCGACAGGTTCAGCAGAATCCAGGCCGGCGTCGGTTTCGTCCACCAGTCCCGCAGCCACAGCATGGCCACGAACATCAGAATCGAAATCGCGAAGTAACTGATCGGGTTGGCGATCAGGACATCGATGTTGTCTTTGACAAAGACCGGCAGCTTCAGAATGAACGACTGGGCCGAACTGGCCCGGATCGTGAGGTGGACGGCCGCGACCACCAGCAGAACGCCGGAGTAGATCGCCCAGAACATCGCCTTCGGGATGTGCTTGAAGCCCGCGAACGACTCGAAATAGCCGTCCTGCCGGTAGCTCCGCACCGTCCACATGACATTCATGCCGAACAGCAGCAGATAGAGCCACCCCAGGCCCTGGATCACGCCGCGCGTCAGATCGGGGGTATGGGATTCCATGGCGTGTGGGTCAAAGTTTCAGGCTGATCCGATGCAAGAAGCCCGGCTTCTTGCGCTCCACTCAAACGTTGCTTAATCCGTCGCAGGCGCCCGGCCCCGAGAAGTCGGGGCTCTCACAGGGGCTGGCTGATGCCGCCGTCCTTCCGGACACGCCAGAAGTGGATGGCAATCAGCAGCGACACCACCACGGGAATCGCCACGCAGTGCAAAATGTAAAACCGGTTCAGGGTCTCTTCGCCGACATTCGCCGCTCCGAGCAGCAGGAACCGGGCATCGCTGCCTTTGGTGATGATGTCGTAGCCGCCGATGTTCAGCAGCTGGAAGCCGGGGCCTTCATGTCCCAGCACCGGATGGGCGCGGGCCATGTTGGAGCCGACGGTGATGGCCCAGATCGCCAGCTGATCCCACGGCAGCAGATACCCCGTGAATGACAGCAGCAGGGTCAGCACCAGCAGCAATACGCCGATGACCCAGTTGAACTCGCGCGGAGGCTTGTAACTGCCCGTTAAAAACACGCGATACATGTGCAGCCAGACGGTGATCACCATCGCGTGAGCCCCCCAGCGGTGGATCTCGCGCATGATGCCCAGCGTCGTCACATCCCGCAGGGCGCGGATGTCTGTGAAGGCCCACTCCAGCGTCGGCCGGTAGTAGAACATCAGCAGCACGCCCGTCAGGGACTCCACCAGGAACAGGAAGAACGTGACCCCGCCCATACACCAGGTGTAGGACAGGGCGATGCCCCCCTGCTGGACCGACACCGGATGCAGGTGCAGGAAGAAGTTGGTGAGCATGACGACCGCACGGTTGCGGCGGTCATAAGGCGCGGGATGCCGGAAGATGCTCTTCCAGATCTGCGATTCTCGGATGTATTCGCCGACCGACATATCGCGAGGATCTTGGTGAATTGATCAGGGGAATCGCCAACACCCAGCCACTCTCAGCCAGGTCCCACATCACAACCGGCCGCCAGGGGCCGGGTCCCACTCCGCCGCCCGGCCATGAGGGGCCGGGACTCATTCCGTCACCCGGCCGACAAGGGCCGGGGCCCATACCATCGCCCGGCGAGCGAATCGCCAGGACCAACCTCAGGCCGCACGTCTACACAATCTGCACGAACGACTTCTCGTCGCTCCACTGCCCCAGTTCTTCCTGGAACTTCACGCTCTTGTCGACTTCCAGCTGCCCGTCTTCAGCCACCCGGAGACCGACGCGCTCCAGCGGACGCGGCGCCGGCCCTTCAAAGTTGATGCCGTTGACGTAAAAGCCCGAGCCATGACAGGGGCACTTGAACTTCTGCTCGGCGTCCAGCCAGTTCGGCGTGCAACCCAGGTGAGTGCAGACCGATGACAGGGCGTAAATGATGTTCCGACCGTCGTAGCTGTCGGTGTGCACGATCCACACCCCGCGACTGGCCTTGTACTTTTCGGAAACGGAGCCCAGCGGGTAGTCCCCGGCCGACCCCACTTTGAACTTGCTGGGCAATTCCAGAACGGTATTGGGCATCATGAACCGGGCCATCGCCAGCGATCCGACGCCCCCCCAGGCCGCGAGCACCCCGAAACCGAGATAGAAGGGTGAGAACAGCGTGTCGAAGAAAGATCGACGCGATTCCCCCTTCGCCGGTTTCCCGGCCGCGACCGGAGCCTTCACTGGGAGTTTTGGCTTGGGCGTTTCGGCCGGCTTGCCAGCCCGCACGGCCTTCAGCATCTGCTCGACCGACGGCTTCTCGCCCGCCGGCAATGCCGCAATTTCAGCCGGCGGCGCGGCTTTGGCCGCTGCAGCGCCCGTCGCGGGGGCGGCTCCCGTCGGCGCGGCGCCGCCGCCTGCTTTTGCCGCCCGGGCTGCCGCCAGAATGTCGGCCGTGGAAGTTGGTTTCGCGGCCCCGGCGCCGGCCCCGGCAGCGCGAGCGGCTGCCAGAATGTCCGAGGTCCCTTTGGGCTTTGCCGTCTCACCACCCGCGCCGCCGCCTTTAGCGGCCCGCGCCGCAGCGAGGATGTCGGCCGTCGATTTCGGTTTGGCGGCCGGGGCCGGAGTAGACTCCGCTGCCGGTGCAGCCGCTTCGGCAGCCGGAGCCGGTGTCGTTTCAGCAGGGGCCGCCGGCGCTTCGCCTCCGCCCGCCTTCTTCTGGCGCGCCAACGCGAGGATTTCCGCCGTTGTCAGCTTTTTCGGCTCGGTCATACGGGATCCGGAGCGCAGAACACGCGTGGAACGAGTGGCTATCACGCGATGATGGGAGAATCCGCACCCCCGCGCGGTCGCGGGAATCTTGTCAATCGCGGACGCTCACGACAACCGAAGCCCGTCGGGCCAACGGGCTTTCTCACGTTCAGGAACCCGCCCCCCTTGAAATCTCTCAACTCCCTGCTCGACAGCCTTCACTGCACCCGCGCTTTCAGCGTCACGCGCACCTCCGCCTGGTCCGGATGCGTCGTCGTCAGCACGAGGACTGCCAACGCCTCGCCGACCGACTCCGGTCTGAACTTCACTGTCACCCATTGCTGGGCGGCTGGCTCGTCCTCATCCACCTCAGCCGCGAAGTTCGCAGGCAGGTCGCCGACCGAAACCACGAATGGCTTCTGGTCCGCCGCTGTCAGCACGATCCGCCGCTCACGGGCCGAGTCGCCCGCGGGAATCGCCCCGAAATGCACCTGCGATGGGGCGATCACTCCGCGCGATCGCCGCAGCACAAGCGTCCCCAGCACTTTTCGTTCGGGGAAGTGACGCACCACCTCCTGCAGCGTCGGCATGGTGGATGCATTCCTGCGCCCGGCTGGATTCACCAGCCCCTCCTCCGGCGATGCCGCGAACTCGAGTGCGAACGGAAATCGGCCCCCGTTATCCTGCACATCATCCGGCAGTTCCGCCAATGCGACGACCGTCTCCCAACTTGTCCGCCACAGCCCCGGTTCGATTTCCTCCGCCGGCCCCGTCGAACGCACCTCTTCGGCGTCGAGCAGGCTGGGATCCATGACGAACTGCGGCGCAGCGCCAGACGGCTTCCCGCGAGTGACCCGCGTCAGTTTCAAGGGCTGACGGAAATGGCGGCCCTTGTTCTCCACGATATGCGGCAGGTCGACCACGATCGAAGCCGGCTCAAGGACGAGGTCCGGGATGATCTTCATCGAGCATTCGGCCGTGACGGCCTCCATCGCGGGCGTTCCCCCGAACCCGGAGTCGCGGGAAACGAGCAGCGTCGCCCGAAAAGCCTGGTCCCCCTCCGCCTCGAGCAGTTTCGACACGAAGAACAGCTCGCGTGCGCCTCCGGCCGGCACCTTGATGAGCTCCCCCTCCTGCAGGACGTACTCCTGCGTCGCGATTCCGTAACAGGAGCAACCTTTACGATCGACCGACAACGTCTGCTCGTGTGAGCTGCGATTCTCGAATCGCAGCGGGGCATCAATCCTGACGGGAATCGCCACCTGCTCCGCTTCGCTCCTGAGAATCGCCGGCGCCGCCACCGAACCGGAGACCAGCACCAGTTCATCCCCCTTCCTGGCGCATCCCGCCAGCAGCAGCAGCAGCAGTGAGAGCGTTCCGCCCGCCCCTCTCCGGTGTGCAGCGAGGCGCCCAGTCCATCGAATCTGCATCGTCCCCCCTCCGCCATGCGGCGGCTCGTCTCAAAACTGCTTCCGGCTGTCGAGCAGCAGAGTCACCGGGCCATCATTCACCAGGGAAACCTGCATCTCCGCCTGAAACGTACCCGTCGCGACCGCAATGCCCTGTCCGCGCACCTCGGCCACGAATCTCTTGTAAAGCGGCTCGGCGACGTCCGGGTGTGCCGCCTCAATGAAACTCGGCCGACGTCCCTTTCGGCAGTCCCCGTACAGCGTGAACTGGCTGACGACCAGCATCGCCCCGCCGACCTCCGCCAGCGACAGGTTCATTTTTCCTGCCGCATCCTCGAACACGCGCAGCCCGATCACTTTCTGAACCAGGTAGTCCAGGTCGTCAGGCCCGTCATCGGCTCCGATGCCAAGCAGGACGAGAAACCCTAACCCGATCTGCCCCGTCAGTTCGCCCGCGACTGTCACGCATGCCGACGAAACTCGCTGAACCACGGCCCGCATGCGTGTTCCCGTCCAAGCCAGCCCGAACGCGGGCCGGAAGAGTTACCCGGCGAGGATTTGAACCTCGACAAACAGAACCAAAATCTGTTGTGCTACCGTTACACCACCGGGTAATTGCTGGCGGCAGGCAACGGAAAGGCCGCCGCCGTTCGCCATCACTGCTGAATCGGTCGCCGTCCGGCAAGCCGCCGCCAGGATGGTGACACTCAACCAGAGTCTAGCGGTTCGCCCGCAGTCGAAAAACCCAAGAAGTTGCGATCAGCAGCCCCTCCCGGCGGAGTCGACCGGCAGCACGCCCCGAGTGTTCCGCAAGACCGCAGGCCCGGCAGGCAGGCGACCGCGTGTGCGGTGAAGGCCGACAATCACTCAATCCACAGGCGTTCTGCAACAAAACCTTGACCGGGACACTCTTTGCGGCGACCATTCAAGGTGTGCGGCAAAGTTCTCTGGAAATGAAGGGGCGATCTCCATGTCTTTCAGTCAGCGGCCCCGCCGTGTTCCATTGCTGACGCTGTTCTTGCTTGCGCTCGCCGTTGGCGAGCCGTCGCATGCCGATAATCCGCCTGCCACTTCAAAGAAGCCGACGTTCGCGTTGCCGTCTGCGGCGGGGCAAGATCCTTCTGCGGCCCCGGTGGCCGGCCAAGCGGCTCCTCCAGCGGCAACCGCAGCAAAACCGGCTGAGAAAGAAGCCGAGCGAGTGCCCGTGAAGCTCGACATCAAGCACTCGGGGCGGCCACTGGGCAAGGAACTCAGCGTGTCCTCCCGGTATTACCTGTGGTCGGATCCTGACGGATGGCACATTCGTTCGGCCTGCAAGCACGGCTACTTTGCCGGGTTTCAGGGGGAAATCACGGCGACCAACGGAACTTTCGAGAAGATTCGCCCCATTGCCCTGGAAGTCAAAGGGACTCACGCCGATTCGTGGTCGCTGAACCCCGAACGCAACAAGCTCACATTCGTCATGCACACGGGCGACAAGCCGGATGGCTTCGACTTCACCATTAAAGGAAAGGACGCGACGGTCACGTTCGATCTGAAAATTGGACAGCGGGCGAATGCCAGGCAGATCTATATCGGCCGCGACAACCTGCACCCTCCGAAGGCGTTCTTCGAATTCCCAGCTGCTCACTGACGGCCGTTGACGTCCCGGACGCTCGTGGCCGCGATGCCGCCCCAGCCCGCGTCCGATTGCCCGCTTGCCTGTCACGCGAAAAGCAGTGATACTCCGAACACGCGGTGGCCGTCGGGTGTCCTGTCCGGGCCGCACACGCACCTGTAGCTCAACGGATAGAGCATCGGTCTTCGGAACCGAGGGTTGGGGGTTCGAATCCCTCCGGGTGTACTTCTTGTCGGAACTGGATGTGCGTGTTTACGGCGTCATGGTTGCCGTTCAGCACCCACGGCCGCGGCGGCTTCCGGCCGGCATCGCGGGGTGTTCGTTTTGGTCGACCCGTCAGACGGCCAGCGCTTCCGCAAGTCGCACCACATGGCCGGCCTCGCCCGCTGGTTTGTCCTCGATTTTGGCCGCTCCTTCGGTCGCCCCACCTCGTTCCAGCAGTCCGGCCAGTTGCGTGCGGGCGCGATCCATCAACGCCTCGGGCGTGGCCAGTCGCGACACATCGGTGTTGAAAAGCGCCGCTCCTGCCTGAACCCGCGAGTGGACATCCGAAAGCAACCCCCGGACGTCCGACACCTCCATCCGGAACAGCATTTCGCCCAGCTCCAGACATCGGATCAGTGCATTGCCGGTGTCCCCGGTGCAAAAGTAATCCCCGACCCACGTCGCCATCGCCGCCCCTTCAATCAGGGCCCGGTGCGCTGCCGATGTGGACTGCGACAGACCAATAATCGTCTCCCGCCGGCGCCGCACGGCGTCCGTCATTGCCGTCGGCAACCTCCAATGCCGAAACAGCGCGACCGTCACATCCGACTGCGTGCACCCCAGCAGTTCCATCTCAATGGAATCGCGCCGCTCGGGTTCGGCCCACGCCGCCTCGCAGGCCTGCAAGAAGTCTTCTGGCGACGACCGCAACAGGGCCAGCGCGCCGATCTCCAGCAGCAGTCCCACCGTGTAATGTTCCGACTCCGCCCCCCGCACCCGCCGTGCGGCCAGGAGTTCCATCGTCACTCCCTGCACCACGCACCGGATCCATGTTTCGCGATACATTTCACCGACCGGTCCAGGCCGGTTCGCATCGTCGCTCAGCAGAAACGACAGCGCCAGCGAAGTCACGCGCCGCATGCCCAGCATCTGCACCGCACGCTTGGCGTCGGTGAGCGGCTTTCCAACGCCGAATTCGGCAGAACTGGCGGCTCGCAGCAGCCGCGCCGTCAACGCGGGGTCGGGACGCAGAATGTCTGCGATCGCTCCCAGGGAAAGGTCCGGGTTCGAGAAATGCTGCAGCAGCTTCACGGCCACAGCGGGCAGTGAGGGGAGTCGGGCAAAAGCAGACGGTTCGATAGGCACACCAGAATCTAGCCTGCGTCAGCGGCGAGTCAGTGCCGGTTTACCCTGATGCCCGCGCTACAATCGCCCGTCCGTACCTGCGCAACTCCGACAACCGGACCGGCGCTGCATTTCGCCCGACTCCTTTCGCACCGCGACCGACAGCCGGCAGGACGACGCCCAGCCGGAGAAATCGAGTGTCGCAGGCTGGGCAAGCCGCCCTCGCCGTTGCTATGGTGACCTCAGGTGCAACGAACGCCGAACGGCCGGACTCGCACCAGAGGGCCTGTGTGACTCGCGTCTCCTCATGCCATTTCGCCACGGCATGATCTGACAGACTGACTAACGTCTGAAGTTGATTGCCAGGGCGGCCATTCCGGCAATGTCGTCGGTTTCTTGTTGTTCGCAGCGCTGTTTTGGAAGCCTGCTGACGGGTTCCCGATCGACAGAAATTGTCGGACGTGATCAAGTTGATCGATCTGCCAAACTGCACTATTGATACGTCTGCATCAATTGACTATTCCATTTGGCAAGGGTTTTCCCCTTGCTGAATGGCATGGATATTTTTTGAGTTGTCAAAGTCCGCGGGTCGCGGACTATTGCACAGCCCTCGCAGGGCGGTTGAGCGGTAGGTTTTAGCCCGCCCGCCTGCTCCTGCCTTGCGAGGGCCATTTTTTTGCCCCAGTCTGGCCCCGGGCAAACTCTGCAGACGCCCATCCATCTGCAGCGTCGGACATTCCATTGAGCCGGGTCGCTTGCGGCCCGCTCGGGTGTCTTGACGCGACACATCAGCGGGACCCGCTCTATCGCTTGCCCGCGACTGGCGGCTCACCGTCCGGCGGAAGAGGACGGAAGTATTCTTCTCCTTCGTTTCGCGAAGAATTCATGCAGGGATCGACGGGCGTCATTTCCAGCGGACCGGGCCACGGGCGGAGCAGTCGTTCGAGCGTCGCACGGTCCTCCAGCTCGGTGTCCAGCCAGAGGTCCCATTCCTCGCGGGGAACGATGACCGGCTGCCGATCGTGAAGTTTCGTCATTTCGCCGGCCGACGCCGTCGTCACGATCGTGCACGATTCCAGTGCCTCCGGTCCGCGCCAAACCTCCCAAAGTCCCGCGAAAGCAAATGGTTCGTCGCTCGGCAGATGAAGATGCACCGGAAGCTTCGACTTGCCTGCGGTTCGCCATTCGTAAAAGCCCGTCGCAGGAATGAGGCAGCGTCGCTTCCGGAATGCCGACCGGAACGCTGGCTTGTCCGCGACGGTCTCCGCCCGGGCATTAATCAGCGGCGGCCCCGCTTTCGGATTTTTCGACCAGACTGGAACGAGCCCCCATCGCATCGGCGCCGGAAACCGCTGCCCGTCGTCCTGCCGGATGACAACCACCGTTTGAGTCGGGCTGATGTTGAATCGCGGCCGAAACTCCATCTGCCGCACGGTGTGAAAGATTTCCGCCAGCCGGGCGGGAGTCATCCGCAGATTGTAACGGGCACACATGGCAGGGGTTGCACCAGTCGGTTGTTCGAAACGGTGGGCGCTAGTTGAAGCTGCGCAACCCGCATGCAGCCGGGGTTTCGAGAACCATCCCTCACCAATTCTGACCGTGCAAGGTTGAAAAGTGCAACGGGAACACGACAATCGCCCCACCGGTCTGCGAACCCGGCATTGGCCGAGCGGCTCCAGTGCCTCGCAGGAGCGAAAACTCCCCAGACAGGACACAGGGATTTAAGTCCGCAGCAAATCAGACACGGGGCGTTTGGCTCAGTTGGTTAGAGCGCTTCCTTCACACGGAAGAGGTCACAGGTTCGAATCCTGTAACGCCCACTAGACCGAAGTGAATCTTCGGTCACGACTTCCGGCGACAGCCGGCAGTCTCGCGGACGCTGAAAAGCTCGCAATTGGCGCACTTCGCACTTTCCGAAGTGCGCCACTGAGCCCAAATGCGTCCGTTTTGCTTTGTCAGCACCGCTTCGCTGACCGCCAAGTGCGCCACTTCCCCGCGTGCTCCGCCCGGTTTCCGGCTCTTTCCGGATTCCCGTCAGACTTTTGGCCCCGCGAGGGCTCTTTAAGGGCAGAGCAATGAAAGAACGCCGACCATACAAGCGAAAACTCTCCTGCGGTTCAGTCCGTTACTACATCCTCTGGAACGGTCGTCAGCAGTGGCTCGGACGTGACGAGCCCGAAGCGATGCGGAACTTCGAACGCCTGAAGCGTGGCGAACCCGTCCTCAGTCCGAAGCAACAGGCCGCGAGCGGCACGCTTGAGGACTTCGTTTTCAAGTTCCTGGATTGGGTCCACGCCAACCGCGAGGCGAAATACCTCGCGTATCGCGGTGCGTTGCAGCCGTTCTGTAAGCAGTTCAAGGCGACACCGGTCACGAAGCTAAGCATTCGACAGGTCCAAGCCTGGATTGATCGGCAGCCGAACCCGGAACGGTCACGGCGCGCCGTCGTCACGTGCTTCAAGCGGTTGGTGGAACTCGGTCACCTGGAGAAGTCGCCGCTAACCGGCATTGAAGTGACAGTTGCGGAGATCGTCGCCCGATTCATGGAACACGCCCGCAAGCACTACGTGAAGCGGGGCAAACAGACGTCGCAGGTGAAGGCGTTTGAAGCGACGTTGGCACCACTGTTGGCGTTGTTCGGCAAGATTCCCGCGAGGGAGTTCGGACCAAAGAAGCTGAAAGCCGTTCGCGCCGACATGATCCGCAAGGGTTGGTGTCGGAAGTCCATCAACCGGAACGTCGGCCGCATTCGTCAGGTATTCAAGTACGCCGTTCAAGAGGAACTGATCCGGGCGGAGACGCTGAATCGTCTGAAGGCTCTCGCGCCGCTGTTGCACGGCAGGACGGAAGCCGTCGAAGCGGAACCCGTGGTTCCGGTTTCAGAGGAGACAGTCGAAGCGACGATTCCGCACCTGCCGCCGATGATCGTCGACATGATTCGCGTTCACCGGCTCACGGGGATGCGTCCCGGTGAAGTCTGTTCGATGGACTGGGCGGAGATTGACACTAGCGGAACTGTGTGGCTGTACCGCCCGACGTCCCACAAGTTGGAGCACCACGGAAGGACGCGGGTAATTGCGATCGGCCCGCAGGCGCAAGCGGTCCTGATGAAGTACCGCGGGTTCGGTCCCGTGTGGCCTGGAAAGAAAGGCGCGTTCACTACGGCCGCCTACCGGCGAGCCATCACGCGCGGGTGCGAGTTCGCGTTCGGAATGCCGAAGGAACTGCGACTACGCGGGAAGGCGCTCAAGGCTCTGACGGCGGAACAACGCGAGGCCGTCCGCGAGCAGGCGGAAGCCTGGCGGCAGGAAAACACGTGGCATCCGAACCAACTCCGTCACAGCTTTGCGACAGAACTGCGGAAGTCGGAAACCCTGGACGTGGTCGCGGCCACGCTAGGTCACAGCCGCATCACGACGTCGGAGCTATACGCAGAACTCAACTTGCAGGCGGCGACGGCCGTCGTCGCGAAAATTGGATGAATCCGATCAGACTTTCACCTGCTTCAGGGCTCTTTATTGGTGAAGGCCCCGCACTTCGCGGGGCCGGCAACAGGGGACAAATGATGATTGCTGGACTACCTGAAGAACTGATTGACCAACTGACCGAAGCCTGGACAGCCGGGAACCGCGACCGTGCGACCGAGATTCTGGAGGACGTCCGGAACTATCACCTGACCGACAACGCAACTCGACTCGCGATCGAATACCTACTTTCCGACAACGAGAAGCTCGCAGAAATCCTCACGAACGCGGGCTACTTGGCGGCTGCACTGAATGGTGCAGACGGTCAGTACGACCCGGAAGCGTTTCGGGTTTGTGCTCGGAATTTGCTTTCAGAAATCGAGTCCTTCACGGGAGCGATCTCAGGGAACATCATCGACGGTGGTCTCGCAGAGCACATTCTCGACAACCTCGCGGACGGCGGAATTGACACAGAGTTAGTCGCTTCCATCGTCCTTTATCGAGCGAAAACGGTGCTGACGCCCGCCGTGTTGGAAGCAGTCAACTGACCTGTCCCCGGCCGGCTCTGCGCAAGACGTGCGGGCCGGCCTTTCTTTTCCAACCATGAATAATCAACGCATCGCAACCGCGGAACTGGACGCTGAACGTCAGCGCCGCGGACTCACAGAACAAGACGTCGCGACCAATGCCGGCGTCTCCCTGTCGGACTATCGGAACATCATGCGGAGCACGGCGACGTCACTCAAGACGTTGCGGCAGATTGCCGGCGCTCTCGGTTACGGCGTCAGCATCGACCGGAAGCTAACCAAGTTGTCAGAGCCCGTGGTGTGCTCGCGGCCGACAAGCGAACCCCGCGAGAGAACTCGACGGCGTTCCGCGCACTTGCCCCGTCATCTCTCTAACTGGGAGGAAGTTCGGAACGTGTCGCAGGTGCTGCGCGATCGTCAGAAGAAACTCCGACTCACTCAGTCACAGCTTGCCGAAGCAACCGGCCTTCCGCCCGGCGTCGTTCGCACGGCGCTGACGGGGCGCATTCGCCGGAATCGAGAGTTCGCTGACCCATTCCGGCCGACATATCTCGCGGTCGCGAAGCTGGTCGAAGCGATGGGCGGAACGATCGGAATCACGTTTTGATCCTGTACCACTTCACGGCGCTAATTAACCTGCCGGCAATCGTCCGCAACGGGCTCACTGACGGCCGCCTACCGGTCGACCGGCGGCACGGGTTCATTCGCGCCGTAGCGCTCACGACCGATCCGAACCATCGTCGGCAACACTGGCTCACCGATACAGGGTTCGACCGAACTCGCGTCCGACTGACCTGCGATGTCGACGCCTGGAGCGTTCGCCAGATTTACGAACGCTACCCGACGCCCGTCAGGGTTCAGCGGCAGTTGGTCCCGTACGACGTGCGAGGAAAGTGGTTCTTTGTGGACGCTGTCCCGCCTGAACGGCTGACGGTGGAAATCCGCCACGACGAATACGAACCCGTGGACGCCCTGGAAACGCTGATCCGCGACATCGACCGGGAGCGCCGTGAGGCCTTCACGTTTGAAGCCGGGCCGCGCGGCGAAATCGCTGAACTGATCGGCCGGAAGTCCTGGCTGGTCGACGGTCCGTCAGTCCCCAAGGTTTTGCAGGTATGAACATCACCGAAGCGACTCAAGTTGCTGAGCATGAACCAGCGCCAGCTTGCGGGCCGGCCTGACGCCAATGAAAGTCTCTCGACTCTTGAGCGGTAAAGAGGAGCCGTCCCAGACTCTTGAAGGCGGTAGGCGGTTCGCTTCAATTCCAGTTGACCGACTTCCTGGCCTACCGGACTGGCGTTGCGCGGCAAAAGGGACTGCCGATTGACTCACCTGAACTGTGGGACGGGTGACACGAAAGACTTTGTTGGAAATGAAAATGTGCGCCCGCTTCAACCTCAGAATCTCGCCCGCCAAGCTGGCGGAAATCTTCGCGTTGACCCGGCAGATTGAATTCATCCCGCGGTTCAACATCGCGCCCACTCAACAGATCGTCGTCATCAGGAACGGCGATCCGTCGATGATGCGCTGGGGCTTGCTGCCGTCGTGGATGACGAAGCCGGGGCCGCCGCTCATCAACGCCCGTGCTGAGACCGTCGCCACGAAGCCGGCCTTCCGATCGGCGTTCAAGAAACGTCGCTGCATCATCCCGGCCACGGGCTTCTACGAATGGAAGTCGGAAGGCAAAGCCAAACTGCCGTTCCACATTCAGACGGTCGAGCCGATGGCATTCGCCGGTCTGTGGGAATCGAAGGATGGCGCGGAGTCCGCCACGATCGTCACGACGGAAGCGAATGAGTCGATGACCGGCCTTCACGATCGCATGCCCGTCATCCTGCATCGTGACGCATGGGAAGTCTGGCAGAATGAGGGACCGGAAGAACTGCTGAAGCCTTGGGACGGTGCGATGACAGTTGAGCCAATCAGCCCGGTCATCAACAGTGTGAAGAACGAAGGGCCGGACCTGTTGATTCCGATTGGCAACACGGCGTCAGAATTGAACTGACATCGGAAGTTCTCACCTCGCGCCGGCTGTTCCCGATCCTCAGAGGTTGTCCACGTTCGGAAAATGGTGTCCATGAACACCATTGCCGATCGCTTTTGGAGCAAGGTTGACCGTCGCCACAATACGGAGTGCTGGTTGTGGACGGCTCATCGCAATAATGACGGATATGGGAACTTTCGATTCAAGGGCAAGATTGAGAAAGCCCATCGGGTCGCATGGTTCCTTCGATTCGGCGTGATGCCGCCGCTTCACGCACTGCACTACTGCGACAATCGAGCATGCGTGAATCCCGCGCACCTGTTCACCGGGACTCATCAGGACAACATGACCGACAGGATGGCAAAGGGTCGGCAGGCAAAGGGCAAGAAAAATGGTCTGTCGAAACTGACTGATGATGTCGTTCGTGAGATTCGCAATTCAAAAGAATCGCAGCGAAAATTGGCCGCCCGTTTCGGAGTCAGTTCAACAACGATTCGCCTAGCCCGCAACCGCAAGACGTGGACTCACGTTTCTTAAATCGTCCCGCTCGCGAACGCCGGCATTCGCTTGTTGCGGGTCATCACTTCGTAGTAATGCGTGGCCGGCTGAAACAGCAGATAAACTTTCCGCGACCGGATGACGCCTCGCAAGCCGCCGGTGATGGCGAACCAGATTCCACCGTCACAACCGAACGTCGCCGGGATCAAGACGAGTTCGCCGCCGGGTTCGTCCGTCCATCCCGCCCACGGCAAAATCACAATCTGACCGTCGAGCCAGACCGGCAACGTGCGCCTGAAGATGATTTCTTCATCGGCATCAGCGTGACGGCGCGAGGGCTTCAACCCGTGCCGCTCAATCAGAGCGTCGGGAATCTCGCGGCGGGAGACGGCAATCAGAAACACGTTTTCCCCACAATGTCACAGATTTCGTAAGCGTGGGCCGGGTCGGAATAGAGTTCGCCAATGGGCAACGTCTCGGCGCTGCGCACGGCCCAGCGCCCCAGCTTGTCGTTCACGGCGGCCTTGATCGCGTCCAGCCGTTGCGGTCGATCGGCGAACGTCAGTTGATGACGCCCGGCGTGTTCGAGCTTGTCCGCCAGTAGATGAATGTGGCTCACGACGCCGCGCGGCCGTCGCGAGAACATGAACTTGGCGGCCGGCAACATGACCTCAGACGATCCCGTTGCCTGCGGGAGCGATTCACGCGCGGAGTATCCGCCGCCTGCCTTGTATTGCACTTCGAGAGTCAGCCGGGATGCGACGTAGCCGTTGGCGGCCATCGCTTCGACAAGCCGTTCCATGTTGCGGACTAGCCATGCCGTGAGAATGCGGGGATCATCGCTCGCCTGTCCGATGCTGCCGCCTCGCCCGATGGCCTTGTGCATGGGTCGGCGAGTCTGAATCGGGATGCACGGCAAGCCGTGAAGTTCGTGCCAAAGGGCCTCGCCCGTTTTGGTCAGCAGCTTATTGATGAGCTTGGAATCGGCCCGGCGAAAGTCGCCGATGGTGAAGATTCCTTGCTTGGCGAGCCGGATCGTGTTGGCGTTGGCAATGCCCGTCAGTTCGTCCACACGAAGCCCGTCGAACTCGGCAGGATCATCGACCACCTTGAACCCGAACGGCTTGCTGGTGTCGCTGGCGAGCTTCGCGAGCGTCCTGGACGGGGCCACGCCGATCGACACCGGCAAACCGAGATTGAGAATGTCTGCCTGGAGTTGTTTGGCGGCCTGCGGGCTGGCGTCAAAAAAGAACTCGTCAACGCTGTAGTATTCGACAACGGGCGTCTCGCGGCGCACCGTTTCGAGCATCAACCTGGAGAGAACTTCGTACCACTGAAAATCCCGCTTGATGTAGATTCCGAGCGGGCATTTCTTCACGGCGTCCCAGATCGGTTCACCCGTCTTCACCCCCGCGGCCTTCATTTCGTAACTCTTGGCGATGACGCACGCCCCTTGATTGCCGAGAACGCCGACCGGAATACCCCCGAGGGCCGGACGGCGAACCCGTTCAGCGCTGACGTAGAAACAATCGGCGTCCAAGTGGCAGATCATGCCGCGAGTGGTACGTGAACGCACGTCCACTGTCAAGATGAGGCGGGGCACTGGCGGCAATCAAAGCCCGTTAAACGCTTTGCAGTCGCCAACCCTCCCACCCTACTGCCAAAGTGCTCCGAGGCCAGCAGCGGGCATTTTGGGGCCTCAGGCGATGTTTTGTAGTGCGAAGTGAGGGCGGCACTGCGGCCTTGAGAGGACAGAAATTGCGCCCCGCCAACTTTTAGAAATCGGCGGCGTTTGCCACCAAAGGAGTTAAGTGCAGATTTGTGGCTCGGATTTGAAATCCTCTTCTTTTGTCATACGCAGAATCACTCTATTATCATATCACGATATAATAATAGCGTGACGCACGTATAATGGGAGGAAGGGCGAGTTCGTGTTTTTGGCTCAAAAACGCACTTAACCCCTTTGATACCATTCGCCGCCGATTGCTTTTGAATCGGCGGGTATCAAACCACGTTTTCCACGTAACCCCTGATGAGCTAATGGACTAACCCTGCTAAGCGATGGGCGGCGATCAGTATTACCCTGCTGATGTTACGCACGGTTGGCGCGCGCGTTCAGCCTTCTGAACCCGTGTGCTCACTGTGACTACACCGCGTCGTAGTCAGACTGACCACAACCCGCCCTCTCCTGGCCGCCCGCTTGCACCTGAGGCAAGAGGTCACACGCTGCAAGCCATTCATATCACGTGAGTTGTGATGCTGACGCTGCATCACGTGGTCTCCGCAGGTGCGCCGATCCTGGCCCGCGGGGACCGGGAGGGGTTAAATCGAGCCCGGCAAGCGGCGGGCCGAAGGGCTGAACGCGCCCAGCCCTTTGGTGTGGGCGGCCGGCAATTTTCAGAGCGACAACGCGGCAAACGGGCCATATTGAATCGAATCGGCCTAATTCTTCGCAGATTGTGACCAAACGTTATCGGTTTGGCCTCATTAAGGGATAGAAGCATCCCCTATCAACGGCCAAAACAATGACCATCCTAAGCTCTCTCCTGACGCCGGAGCCTGGCACGCTGACGCCGGTCACTGACGTCCTAAACGCTCTCCGCAAAGTCGTACCGCCGAAAGCTCGCCTGAAGCGAGTCGATGTGTTGGCGATGCTGTCGCAGGACAGCCACAAGCTCCAGTGCCTTAACGGCCGTCTGTACGTTTCGGGCGTGAAGCTCGTCTGAACTCCTGGCTTGGTGGAAACGCCAACCGTGAGCCCGGTCCGTGCAGGGCCGGGCTTCAATTCAACCGTGCGACGCAACACGCACGGCTGCCGCCCGCCAAGCGGGCGGCACTCTTACACGCGGCCGGCGTAGGCCGCGGTCAGCCGTTGTCTTGGCGGCTGCCCAACACCGGCCGCTCTCGCCTGGAGCGGCCGGCAGTACACCGAAGGGCCGCCCGATGCACTCAACCATTGCGGCGGCCTTCCTGCGCGTTGCCGTCCCCTGCAACGGCGCGACGTTGCTCCGAAGCGCGGCGGAATCCGTCCGCCGCGCCCTGCCGGCCGACGCCCGTTCCTTCTGGCGGGTGTCGCAGATTGAAGCGGAGCTTGCTTCGCATTTCCCCATTCGTGACTCACGCCAAGGCGGAGTCCTCTTGAACTTCTGCTTTGGACGTCCAACTGATGATTACCGACGCACAACTTGACCAGTTCATCGCCGAGCGCTGCGAACCCGGAAAGTCCTTCCCGGCGGAGTTCGCTGACAGCGTTGCGACTTACTTCGGCTTCCCCGGCGCGTGCCATCGTGACAGCGTCCTGATGATGCTCCAGAAGCGCGGCCTGTATTCGCCGAAACGGTCACCGTTCGACGATGAAGCTGTGTGGCTCGTCTTCAAAAAGGGCAATGCACCGAACGGGCTCGCGGGAATCACGGGCAAGCCAATCTAACAGTGAGCGCCCGCGGGCGCTCTTCAAATCCGTCACCGAACCTTGGACGACCAATGAAACCGATTTCAAATCTCCGATTCAAAGTGTGGGCCGCCGAACAGGGCTTGAACCTGGACGATAAACAGGCCGAAGCCTTCCGGGCGGACCTGGAACAGCGCGCCCGCCGGGAACTTCTCTACAACGACTTCTATCCGCCGAACCATCACGAACGATTCGGCCTGAAGCGCGGCGACTCGCGATCGTCGCTGGAGCGAGTTCAGGACATGGAACTGCGCAAGAGCCAGTTCGCGGCGGAGAAGCTGTCACCGAAGGAACTCACGGCGCGTCACTTTGAAGCGAAAGTCCGCAAGGAACAGTATGATTCGCTGAATCTCCGTCAGCAGTACGCCTTGAAGACGCGAGAAGACGCCGACTCTGAAGCAAAGGCCAACGCCGATGCTACCGCCCTGGCCGAACAGCGGGCCAAAATCGCGGACGTCCTGACGGCCGCCAAGCTCAATGCCATTCGCGCCGCATTTGATGCGGACCTGACAACGCGAGAAGTCGAGTTCGCTTTTCACAATGCCGAGTTGCTCGAAAGCAACCTGGACGCCGGACAGTACGCGAAGAATCACACCGAATGGGCGCGGCCGATCGCAGCCCGAAAGTCAGCGAGCTACGAAGAGTTTCAGCAGAAGCTCGCCGCTGAAACTGCTCAGCGTCAGTCCCAGCTTGCGGAATTCCTGCCGCCTGCGCCGACAACTGCCGACACGCCGTTCGCGTGGGACAAACCGCCGGAAGTCGCCCAAAGCCAGACGAAGCGCGGCCTGATTCGCATCTTCCACAATGGCAAGTCGACCGTGGTTCCGCAGTGGTTCTATGACGAGAACGCGAGCGACCCGGGTTACGTCGCGAAGTACGCACGCGAGAACGGCAGTGTTGATGACGCCGTTCTGACTGAAACCGACACGCCCGTCGGAAAGTGGTCGTGATTTCCATCCGTCCATTAGACGGCCGCTGGCTGGCGGTCGTCACTGACCAATCCGGCCGGCTCTTCGCGAGATGGTATGACGACGAACCAACTGAACGGGCCGTCGCCATCGACTGGCGAGATCGAGCCCAGTTCTTCCGCTACGCAATCTGAATGGCTCACGGCCTTTCTGGACGACCGTACCACGGTCGTTCCTGGAAAGAACGTGAATGTGCTCACGTTCCACCGGCTTTTCGAAAAGCACTGTGGAGTTCTGTTCAACCTCACTGACCTGCGCCGCGCTCTGCGCGACCGCGGGCTTCTGATTGGCAACCGTGTTGCCGTTTGGTTTCAGCATGCAAAAAGAGTTCAGAGAATTCATCGCTGAAAGCCGCCCCGGGCAATCGTCCGCCTATGTCGTCTTTCGAGCGTTCTGCAATCGCTTTCTCATCGACCCCAGTCGAGCAAACGAAATCAAGTTTGAACGGCTGCTTGAAGCGGAAGGCCTGCTTGACGGGTGCGGGACGAAACTGGCCGCGCCTCCGATCCGCATGAAGTGGCCGCCCAAACCCGTTGAAGTCCCTGAGAGCTACGAGCCTCCCAAACGTCCGCGATTGAGGTACTGATGGAAACCATCACCGGAAGCGGAACTGATGGCGTCACGTTCGATGCGACTTACTACGGGTCAATCGCAGGTGCTCACGCTTACTTCGCCGTTCGATTGAATGAACGTGCCTGGAGCCTCGCGAAGCCAGTGGACCGGCCGAAGGCCCTATGGGCAGCGACTCAGGTGATTGACACGCTGAACTTCAAGGGACAAAAGGCGGACCCGGCTCAAGTCCTGGAGTTCCCTCGCGGCTGCGACTCGGTTGTCCCGAGAGACATCGAAGTCGCCTGCTACGAACTGGCTCATTCCCTTTTGGACGGACGCGACCCGGAAACGGAACTTGAATCTCTGGGCATCACGTCAGCGGGCTACAGCAGCGTCCGCACCACGTATGACCGTTCGAAAGTTCCGTTCGAACATCTCATCAACGGCGTCCCCAACGCACTCGCCTGGAGATTGATCCGGCCGTACCTGCGGGACGGCGATGACATCACACTAAGCAGAGTCTGACATGAGTTCATTCTGGGATGAGTTCGGCTGTATGCCTTGGACCGGCGCGGTTTCAGGCGGACGTCCAATGATGAAGTTCAAGGGCAAAACGACGACCGCCCGGCGGGTTGCGTGGGAACAGACTCGCGGCCCGATTCCTGAAGGATGCGACGTCGTCGCCACTTGCTCAACGCCTCTCTGTTGTGCGCCGGCGCACCTCGCATTGACCCGGACGAAGCTGAGCCCTGATGACGTGCGCCATATCCGCGGATCATCACTGCCGGCTCGCGTTCTCGCGGCGGTCTACGGTGTCGACAGCGGAAACATCTACCGAATCAAGCGCCGCGAACTGCATGCGGCCGTGGAATAACAATGGAAGAAATCAAACAGGTTCTCGGCTTCGAAGTCGCGACCGCTCTGAAGAACATCAATGACCTTGGCGGCGCAGTCTCGAATCTCTCCGGTCGCCTGACACGGTTCGGAACGTCGGTCGACAAGTTCAACGCCCGCTTCGGTGCGACAAGCAGCGCGATGACGAGCACCAGCAATGCGGCCGGGCAACTCAACAGCCGACTCGGAAGGCTCACGACGTCAGCGGAACTGCTCTCGCGGATCGTTTACACGCAACTCGTCATTAAGGGCCTGCGTCTGACGGAAAAGGCGCTGGCCGATGCAGCCGGTGAAGCGGCAAGGCTTCAGATTGAGTTTGCGAAGGTGTCGACTGTCGCTGACGGGATGTTCTCCGGTCTGTCGGATGTTGGCGCGGCCGTCCGTCAGCAGTCGGCGGCGCTCGGCATCGACCAACTGGAAATCGCAGGCGGGCTGTATCAGGCGTTGCAGAATCAGATCGGCGGCACACGGTCTGAACTCCTGGACTTCAACCGGGTCGCGAGTCAGTTCGCAGTCGGCACCGTCACGACTCAGAACAACGCCATTGAACTGCTGTCGGGAACGCTGAACGCCTATGGCCTGGACGTGAGCCGCACGGAGGAATTGGCGTCGAAGTTCAACAAGACGATCGAAATCGGCAATGTCGAAGGGTCGCAACTCGCGACCGTTTTCGGCCGGGTTTCGACGCGCGGGGCTGAACTCGGCGTCACGTTTGAAGAACTCACCGCGTTGCTCGCCACGCTCACGATTCGCGGCGTGAAGGCGAGCGAAGCCGCCACACAAATCAGCGGCGTGCTATCCGCCTTCACGAAGCCTTCAGAGGCGATGAAGCGGGCGTTGGATCAACTCAACGTCCCGTCCGGTGAATTCCTCATTCGCTCGGTCGGGCTCTCGGACGCGCTCAAGCAAGTCCGCGACACGACAGACGGTTCAGCCGCTTCACTCGCGAAGCTGTTCCCGAACGTCCGCGCCCTGAACGGCGCATCCATCGCCGCACGGGACAACCTGGAGTTGCTGAACCGCAACATTGCGGCCGTTCGCGATACTGCACGAAGCCTGAACAAGGAACGCTTCGACACAATCTTTCAGACGGACGCCAAGAAACTCGAAACCGAGTTGAACAAAGCTCGGATCGAACTTACGAAATTCGGTGAAGAGCTTTTGCACGTCACAGCCGAAGGGCTGAAGTTCGTCGGCGGAATGGACGGCATTATCACCGCATCAAAGAACGCCGCGCCGGCCATAGCCGCTGTTGCGGCGGCCACGGCCATCTACGTCGCAAATACGCGGCTGGCCGTGCTTCAAGGGACTGCCCTGGCTGGCGTCCTGTCCCGGCTGAGCAAGATCGGACTGGGTGTCGGTGTTGCCGCCAGCATCGGCAGCTTTATCGGCTCATCCCTGGACGAACGCCGATTCGAGTCCCTGCGGAAGCTGGAAGCAGCGAACAATCAGCTTGTGACCAAGTTCGTCGAAGGCGAACAGAAGCGTCTGACCGAAGCTCGCGACACTGACGCTGCCATCGTTCAGAGTTCACTGAACGCGAGCCGTCAGCAGATTGCGGACTTCAACCGCGCGACTGATGAAATGATCGCCGGTGAAAAGCGATTGGTCTCGATCGCAACCGATCAACTGAACCGGTTCATCGGTACTCGCGAATCGCTGGTTCGTGAGCTTGAGACGGCCGCCAAAGACTCGGCAAAGGCGATTGAGGATTCGCAGGCCCGCGTCCGGTCCCTGACAAAGTCGAAAGAGGATCGGAAGTTTGACGCATCGCTGCGGGATGCGTCCGACCCTGAGAAGATCAGCCGGAACCTCACTCAGGCAACGTCTGAAGCTCGGAAGGCCGCCACGGCGCTCGGCAAAGCCCAGACCGATCAGCAGATTGGCGAAGCTCTCCGGCTGTTCGATTCGGCTGAGCGCCGGGCGGAGTCGGCCCGTGCCCTGGCTCAGCAGGCGGGCAACCGCGGGGCGGAGAACTCCGCCCTGGCGACGATCAACAAGCTGACCGATCGGCGTATTGCGGCAGAGAAGACGCTGCAACGCCTTCAGAATCAACGGCTGGCGTCCGCGAATACTGAAGCGGCGAAGCAACGGCAAATCCTGGACGACGTCAAAGCCAACGCGAAGGAACTGTTGGACAACCTGCCGACTGTCGGTCTTAATCCTGACAAGCAGGCACAACGGGCGGCCAACCGTCAAAAGGCGCTGGCAAACATCCTGAAGGCCGGTTTCAGTGCATCGGACCTAAAGCTGACTGAGGCGCTCGGCCTGACCAATCTCGCGGCAGAGATGCAGCGTGAGCCGTTGCCGATCAGCTTCAACATCGAAGGGGCTGTGAACGCACTCACAGACGGAGTGCAGCGCGCCCTGGACAACTTCAAGTTCAACGCCAAGTTCGACGTGTCCGGCCTGGAGCGGGCACTCGGAACGACGTTCAGAAGTCCGGATGAGGCCGCGGCCGGTCTGTCGCAGGCCGTGGCTGAAGCTGACACGCTACGCACGAAGCTGTCGGGGATTGAGCAACAGCGTGCGTCAGCGTTGACCGGCGTGAAAGCGGAGGTTCAAGAGCTTCTGAAGTCTACGGATAGCTTCGGGAACTTCCTCAGTCGATCGCTGACCGTCGCGCAGCCGGACGCCCAAAGGGCACTCGCGCTGATGAAGCAGTTCAAAGCGGAGGCCAATTCGCTTTTGGACTCGCCGAATGTGAGTATTGAGCAAGTCAAGCAGTTGTTCGGAACCGTCGAACAGCTTGCCCAGATGCAGAACAAGATGGGCGGAAGCATCTTCGGTTCCGGCGGCGGTCTGGCTCCGGACATCGAAGCTCTGTCGCGAGTAACAGAGAAGTTGGCGCAGGTCGCGCGTCTGCCCACTGCGAACGCGGCCGATCAGGCCCGCCTGACCGAACTGAATCGACTCATTCAGGGGAGCAACAGCGCCGCCACGAACATCGAAACGGCACTGACTCGCGGCGCAACCGCGCTGACGAATGCGGCGACTCGAATCGAGCAAGCGCTGACCAAAAACCCGATCAACCGGCAGTTTGGCGGGCTGGCCTATCACGCGGCCGGCGGGTTCGCCCGCGGCTCAGACACGATTCCCGCCATGCTCACCCGTGGCGAAACCGTGATGACGCCGAAGGCGACTCAGCGGTTCTTCAGCGACTTCCAGCGGATGAACGCTGGAATGATGCCACAGTATCGGAACGCTGGCGGCACGGTCACCAACGTTGGCGACATTAACGTCAACGTGAATGAATCGAAGACGCCGCAACTGACCGGCCGCGAGATCGGCCGGATTCTGCACCGCGAGTTCCGAAAGAACACGCTTCGACCGTTCTGAGACCCGAAAGCCCGGCCCACAAGGCCGGGCTTTATTTTTTTTCGGATTGCCGGACCGGGCCAAATCATTGGGAATTTTGACAAACAGCCATCACGCGAGCGTAAGCCTAACTTTCTATGGGACAAAGAGTTACTTGCGGAGAGTCAAAACGTGTTGCAGAGTTTCGGCGTTCCCTGATTCACCTGGAGAATCACCAATGACACGCAACGAAAAGACTCTGACTCCGATCTTTGATGACTACTGCATTCCGCAGAAGATTCGGGCCGACATCGTTCAGCACTATGCGGAAGTCACGCCGCCCACGCCGTGCTTGCTGGTGTGGAGCCGACAGCCCTTCTGGGCAACCTTCATCAGCGAATGCGACCGCGCACTCAGCAAGGAGTTCACGAATCGCCTGTTCGGGAAGGCCGCCCGATGACTGACGAACAGCTTTGGGAAGCTCGCGACTTCGGACAACTGTTTGAGCGTCACGCTGGCCGTATTCGCCGTGCCGCCGGTCATTTGCTACGAAGGTCCGATGATCCGCTAATTGACTACGTCGTCCAGCGGACATTCTACAACCTGAAGCGCCGCCCGTACCGGGCCGGTATGAGCTTTCTCGGTGACCTGTATCCGATGGTCCATTCAATCGCTGCTCGCGCAATTAGACGTGAACGGTTGGCACGACCCCCACGTGTGTCCTCTTGCCATCCGCGCTGACGCGCAGTAGGTTCAATTTGGTGCTGGCGCACGTGCGCCAACCTATCTTCGCGAAGCGCCCTTAGACGGAACCTGGACGTCCGCGAGAACAAAGCAAGTCACGTAACTCCAAGAAACTAGAGCTTTTCGGCCGTCTCCCGTGTACGCTTCACACGGAAGAGGTCACAGGTTCGAATCCTGTAACGCCCACTTCGCTGCCTTTTCGGGCTTGTTCGCTTGCGGGCCTCGGGGTTGAATCATGGATCGAGCCAGTTCTCGGCGGCTTCGAGGACGGAGAAATCGAGCCGGGCCGGTCCTTCGTGGACGTAGGAGCAACTGCGGCAGTAATAGACTGTCCGGGTCGGAAACAGTGTCTCGCCGAGCGGACCTGCATGACAGTGGGGACAGGAAGAGGCCCGATCGCGGCGCTGCGTGACCTTGATGGCTGTCACCACCAGTGACAGCACCACGACAATCGCCGCCCCGCACAGTGCCGCTCGCCGCATTGGCCCCCGCTCCCGGCTGAGTTGCGGATGCTGCGCTCACACTACGACATCGGGCGCCAGGCATGATCTGGCGTCACCAGCGTCGGACGCAAACTCTGGCAGCCGCATCGTCGTCTGGCAAGGCGCAGCGGACGGCGGCTCCGCCCGATCGCCGGCGGAAGCTTGTCTGAAGTCGGCGTTCCGCGGGAATTGCGCCGGAGCGATTCTTCGACCCATGAACACCGCGAAGACTGGCTGTCAGGGAGCGACAGCGGGCATCGCCTTTGGCTTGACAGCCCGGGTGATCGGCATGGCTGTCGGCGGCGTGATGACGGCCGATTCCTGCTCGAACACTTCCTTCGGCACCAGTGCGACCATGTCGGCCATGGGAAACTGATCCTGCAGAATGCCGAAGCTCTCGGCCGGCAGGTCGAGGAAGGTGAGGATCTGCAGTCGCCCCGGGCAGCTTGAGGCGGACAGCAGCACCTGCGCATCGGCCTCGTTGTCGACCAGCACCTGCACGCATTCCCCCGCGTACAACGACCAGCAGACATCCAGCAAACGATCGGACTGCGCGTCATACAGCTGCTCGGTCGTCGCGTGGACGCCCTGTCTGCGCAGCTCGGCGGCCCATGCCTCACGTCGCTGTCGCTGCACAGTGCCCCACCCGGCCACTCCCACCAGCAGGAGCAACAGCGTGAAACAGGCGATTTTCGAGCGACGTGACATGGAGATTCGTCCTGAACCACCGCAGATTTGTGAAGGATTCGCGAAGACCGACGTACGCGGTCCAGACGTACGCAGTTCAAACGCACACCACCGTGTGCCCGGTTCAGCGAAACGGGCCCGAATGTCACGGGGTGCGTGCCCGTATGAACGCCGCAAAGGCCCCGGGTCGTCGAAAAATCAGCTCGCTTTGGCGCGGTTTCTCCAAAATCGTTCGTGGCTGCAAGCCCAGAGTTCGAAAGGCCGCCATCGCCCGGGACGATTTCCAGGCGCCGGAGGCAGCAGCTTTGCCGCCAATGGTCACGACTGATCGGGAACCTGACAAACGCTTCATGTTCGGGGCGACATTTTGGCCAGAATTCCATCTGCCGTTTGGCGAAAAGTTGTGGTCGCCTCTGAGTCTTCGTAGTCTGGTCCCCAGGTGGCGTCCGGAACCGGAAGCCGAATGCCGCTTTCAGGTTCTGACATGGCGGTTCGGGAACGCCGGCGAGAGTTTCCGGACAGTCGCCGCCGTCGTCGAAATCTGCCATCTGGCAGATCGGCGTCGGCTGCGGGGAGATCACGATGAATTCGCCGGTCGAACTTTCGTTCGTCATACCCGTCTACAACGGCAGCGCGACCGTCCACACCGTGGTGGATCGCATTCGCCGGGCGTTTACGGGCATGGCGATCGAAATCCTCCTCGTCAACGATGGCTCTCCCGACGACAGCGAACGTGTTTGCCTGGCGCTCGTGGAACGCCACCCGGGGCTGGTCACCTTTCTGCATCTCGCCCGGAACTTCGGGGAACACAGCGCCGTGCTGGCGGGCCTGTCGCATAGTCACGGCCGCGCGGTGGCCGTCCTGGACGACGACGGACAAAACCCGCCGGAAGAGGTCGTCCGGCTCTATCGCGCGCTTCGCGATGGCAACTTCGATGTCGTCTACGGGCGCTATCGCGAAAAAAAGCACCACTGGTTCCGCAACTTCGGGAGCTGGTTCAACGATCGCCTGGCCACTTGGATGCTCAAGAAGCCACGCGACATCTATCTTTCGAGCTTCAAGGTGCTGAACCGGTTCACGGTCGATGAAGTCACCCGCTACCGCGGGCCGCATCCGTACATCGACGGACTGATTTTTCGCACCACCCGCAACATCGGACAGATCGAGGTCGAGCATCAGGAACGCATCGCCGGCGTCTCCAACTACAACCTCCGGCGTCTTGTCCGTCTGTGGCTGAACATGTTTCTCGGGTTCTCGATCGCGCCGTTGCGGCTGGCGATCGTCCTGGGGCTGGTGACGTCGTTCTTCAGCCTGTTGATGCTCTTTCTGATTGTTGTCGACAAGATCTGGATCAATCCCGGCGTGCCCGTGGGAGTGCCGACGGTGCTGACGAGCATCGCTCTGTTCGCGGGCGTGCAGCTGGTGGTGCTGGGGATGGTCGCCGAATACATCGGGCGCATTTTTCTCGAACAGAACGGCATGCCGCAGTTTGTGGTGCGCTACCTGAAGCGGGGGCCGGAATCTTCCTGGATGTACGACAGCAGCGACGCCATTCCCACGTTCGGGGGCGAGTCGCATGAGTGAAGACTGGCGGTGGAAGCCGGTCGTGGTGACAGGCGGGCTGGGGTTCATCGGCAGCAGCCTCGCGCTCCGGCTCGTTGAGGCCGGCGCTCGCGTCACCGTCATTGACCTGCCAGCCCCGGACCGGGCAGGGGACCTTCACAACATTGCGGCGGCGGCCGGTTCCATCGATCTCATCGAAGCCGATCTGTGCACCCCCGGCCCATGGCGCGACGCGGTGCAGAACGCGTTTTGTGTGTTCCATCTCGCGGCCCAGGTGAGCCATCCGGCCAGCATGTCGGACCCGGCCCGCGATCTGGCACAGAACTGCGGCAGCCTGCTGGCCGTTCTCGACGCGGTTCGCTCCGCGTCGCAGCGCGCCAGAATTGTGTTCACCAGCACCCGCCAGGTGTACGGTCGCGCGACAGCGCTGCCGCTTGCGGAAAGCCACCCTTTGCGTCCCACTGACATCAATGGGGTGCATAAGGTCGCGGCTGAAGAGTATCTGCGCATCGCCGCGGCCGTTCACGGCATCCGGTCAACGACGCTGCGCCTCGCCAATACCTACGGGCCGCGAATGGATCTCCGGAACCCGGGCCGCGGCGTGCTGAACGTCTTCCTCGCCCGTGCCCTGCGCGGCGAGACGCTCACGGTGTTCGGAGATGGAAGCCAGCGGCGGGACATCAACTTTATCGATGATGTCGTCGACGCCCTCCTTCGCGCTGCGCTGACGGACGCCCCGGGGCCGTTCCACCTGGGCGGTTCCCGGCCGGTGGCGCTGCGCGAGTTCCTCGCCGTCCTGTCAGACCTGCTGCCGATCGAGATCGAACACCGTCCGTTTCCTCCGGAACTGGCGGCCATCGACATCGGCGACAGTCACTGCGATTTCTCCCGCTTTCATCGGGCCACTGGCTGGAGCCCGGCGACATCGCTCTCCTCAGGGCTGCGAACAACGATGCACTGGTTTCAGAGCCTCGCCTTCGCCTCCCGGGCCACAGAGACATGATCAAGGCGTTCGACTACCTCCGATACTTCGACGCCCATCAGGCTGAACTGCTGGACGCGATCCAGCGCGTGATTCGCTCTGGCCAGCTGATCCTCGGACCGGAAGTCAAAGCCTTCGAATCCGAGTTCGCGGATTTTGTCGGCGCGCGGCACGCAGTGGGCGTCGCCTCGGGCACAGATGCCCTGGAACTCGCGCTGCTTGTCTGCGGAGTTTCGACCGGCGATGAAGTGCTGACCGTCGCGAACTCGGCCGTCCCCACGGCGGCCGCCATTCGCGAAGTCGGGGCGGTTCCGCGGTTTGTCGACATCGATCCGCACACTCTCAACATCGACCCCGAGGCCGCGGCCCGCGCCGTGACCGCGCGGACCCGGGCGCTGTTGCCAGTCCACATACATGGCACGCCGGTCGACATGCAGCCGCTGCTGGAACTGGCACATCGCCGAAACCTGAAAATCATCGAAGACTGTGCTCACGCTCACGGGGCGTGCCATGGCGGTCGCCATGTCGGCGTCGCCGGCGATGTCGGCTGCTTCTCGTTCTATCCGACGAAGAACCTCGGCGCTTACGGCGACGGCGGCATGTGCGTCACCAACGATCCGGTTCTTGCCGACCGCCTCCGCGCCCTGCGGATGTACGGTTTCGGGCCAGGCCGCATCGCACTGACGGATGGCCGCAACACCCGGCTCGATGAACTGCACGCGGCGGTGCTGCGCGTCAAACTGCGGCGGTTTCCCGAGCAGCTCGCCTCCCGCCGCCGCATTGCCCGGCGCTACTCCTCAGGGCTGTCGGATTGCGACCTTCGGGTTCCGCCCGATCGTCGCGACTTCGAGTCGGCGTTTCATCAGTTCGTGATCCGGACTTCTGCTCGCGACCGCCTGACGGCCCGCCTCGATGCCGCCGAGATCGGCTGGGGCATTCATTACGATCCCCCGCTGCATCACATGCCGGCGTATCGCGAGTTTCACGCCGGCCTGGAGCCGCTGGTCCATACCGATCTGGCCGCCCGCGAGATCCTGTCGCTGCCGATCTTCCCGGAACTTCGCGACGACGAGGTCGATGAGGTCATCGCCGTCGTCCGCGAAGCCCTGCCGGCCCGGAGCGGGTCATGAATCCCGCCGAATACGATCGCATGGCGCAGCTCGAGGCGACGCACTGGTGGTACGTCGGAGTGCGCGATCTGTTCCAGCGGCTGCTGCAGCAATCGCGTTTTTCGTTGTCGCCGGCCCCGCGCGTGCTTGATGCCGGCTGCGGCAGCGGAGCCCACCTGCAGTTTCTCAACGAGACCCTGCAGCCCGCGTATCTGGGGGGCTTCGATCTCTCAGAACTCGCGGTCCAATACTCCCGGTCAAAAAATCCCGCGGCCGACGTGTATCGATCCGATCTCTGTGAGCCGGATCTCCACGTCGATGAACTTGATTTCATTCTGTGCTGCGATGTGCTGTATACGACTCCACTCGCGGCAGGCGTGGCAGGGCTGCGGACGGTCTGCGATCGGCTTCGATCCGGCGGTCTGCTGCTGCTTCATCTTCCTGCTTATCAGTGGCTCACCAGCCGTCATGACCTTGCAGTTCACACCCGACAACGTTTCACTACGTGGGCAGCCCGCGACATCGTTTCGTCGCTGGGTCTGCGGGTCGAACTGCTTTCGTATCGGATGTTCCTGTTGTTTCCGGCAATCGTCGCGCGGCGGCTGCCATCCGTTGTGAGGCGCGGCGCCGCCAATCGCGAGCTCATTCGCTCCGATCTGCAGCCCGTGCGGGCCTCAGTCAACCGCGCACTCGTTTCGGTCCTTCATGTTGAGAACCGTTTGATTGCCCGCGGCATCCGGCTGCCGTGGGGAAGTTCCATTGTCGCTGTAGGGCGCAAGCCATGAATGGCGTCAAACGGAATCGTCAGAAGCTCTCGGACACCGCGTCTCTCGCGATCCCCAGCATCGAGACGGTTGAAGAAATTCCGGTCTTTATTCCGGCGCCGTTCGATCGTGCGCATCTGCTTGTGCTGCTCGTCGCCCTGATCAGCGGCGCATGCCTCATGTATCCCGCGCTGCGGCCGCTGCCGCTCGCCATGGATGAATACGGCACCTACTGGATCATCTCCGATTCCAATCCGCTGTCGCTGATGGAGCGGAGCCTCAACTACGAAAACATTCCACCGCTGTCGCCGCTGCTGCGGCGCTGGGTGTTCGCCCTGCTGGGGGAAAGCGAATTTACCTTCCGGCTTCCCAGCGTGGTGTGGTACCTGCTGACGATCGGCGCCGTATACCTTTTGGGGCGCGACCTGCTCGGAAAATGGCCCGGCGCCCTGGCGGCGCTGATCTGTGCGTGGCATCAGAACGTGCTTGGCGAAGTGCCGATTGCCCGCTGTTACGGCCTGGGGCTGTTCCTCGCCACCCTTTCGTACTGGGTCACCGTTCGCTGGATCCGATCGCCGTCACGCATTGGCTGGGCAATCGCCTGGGCGGGCCTCAGTTCGGCACTGGCGTGGACACACTACCTGAACGTCGCCGTCACGATCTCGCAGGTCGTCGTGCTGGCCTGGGCGTTCCGCCGCACGAGCATTCATGCCATCTGCCTGGGTTTCGTCGCCCTGTCCGCATATGTCGCCTCGATGATTCCCCTGCTCGCGCCGCTGTTCCGCATGGCGCAATGGGGTTCGTCGTTCGGGTTCCAGGGGGCCGACCCGTTGTGGAGAATTCTGATCCCGCTGTGGTGGCTGGGGCTGCCTGTCGGCGCTCTGCTCGGGTGGCTGCTTTCGAAGAAGTTTCGCGCTCCATCGCTGTCCGAGATCCCGACATCGTCGTTTGTGCTGCTGCTGCTGTGGGGACTGCTGCCGCCGCTGCTGGCGTCGATCGTCTGCCGCGACGACTTCGCCAGCCTGTCCAACCCGCGCTACCGGATTGGCTTTGCCGGCCCAGCCGCCTGCCTGATTGCCGGTCTGCTGTCGCATCGCCGGGCCCGGCTTGTGGCGCTCGCATCAGTGGCCGTGGCCATCGCGGCCGCGTGGGTTCCCGCTCCCCGCGCTCCCTGGACAATGAAACGTCTCGGCGCGCCGCAGTCGTATGAGTGGAAAGAGATGGCTCTCGAAATCGAGGCCCGCGGCATCGCTGGCGAACCGATTTTCGTCCAGAGCGGGCTCGGCGAGAGTTTCCTCATCCCTGGCTTCTACCTCGACCCGGTGTTCCTCGACTACGCCGCCTGCCGCCTCGGCCGGTTTTACTGCAAAACCGACCACCCGCGAATCGGCCTGCCGTTCCTCTGGGATTCCTTTACCGACATGCGGGAACACTACGAGCAACTCGTCGAGTCGTACGCCGCGGGAGACCAGAAAACGATCTGGCTGGCCGGCGCGACTGACACCGACCTCAACATCCGCTCCGTCGCCGGGTTCGACGCCATCCTGCTCAAGAAAGGCTTCCGGCCCGTCGAGCAGACGAAGCACCGCTACTCGGTGCTGCTGCGGTACGAGCATTCATCGGCCCGCTGAAACCATGGCCGAAACGTCGCTGATTCGCCGGCTTGCCGGCGTCCCCCGCCTGTTTGATGCCCTCCGCTGGACCCTTGAGGGCGGCTACCGAGGGCATCATCACGTCGTGCAGAACAACCTCGTCGACGCCGGGCATGTCCTCGACCTGGGCTGCGGCACGGGGATCTATGCCCACTTCTTTCCGCCCGACCGCTACCTGGGAGTCGACATCAGTCCCGAGTACATCGCCGCGGCCCGCTCCAAGTTTCCGCGTCACCAGTTCCAGGTGCACGACGCCACCGCCGTTCCGCTCCCCTCCCAGTCGTTCGACGCCTGCATGGTGTCCGGCGTCCTGCACCATTTGGACGACCGAGACGCCGATCACCTGCTGGCCGAGGCCGCCCGGGTGGTCCGCCCCGACGGGAAAATCGTCATCTGGGAAGACATCCCCGCTCCCTGGTGGAACGTGGTCGGCCACGTCATCCACCGGCTCGACCTCGGCAATCACATCCGCACGCCGTCCGACTATCAGCGAGTGATCGAGCGGCGTCTGGAGGTCTTCCATGCGTCCGCAATGCGCAGCGGCGCGATGGACTATCAGGTCTTCCTCGCCCGTCCGCGCAGCCCGACCCCGTGAGTCTGCTTCTTGCACCGGCCGATTCGCGGGGGTATGTTGAGGCTCAACGGGCCACCCTTCAGTTGACTCCGGCGGTGTTGCAGGCAGGTGCCTCCGTTCGCAGCGCGCGCTTCGCTGTGACTGAAATTGCTTTGTCTGCGTCAGCGTATCGCGTCCAGTGAAGCCGGAGTGCAGTCCCATGCAACATCTCAAGATCTTCGTCGTGGAACAGGCAGGCCCGACGGTCGTCCTCACGCCGCAGGGCGATCCCAGCAGCTTCCGCTACCGCGATCTGCAGGCCGAAACCAATTCTCTCCGGTCGCATATGGCCAAGCCGGAGAACCTGAATCTGGTTGTCGATCTCCGCAATTGCCAATACTTCGGGTCCGAATTCATCGGGGCTCTGGTCTCCATGCTTCGCGAAGTCCGCGGCCGCAAAGGGCAGTGCGCTCTGTGCGGAGCCACCGAGCAGATGCGGCTGGTTCTGCAGAATATGAGCCTGTTCCGCCTGTGGCCCTATTTCGCCGACCGCGATGCCGCCCTCGCCGCCATCACCCATCCCGCCAGCGTTGAGGGCTGACGCTCCGCTCCGAACCGGGCAGGCGTTTCCGACCGGTACTTCCCCGCCGGCCACGTTCAGCTCGGCAACGGTGCGTTCGGCAACCGCCGGCCTCCGGAAACTCGATACAATCGGAGGGGAAGAGCGGATCGCCCCATCCGCTTCCGTCGGCAAGCCCTCGCCTCAAGTCCCGCGACGCGCCGTCCGATGATTGGCGAGCGGAACTCCTCTTCACAATCGCCTGCCGCCTCCCGCGCAGCAGGATTTGCCAGTCGCCAGGATGGATCGGAATGGCCGACAAAGCTGCGAATGACAAGCTTCATCTCGGCTTCCTGAGGGTCATTTCGATCGAAGCCGGCTATGTCGGCGGCCTGTTGGTCACCAACCGCATCGGTCGCCCGCTGGAGTTTCAGTGCACCACTCCGGTGCGGCCCAACCGCACGCAGGAAGTCCTTTATGGGCCAACCCTTGAGGCGTTCCTTTACAGTGAGGTTCTCGGCCGGACGCTGCTCGACCGCATGGCCGTCAAGCCGGACATTATTCTCGTGGACCAGGCCGAACTGCTGAGCCTGCGCGAGCATTGCTCGGCCCCCATCCTGCAGCTGCACGCAAACTCATCCAGGAATGGCACTTCCGTGCTGGACACGGCCACATTTCACGCGGAGTTCGACGAGGACCGCGCGGCGGTGGAGAAGGTTCGCAAGCTGATTCCCGCCTCCGCCGATCTGATCGAGCCGCTCGACCGTGTTCGGGAAGCGCTCACGGAAGCGCTCCGCGCCGCGGCCTGAGGCCCTCTTTACATCCCGGCGAAACCGCGCCCCTTTCCCGAATTTCGACGTACTTTGTTGAAACCGGAGAGGTGAACTGCTGGCGCGTGCGCATCCCAAAGGCAGTCCCGTCAGCGGCGGGTCGTGCGAATTGGCAGGAACTTGACAATCGGCAGAGGACGCCCGTACCCTGTCGCTTCAAGCTGCGTTGATGCGTTATGTGAAGCAAGTTGCTGATCCTGCCGAGTCCGCCGCCCTTGCCGGACTCGAGACTTCCCACCCGGACCTCCTTCCTCGAACTCGGATCGTTCGCCGCGACATCGGCGGGCCACCACCGGCCGGCGAACCTTGCCTCGGAGATGAACGCATGTCTCATGGATGCACGCCGGCACACTTTGATCGCCTGAACCGCCGCGGATTTCTGTCCGTCGGCTATCTGGCCGGCACCGCTCTCACTCTCCCCATGCTGCTGCGCAGCAATGCCGCCCGGGCCGATCTCAAGGACTACAAGAGCGTCGAAGGCAAAGCCAAGTCGATCATTCACATCTTCCTGCCCGGCGGCATGGCCCAGCAGGAGTCGTTCGATCCCAAGCCGTACGCTCCGATCGAATACCGCGGCGAAATGGGGCGGATCGATACGAAGATTCCCGGCGTGCAGTTCGGCGCCACGTTGCCGAAAACGGCCCAGATTGCCGACCGCCTGACCGTCATCCGCTCCATGACGCACGGCGAAGCCGCTCACGAACGCGGCACGCACAACATGTTCACCGGCTACAAGCCGAGCCCCGCCCTCAGCTATCCCTCCATCGGCTCGGTCATCAGCCACGAGTTTGGTTCCCGCAAGAACCTGCCGCCTTACGTCTGCATTCCCAATATGCCGAACGAGTACGCCGGCAGCGGCTATCTCAGCTCGGCCTTCGCGCCCTTCAGCCTCGGCAGCGACCCGGCCAACAGCGGGTTCAAGGTTCGCGATCTGGACCTGTATGGCGGAATCGACGAGAGCCGCTTCTCGACCCGCCGCACTGCGCTGGAGGCCGTGAACGCCCACTTCCGCAAGAAGGAAACCTCCGACCAGATCAACGCGATGGACAGCTTCTACGACAGCGCGTTCAGCCTGATTTCCTCCCCCGAGGCCAAGCAGGCGTTCGACATCGAGAAGGAACCGGCCGCGCTGCGCGATGAATATGGCCGCAACACCGCTGGCGCCCGCATGCTGCTCGCCCGCCGGCTGGTCGAATCCGGCGTCCGCCTCGTGAACCTCACCTACGGCGGCTGGGACATGCACGACAACATCGTCGCCGGCTTCAATCGCCTCATGCCGTCGTTCGATCAGGCCTATGCCCGGCTGATTCTCGACCTGGAACAGCGCGGCCTGCTCGACAGCACGCTGGTGATGGTGTCGTCCGAGTTCGGCCGCACTCCGAAAATCAACGGCACCGCCGGCCGCGACCACTGGCCCAAGGTGTTCAGCGTCGTCCTGGCAGGCGGCGGCATCAAGAAGGGGCAGGTGTACGGCACCTCGAACGCCACCGCCTCTGAACCCGAAGACGACGCGCTGGGCATTGAGGACCTCTTCACCACGGTTTACGACTGCCTCGGCATCAACGCTGACAAGGAACTGATGGCTCCCGGCGACCGCCCCATCGAAATCGTCGATGGCGGAAACGTCGTCAAGGAACTGCTGGCCTGAGCGGACTGTGCGGGGCCGGGCTCAGTTTGTGTCCCTGGCCGCCGCACAGCAGCGGGCGCCGGGTGGCGTTCCCTTTCACCATCGTTTAATCTCAACACCAGCAAATTACCCCACCACGGGTCGCGACCAAGCCGTCGCTACCCGTGGTCTTTTGTTGGGAAACACTCAAACACTATTGTCCGGCGATTCCCGGGAGACGGCCTGCGGCCTCGCCGGGAAACCGGCCGCTGGCCTGCCGGGCGAACAGCGGGCGGAACGCGACCGGGGAGATGAAATCATGGAGCGACAGCCAATCTCGCGCGAGGGCTACGACAAGCTGGTCGAGGAAATCAAACACCTCGAGCAGGTCGAAATGCCCAAGATCGCGCAGGCCATCGCAACGGCGCGTTCCGAAGGGGACCTCAGCGAAAACGCCGAGTACCACGGCCAGCGCGAGAACCAGGGGCTGCTGCAGGCCAAGATCAACCAGCTGAAAACCCGCTTGGCGAACTGCTTCATCGCCGACAAGGCCGACATGCCCAAGGGCGTTGTCGCGTTCGGATCGACGGTCACCGTCCGCGACCTGAAGCTCGATGAAGAGGAAAGCTACGAGTTCGTCGGCCCCGGCGAAGAGGATTACGACGGAGACGTCATGAAGATCCTCACTTCCAGCCCGATCGCCAAAGCGCTGATGGGCAAGAAGGTGGGGGATGTGGTTGAGGTCACGATCCCCAAGGGGGTCATGAAACTGGAAGTGACGAAGATCGTTGAACACGGGGCCTGATCTCGCACGGCGCCCCTTGAGCCGGATCGCTTGCGACCCGCCGCGGTGACGGCTGTCGCCCTCTGAACGCTTCGGAAATGATCAATCCTCCCCCAATCCAATGGGTCGTCTTCGACGCCGTCGGCACACTGATCTTCGCCGATCCGCCCGTCCACATGGCCTACCACCGCCTGGGCCGGAAATACGGGTGCTCGATCACTCCCGCGATTGCCAGCCAGCGGTTCAAAGAGGCCCTGGCCGATTTGCCGAAGTCGCTGGAAACCAGTCCCCAGCGCGAGCTCGAGGTCTGGAAAGCACTCGTCAGCCGGGTCCTGCCCGATGCCAGCCATCCGGAGGCCATCTTCCAGGGTCTGTGGGAACACTTCGCGGCCTCAAGCTCGTGGGGCGTTTATGCGGATGTCGAAGAGACGCTCGATGAACTCAAGGCCCGCGGCATCCATGTCGCCATCGCGTCGAACTTCGATCACCGCCTGCACGCCGTGATGAACGGCCACCGTGAACTGAAGCCGATTGCCAAACGGTTCATTTCGTCCGAAGTTGGCTGGAAAAAGCCCAGCTCTCGCTTCTTTGAAGCGATCGTCAACGATCTGGGCGTCCCTGCGTCGTCGATCCTGATGGTCGGCGACACCGTCGCCGACGACATTCACCCCGCCATTGCCGCCGGCCTCCAAGCCCTTCACATCAACCGCACCGCCGAGCCCATCCACGACTCCCTCACATCGCTCACCGACCTCCTGCCTCGCCTGACCCCTGACCCCTGATCCCTCGTCAAACTTTCACCACCGCCGGCGGCTTCCACCCCAGCGACGCCACCTCGGGCTTCGGCCCGCACAGCCGCAGCATCAGTTCAAATGCTCCTTCCGGCAGCGGCAGCCAGTTCGCTTCCTTCTCGCCGCCCGGGTTTTCTTTCTGCAGGTACAGCGTGATGCCGCCGTCGGCATTCTTCACCAGCGGGCTGTGGCTGTTGAGCACATACTTCTCGGAGGCGTTCGTCCCGAGTTCCATGAAGGGCGCCCGATAGGCGACGAGGCTCCACGACCGCGACACAGGCGGCAGTTGCATGCCGGTGAACGTCAGGATGTAGCGGTTCTGCCCCTGCAGCGGCTTGCCGGTTCCGTCTTTGGTCGTCCGCGGACACAGGACGTCTTCGGAATCGCTGGCGCCGAAATACATCAGCGTCGCATACGCGCGCCGGTCGTAATTCGTTCCGAAGCCTTCCGCGTTCAGTGCGGTCTCCCAGCGATTCCCGGTGACCACCTTCAATCCGCCTCGCGTGCCAAAAATTTTCTGCCCGGCGTTGCGGACGCCGCCGGTGAGCGCCATCTGCATCGCCCGGCTCTGGCTCATGACGTCGATCGTCGCCCCTGGCGTCAGTCCGAGTTTCGCAATCCTGGACACCAGCGGGGCGTCCGCGTCCAGGGGTGGAGTCTCCACCATCAACTGGCAGAAGCGGGTATAGAATTCTCCGGCTTCCATTGTAAACAGCTGCGAGTTCGGGGAATTCCCCGCGCCATTGGCGCCCCCGCCTCCCCCCGCCTCTGTCGACATCCCGTCCGAAATGCCGTCGCCCGGAGGGGGCTCGGCGCCGCCATCGGCGATGGCCGGCGGCGTTTCGGCCGATGGAACGGGATTCCCGTCGGCATCCACCCTGGGAATCGCCGACTGACCGTTCCCCATCGCCGACATCGCCTCACCGTCCATCAGCGCCCTGGCGGCCGGGTCCGCAGGCGGCTTTTGCGGCGCTGCGCCGGGCAGCCCCGGCGTTTTGAAGAACGATCCGATCAGTCCCGCCAGTCCGCCCGTGGCGCCCCCGGACGGCTGGGGGCCCTTCCAGTCCTTCAGCGGGCTCACCCGAAACTGCGTCTGCAACTCGGCGGCGGCCGCCACGTCGGCTGCGTCCGCAACGGAAATCCAGACCGGCGCCCACACCCGGTTCGTCGGCGATGGAATGTGGACCAGCCCTTTCGGAACGGTTCCTGTCCAGCTGGGGCCCGTCACCAGAAAGTCGGTGGCCCGTCCGTCATTGACGCTGACGCCCAGGCGGCCGATCACGTCATGCCAGGCATGGTAGAAACTTCCGGTGCAGAACCGGCCTGCCAGCGCGGGAGTCGACACCACCATCGGCTCGTCTTTGACGTTCAGCCAGGCGGATGAATGCAGTGCATCGGGCACCGGGCAGACAAACGCCGTGAACTGCGAGGTCGGCCGCTGGGGAAAGTGGAAGAACCGGTTGAACGGCGCGGGCTGGCCCGGCCCTCCGGCTCCTGCCATGGCGCGGTGCGTCAGATCCATCAGCACCAGCGGATAGGCGAACGAAAACGCCTGTTTCGCGGTATTGCTCGATTCCTGCGCGACCGCCGATTTCACCGCCAGAAGCCCGACAGCACCCGCGGTGCTGCCCGCCAGAAAGTCTCTGCGACGCATGGACATGACCCCGACGACAAGATGAAGATTCCCTGATTTGACACGCCCGTCGCGCCACAAGCAACTACTCCCGCGAACGGTCCGTCACAATTGACGATCTGCCCCGAGGCCATTGGCCGATCTTCCGTCCTCCAGCCGCCTCGACATTCGCCGATCTGCCGGTTGCGAATCGCCAGCGTCGGCCATCGTGGCGCCGGGCCGCCGGCTGCGACCGGACGAAATGAGTCGGGCTTTTGCGTTCTGAGGGGCAGGCTGTCACACTGCGGGAACAGCTGACATTTCCGCCGCGTCTTTCCCGCCGATGTACGATCATCTCACGCTCATCAGCGGACGCTGTCATCCCCGGCTCGCTATGGCGATCTCGGAGTATCTCGGCGTGCCGCTGGCGAAGGTCGATCTGACCGACTTCCCGGACGGCGAGACCTCGGTCCGCCTGAATCACAACGTCCGCGGGCGCGACGTGTTTCTGATTCAGCCAACCGGTCCGCCGGCGAATGAATCGCTGATGGAACTGCTGATTCTGATCGACACCTGCAAACGGGCGAGCGCCGAGCGCATTACGGCCGTCATTCCGTATTTCGGGTATGCGCGGCAGGATCGCAAAGACGCCGGCCGCGTGCCGATCACCTCCAAGCTGGTGGCGAACCTCATCACCGAGGCCGGGGCCGACCGTGTGCTGACGATGGATCTGCACGCCGCGCAGATTCAGGGGTTTTTCGATCTGCCGGTCGATCACCTGTATGGCAGCCCGGTGCTGGACGAGTATTTCCGGTCGCTGGAACTGCCTGCCAGCGACATCGTGATCGTCAGCCCCGACGAAGGGAGCATCAAGCGGGCGATGCAGCATGTCGAGGGGCTGGGAGGAGCGCTGGCGATCGTCGACAAACGTCGCGCCAGTGCGACGGAAACGCGTCAGGCCAACCTGATCGGCAGTTCGCTGGAAGGCAAAACGGCGCTTCTGTTCGACGACATGATCAGCACGGCCGGCTCGATCTGCGGTGCGGTCGATGTGTGCAAACGGTTCGGGGCGCGCGATGTCTATGTCGCCGCGACGCATGGAGTGTTCTGCGGACCGGCGATTGAACGGCTGTCGAAGGCTGCGGTGCGGGAGATCGTCGTCACCGATTCCCTGCCGCTGACGGGTGAAAAGCAGCTTTCCAACATGCGCACGGTGACGATCGCTCCCATGCTGGGCGAGGCGATCCGGCGCATTCACCGCAACGAATCGGTCAGCGTGCTGTTCGACTGACCATGCCTGCCTGCATCACCACCGATGTGGAGGCCGCCGCGGCGGTCATTCGTCGCGGAGGTCTGGCCGCCTTCGCGACCGAAACGGTGTACGGTCTGGGCGCGAGCGCGCTCGACGCGGCGGCGGCAGCGCGCATCTTCGCAGCGAAACAACGGCCGGCCTTTGACCCGCTGATTGTGCATGTGGCCGACCGCGACCAGGTGACAGACCTGGTGACCTCCATTCCGCCAGTCGCAGAGATCCTGATGCGGACGTTCTGGCCCGGACCACTCACTCTGGTTCTGCCCAGGCGGGGAGTGGTGCCCGATCTCGTGACATCGGGGCTGGGGTCGGTGGGCGTGCGCATGCCGGACCACGCGCAGGCGCGGGAACTGATTCGCCGGGCCGGCCTTCCCGTTGCGGCGCCGAGCGCGAACCTGTTCGGCCAGGTCAGCCCGACAACCGCGCAGCATGTGGCCGATCAGCTGGGAGAGCGGATCGACATCATTCTCGACGGCGGCCCGTGCCGGGTCGGGCTGGAGTCGACGGTGCTCGACTTGAGCGGACCGACGCCGGTGGTGCTGCGTCCAGGCGGAACAACGCAGGAAGCACTCGAGGAAGTGATCGGTCCGGTGGCCACCCGGACGCACCTGGCCAGCGGCGTTGCCGCCCCCGCGCCCGGCATGCTCGATCGACACTACTCGCCCGCGACGCCGCTGCGATTGTGGCGGCCGGGCGAAGGCGTGCCGGAAGGCCGTGTCGGGCTGTTGACGTTCCGGGCCGCGGGCCTGCGAGCGGGCTTTGCGACGGCCATTGACCTGTCGGCGACGGGCGATCTGGCGGAAGCGGCGGCCAGGCTGTTCGGGGCGCTTCGGGAACTGGACAGGGCAGGTCTGGATCTGATCCTCGCGACTCCGGTCCCCGAGGCGGGGCTGGGGCGGGCGATCAACGATCGTTTGCGGCGGGCGGCGGCGCGTTCAACCTGAGTCGGTTTTCTGAAGTCAGCGATGGTCGATTGCATCCGCAGATGTCCCCGAAATGAGGTCGGATTCGTCACGATTTCCCCGGACGGCGGCGAGTTTCCCGGCGCCGATTCTGCGTATCGCGGGTGAACCCGGCTCAACGGCGGCAGCGGAAGACGTTATGATTAGCGCGTCGCGCGCGGCCTGGCTCGGGCCTGCGCCAGGACACGGAAGGTCTTTCGCATGATCACACGTCGGGAATTCGTCCAACGCGGTCTCGCCTGCGCAACAGCGGCAGCGATGCTGGGAGCGAATCGTCCGGCGGCTGCCGCACGCGATCCCAAGGTCGACGCTTCAATCGCCAAGGCGCTGGAGTTTCTGGCCCGCGAGCAGAAACGGCAGGGTTACTGGGAAGCAAATGGCGGCGCCTACCGCGCGGCAATGACGGCTCTGGCCGGCACGGCGCTTCTTGCGGAAGGCTCGACGACCACCCGCGGCAAGTACGCTCCGAATATCGTGCTGGCGGTCGACTTTCTGCTCGACACCTCGCAGGTCGGGACCGGGCTGATCGGTTATCCGGACGACTACCATTACACCTACGGGCACGGCTTCTCGATGCTGTTCCTGTCGCAGGTGTTCGGGGAAGAGGAAGACCCCCAGCGTCGCGAGCGGATCAAGAAAGTGCTGGAAAAGGCGGTGCGGTTCAGCGCCGAAGCACAAACGACGAGGGGCGGCTGGGGGTACGTGTCGGCCCGAGAAGGGCAGGATTTCGACGAAGGCTCGACCTGCATCACTCAGGTGCAGGGTCTGCGGGCCTGCCGGAACGCCGGAATCGTGGTGCCGCGGGAGATCATCGACCGGGCCAAGAAATACATCGCCGATTGCACGACTTCGGAAGGGGGCGTGCAGTACAGCATCCGCGGGGGAGGAGCGCGGCCGCCGATTACGGCCGCGGCCCTGGCGGCGCTTTTCAACGCGGGCGAATACCAGGGGGACCACGTCGAAAAGCTGATGTCGTTCTGCCGCGATCACATCTGGCCCGGGGGCGGCGGAATCACCCAGACCCAGCAGTTTGGCCACTGGCATTACACCCACTACTACTACTGTCAGGTGATGTACCGGCTGGAGAAGGAATGGGCGAAGTATTTCAGCGAGATTTCCGGTGAACTGATCCGGACGCAGGCGTCGTCGGGCGGGTGGCAGGACGCAACCTACGGGCCGGTGTATGTCACGTCGATCAATGCCACCATTCTGCAGATCGACAAAGGCTATCTGCCAATTTACCAGCGGTGACCGGCTCGGCCGGGATTGGCCGTCAGCCGCGTCTGGCGGACCCGTATTGCCGGAATGCGGCGTTTTGCGTGTAATCTCCGGTCAGTGCCGGTGAACGGATTGGCCAGGAAGGAGCGAACAACATGCGAAGGATCATCCTGTTGGGGCTGGCGGGGGCGCTGCTGTCGCTGCTGGTGGTTTCTTCCGCGTCGGCCCAGGTCGTCGGCGATCTGGTGACGCCTTTGGAGCCGGTCGATCTCAAGATCAAGGACCGCGTCATCGCCACGGCGAAGCCGAAAGACGTGCTGACCGTCGAAAAGGTCCAGGAAGACTGGCTGTGGGTGGCCAACGCGAAAGGAGAGCACGGCTGGCTGATGAAGGGGGACGTCAAGGTGACGAAGCTCCCGGCTGCGGCGCCGGCGGCTGCGCCGGCCAAGCCGACGGCCCCGGCCGAGCCGGGCGCCGAACCGCCGGTCGACGACCGGCTGTACCTCATCGGGGCGATGGGCTCGACCCAGGTGTACCTCAGCTATGCCTACATCGGTGCGGTGGGCGATGGCTTTGTGAACAAATCGTACGACGCTGCGAAGGTTCGCGAACTGATGGGCGAACTGTCCGGCATGTCGCAACATCTGGCGGTTCAGCTGGAAAAGGTGGTCGAAGGCGATCTGACGGAGGAAGACCGGGCGGCCATCGAGCAGATGGTGGCGATCAACCGGCTGCTGAAAAAAGAAGCGGACGCGCTGGTGGTGTTCAGCGAGAAACCGACAGCGCAGAACGCAGAGGCGTTCGAGGCCGTCCGGCGAGAGGTCTGGCCGAAGATTGCCCGGTTGCTGGGAATTCCCACGACCGAAGATGCGGTCGAGAGCCCACCGGAAGCGAAGTAATGCCGGCGGCGGAGCGGCAATTCAGAAGCAATGGATGGCGCGATGCAGGCACTGCGGACTCTGGCAATCTGTTTCGGCTCGGCGACCCTGGCCAGCGTATTTACGCTGTGGTTGACAGGGCGCGGGAATGACCTGGGAAACCTGGCGCTGGGCGACGGGCCCACGGTCGGGCGTCGCTCGGCGGCCCTCAGCGAGCTCCCGGAAGACCTGTCCATCGACGGCCGGCTGCCATCGCTGCCCGCGTTGGGAGCGGGGCTTGGGTCGTCGCCCGATGAGGCGATCAACATCGCCGTTTACGAACGCTGCAATAAAAGCGTCGTCAACATCTCGACGGTCACGGTTGTGTCGAACAGCCTGATCTTCGGCGTGGTGCCGGGCGAGGGTAACGGGTCGGGCTCGATTCTCGACAAGCAGGGGCACATTCTCACCAACAACCACGTCATCAACGATGCGCGGCAGATTCAGGTCACCCTGTTCAATGAAGAAACGTATTCCGCCGAGCTGGTCGGCGCCGATCCGATCAACGACATCGCAGTGCTGAAAATCAAGGCCCCGGCCGAGCAGTTGCATCCCATGGCGCTCGGCGATTCCGATCAGCTGAAGGTCGGGCTGAGGGTGTTCGCCCTCGGAAACCCGTTCGGCCTGTTCCGCACGATGAGCGAGGGGATCATTTCCAGTCTGAACCGCTCGCTGGCGGTGCATGACAACTGGGAGATCAAGTCGATTATTCAGATCGACGCGAACATCAACCCCGGCAACTCGGGAGGGCCGCTGCTCGATACGCAGGGGCGGCTGATCGGCATGAACACGGCGATCGCCAGCAAGGTGCAGCAGAGTGCGGGAATTGGATTCGCGATCCCGGTGAATCTCGTCAAGCGGGTCGTGCCCGAACTGATCGAGCATGGCCGGGTCATCCGCGGGGACATCGGCATCACGCACGTGACGGTGACCGAAAATGGGCTCCGGATCGCACGGCTGACTCCTGGCGGACCTGCCGAGCGGGCCGGACTGCGTGCGCCGCAGCTCGTGCGTCAGCGGTTCGGGCTGATGACGCGGCAGATGACGGACAAGTCAACCGCCGATGTCATTACGGCGATCGACGGCACGAAAGTCTCCAATGCTTCCGAGTTCCTGTCCGTCATTGAAGGCAAGAAGCCGGGCGATGTGGTGGATCTGTCGGTGCTGCGCGAAGGCCGGGTGGTTCGCGTCCGCGTGCGCCTCGGGAGCGACGACCCCAAAGCCGCTGGCTGACGGGTTACGCTGCGCCGCCAGCGCTCTCAGCGCGGTGAATCGAGGAACTCCGTCGACTCATGCCGCGAATCTCGGGTGATGCCGGCGGCGTCGAGCGCTTCAAACAGCGCCTGCCGCGCGCCCGCGGTCGCCCGCTTCGTGCGTTCGATGCGAATGTGAATTCCCTGGTCGTCGCCGGTGGTCGCCTTGGCGCGCTGGGCGATCTCGGTGGCATCGAGAACTTCTCCCGCCTGGCCGGTGTCGGCCGATGCAAGCAGGTAGCGGTCGCCATCGATGATGACTCGCAGACGCTCCGGCGGGAGCGCGGTCGGGCGCGCCGGCGACTGGATCGTGACCAGGCTGCTCGAGGGATCGGCCGGGCTCGACTCCGCGGCGGTTTCGCGGGCGTCGTCGCCCGGTCCGCTGGACTGCGATCCATCGCTGCCGGTCCCGAATCCGAGACCTTTGCCCAGTCCGAAGCCCGGGAAAAACTGGCCGAGCCAGATCCCCAATGCGACAAGGCCGAGGGCGCCCGCGCCCGCGGCCTTGCGTTTCAGACTGCCTTTTTTCGCCGCCATGCTGTTCTCCGGAGGGGTCAGCATGACCATACCCCGCCCCCGGCAGCCGTGCCAGACGGTTTTCACGCCGCCCGGTGACGGGAACCGGACTGCACGCTCAGCACGGGCTGGGCGCGTTCGCCGCTGCAGAGCACCACCAGCAGATTGGAGATCAGCTGGTCGCGGTCGGCCGCATCGAGTTCAAAACCGGCATCGTTCAACTGGCTGACGGCGTCGCGGACGATCTCGACCGCTCCTTCGACGATTGTTTTGCGGGCGTCAATCAGGGCGAGAGCCTGCTGCCGCATCAGCATGGCCTGCGCAATCTCCGGGGCGTAGGTCAGGTCGTTCAGGCGGACATTCAGCACTTCGATTCCGGCCGGGTCCGCCGCTTCCTGCAACTCACGGATGTAGGCGCGGGTCACGATGTCGCTTTCCTTCTTCAGGCAGGGGACGTTGTCATCCGCGGCCTCGTAAGGGAACAGCGCGCTGACGCGCTTGATGACCGCGCCGGCCTGGTCGTTGAGAAACTGACGATAGTCCTCAACATGCAGCGCGGCCTTCACGGTATCCGACACCCGGTACAGCACGACCGCGCTGATCTGGATCGGGTTGCCGTTCTTCTCAACAACCGTTTCCGACGGAATGTCGAGCGTCGTGTCGCGGGTGGAAATGCGGTGCAGCGTCCGTCCCACCGGGTGGATCCAGCGGATGCCCTGCTCCTTGAGAGTCGTGACGTACTTGCCGAAACGCAGCACGACGAGTTCTTCACGCGGATTCACCACGAAGAACCCGAACAGAAGGATGGGCGGAAAGACAATCGACACTCCCAGCACCAGCACCAGTTCCAGCAGTCCCTGAGCCTCTGCGGAGGGCTCATGATATCGGGGACGCGAAGACTCCATGGGCGTGTTCATACGGGCTCCTGTGTGCAGATGGGCAGGCTTTCATGAGGGGAAACGAGTAGACTTCACTCGCGGTTCATGAAATCGAGCGTGATTCGGGGCAAAGTTTCCCGATGGGCCGCGATTCGCCGCGCGAACCGGCGACGCGCGGTCGCAGGATTTCGGTGCGGGCGATTGGACCGGAGCCGGGGCCTGTCCGTCCAGAGCTTGCCGGCGGAGGCCTGACAGCCGGTGTTGAAGCGGCGTCAGACAGTCGCCAGCCGGGTCACATCGTGGACCGCGTCCTCGGCAATGGCGTACAGCGCATCGCCCGCAGCGGGTTTGATCGCGGCGGAGTCGATGAAGCTGCCAAAGGCGGGCAGCACGGCGAACTCGGGACGCAGCCAGAAGCAGGGCAGCTTCACCTGGCCTTTGGCGTCGAATCGCAGGACCACCTTCGGATGCAGGTGACCGGCCAGAACAAAGCCCTGCGGCGAACTGGTCGGATGATGCCGATAGACGAACGGGGCCTCGTGAACATCCGCCGGCCGGACCGCGATCTCCCATTCCCGAAGCGGCGGCCCGGCAGCGCGGTCGTGGTTGCCGACGATCAACTCGATCGACAGTTCCGGATGCCGCCGCCGCCAGCCGGTCACGCGCTCCAGAGTCTCTGGCGACCGTCCGCGCCGGGCGTGCAGCAGGTCGCCGAGAATGACGAGTCGTCGGGCCGCTGTTTGCGTCACGAGGTCGGTGAGTCGATCAAGGTCGGCATTCAGCGAATCGTCACCGATCGGAATGCCATGCGATCGGAACGTGGCCGCCTTTCCGAAATGCGTGTCGGCAATGAGGACCGCGCTGCGCTCGGGCCAGTAGAGTGCCCGGTGCGGCATCAGCCACAGCGATTCACCGGCGATTTCCAGCCGGCGCCCGCCTGGAAATGGGGCGGGAGACGTCATGAACGGCCAGCCTCTTTCTCCAGTTGCGCCGTCATTCGCTCAATTCGCTGCGACAGAGTCTCCGAACTCAACCGTTCGCGAAGGCGATCGACCACTAAAGGGAAGGCGAGGGGAGTCGGGCGGGAGAGGTGCTGAATGGACACGTTGACCGATCGCAGGCTGCCAAGCGTGCGGGTGAGGCGGGAGCTTTCCAGCTGACGTTCCAGCACCTCCTGTTTCGCCTGGCGCAGCAGCAGATTGGACGGGTCGTAGTTGCTGAACACGTCGAACAGCAGACCGGACGAAGCCTGCAGCTGTTTCGCCGTTTTGCGCTGTCCGCCGTATCCCTCAAACACGAGGCCTGCGATGCGGGCAATCTCCCGGAACTGACGACGGGCCATCTCAACATTGTTCAAACTGGCCGCCAGATCGCTGGCAAGGTGTTCGGCGTCGAGCAGCAGCGCCGCGAGATCGCCATCGAGCGCCGCATCGTGCGGCGAGAGCAGTTCCACCCCGTAGTCGTTGACGGACATGGAGAATGAGTTCGGAAGCCGCTGCGCGAGTCGCCACGCCCAGAGAGCCGCCAGACCCTCATGCACCAGCCGGCCGGCGAACGGATAGATGAACAGATGGTGTCCCTCGCGACTGCGCCAGCGTTCGATGAGGAGCTCGTCCCGGGCGGGAATGCGCGACCACCGCCGCTGGACCTCGAGCAACGGCGCGACGGCCTGCATCTCCAGACCGATGAACTCGCCCCGGGCGGCTTCATCGAGTTTGATGCGCAGCGCCGCCGAAAGCTCGGTCGACAGCGGCATTCGTCCCCCCATCCAGCGCGGCACCACTCCCGTTTTTCTCGATCCAACGCGGACATAAACATCCATGTCATGCACTTTCACCAGCTCGAGGACGCGCCCGGCGAATGTGAAGCAATCGCCGGGCTTAAGCCGCGCGACAAACGATTCCTCGATCGTCCCCAGCCGGCCGCCGGTGAGGAACTTCACCCGCAGGGCGGCGTCCCCGACGATGGTGCCGATCTGATTGCGATGCTGGCGGGCCACGCGTTCGCTGGCGACAACGAACTTTCCCCCCGCTTCCGTCACCCGGTGATAATCGGGATAGGCCTTCAGCGTTTCGCCGCCATGCGTCACGAAGTCGAGGACCCATTGCCAGTCCCTGCGGGCGAGGTCGCGAAAGGCATGCGTGGCCCGCAGTTCCTGGTACAGGTCATCGGCCGTAAAGCCCTCGCCAGTCGCAATGGTGACGGCATGCTGCACGAGAATGTCAATCGGGTCCTCGACCGGCTCACGTCCCTCCAGGTGCCCGGCGGCAATCGCATCCCGCACCGCTGCGATCTCGATCAGTTCCAGGGCGTTTGTCGGTACGAACAGAAGCCGTCCGGAGGCGCCGGGTTGATGGCCGCTGCGGCCGGCCCGTTGCAGCAGTCGCGCAACCCCTTTCGGACTTCCGACCTGCACCACCTGATCGACAGGCGAAAAATCGACGCCGAGATCGAGGCTCGACGTGCAGACGGCGCAGCGGACGCCGCCGGTCTTGAGTCCGCGTTCGACCCAGTCGCGCGTCGAGCGGTCCAGCGAGCCATGATGCAGTCCGATCAGGCCGGCCCAGTCGGGCCGGGCCTTCAGCAGCGCCTGGTACCACAGTTCCGACTGCGACCGGGTGTTTGTAAACAGCAGGGTTGACCGGCTGGCTTCGAGTGCGGGCACGACCTGCGGCAGCAGGCGCAGTCCCAGGTGGCCGGCCCAGGGGAACCGCTCGATTTCCTGCGGCAGGACCGATTCGATCAGCGTTTGTCGAGTTGTCGCCCCGCGAACGAGCCGGCCTGGACGTGGTTGATGGGCGTCAGCGACAGCCGGATCGCCGGCCCCGGCGCGATCCGGCCGATGCTGCACCGGCCGGAGCAGCACTTCTCGGGCTTCGTCGAGGTTGCCGAGCGTTGCGGAGACGCCCCAGACGCGCAGTCGGGGCGACCACCGGGCAAGCCGCGCCAGGCCGAGTTCCACCTGGACCCCGCGCTTGGTGCTGAGGAGTTCGTGCCACTCGTCGACGACCACCAGTTTGAGTTCGGCGAACAGCGTCGAGGCGTCGCGGCGCGTGAGCAGCAGCGACAGGCTTTCCGGCGTGGTAATCAGGGTTTCGGGTAGCCTTTTCTGCTGGCGCCGGCGGACGGCGGGGGCGGTGTCGCCGGTGCGGCCTTCGATGGACCAGGGAAGCTGAAGTTCCCGGGCGGTCATCTGCAGCGTGGCGAGCGTGTCGGCCGCAAGCGCTCTCAGCGGCGTGATCCACAGGACCTGCAGACCGGTGGAAGGCTTTCGCGGCGCGGCAGCCAGAGCTTCAATCACCGGGCCAAACCAGACGGCGAACGTCTTTCCCGCGCCGGTGGTCGCGTGCAGCAATCCACTCTCGCCGCGCAGGTACGCCTTCCAGAGTTGCTCCTGAAAGCGGAATGGCGCCCAGCCTCGGCTCGCGAACCAGCTGCGGACGCGCGCGGTCGCTTCCGCCTGGCGGGCAGCGCGTGACGGGGGACGACGGGGGGCGACAGGGCTGGTCATGGGCTGCTGCGGGTTCTCCGTCAAAGAACCGTCGCCCGGGCCCCATCATCACGCGGCATCTGCGAGATCCTCACGGCGTCACCGCGGCGACGGGAAGCAGTTCGCGAATGGTCTGCAGCGAGTCGGCCTGGTCCGGGGTCTTGTCGGTCCGCCAGCGGGCGATCCGCGGGAAGCGAACGGCGATTCCGGATTTGTGCCGGCCGGACAGCTGCAGATTCTCGAACGCCAGTTCGAACACCAGCTGCGGTTCCACCACCCGCACCGGTCCGAACCGGTCGAGCGTATGATGACGGACGAAATGATCGACTTTCCGGATCTCGGCATCGGTCAGCCCGGAATACGCCTTCGCGAACGGCACCAACTGGCCATCGTTCCAGACGCCGAAGGTGTAGTCGGTGTACAGGCTCGCGCGGCGGCCATGCCCGCGCTGGGCATAAATCAGCACAGCGTCGACGGTGTACGGATCGATCTTCCATTTCCACCAGAGCCCGGTGGTCCGACCCACGGCGTACGGGGAGTCGAGCCGTTTCAGCATCAGCCCTTCCACGCCGAAGTCGCGGCTTTGCAGTCGCAGGGCGGAAAGGTCGTCCCAGGATTCGACTTCGTGCGACTCGGCCAATGCGAGCCGGCAGGGGGACGGGGCCGTTGGCGAGGAACGCACCTGTTCGACGACATCGGCCAATCGGCGGCGACGTTCGCGGAATGGGGCCGATCGCAAGTCATGCCCGCCGTCTTCCAGCAGGTCGAACGCAATGAAATGCGCGGGGCTTTCGGCCTGGACCTTCCTGCCGGGCTGGCGGCGGTTGAGCCGCTTCTGCAGTGTGGTGAAGGGCTGAATGCGTCCCTCCCGCAGCACGACGATCTCGCCATCCACCACAGTTCCTTCCGGCAGGCAAGCGGCATCGGGCAGCAGGTCGGGGAACTGCTCGGTGATGAGCTCTTCGCCACGCGACCAGATGGCGGTCTGGCCGCCGCGGCGAATGATCTGCGCGCGGATGCCGTCCCATTTCCACTCCGCTCCCCAGGATCCGACATCGCCCAGCGACTCGGGAGCGGCCTGCAACGCGTGGGCGAGACAGAAGGGGTAAGGGCGGGAAGCCAGCCCGTCGTCCGCCGTGGTGGAGACCAGCGACTGGAAAAACTCCGCAGAGGGAGACCAGTTTCCCATCAGCCGGTGTTCGATAAGCGGGGCCTCGACGCCGGTGGCGGCGGCGAGTCCGCGAACGACGAGCCCGCGGGAGACGCCCACGCGAAAGGATCCGGTCAGCAGCTTGTTCCAGACCAGCCGCGCCTGGCGGTCGAGTTCATTCCACGAGCGGATCAGCACGTCGCGTCGATCGTCCTCGCTCCGATCGCGCAATGGAACCAGTCGCTGGTCGACCCATTCATGCAGCGGGACATCCGACGACCGCTGCGGATCGGGCAACAGAATGGCGACGACCTCGGCCAGATCGCCGACCGCTTCGTAAGACTCCTCAAACAGCCATTCCGACAGGCCCGTGGCCGCCTGGCACGCGGACCGCAGCTCGCGGGTGCTAAGCGCCCGCTTGATTTTATGGCCGGTCAGGAAGTAGACGGCCCAGGCGGCACTGGCTGGATCGGCGATGCGAAAGTAGTCGGCCAGCGCAGCCACCTTTTCGCTGGTTTTCGTCGTCTCATCCAGTCGGCGATACAGGGACGCGAAGGCGTTCATTCGTCTTCGACTCCCGAATCGATCGGAGCGGGAATGGTTGCGCTGACGGCCGCGGGCGTCGTCACTGCTTCGAGCGGTTCGTCTTCACCGGAGTCTTCGCCCAGTTCGCCTTCGTAGCGGGTGCGCAGGCTGGCCGCGTCGAGCCCCTGTTCCTGCAGCCAGCGAACCATGACGGCCGTGGAGCCGTGGGTCACGAGCACGCGTGAGGCGCCGGTGTCGCGAATCGCCTGCTGGAGCCCGGGCCAGTCCGCATGATCGGACAGCGTGAAACCCCGGTCGACGCTGCGCCGTCGGCGGGCGCCGCGCACGGTCATCCACCCCGATGCGAAACCGGTCGAGACATCGCCAAACCGTCGCATCCAGGTGGTCCCCCGAGCCGACGGCGGCGCCACAATCAGGGCGTCGCTCCAGTCGCCCCGCTTCAGATCGGTCGACACCAGCGCCGTAGGCGGCAGCGGCACACCAGCGCTGCGGTAGGTTGTGTTGACCGATTCCACGGCCCCGTGGCAGAAAATGGAACCGATGCTCGAATCCACGCCGGCGATCAGCCGCTGGGCCTTCCCCAGTGCGTACGCGAACAGCACGCTTGTCCGGCCAACCTGCTGGTTGGACCGCCACCAGCGGTTGATGTCGTCGCAGATGGCTTCAACCGGCTGCCAGCGATAAATCGGCAGGCCGAAGGTCGACTCGGTGATGAACGTGTGGCAGCGGACGGCGTCGAATCCGGTGCAGGTGGGGTCGGGGGCGAGCTTGTAGTCTCCCGACACGCACCACACCTCTCCTGCACGTTCGATGCGGACCTGGGCCGAGCCGCGAATATGACCGGCTGGGTGGAGCGACACCTGAACGCCCTGCGGAAAGACGGTTTCGCCGTAGTTCAGGGTTTCGATGACGGCGTCGGGCCCGATTCGCATCCGCAGGACATCGCGGCCTTCCCGGGAGCACAGGTACACGCCGCAGCCGCGGCAGATGTGATCGCCATGAGCGTGAGTCACGATGGCGCGGTCGACCGGGCGCCACGGATCGACGTAAAAGCCGCCCGCTTCACAGAAGAGGCCGCGATCGGTGACTGCGAGCAGGTCGCCGGCTGGCATGGGGGGTGGGTTCAGGAGTGATTGTCTGTTCACTCATGATAGGCCGGCGTTGCCCGCTGCCTAGACGGCGGACGGAACGAGATACAGCATGTCGCCATCGACCTCGACTTCAAAGGTCTGCTGCTGAATCCGCGGAGTGAGCTGGTGGCGGCCTGTGGTCACATCAAACTGCCACCCATGCCAAGGGCAGGTGACGACGTTCCCGGCCAGGCACCCCCCAGCCAGCGGTCCGCCAGCGTGAGGGCAGATGCCGTCGACCGCGTGGAACCGCCCGTCCACATTGAAGACCGCAACAATGCGATCCCCAGCAACGCATTCCCGGCCCGTGCCGGCAGGAACATCCGCGATCGGGCAGAGTGGAATGCGATCAGACATGCAGAATGAAGCAGAATTCCGGTGAAAGAAGCCCGCGGACCATGCCTTCCCCATCGTACTCACGATCAGGCATGCCTTGCGGCCCGCCGGATGGTAGTCTCATGGCCCACAAGAATCCTCTGAATCCTGAATCCATTGTCCGCCATCCAGCAATTCACATCGCTGCTGCCCAACGACGTGCTGGCCCGCGTGGAACGGATGCGGCTCGCGCCGGTCAAGCGCCTGACCAACCGCCAGCGCGGAGAGCACCTCTCCGACAAAGGGGGGACGAGCGTCGACTTCGCCGACTATCGCGACTATGTCGCCGGCGACGATCTCCGGCACATCGACTGGAACATCTTCTCGCGGCTCAACCAGCCTTACCTGAAGCTTTATGCTCATGAAGAGGACATGCACTGCGTGCTCATCCTCGATGGCTCGACCTCGATGATGTTTGATGGCAAATTCGAGCTGGCCCGGCAGATCGCTGCAGCGCTGGGGGTGATGGGATTGATGAACGTCGAGCGGGTCTCCGTCTATTCCTGCACCGCCAGCCAGAAGGAGCCAGTATTCCTGCCTCCCTCGGGCGGGCGGGCGAGCCTGAAGCGTTTCCTCGCGTTTCTCGAAGGACTGCAGGGGGGCGGCGACTGCACTGTCGAAATGGCGGTGGAATCGGCCCTGCGCCGGCATCGCGGACGCGGCATCGCCGTCGTGCTCTCCGACTTCCTGACGTTCGGCGACGTGGTCCGCCCCTTCAACCAGCTGAACGCGGCAGGACTGGAGATTTACGGCATCCAGATTCTGGCGCCCATTGAAATCAACCCCGAGCTGACGGGCGATCTGCGCATCGTCGACTCGGAGAACGAGCAGACTCTCGACATCTCGTCCGCAGGCGAACTGCTCGGGCTGTACCACGAGCACCGGCTCGGGCTGGAAAACCACCTCGCGGCCGAATGCCGAAAACGGAACGGCCGGTTCCTGTCCCTCAGCTCGGCAGACGCCCTGAAGACCGTGATGTTCGACAAACTGTTGCGACAGGGATGGGTGCGGTGAGTGCACCGGCTGCTGAAACCCGCGTCGAACTGACGCGGGACGCGATCGACTTCGCGGAACTGACGGAATGGTCGCGGTCGAACCAGGCCGGAGCGGTGGTCCTCTTTCTGGGGACAGTCCGGGAAATGACCGGAGACCGCCGGACGGCCGCGCTCGACTACGAGGCCTATCCCGAAATGGCCCGGGCCAAGATGCAGGAAATCGCCAGCGACGCCTGTCGCCAGTGGCCCGTCATCCGGGCGGCCATCGCCCACCGGTTCGGCCACTTGGGGCTGGGTGACGTGAGCGTCGCCGTGGCCGTCAGCACGCCCCACCGAAAAGACGCCTTCGAGGCCGGCCGCCACCTGATCGACACGCTGAAGGCCGTGGTGCCCATCTGGAAACAGGAACACTGGGCGGACGGGACGAAAGAATGGGTCGAACCGGGCAGCTGACTTCCGGCGTGTCAGGCGCTCATCGGCTGATTAGAGCGGGAGGATGCGAAGCGTCGCCCGTCCGGCTTCAATGATCATCAACGCACCTCGCTGCAGAGCCGGTTCGTGCGTTTGAATTGATTGCGTCACGAGATCTCGAAGCGATTCGCCCAGAAGGTTTCGAGCACGCAGAAGGATCACACTTGGGCCTGCTGAATGTGTCAGTGCGAGAATTGTGGTGAAATCCAAATCATTGGTCAGGACGATCTGGTCGTGCTGGCGTGCCCATTCCATGATGATCGCGTCGCTGGCGCGAATGTCGCCAACGGTCGACCAATGTTCTGAGGCGATTCCTTCGGACGTGAAGTCTGTCGCCCATGCCGGCGGTAGATTCATATCGATCAGAAGTTGGACGCTCATGGAATCGTGATCGGCTCTTCGGATTCTTCGAGCCGCCACGAAGCGTAGGAAAGCGCCTGATCAAGATCTTCGTCTTCCAGATACGGGTAGGCCCGCAGGATTTCAACTCGCGAACGCTGGCTGGCTAGCAGTCCAAGGATCATTGAAACGGTGATCCGCATCCCACGGATGCAGGCTTTCCCCCCCATGACTCTCGAATCGTGCGTAATGCGATCAAATTGGTGCATGTCAGGGCTCACTTCGGTCTACACGAGCGCCCGCACGTCCGTCACGCAGCCTTTTACCGCTGCCGCCGCCACCATCGCTGGCGACATCAGCAGCGTCCGGCCGGTCGGCGATCCCTGGCGGCCTTTGAAGTTGCGGTTCGACGACGACGCACAGATTTCGCGTCCTTTCAGCTTGTCCGGGTTCATTGCGAGGCACATCGAACAGCCGGCCCCACGCCATTCGAATCCCGCGGATTCAAACACCTTGTCGAGCCCTTCCTGCATCGCCTGTTCGCGGACCTGCTGCGAACCCGGAACCACCAGCGCCTTGACGCCGGGCTTCACATGCTTGCCGGCCACAATGCGGGCCGCCTCGCGGAGGTCGGAGATCCGGCCGTTCGTGCACGACCCGATGAACGCCACATCGATCTTCAGGCCGTCCAGCGACTGGCCGGCCTTCAGGTCCATGAACTCCAGCGCTTCCTGGGCCCCGGCCTGTTCTTCCGCGTCGAACGTGGCGACCTCCGGGATGCTTTCGCGAATGCCGACCGACTGGCCGGGGTTGATGCCCCAGGTGACCGTCGGCTCGATGTCCTGGGCATCGTATTTCACGACATCGTCGTATCGGGCGCCGGCCGGGGAGGCCAGGCTGAGCCACCAGGCGGCCGCCTTGTCGAAATCGGCCCCTTTGGGGGCAAAGGGCCGGCCCCGGATGTAGTCGACGGTGGTCTGGTCGGGGTTCACGTAGCCGCAGCGGGCGCCCCCTTCAATGCTCATGTTGCAGACGGTCATCCGCTCTTCCATCGTCATGCGATCGAAGACTTCGCCGGCGAACTCGTAGGCGTGGCCAATGCCCCCTTTCACGCCCAGCTTGCGGATGATGTGCAGCACGACGTCTTTCGCGTACACGCCGTTCCCCAGTTTCCCGTTCACCTCGATGCGGCGGACTTTGGGCTTGTTCATCGCCAGCGTCTGCGTGGCGAGCACATAGGCCACCTGCGACGTGCCGATGCCGAAGGCGATCGAGCCGAAGGCTCCGTGAGTGCTGGTGTGGCTGTCGCCGCAGGCGATCGTCATGCCGGGCTGGGTCAGGCCCTGCTCGGGGCCGACGATGTGCACAATGCCCTGGCGGTTATCCTTCAGGTCGAGCAGCGTGACGCCGAACTCGCGGCAGTTCTTCTCGATCGCCGCCATCATTTCCTCGGCCAGCGAGTCCTGAAACGGCCGGAGCTGGTTGTCGGTGGGGATGATATGGTCGACGGTGGCGATGGTGCGGCCGGGATATTTCACCTTAAGACCGCGCTCCCGAAGCATGTCGAACGCCTGTGGGCTGGTGACTTCGTGAATCAGGTGCAGCCCGATGAACAGCTGCGTCTGCCCGGACGGCAGCGTGCCCACGGAGTGGAGATCCCAGACATGATCGAACAGGTTTTTGGACGAAGCGGGCATCGAGCGGACTCAGGATCTTTTCAGGCGGAAAAACTGACCAGGAAATAGCTTAGGTCGTAAAGACTGTCTGTTGAACCAAGTATTCTCAGAGATTGACACCAGGAAGGCAAGGAGGCTTGCCTCGGCTTTCAGCGACTGCTTTCATCCAGGGCGTCCTCAAGCGGCTGGGCGACCCCGAGTTCTTCGGCCCATTTTCGCATGTAGCCCACGTCGAGATCGCCACTTACCAGCAGGATGTCGCCAATGTCGACAAGATCCTTTCGCCGACCGGCCATCAGTTTCAGGAGAATCACGTCTTCCGCTGTCGCGAACCAACCCTGAACCCCATCGGTTTCCCGCAGCTGGCGGCGCTCAAGAAGCGAATGCTGAAAGGACGATTCGGCCAGAAACACGTCGGCATCAATCGTGTTGCTGCCGACGAAATAGTGAAACTTCAGAACCGGCACTCCGCGGACGCGATCAAGCCGCCCGGTCGTCACGGAGTCCGGAGACGCGTAGCCCAGACCTTCGGCTTCGGCCAGTACGTCGCTCAACTGGTCATCAGAAATGAGGGCCGTGAAATCTACGTCAAACGTCGGTCGCGGGAGTGCGTAAGCGCGGACGGCGAAACCGCCGATCACCACATAGGGAATGTCGAGTCGTTCAAAAATCGCGATGAAGTCTTGAGCAACCCGAATGACTTCACTGCTCATTCGACGTTTCTCTCAGCAACCCGAGATGTCGCAGGATATTCCGGTTCCGTTCATCGTTTTGGCGGCGAATGAGTATGAAGCGGCGCTCGACGACATCCGGCTCACCTGACAGCAGGGCGGCGGTGTTGGCCTCGATGGCGCTCAGCGTCAGCGCCAGCCGCTGATCGGGCGTCATTCGACGGTATTCTTCCAGCTGCCGTTTGCTGAGCATCGCCTCGCTCCCGAGAGACCGACCCCGACTTCAACTCTATTTATAGTCGCAGGCTCAGGAGGCCGCGACCTGCAATTCCTGCCGGACGGAACCGGGCTCGCTCGGCTGATCGCTCCCTCATCTTGACCGAATTTCGGCAACGTGAGAGATTTTCCCCCGCTGACCAGAAGCGAACTGGACTCGCAATGGTCGTTCGACTTGTTCCCATCGCCCCGCGGGGGGCATCAGGCCACGTTCGGATCACATTCGGCTGCCGCGGGCGGCCGGGAATCGTCCGGCCCAGCAAAGGAGTGCTTTCGCCGTGAAGAAGCTCATCGTTTACTCCGCCGCCGCTGTGATGGCGGCCGGACTTTTCCTCTCGCCCCGGTCGGTGCTGGGTCAGGGGGCGGCCGCCGCTCCGAAGCAGTCGGTTCACCAGGTCGGCCTGATCGACATGGCCCACGTCTTCAAGAACTACGAAAAGTTCAAGACGTCGACCGCCGCTCTGCAGGAGCAGATCAAGACGGCCGACGAGCAGGCCAAGAAGCAGATTGATGCGATGAAGGTGATGCAGGACAAGATGACGCAGCTGCAGCAGGGAAGCCCGGATTACGCGGCTCTCGAAGGACAGCTGATCGCCGCCACCACCAAGCTCGAAACCTTCAAGAAGACCTCGCAGCTCAACTTCCTGCGGGCCGAGGCGGAAATCTACAAGACGGTCTACCTCGAAGTGCAGACGGCCGTGCAGCAGTACGCCGGCGTCTACAAGTACACGCTCATCATGCGGTTTAACCGCAACCCGGTGGAAGACGCCGAGAATCCCCAGGCGATCATTCAGAGCATGAACCGCCAGGTCGTGTACTACCGCAACGAAGACGACCTGACCGACCCCATCCTGAACTACCTCAACGACAAGTACGCCAAGAGCGGCGGCGCCACGGCTCCCGCGGCACGGCCCCGCACGGCCACGGCTCCGGCTGGCGCACCGGCAGCCCGCTGAACGGCTGACGATCCGAACCGATGATGCTTCAGGCACGGATGGGCCCCTCGCGCCCATCCGTGTTTCTGCATATCCGGGCCCGCACTTCCCTTGTGTCGCCAGTCTGATTGCCGCCATGCAGCTCTTCCGACAACGCACGATCGCCTGCACCGCCGAAGTGGAAGGCTTCGGACTGTTTGGCAGTGCCGATTGCCGGCTGCGGTTTCAACCCGCCGAGCCGGGAGCGGGCATTGCATTTCGGCGGGTCGACCGTGTCGGCTCACGGCCGGTCCCGGCCCGCATCGAATACGTTCAGAAGGTTCCCCGTCGGACGGCCATCTCCGACGGACGCTCCGTGATTGAAACCATCGAGCATGTCATGGCGGCGCTGGCGGGACTCGCCATCGACAACTGCCTCGTTGAACTCGACGCGCTCGAACCGCCGATTGGCGATGGCTCGAGCCTGCATTTTGTGAATGCTCTTCTGGCCGCCGGCATTGTGGAGCAGCCCGGGCTGGCGGCCGTGCACTCGGCGGCAAAGCTGGAAGTCGCCGGATCCGATGGCCAGGTCATCTCATCACGGCCTGACCGCGACTATGCGATTCGATATTCGCTGGACTACGGTCCCGGCTCGCCAATTCCTGCGCATGCGTTCGAAGCCGTCGTGACGCCCGAGACCTTCATTCGCGAAGTGGCCGGCGCCCGAACGTTTGTTCTGGCGACCGAAATTGAAGGCCTGCGCAGCCTGGGTTATGGCCAGCGGGCGACGACCGACAACCTGCTGGTGTTTGACGACCGGCAGGTGCGGGACAACGCCCTGCGGTGGCCCGATGAATGTGCCCGTCACAAGCTGCTGGATGCGATTGGAGATTTCGCCCTCTGCGGAAGCCGGCTGCAGGGGCGATTTCACGCCCGCAAGGCCGGGCATCATCTGAATCATGAAATGGCGCGGCGGTTGACGCCGCGGGAAGTTCGCACCTCACAGTCCACCCGCCGGGCAGCCTGAACCAGCCTCCCGGCTTCAGCCCTCACGAAAGACGCCTCGATGGCGACCTCGATCTCCCGCCTGTCTGATGTCCACCCGTCCGCACAGATCGGCAACGACGTGCAGATCGGGCCATTCTGCGTCGTCGGGCCAAACGTCACCCTCGGCGACGGCTGCATCCTCGACAGCCACGTCGCGATCGTCGGCCACACCTCCATCGGCCGCGGCAACCGCTTCTGGCCGAACAGCGTCATCGGCGGCGAGCCGCAGGACAAGTCATACGTGGAAGGCGATACCCAGGTCGTGATCGGCGACAACAACCAGTTTCGCGAAGGAGTGACGGTTCACCGCGGGGCCGAGAAGGAAGACGGCGTCACCCGCATCGGCAACGCGAACCTGCTGATGGCCAACGCTCACGTGGCCCACAACTGCTGCATCGGCGACGACACGATCATCGTCAACGGCGTGCTGCTGGGGGGGCATGTCCACGTTCATGACCGGGCGATTATTTCCGGCAACTCCTGCGTCCACCACTTCGCGTCGGTCGGCACGTGTGCATTTGTGGGGGGCGGTTCCCGCGTGACGGTCGATGTTCCCCCCTACATGCTCGCGTTTGGCAGCGACCGGGTGCTGATTCGGAACATCAATCTCGTCGGCATGCAGCGCGCGGGGATCGGGCCGGAGTCGATCGCGTTGGTCAAGCAGGCGTACCGGCTGCACTTCCGGCAGATGAAGTCCCTGAATGTGGTTCGCGAGACGTTCGCCGCACAGCTGAATGGCGTGCTTCCCATCGAACTGGCGCGGCTGCTCGATTTTCTGACCCTGCAGGAACAGGGAAAAAGCGGGCGGCAGCGCGAGGCGGTCCGCATGAAGCCCGCCGCCGAACAGGCGGCGTAGGCGGCGCCTCCGCAGCCGGGTTGCTGCCGACATGACGAGTGAGCGGGGCATGGCCTTGTCCGCCCGGCGCCGCTCAGGGTCCATGCGGACCGAAAGTGCAGAGTCGCCTCGGACGCTGAGCGTGCTGAAGTCCGTGACTTTGCCGGGCGCCTCGTCGTGACGTCGTGAACTTCGGCATAGCGCTGTAGCGTCGAATTCTTGAAATTGCTACAACCGCGGCCCGCGCGGGATCGCGCGATGAAGGGGATGGAATCTCTTCGTGGCAGGGGAGCGGCGAGTCATGGATCGACTGAAGCTGGCGGTGGTGGGCGTCGGAGCCCTCGGACGGCATCATGCCCGTATTCTTTCCGGCAACCCGGGTGTGGAACTCGTGGCGGTTGCGGATCCTAACGAGTCGCAGGGCCGGGCTGTCGCCGATGCCTGCGGCTGCGAGTGGACCAACGACTATCGAACCCTTCTGGGGCGGGTCGATGCGGCGTCGATCGTCGTCCCCACCGGCATGCACGCGGAAGTCGCGGCGAACTTCCTGCGCCGCAGCACACCGGTTCTCGTCGAAAAACCGCTGGCCGCAAACACCGAAGAAGGCCGGATGCTCGTCCGCCTGGCGAACGAGCACCGCGTGCCGATTCAGGTCGGCCACATCGAACGCTTCAACCCCGCCTTCGAAGCGCTCGACCGCCTGGTTGTGAAACCTCGTTATCTGCGCTGCGAGCGATTCAGTCCCTATGCCTTCCGGTCCATGGACATCAGCGTCGTCCATGACCTGATGATTCACGACATCGAACTCTGCCTGCAGCTGGCGGACAGCCCGGTCGCGCGCGTCGAGGCGTTCGGCACGACCATCGCCGGCGGGCAGGAGGACGGAGTCCAGGCCCGCATCACGTTCGACAGCGGCTGCATCGCTGATCTGTCGGCCCTTCGCGTCTGCCCGTTCTTCCGGCGCTCGCTGATCGCCTGGACCTACGGCGGCTGCGTGCATGCCGACCTGCACGAACGAAAAGTGACGTGCTACCGCCCCGGCCCGCGGATGGAGAATGGCGAACTCCCGTTTGAAGCGGCGCAGGAACCAGGCGTCGACATCGCCGGGCTCAAGGAAAGCATGTTCACCGACTTTATCGCCGTCGATCAGCCGGAAGTCGCGACCGGAGTTGATGCGCTGACCGCCGAGCTGAACGACTTCCTCCATGCGGTCCGTACGGGCGAGTCGCCGCGCGTCGATGGCCGCCGCGGGCTGGCCGCCCTCGACATCGCCGACCGCGTGCTGGAAGCCGTGCGCATCCAGCGGCGACCAGCATTGCGTGTGGCGTCCGAAACGGCCGCGGCCTGATCGGTTGCTCGCCTGCTTCGGACCACGATTTCACCTTCGTCGTCCGGTTCCAAGACGAGTCTGCGCATTCCCGCCGTTTCTCAGACTCTGCGTCTCCGCGGTGAACCCTTCTTCGTCTCCAGGATTGCTTCGTCCTCCGCGTCCCAGAAGCGGTGGCCGGTGCGCTGGATGAAGACATCTTCGAGGGTCGGCTTGCCCAGCGTGCAGGTGGTGACGAGGTCGCCAGCCGTGGCCACGATGTCGCGCAGCAGTTCGTGTCCCTGGGCGTGCTCGATCCGGAGCGACTCGCCAATCCTCTGCACTGGCACGCCGAATTGATCGCGAACCAGTGTCTGGAGCTGTTCCGGACTTTTTGAGACAAGGGTGACGCAGTCGCCGCCGATGGAACTGCGAAGTTCGTGCGGCGTGCCGAGGGCGACAAGATTGCCGCGATCGAGGATGCCGAGTCGATCGCATTTTTCGGCCTCTTCCATCAGGTGCGTCGTAACGAGCACCGTCACTCCGCTGTCCCGCAGCTGGCCGAGGTAGCGCCACAGGTCATGCCGCGCGCCGGGGTCGAGTCCTGTGCTCGGTTCATCCAGGAGCAGCACCTGCGGATCGTGCAGCATTCCCTTGGCAATTTCGACTCGCCGCTGCAGCCCCCCTGAAAGCTTGCCGGCAATTTCCGCGCGACGATCGGCCAGTCCCAGTTGTTCGAGAAGCCGATCCATGCGGTCCCGCAGGTTCTGTCCGCGAAGACTGTACAGATGCCCCTGATGCTGGAGATTCTCGGCCACCGAGAGTTTGCGATCGAGACTGGGGGATTGAAATGTGACGCCAATCCGCTGCCGGACTCCATGCGGAGCGCGGGCGACATCGAGCCCGAGGATCGAAATCGCACCCGTCTGCAGCGGCTGCGACGTGCTCAGCAGCCGGAACAGCGTCGTCTTGCCGCCGCCGTTGGGCCCGAGCAGTCCGAAGATTTCCCTCTCCGCGACATCGAAAGACACCCCCGCCAGCGCCACGCGTTCGCCATAGCGGTGTTCAACGGCGGAAACAGCAACAGCAGGCGGCATGGGCAATCAGTCGTTCGGAAGTCTGGACCGTGACGGAACCGCAAAGTGTGAACAATGCCAGCAACAGGGAGAAGCAAGAAACCGGATTCCACTGGCATCCCACCGCTGAATCCTTCCCCACATCCTCCTGCAACCGCAGCGCACTGGACTTGAAACCAGCTGCGCACGACGATCGCCGCATGTCACATTCTGAATGGAACTGGATCGCCGATGTCGGCCGCCGCGTCCCGCATCACGTCCGCGTGAAGCTGGGCATCGGCGACGATGCCGCCGTCCTGCGGTCGGGGGGGGACAGCGTCGTCACGACCGACATGCTGATGGATCGCGTTGATTTCATCGTTGGCGAAACGCCGCCGGAGCTGATCGGCCGCAAGTGTCTCGCGGTCAATCTCAGCGACATTGCCGCCATGGCAGCCCGGCCGACGGCGGCGGTGGTCAGTCTTGCCCTTCCCGCAGCGCACGGGCGCGAACTCGCCGAGCGCCTTTACGGCGGTTTGTTGCCGCTGGCAGACGAGTTCGATTGCCCGCTGGCAGGGGGCGACACCAATGCCTGGAACGGCCCCCTGGTGGTGAGCGTGACGGTGCTGGGCGAGCCCACGCACCGCGGCCCGGTCACGCGCTCGGGCGCGCGTCCGGGCGACTGGGTCTTCGTCACTGGCCCGCTCGGCGGCAGTCTGCCATCGCTGCGACATTGCACGTTCCAGCCGCGAGTCGCCGAGGCCTTGTCGCTGCATCAGTTGGTCGAACTGACCGCCATGCTGGACATCAGCGACGGGCTGGCGTCCGACCTGTTTCACATTGCCGAAGCCAGCGGTGTCGGCATCGAGCTGCGGGCGGGGTCAATTCCAGTTCATTCCGACGTCGACGCCTCGCTGGCGTTCGAGCGGCGATTGCAGCACGCCTTGTGCGATGGTGAGGACTTCGAGCTGCTGTTCTGCGTCAGCGAACGCGACGGACAGCGGCTTCTCGCCAACCCGCCCCCCGGCGTGCAACTGTTTCACATTGGCCGCTGCACGGCCGAAACCGGCATCTGGCTGTGTGAAAGCGACTCGCGAACGCCAATTTCGCGCAGCGGCTGGGAACATCGGTTCGCGTGAGTCTTGTTCCAACCAGTGATTTGCGTACTGTGCGGTCGGTATCGCGTTCGAACGGGAAGTGCATGATGTCGTTGTTTGAAAAAGAACTGTCGGTAGGTCTGGAAGCGGTTCGGCAAGCCAGCGTGATCTGCCGCCGCGTCCAGAAGGAAATCGCGGGGTCCGCGCTGGAAAAAGAAGACCGCAGCCCGGTCACGATCGCCGACTTCGCCAGCCAGGCGGTCGTCTGTCGCATTCTGAACAATGCCTTCCCCTCGGACCCGATCATCGGTGAAGAGACGGCCGCCGATCTGCGCAGCGAAGAACGTCGGCCATTTCTCGACCGCGTCGTCGGCCTGCTTGGCGATCTCCATCCCGGCGTTCAGGCCGGCGCTGTCTGCGACTGGATCGATGCCGGCCGCGGCGACTCCGGCTCGCGGTTCTGGACGCTCGATCCGATCGATGGAACCAAAGGGTTCCTGCGCGGCGAGCAGTATGCGGTGTCGCTGGCGCTGATTGTGGACGGCCAGATTCAGGTGAGCATCCTCGCCTGCCCCAATCTTCCGGCGGCCGATGGCTGGGATCGGGAGACGGGCTGCCTCTTCTCGGCCGTACGCGGGCAGGGGGCGGTTCTGCGGCGGCTGGACGGTTCGGCCGAAACCCGACCTGTCCGGGTCAGCGGAACCGGGAAGGGGTCGGCCGCGCGGCTGTGCGAAAGCGTCGAATCGGGACACAGTGCCCACGGACGCTCGTCGCAGATCGCCGAACTGCTGGGAATCCAGTCGGCGCCGGTCCGCCTCGACAGCCAGGCCAAGTATGGGGTCGTCGCCCGCGGTGAAGCCGATGCCTATCTGCGGCTGCCGACGAAAGCCGGCTACCGGGAAAAGATCTGGGATCACGCCGGCGGCGTGCTGGTGGTCGAAGAGGCCGGCGGCAAGGTGACCGATGTCGATGGCAAGCCGCTGGAGTTCACGCATGGCCGGGAGCTGTCGGCGAACCGGGGCGTGATTGTCACCAACGGTCTCCTGCACGAGGCGATTCTGGAAGCGGTTGCCAAAACGGCGTAGGTAGGAAGCCCGAAAAGCCCGGCTTCTTCCCACGTTTTCAAGCCGGGGATTGAGGCTGGAAGCCTCGATTCCCTCCGAGAAGCCGGGCTTTTTGACGCCTGCCGAGACTTTGAAGCCAGCTCCCGAGGACAATCACCATGACTTATGCCCAGCTCTGTTTACCGCTGCTTGTCGTCTGGCTGGCGATGGTCCAATTCGTCAGCACCGCGCACAGTGCCGATCGCCCGCCGAACATCGTGCTGATCGTCAGCGACGACCAGGGCTACAACGACCTGGGGCTGACCAATCCGGAGGTTCTCACCCCCGCGCTCGACCGGATCGCCCGGGAGGGAGTGCGGCTGACGAACTTCTACGTCACCTGGCCGGCCTGCACGCCATCGCGATCGGGCTTCCTCACCGGACGCTACCCGCAACGGAACGGCGTCTATGACATGATCCGCAACGAGGCTCCGGACTACGGCTACAAGTATCCGCCGGCCGAATATCAGGTGACTTTCGAGCGGATTGGCGGCCTCGATACGCGGGAACTTATTCTGCCCGAAGCACTGAAGTCCGCCGGTTACCAGAGTGCGATCTATGGGAAGTGGGATCTCGGCAGCCTCCGGAGGTTCCTGCCGCTGCAGAAGGGGTTCGACGACTTCTACGGCTTCGTGAACACCGGCATCGATTACTACACCCACGAGCGGTACGGCGTCCCTTCGATGTACGTGGGGAACCAGCCGACGGAGCGCGACAAGGGGACGTACTGCACCGATCTGTTTCGCGATCATGGCGTGAAATTCATTCGCGACAATGCCGACAAGCCGTTCTTCCTGTACCTGCCGTTCAATGCGCCGCATGGCGCCTCAAGTCTCGATCCGGTGATCCGGTCCTCCGCGCAGGGGCCGCCCGAGTGGAAGGCGAAGTTTCCGCATCTCGAGGACACCACCCAGCCCGGCAAGCGGTATGGCGAAGAGGCGCTGGTCGCGACGCCGTCGAAGCGCAAGTTGGAATATCTGTCGGCGCTGGCATCGATGGACGACGCGATCGGACGGGTGCTCAACACGCTGGACGAACTGCAGCTGGCCGACAACACGCTGGTGCTCTTTTATTCCGATAACGGCGGGGCAGGGCAGTCGAGCAACACTCCGCTCCGCGGCAAAAAATCGCAGATGTTTGAAGGAGGCATCCGCGTCCTGGCGCTGGCGCGGTATCCCGGAGTCATTCCGGCGGGTAGCGTCAGTGATGGGTTTCTGACGTCGCTGGAGGTCTTTCCGACCGTGATGAAACTCAGCGGCGCGGCCACCCCTGCGGACCTGACGCTCGACGGGTTCGATATGCTCCCGGTGCTGTCCGGGAAAGAGAAATCGCCGCGCACCGAAATGTACTGGGAGCGTCGCGATCACGCCGCGGCACGCGTCGGCGACTGGAAGTGGATTCGACTGGGAACCCGGGAAATGCTGTTCGATCTGTCGCAAGACGTTTCGGAAGAGCATGACCTGGCGAAGTCCCAGCCGAAGAAGCGGGCGGAAATAAAGGCGAAGTTCGACGGCTGGAAGCGGGAGATGGACGCCGCCGAGCCGCGCGGCCCCTTCCGCGATTTCTGAGTCCAACATTCAAAAGCCCGGCTTCTTCCCACATTCGCGATGCGGAGCCGCAGAAGCAGGCCGAACTGGATCGCGGGAAGCCGGACTTTTCGTCTCCATCGATTTCTGAGGACTGGTCTTCCCGCCGCCGAAGCCACTGCCAGACGGCGAGCACCGCTCGCTCCCGGGTGATGCGACAGGCCAGCCTACTTTCAGTCACCGCGACGAGGTTCCAATGGGCCTGCAGCCAATGCCTCATGGCGGGGACATCCCCGGCATTGATGCCGATGCCGAACGCCGCAACGCCCTGGCGCTGCTGGGAGCGATCGTGGCGTTCTGCATTTCGGCGTATCAGTCCGCCAACGAGTTGCGGTATGCGATTTCCGGGGTGACGGCCGAGGCGATTGTCGGGCGGGTCAGCGAGGTCCGCGAACCGTCACGTGGACGGCCGAAGCGGTTCCTGCGCGCAGAAGTGCGATTCGACGAACAGGGCGCCCCGCGCGACGCGGTGATCCGTGCACCGCTCGGAACGCCGCTGACGGCCGGCGAACGGGCGGATGTGCAGTTCATACCAGGCCGGGCGGATTGGGTCCGGCTGGCGGGCCAGCGCGCCTACGGGTGGATGGCTTTGTTTGCGGTGTCCGTGACGTGGATCGTCTGGTCGCTGCTGCGTCTGGCGCGCGAGGCGAACCAGCCGATCGGGAAGAGCCGGCGACGCAGGTAAGGGCGCAGCGGAGCGTCATCCAGAACGGTCCGGCTTCCGTCCGCGCAACCCCTCCGGATCAGGTGACTCCAGAAACGGCGATGAACACTCCGCGCACAACACCGCACCCGCACCACGACCAGCCCGCCGCCCGGCTCGGTCAACATGTCGCGCTGACGCACACCACCCGCAATGTTTGCGATGCTCACTCAAGATCCCCGCATCCGGCGCGGCTCGTCGGTCCGTTGCGCATCGTCGCCAGAATTCCTGCGGACCGATACGATTCCGGCCGTCCCTCGATATTCGGAGAACACCATGCGGCTCGCGCTCATTGTCGTGCTGGTTCTGGGAACGTCCGTCGTCGCTGCTCCACCGAACACGCGCGAGCAGAAAGTGCGGGCCGACAAGGCAAAAGTCGAGGCGGACGGCTTCTGGATCTACAACGATCTGGCGCGGGGGTTCGAGCAGGCGCAGGCAACGGGCAAGCCGCTGGTGGTGGTGCTGCGGTGCATCCCCTGCGAAGAGTGCGTTAAGCTCGACGATGAGCTGGTCGACACCGACCCGGTCATCAGGCCGCTGCTTGATAAGTATGTCTGCGTGCGGGTTGTCGGCACGAACGGACTCGACCTGTCGCTGTTCCAGTACGACACCGACCAGTCGTTCGCCGTGTTTCTGCTGAATGCCGATAAAACGGTTTACGGCCGGTTCGGAACCCGGTCGCACCGGACAGAATGGGTCGGCGATGTGTCGTTGACCGGCCTGGCGAAGGCGCTTGAAAAGGGCCTGGAACTGCATGCCGCTTACCCGGCCAATCGCGAAGCCCTCGCAGGGAAGCGCGGCCCGGCGATGGAAGTCGCCACGCCCGAGCAATATCCGGCCCTCAAAGAGAAATACACGGCCGCGCTGAACTACGAGGGGAACGTGGTCCAAAGCTGCATTCACTGCCACCAGATCGGCGATGCCCAGCGCGAGTATTACTGGAACAGCGGCCGTCCCGTTCCCGAGTCAGTGATGTTCCCGGCGCCCCATCCGGGCGTGGTCGGCCTGACGCTCGACCCCAAAGAGTGCGCGACCGTGCTGGAGGTTGAACCGGAAAGCGCGGCCGCCAAAGCCGGAATCCGGCCGGGTGATGCGATTTCAACACTGGCCGGTCAGCCGCTGCTGTCGATCGCGGATGTGCAATGGGTGCTGCACCGCATGCCTGCCGAAGGCGGCCGGCTGCCGGGAGAGGTGATGCGGGGCGGGCAGTCGATTCCCGTCAGTCTGGACCTGGATGCAGGCTGGAAACGGGCCGGAGACCTGACCTGGCGCGTGACCTCGTGGGGGCTGCGCCGCATTGCACTCGGGGGGATGCGCCTGGAGCCGCTGGCCGAGGCGGATCGTCAATCGGCTGGTGTTTCCGCGTCCGGAACAGCGCTGCGCGTGGCAGGCGTCGGAAAGTTCGGACTGCACGCAACAGCGCACAAAGCCGGGGTGAAGGAAGGAGACATCCTGATTGCCTACGACGGACAGAGCGGTTTCCGGCGTGAGGCCGACATTTTCTGGCACGTCGTTTCCAGCAGGAACGTGGGCGAGCAGGTGCGGCTGAGAGTGTTGCGCGATGGCCGGCCTCTGGAATTCACGATTCCGCTGCAACCCTGAGCGTTGCCACTCTGGTCTCGCCGGGCCGCGGAGCGCTGGCCGGCTACCCGTCGCGCGGCGTCAAAGTGGCGAGGTCGGCCTCCAGCAGCTGGCGCTCTTCAGGCAGCGTCACCTGTTCGAGCAGGCGGCGGGCCTCGGCGACGTGACGCTCCACAGCGGCGCTGTCTTTCAGAACCTGACCGGCGCGGGCCAACGCCTCGTGAGCGTACGCCATGAAGAACGGCGGTTCGCCGCTGGCATGCAGCGCCGCCCGGGCGGCGTACCGGCGGGCCTCCAGCCCGTTGCCAAGCTCGGCATGAATGCGCGAAACCTGCCAATAGCCGACCGCGAGATTCCGCGGCAGACAGTCGCTGCGCTGCGACCAGTGCCACAGCGAGGCCATTGCCGTGAGCAGCAGATCGTCGTTCTCCGCCGGCGTGCGTTCGGGCTGGTCGAGCAGTTCCCACGCTCGGTTGAAACAGGCCGCTGCAAAGTGGCGATGCACGGCGGCGATATCGAGTGCGGGAGCGGTCATAGGCCGGTGGCGATGGTTCCTGCCAGAAAGGCGCCGGGCTGGTTTGCCGCAGGCCGATGTGCAGTGTAGCGTGGCCGCTGACGGTCGCCCGGCTGGAACATCCCTCGCGTCGCGGTTGTTCCTGAATCTCCGGCGACTGCACCCGCGAGTTTTCCCTCATGAGCGTGACCGTCGAACGTTGGAGCGCCGCTGAAGACGGCCGCGATGGCCTGCTGTTTACGTTTTCCAACGCCCGCGGCATAACGGCCAGGGTGACGAACCGTGGAGCCGCACTCGTTGAAGTGAACGTTCCGGATCGCGATGGAACGTTTGCGAACGTCAATGTGCGTCATGCGCAGTCGGACGATTACGCCCTGAACCCCGGTTCGCTGGGGGCGATCTGCGGGCGGTTCGCCAATCGCATCAAAGGGGCGAAGTTCACGCTCGACGGGCACGAGGTGCAACTGGTCGCCAACAGCGGGAAGAACCATATCCACGGCGGCAAGCTGGGGTTCAACAAGCGGATCTGGTCGGCATCGCCAACCGCAGCGGGCGACGGCGTGGTCCTGCGATACCGCGGGGCCGATGGCGAAGAAGGCTATCCCGGAAACCTCGATGTCGAAGTGACCTACCGGCTGACTGACAACAACGAGCTGCGGATGGAATACTTCGCCACCACCGACAAGCCGACGGTTCTCAACCTGACCAACCACGCTTACTGGAATCTCGGCGGAGTGAACTCTGGCATGATTCACGACCACGAAATGCAGATTTCGGCCGATCGCTACCTGTTGGCGGACGAAACCGGGATGGTGACGGGGGAAATCAAGGCGGTGGCCGATTCGTCGTTCGATTTCACAAGCAGCCGGCCGATCGGGCTGCACATCGCGGAAGTCGGACGCGGGTACGACCACTGCTACCTTGTGAACGGCGAGGTTGGGACGCTTCGACCCTGCGCGAAGGTCCGCGATCCGAAATCGGGCCGGATTATGGAAGTGTTCACGACCGAACCCGGCGTGCAGTTCTACACGGCGAACAATCTGAAGCCTGACACGACACCCTTCCAGCAGCCGCAGACATCATTTTGCCTGGAGTGCCAGCACTGTCCCGACAGCCCGAACCAGCCGCAGTTTCCGACGACCGTCCTGCGGCCTGGGGAGAGTTACCGGCAGACGACGGTGCATCGGTTCGGCGTCGAGCCATGAGCGGCATGGTGGGCCAGAAGCCCGGCTTTTCCCATTGCTCGTTGAACCGGGGCGGTGTTTCGAACGCGTGCCACAATTCAAAAAGCCGGGCTTCTAACGCACGTTGACGGCCTGCATGGACTTGATGCTTTGCGCCTCCGCGTGACACAGACGGAGGGCGTCGAGCGCGAGCTGGCCGGAGAGGATGGGCGACTCGTCGCCGGTCTCGATGGCATTGCAGGCCGTCTCAATTTCATCCGCGAAGGCCGAGCACCATTCGGTTCCGCCGCCGGGGTCGGGATTGGTCACCACGCCATCGTTGGTGATGAGGGTGAGCGGGCGGTTAAGGACCCAGTCGTCGCCGTAGGTGCCGCCATCGAACTCGATGGTCGCCTGTTCAAGAATGATCGAATAGCCGTGGGCGAACTTGAGACCCGCGGCTGCGATGCCGCCGCTGGTGCAGCTGACGGTCATTTCCGGATCGTCGAACAGGTATTGGCTGCAGACGTGGTTGACGAGGCCGTCGACGAGGATGCCGCGGGAATACACCTGTTTCGGCGTGCCGCACAAGAGGCCGATGAAGTGGTTGTCGTGGATATGCAGGTCGATGCCCCAGCCACCGAGTTTGCGGAAGTCGGCGATGTCCTTCGACCAGTCGGGGGGGGCGATGATGCGGCGGAACGTGGCGGACTTCAGCTTGCCGTACATTCCGCTGCGGACGACGTCCGCAGCGTAGCGGAACTCGGCGTGGAAGGGGAGGACGTGGGCGACCATCAGGAGCCTGCCGGCCTTCTTCGCGGCTTCGACCATCCGCTCGCCGGCCGCGGTTTCGATGGCGATTGGCTTCTCGACCAGCACATGCTTGCCGGCGGCGAGGGCTTCGAGAGTGACCTTCTCGTGCTGATCGGTTGGGAGGCAGATGTCGACGAGCTGAACGCGGGGGTTCTTCAGCAGGTCGTGGTAATCACTGTGACGGTCGACGCCGGTGAGATCGGTGAGTGCATCGCCGCGGGGGCCGAAGTTTCCCTGGATGCCGGACCAGTCGCCTTCGAGCTTCTTCGGGTCGCGCGTGGCGATGGCGACGACCTCAGCGTTGCTGGCCCGTTTGGCGCCTTCGAAGTGCGTCATGCCCATGAAGCCGACGCCGATGATTCCGATCCCTACGCTCATTGCTGCCTGATCCTGGTGCGGACGCCGCTGGCGTCCAGTCCGTGAAGAAAGTTGACAGGATTGTGAATGCTGGCGTCGGCCGGGGCAACTGCGTGCAGCGGGCGGCTCGCGCGGGGGCATGTTCGTCCTGCCGGGAACGACTGGCGACGAACCGTCGCCCTCGCGGGGTTTACCTTTTGTCGGTCAGCTCGGGCGTGTTCCATTCCAGCAGCGCCGTCACCGGGAAATGGTCCGACGGCGTGCGTCCGTCGCGCTCCGTGTAGTCGATGTCGGACGACAGAACCGTGAAATGCCGGCTGACTCCGATCCAGTCGATCCGGCCCCCTTTGCGTGGTCCGCCCCCTTTGAAGTTGCTGAATGTGGCAAGGTCATCAAACCGTTGCCGATCCAGCGGCAGAGCCCGGAAGGTGTCGACGACGGGGCTGGGCCGGCCCTCGACCTCGCCGAACAGGTTCCGGTAAGGCTCGCTCCCTTCGCCGCTGTTGAAGTCCCCCGTGATGAGGACCGCCTGGCCGGCCGACGACTCGGCCCGCTGGCGGATCAGCCGGGCGGACTGTTTGCGGGCTTCGACGCCGAGGTGGTCGAAATGAGTGTTCATCCAGATCAGCGGCGGCGCTTCGGGGACCGATTTGTCCCTCAATTCGACCCACGTCACCATGCGCGGCAGCGAGGAATCCCAGCTCTTGCTTCCGACCACGTCTGGCGTTTCGCTGAGCCAGTAGCGCCCGGAGCCGGCGACATCGAAACGGTCGCTGCGGACATAGACGGCCATCATCTCGCCCGACTCCGCCCCGTCGTCGCGACCAACCCCCAGAGCAAAATACCCGGGAAGCCTCTCGGCCAGAAAATCGCGCTGGTCCCCCAGTGTCTCCTGGGTCCCGAGCAGATCGGGGCGGAAGGCCTGAATGGTCTCGACGAGGAAATCGCGGCGGCGTTCCCAGGCGTTCTCGCCGTCGCGGGCGGTTCCATAGCGAATGTTGAACGACATGACCCGAATCGGTGGCCGGTCGGCGGCACGCCCCGTGGCGACCGTGGCAAACAGCAACAAGGCGACGAGGGACAGGCGGCGGGCCATGCTTGAATCCGGAGTAGGGGACGTGGGCGGCAGCGTCACGGCGACCAGTGAACAGGATTGCGCTGCCCGCGCCGCAAGGCAAGGCTGAGCGGCCAGCGGCGGCGACTGGGGGGAACGGGCGGTGCCTGAAAATGAGCACGGTGGCTTCAGGATTGCGCAGCCGGGCGACTGATGCCAGCTCCGGCCGTTGCAATTCTCGGCATTCAACTGCCGATCGTGAAATCGCTGCGAGTTTTCATCTTGACGCAAAAAAACCAAGAGATCGTAAAAAACGTCTTAACGTAGCCATTTGACGTATTTGTGATCTGGGCGGTACGCCGGCGCTTGCGGCATGGCGTTTGCCGATACCTCGAGATCACTCGTCATTCACCCTTCCGGCCCTGTGGTGCAGGGCGGGTGAGTCTCTGTTCGTTCTGGCCGTCTTCGAAATCGCTCGTCGAAGCGACGCGCCCTTGTTCCATTGTCGAAGGTCGTTCGTTTCATTTTCACAGGGAGTGCATGCATGATGGTTGTCAGACGCGGACGTCCCGCCGCGAGCTCGGGGAGCCGTGGGTTTACTCTGATCGAACTCCTGGTCGTCATCGCCATTATCGCGATTCTGATCGCCCTGCTTCTGCCTGCTGTGCAGCAGGCCCGCGAGGCGGCCCGCCGGACGCAGTGCAAGAACAATCTCAAGCAGATTGCGCTGGCCGCCCATAACTTCGAAAGCACCTATGGCTACCTACCGACGGGCTACATCGGACCCGACAACAAGAATGAAGAAGGTGCCGTCAATACGCTTGCTCCATATGTTGGCCCGCTGACGCAAATGCTGCCCTACATGGAACAGTCCGCTGTCTTCAATGGTATTGACCCGGTGATGCTGAATCCCACCATTCAGTCCGTTACTGGCAGCGGTCACGCACGCTGGTTCAACAACGCCACCACCGCCACTGCCGCACAGGCCAGAATTCCCGGCTACATCTGCCCGTCGGCCGCTCCGGCGTCCGATAGCAGCACGACTGGCGTTATCTCTCGAACCCACTGGTATGTGCCTTCGGGGGCGACCATGCAAACGTATACGTTTGCCAACGGCACCGCCCTTACCGGCGGAATCGTCGACTCCCTCGGCCGTACCAACTACCTCGGTGTTGCCGGTCGCTACGGCGAAACCGGAAACGCCGCTTACGACGTGTGGCGCGGCAGCTTTGCCAACCGCAGCAAGACCAAGTTTCGCGACATGAGCGATGGCACGACCAACGTGCTGCTGTTCGGTGAGGTTCTTGGTGCCATGGATAGCACGCAGGTGCTCACCCACGGGTTCGTCTGGATGGCCTCGGGCAATCTGCCTACGAGTTGGGGCAATCTCGCCAATCGCGGGGACACCGGCAACAACCTGCGAACCCGCTTCGCCAGTTCGCATGTCGGTATCGTTCACTTCGCCATGGGAGACGGCTCAGTGCGGCCCATCAGCGTGAACATCGAGATCACCATCTACCGCAGCTACCTGGCAGGCGCTTCCGACGGCAACGCGGTCGGCGAATTCTGATGGAATCTGACCCTCGTTCCGCTCCATGGCGGGCACATCGCTCAGGGCCGATTCAGTTTCGGCCGCATCGTTCTAACCAGAGGATCCTGCACTAACATGAAATTGAAACTTAACTTGGCCCTGTTGCTCGCCATCCCATTGACCGGTGCGATGTCCGGCTGCGGCGGTGAACCAGAAGCTACTCCGCCAGCACCGACGGGGGGAGCAGTGGTGAAACCGTCAGAAGTCGCTCCACAGAAAGAACAGGCCTCCGACCCCAGTACGCCGTGAAAGCGGCTTGCGGTCCATTGAACTAGAAAGCAGCACCTCCGATGAATTCGGACGTGCTGCATTTCATTTTATACCACCGCTCGAAATTCCGCAGTGCCTACTTCAGCCGGTAAAGCTGCTCGCCCGCCTTGCGTACCAGCAACACTCCCTCGTCCTCACGGTTCGCGAACGCTTCGACATCAATGCTCGCCGGGTCGCGGTACCCGAGATTGATCGACCGGCAGACGGCCTCCGGAATCTGGCTGGCGATGGTGACCTGCACCCGGCAGTGCTCGACGCCGTTCTCGAAGGTGCCGCCTCCGCGAACGTGCGTGGAATGGGCCAGCACGCCCCAGGGGTAATGCTTGAACCGGTCCCACTGCTTTGTGAAGTAGTCCCGGCAGTGGTACCCGACTTCCGTAATCAGCTTCCCATGGGTGACCGAGACCTCGTGCATGTGGGGAGCGTAGATGATGAGTTCCCCGCCATCGGCGACGACCGGCTCGAGCTTGTACATGCACTTCCCGGCCACCCACACCTCGTCATACATCAGCGGGGCACAGGATAGGACGGTGTGAAACGGTTTCGGCATCCGCCGGATATGCGTCTGTCCCGACAGATCGGCGGCATCCGACCACGCGTCTTCCGGCGTCCCGTAAAACATTCCGTGCAGCCGCGCGGTGCCGTCCGAGGTCACCACGAATGTCAGCGCCCGACGTTCGACGGGGATCAGTTTCGCAGCCATGTTCACGACATCGCGCACCGGCGTGCTCTTCACGCCGATGATGCCGACATTCGTGATCAGCGCCCCCAGCCAGTGAAAGAAGTTGAGCAGTTCGGGGCCGGAGATGCCGGGAAAGAAATACTTGTTGCCGCCCGAGAAGCCAACGACTTCATGCGGGAACACCGGCCCAACGACCAGAAGGCGGTCGTAGTCGGCGATTCGCTTATTGATCTGGACGGGCACCTCCATCGAGAGCAGCCCGCCAGAGACGGCTTCGGTGTCTTTCTTCGAAAGGGTGCCCAACGTGAGCAGCGCGTCCGGATTGTCCCATTCGTGATTGATGAATTCGGTCTGGTAAAACAGCCGCGGGCGTTCCTTCTCATCGATCCCCAGCAGCCTGCAGATCTGCGCTTCCGACATCGGCGGGTGCGTGCCCAACGCGATGATGACGTCAAGCGCGTCAACGACCGGGCGCAGGTGCTTGAACAGTGCGTCGAACAGCAGCGGCAGCGGAGCGGTGCGCGTGGCGTCCGGCACCACGAGCAGGAGCCGCTGCCCGCGGTAGTCTTCAATTGGAACGTTCGTGGCGATCCACTGGCGGACCTGGTCATCCGTCAGAATGGGGAGCTTTGAGTCCGTCATCACCTGGGTCCTGCAGCGGTCAATGCGTCCAGTTTTTCTTCGGCGGCACTGCGCCGAATGTAGAGTGGAGCGAGGGAGAATGGATCAGTGAATTCGCCGGCCCGGGCTTTTTCGAGTCCGCAGGCCGCTACCTGTGCCGCCGTCGGACGATGCAGTTCCACCGGCGAGACAACCAGCCCGGCGGCCGCGATCTCCTCCGGCCATTTCGACGCGGCGGGGCCGGTAACGACATCGCCGGGTGATATCTCTGTCAGCCATTGATCCAGGGCTGCAATGCGGGGGAGTTCCACTGGCCGCCAGCGACCAGCGTCCGCAGCAAACTTCTGTACGAAAACCTCGCCCCGCAGCGCGTCGTCGATCACCCACGCGGTTGATGCGTTCACTGGCTGTGTCGAGGCGACGGCTTCGAAGGTCCCGACGGCCGTCAGTTTCGCTCCGCTCACGAAGCCCCATGTTTTCGCCGCCACAATTCCCACGCGCAGCCCCGTGAAGCTGCCGGGGCCGATGCTGACGGCGACACGCTCCACCGCCCGCGGAACAATTCCCAGCGACTTGAGCAATTCGTCCAGCTCGGAGATCAAGGTCCGGGCATGCCGCCGCCCGGAGTCGCCAATCGTGCGCTCGCCAATCAGTTCATCGCCCTTCAGAACCGCAACGCTGCCGATCGGTCCGGAGGTCTCAAGTCCAACGGTGTATTGCGGGGAAGTCACTTGGAGAATCAGTCGCCAGAATACGAGGCAGCGGTCGAGCCTCGGGACTGTAGAGAATCCCGCCGGAACTCTCACCTCCGTTCCGAGGCCGCCAGCCTTTTCGTCCCTCACCCTTCTGCCTTCATCCTTCCCCCCTCCCTCCCGGCATCCCGGTGAGAGTGCTAAAGTTCCTCCTCCGATGCGGACGACGTTGACCGACACGGCGGTTCAGCGACGCACATCCCGGCCCTCATGCAGGCCGGAGAATCCGAACAGTTTTCGCAGGTTGCCCATGTCTCAGTGGAACTCCGGAATCCATAACCGTCAGATCAAGGAACAGATCTGCGAGATCGGGCGGCGTGTGTACGACAAGGGGTTTGCGGCCGCCAACGACGGCAACATCTCCTTCCGTGTCGGCGAGAACGAAGTTCTTTGCTCCCCGACGATGATCTGCAAGGGGTTCATGACGCCCGACGACATCTGCGCCGTCGACCTCGAAGGGGCCCAGATCGCCGGCAAGCGGAAGCGGACCAGCGAAATTCTGCTGCACCTGGCCATCATGAAGCACCGGCCGGACGTGAAGGCCGTGGTGCACTGCCACCCGCCGCATGCCACGGCGTTTGCCGTGGCCCGGGAGCCGATTCCGCAGTGTGTGCTGCCGGAAATCGAAGTCTTCATGGGCGAAGTGCCGCTCGCCCCCTACGAGACGCCGGGGGGACATGCGTTCGCGAACACGGTGCTGCCGTTTTTGGAAAAAACGAACACCATCATTCTCACCAACCACGGCACGGTGAGCTTCGGCGCGACTCTCGAAGAGGCGTACTGGAAGACGGAAATTCTCGACGCGTACTGCCGGATCCTGATTCTGACGAAGCAGCTCGGCGGGCAGGTGAATTATCTGAACGAGCAGAAGTCGCGTGAGCTGCTTGATCTCAAGAAGAAGCTGGGCTTTGATGATCCGCGGTTCCACAACGAGAACTGCGACCTGTGCGGCAACAGTGCGTTCCGCGAGGGCTACAAGGAAGAAATGCCGGTGACGAAGGCGTTCGATGCGCCGCCATCGTACCCTGGCTATCTCCAGCAGCCGGCTGCGTCGAAGCCTGCGGGCGGTTCGCTCGACCCGGAAGCGATCGTGAAGCTGATCACCGACCAGGTGATGGCGGCCATGCGGGGGTGAGAAGTCCGCCGCCATTGAAGTCCACCGCCGCGGACACGGCGGTGGCATGGCGCCTATGATGAGTTCTCGAACGGAGGCATCCGGCCAGCGATCGCCGCCTGCCCGTTTTTTCGACTCATTAAAGGCGTCACCATGACGGAGCAGGCGAAGGACTCTGACAACTTACCCGCGGCCGTCGGCGCCGCTCACGGCTGTTCCGCGGGCGTTGATCACGACCGTGAAACTCCCGATTTCGACCTCGTCAGCCCGCTGACGATTCGCGGCGTCACCCTGCGAAACCGCATTGCGATGTCGCCGATGTGCCAGTACAGCGCCGAGAATGGCCTCGCGAACGACTGGCATCTGGTCCATCTCGGTAGCCGCGCGGCCGGGGGCGTGGGCCTGGTCATTGTCGAGGCAACGGCTGTCACCGCTGATGGCCGCATCACGCCCGGCGATATGGGACTCTGGAGCGATGCCCATATCGAGCCGCTGGCGCGCATTGCGAAATTCATTCATTCACAGGGTGCCGTCGCCGGCATCCAGCTTGCACACGCGGGACGGAAGGCCAGCTGCGATCTTCCGTGGCTGGGCGGGGCGCAGCTCCAGACCGGACAGGGGGCCTGGCCCACCGTCGCTCCCAGTCCGCTGCCGTTCAATGCAGGCGACACGCCCCCCATCGCACTCGATGAGGCCGGTCTGAGTGGGGTGGTTGCGGCATTCGAAGACGCGACGCGCCGGGCGTTGACGGCGGGCTTCAAGGTCATCGAACTGCACGCCGCGCACGGGTACCTGCTGCACGAATTCCTGTCGCCGCTGAGCAACCAGCGCACCGATGAATACGGCGGCAGCCTGGAAAACCGGATGCGGATGCTGCTGCGAGTGGCCGGTGCCATGCGGAGGATCATCCCGCAGGAACTCCCGTTGTTCGTCCGCATCTCCGCGACGGACTGGGTCGACGGCGGCTGGGATGCCGCTCAGTCGGTCGTGCTTTCCGCCCGTCTCAAAGAACTCGGAGTGGATCTGATTGACGTATCGAGCGGAGCCCTCACCCCCACGGCCCGCATTCCGGTGGCTAAAGGGTACCAGGTGCCATTCGCGCGTCAGATCCGCGACGAGGCTGGAATTATGACCGGTGCCGTGGGCCTGATTACGGACGCCAGGCACGCGAATGAGATCGTGACTGGCGGCGACGCCGACCTGGTGCTGATTGCCCGGGAGTTGCTGCGCGAGCCGCACTGGGCGATCAAGGCGGCGTCCGACCTTGGTTCCGAGCCGCATTGGCCGTTGCAGTACGGGTACGCGGTGAAGCGACGCGCCCGGTAGCGGGCGCGACAGTCGGTTGGCGGCGATCAAATGGTGATGCGGCCATCGACGAAAACCGGGGCGACGTTCAGCCCCGGGACGCTCTCTTCGGCCGCCCGCACGATGTCGCGATCGAATCCGTTCTCGATCAGGTTTTTTCCCCCCCGGCTGGCGCGCATCGCCGCCAGCCGCGAAGCGTGCGTTCGGGCGTGAGCCAGGGAAAAGCGGACAGCGATCTCGCCGGCGTCCGGATGGTTCGCGGGCAACGCCTCAATGTCGTCCACTCCGGGCCCGTCTTCCGTTTCTGGCTCGCGGCCCAGCAGCGAAGCGGCAATGGAACCGGCCACCAGCACGTCTTCGGCCGTCACCTGTCCGTCCGTTCCGGCGCAGAGGATCCAGGCCGGCCGTCCATCGTTTCGAAGCCGTTCCGTGATGGCGTCCAGATTCACGAAGGCCGCGATGAGAGTTGTGTCCGCAGCGCGTACGGCGGCCAGTGCCCGTGTCCCGTTGGTGGTTGTGAACCCCACGGTTTTTCCGGCGACGGTGTCGGGCGTGTAGGAGAATGGCGAGTTGTCGAGGTCGAACCCGTCGATCAGCAGTCCGTGGCGTTCACCTCCCAGGCGGCAGGACTCCCGGCCGAGGCGGTCGCGAATGGCAATCGCCTCCGAGACCTCACTGCACGGGACGACCTCTTTCGCCCCGGCCGCCAGCGCGTGCACGATCGTGGTTGTCGCCCGCAGAACATCGATGACGACCGCGACCGAACCGGCCAGGTCGATTCCGTGAATGGCCGAGGGAAGCAATGCGACCTGAACCTGGGACATGCAGTTCACCTTGAAGATTTGTCAGTGTGCCGAATTACGGGCGAGGGGCCGCAGCTGAAGGTAACGCGCCACGGCGTCTCGCCAGTCGGGCAGCGGGCGGCCGATGATGGATGCCAGCCGGCCGCAGTCGAGCACGCTAGACGCCGGACGCCGAGCTTTCGCGCCAAACTCGGCCGATGTGATGGGCCGTACAGTGACGCCCACTCCCTGCGCTCGAAAAACTTCCTCGGCGAGCTGCCGCCAGGTGGTTGCGCCTGAGTTTGTGACGTGGACAGTTCCGGACGCACCGGCCTGCAGCAGCGCAGCGGTCGCCGCAGCGACATCGACCGTGAAACTGGGCGTGCAGGTCTGGTCGTCGACGACCGCCAGTTCGGATCGTGTTTCCGCCAGCCGGAGCATCGTTTCGATGAAATTGCCTTTGGCCTTCGTCGCTGCGATGCCGTAGAGGCCGCAGGTGCGGATCACGAGGTGATTGTCGCTGCAGGCCCGCACGAAATGCTCGCCGGCAAGTTTGCTGGCGGCGTAAACCCCCAGCGGGGCGGGGAGCGCATCTTCTTTCAGCGGAGCTGCGCCGGGATGCGCGGAATTCAGCACGTAGTCGGTGCTGAAGTGGACCAGCTTGAGCGAGCGGGCGGCGCAGCAGCGGGCAAGGTTCCGGACGCCCAGCGCATTGATCGCGAATGCGCGATCGGGTTCTTCTTCGGCCCGGTCGACAAGGTTGTAGGCGGCGGTATTGACGACGATTCCGTCAAATCCATCGAGAGCCCGGGAGATCGAGGCGTCATCTTCGAGTTCGATGTCGCGGTGGGTCAGCAGCCGGGAATCGCTGTGGAACAGGGGGGCGAGGTCGGTGGCGAGTTGCCCGCCGGCTCCGATCAGGGCGACTCGCGGCGGATCGTACATGGCGTTGGCGTCCGAGGTTCTGCTGATTCTGAGAGTCGGTCTTTGCGGGAGTGACGAATTTGAAGAGATGACTTGACAAGCTGCAATTCCCGCTAGCGGGAAGGTTTTTCGAACGTTAACATTTTTGCACGTGGGGGAATGGGCCCGGTGCGTAGACTGGCGGCCCTCACAGAGCCTTTAAGTTCAGGCAGTGTGTGTGTGATGCCCGAGGGAAAGATCAAAAAGTTGACTGACAAGGGGTTCGGTTTCATCGACACGGGGGGTGGGGCTGACCTGTTCTTCCACATGTCGAACCTCGAAGGCGTTCGTTTCGACGATCTCCGCGAGGGGCAGCGGGTTTCGTACAATCCCGGACGCGGCCCCAAGGGCCCGCGCGCTGAGAATGTGCAACCGCTCTAATTGACGCTCACGGTTCCGCGAAGGCCGGCTTCCCGCCGGCCTTCGTCGTTTCGCAGGGCTGGCGAAATTGGCCCCGGCGGCCGGACGGAACCGCACGAACCCCGATCACGCATGCAGTGTCGGGAAAAGGGTCGAATTTGCATCGGGTGGACGGCCCGTCGCTCTTGGCGAATGCCGCGACGGTCCTTAGAATCCGGCCCGCTTTGCCCCGTGGTGTAACGGTAGCACGAATGATTCTGAATCATTTAGTCGAGGTTCAAATCCTCGCGGGGCAATTCCGCTGAAGTGCTTCTTGAACTCAGGCGCCTTCTGAGCGTCGGCCTTCTGGGTCGCGGCTGCTGAACTGCTTGCGGCAACGATCTGCGTCGCCGGTGACGCACCCTTCGCTGGAACAGTTCTTTTCACGGGCAGAGATTGCTCGATCAACTTCGCGAGGGCCCGCGTTCGTTCGACGGTGGACTCTTCCCGCCAGGACGGGGCGTCGTTTCATCGCAGGCTTGGATTGGCCAAGTGCGACGCATGGGGCAGGCTTTGCCAGCCAGTCGCAATGGACGGCCGCCGCACGAGGATGAACAGGCTTTGATTCGCTGAAACTGGCCGGTTCAAACTGGCACGAGTAAGGCCAGTTGAACGCGTCAGTGCGGGGCAGGCCGACTCACTTCCTGAGGCGTCCTATCGCCTGGGACAGGAAACTGCCTGAATTCTTAAAGCGGACGATACAGTGGAGTGATCCACTGCAGACGAATGCTCGTTCGTCACACAGTACGAAAAAAATTGACCGGTGGGAGCAGGAGCTGACGGGCGGGCTAAAACCTATCGCTCAACCGCAGCCCACCGGTCGACGCGTATCATAGCAGGCTTGCACGAAAATCCATTTCGCGACGGGCGATTTTCTGATTTTTGGTGAGCACTCGCGCAGCAGTGATCGCTGACGGTGCACCCGTCCCGTTTTCGCGTGCTGAACTCTCCGGTGCCAAGAAGCTGGCCCCCTTGCGTTCCGACATGACTGGTCGCAAAAGCGAGAGGCGACTCTCATCGATGAGAATCCAGAACAACGGCAGCCAGTGCCTTCATCAGCCGCCTGCCGCTCGGGCAGACAACGCGGCCATGACGCTGGTCTCTGTGTCTTAATGCGCACCCGCAACGGCCGGGCCGTGTCAACAAATTGGGGTGGCCTGCGACCAGTGCCCCGAATTTTTCGGCGTCTGGTTGCGACCGCACGGTTCAGCCGGTACGGTCCGAACCGGCCGAAGGTGTAGCTCAGTCGGTAGAGCAACGGACTTTTAATCCGTAGGTCGTGGGTTCAAGTCCCACCGCCTTCATTTGACTTCGAGTTCGATTGAATCGCTGCGTGGGTGTTCGAGCGAGAGTGAACGGGCGGGTTGGCGCGTGGGGTGCTTCCCTGGAGCAGCCAGATTTGTGAATTCCCGCTTGCTGGAGCGGCAATTTGTTTTTCGGCTGGCAATTTGTCTGTCGACTGTGGCGGCGGGTCTGCTGGCGGTCGACTTCCTGTTCTCAGAGCAGACCCTGATTGAGCAGCGAGGAGTCGTCGGGCTGGTCTGCCTGCCGCATCTGGCGGTCGCTCAGCTGGCAGTCGGGCTGGGAGCGACTTTCGCTTTGACGCAAGGCCTGAACCTTGCGAAGCAATCGGGAATTAAGGGCTCTGTCGACAGGTTTCGAGCGGCTCGATCGATCCTTTTCCTGAGTTGCGGAGTCTACCTGCTATCGGTTGCAGTTCTCAGTGAAGCTGGGGGTGCGGGCCCGTCCGGATGGGGGACTGTCTTTCTGGTTTTCGTCTTCGTGTTCGCGCCGAGCCTGGTTCTGATTTGTGCGATTGCGTTCTGGGCCGCGGTGCAGTTTCGCCGACTGTCAGCCCGGCATGTTTCACGCTGAATCGCAGGCTCAGGCCCGAACGCTGCGGTCTGGCGGTTGAAATGCCGCAATTCGCGTCGAATCCGCATCTTGCGTGCGGTCCGGGGCGGCATAGAATTTCTGAAGGCCCCGGTTGCCTCAATCGATTCGGTCGGCGAATCCTGCAGAACCGTCAGGGATGGCAACGTCCGTACGGTCTTCGGCACCTTGGTCCGAGTTGCCGGTCTGGCTGGCCTGAGTCTGGGAATCCCCGGTTCCGCGGCCGATTGTAGAACTGGTGAATTGTCGCGCAGGTGACGGATGCATGCGCGGCCGGAGGCGTGAACCGCGATCGCGGGCTCCGTGCCGGCCATTTCCCGTCAGGAGGACATCCACTTCGCAGACCTCCGGGGCTGGCGAAGTCCATCACCGACCAGATCCCTCCAGTCGCCGGCAGTCGCGGCGTGCTGGACCGTTTGAATTTCACCGAGGGGCGCGATTCCATGTCGAAGAAGTATCTCAGCCTGGACGAAGCGGCGTCGATGCTGGGCATGCCCCGCGAAGAGATCACACGCCTGCGCGAAAAGGGTGAGCTGCGCGGGTTTGCGGATCGCGGGACCTGGAAATTCAAAGTGGAAGACATCGAGACGCTGGGGCGCAGCCGCCAGGCCGACTCGGATCCCGAAGTTCCGATGATGCTCGATGACTCGGAATCGGGCGATGCCATCGTGATCGGGGACGACAGCGTTCCGGATCTTTTCGCCGAGGACCTGATGGTTCCGGAAGATTCGTCTTCCGACCGCGATCTGCTCAGCAATTCGGACAGCGACGTCCGGCTGATCCTCGACGACGAGCTGGCGGACGCCGTCAGCGACGATCTGGGGGACAGCGACAGCGATGTGAAACTGGTGGGCGACGCCAGCGACAGCGACAGCGACGTCAAGCTGGCCGATGACGCGACCGTCCGTGAAATCACCATGCCGGACAGCGACAGCGATGTGAAGCTGGCGCTGCCGGGCGACGGGGCGGACGCGATTTCGCTGGATCGCAGCGACAGCGACGTCCAACTGCTGCCGGACAGCGGCTCAATCGGGCACGCCAGTGACAGCGACGTGGCGATTCTGGGGAGCGATTCGGCGGTGTCGCTCGATTTCGGCGACTCGGCCCGCAGCGAATCGGTCCTGCCGGATGAGTTCGACCTCGGGCCGACCTCGAGCGGCATTCTGTCGGGCGGCAGCGGCGTGGGCATCCGTCCGAACGACAGCGGCATCGCCCTCGATGACGACGACGAGGGGATCACTCTGGCGTCTCCCAGCGGCCCGGGCAGCGGCATTTCCCTGGGCGACGACAGCGGCATTTCTCTGTCCGCCGCAGACAGTGGCATTTCGCTGTCCGCTGCTGACAGCGGCATCTCGCTGGAGGCCGTGGCCGACAGCGGCATTTCGCTCGAAGACAGCCGGGATTTCACTGGCACGGTGCCCATGATGAACGTCATGGGCGAGGACGATGACGCCGCGCCGACGACGAAGTTTGAAATGCCGGCGATGGATGAAGACAGCGCCTTTGAAATGGCGACGTCCAGAGGCAAGAAGGGGGCGAAGGCTCAGACGGACGAAACGGGCGTCCTCGACATCTCGGATGATGACGGCTCGCTGGACGACGCGGTCTTCGATGTCGACGACGACGCTGCCGACGATTCTTCCGCCGACCTCGATATGTCGGACGATCTCGTCGAAGACGACGAAGACGTTGAGGAACTTGACGTCTTTGACGCCGATGAGGTGTTTGAGGGCGATGCCGACGACGAGCTGGCCGGCGCCCCGGTCGGCCGCCGGGCGGCGGCCTCGTCGGAACCCGAATGGGGTACGGGAATGAACGTCGCGGCCGGTTTTGCGGCCCTGACCACGCTGGCCTGTGCGTTCATCGCGTTCGATTTAGTGCGATCGATGTGGCTGTGGGGCGATCGCCCAGCAGAACCGGGATTCTTCCTCGGCCTCGTCTCGAAGCTGTTCTAGACTACAGCGTGCTGTTCTCGATAAGAGCAGGATGAGCGCAGGCCGTCCGGACGGACGGTCCGTCGAACCGCTTCGAACTGTGATGACTGAGCGCCACCGGCGGGGCCGGTTCGGCGAGGAGGATTCCATGCAGGTGCTGATCGCCGGTGATTCAGGCGGCAAGTGGCTTCCGTGGCTGTGCGAATGGGGATATGACCCCGTTGTCGCACCCACTGCGGAAGAGGCTGTCCAGCAGTTGATGTCCTCCACGGGACCGCTGATCGCGCTGATGATGCCCGGTCTGCCCACGGCCGAGGTGGAGCACGTTTGCCGGAAGGTGCGTTCCGAACCGGGCATGCGCTATGTGTTCGTGATTCGCCCGGAAGAGAGTGCCCGGCCGGAAACGATTGCCGGGCTGCTGCAGGCCGGGGCCGACCAGGTGCTGCCGTCGTCGGTTTCGCCTCTGGAGCTCGAGCAGCGGGTGGCCGTTGGCCGGCGGATTGCCGAGTTGCAGCAGCGCTACGCCGAAGCGAGCGAGCTGCTCCGGATCAAGGCGAGCATGGACTCGCTGACCGGCCTGCGGAACCGGGCCGAAATTCTGCGGGTGCTTGATCGCGAACTGAACCGCATGCATCGGCACGGCTATACGCTGTCGGTGCTCATGATCGATGTCGATCATTTCAAGAAGATCAACGACCTGCACGGCCACCCCGCTGGCGATGAGGTGCTTCGCGGCATTGGGGCCGTGCTGCAGAAAACGATGCGTTCCTATGACGAAATCGGACGCTATGGCGGTGAAGAGTTCATCGCCGTGCTGCCGGAAACGACGCTGACCCAGGCGCTCGCGGCGGCCGAACGCATTCGCGCGTGCGTTGAAGAAGCGGATGTTCGCTACAACAAAATCCAGTTCCAGTTGTCGATCAGCATCGGCGTGGTGTCGTCGTTTGGAGAAGAAGACACGCCGCAGGGATTGATCGAGCGGGCAGACATGGCCCTGTATGCGGCGAAGCAGTCGGGGCGGAACTGCGTCTGCGGGTTTCCGAACGAGCTGCCGCAACGGGCGGAAGCAATCGTCGTCGGCGGATAGCCAGCGTCAGGGCACAGCGTCCGCGAGCGGCGCCCAGCGCCGAGTCGCGGCGTCGAACACGTAGGGGCTGCGATCGGGAAACAGCCGCCGGGCCAGCGGCAGATCGACTCCGGGCCTCCAATGGGCAACGAGCACCGGCCCGTCGAGGGTGGGACGGTTCGTCACGTAGTCGAGATGCACATCGCCGGGATCGCGACGCACGAACACGATGACGGGCCCCTGCATTGCGAGTTCTGCCGCCTCGGCGCGGAACAGTGCAAAGCGTCCGCGGGCGAACATGGCTTCGCTCTGGGCGACTGCCAGCCGCGATCGCCACAGAGGGGGCAGGGCGACGTCGTTGACCAGAACGCCCACCGCGATCAGCCCTGTCCACCAGGCGATGAGTCGCGGGGCCTTCCACGCGCTCCAGATGCCCGCCAGTCGCACCGTGGCGTACCCGATGATCAGCAGCAGCAGCGGGCCGGTTTCAAACACATAATGCCAGTCCATCATGCCGGCATACCAGTAGGGGATGTGGGCCAGGTACAGGCTGACGATGGACGCCGCGATCAACCGCCAGCCGCCTGAAAGTCGCGGCCAGTCCAGCACGAACACCGCCAGCGAGAACAGCAGCGGAACGGTGGCCAGCGTCCAGCGGGAGCTGCTGGTGAGGCGTTTGCCGACATTCGTCAGGGCCAGCGCAGGGGTGAGGTTCTCAGCCCACTGGTCATAATGCTCGATCGTCTTTGGCCCGGCGACCTTCTGACCCCGCTCGACATTGTTGAAGCCGTAAACGTGCCGTGGGGTGTAAAGGTCGGTGTACAGCTGATACGGCGACAGCAGCGGCCGGCCGGTGATGGACTGATTGAACAGCAGCAGGCCGCCCATTCCGGCGACCAGCGGCAGACCGAGTGCAAATGTCTGCAGCAGCGTGGGGCTGGAGGACTGCGGGGCCGCCGACGACGGAGTGCGCGTCTGTCGCCGGAGCAGTCTCCACAGCCAGTCGATTCCGAACGGAAGCGCGAACCCGGCCGCCGTCATCGGTCGGCAGAGCATGGCGAACGCCAGCCCGGCCCCGGCAAGAAATGCCATGCTTGCGGAGGGTTGTATCCGGCTGCGCAGCATGGCCCAGAGGAACACGATCAGCCCCAGCAGGGTGGGCATGTGGGCGACCAGCATATTGCTGAATGCCAGCATCCCCGGGGAGACGACGTACAGCAGTCCGGCGACGAGTCCGACGGCCCGGCCTGAAAGCAGCCGGCCCACTGAAAACACGCCGGCCGCAATCAGCCCGTTCGCGAGCCATTGCGCTTCCCACGGGTTGCCCGAGCTGACAAACGGGGCCAGCCACAGTCCGGTGCCCGGAAAATATCGACTGGCGAATCGGCCCTCATTCAGCACGTGCATCTGGTCGAACAGTTCCCGGTGCTCGGGAAAACCCGGAAGCCAGGTTCGGCCGTGGAGAAACGTCTGGGCCTGGAAGAGGTAGCTGTATTCGTCGTGAATGGCCGGGGGGAGTCCATCAAACGGCCGGCCATACTCGCGACTCGCCAGCATGCCCAGCACGCCGATGCTGACAGCGCACAGGACGTCGATGGTGGGACGCGGCGCTGCCGACGGACGGTTTGGTGCGACCGTCGTTGCGAAGCGGCGCTGACCTGACCACCACACGAGCGGAGCGGCCAGCAGGACGAGCAGAAACGGCGCGGAATCTTTGGTTTGTTCGAGAAGAGGACCCGCGAGCGCCGCTGCCCGCTGGTCTGGATCGGCGAAGTGCAGCAGAACAACGATCAGGGTCGAAATCGTGACCAGGCTCCAGGCGACGATCTGCGTGACGGGCCATTCGACCAGCGGTCGCCGCAGCGGCAGATTGGTTGGCGGGCCTGGAGTCGATACGGGCGGCACAGGCAGAGCAGGCAACGGGACCAGTCGGGGAGCGTCGGTGCATGTTGACGAAAAACGCCCCGGCGAACAGGCGTCCGACGGGGCGTTTGGCCGAAGCAATCGTTACTTCAGCGATTTGGCCACCTGCAGGATCTTCTTGCTGTCGCCAGCGGCGTCTTTCACTTCCGCGGCGTAGGCGATTTTCATGTCCCGGTCGACGAGGAACGTCCAGCGTTTGGTGGTCACCGTGCGGACGAGCAGTTCTTCTTTGCCGTCGATGACGGCCTTCACCGTCTTTTCCCCTTCGGTGTAGGGGACGCCGAAGGCCTTGGCCACGGCACCTTCGGTATCGGCCAGCAGGGTGAAGTTGAGGTTTTCCTTCTGCTTGAACAGCTGATGATTCTTCACGCTGTCGCCGCTGACGCCCACCACTTCAATGCCGGCCTCCCGCAGGGTGGCGAGGTCGTCGCGGTAACCGCAGGCCTGCTTGGTGCAGCCGCCGGTGGTGTCGGCCGGGTAGAAGTAGACGACGACCAGATGCTTGCCGAAGTGTTCAGACGACTTCCAGTCTTTCCCCTGGTCGTCCTTCACGGTGAATTCGGGGGCCGGGTCGCCGACTTTGAGTTCGGCGGCGGACAATTGCGTTGCGGACAAAACGGAGGCGAGGCAGAGCAGGCTGGAGAGTCGCATGGTAATTCCTGGATGTTGGGGCGGTTGCAGGAGACGCGGCGTCGGGAGCCGGATGAAGCCGGCGCCTGCAGCCATTGTAGTGCCCGACGCATTTCTGTGTCGCGGACGGGCGAGCCATCGAAGCTGATTACTGAAGCGTCCGCCGTTTCGACCTGGAACCCGGAATGAATCTGCCGAGCGAGTGCTTCAACCGGGCGAAGAGGATTCGCGAGTAGGCCGCGTCGATCTGTTCGTTCTCGCCGACCATTTCCGCGAGGGAGTCGAGTACCTCTTCCGCGAGCTCAAAGTTGGCCAGTTCGCTGTGGTACTCAGCGACCATCACGTAGAAGTTGATCAGTTCTGTGTAGTGAAAGCTCCGTCGGCCGGCGATGCGCGTCAGGTCGAAGTCTCCGCCGAGGGCCTGGGGAACTTCAGGGGCACGATGCTTCTGCGACAGGAGGCGACAGTAATTCACCGTGCCGATGAGGTAGTTGGGGAACCGCTTATGGATCTCCAGCACGAGACGCTCAGCGTCATCCGTGCGGCCTGCATCGTTGTAGGCCACTGTCAGGAAGTTCCAGAGAATGGGGATGTGCGGCGCGAACGCAGTGGCCTCTTCCAGCAGCGGAATGTACGACGACCGGTCATTCATCGGCGTTGTCATGACCGTGTCCAGTCGGTCTTGCCACTCCTGGGGCAGCGCAGCGATCTGAGGGGCCGGAATGGGATCGAATGTCACTTCCAGTTCGACAACTCGGATCGTCTTTGGGCCAGCGAGCTGACTGGTCCGATGCGAGAGGTCCGTTCGCCGCACTTTCGGACGCTTCGATTTCGACATGGTCCGCCTCGTTGAATCGGGTTTGTGCCAGATCCCTGAACAAGTCACTCCTTCGACCACCGCACCCCGTCCGGCCGGTCTTCCACCACGATCTTCAGGTTCTTGAGTGCATCTCGGATTTTATCGGCGACGGCCCAATTCTTGTTCTTCCGCGAGTCGGCGCGAATGTCGAGAATGAGCTGCATGAGGCCGTCCACGAGGCCGTCGTCGGCGCCGGCGCTCTTCGGCGGCGCCGTGCGAAAGACGCCGAGCGTATTCGACAGCTCCTTGAGCAGGGTGACGCCGGCGGTGATGGCCGACTTCTGGGCATCGGTCGCCGTTCCACCGCCGGCGATGATGGGGCCGATCAGGCCGTTGAGCACACGACGCATGTCGAACAGCGCCGCCACAGCGCCGCCCGTGTTGAAATCGTCGTCCATGGCTTCGACGTAACGGTCGCGCAGCGCGGCCAGTTCTTTGGCCGCTTCGGGGTTCACCGTTTCGACGGCCGCCAGATCGGCCGTCGTGGCATGGGTGGCTGCTGCTTCGAGGGAATAGAAGCTGCGCCCCACAATCCGCTCAAACTCTTCGAACAGCCGGTAGAAGCCTTCGAGGCTTTTACCCGTCGCCGCGATATTCTCCAGCGAGAAATCGATCGGGCTGCGGTAGTGCGTGCTGAGGAGGAAAAAACGCACCGTCTCGGGCGGCTGATGTGCGAAGACGGCCGTCTTGACGGACTCCGCGCCGGCCGAGCCTGCGAGCTTGCCGGCGATCTGGTCTTCTTCCGACGGCGCGGCGTCGCCATGACGGCTGTGGGCCCCGCCCACCTTGCCCGATTGCTTGCCCGACTGCATCAGGCCGTTGTGAAGCCAGTAGCGGGCGAACGGCTTGCCGCTGCAACATTCCGACTGCGCCAGTTCGTTCTCGTGATGCGGGAACATCAGGTCGAGCCCGCCGCCGTGGATGTCGATCGAGTCGCCCAGGAGCTTGGCGCTCATGGCCGAACATTCGATGTGCCAGCCGGGACGGCCGGGGCCCCAGGGGCTGTCCCAGGCCGGTTCGCCCGGCTTGGAAGATTTCCAGAGGGCGAAGTCGGCCGGGTTCCGCTTCCGGTCGTTCGCTTCGACGCGCGTGCCCGCCAGCATCTGGGCGATGCTGCGGTTGGACAGCTTGCCGTAATCGGCGTCGCTCTCGACGGCGAAGTAAACGTCGCCGTTCAGCGGATAGGCATGCCCCTTGTCGATCAGCGTGCCGATCATTTCGAGCATGTCGCCGATGTGGTCGGTCGCGTACGGAAACTGATCGACGGAATCGACCCCCATCAGCTTGAGGTTGTCGAAGTAATCGGTCGTCATCTGTTCGGCCAGCGCCTTGACCGTCATTCCCTTTTCCTGGGCCTTGACGATCAGCTTGTCGTCGACATCGGTGATGTTGATGACGAACTGGACATCGTAGCCCTGGTAGACGAGATACCGCTTGACGGTGTCGAAGATGACCGGGCCGACCATGTGGCCGATGTGGGCCGGCTTGTAGACCGTGGGACCGCACAGATACATGCGGACCTTGCCCGGCTCGACGGTCTGGAAGTCTTCCTTCTGGCGGGTCAGCGTGCTGTAAACGCGAAGCGGCATGGATCTGCATTCCGTGCAGGCGGCAGCGTTCCGATCAGCACCGTTGCTGTCCGCCGGAACGTCCTCCCTGGCTGTTGTGGAATTTAGGTATGCGGCGTTCGGAATGCCAAGCGCGATTGCTCAAACGCAGGCGGCGGTCGCCTGAGCCGGGCCGGCGGTCGCTCGGACCGGGCGATTGAGTCCGAAAATGCGTCAAGCGGCCGCCGCGCTACACAACGTCCGCCACCGACCGTACCATCGCGGTCCTTCCTGTTTCTCCCGCCCGAGATCGATGAGGTGACCCGGTGCCCCGCTTCGCTGCTTCCCTGACCCTGCTGGCCGCGATGGCGCTGGCAGCCAGTTCCACCTGTGCGGGCGAACCGCCCGCGGGCTTCAAGTCGTTGTTCAACGGGACTGACCTGTCCGGCTGGCATGGCGTGAAGGGGGACTTCAACCCCGAGAAATACCAGACCACTCCCGCCGAAGAGCTGGCCGCGCTGCGCGAGGCCTGGGCGAAGGATGTCGCGGAAAACTGGAAAGTGGATGACGGCGACATCTACAACAACGGCAAGGGCGTGTACCTCACCACCGACGGCGAGTTCACCGACTACGAACTGCTGATCGACTACAAGACCGTCGCCAAGGCCGACAGCGGCATCTACCTGAAGCACACCCCGCAGGTGCAGATCTGGGACTGGACCCGGGAAGGGGACAAATGGAAGAACCGGGCCGACTTCGGTTCGGGCAGCCTGTGGAACAACTCGCCGGGCAAGCCCGGGAAGGACGCCCTGGTGCTGGCGGACAAGCCGTTCGGCGAGTGGAACAGCTTCCGCATCCGGCAGATCGGGGCCCGCACGAGCGTGTGGCTGAACGGCAAGCTCGTCGTGAAGCACGCCATCATGGAGAACTACTGGGACAAGACCCGCAAGACGTCGCTGCGTCCCAAAGGGCCGATCCAGCTGCAGACGCACGGCGGTGAGATTCGCTGGAAGAACGTGTTCATCAAGGAATACACGGCCGAAGAAGCGAACCAGTTGCTGGCGGAAGACGGCGAACCCGGCTTCGTGCCGATCTTCAACAGCCAGGACCTGACCGGCTGGCAGGGATCGGTCGACAACTACGAAGTGGTCGACGGGGCCATCCGCTGCAAGGAAGGGAAGGGGGGTGTGCTGTACACCAATGACGAATACGGCGACTTCAAGGTGCAGGTTGAATTCAAGCTGCCCCCGGCCGGCAACAACGGGCTGGCGATCCGCTATCCCGGCGGCACGGGCGACGCCGCCTACATCGGCATGACGGAAATCCAGATTCTCGACACCGAGCACGAGAAGTACGCCAAGATCGATGCGCGCCAGCATCATGGGTCGGTGTACGGCATGATTCCCGCCCAGCGCGGCTACCTCCGGCCCGTCGGCCAGTGGAACTTCCAGGAAGTGACCGTCAAAGGTCCGAAGATCACCGTCGAACTGAACGGCAACATCATTCTCGATGGCGACGTGTCGACCGTGACCGAGTTCCTGGCCGACAAGCCACACCCGGGCAAGGACCTGGCCAAGGGGTACTTCGGGTTCGCCGGCCACAAGGACCCGGTCGAATTCCGCCGGATCCTGATCAAGAAGCTTGACTGAACTCGTCCCTTCAAAGCCCGGCCGCTGCGGCGGCCGGGTGCTCGCTGCCAACAAAAAAACGGCCGCGATGTTCGTCGAACATCGCGGCCGTTGTCGTTTCAGGCGGAGGCGGGGGAGGCTTTAGTAGTCCTCGTCCTCTTCCTCTTCTTCCTCGTCGTCATCATCGTCGTCGAGGTCGTCGTCTTCGTCGTCGAAGTCTTCGTCATCGAACTCTTCGTCGTCGAATTCCTCTTCCTCGTCGTCGAACTCTTCCTCTTCGTCGTCGAATTCTTCTTCGTCGTCCTCTTCGTCATCGCCGAAGTCGTCGGACTCCTCGAATTCCTCGTCTTCCATGACCGCGGTCCCGGCAACTCCGAAGAGTTCCTCTTCGGCGACGCCCGCCGTGGCGGCGAACGTGGACCCGGCGTCAAAGCTGGTCTTCATCATCGGTGGCAACCTCTCACTCTGTTGCGGGTGGTTCGGAACCTGCCGTCCGATGACGGCCGCAGTTCTCTGGATCTTCCTTCGAACGGCGCAGACTCTGCATCTGTGAGACGACGACTGCCGCCCGACGTTCGCGTTGCCAGTCGCCCCAGGCGGCCGGAAACGCTCCATTTCGCACGTTCAAACTGCGCGTCTGTTAGCCGATGGCACTGCGGACTGTCAAGCAATACAAACGGGCTGGAACCGCGAATTCCGAGGCGAGCTTACGATCGGCCCGCGCAAGGGGCGGACGTGAGGCAATTTTCCGGACTTTGTGAGTTCCACCAATCGCCAGATCACACGCCGTACCCTGCGTCCCTATTCGTTCGATGGTCAGCGCTCGAAGTGCGTGTTGATCGAACTTTTCTCCGTGCGTCTCTGCATACTCTGCGCCTCCGTGTCTGGTCGAGCCCTCCATCAGACACGGTGGTGATCACGGAGACCACACGGAGGATTCGCCGGAGACCGCTTCTGGAATGGACGGATGTCGTGTTCGCCCGTTGCCGGGAAGCAGGCCGTCCCCTATGTTCGCCGTTTCACCAGGGTCTTCGCATTCAGGTCGGTTGCGATGGTCCCTGCACAGCCTGAGCACGCACTCCGCCCATGTTCCAGAAAGTCGACGACGCCAGTTTCGTTTCCGGCGAGCACGAGATGCTTCGCTTCTGGCGCGATCGCTCTGTTTTTGAAAAACTGAAGAAGAAGAACGCCGGCCGGGAACGCTGGTCGTTCCTCGATGGCCCCATCACGGCCAATAACCCGATGGGCGTCCACCACGCCTGGGGCCGCACCTACAAAGACGCCTTCCAGCGCTTTCACGCCATGCTGGGGCACGACCAGCGATTCCAGAACGGCTTCGACTGCCAGGGCCTGTGGGTCGAAGTCGAGGTCGAAAAGGAGCTGAAGCTCGGCACGAAGAAGGCCATCGAGGACTACGGCATCGACCGGTTTGTGCGCGAGTGCAAAAAGCGGGTGCTGAAGTTCGCGGCGCGGCAGACCGAGCAGTCGGAACGCCTTGGCTACTGGATGGAATGGGACGACCCGGACGAACTCCGCAAGCTCTCCGAGAACGTCGGCAATTCGCAGCCGGTCACCTATACAACGGCCCGCGGCCGGTCCGTTACCGGTCCGGCCGAGCAGCTCGTCGAGAAACTCGGCAACGCCGATTGGGGGGGGAGCTACTTCACGTTCTCGACCGAGAACAACGAAACGATCTGGACGTTCCTGAAAAAGTGCCACACCCGCGGGAAGGTCTACCAGGGGCACGACGTGATGCCCTGGAGCGGTCGGGCCGGCAGTGCGTATTCGCAGATGGAAGTCGCCGACGGGCGAAAGCTGACGGTGCACCGGTCGTGCTTTGTGAAATTTCCGATCACGGAAAAGGGATCAGGGATCAGGGATCAGGGATCAGGAAATGCCGATTTAGCCGGGTCGCTTGCGACCCGCGACACGTCCATCGACCCCGCCGGCGAATACCTGCTGATCTGGACCACGACCCCGTGGACGTTGACCTCCAACGTCGCCGCCGCGGTCAATCCGGACCTTGTGTACCTCAAGGTCCGCTCCAAGAAGGACGGCGCCGTCTACTACTTCGCCAAGGACAACCTCGACACCAAGCGCATGGAGCGCGAGTTCAAGGAAGGCTTCGGCCGGCCCGAATGGCAATGGCCGAAGGATGTGCCGAAGCTGAAGTCGCTGGGGCAGTTGTTCAAGGAACTGGGTGGGTATGAAATCGAGGCGGAGCTGAAGGGGGCGGAGCTTGTCGGCCTGAAATACAGAGGGCCGTTTGACGAATTGGAAACGCAGGCATTGGGAGTTCCCCGCGGGTCGACGAAGCATCCTTTTCTCGCAGGAGTGCTGCAGAAGATGCTCGCCGCCCCACTTTCAGTCGATCCGAATTGGGATCCACTCAGCGTCCTCGTAAACGTCTACAGGTGGTTACAAGACTTCTTCCCGACGCGGGCATTGTTTCGCGCCCAACCCACTGAGGACCTGCTGCAAGCAAGGCTTCGCTCTCTTCGACTCAACGAGTCCGCAGATTACTTGGCCGGAACGTTTGCCGCCGCGCACTCACCGACTGCAACCCCCGATGATCAAAGAAATCGAGTTCGCCAAGTCATCGCGTTGATGGTCAAGGAACTCAATCGCCTCGCGGTGCTATCGCCTGCGGACGGTCATGAAGTTATCGATGGAGGGAAAGACTCGATCGGAAACGCGGCCGTCACCGCTGGGGAAGGCTCGGGAATCGTCCATATTGCGCCCGGCTGTGGTGACATCGATCATGCGATCGGTGCCGAAAAGGGATTGCCGACCATCGCTCCTCTTATGGCCGACGGCACCTATGGCGAAGGTTTCGGCCCGTTTACTGGCAAGTCGGCCGTCGATCCCGCCACGGCCCAGATGGTCTTCGACTCGCTGAAGGAGAAAGGGCTGCTGTTCTACGTCGAACAGTATCCTCACATCTATCCGTTCTGCTGGCGGACGGGGGACGAACTCGTCTTCCGGCTCGTTGATGAATGGTTCATCAACATGGACTGGCGCGACGAGATCAAGGATGTCACGAAGTCGATCGAGTGGCTGCCGCCGTCGCTGCAGGGGCAGGAACGCGAGCTCGAGTGGCTCACCACGATGCGCGACTGGATGATCTCCAAGAAACGTTTCTGGGGCCTCGCGCTGCCGATCTGGGTGAACCCCGAAGATCCGACCGACTTCGACGTCATCGGCTCGCTGCAGGAACTGAAGGAACGCGCTGTCGAGGGCTGGAACGGTTTTGAAGGCCACACGCCGCACCGTCCGTGGATTGATGGCGTCAAAATCAAAAGCACGAAAACCGGCGCGATCCTGTCGCGTGTGCCGGATGTCGGCAATCCATGGCTCGATGCGGGCATCGTTCCGTTCTCGACGATGCAGTACAACACGAACCGGGCCGAGTGGGAGAAGTGGTATCCGGCCGATCTCGTGACGGAATCGTTCCCCGGCCAGTTTCGCAACTGGTTCTACTCGCTGCTGTCGCTGGCGACGATGATGCGCTACGACGAAGCGGACGACGCCATCGACAAACGCCCCTTCAAAGCCCTCTTCGGCTACCGCCTCGTGATGAACGAGGAAGGGAAGCCGATGCACAAATCGGACGGCACAGCCATCTGGTTTGAGGAAGCGGCCGAACAACTCGGCGTCGACGCCCTGCGCTGGCTGTACCTGTCCCAGAACCCGGCCCAGGACCTCCGCTTCGGGACGCGTTGGCCCGACCAGCCCGTCACGATCGAAACGCCCGAAGGCCCGATTTCAGAAACCAAGGAAGGCGTGCCGACCTGCAAGGTCACGAGCAAGCCGGTCGACGAAGCCCGCCGCCAGGTGCTGATTCCCCTGTGGAACAGCTACGCCTTCTTCGTGAACTACGCCCGGCTGGATGGCTTCACGCCCGATTTAGCGAAGGTCCCGGTTTCCGAGCGGCCCGAAATCGACCGCTGGCTGCTGAGCAATTTGCAGTCGCTGATCCAGACCTGCCGCGAGGGCTTTGAGGCGTTCGACACCACGATCGTCTGCAAGGCGGGTGCGCAGTTCATCGATGACCTGTCGAACTGGTACATCCGCAGGAATCGGAGGCGGTTCTGGCGGGCGCGCAGCGAGCCGGAAGCGTCAGCGCCCGGAGCGTGGGACCCCGACAAACTCGCCGCGTATCAGACGCTCTACGAAACGCTCGTCACGCTGACGAAGCTGCTGGCGCCGTGCATTCCGTTCCTGGCCGAGCGGATGTATCAGAACCTGGTTGTGGGAGCTGTTGACAGTGGAAGCCATCAGGGGGCTGACGCCCCCCGCTCGCCAGATGTGCCCGAATCGGTGCACCTCTGCGACTACCCGAGTGTCGATCCCGCGCTGCTCGATGAATCGCTGAACCACCGCATGGCGACCGCCCAGCGCGTCGTCAGCATGGGGCACCGCTTGCGGGAAGCGGCCGACCGCCGCGTGCGCCAGCCGCTGGCCGAGCTGAAGTACGCCTGTGCGAACGCCCAGGACGCCGACGACATCGCGCGGCTCGCGGATGTCATCGCGGACGAGCTGAATGTGAAGCGGATTACGCCGGCCGGCAACCTCGACGACCTGGTCCGGTATCTCTACAAGCCGAATCTCAAGACTCTGGGGCCGAAGCTGGGGAAACAGCTGAACGCCGTGAAGAACGCGCTGCCCGAACTGGGAGACAAAGTGCTCGGTCCGCTGCGGCGCGGGGAACCGGTGACGGTGACGATCGGCGGCAGCGAAATCACGCTGGCGCCGGAAGATGTCATGGTGTCGACCGAGCAGGCGAGCGACTGGGCCGCGGCAGACGATGCCGGCGTGCAGATCGCGCTGTCGACAAAGCTGACGGCCGAACTGATGCGCGAAGGGGCGGCCCGCGACTTTATTCGCCAGGTGCAACAGCTGCGCAAAGACCATGATCTGGAAGAGAACGACCGGATCGCCGTGACGTGGCAGTCGTCCGAGCCGGAAATCGCGGCGGCGATCGACGAGTGGCGCGACACGATTCTGGCGGAAACTCGCGCTGATCGGATCGAGCAGAAGGCGACGGACGCGAAGGCCGTCACGATCGGCAGCGCTGATGTCCAGCTGGCGATCCAGCCGGCAAGTACGCCGCGATCGTAGACCGAAGTGGTCGACTGTCCGTTGGTCGAACGCTCCGGACGAACACCGTCGAAATCACCAGCACTCCCCGGCCAAACTCCTCCTTCAACTCCTTTGCTCCGTGTTCATTTTTGCGTTTCATTGAGCGCGTCTCCCGACAAGGCCGCCGTGGAATTCAAGATGGGATGAACAAAGAGTCAAAGAGGAAAAAAGAGTTCCTATGCCGGGGGGTGAGTCGGCAAGGCTTTGCGTTGATGCGGGCGGGTGGAATCGGGAGGTGCTGGCCGGAATGTTCCGTTCCCGGCGAAGTGGCGACTTTCTGTTCCTGCAGTTCATTCCGTCAGGGCCACGCCCCTGTTTCCGCGGTGTGGCCGGAGTGCTACCATTCGGCGATTCCGGCCCCGCGGCGTCTCGCGCGGGGTTGTTTCCCGGTTAGCGATCAGGATTCTGTTCATGCGCACGGAAGGTGCTCTTCGGCTCGTGGCCGGCGCGGTTTTGATGGGAGCGTTGATGTCGACGACGACGGCGGCGGCCGCTGGCCCCGAACTCGTGACCTCGGTCGAGGGCATTACCGAGTACCGGCTGGCCAACGGTTTCCGGATTCTGCTGTTCCCCGACCCCTCCAAGCCGCAGGTCACGGTCAACCTGACGGTGCTTGTCGGCTCCCGGCATGAAGGGTATGGCGAAGCCGGCATGGCCCACCTCCTGGAGCACATGGTGTTCAAGGGGACCCCGACGTTCCCGGAAGTGCCGAAGGTGCTCAAGGAGCATGGGGCGTCGTTCAACGGCACGACCTGGCTCGACCGGACGAACTATTACGAAACCATGCCGGCCACCGACGCCAATCTCGAATTCGGCATCCAGCTGGAAGCCGACCGCATGATCAACAGCTTCATCCGGAAGGAAGACCTCGATTCGGAAATGACGGTCGTGCGCAACGAATTCGAACGGGGCGAGAACAGCCCCGAGCGGATTCTGTCGCAGCGAATGATTTCGGCCTCGTACGAGTGGCACAACTACGGCAAGTCGACGATCGGAAACCGTGCGGACATCGAACGCGTTCCGGTCGAAAATCTGCGGCGGTTCTACAAACGCTTTTATCAGCCCGACAACGCGATCCTGACTGTGGCGGGCCAGTTCGAGCCCGAGAAGGCGCTGGCCTATGCCGAGAAGTATTTCGGGGTCATCCCCCGTCCGGAGCGCGTTCTGGAGAACACTTACACCGAGGAGCCGCCGCAGGATGGCGAACGGCTCGTGACCCTGCGGCGGGTCGGCGATGTCGCTTTGGCAGGGGCGGTGTATCACATTTCGTCCGGACCGCATCCCGACTATGTCCCCATGGACGTGCTGCAGCACATCCTGACGGCCGCTCCTTCAGGCCGGCTGTACCGCGGGCTGGTCGAAACGCGACTCGCCACGCGGGTCGACGGCAGCGCCTACGCGCTGCACGACCCGGGCGTCCTGACCCTGATGGCGACCGTCACGAAGGGGAACGAACCGCAGGACGTTCTCTCGAAGCTCACGGAAATTGTCGAAACGATTGGCGAAGAGGGCGTGACGCAGGAGGAGGTCGACCGGGCCGTCAGTTTCTGGCGGAAGTCGTGGGAACTGGCCCTGGCCGATTCGTCACAGACGGCGGTGCAGCTCAGCGACTGGGCCGCCCAGGGGGACTGGCGCCTGCTGTTCGTCTATCGAGACCGGCTGGAGCAGGTGACGCCGGACGACGTGAATGCGGTCGCCAGAAAGTACCTGAACCGCAACAACCGGACGGCCGGGCTGTTCATTCCTTCCGAAACGTCGGAGCGGGTGACCGTGCCGCCGACTCCGTCCCTGGCGGAGATGATTGGCGATTACAAGGGACGGGAAGCGATTGCGATGGGCGAGGCGTTCGATGTGTCGCCGGCCAACATCGAAGAACGAACCATTCGCGGTCACCTGGGAAGCGGGCTCAAAACGGCGCTCCTCGCCAAGAAGACCCGTGGCGAGTCGGTGCAGCTGCGCCTGACGCTGCGGTACGGGTCGCTGGAATCGCTGCAGGGCCTGAACACCGCCGCCGAGGCGTTGCCCACGCTGATGCTGCGCGGGACGAAGTTGCTGTCGCGGCAGCAGATTCAGGATCTGCTGGACAAGAACCGTGCCCGGCTGTCGGCCAGCGGCTCGGTGGGCGAAGCGACCTTCACGATCGAGGCGTCGCGGCAGACATTCCCGGCCGTGCTCGACCTGCTCAGGCAGGTGCTGCGTGAACCGACCCTGCCGGTCGCCGAACTGGAGACCATCCGGAATCTCAAGATCAGCACGCTGTCGCAGCAGCTGACCGACCCCCAGGCGCTGGCCCAGAACGCGGTGCAGAAGGCGCTCAGCCCGTACCCGCCGACCGATGTCCGCTACGCGCCGACGGCCGCCGAGTCGATTGAGCGCTGGCAGGGCGTCGGCCGCGACGAACTGGTCCGCCTGCATCGCGATTTCCTCAGCGGCGAGCATGGGGAACTGTCGATCGTCGGCGACTTCGATGTCGAATCGACGCAGGTCCTGCTGTCGAGCATTTTCGACGGCTGGGCGGCGCGGCAGCCATTCCAGCGGATCCCCCGCCCGGGCAACATGCAGATCGCCGGACGGGTCGAGAAGATCGAAACGCCTGACAAAGACAACGCCGTGTATTTCGCCGGGGAAGTGATCCCCATGAAGGATTCCGATCCCGACTATCCGGCGTTCACCATCGGAAACTTCGTGCTGGGATCGAGCGGCCTCTCGTCGCGTCTGGGAGACCGGGTCCGCCAGAAGGAAGGTCTGTCCTACGGCGTCGGATCGGTGTTCCGTGCCAACAGCCTGGATGAACGGGCGGTGTTTTCGGCGTATGCCATCACCAACCCGGCCAACATGCCGAAGGTCGATGCGGCGATCCGCGAAGAAACCTCGAAGATCATCTCGCAGGGGATCACCAGCGAGGAGCTGTCCGCGGCCCAGCGGAGCTTCCTCGAAAACCAGAAAGTGCTGCGGGCTGATGACGGCCATCTGGCGGGCATGCTCTGCAGCACGCTCGAGGCCGGACGCGACATGAGCTTTTATGCCAGGCTGGAACAGCACATCACAGCGCTGACGACCGACGAAGTGCAGGCCGCCCTGCAGAAACGACTGAGCCTCGACAAGCTCGTCGTGGTCATGGCGGGCGACTTCGCCCGGGCGGAGAAGGAAGCACCGGCGGCCACTCCGGAGAAGTAATGGATTGACCGCAGAGGCACGGAGAACGCGGAGACGCGGGAGATCCTTGCCGGGAGGGCAGCCAGGAGAGTATGCACCGCCTTGAGCGTCAGGGTTTGTCTCGTTGGATGAGACAATTGTCATTGGTTCTTCGCAGAGGCCGGCCAATGACAAACGACCATTGACGGAATGACCAATGACAGATCATCGAATCCAGACCGGCTGCCCCTCCGCCAGATCTCTCTCCGCTCCGTGCCCTTTGCGTCTCTGTGGTGAAGTTTTCTATTGAGAAGGAGCGCCGCCATCGCCATCCGATCGAACCACTATGAACTGGCGTTCGAGGCCTACCTGCGCGGTCTGCGCCGCCCGTATGTGGCGGTGAATGAGAATCGCCGGGCGCTGGCGGAGGAAATGTCGCTGAAATCGATGGATTTCATCGTTTACGCCCCCACCCGACCGCATCTGCTGGTCGACGTCAAAGGGCGGCGATTCGTGCGATCGGCCGACGGCGGCCACCCCTGGGAGAACTGGGCGACGGAGGATGATGTCGACTGCCTCCTGCGCTGGGAGGCCTGTTTTGGCGACGATTTCCGGGCGGCGTTCGTTTTTGCCTATGATGTCGACGCCGACGCGGCTGCGGGCTTCCCGGAACTGTTCCGGTTTCGCGACCGGGCGTATGCCTTTTATGTGGTCTGGGTCACCGAGTACCTTCATTCCATGCGGCAGCGGTCGCAGAAATGGGAGACGGTGTCGCTCCCGGCGGCCGAGTACCGGCGGCTGAGGCGGCCGCTGGACCAGCTACTGAACGTGACGCTCGGATGAAACCATTGTCGAACATCGAGTCTCCGGAGGCCGGCCGTCGGAACGGACCGGGCATCCTCGTCTGGATGACGGTTCTCTGGGCATGTCCTGGCGCGGTGTTCGGACAGACGCCCGGTCCGGCCGCACCGGCGCCCGCCGCGGGCGGCCGCGGCCTCGCTCTGGAATATGTGGTGGTCGTGGTCATGATCGGCCTGGCGTTGTTTGCCGTCTGCCGCTCCAGTCGCCGGAACTGACAGGTCGAAGCCGTCATGCCAGGCGCGATGCGGCCCGTCGCTGTGACCGGCCTTGGAATCCGTTCTCCCCTCGGTTCGTCCGCGCAGGAACACTGGGCTGGAATGGTCGCCGGAGTCCGGGCCGTCCGTCATCTACCGGAACTTGCGTTGGGCCATTCAACCGGTCCCGGCTGGTCCGCCTGGTGCGGCGCGCCTGTCGCTGATCCCTGCTTGCACCACAACGTCACCGCCATGGCCGTGGCCGCCGCTGGCGAGGCCATGCGGCAGGCCGGCCTGGCGGCGCTGGGGCCGGGCCGGGTAGGCGTCATGTTCGGCGGCAGCAAGCCGGTGCTGTCCCGGCGGTCCGACATCGCGATCGACGAATGGCGCGCGTCGGGGTCGGCTGACGCTCTGGCCGGTTGCTTCTCGCTGTCGAACCCCGCCCGCGCCATCGCCGCGAGTCTGCGCTCGGATGGACCGCAGATCACCCCGTCGGCCGCGTGTGCCACCGGGCTATTGAGCATCATCCGCGGCGCGGAGCTGATTCGCGATGGCGCCTGCGATGTCGTGGTCGCAGGCAGTGCCGACAGCTCGCTGCATCCGGCCTGGCTGGCGGCCTACCGGCGGATGGGCGTGCTGGCGACGGCGGGGGACGACCCAGGCCGCTGCTGTCGCCCGTTCGATGCCCGCCGGAGCGGCTTTGCCGTTGGAGAAGGAGCCGCGGCGCTGGTTTTGGAGGATCTCGAGCATGCCCGCCGCCGCGGCGCTGCGATTCTGGCCGAGCTGCATGGCGCAGGCCTGACCTCCGACATTTCGTCGCTGGTGGATGTGGACGTCAGCGGACGATCGCTCACTCGGGCGCTGGTGGACGCGCTGGCCCGCAGTGATGTCGAAACGCGGGACGTCGATGCGATTTCGCTGCACGGCACCGGAACGCGGCTGAACGATCGCGCGGAGACGGCCGCTGTGAAGGCTGTGTTCGGCAATCGGGCAGATCGTCTGTCGTGCTTCAGCCTGAAGGGCGCCATCGGACACCTGATGGGCGCCGCCGGCAGCGTGGAAACGGCGACGCTGATCCTCGCGATGCAGCACGGCGTCGTTCCTGCGACGGTCAATCTCGAAACGCCGGATTCCGATTGCGATCTCGACTACACCCCCGGCCAGCCCCGGTCCCGGTCCATCCACGCCGCCGTCAAACTCTCGCTTGGCTTCGGCGGAACGTGCGCCGCGCTTGTTTTGCGGCGACCGGCTTGGGCGACCGGCGGATCACGCGGATGAAACGGCGACCCGATCCCTGAGAGGTCCATGAGAATCTGCTGGTCGTCCACAAAAAAACAGGCCCGGCGTTTTCGCCGGGCCTGTTGAATTTTGGCGTGTCAGACGCGCAGGCCGGCCAGCTTGCCGGTGCTGTCGCCGAGCCGTTCCGTCGGCGCGCCGACCGTGTCGAGCATCGAGAGGAACAGGTTGGTCATCGGCGTTTCGCTGTCGAGCACCATGTGCCGTCCAGTCGTGATGGCGCCGTTGGCCTGTCCCAGAATCAGAACCGGCAGGTCGTCGTGGCGATGACGATTGCCGTCGCTGATGCCCGAGCCATAGACGATCATGCTGCGCTCCAGCAGCGTTTTGTCCCCTTCTTTCACCGACTTCATGCGGTCGATGAAGTAGGCAAACTGGTCCATCAGGTACTGGTCGATCCGCTGGATCTTGACGACTTTCTCCTCGTCGTTGCGGTGGTGCGACAGACCGTGATGCGCGTCGTTGACGTCCACTTCCGGGTAGGTGCGGTTGCTCCCTTCGCTGGCGAGCATGAAGGTAGAAATCCGGGTGGCATCCGTCTGGAACGCCATGACCATCAGGTCGTACATCAGACGGATGTGCTCCGTCAGTGTGCCGGGAATGCCGTCCGGTGCGGGCCGGTCCGGCAGCCTGCCGCGGCTCGACGACGCGTTTTCAATGCGCAGCTCGATCTCGCGGATGCTGGTGAAGTACTCATCCAGCTTGCGGCGATCGGCGGCGCCCAGTTTCGCGTTCAGCTGAGCGCTGTCGGACGCGACAAAGTCGAGGATGCTTTTGCGGTAGAAGTCGCGCTCGGCGCGGGCCTGTTCGTCGCGCGAGTCGCCGAACAGTCGCTCGAACGCCAGCTTCGGGTTGATTTCCTTCGCCATCGGCTGCGACGGCGACTTCCAGCTGATGTTCGACGAGTAGGCGCAGCTGTATCCGGAATCGCACGAGCCGGCCTGCCGGCCCGATTCGATGCCCAGTTCCAGCGACGGCAGACGGGTTTCCTTGCCGTACTTTTCCGCGGCGACCTGGTCGACCGACATGCCGACGTGAATGTCGGCCCCGCCGGTCTTCCGCGGCTGGGCGCCGGTGAGGAACACCGCGCACGAACGGGCGTGGTCTCCCGCTCCGTCGCCGTTGGCGCGTCCCTTGTCGTGGGCCAGACCCGAGATCACGAGCATGTCTTTCCGGTGGCTGGCCAGCGGAGTCAGCGTCTTGGGAAGCTCGAAGCTGGTTCCGGCAGCCGTCGGCGTCCAGTCGCGCATGATGGCGCCGTTCGGGAAGAACACGTAAGCCATCCGCGTCGGTGCGGCGAGCGGAGCTCCCTTGGCGGCGGCCCCGGCGAGCACGGTGCGCGGCAGCATCGCGTCCAGGAACGGCAGTCCCAGAGCGGCGCCCATGCCTTTCAGGAAGGTTCGTCGCGGCAAATGCATCGGTGCATTCCTTCGGTAGGAGTCGAATTGCGGCCGCCATCGGCAGCCGCTTCCGGGCTTAACGTTCCGCCTTGCGGGTCATCCGAAAGGGCTCGCTCTGGACGATGCCTAGAACCAGCGCCGAAAATCGCGACCCATTGTCCTTCAGACGTTTCGCAATCGCATCAATGGCGCAGCGGTCATAGTATTGTACCCCGCGCCCAAGGGCATATGTGAGCAGCTTTTCGGTCAGGCAGCGTCGGAATTCATCTTCCCGCGCCCGCAAGATCGGAATCAGCTCTCCAGGTCCGCTGAAATGCTCTCCGCTGGGCAATTGGGCCCGGGCGTCAATGTCGTTCGGGCCATCCTTCGTTCGCCAGCGACCGATCGCGTCGAAGTTCTCCAGTCCGAAACCAATCTCGTCCATGATCTTATGGCAGGCTTTGCAGCCCGGATCGGCCCGGTGCAGCTCCAGCTGGGCCCGCATCGGCAGGTCCGGGTTCGACTTCGCCGTTTCTTCCAGTCCCGGAACAACCGGCGGCGGCTCGGGAGGCTCATCCCCGAGCAGCGTCTCGAGCACCCACTGGCCCCGTTTCACCGGAGAGGTCCGGGTCGGGTAAGAGGTCAGCGTGAGGATTGCCGGCTGGGTCAGAATTCCTGCTCGGTTGGCGTCCTTCAGTTCCACGCGCCGAAACTCGTCCCCGGTCACCCCTTCCAGACCGTACAGCTTTGCCAGCCGCTCGTTGACGAAGGTGTACTTGCCATCGAGCAGCACGGTGACGGGGCGGTCGCTGCGGATCATCTCTTCAAAAAACAGTTCCGTTTCGCGGCTCATGTCGGCCCGCAGCCGTTCGTCGAACTCGGGAAACAGTTCGGTGGACGGCATGACGTCTTCGGTCGTCAGCTTGCGCAGAGTCAGCCACTGCGCGGCGAAGTTCGTCACCAGCGAGGCCGAACGTTTGTCGGCCAGCATCCGCGTCACCTGTTTCGCCAAGCCGCGTTCGGTCCGCAGCTCATTCGCGCCGGCGGCCCGCATCAATTCATCGTCCGGCACGCTGGCCCACAGGAAGAACGACATGCGCGACGCCAGCGAGTAGTCGTCGAGGATGCCCCGGCCGTAGGCGTCGGTTTCGCGAATGTTTTCAACGCGGAATAAAAAGTCGGGGGAGACCAGAATCGCCTGAATGGCGACCTGCATGCCGCGTTCAAACGACTGCCCTTTCTTCGTCGCAAGCGACACGAACCGGACATACTTGCCGACCTCGTCGGCGGAAACCGGCCGGCGGAAGGCACGCCGCATGATCGACTGCAGATTGACCCGCGCGGCGACTTCCAGCGAGGTTTTTGCATCGGGGGTGACGCGCACCACCTGTTCGTTGCGCTTCCGCAGGACATCCCCCGCGCCCACCGGCCCCTTCAGCGACAGCGACTGCACATACAGGTTGCGGTCCTGCTTCGTCTTCTCGTCATAGAAATCGTTGGTGAAGGCGACGGCCAGCTGGCTCTTTCCGGCCGGCAGCTCGACATCGTGCACAAACGGGGGGGAGTCCGAGCGTCGGCGCACTTCAAACTCTTTCAGCACCTTGCCCCCCTGACGCAGTTCCATTTTCGCAGGTTCGTTCCCCGCGCGGTCGGCATAGGCGCGAATCGACGCCGTGTACGTTCCAGCGAATTCGACTTCAACCGGCACAATCAGTTCGCCGTTGGTCACGAGAATCCGGGCGCCGTCCCCCACCTCCCGGGCTTTGTCGTTGATGAACGCGCTGCCGCGGATGTGCTTCTCCACCATTAGCGATTCGGGCGTGGCAATCGCCCGCTGCACCACCTGCTCGGCCGCATCGAGGTACTTCTCGATGAGCAGCGGGGGCACGGTCAGCACGTCGCCGATGTTGTCGAATCCGTAGCCGACATCGTCGAGCGGGAAATCGTTGGCGGGCTCGAAGTCGATGGCCAGCAGGTCGCGGATCGAGTTGTTGTATTCCGAGCGATTCAGGCGGCGAACCGTCACGCGACCGGGGTCGACCGGCTTGCGGCAATCGACGTAGTGCAGCGCGTCATCCATCCAGTTGACGAGCAGTTCCCGCTCGGCGGGCGAGGGCTGGTCGGCGTCGGCCGGCGGCATGTTGTCGATCCGCACCAGGCTGAACGCCTTCTCCCACGTTTTGCGATGATCGGGGATGCCCTTCTCGATCATGAGCTTCAGGTCGAGACCGGCCTCCGGGTCGCTCCCGGAATGGCAGTCGACGCAGTATTTCTCGAAGAGCGGACGGACCTGTCCGTTGAAATCGAAGGTCGGACGGTCGGCGCTGGACGCGGGCGGCGCGGCGGCGACGAGTGGCTCGGAACCGCCAAGGCCGATCGCCACGACGATCGCGATGAGCGCAACCAGGCCCAGACAGGCCGAGGTTTGCAACCACGGGCGAAATCCGCCAGACGACGAAGCGTCCGTGAAAGCAGGATGACCGCTTCCGCGCGGGGAGGCAGGAAAATCGCAGCGTTGAGACATCGGGCGGACGCCCTTGCGCCGGCCAGGGCAGGACAGTGGCCAGTGCGTTCAGGTGGGGGGATCGACAGACGGGGCTGTCGCGACGGAAAAAGTGTACGGAGACGATGTTGCGGTGTCTACGACGGATCGGGTCAGGGAATCCCGCAATCCCGGAGGGAGCCCGTCCTGATGTCGATTCGGCGTCCGCCTGAAGGTGCGGCGACGGATGCAGGCGGTGCAAATTTCCGATGAAAGGTCGGGGAGTTCCCTCAATGCTCCTGAGATTCTTCGAGGAATAACCGATTGACGGACTGTGCAGAATCGCCACAATGCGGGTCAGGGCGGGCCTTGCGCGGACCAGCGCAGGCTCGCCCTTTTTTCGTTGTTCCCCTTCGTGCCCGGTACGCTCGCTGCACTCTGTTTCGTCTGCTGTTAAAGGATCCCTGAATGTCGTCGAAGTCAATTCATTTTCGTTTGCGGCGTGGTTTTACCCTGATTGAGCTGCTGGTGGTGATCGCGATCATTGCGATCCTGATTGCCCTGTTGCTGCCGGCCGTGCAGCAGGCCCGCGAAGCGGCCCGCCGCTCGCAGTGCCAGAACAACATGAAGCAGATCGGGTTGGCGCTTCATAACTACGAGAGCACCTACAGCACCTTCCCGCCGGGAACTCGCGGTGGAACCTCGTGGGGGCAGCAACTGGTGAAGGATGGCACCAACTGGAGAACTTCAATCCTGTCGTACATCGACCAGGCGCCTGTGTTCAACCAACTCGACTTTTCGGCCAGTTTTGGTGCTGGTGTTACCGAAACGACGGCATTTATGAGTGCAAACGGCCAGCCCAGCAGCAACCGCGTGCTCAGCGGGTTGGTGGTGCCTATGTTCCTCTGTCCGTCCAGCGCACTCGAAGTCTTTCCAGCAAATTACATCAACAACTCCGGTGGTGCCCAGAATCAGGTGGCGGCCCCGGGTGGGAACGGCGGGTTCAACAACATCGGCAAGGCGATGGGCATCCAGTATGTGGGAATCCAGGGCGCCGCGAGGAATTTCGACTGGATTGCCAACGGCGATGATGGCCGGACATGGGATTGCGGACATGGCTGGAGCTGTATCCAGGGAATGCTGACTGTGAATGCTCACCAGAAGATCGGCAACTGCACGGACGGCACGAGCAATACGATCCTCGTTGCCGAGCAGTCCGGGTTGTCCGGCGTTGGCAATGGTGGCCGCGGTTCGAATCGCACGTCCAACTACTATGGCGGCTGGTCCGGCGCCCGCCAGATCCTGGCCCCCGCAGCCGGCTGCTCGGACAACTGGCAGACCGGAACAACCTGCATCCGCTGGGCGCCGAATTCGAAAGTTGAACACGCTGGAAACGGTCACCCCTACCGGAATAACACGATGATCAACTCGTTCCATACGGGGGGCGTGTTCATTCTGCTGGCGGACGGCAGCGTTCGGTTCATCTCCGACAACGTCGACTTCCAGAACCTGAAGAAGCTGGCCATGCGGGACGACGGCCAGCCCATCGGAGAATTCTGATCTCATCGGGACCGGCATGGCCCGATCGCACTCCACAGGCGTCGGCTTCCATCAGCGGGGTCGACGCCTGTGTTGCTGTTTGATTATCCCCCCGATCGCTTTTCGACCATTGAAGGAATTGACTGTGAACAAGGTACTCGCATTGTTCGTGATGGCTCTCCCGCTCGTCGTCGGCTGCGGGCCCAAGGGACCGCCGACCGGCACTGTGTCAGGAAAACTCACCATCGGTGGTGCGGCGCCAACCGAGAAAACCCGCGTCACGTTCGTGAACAACAGCATCGGCCAGGGAGCCGGGGCGACCGTGGGAACGGACGGCTCATACTCGCTGGAGACGCCATTGCCGCTGGCCGAGTACACGGCGTTTGTCTCCAAGGTTCTCGACGACATCCAGGGCCCGGTCAGCACCGCGAAAGAACAGCTGACGACCGTTCCCAGAGAATTCCGGTCGGAAGAGACGTCCCCGCTGAAGTACGAAGTCAAGCAGGGCGCCAACGAGATCAACATCGAGATCCCGGGCGTCAAGTGACTGTCGCGGGCAACCATCGCTTCTACTTCCTGAGGATGACTGATGCCGGCCACGAAAATGATTCGCTGCGGCACTTTGCTGACGATGCTGGTTCTGGCCCTCGCGCAGACCCCGTTTGCCAGCGGCGATGAACTCGCGGCGTCGACTCAGCAACTGCGGATCCTGTGTTACAACATCCACCACGCCGAAGGCGTGGATGGCAAGCTCGACCTCGAGCGCATCGCTGGCATTATCGCCCGCAGCGGGGCCGATGTCGTGGCGGTGCAGGAGGTCGACCGTAAGGTGCTGCGGTCGAACTCGGTCGATCAGCCGGCCGAACTGGCCCGGCTCTCGGGGTTGCCGCATCACGTCTTTGGAAAGGCGATCAGCTACCAGGGAGGCGAATACGGCAACCTCATACTCTCGCGGTTCCCGATCGTGCGCTCGCAGGTCCTGCTGTTTCCCAACACGGCCGGCGCCGAACAGCGCGGCGCCGTCGAAGCGGAAATTGACTCCCCGGCCGGGCGGTTTCTACTGCTGGGCACCCACCTCGACTTCGGCCGGAAGGACGCCAGTGAAGCCGACCGGCAGGCGGCCGTGAAACAGGTGAACGAACGGGTGGCAGCGGCCGGGCTCCCCGCCGTCTTCGCCGGCGATTTCAACTGCCTGCCCGACAGCAAAACCATCACCACCATCCGTGAGCAGTGGCGGCCGACGAACGCCGGCGAGGCGTTCACCATTCCCGTCGGTCGGCCGACGCGGCAGATTGACTTCATTTTCGTGCGTCCGGCCGAGCGCTGGAAACTTGTCGACTTCCAGGTGCTCGATGAACATGTCGCCTCGGACCATCTTCCGATACTGGCGACCGTCGAACTTCTTCCTGCGAACTGACCGGGATCAACTGCATGTGCATCCGATTGATCGCATCCCTCCTGCTGGCGGCGCCCCTGGCGCTGGCCGGTGACATGGTGCAGGGGGCCGAGCCGCTGCGTGTCCGGGTGCTCTGCTACAACATCCACCACGGTCGCGGCGAGGATGGCCAGGTCGACATCGAACGGCTGGCGAAAGTGATCCAGAGCATGGACCCCGATCTCGTCTCGCTGCAGGAAGTCGATTCGGGAGTCAACCGCAGCCAGCAGATCAACGAACCCAAAAAGCTGGGCGAACTCTGTAAACTCACGCCCGTCTTCGGCAACAACATCAAGTACGACGGCGGCGACTATGGCAACGCCATTCTGTCGCGCTGGCCCGTCGCCCGGCACACGAACCACAAACTGCAAAGCTACTACCCGAACGAACAACGCGGGTTGCTCGAAGTGGAAGTGATGCTGCCGGACGATCGCGGCCCGCTGCTGTTTTTCGCGACGCATTTCGACTACCGCGGCAACTCACCCGAACGCCTGCCGTCGGCCGTTACGGTGAACGAGATCATCAAGGCGAAGAATGGCCAGCCCGCCATTCTGGCCGGCGACCTGAACGAGCGCCCGGAGGCCCCGGCGGTACAGGAACTGGCAAAGATCTGGAAGCGGACCAACGATGGCGAATTGCCGACGTTCCCGGTGGACAAGCCGGTCCGACAGATCGACCACATTCTGGTCTACCCGCCCGCCCGGTGGCGCGTGATCGAGACCCGCGTGCTGGACGAGGCAGTTGCGTCGGATCACCGGGCGATCTTCAGCGTGGTGGAACTCGTGAGATAGTCGCGACCATCAGCGGCGACTTCGAACGTGCCAGACGACCACAAGGCGATCTGGAATCGAGCATTCGAAGTAAACCTCGATTGGGCCGATCTGCATCACTCTGGTGACCTCCGGGATCTCACCTTTCCGCTTCCTCAAGAGTTCAACGGTTTCGAAAGGGAGTTGACCTGCATACCAGGGCTCGCCTTTGTTCTGGCCATCGATTTTGAGCAGCGAGTCCGCTTCATGGACAGCACTCCTGAGTTGCAGGCGATTTGTCGATTGGAGGTACATCTCAGCGACATCTGCCTCCGCGCTCTTGCACCACGTGACCGTCATCCGGAGCATTGGCGATCAATCTGGTCGAGTCGCTTAAGGACCTGTTCCGTAGTCCTCCACTCAACGTTTTCCGCCGACATACGCTCCGCAAGAATCTTCGCGACTTCCGGATCTAGCTGAACCCCGCTCTGCAACGCATCATTGAGAACGAGAACGCCGATTCGGCGACCGTTGGCATTCGTCACTTCGATCTCGCCCGTCACCCCGCGAAGCTGATTCTCCTGAACCGGATTCAAAACAATCGCGACCATAATTACCTCCTCAGAAAGGTCGCCAAGCAGACCAGGGGCCATCGGATGTGTCCCCCGGCTCATGAATTCTATCATCAGTGATGTCGCTGTGAAATCTGATTCACACCCTCTTCCAGCTGTGATCTTTCGCGCTCGCGAGCACTGCGTCGCAGACTTTCTGCGTTTCCAGCGCGTCGCGGAACGTTGGCCCGCAGGGCTGGCCGGTTCCCAGGGAGTACAGGAAATCGGCGACCTGGTGGACGAAGCTGTGCTCGTACCCGATCGCCAGGCCCGGCACCCACCATTTGCCCATGTAGGGATGGTCGCCGTCAGTGATGTGGATCGACTTCCAGCCGCGCTCGGGACCGGCGTCGCTGTAGTCGAACATTTCCAGGCGATGCAGGTCGTGCAGATCCCACTTCAGAGATCCTTTCTCGCCGTTGATCTCGAACGTGTACAGCGCCTTGTGACCGCGGGCGTAGCGCGTCGATTCGAACAGCCCCAGCGAGCCGTTCCGGAAGTGGCAGAGGAATGAGCAGGCGTCGTCGATCGTCACCTGCTGCTTCTTGCCCGTCGCCGTATGCGTCCGTTCCTTGATGAACGTTTCCGTCATCGCGGTGACATCGGCGATGTTGCCGTTCAGCCAGATGGCGGTGTCGATGCAGTGAGCCAGCAGGTCGCCCGTCACGCCAGAACCGGCTGCTGCGGCGTCCAGTCGCCACAGGCCCGCGCCCCCCTGCGGAAGTTCGGCCGAGATCGTCCAGTCCTGCAGGAAGTTAGCGCGGTAATGGAAGATGCGCCCGAGCCGGCCGTCGTCGATCAGCTTCTTGGCAAACGTGACGGCCGGAATGCGGCGGTAGTTGTACCAGACAGTGTTGGCGACCTTGGCCGCTTCCACCGCCTTACACATTTCTTCGCCCTCGGCGACGTTCATCGCCAGCGGCTTTTCGCACAGAATCATCTTGCCGGCCTGCGCGGCCGCGATGGCGATTTCCTTGTGCAGGTTGTTGGGAACGCAGATGTCGACGGCATCGATGTCCTTGCGTTCGAGCAGCTTCCGCCAGTCGGTCTCGATCGATTCGTAACCCCACTGGTCGGCGAAGGCTTTGATCTTCTCGGCGTCGCGTGCACAGGCGGCCTTCAGCACCGGCTTGTACGGAACATCGGGGAAGAAGTCAGCCACGCGCTTGTAGCCATTGGTGTGAGCCCGGCCCATGAAGCCGTAACCGATCATGCCGAGGTTGAGCGCTTTCGCCATGGCGAGAGTTCCTGTGCTGTTCGTTCGAAGTGTGAGTGAATCGAAGGACTCGCCAATTTACGGAGGCGCAGGCCGGGACGGTAGCGAGTTGTCGGAGGCGCAGGGGGGCGAAGGCCCGGAACCCCGGAAGTCAGCGAACCCGCAGGCGCGAGGCGGCATGCTGCAGCGGAGGGGGCGGGGAGGTCATCGCCCCGCTGGCGTTTCGCGAAACGGCATTGGAAGCCGACGGCCTCAGCGACCGCCGTCGCGACCCCGTGCGGCGGCGTTCCGGCCTGTCACTGGGGGACCTGCGTTTGAGAGCGGAAGTTTCGGCCGCGCTCGATCAGAGTGCCGGGGTTCTCGGAATCGGGCCCCGTCGGGGTCATCCGGTAGCTGAACACATGCCGGTCGGTGATGTGCGTCAGGGCGAAGTTGTCCGAAAAGAACTCGAACGGAAAGTACTGATACCACGGCTTCTGCTGGGGCTGCTGTACGCTGAGCGTCTGAAAGCCTGGCTTGGAGAGGGTGATGTTTCGCGTGCCGTAGTAGGTGAAGTCCATCGATACGGGCGTCACGCCGATGCGCTGCCCATCGACCTCCACCAGCGCCCCGGGGGGATCGCTGATCACCGTGAACCGGCGGCTGACGCACCCCGAACCGGCGGCGAACAGAATCGCGGCGGCGAGGGCCAGGCGGGCTGCGGGACGGGACATCGCCGGTACAGGCAGGAGGGGGAGGGATCGGAACGGGCGACTTTTAGCTCAGAAGGCCAATTTCGGAAAAGATGAGGTTTGCCAGACCGGCCACTCTGGGAAAGCTGCGCAAGGGTTTTGGCATGCTCCAAAGAGGGATAGCTGCGGGTTTCGAGATGCGGCGAAAGGGGTTGATGCCCTTAAGTTTTTTCGGCCCCGTTTCGGCCTCAGGCTTAGATTTCGGTGTCGATTGCCTGGCCGCGTTCGCCGCACATTGGTCGTGGGGCACGGCTGGGAATCAGAGTGCCGCAGGGCATGTCGCCGGGCGGCCGTGTGAATGTCGGAGCGGCCCCGATGGACCACCGTCATCGCTATTTTCAAGAGGTCGACGTGTCACGTACCAAGCCGTTCATCTTCGGCCTGATGTTGGGGGCCGGTCTGTCCTTTGTGGCCCTGCGGTATCACGTCGTGAGGTACAGCGAGGGGTTTATGCTGGTGCCGCGGACCGACCAGCCTCCAGTGCGCAGCGCCTACGCGGACGTGCGCGACTGGGGAACCGCCATGTGGAAGCAGTACCCCGAAGTGGCCGCCGCCCTCGTGGCGGATGGTCAGGGTCAACTGGTCGCGGACTCGTTGACCGACGAGCTGCTGGGGCAGTTCGACGCTGCCGGCGACGCCGAGCCGCTCGATCTGCTGCCGGAAGAGCGCGGGCCCGCCCCCGCCCGCCCCGCGTCGACAACCCGCAGCAATCCGCCATCCCCGATCCGGCTCACTCCGACCGGCAGCGAGCGGCGGATTGCGCCGGAACGCCCGGCGCGGCTGTCACAGCCGCTGGATGCCGCCACTCCCCGCGTTTCTCTGGAGACCCGCAAGCCGGGCCCGGACGAGGAATCGGCCGGGCGGGTCCGGTCGGCCCTGGAAAGCCTGTTTGCCCCGTATGGCGATTCGTCGTTGTCGACTCCGGCAGGAACATCGCCCAGCGCTTCGACCGTGAACACGAAATCGTCAGTTCCTGCGGCCTCCGCCGCGCCGCCAACCCGCATTCTGGACCTCAAAGACCTGGACATTGATCTGGGGCCGGCGCGGCAGGTCATTCCGTCGAGCTCAATTCCGCAGCAGGCGGCATCGGTGGGCATTTTCTCTCCACGACGGTTGCCCGATGCGGCGAAAGTGGCGGCGAAACCGGCGGAAAATGCTTCACAGACAGCGGTTTCGACGACGCCGACGCATCAATCGCCGTTGAAGTGAATCATTGACAGTCGAACTGCCGACACGTCTAATTCTGAGAGTTTCGATGGCGGCGTGTAGGGAAGAGGCACACCTTTGATTTATTGCGCCGTGTCGCCCCTGCGGGGGCCCGCGGTGGATAACGCCATCGAACCCAAACCCTGCGCGATTGGAGCGAGAAGCGTATGAAGCGATTTTCCATGTTTGTGCTGGCGGTCGTGGCTGTCGTTTCGAGCGGCCTGATGGCGCCGGAACAGGTTCAGGCGCGGATGCCGTACTTCAATGCGTTCAAGGCCGAGTACACCAAGGTCGACGCATCAACAATCGAAGACACCAAGTGCGGAATCTGCCACGGCGGCGAAAAGGGAGCCAACAAGAAGAAGCTCTCGAAGTACGCTGAAGAACTCGCCAAGGGCCTGGGCGGCAAGAACGTGAAGGATGAAGAGAAGATCAAGGAAGCCCTGAAGGCGGCCGAGAAGGGCGATGCCGGCGGCGGCAAGACCTTCGGCGACCTCCTGAAAGACGGCAAGCTGCCGCCCGCTGCAGGCTGAAGCGAAACTCGATGTTGAACGACCGAAACCGCCCTTAGACGAGGGCGGTTTCTTCATTGGAGGCGGGCTGATTCTGCCCGCTGCCGGTTGCTTCAGGCGCAGACGCAGCAGACGCATCGGGCCCGCTGGCTGCCGGCTCGGAAGGCAGGCGGCTGATGTAGCGATGCAGAAGATTGAGGAACGTCTGCGGAAACAGGCGTTTGGCGGCGGCGGCCAGCCGCGGGCGACGCCCCGGCACGACAATCAGCTGCCCCCGAAACGTGGCGTCGAGGGCTTCTTTGGCGAATCGCTCCGGGGTGACGCGGGCCTTCGCCATCGCCTGCTCGGCGAAGCCGCGTTGGGAATCGCGTGCGAACCGCCCCGCTTTCAGGAGATTCGTCTGGATAAACCACGGGCAGGCGCACGTCACTCCGACATTGTGCCCTTTCAGCTCGACGTACAACGACTGCGAGAGCGCCAGCACGCCGGCCTTGGAAACATTGTAGGCCGCCATCCCCGGGCCGCAGAGCAGGGCGGCCGCCGAACCGATGTTGAGGATGTAAGAGCGTTCGGGGTTCGCTTTCAGCCAGTCGACGAGCGTATGGCAGCCGAGGACAACGCCGCGCAGATTGATCGCGAGCACCCAGTCCCAGTCGTGCATTGGCGACTGGCCCACCTCGCCGCTGCAGGAGACCCCGGCGTTGTTGACCAGCAGGTCGAGCTGAGGCCAGCGGCCGCGAAGTTGATCGCGCAGGGACTGCCACTGGTCTTCCTGACGGACATCCAGTGAGAACACCTCTCCGGATCCCCCCAATTGCTCGACGAGGCGGACCGTTTCCGCGGCCTCGGGCAGCTGCAGGTCGGCAATGCCCAGGTGCCAGCCGGAACTGGCCAGCCGGAGTGCGAGGTGCCGTCCGAGTCCACTGCCGGCGCCGGTGATGAGGGCGTGCTTGCAGGAGCGGGGCCGATTCATGGGTTCCACTTCATGGGTTCCACTTCATGGCTTCAATTCAGACTTCCGCGCGGAAACCACGCCCCGACCGCCAGTCATTCCGGTTTCACATAACGTACCGATTCTGAGGCGGCAGGGGAGCGCGGAAACCTGGTCGGGAATTCCCGGGGACGGCATGAATCCTTCTCCCCGGGCCGCAGCACCGCTTATACTTAGGGCAGTCATACGGAGCCGTTCGCGCTCCAGAACTTCGGACGAGAGTCTCCTGTCGGAGGCGGGACTTGATGTCTGCAGCGACGCCATTTCTCGAAGCGCTCGATCGCAGCCGGATTCTCTCGCAGAACCGCATGCAGCGGGTTCGCCAGGCCGCTGCGCGCTGGACCGAGCTGCCCGATCAGGTCGTCGCCCAGAAGTTGCTGACGGCTGGCGTAGTCAGTCGGTTTCAGGCGGAAGAGTTGCTGCGCGGAAACTTTCGCCGCCTGAAGGTCGGCGGGTTCGTGCTGCAGGACATCATCGGTTTCGGCGGCATGGGGCATGTGTACCGCGCCCGCGATGTGGATGGGCAGCGAGTCGTCGCCCTCAAGGTTCTGTCCAAGAAATACCAGCACGACAAGGGGATGCGGGCCCGGTTCCGGATGGAAGCGGAAGCCGGCATCATGCTCGACAGCCCGAACCTGGTGAAAACCTACAGCTTTGGCAAAACCGAAGAGCTGTATGGCGAAGTCGACTTCATGGTGATGGAGTTTTTTGAAGGCCTCGCGCTGCACGAGGTCGTCAGCGTTTATGGGCTGCTGAAATACGACTCCGTCTGCGACATGGCCTGCCAGTCGGCGGCCGGTCTCGAACATCTGCATTCGCTCAACCTGATTCACCGTGATGTGAAGCCCGACAACATTCTCGTCGGCAAGACCGGCGATGCGAAACTGGTCGACTTCGGACTGGCGCTCGCCGGAAAGACCGCCGTCGACGACGAATTCTCGCTGGCGATGATTTTCGGACACGACGGACTGGGCACGCTCGACTACATGGCGCCCGAACAGGCGGTCGACAGTCAGTCGGTCGGCCCGACAGCGGATGTCTACGGGCTCGGCTGCACGATTTACGCCGTGATGACCGGCCGCCGCCCGTTCCCTTATCCGTCACGAACGGAGATTCTGGAAGCGCACAAAAGCGAGCCGCCGCCGTCGATTCTGAGCCGCGCGCCGCATGTCCCCATTCAGATTGCGGAAATCATTCAGAAGATGATGGCCAAGGATCCGGCCGACCGGTTCCAGACGATGGGCGACGTGCAGCAGGCGCTCGCGCCGTTTGCCAAGCGTCGGCCGTTGCCATTCGATTTCGCCGCAATTCTGAACCGCCGGCGGGACGAAGCCCAGGCCAAGCTGGCCAAGCAGGGGCGTTCCCTCACGCAGCTGCAGCGGCAGTCCACCACGCGGGCCCGCGGGTCGCATGCGAGCATGGAGGCGACCGGTGTGGCGCAGGAAACCGATATCCGCCACGACGTGAATCCTGCCATTCAGCCGCCCCCCGGGAAATAGGCCCGGGGCACAAGGCGGGAACGCTCGTTGTCGTCCGCGCGGGGTGCGGACGCGGGGCCGTGTGAAGCTGCGCAAGTAATGGAACCCCTGCGGGTCGTGTGATTCGCAGGGGAGTCGCCCCCTCCGGGTCGCCGATCGTGTGTTTGTGGCAACCGCGCGCACGCCGCGCGCCAGTCTTCCGCACGGACGCGATGAGGCCGCCGATGGACCCGAACTGGCAGCAGTTTCTCGAGAAAATCGCGAATGAAGTCCTCGTGTGGGTCGGATTCGGCACCATCACCGGGCTGACGGCCAAGGCGATCATGCCCGGTCGCGACCCTGGCGGACCGGTCGCAACGCTGCTGACGGGCATCACGGGGACGATCATCGGCTGCGGGACGCTGGCGTTCTTCTACCCGGACAGCCGAGTCACGCCCGTCAGCCTGTCAGGCTTCGCGTGTGCAACGGCCGGCGCGTTTCTCCTGCTGCTGTTTTACCGCATCCTCGGTGGGTCGCTGTTCCGGGGCATGAGCGGGAAGAAAGTGATTCTGCATGTGCCGGCGAGGCAGCGGCGCGCTACGACCACCGTCCTCCGCGAGGTCGCGTGAGGCCTTTCGCAACCTCGCCCACTTGGCGAAGATGCCTGGTTGTGAATGACGACCGGAGCCAACAGGTGGGACCAGGCGATGCTGGCGTTAACAACCGCTGAAGACTTTGTGGATCAGCGGTACGACCTCCCGGATGCCGGACAGTGGTCGGAACTCGACCGCGGCGTCATCGTGCATTTGCAGCCGCCCGATCTCGACCACGGCAACGTCATCCGGAACCTGTCGCGCACGCTGGGGCTGTATGTGCAGGGAGGCGGGGCGGGTTATGCCTGCTTCGACCTGGGAATCGCCGTCGCGCGCCGACCCGACACGCTGCGGTTTCCGGCCGCCTGCCATTTCGTCGATGGCCCGCGTTTCGCGGAAGCCGACAAGCCTTTCACCGAGACGCCGCCGGCGCTCGTGATCGAACTGGCGTCCACCAACGATCGCCGCCGCGGCATGACGGCGCGGGTGCTCGACTACCACGAATTCGGCACGCCGCTGGTGTGGGTCATCGACCCGAAGGAAACGTGCGTGCATCTGTGCCCGCGCGGCCGGAAAACAGAACTGCTTCCGGCGGCGGCCACACTGACCGGCGACGCGATCCTGCCAGGGTTTGCCATGCCGGTCGCCGAGCTGTTCGTCGAGCCCGAATGGTGGAAATGACGGGCGTCTTTTAACGGCTGGCCCGCCACAGCAGGGCGCCCAGCAGGGCGAACACCCCCGTGATCACCACCAGCGCGCCAGCGCCATACTGGACGAACACCTGACGGAGGCCCTGCAGCGGCTCGACGGCACTCGAGCGGCGCTCCTGCACGACGGCGTACCAGCCGGTCTTGCCGACCGGGGCGAAAGCGGCCAGCCATGGTCCGGCGTACCGCTCGTCGCGTTTCGCGATCGGATCGTCATACCGGGCGTTCGACTGGCTGGTTTCGACGATCTCGCGCTGCTCCGGCGAGAGCTGCAGGCTTTTCTTCAGGTCTGCGTCTTCAAGCTCCTGCGAGGCCAGCTCCGTCAGCCAGGGGTGATCGAGCAGATAGGCGTGTTCTTCACGCATGTCGACCAGCGCCAGAAACCGGTCGCGGGAGTTCGGCGTGATCTTGCTGATGCTGCTTTCCCACTGGGTCAGCAGTTCGCTGAGGTTGATCGACCGGGCGATGACGCCGAGCACTTCCGTCCGTTTCGAGTTCCAGATGGGAACGGCCACCGACACCTTGTACTGATTGGACGACTGACTGCGATACGCCAGCGAAATTCCGGGCGATTTGCGGGGTTGGACGCCCGCGGCATCCTCGGGGGGCAGTTCCTCGCCCCGCCCGTGGAAGTAATCGCGGTAGGCGAAGTTCTGCCCGATGGTCGTGTCCTCCGGCGAGCGGTACAGCTGGACGCCCCGTGCATCGACGACGAAGTAGCTGTCGTCCTCGGTGCGGCCCTGGGCGCGCAGCGATTCACGGACATTGCGTCGCCAGCCGTCCAGAAAATCCTTGAGGTCGCTCCGCAGCCGGGAGACTCCATTGTCATCGAGTTGGATCAGCCGATCAGTGACATCCTCCAGTTCCCGCTGCCGGACGTCGAACTCCTGTTTGACGTTCTCCGCCAGCAGCGCTGCGTTGGTGATGTCGGTGGCCAGCGCGCGTTCCAGCAGACTCGATTCCGCAGCTTTCTCAGCCTTCGGAATGGCCCGGGCGGCCACCCCGAAGAGGGTTGCCAGAAACAGCAGCGGGCCGATCACTCCCAGCGCAATCAGCGGCCGCTTGGCGAGTGCCGAATCGCGCTGGTCGAACAGGTCGAGGGCGACCTGGGCATTGCGCAGGCGTCGCGCCGGATCGCGCTGCAGGCAGGCGTCCACGATGTCGGCGAGCCGGCGGTCCACGCCGGGGCGCCGGCGGTGCTCGTCCGGCTGCGGGCTTTCGGCCAGAATCCGGCGGTAGATCGCCAGACGCTCTTCCAGCGAAGCGGCCGCCTGCAGACGCTGCTCATTTTCTGGCGTGCGGTAGGGCGGGAAGCCCGTGAGCATGTGATAGAGCAGGGCGCCCAGCGCGTAGACATCCCACCGTGCGTCGGGCACGCCATCGAGCACGGCCTGCTCGGGGGCCATGTAATACAGCGTGCCCAGAGTGGGGGTCTGTTCGGTGGTGAGCCGCGACTGGCCGAAGTCGCCCAGTCTCGTCGAGCCTCCCGAGTCGATGAGCACGTTGGCCGGCTTGAGATCGCAGTGCAGAATGCCGCTGTTGTGGGCGTGAACCAGCGCGCTGAGCATCTCCCGCGCCACGCGGACCGCTTCCGAGGCCGGCATGGGGCCCGCCGCAAGCCGCTGTGAAAGCGGCCCCTGTTCGAGGAACTCCATGACGAAATACGGCGGGTCGCGATCCCACCCGACATCGAGCAGCCCGACGATATTTCGCGAGGTGTACAGCACCGCCAGCTTTTCGACCTCGCGGCTGAGAAGCGACCAGTCGAGCCCCTGCCGATGCGTGTAGAACTTGATGGCCACCTGCCGGCCCGTACGGGCCTCCGTCGCCAGCCAGACGGATCCGAACGATCCTTCTCCGAGGCAGCGAACAATGTCGTAACCGGGCGCGGTTCCGGGGGCCGTTCCACTCAGGCGGCTCAGCGACTGCGACCGCTCGATCGCCGTGACATCCTGCCGCAGCGTGTCGCCGTCGGATCCAGGAACAACAGGCGTTTGTGGAGCGGAAGACATGCAGGAACCGGGTCGGCGGCACGCGGGCAAAGGCAGACGACGTTATAGTAGGCCGGGACGCCGGAGGAAGCCCGGCCATCGCCACTCCGTTTCCGGGCCGTCTTCACTGGAGCGCAGTTTCATATGATTCGTTTCGGACTTCTCGGCTGCGGTCGCATTTCAGCCCGGGGGCTCATTCCTGGCATCAAGGGGTCGACCACCGCCGAACTGACGGCCCTGGCGAGCGAACGCCCGGGAGTTGCGGCCGACTGGGCCCGGGAACACGGGGCGAAGAAATCGTACACGTCCTATCAGGCGGTGCTGGACGATCCGGACATCGACGCCGTGTACGTGCCGACGACCGGCGAAACGCATGCGAAATGGACCATTGCTGCGGCCGAGGCCAAAAAGCATGTGCTCTGCGAAAAGCCGCTGGCGATGAATGTCGCCGAGGCGGAAGAAATGGCGGCCGCCTGCCGTGAGCATGGAGTTCTGCTGCAGGAAGCCTTCATGTGGCGGCACCATCCGCGCACCAGGCAGGCGCTGAAACTGGTGCAGGACGGGGCCATTGGCCCGCTGCGATTGATCGTCGCCAGTTTCTCGTTCGACATCGACCGCAACGACTGGCGGCTGCAGCCGGAACGCGGCGGGGGCGCGATGTGGGATGTCGGCTGCTATGGCGTCAATGCCGCGCGGCTGTTCGCTGGCGCGGAACCGGTGCAGGTGCTCGCTGCGGCGCATTGGGCGCCGACGAATGTCGACCTGACGATGCAGATCGCACTGCGGTTTCCCGGCGATGTGCTGGCCAATATCGACTGCAGCTTCGAGCAGCCCTTCCGCTGCCGGGCGGAACTTGTGGGCGAACAGGGCCGGATCATCCTGGAAGAGGCGTTTCTTCCGTCAGGCCCGCCGGTCATCCAGATTCAGCGGGGCACCGCGACGGGGGGGCTGGCCGCTGCCGGGCTGGAAGAAATCGCGGTTCCGGAGTGGAACCAGTATGTCGCCCAGGTCGAAGATTTCTGTGCGTCGATCCAGGCGGGCCAGTTGGTGGCGCCCGCAGAGGATGGCGTCGCGAATATGCGGGTTCTGGAGGCCGCTCTGGAGGACGCCCGCCGCCGGCGAAACGGCTGAGACTTCGGGCGGATGACGAAAAAACGCCGCGCACCCGATGGGTGTGCGGCGTTAGATGCGTGGATCGAAAGTCACGGAAGCGAAATCGCCCGCACTTTTTGCGATGGCCCCCGCCATCAATAACTCCCCGCGGTGGCCTCAGGGCGCCAATGCTTCTGTGAGGTTCTGCCGTGGAGCGCGTCGCCACTGGACCAGATTATGACAGCGGCCGCCCGACGCCAGGGGCCGCATTACTTCTGGGGGGCAGCTTCAAACTCGACGAACGGGCTGACCCGGCGGGCCTTCGCGAAGATCGCCTTCTTGTCGTTTTCCGACTTCGCAGCGGTGAACTTCGTCCGCAGCTTCTTCAGCTTTGCCCGGCGAGTGCGCTTGCGGGCCAATTCGCGATTGCGTTCCGTACGCCCCATGTCGTCTTCGTCTCAAAAGTGATGTGCGGTGGAAACCGCGAAAACTATCCGGCCAGACGCCGGCGGTCAACAGTAACGCCGTTGGAGTTCACACTTTAGCGAAAGGAATCTCCTCCCGCTATGGGCGGACCTCAACGGACAGCCGCCAGGGCCGCGTCCCAGACGGTCTGCGGCGCGAGGAACAGTCCCAGGGTCGCCACGGCGCACAGGGAGCCGGCCACCCATGCGGGAAGGTTGTCGCGCTTCGGCAGATTCGTGTCCACGGCGGGCTGCAGGTACATCACGGCAATCAGCCGCAGGTAGTACCAGGCGGCGATGGCCGCATTGATCGCCATGAAAATCGACAGCCAGTAGCCGGTGGTGGACTGATTCGACCACAGGGCCAGGAACAGGTTGAACTTGCCGAGGAAGCCAGCCGTCGGGGGCAGGCCCGTGAGGCTCAGCAGGAAAAACGCCAGCAGAAACGCCGCCAGCGGGCTGGAACCGGAGAGGCCGCTCAGTTCATCAACCGTCTTGATCGACTCGCCATTTCGGCCGGCGGCCAGCAGAATCGCGAAGGCGCCAATCGTCATCGCCCCGTAGGCAATGAGATAAAACAGCATCGCCGCGCCTCCGGGCGTTGCGCCGCCAACTCCCGAGCCGGCGAGTAGGCCGGTCATCATGTAGCCCGCCTGGGCGACGCTGGAATAGGCCAGCAGCCGATGCAGGTGGGTCTGCCGGAGGGCCATCAGGTTGCCGACGAACATCGTCAGCACTGCGAATGCAGCGAGGGTCATCTGCCAGAATGTGCTCCACGAACCCGGAGCGGCGACGGCCAGGCCGGGGAGGAACGTCAGTCTCCACAGCGCCGTAAATCCGACGACCTTGGGAATGAACGACAGAAGCGCCGCCATGAAGGTGGTCGACCCCTGGAAGACATCCGGCGCATAAAAGTGGAACGGGACGGCCGTGATGCGGAAGCCCAGGCCGGCGATGACGAAGGGAACCGCCAGCAGCAGCAGCGGGGCCGACGATGTGGTCGCGGCGCTGAGGGCCCGCTGGACCGTAATCAGCGACGTCGAACCGGTCGCGCCATACGCCAGGGCAAAGCCGTACAGCAGCATGCCTGATGAAAAAACGCTCAGCAGGAAGTATTTCAGAGTCGCTTCCTGAGACGCCGGGCTGCGTTTGGGCAGGTACAGCAGCACGTACGTCGGGATGCTGACCAGCTCGAGTCCGAGGAACAGGGTGATCAGATCGTTGGACGCCGCAGTAATGTTGACGCCGGCGATCACCGCCAGCAGGCAGGCGTGGCATTCGGCGGCAATTCCGTCGTCCACCTGGTTCCACGCGACGAGGACCAGAACGGCCCCCAGCAGCAGCGAAACGCCGCGAATGGTCCAGGCGAGCCCGTCGTTCAGGAACGGGCCGGAGCTGTCTTCGCTGATCTCCATGCCGCCAATCAGCGAGCAGGCGAACGCAATGGCGAAAATCGACAGAAAGCCCCATTTATGGCGGCTTCCTTCCGGTGCTTTTCCGGTCGCTGGCGTCAGAAAGGGCGCCACGAGGAACATCACGCAGGCGGTGCCGATGAGCACTGCCTCCGGAAGGATGAGCTTGTACGCCTCTTGAAGACTCGCGATATCCATAACGTCCCGTCGCCGGCGCAAGTTGCGCCATCGAGATCCGCCCGCGCGACGGCCGCGCAAAACCAGCGGCGCGGCCTGTCCGCAGGGTCCCGCGAAGGCTAGTCGAGAGGTGACGCGATGGAAAGCGTATCAGGGGGACGGCTGCCAGGGCGCCGGGGCGATTATGCAGCGGCGGCCGCCGGCTGCTCGAAGCGGTTCCGCAGTTGCACTTTCAGAAACCGCTCTCCGCGAGCGTCGTAGAAGTACACCACGTTCGGATCGGATGCCCACACCGCCGAGAGGCGAATGCTGCGCGGCCCGCGGATCGTGAACTGCAATCCGCAAGGAGCCCCATACATGACGAGCGGGGTTTCGCTCATCAGGAACTGCTCGCGGACCAGGTTCTCCTTCTCGCACAGCGTGCTGTGGATGAAGTCCCGGAGACCGTCGAGTGTCTCAATCGCTGAAGTCTGATCCGTCATAACGCCCGGTGAGAAGTAGGATCGGTTCCGTCCGACAGTAGGCAGTTATCGGACGGGCGTCCCCGGGACCTTCGCCAACTTCGGCGACGAACGGACGACCGGCGGCAGCGGCGCGATGCGAACATCCATCCCTGCCGAAACTGTCCGCACAATGCGGAGTGGCGGCCGATTTCGGGGGCGACGCAAATCGCGGGCCGATCTGGCGTTAGCAGCAAAACGTGCTACTCTGCAGTCGCCGCGCCGCTGGGCCGGTTTTCCTGCTCGAACGACGCGGCCCCAAGAGGCCGCCCCACGATTTCTATGGACTCCCCGGAATCTCCCGCGCGCCCGCGCATCCGCCTGCAACGTTTTCTCGCTTCGTGCGGATTGGGCTCAAGACGCGCCTGTGAGGAGTTCATTACCGAAGGCCGCGTCACCATCGACGGTCAGACAGTGTCCGAACTCGGCGCGACCGTCGATCCGTCGTCGCAAACGATCGCCCTCGACGGCGAGCGGCTTCGAATGGAACGCAAGAAGTACTACGTGCTCCACAAGCCGCCGGGATATCTGTGCACCAGTTCCGATCCTGCCGGCCGCCGGAAAGCCATCGACCTGCTGCCGTCGGAAGGCCCGCGGCTGTTCACCGTCGGCCGGCTGGATGAAAACAGCACCGGTCTGCTGGTGGTGACGAACGATGGTGATCTGGCGGAAAAGCTCGCCCACCCCCGTCATCAGATTTTCCGCGTGTACCACATTCAGGTCGCCGGCCATCCCACGCGGGAGGTTTACGACTCGCTTAAGGAAGGGCTGCGGTTCGCCGAAGGTCGTTTCCGCGTCCGATCGGTGAAGTCGCTGAAGAAGGTGGGCCAAAGCACCTGGCTGGAGGTCGTGCTGTCCGAGGGGCATAACCGCGAGCTGCGTCGGCTGTTCGCCCGCGTGGGGCACAAAGTCCTTAAACTCACCCGCATTTCATTCGGGCCGATCCGGCTAGGCAAGCTGAAGATGGGCGAGTACCGCGACCTGTCGCTGCCGGAACTGGAAGCGCTTCACGGGATTCTGGCAAACGTGCGGGAACGTGGCAGCCGGCCGCGTCCCGAGCGCGACACCGACGAACCCAGGCCCGCCTACGAATCGAGGGGCCCGCGTGGGCCGGCGAAAAAACGCGCTGCATTTTCAAAAGATCGGACTCGGACATCGGCTGGCGACAAGGCCCGTCCGGGAGGAGACAGGCGACGCACGACCGGTGACAAGGGCCGTCCCGCGGCGGACCGGGACCGGGCCGGCGGTGGCGGGAAGTCGATCGGCGGCCAGTCTCGGGTTCCGTCGGGCCGCCCGTCGACCGGCAAACGGCCTGCGGGTCGCACGAAAGCCGCCGGCGGTCGCCCGCGATCAAAGAAGCCGCGTCGGTAGAGGTTCACTTCCACAGGAGGTCTGCCCATGTCCGAGGGGGGACCGCAGCAATCGATACTGGCTCCTCTGCTGGCCCGGGCTCGGGCGGGCGATGCCGGCGCACGCGATGAACTGTTTGCCCGCTGCCGCAGCTACGTGAACCTTGTCGCGCGAACCCAGGTCGAAAGCTGGATGCGAGCCAAGGTCGATGCGTCCGACCTCGTCCAGCAGACAATGCTCGAAGCCTACCGCGGGTTTCCGCAGTTCGACGGCGGCACTGAAGGAGAATGGCTCGCCTGGCTGCGGAAAATCCTGTCGCACAACACTCAGGACTTCATCCGCCGGATGCGAACAGAGAAGCGGGGGGGCGCGAAGGAGATTCCGCTACAGGCGGGGGACGATTCGCAGGGCTTCTTTCACGATCCGGCCAGCCCCGATGAAACGCCGTCACAGATGCTCAGTGGACGCGAACGGGAAATCGCCCTGGCCCAGGCGATTGAACGGCTCCCGGCCGACTATCAGGAAGTGATCCTGCTGCGGAACCTGCAGCGGCTGCCTTTCGAGGACGTGGCCGAGCGGATGGGCCGGACGCGCGGCGCCGTGCAGATGCTGTGGGCCAGGGCGATTCAGAAGCTCACCGAAGAAATGGGCGACCCCTGAACTGCGCCGCTCCAGTGTACTCTCACTTCAACCGGCTCTCCGCCGGTTTCGATCGTTGATCCAGGCTGCTAATCTGCGACGCCCTCAGGGACCGAACCTTGCAAGACACGCTGTCCAGAATCGTCGCTCACAAGCGCACTGAAATCGCTGCGGCCAAAACCCTCCGGCCCCTCAGCGATCTGCGCGCACGTCTGGGCGATGCCCCCCCCGTTCGCGATTTCGTGGCCGGCCTTCGCGCGAAGAATCCGGTCGCGCTCATCGCCGAGGTGAAAAAGGCCTCTCCCTCCGCGGGGCTGATTCGAGCCGACTTCGAGCCCGTGACGATCGCCCGGACTTACGAGCAGAGCGGAGCAAACTGCCTCAGCGTCCTGACGGATGAACACTTTTTTCAGGGGCGTCTCGATTTCCTGTCGGCCATCCGCCGCGAAGTTTCCATTCCAGTGCTGCGGAAAGACTTCATTCTTGATGAATACCAGGTCGTCGAGGCCCGGGCCGCGGGGGCCGACGCGGTGCTGCTGATCGCGGAATGCCTGCCTGGCCGGGAACTGGACGACCTGCACGCCGCGATTCTGGATCATGACATGACGCCGCTGGTGGAACTGTATGACGCGGAGAATCTGCAGCGTGTTCTGGCGCTTCAGCCGCAACTTGTCGGCGTCAACAATCGCGATCTGCGGACGTTCGTGACCGACATCGATCACGCGATCCGTCTGCACGAGCAGGTTCCGCCATCCATTCCGTTCGTCGCCGAAAGCGGCATCCGGACCGCGGCCGACGTCGCCCGATTGCGGGCCGCGGGCATCGACGCCATGCTCGTCGGCGAATCGCTGATGCGTCAGCCGAACATCGCCGAAGCCGTTCAGAAACTTCTGATTCCTGACTCCTGATTCCTGGATTTTTCCGTGAGCACAGCCCCGACAACATCCACTGAACAGGTCCTCGTCGTGCCGACGGCGCTGTTTCATGAACTGGGTCAGTTCCAGGGGTTCCGGTCTGACGGCGTCGACCGCTATCTGAAAACGCTGCTCGACCCGGCCTACACCAGCTTCCGGCCGCGGGTCGAGGTTGAGGAAGATCCTGGATTCAAGCAGCTCATTCCGTACTGTCTGCTGCGGTGTGGAGACCAGATTTTTCATTACACGCGGGGCAAGGTTGGCGGCGATGGCCGCCTGCGCAGCAAGCGTTCACTGGGGATCGGCGGGCATCTGTCGAATGAGGACCAGGCCAGATCGGCCGATGTCTATCGCCAGGGAATGTGGCGCGAGATTGAAGAGGAGATCGAGATCGGCAGCCGGTGGACGGAAAGCTGCGTGGGCCTGATTAACGACGACGAAACGGACGTGGGGCGGGTGCACCTGGGGGTCGTGCACATTTTTGAGCTGGAAGCGCCGCAAGTTCGTGCCCGGGAAGAGTCGATTAAGGAGGTAGGATTTGCACAACCGTCAGAGTTGGACCGTGAACGGGACCAGTTCGAGACGTGGTCGCAGATCTGCCTGGATTACCTGATTCACGCCGCTCGCTGACCTTCGCGCCTCACCGGCGCCGGGTTGGCGGACGGTTTCGGTACGCTGGGGGGCCGGCCTGCGGTCGGCTGGGGGATGGGGCAGGAGGCCTCGCACCGGTCAGCGATGAACCGACGGACAAAGGAGTGTCAGATGCAGTTCTCACGACGTGGACTTCTGGCGAGTGCAGCAGGTGGAGCGCTGTTGACGGGCGCCGCAGCGCGTGCGGCCGAACCGGCCCCGGGCGCCCTGACAGAAAAGTCGCTCGGCGAACTGCTCGAATCGCTGACGCTCAAGCCAGACAAACAGCAGCAGCGATACGACTTCGCGTTTCTGGCGCCGTTCGGCGAGCAGAAATGGGAGCTCTCGATGTCGGCCGTCCTCAGCCAGGATGGCACCTCCATCTGGATCATGGCGTGGCTCGATGAATGCCCGAAGTCGGCCGCGGAAGTGCCGCGCACGGCACTGCTTCGCCTGCTGGCGGAGAACGACAAGCTCGGCAGCGGGAAATTCTTCGCCTACATCCCGTCGAATCGCCGGTTCGTGCTGCAGCGCGTGGTGCCCAACGAGGGCATGACGGCTTCAAAATTCAAGCAGGTTCTGCAGGACCTGGGCGCCACCGTGGTTGAAACGCACCCGACGTGGAGCGTCGCCGGCTGGAACCAGACCACCCCCGCGCCGGGCGGACCGGAAGTGCAGACTGCTCTGCAGGGGAACCCCGGGGCGGCGACGAATACCGCTGCGAACGAATCGAAGTTCGCGAGCCCGGTCATCAAATGATTCAGAAGCACTGACCACGATCAGGTGCAGCGTCTCGCGTGGTCAGTTCCGGGGGCGATCTGCTGCACCTGCATCGCCGCGAAATCCACGACACCGTTTTCCGGGCGTTGACGCAAACGCCTGTTGAGAGCAGCGTGGGTCTCGCGGCGTTTTGCGTTGGTCTGCACCCGATCGGCAGTCGCCGCTTCAGGCCGCGGCCGAGCGGGCTGGCGAAATGACAAAGAACCGATTGTAAAAAATGGCTGCGAGAGCCACGCCCAGGCAGTTGAAGGCGGCGTCGGCAATGTCGACGCCGCGCCCGGGAACCCAGTTCTGGGCCAGTTCTGCCAGCACTGCGATCGCCAGCGCGATGCCGACGATGACAGCCCGTCGCCGGGCGGTCGTCGCGCCGCAGCACACCAGGGCCAGTTGAGTCGCCACCAGGAACACCCCCAGGTGCGCGGCCGATTCAATCGCCGCCGCCAGAATGCGGTTCGGTTTCTGAAGGACGTCGCGCAGCAGGCCGGGCACTGCGGGATGCAGCAGCAGCACCGCGAACACCAGGCAACTCGCGATCCAGACAACCGTCAGAACCGGTTTTCCGCGGACAACTGGCACGGGCATGAGGTCGCTGCTCATCTGTTCGATCCTTCTTTCGCGATGCGGGCTTCCACGCTCATAGACAGCATCGGCAGAAGTTGCCGGAAACAATTGTTGAAAAAACGCGACACGGCCAGGCGGACGATCCGGCCGGCCGCCCGCCTGTGAGGTACAGACCTGAGAGGTTGCATTTCGCGCGCCGACGACTGCGGTCCAGATCGGACTGGGCTGCCGGACCGGCGATGGAGGCGGAATGCGGCCTGCAGGAACGACCGCATGACCACTCTCGCCATCGACTCGTCATCCTCCCGCCTGGCGGATCCGCGCACCGCGGTCGGACTCATTCTCCGCCCTGTCCGCGGTCAGTCCGAGGCGCCGCTCATTCCGCTGGCGGTGGGCCGGCACGTCATCGGCTCCGGTCCGGACGCTGAAGTGCGGCTGGAGATTCCCGGCGTGGAGGCCCAGCACGCCGTGCTGCTCGTGGGCCCGCAACGTTCGGTCCTGAAGGCCTTTTCCCGTTTCACCTGGGTGAATGACGGCGTGATTCGCGAATGCGCGATCAAGCCTGGCGATCGCCTCTGTCTGGGGCCGGTGGAATTTGAAGTGCTGAAGGGGAAATCGCGTCGTCGGCGGACAGAAGCCCCCGCCTCACCGCCGCCGCGTGCAGAATCCCGTTCCGCCTGGACGAGCACCAGTCAGCTGGCCTCGATGCTCAGCGGCCCGCCGGCTGCGGAAATCGTTTCGGCGCCGACGGCACGGCGGGAAAAGGTCATCAGCGAACTGAACGCCGAGCTGCTGCAGCAGCTGTCGCAGCTGGTCGAACGCGAAACCGTCGCCGCTGAGCGCGAGCGGCGATTGATCGAGCAATCGGCTCAGGTCGAGGGCCGACGCAGGGCCTTTGAAACGCGTCAGGCAGAAATCGAACGGGCTCAGGCCGAACTGGCCCGTGCCGAAGCGGAGTGGCGTCGCCGATCGGCTGAGGTGTCGGAACAGACCATTCAGCTGCGGCTGGAACGTGAAACTCTCGAGCGCGAGCGGGGCCGACTGTCCGAAGAATCGACCCGGTTGTCCGCGCGGCTGGAAGAACTGGAGGAGCGACGCAGTGCACTGGCCGTGCGCGAAGCCCGCCTCGACGAACAGCAGGTGGCTCTGGAACAGCGGGCCGGCCAACTGGAAGCCCAGGAACAGGCCCATGCCGCCGCCGTCGCACAGGCGCTGTCGGCGACGCAGGGCTATGCCGACGACGTGCAGCGTCTGGCCGAGCAGAAAGCCACCCTTGAACGTCTGGAAGAACAGCTTCGCCAGCAGCAGGATGAATTCCACCACGAGCGATCCCAGTTCGAATCGGACCGCGACAAGCTGTTTGCGGAACGGGCACACCTGGCCAGTCGCGAAGTGGAATTCACGGAATTGCGCCGGCGGATGCACGAGCAGGAGGCCGAACTCGAAGTCCGTGAGCGACAAAGTCAGGGGCTGCTCGATCAGGCCCATTCACAACAATCGCTGGCGCTGGAATCGGCCTCCGAACTGGCGGCGCGCGAGCAGCGACTGGTGACCGAGGAGGCGGCGCTCGGCATGCTGCGCCGGGAACTCGATCAACGGAAACGCGAAATCGACGAGCAGCATGCGGCCTGGATGCTCGAGCGGCATACCGTCGCCGCCCGAACCCCCAGCGCCGAAGACCGAGCGGCCGAACATGCAGCGGCCGTGGAAGTCGAGCTGCTGCGCAGGCAGGTCAGCGAACTGCAGGCACGGCTGCGGGAAGAACGCGGATTCTGGCAGCAGGAGCGTGCCGGACTCGCCGCCCAGGCCGCGGCTGCCGAGGAAAGTCCTGCGAGCATCGGTGAGCCGGGTGATCCGGAAATGCTGGCGGTGGAAATTGCGCAGTTGCAGCACCAGCTGGAGGCGGAACGAGCCCGCTATCAGCAGGAGCGAGACGCATGGGAGGCCGAGCAGGATCTGATTCTTCGGGACCGGCAGGCCCTGGAGGCCGAATGGCGACGACTGGAAGCGCGCGCCGACCGCGAGCAGCATGTGGAATCGGCCAGTGCCCACGCTGTCGATTCCCTCGACCATGTTCCTCCGCCGATTCCTGAGCAGTTCCTGTCATTGCCACAGGCCGACGAAGCCGTCGCCGAAGCCGGTTTTGAGAATCACTGGAGCCAGTCAGCGGAGTCGGCCATTGGCTTCCCTGACGATGGCTTCCACAGCAATCATCCACAGGACGACGAAATCCAGGCCATTGCCGCCGATTGGGATGGGGACCCAGCGCAGTTTGCCGACGAAGCGTCGTATGGCTCGCTTGCTCACGCCGCTACAGAATATGGCGATTCCGCCGACGCATCCGAGGCGATGCCGCACGCACTGCACGGAGACCACGCTGGCGGGGGCGATGTGCTGTCACTGCGGGCCCAGCTGGCCGAACTGTTCGGCATTCAGGCGACGGAGCCGTCAGACGAGCCGTCAAGCGAGCCGCATGAGCCCGCGACTGATGGCGAATCGCCAGCGACAGAACTGCTGGAAGAACAGCCCGGCGAGTTCGGCGCCAGTGAGCCAACGACGGACGATGCGGCCCTGTACGCGGCGGACGACGAGCCGGAGAGCACTGAGTCCGACGCAGACATCATGTCGGCGTATCTGGCGAGGTTGCTGAAGAAGTCGCCCGACGAAGTGGGCACACTCCACTCCGCTCCCGTCCAGGCCGAGCCCGACAGGATGGCAGGCGACGACCAGAATGTGGAGCCGGCGCCGGAGCCGCAGAAGCCCGCCCGGCGACTCAACGCCGAGGAAAAAGAAACGCTGCGGGCCAACCTCGATTCGTTCCGCGAGCTGGCCAATCAGCAGGCGCGGGCGGCCGTGGCCAAGCACAAATCCAACGAACTCAAGAATGGCATGCAGATGACGTCGGTCGTCGCCGTGCTGGTGACTGTGGTCGGCGTCATTCTCGTCACCGCAGAGTTCTGGAGCAGCCAGTCGTACCGCATCTATGGCCTTGCCTGCCTGGCAGTCGCCGGAGCGATGGGGGTCTACACGCTCATCAACGGCATGAGGATCCGTCGGCTGAAAACCATCGAACGCGCAGCCGCCGAGCTGACGGAAGCGCTCGACGACGATGACGAAGAACAGCCGGCAGCGAATGCCGAGCCTTCCCGCAGCGAGGATTGATCCTCCGCCGCCCAATAACAAAGCCCGGCCAGTATGGCCGGGCTTTGTTGTTTGCGGGCCGCCAGTTTCGACGGGCGTTATTTGGCGCGGTCAGCCTGCGGCACGTACTTGGCGAGTTTCTGGCTGGCGAAGATTGGCTTGAGCTTCGCAAATCGCATCCGGCCGTTGATCATCGGGACGCTGATCCAGTCGTCGCCGATCAGCGGGCGGGCATATTTCAGAAAGTCATCCGTGACATCCATGCCGTCCGTGGAAATCCACTTGTCCGGGAACTTGCGGTCTTTCTCGGCGACCTCGGCGAGCGGGGCCTTGTCGTACTTCACCTGGTAGTTGTTCCAGTCGGTCCGGAGAATCGTGGCCATGTAGCCATGCTCACCGGCCGCCGCGAGCAGAGCCGCTTTCTGGCCCACGTAGTACGCCTCTTCGAGGTCGACGGTCGATGCGTACGCCATGCTGTGCCGCTGGTCGGTCCCCGGGACGTTGCAGCGGGCCGAGCCTTTGACGGCCAGCCCCTTTTCGTTCAGGTAATTGGTGATGATCTGGGCGACGGTGATCTGCGACGCACTGAACTGGGCATGGCCGAACGAGTCCTTGCGGATGCCGATGTCGCCGACGTCGAGCCCCTCGGAAACGACGACCATGCAGCGGCCATGCTTCTTCAGCGACTCATTCACGTTCGAGTGAATTTGCTCAAGCGACGTCTTCCGCTCGGCGAGGTAGATCTGCAGCGGCAGCTCGCGATTGGGGTCGGCGAGTCGGGCGGCGGCCGGGATGTAGCCGATCTTCCGGCCCATCGCCTGCATGACGAGAACAGGGTCGGCGGGGCAGCTGCCGTTGTTCTCTTCGTTCGCCTGCTGGACGTAGTGGGCCCAGTAGCGGGCCGTGGAGCCATAACCGGGAGTGTGGTCGACGAGCTTGAATTCGCTGTCGCCGACGTCGTTGTCGATGGTTTTGGGACCGCCGATGCCGACGACATCCAGGCCCCGCTGGCGGGCGAGTTCGGCCACCGTATGGGCAGTGTGCATCGAGTCGTTGCCGCCGATGTAGCAGAAGTAGCCGATGTCATGGGCCTTGAAGATTTCCATGATGCGGTCGAAATCTTCCGTCTGCTTCTCCTTCAGCTTGTACCGGCAGGTGCCGACGGAACCGGCGGCCGGCGTGGTGCGGAGCAGGGCGATTTCTTCCGGGCACTGAGCCGAAAGATCCATCAGCTCTTCCTTCAGCACCCCTTCGATGCCATGCCAGCCGCCGTAAACGGTGCCGATTTCGGACATCTGGCGAGCCGTCTCGACGATGCCGCGCAGCGTGTTGTTGATGACGGGTGAGGGGCCGCCCGACTGGGCGACGATCATGTTTTTGGGCATGAGCGGACTGGTTCGAAGCAGATAAAGTGAAGGCGTGGTGACGGCGTCGGCCAAGTCTGGCCAGCGTGGAAGCGTGCGATGCTAGACCGAAAGCGGCCCGGCGTGAAGCGGCCGGCGACGTGGAATACTGAAGCCCGGCTTCTCAGGCTCAGGGAAAGGCCGCGAGTTCTGTCTCCGGCCTGTCGTTGAAGGGCAGAAGCCGGGCTTTTTTGTCTCCAGACCTTGATGATGCAGCAATTCCTGGGCGTGATCAGAAACCCGGCTTCCTGCGACACAGAGTGCTCAACGCTGGATTCGCCGCTGCATCGGGGGTGACGAAGCCGGGTTTCGTGGAATTCCCGGCTTGATTACTCCTCCACGCTGATCAGCACGTCTTCAGGATCTTCTGACAGCAGCAGCCCTTTCCAGTGAATCTCCTGCGCAACCTTGTTGGAGTGCAGCTGCAGGCCGATCGGCCCGGGCTGGCAGGTTTCCGGCATGGGGTCGGTCCAGTCGGCCACCAGTTTGCCGTTCAGCACGAAGCGGATTCGCGGCGCGATGGCGAGGATTTCCATGCGGTTCCAGTCGTGCTGATGTCCGACCGACTTCGCGATGCCGTCGGGATCCTTGAAAATGCTCTTGCGACCGTAGAGGTCGTAGAACCCGTAGGCCGAGGGATACATCACCAGATGCCCCTTGTAGCTGAAGGGATCGTTTTCCATTTCCACCGTGTGGCCCCAGAACGCGATGCCGGAGTGCATTTCGCTTTCCACGAGCTTGCTTTCGAAGATCAACCGAAAGTTCTTGTACGACTTGTCGGTCACCAGGTAGGTGCTGGCCTTCGGGGCGTCTTCAGCCGAATTTTTGGCGATGATCGTGGCGTTCTGAACGGTCCAGTATTTCTCTTTCTGCCCCTGCCAGCCGTCGAGGGTCTGGAAGTCGAACAAGCGAACCTTTGTTTCCGACGCCGGAAACGCCTGATTCATTTTCCGCAACCAGGCGACATCGGCCGCAAACGACGATTCGACGAGAAGAAGGAGAGCCAGCGCCGCGACGACGGATCGAAAAGACATCGCACACTCCTGGGGTGTAAGGACCGAAACCCACTCCGCAGACGCCCCCAATTTAGCCAGCTTGCTTGCCAGCCGCCCGCCAGAAGCCCGGCTTTTCGGAATCACAGTCGGCGTCGATGCGTTGTCCCGGTCCGCGAGCCACGGGAAAAGCCGGGCTTCTTTACCGTCACCCCGCCCCCACGGATTCCAGTTCCGTCCACCGCTCGAACGCCGACTCGAGTTCGGCTGTCACTTTCTCGAGCCGGGCCGTTTCCTTTGCGATTTCCGGCCCTGTCTGCTGGTAGAAGGATGGCTCCGCCATTTTCGCGTGAATCGCCGCCTGGTCGGCTTCGAGCTTCGCGATCTTCTCGGGCAGTGCTTCGAGTTCCCGCTGCTCCTTGTAGGTCAGTTTCCTGGGCTTTGCCTTCTCGACGGGAAGGTTGTTGCCGGGCTTTGACGTTTCGACAGCCGCCGCCGATTCGCTGGCGGCCTTCTGCCGGAGCCAGTCGTCGTAGCCGCCGGCATAGTTCTTCACGACGCCGTCCCCTTCGAAGACCAGCGTGCTCGTGACGACGTTGTTCAGAAACTCCCGGTCGTGACTGACGAGCAAGACCGTGCCCGGATAGTCGATCAGCATTTCTTCCAGCAGCTCCAGCGTTTCCGCGTCGAGGTCGTTCGTCGGTTCGTCGAGAATCAACAGGTTCGACGGCTGCGTGAACATCTTCGCCAGCAACAGGCGGTTGCGCTCCCCGCCGGACAGATACTTCACCAGGCTCCGCGCCCGATCTGGCGCGAACAGAAAGTCCTGCAGGTAGCCGACGATGTGTCGCGACTTCCCGTTGACGATGATGGTGTCCTTGCCGTCGCCGACATTCTCGGAAGCCGATTTGCCCTCATCAAGCTGGCCGCGGAGCTGATCGAAATAGGCGATCTGCAGGTTGGTCCCCAGCCGGACGTTTCCTGAAATCGGCGGGATTTCGCCGAGGAGGGTGCGGATCAGCGTCGTCTTTCCGGCGCCGTTGGGCCCGATGATGCCGATCTTGTCTCCGCGGTCGATGATCAGGTCGAAATCGCGGAGGACCGTTTTCCCATCAAACCCCTGGGTAACGTTCTGGGCCACCGCGACGAGCGCCCCGGACCGCTGGGCATCCTGCACCGTGATCTTCACGTTGCCGACGAGGTCCTTCCGCTTCGCGCGCTCGGCCCGCAGAGCCTTCAGGGCGCGGACACGCCCCTCGTTTCGGGTCCGCCGCGCCTTGATGCCGGTGCGGATCCAGACTTCCTCGGCCGCGAGCTTCTTGTCGAACAGTGCCTGCTGCTGCGCTTCGGCCTCGAGCGCCGCCTCCTTGCGAACGAGGAAGGTTTTGTAGTCGCAGGTCCAGTCGAACAGCCGGCCGCGATCGACTTCGATGATGCGGTTGGCCAAACGCTGCAGGAACGCCCGGTCGTGCGTGACGAAGATGAGCGTGATCCCTTCCCGAAGCAGGAACTCTTCGAGCCAGCGGATCGAATCGATGTCGAGATGGTTCGTCGGTTCATCGAGCAGAAGCACGTCCGGCTGAATGACCAGCGCCCGCGCAAGGAGCACGCGACGCTTCATCCCCGACGACAGCTCGTCGAACTTCCGGTTCTGATCGAGCCCCATGCGCTCGATCACCGACTCGGCGGCGTGGACGAGTTCCCATCCGTGCGACAGATCGACGTCCTGCCCGATCCGTTCGAGTTCTTCGGCCGCGTGCCTGTCGCCGGCGTCGGCCTTCATCGTCAACGACTGCACCCTGGCGACGAGGCGGTCCTCCTCACTGAAGCCGGCGATGACCTCGTCGAAGACGGTGTGGTCTTCGCCGCCGGGCACTTCCTGGGCGAGGCGTGCGATTTTCAGCCTGGGAGCGATCTCGATCGTTCCGAGATCGGGTTTAAGGTCGCCATGCAGGAGCTTCATCAGCGTCGACTTGCCGGCCCCATTGCGGCCGACGAGCCCGATGCGCTCGCCGGGCTCGATCGTGACCGAAACGCCGTCGAGCAGGTACCCGCCGCCATAGGTAAAGCTGACATCCCTGACCTGAATCCACGGCATTCCGAATCGCTGCTCACAAAACTCGACGATCGACCAAACCGCCGATTGTGACAGGCCGCCCGGATTCAGCCAGTGACCGGGAGATGATTCGTCAGGCGAGCGGGGGCGTCCGCCACTGATGACCGGCCGCCCCGCTGCCGACATGGTTTTCGTCGCGTCTCCGTGGGCTCCCGGCGCTGACGCTTCCGGCTCGCGGGAATTGCAACAGGACCGGCCGGCACAGCCGGCCCTACGCTCCCGCCAGAAGCCCCTCGCGCATTTCCTCCCACTGTTCCGGCGTAATCACCACCTCGCGAAACTTCGACCCATTGTATGGACCCACGATGCCGTCCTCGGCCATGTGGTCGATCATGCGGGCGGCACGGCCGTAGCCGACTTTCATCGCCCGCTGCAGCAGCGAGCAGCTGCCGCGGCCTTCGCGAATCACGATTTCGACGGCGTCGTCGTACATGTCATCCCGTTCACGCGGTCCGTCGCCGCTCTTGCCTTCGGGTTCCTTCGCGGCATTGGCGGCCTTCTCGATCTCCGCGCTGTACTCCGGCGGATACGCGGAGAAGAAGTCGATCACCGAGTTCACTTCGTCGTCGCTGACGTACGTGCCCTGTGCACGATTGAGCGTCGACGTGCCGGGGGCGAGGTACAGCATGTCGCCGTGGCCCAGCAGGCGTTCGGCGCCGCACTCGTCCAGCACGACGCGGCTGTCGGTCCGGCTCGCCACCTGGAATGAGATTCGGGCCGGCAGGTTCGACTTGATCAGACCCGTAATGACGTCGACCGTCGGCTTCTGCGTCGCGAGGACCAGGTGAATGCCGACGGCCCGCGACTTCTGGGCCAGGCGGATGATATGGGCCTCCACGTCCTTCCCGCTCGTCATGATCATGTCCGCCATTTCGTCGGCGATGATCACGATGTAGGGCATCGATTCCGGAATCGCTTCGGCCTCGTAGGAATCGGGATCAATTCCCATGCGGTCGCAAACCGCTTCCTTGCCGAGCTTGTTGTAGCTGTCGAGATGACGCACGCCGACCTTCGAGAGCAGCTCATACCGCTCCTCCATCTTGTCGACGGCCCAGGCCAGCACGGCTTCCGCTTTCTTCATGTCGGTAATCACCGGATGCATGAGATGCGGAATGCGTGTGTACGGGCTGAGCTCGACCATTTTCGGGTCGATCATCAGCATCTTCACCTCGTCCGGCGTGCGCGTGAGCAGCATCGACAGGATCAGCGTGTTCAGGCAGACGCTTTTGCCGGTGCCGGTGCGGCCGGCGATCAAGAGGTGCGGCATCTTCGTCATGTCGACGACGAGCGGACGGCCGCTGACATCCTTGCCGAGGTAGATCGGAACGCGGAACTTCTCGCCATCGGCCCCGACGGCTTCCATGATTTCGCGCAGGCGGACCATCACCCGCTTTTCGTTCGGAACTTCGACGCCGACGGTATTCTTGCCTGGGATGGGCGACACGATGCGGACCGACGGCACGCGCAGGGCGATCGCGAGGTCGTCGGCCAGCGCCTGGACTTTCGACACCCGCAGGCCGGGCTCGAGATCCAGCTCGAACTGAGTGACGACCGGGCCGGTGTCGGCTTCGGTCACCTTCACGTTCAGCCCGAATTCCTGGAACGTTTTTTCGATGATGGCGCGGGTCTTCTCGGCCTTGGCGGCGAGTTGTTCGAACGGAAAGGCTTCCCCAGGCCCAAGCAGTTCGAGCGAGGGCAACTGGTATTCACTCTTCACCTTGGACGCGACAGCACCGGTGTTGAATTCGGCTTCTCGCGACGACTTCGACAGCCCTGCTGGTGGATTGACCTTGAAGTTGTTCACTGCGGAAGCAGGTGCGGCGGCCGGCGTCGCGGGGGCGACAGCGGCGACGAGGTCGCTGAGGAGTGAGCGTTTGGGGGTGCGGGCTGCGGGGGCTCCGGGCGCTGACGCTTCCGGCTCGCTGGAGGTGGCGCGCGGGCGGGAGACGACGGGCTTCTCCGACACGGCCGGGGCCTCCTGAGCAGCGACGAGATCACCCACAACAGCGGGCGTCTTTCCGCGCCAGCCAAAGATCCAGCCGATGGCGAGAAACGGCCCGCAGAGCACTCCATACGCCAGACGCGCCAGGAGGACGTCCGTCGCCAGCAGCAGACCGGCGAGGAAGAGGGTGGTCAGGAGGATGGCCGACCCGCCGGTCGACAGTCGGTCGGTCATCAGGATGCGGCCTGCCGATCCGAGGAAGCCACCGCTGCCATAAACCGGTCCGTTTCCAAGTCGGGGAAGGGTGAGTTGCAGAGCGCCGCAGATTGCCGCCAGGGCCGCCGCTCCGCCCATCATCCGAACGAACGGATCGGGAACGGGTTTGCGGGCGAACAGGCGGAGATCGAAGAGAATCAACCCGGCCAGCAGGAACCAACTCCCGAGGCCCAGCGTGGAATTCAGCTGGTGCGCGAGCCGGGCGCCGGTCGGGCCGCAGAGATTGTGCAGCGTGGCGGGCTGAGGATAAACGAGATCTGCCGGCGGGTCGGATGGGCTGTAGCTGATCAGCGACAGACCGAGAAAGACGGTCAGCGCCAGAATCGTCAGCGCGAGCAGATCGGATTTGAGACGTTGGACGTCAGGCATGGGTCAGCGCTCCAATCGCCGGTGGGCTCCCAATCGTTCTGACGGCTGCGTGCGATCCGGTCGCCGACGCTCCCGGCTCACCCGGGTGCGCAGAATCGTCCTCCATGCAAACCTAGCACCTGGCTGTCACGCGGCGGAAACTGGTCCTGCCGGGACGTGGTTTTCTGGAAACATGTTTCCGACAGATTCCGCCGGCGACCTTTGCAACGATTCCAGCGCCGGCTTGCTGGCCCTGATCGGGACGATCCGCAAAACTCTCCGGCATCTCCCCACGCATTCGCAGGAAGCAACCCGCATGTTCGATACAACTCTTTTCCAGCGCAAAGCCGACGTCCGCGGTATTTACCCCAATCAGATCAATGAAGAACTGGCCTGGTTCACTGGCAAGTACCTGGCCGCGACCGTCAACGAAACGACCGGCAGGCCGGGAAGCAAGATTCTCGTTGGTCGGGATGGTCGCCTGTCTTCTCCGAACCTGTACGCGGCGCTGTGCGCGGGCATCAACGCAGGCGGCGGAGTGGCCTTGCCGTGCGGTCTCGCGACAACTGACATGATCCAGTGGGGAACCGGCATGCAGCTGCACGGCGCCATCGCCGGGGCGATGGTGACGGCGTCGCACAACCCGCCAGAATACAACGGGATCAAGATGGTGATCCTGAATGAAAAGACGGGCGGTCTCGACATCGTGCGGCCGTGCGACGGCATTGCGAAGCATTTTGCCGCCGACACAGGGGACGCCGACGCTCCGGCCGCAGTGGGCGCGGCGTTTCCCGGCAGTGCATCGATGAAGCTGCACGAGAAGTTCACCGCTGCAGCCTGCGAACTGGCGAAGGGCGTTGGAAAGGACGCCGGCAAGATCATTCTCGATCCTGGCAATGGGGTCGGCGGCCTGTTCGTGCCGCTGCTGCGGGATGCGCTCAAGAAGGCCGGATCGAAAGTGGAAGTGCTGGCCGTGGCCGAGCCGATCGACGGCCGCTTCCCGACGCGCCCATCGAATCCGGGACTGCCGGGCGCGGTGAAGCTGTTGCAGGAAGCGGTGCTGGCAAATGGCGCGAAATTCGGCGCGGCGTTCGATGGCGACGCGGATCGGGTGTTCCTTGTCGATGAATGGGGGCAGTTCGTTCCCGGTTCGTCGCTGCTGGCGGCGCTGGCCGATGGGGAAGTGAAAGCGGCCCTGAAGCGGGGCGTGAAGAAACCGGTGGCGATCTTCTCGGCAGTCGCCTCGTGGCTGGTGGTGGAAACGATCCGCTCCGCCGGAGGGACGCCGGTCGCCTCGCGCGTCGGGCAGGATGCACTGAAGGTCGCGCTCATCAATACGGGAGCGGTGTTCGGCGGGGAATCGTCGGCCCACTACAACTTCCCGGCCGCATATTGCCTCGACTCCGGCCTGTTCGCCCTGATGACCTTCTGGCAGCAGCTCCTCGATTCCGGCAAGAGCACTTCAGAACTGATTGGCAGCCTGAACCCCTGGCCATCGAGCGGCGAGGTCAATGTCCGCATCGAAAGCAGCGACTGGAAAGCGGTGAGCGCCGGTCTGATCAACATGCTGCAGGAGCGGTTCGCAAAGCCGGAAGAAGACAGTTACGTGTTCACGCTCGATGGGGTGGGCGTGTTTCATCCGCGGAAGCCGGAATTCAAAACGGTTGACGACATCTTCCTCATCGACAAGCAGCACGATCCGACCGGCGCGACCTATCGCTTGATCGCACCGGGCTACACGCCGGACTGGTGGTTCAATGTCCGGGCGTCGAACAACGAGCCGCTGGTGCGGCTCAACGTCGAGGCGAAGTCCTCCGCCGAAGTGACGGCCCGGACCTACAGCCTGATCGCCACCGTGCAGGAATTCTGTAAATCCCACGGCGCGGCCGGCGTCGTGCAGGACTGGGGCAACATGCGGGGGTGAGAGCCTCGACTGAACGGCTCAATGACATGGAGGCACGGAGAACGCAGAGACTCACGGAGAAGATTTTCCTCCGTGAGTCCCAGTGAATTCCGTGCCTCCCTGTTTCAGGAGCTCAATCGATGACGGCCAGGATCAGCCCAACGCAATCACGCCTGCTTCTGGGCTGGACGCTGTCGCATACAGCTTCTTCGGAATCCGGCCGGCCAGTGACGCCGCCCGGCCGGCCTGGCAGGCCAGCCGCATGGCGTGGGCCATCGTCAGGGCGTCTTTCGCCCCCGCGATGCCGGTGTTGAGCAGTACACCATCGCAGCCGAGTTCCATGGCGATCGAAACATCGCTGGCCGTGCCGACGCCCGCGTCCACGATGACCGGATATGTCGGGTCATTCTCTTTCAGATACTCGAGACAGATCCGGATATTGTTCGGATTCAGGATCCCCTGTCCGCTTCCGATCGGGCTGCCGGCCGGCATCACGGAGGTTGCCCCGGCATCCTTCAGGCGCCTGCCGGTGATCGGGTCGTCCGTCGAGTAACACAGAACCTGGAAACCGTCGGCCACCAGCTGCTTTGTGGCTTCGAGCGTTGCGACGGGATCTGGCAGCAGGGTCTTTTTGTCGCCGAGGACTTCCAGTTTGACCCAGTCCGCCCCGGGATTTTCGAGATTGGTGAGGATTTCCCGTCCCAGCCGGGCGACGCGGACGGCGTCTTCCGCAGTGAAGCAGCCGGCGGTATTTGGCAGGATCGTGAACTTCGAGAGGTCGATGAAATCGAGAATGTTCCGCCCCTGGGCGTCCACGAGCCGCTCGCGCCGCACGGCGACGGTCACGACTTCCGCGGCGCTGGCCGCCAGACATTCCTGCATCAACTCCAGCGTCTCGTACTTGCCCGTGCCGACGATCAGCCGGGAACGGAACGTGTGATTGCCAAGACGCAGCGGGGAATCGTTGAAACCGGACATGAGCACAACCTGGTAAACAAGAACAAGAACCCACAATCAGCGGGGGCGATCGACCGCGCCGGCCCGCTTACCCGCCGCCGACAAGCGTGACCACTTCCAACTGGTCTCCATTCGCCAGCACCGTTTCCGCATGGCGGGCCCGCGGGACGACCTCGCGGTTTCGCTCGACCGCAACGAACTTCCACGGCAGTTTCAGTTCCTCCACGAGCCCGGCGATGGTCAGGCCCTGAGAGACCTGCCGCGGAGCGCCATTCACGACGATGTTGATCGATTCCAAAGGCATATCGTCCGCATTATTGCACCCGGCATGCGCAATCAAAGCCCACGGACCCCAACCGCGGGACGCCGGCCCGTTTGCGATGCGGTCAAATGCGGATTTCCAGCGCCTGCGGGCCGAGGGTCAGCACTGTCAGGTCGGCCGGGGCGTACTTCATGGCCACCGCGAGAACGCCGGGCACGGTGAGAGATTCGAGTTCGTACCGCACTTCTTCGAGCGTTGTCACGCGTCCCAGGTGGAACCAGTCGCGCGCCAGCGACGCCGCCCGGGCCGAGGCCGATTCCTGCTGCATGATGAGCGAGCTTTTCGCCCGCGCCAGGCAGCGCTGCAGTTCGTCCTCGCCGATGCCGTCGTTCAGCCGCCACAGTTCCTTCAGAATCACATCCAGCGTTTCCTGCGCCCGCTCGGCCGTCGTGCCGGCGTACACCATCGTTCGCCCTTCGGTTTTCAGGCTGTTGAGCGACGACTGCACCGAATAACAGAGGCCCCGCTTCTCGCGGACCTCTGTAAACAGCCGCGCGCTGGGGCCGCCGCCGAGCACGCTCGCAGCGGCCCAGGCGGCATAGTAATCGGGGTGGCCATAAGGTGGGGCCGGGTAGGTGAGTCCGATCTGCACCTGGGTCGAGGGGTGCATGACGTGGTCAATCGCCTTGCCCCGCGGGCCGGGGACGAGGTCGGGAATCGTCACATTCGGCCAGTCGCCGAACAGCCTGCCGATCTGGTCCTTCAGTTCATCCGCATCGAACCGGCCGGCGATTCCGAGAATCGCTCCATTCGGACGCAACCCGCGGGCGGCATGCTCGCGAACGACGTCCATCGAGATCTTCGGCAGATCGGTCAGGTCCCCTTCCGTCGGCCGGTTCCAGGGAGCGTGGTAAGTCCGCCGGCGCAGTTCGGTGGAAAGCTTGCGCTGCGGTTCGTCTTCGAGGGCGAGCAGGCCCTGTTCGAGGCCCGCCAGGACCGGCTCGAATTCTTCTTCGGGGAGATGCGGCCGCTGGACGAGGTCGGCGTAGATTTCGAGCGCCGGCAGCAGGTTTTCCGACAGCAGCGCCCCGCTGAACGACAGAAAATTCCAGCCCACCTGCTCACTGCGCTGCACCCCGAGATTGTCGAGGTCGGTCGAAAACTGGCGGTTGTCGCGAGTTCCCGCGCCGCGGGTCATCAGGTCGCCCAGGGCCGAAGCTGTCCCGTTCACTCCCTCGTGCTCGTAAATGCACCCTGCCGGAATGAGCAGGCTGAATGCCGCCGACTGCACATCGGGCATTTCCTCAAGAACGGCGACGAATCCGTTGGGCAGCGTGAAGGACTGAATGGATTGCAGCTGCATAGCGCCAGCAGGGGGCCAGAAATGGGGAAGCGGGTAAGTATTTCAGTTCCGCCGCGGGAGGGCAAACCGGTTGAAAGATTCACCGCAGCATCAGCAGTGTGCGGCGCTCAGCAGGCTCGACAGCGCGTTGTCGGGACGGTCGGGGGCGTGGCCGTCGGGATGCGACCTGCCTCGTCTCCGATTCTCTGTGCCTCTGCAGCGCGTTCCGATGTCGCGAATTCCTGCTCTGCCCTTGCTCAGGACTGTGCGACCGCCAGAATGCTGCATTCCCCAATTATTGACAGGCTTTGAAGTTTGACTGGCTTCGATGACGGAACAGACGCTTTCCACTCCGGTTGCTGCGAAGGACGCTGCGCAGGGCGGGTCTTCCCAGTTTCGGAACGAAATCCGCCGCCGGCGGACGTTCGCCATTATTTCGCACCCCGACGCCGGAAAAACCACCCTCACCGAAAAGCTGCTGCTGTATTCCGGCTGCGTCGCCACGGCCGGGGCTGTTCGCGGACGGAAGACCCAGCGGGCCGCACGGTCGGACTGGATGGAACTCGAGCGAGAACGCGGAATTTCGATTACCTCCACCGTTCTGTCGTTTGAATACGAAGGGCTGCTGCTGAACCTGCTCGACACCCCGGGGCACGAAGACTTCAGCGAAGACACCTACCGCACGCTGACGGCCGTCGATTGCGCCGTGATGGTCATCGACTCGGTGAAGGGCATCGAGGCCCAGACCAAGAAACTGTTTGCAATCTGCGCCCAGCGCAAGATTCCGATCATCACGTTCGTCAACAAGCTCGACCGCCCCGGCTGCGATCCGCTGAACAACCTGGGCGAAATCGAAAATGTCCTTGGGATTCACGCCGTGCCGCTGAACTGGCCCATTGGCACGGGGCGTGAATTCCGCGGCGTCTACGACCTCGTCGACAAGGAGCTGAAGCTCTTTTCCCCCGTGCCGCAGGGAGCGGTTCGGGTTCCCACTCAGACGGCCAGGCTGGACGACGTTCCGGAAGGGCTCGTCGACCCGATGGTGCTGGCGAAGCTGCGCGATGAAGTCGAGTTGCTGGAGTGTGCCGGCGAACCGTTTACCCGCGAGCAGTTTCTGGACGGGCAGATTACCCCGGTGTTCTTTGGGAGCGCCTTGACCAACTTCGGCATCGAGCTGCTGCTGGCCGCGCTGCACGAATACGCTCCGCCGCCTGCCCCCCGTCCCAGCGATCAGGGGCTCATTCCTGCCGAACGCCCGGACTTCGCCGGCGTGATTTTCAAGATTCAGGCGAATCTCGACCCCCGGCACCACGATTGCGTGGCGTTTCTCCGCGTCTGCTGCGGTACGTTCACGCGCGATATGGAAGTCTGCATCGCCCGCACCGGCGCCAAAATGAGGGTCACCCGTTCCCAGCGACTGTTTGCCCAGGAGCGCGAGACCATGGACGTCGCCTATCCGGGAGACGTGCTCGGATTGACGATTCCCGGCCAGTTCCGCCTGGGGGACACCCTGTGCATTGGCGAGCCGCTGCAGTTCACCGGCCAGTGGCAGTTCCCTCCGGAATGCTTTGCGACCCTGCGCTGCACAGACACCCAGCGCCGCAAACAGTTTGACAAAGGCCTGCTGCAGCTTGTGGAAGAAGGGGCGATTCAGCTGCTGCGCGATCCACTGTCACCGTCGCAGGAACCGATCCTCGCGGCCGTCGGCGCCCTGCAGTTCGATGTCGTTCAGTTCCGGCTCGAATCGGAATACCGGGCCGTCACAACGATCCACCGGCTGCCCTACCGCATGGCCCGCTGGGTGAAAGGCTCGACCGCCGACCTGGAGAACCTCAAGGTGCCGAGCACCGGGCGGCAGTTGATTGACGAGGACGGGCTGACCGTCGTGCTGTTCGACACTGAGGGGATGTTCCAGTACTGCCGGAAGATGAACCCGAACGTCGAGTTCTTCGACGCCCGGCCGCTGCGGATGTAAATCCGCGGGCAGTCCCGGTCGCGGATGTCGATCCGCGGAAAGTCCCGGTCACCGGGCGTTCCCCGCTCGTGCGGCCATCCCTGATTGAGCGGGTCTTCAAAAAAGTCCCCGGTCCGGCGCCAAGGTTCGTGCGCAGGCGACGAGGTTTCGCGAGGCTCAGGGCCGCCGGGTCTTCGCCGGCAGAGGCCTGCAAACCAGATATAAAGATGCGTCAAAACAGGCCGGTCCGTCGTCCCAGCGGGTCGATCAGCCACAGCCAGTCGTCGAACAGAAATTCGAAGCGAATCGCCAGCAGCGCGATGCGCCCCATGACGGTGTAGCCGAAGGCTGCCCCGAAGCAGATCATCAGCGTCCAGGTTCCGGCGCGGGCAACGCGGCCGATGACCCCTTTGTGCTCGACGGAAAACAGGAAGTAGACTAGTGCGCTCAGCACTCCCAGAACGATCAGGGTGTTGCGGATTGATTCCCCCAGGTTGAATGCCATCGCGCCGCTGGAATCGGCCTTCATGGCGATGATCGGGAGCATGGTCGCGCGGATCTGGCTGAGGAAGTCGGCTTCGAGGTAGCCGATCAGCCGCACGCCCGCCGTGGTTCCGACGATGAACGCCAGCGGCCAGCGGGCGATCCACGCCCCTTTGGGGGACAGCCGCCATAGCAGCATGATGCCCAAGAGCAGCGGCACGATGTACAGCCACCAGTACTCTTCCCGCTCGGCCGATAATCCGGGCATTGCGGTTGACTGCACAATTCCCGGCCACAGCTTGCCGACGAGGTTGGGAACCAGCGTGGTCCACAACGACACGACCATGTAGTACGCGGCCGAAACGCCAACGATCACTGCTTCGGCGAAACGATAGAACGGGTTGTCCCGGTACAGATACGACAGGATGCACAGCGTAAAGAGCGCCGCCACCCACACGCCGAGGGTGCGTCCGGGGCTGTAAATCGCGGCGCCTGCCGCATGGTCCACCGGCGCAGCCTTCACCCAGACGCCGCTGGGCGCCTCCATGACGTACACCGACCCCGCTCCGAGCGTGGCGCGGTACAGCAGCCACGCGGCGAACACGAGCCCGGCGATCGCCCACAATCGACTCGAGTCTTTCACGACGGTGCTCCTCTCCGCGACCGCTGCAGGAAGTAGGCCACGTTCCCCAGAATGATCAGCGCGATCATCAGCAGATGTGCGACCGACTGCGGACCCATCCGTCGCAACGCCTCCTGGTACTTGGCGGGGGTTTCCCGGCCCAGCGCGGCGTCGTACTTCTCGTTGACCAGGGCCTCGTATTCAGCCGCCCCCTTGATGGCCCCCAGCAGTCCCGGAAGCTGCTCGGGGATGTATGGGTAGAGCAGGGCGGCCTGCACGCCGGTGCACCCGGCCACAATGCGGTTCTTCAGCGCCTCGACCGGAGTGCTGGCGTACTGAATCCATTCCTTGGCGCCGGGATAGCCCGCACTCACGTTGATGATGAGCTTCATCGACTTGATGTCGCTGAGGCCGCGGCACATCGGAATCTGGTCGATGTTGGTGCCGCGGGCATCCGTTGAGTACAGCGTTTTGAGGTTCGAAATGACGACCTTGATCACCCCTTCATTTCCCGGTTTGAATCCCAGGTTCACGTAGTCTTCGCCGTAGGTCATCGCTGGAAAATCGCGGACGATCACCCTCTCGATGGCGTCGTCCACCATCTGCGGACCGGCCGGCCACAGCGTCATGAAATAAATCTTCAGCTTCTTCTCGCAGCAATGGCGGACAAAGGCCGTCGCCATCGGCTCCAGCTCCCCTTTGCTGGGCGGGTCGAAGTCGAGAGCGATCAACACCGGGTCGCCCGGCTGGAGGTCTTCGATCAGCTGGAAGCACTGCTCGGACAACGCCGACGACGATTCGGGAAACTGCAGGCCAAACAACACAGGAATCGCGACGGACAACCCCATGGCAAGGAAAATCCACCGGCGATCAAGCGTGTTGAGGCGTTCAGCGAACGACACGGGCTAGTCCTTTCCACCGGTGTGCGAACGGTCGATCCCCAGCAGAATTTTCAGCGATGTCGAGGCAATGCCCAGCGCGATGCCGATCATGATCGCCCTGTTCCCGGCCGAGTTGAACACCCGCATGATGTCGACCGACAGGTTCTCCAGCCGCAGCGGGCTTTCCCGCGGCAGCCAGGCCGTCGCCTGGGAGCCGATATACGTCCGGCCGAGCAGAATGATGAACGCGGTCCCCAGCAGCAGCGTCGCCTCCAGATTCTTGGCCCGAAACGCGCGAAACGCGGACGACGCCACATAGAACGCCAGCAGGGCGAACATCATCGACTGGATCGGCTGGAAGATGTATTCGAACAGCCACCAGAACTTGCTTCCCTGCTGGTTGAACTCCCCTGACCACGGGTACTTCACACGATGCGCCGCGGCGTACAGCCGGGCCACAGCCCCCTGCCAGTCGTGCTCGACGCGAAACTCTTCGAGCAGCAATGTTCGCTGCGCCGGCGTCAGCGGGCCAGCGGCGACAAGTTCATCAAACAGTTGACGGTTCCGCTGGCCGATCGTGGGCAGGCTTCCGCGAAAATCCTGCAGCGCGGCCGACAGGGCGTCGCTCCACGGCCCGGCAGCGCGCAGCGTTCCTTCGAGTTCCATCCAGTCACGGTTCTGTGAACTCACGAACGCAGCCACCGCATCTTTCTGGGCGGCTGTCAGTTCAATGCTGGGCCCGGCGGGAATGACCGGGTCGAGGTCGGTCACGCCGGCTTCCCGTTCCGCGACTAGTTCACAGGCGGTTTTCGTTCCGGGCTTGGCCACCCCCGCGGTATTCAGGGCGAGTATCAGCTCATCGTCCCAGTTTCGGGCGACAATGCGGCCGAGCGCCCGGGACTGAAGTTCGTTGAGAGGCGCTCCGGCTGACAGCTGCTGTTCAAACGCCGCCTGCTCGGCGGCGGTCATGGGGTACGCAATTCTGGAGCGCAGGGCGCCTGTCGCCAGTTGCGACCGGCTGCCCGCTGACATCGGGCCGATCCAGCCGAGCGTTCCGTCGTTCAATGTCGCGCGGCCAGCGAGGCTGGCGGGCAGTTCCAGTCCATCGGGCAGCTTTGCGACCGTGACCGAAACCGGCCGGCGCGACTCCGCGGCAAGTTGATCCACCGCGGAAGCGAACCCCGAACTGGACGGCGCCAGCTGCTTGAGTTCGGTCTGTTCGAGATCCGTCATCACCCCGGAAAACGACAATGCATCGTGGTCCGGGCGATACGCGAGTCGCCCCCGGAAGGGCGCCGGAGCTGCAGCGATGTCGGACAATCGTTCCACCGCGCACTGCCAGTCGAGCGTCGGCTGAAGATCCGACAGGTCGGCAATCTGGCTGGAACTCAGCCATCCGGCGACGCGGAAGCCCGCGTCGGTCAGCGTCACCTGCCGGCGAACCGAGGCGGGCAACGTCCCGTTGCGGACATCCTCGGGAATTGCCGCGTCGAAGGTCGTCACCGGAAGTTGATCGACCGCCAGACGGGCAAACGACTCCCCGTAGAACTCCTGATTCGGGGCCGGGCGCACGCCCAGCTTGACGATGCCCACCCCCAAAGTGACCAGAAACGCCACCAGCGTGACCGCGGCGTATCCCCAACCCTGGCGACGGGAGCTGATCTTCCTCAGTTGGACTCCAACGAGGTTGGCCCCCCCCAGAATGAAGGCGATGCCCGCCAGCAGGTCGAACCAGATCAGCGCCTTTTCGCCCCACGATTCGGCGGCCGGCACAAATGCCGAGCAGACGAGCACGAAGCCCACGATGGCCGTGATGAACAGCGGTACTGTGCGCTTCATCCTGAATCGCAGATCGTGTGGGAACAACGAACCGACCGGGCGTCCGACCGAGGCGGGGCGAGTTTAGAGAACCGGGAAGATTCAGTGTAGGGAGATGGCACAGAGTACGCAGCACGGGTGTCGTTGCGGGTTTCTGTCTGTCTGGATCGCGGGAAGTGGTGACACAGGCAGGCGGTCCGTGCGCCCAGGCGAAGTGCCGCTCCCACCGGCGGTCCGGCCTCGCCAGGGCAGTCACTTTCTCAGCCAGCACTCAGGACGAACCTTTCCACGATCCACAATCCCAGGCCGACCGCGCCGCCCGCGTACAGGTCGTCGGCCACAATGCCCCATCCGCCGGGCAGACGTTCGAGCACGCGAATCGGCCAGGGTTTGGAGATGTCGAGAATGCGAAACGCGATGAAGCCGGCGAGCGCCGTCCACCACGTCCACGGGACGAACACAAAAATCAGCAGCACGGCCACGATTTCATCCAGCACGATCGAGCCCGGATCCTTCACCTGCAGAATGTGCGTCGCGCGGTGGCAGAACCAGATGCTGAAGCAGGTGGCCACGATCACCAGCGCCAGGTAGGCCAGCGTCTGGGGCAGCAGCATTTTCAGCGGCCAGGCGAGGAAAATCGCGCCGAGCGAGCCGACAGTACCAGGTCCGGTGCGCGACCAGCCCAGGCCGCAGCCCTGCGCGACGAACATGATCAGCCGTTCCGAAATGGTCCGCGTCACGCGTTGGCCCTGGCCGGCATCACGTCCGTCGTCGCCGCGTCGGCGATCGTCCGTCCGAAGACCATCAGGGTGATGTCGTCATTCTGCGGCCGGCCGTTCGCATGCTTCTTGACATCGGTCCGAATGGCTGTGCCGAGCTGGGTGACATCGGCGGGCGACGCCGAGATGAGTTTGCTCAGACGTTCTGGCGTGTAGAGGTCGCTCTGCGGATTCATCGCTTCGCTGACGCCATCGGTATAAACGACGACTGACTCTCCGGGCAGGATGGGACGCTCCTGCAGGGTGTATTCAAAGTCTTCCATGACACCCAGCGGCACGCCGACGACGCTGTCGTCGAACTCTTCCACCGAGCCGTCGATTTTGCGAACCATCGGCGACATGTGCCCGGCGTTCGCCAGCGAAATGGTGTGGTTGATTGTGTCGAGAATGATCAGCACGAAGGTGACGAACCGTCCTTCGACCGCCTTGGCGCACATGTGGTTGTTGATGCGTGCGACCGCCAGTTCGGGCTGCGACACGAATTCAACCGTCGTTCGCACCGCGCTCGACAGCCGCGACATCACCAGCGAGGCCGGCACCCCTTTGCCCGCCACGTCGCCGAACGCCAGGCAGATTTTCCCGCCCGGCAGCGGGATGATGTCGTAGTAGTCGCCGCCGACGGCCTGGGCAGCTTCGTACGTCGTATAAAAGGCATATCCCGGCACGGTTGGATAGCAGTCGGGCAGCAGGGCTCGCTGCACGTCGGCAGCGATGTTCATTTCGTTGTCCTGCTTCTGCTTTTCGACGTAGGACGCCAGCAGGCGGACGCTTTCGTACGACAGCGCCGCCTGGCCGGCCACCGCCATCAGGATTTCCAGGTCATCTTTGCGGAACGTGGCCAGCGGGTTCTGCGTGTCGATGTGAATGACGCCCATCACCTCATTTGCCATGCTCAGCATGGGCACGCACATCATCGAGCGGATCGACAGCGACGAAATCGATTCCGCCGCCTGAAATCGGGCGTCGCTCCCCGCATCGGCCGAAAGAATCGCTTTCTTCTCTTCCATCACCGCCGCCAGCACCGTGCGGCTCAGTTTGACGGTTTCGTCCGAGTCGCCGCGGCGGTGCTTCATCGCCCGCGGCACCATTTTTCCATCCGACTCGTTCTTCAGCAGAATGCACCCCCGGTCGGCCGCCGGGAAAATCGCGAACAGCGAGTCCAGAATTTTGGGCAACATCTTCTCGACGGCCACCGTCCCCGCGAGGGCCCGGCTGATTTCGAGAATGCCCTTCAGCTTCGCTTCGGGCTGCACGTCGAGCAGTCCGAAACCGGACGTCGCCTGGGCGGCCCCCATGATGGTGGAACTGGAGTCATCGATGCCGATTTCGACGGCGGGTTCGTCGAAGGCAGGGGCTTCGATCGCCTTCCTCGCTGTCGGCTGATCCGATTCAAAACGGGTCAGCAGCGGCCCGAATTTGACCCGATCGTCGTGGTTCAGGGTGACCGCGCCAGTAATGCGCTGCCCGTTGACGAACGTGCCGTTGCCGCTGCCCAGATCCTCCAGAATGACGCTGGTCCCGTTCCGCCGCAGCCGGGCGTGTTTCCGGGAAATCATGTTCGAGTCGAGGTGGATCTCGCACTCCGGCAGTCGCCCCACCACGATTTCGTCGCCGTTGAGATCGAAAGCCTTGCTTTCGCCGCCGGTCAGAAGCAGAAGTCTCGCCATGGCTGTTGCGTAGTTCTACGGCCGTCGCCCGGTTTTTCATGCCGACGATGGCAAACGACAGGAATCTGGCCCCTTTTCCGGAGTTTAACTGCCACGCGATGGAATTGCGCGGATGAACGCGAACTCATCGGGCACGTCCGGAAACGCATTGCCCTGTTTTTTCTCCCCGACGTATGATCCCGCCCCAACTTCCCGGCCTGCCCTCTTGACGACTGTCTCGCAGCATGACGCTCAGGACAATTCATCGCGGCCGTACGGCGTTTGGGCCGTTCGGGCCTGTTTTCAGGGCCGGGGTCGCGAGCATCTGCCTGCTGCTGCCTGGTCTTCCAGCCGTGAGCCGGGGCGAAGACGCGCTGGGCGTGCGTGTTCCCGACGACTTTGAGGTCTCGCTGTACGCGGACAACGACCTGGCGAGCGACATCTTCTCCATGACGATCGACTCGCTGGGGCGCGTCGTGGTCAGCGGGCCTGGCTATGTTCGCATCCTGATCGATGAAAACGGCGACGGCCGGGCCGATACGTTCAAACAGTTTGCCGATGGCCCCGCGAGCGGGGCCCAGGGAATGGTGTTTCTCGGGCGCGATCTTCTGTGCACCGGCGATGCCGGCATCCTGCGATACCGCGACGACGATGGCGATGATCGCGCGGATGGACCGCCCGAGGTGTTCGTGAAAGTGAAGGCCGGCGGTGAACATGACGCCCACGCCCTGCGCCGCGGACCTGATGGCTGGTGGTATCTCATCAGCGGCAACACGGCCCAGATCGATGAAAAGTACGTCGCCCTCTCCTCGTCGCCTGTCCGTCATCCGCGGCATGGCACCGTCATGCGGTTCCGGCCCGACCTGACTGCCGGCGAGGTTTACGCCCACGGCTACCGCAACGCCTACGACTTTGATTTCAATTCCGATGGCGACCTGCTCACGTTCGACAGCGATGGCGAGCGGGAAATTTCACTGCCGGCCTATCAGCCGACCCGCGTCTTTCACGTCGCCCCTGGCTCGCATGCCGGGTGGATGAGCGATCACTGGAAGCGCCCCGGAATGTTTTTCGACATGCCTGCCGTTGTCGCGGAGTTCGGGCGGTCGTCGCCGACGGGCGTCGTCTGCTACCGGCACACGCAGTTTCCGGCAAAGTACCGGGGCGCCACGTTTGTTCTCGACTGGACGTTCGGACGGATTTTCGCCCTCCCGCCCGCGCGTCGCGGCAGCGTGCCGGCGACGACCGAACCCATCACCTTCCTGACGACCATTGGCGAAAACGGGTTTGCTCCGACAGATGCAGAGGTTGGACCGGACGGCTCACTGTTCGTCAGCGTTGGCGGCCGCGGCACCCGCGGAGCCGTGTACCGCATCCGGGCGAAAGGGGCGGACCCTGCGCCGCTTCCCAGTGATCGCCTGCTGGCCTGCCTCGATGCACCGCAGCCGCTTTCGAGCTGGTCGCGCGCCGGCTGGGAGCCGATCGCCGACGTTCTCGGGGCGTCGGCATTCGTGAAAGCCGCCACCGACGAGCGGGAATCGATCGAGCGACGGGTGCGGGCCATCGAAATTCTGACGGAACGCTTCAAGGGCATCGATCCCCAGATCGGCGTCCGGCTGGCGGGATCGCCGCAACCGGCCGTCCGGGCGCGTCTGGCGTGGTCCCTGGGTCGCACCCGGCCCGACGATCCTTCGGTGCCGCTGCTGCAAACCCTGCTGAAAGACGCACACCCTCTGGTGCAGCGATCGGCGCTGGAGGCGGCGCTGTGCAGCGATTCGGCCACCCTGGATGATCTAGCTTCCGCAGTGGGCGGGACGCTCGGTTCGGGCGATCCGTATGTCCGCATGGCGGCCGTCCGTGTGCTCGCCCGGATGTCGCGCAATGGCTATTCAAAGGCCTCGGGCGTGGCGCTCACTCGGGGGCCAGCCGCTGGCATCGGCCTCGCCATGGCCTATTCCCATCGCCATCCCGGCTATCAGGCCTATTCGGTCGATATCGCGCGGCGGGTGCTGGAGGCCAATGTGCCGGCGGAGCTCAAACTCGACGCCGCACGCCTGCTGCAGGTGGGGCTTGGGGATGTCGGCGGCGCCGGCGACGATCAATCCGAAGCGTTCGAAGGTTACACCAGTCGCGTCAATCTGGCCCCGAACGCGGCCGAACTCGAGCCGGTTTATGGCGTCGTCAAGTCAATCTTTCCGACCGGCAACGCCTTGCTCGATGCAGAGCTGGGGCGTGCCATCGCGATGCTCCAGCCCGGAGATGCAGAGCTGCTGGACCGGGTCGTGCAGAAAATTTCCGAGGACACCAGCCCGGTGGACGACGTGCACTGGCTGCTGATTGCTGGCCGGATCAACGCGCCGCGCACGCCGGAGACAACCCGCGCCATTGCCACCGCGCTGCTGCAGCTGGAAGCCAAGATCAAGTCGCGATCGCTGCTGATCGACACCCACTGGGACGAGCAGATTGGCGACATCTACGCGGCCCTCGTTGAACGCGACGAATCGCTGCCCGTCGTACTCCTCGGCGACCCCGCGTTCGGCCGTCCGGGGCACGTCCAGTATGTCGCGGCGCTCCCGATTGAAAACCTCCACGATGCAATCGCCGCATTTGTGCGGCAGATCAACGCCGATGCCGACTACGCCTGGAACGGGGACGTGGTGTTTCTGTTGTCGCGCTCGGAAGACCCCGCAATTCAGCAGTTGATTCGCACCAGGTTTGAAGATCACTCCCTGCGGAGCGCCCTGTTGCTTTCGATCTCTGAATCGCCCCAGGAGGCCGACCTGCCGTTGTTTGTCGCGGCGCTGGATGGCGCGCCGGAAGAAACGCTGGAACTGTGTCTGCAGTGCCTTCTGCAATTGCCCCCCAACCCGCAGGCGGACGAACAGCTGGCTCTGGCGCGCACCTTGCGCCGCCTGGGCGATGGACGACGCGAGCGCAAACTGCGGAATGCCGCCATGGAACGGCTCGCGGCGAATCATGGCGTCACATTCGAGCGTCTGGACGATGAGAACGGTCCGACGCCGGTGCAGCAATGGCTTGCCTACATCGAAGAAAAGTACCCCGCGCAATCGGCCCTGCAGGCCGGCAACCCCGATGACGCGCTGCGTCTGGCAGAGATTCTGCAGCAGGCCGATTGGGATCACGGAGACCCGGCGCGCGGGCGGAAACTGTTCGAGTCGCGGCAGTGCACCCAATGTCACAGCGGTCGCGGCGCGGTCGGTCCAGACCTGAGCGGAGCCGCGCAGCGGTTTTCCCGCGAGGACCTGTTTACCGCCATCGTGAACCCCAGCCGCGATGTCTCCCCGCGCTACCAGACGACCGCCCTCACCACGACCGACGGCAAGAGTTACACCGGGCTGATCATCTACGAATCGGTCGACTACCTGGTGTTGCGGAACGCCAGCAACCAGACCGCGCGCATCGAAAAGAAGAACATCGAAGAGCAGCGCACGCTTGCGAAATCGCTGATGCCCGATGGCCTGCTCAAAGACCTCGGGCCTGCCGACTATGCGGACCTCTATGCCTGGCTGCGGGCCATGAGCGGAGCACAAACCGCCGAGACCGGAACGACCGCACCGCGCTGAACCACCGCGCCAGGGAACGGTCCGCGGCCGCCAGCGGACTGCCCGCCGGCTGCTGTTCGACCGCCGCCTTACAGGTTTTCCTTCCGGCTGATGGGCACTCCCAGCAGGCTGCCCTCCATGGCCAGCGTGTCGTTCACATAGGCCTGAATTTTGAATTGCGCGACCACGCGCGGACGGATCCGGATCGACTTCGCGACGAAGATCACCCGGCTCGGGGGAAACACAGCCTGACGGAAGCGGATTTCGTCCATGCCGCCAAAGCCCATGAAATCGCCGGCTTTCAGCAGGTTGTGCTTGCGGACGAAAAACGCCGCCAGCTGTGCCGCGGCTTCGCACAGCAGAACGCCCGGCATCAGCGGAAAGCCCGGCATGTGCCCCTTGATCCAGAATTCGTCGTCGGTGATGTCCTTGTAGCCAATGATGCCCCCCTCGGCTTCATCCACCCAGACGATTCCCGTCAGCTGCTCCATCTCGTGGCGCTGAGCGTTCATCTTCCGGATTTCGTTGATGTCGTACAGCGGCTTGTCGTAGTTGAAGCGCTTGTAATCGAAGAGTGGTTCCGCAGGCATGACGTGATCGAACGTGGACGTGTGACTGAAGGACTGACCGCCAGCGGCGGCGCGGATACTATCCCGTGCCTGCGGTGATCAGGTCAACGCAGTTCGCGCCGCGTTCCGGCCGATCGCTGGCCCCGCTTGAGTTTCCCTTCATTCGATCGTCGGCTGTCATGAATCATTCGTGCCCCAGAATCGGAATCGTCACCATCTCGGACCGCGCCAGCCGCGGGGAATATGAGGATCGCGGCGGGCCGGCGATCCGTGACTACCTTGCGGAAACTCTTTCGGGAATGTGGGAGCCCGTTGCCCGGGTGATTCCTGACGACCAGCCGCTGATCGAGCAGACGCTGATCGAACTGGCCGACCGGGAGGGCTGCTGCCTGATTGTGACGACCGGCGGCACCGGTCCGGCGCTCCGCGACGTCACTCCGGAAGCGACGCTGGCGGTGTGCGAAAAAGAGATGCCGGGGTTCGGGGAGCTGATGCGCAAGGTCTCGCTGGAGAAAGTGCCGACCGCGATTCTGTCGCGGCAGACTGCGGGCATCCGTGGGGCTTCCCTGCTGATCAACCTGCCGGGGCAGCCGAAAGCGATCCGGGAATGTCTCGATGCCGTCATGCCGGCCGTTCCCTACTGCATCGATCTCATCGGCGGCCCGTTCCTCGTGACCACTGACCGCGTGCAGGCGTTTCGGCCGAAGCCGATTGTTTAGAGCACATATCACCGAAGCGTATTGCGAGCAGGGCCCATGTAGCCGGTTCGCTTGCGAACCGTCGCGTGTTCTGACGCTCCACATGGATGACACGCGCCATAGGCCATCGGCCGGGGCCCGTGCACGCGATTGAGCGCCATCGGGCGCACGGCCGCCCTGCGTTCATCGGTAAAGCCTCGGAAACTGGCATCGAAGAGGCCCTGGCGATCAGCCTTCCATCGCGGCGATGGTCTCCTCGCCAATCCAGCTCAGAAACAGTTTCGAGCCCCCGTCCACCGGCAGCACCAGGATCGCCGGGACATCGTACGGATGCAGTTCCTGAACCCGGTTGACCACCGCGGCCGACAACTCCGAGCGAGTTTTCAGCAGCAGTACGGCCTCCTGCTCCTCCTGCACCGTGCCGTTCCAGCGATAGACGGAGGTCATTCCATCCAGCACATTCGCGCAGGCGGCCAGCGACTCGGCCACCACGCACCGTCCGATGCGCAGCGCTTCGTCGCGAGTGGGAGCCGTGACGTAAACAAGTGCCGCGTTCATCAGGGAAACATCGAAACAGGAGCGCGGCGTCGGGGCCGTGTGGTGGTGGGGCCGAGTTCAAAGGGGGCGGGGCGGGCGACGCGGATTCCGCCCGCTGTCATTTCTTCCCGGCCGGGGTTCCCAGGGAATCGAAATACGACTGGATGCTGCCCCGATACCCGGGGGGAATCTGTTCGGCTTCAATGGCTTCGGCGTACCCCTGCTTCACACTGTCGAGGGCGGCATTGTATTCCAGCTTGAGGTCTTCATTGGTTTCGTCTCCCAATCCTTTCGACTTCATCGACATCAGGATCTTTCCCTTCTGGATGGGAGTCGGCGACTTCTCCACGACAAAGCCGGTTTCGACCTTGTCGTCTTCCGGAACTTTTCCGCCCCGTCCGCGTCCTCGGCCTCCGGTCCCCTCGCCATCTCCGTCGCCTCCTTCACCCTCGCCCTCGCCCTCGCCCACCGCGTCGCCTCCCATCTGAGCGAGCAGTTCTTCGTACAGCTCTTTGTACTGCTCCATGGCGGTCAGCGCATCGGCCATGGCTCCGTCCAGCTGTCCTTCCCCGTTCAGGCGCTTTGCCGCGGCAATCGTCTGCAGCGATTCTTCCAGCGCCTTCAGGTCGCGAGCCGACTGCGCGATCTGCTGCAGCTCCATTTTCGCCACATCCAGAGACTCCTGCAGGGCCTGCTTTTCCTCCAGCGACAGGTTGCCGTCCGCCTTGGCGGCGTCCAGCTGATCTTTCGCACGCTGCACCGCCGCCTGCAGCGCCTTCGACCCCACCTGATCAGACGCCATATCGGCCAGCGCCTTGAGTCGTTTCTCGACGTTGCGCTCCAGTTCCGTCTTGGCGACCGGGTCTTCGGTTTTCTGCAGCGTCTCCAGGTCTTCCTTCAGCTTCTCCAGTTCCTTCGCCAGTTCTTCCGAAGACCCGTTCTTCAGCGCATCGCTCCAGCGTTTCAGCTCGCTTGCATTCTGCGAGCCGAATTTCTGATCGAGGTTCGATTTGCTCATCAACTGCTTCAGCGCCTCGTTCGACGCCCGGAACTTCTCTCCCAGGACCTTCTGGTTGGCGACGAGCGCTTCGTAGTTGCGCTTCGGCTGATCCTTCTTCATGCTCCGCAGCGAGTTCTGCAGGGCAGCGAGCGCCATTTCAACATCGGGCGACAGCGCCTTGTCGAGTTCCTTTTCCATCAGCTGCGCCTTGCGAATTTCCGTTTCCCGCTTCTTCTCGGCCAGCTTTTTCTCGTTCGATTCGTCCTGCTTCGCCTGCGCGACTTTTCCGAACGGGTCGAACGTCGGGAGAAACGTCTGCCCGCAGAACAGCAGCGCCAAGGCCGCCAGCGTCGCGAGCGACCGCTGTTCCCAGGTGAATGGAACCGAAAGGGCTGGATTCGCCTTCTCGGCCGCCCGCTCGGCGTCAGTCACCACCAGCGGCTGATACTCCCCGGCGGCGCCGCGGCGCAGCATGGTCAATGTCAGAAACAGATCCCGCGTGTTCTGGGCGGCGTCGAGGCGACGTGCGGCCTCCTGCGGCGTCGGCCGGCCCGGCCACAGCAAACCGACCACAACCGCCAGAATGGGCGGAAGCGCCAGCGTCCAGGGAGCGAAGTAGTCGGGAATCAGGCCCGTGAAGCGGGTCGTCAGCAGAGCGATCGCATAGGTCGCCGACAGGGCCAGGAACGCGAAAAACGTCCGGCGGGCGACTCGCGTCAGCCACAGCCGTCGCCGCACATCATTCAGAACCTTTTCCGATCGTGGAGCCGCCAACACTGTCCCGCTCCTTTCGCAAAGGCGTCCGGTCGCCCGATTTGCGGGCGAGGTTCCTGCACAGTCGCCCCCGCACAGTCGGGGGAAGTGAATTTTCGACGGTGATTTTGAGCACCGGGCGGGCGCCGCCCCTCCTGCATCTTACGTCTGCAGTGTACGATTCGTTGGGAACATCGACAAGAAGTTCTGATCCCACAGCGGGTTCGGTGCGTATGCTGTGTTCCGGGGAAGACTGCCTTCGGTCGTCGTCTATACTCGGCGAAACGCTCTCTCCCAACGATGGACGGTGGATGCGATGGCGAACTGCACTGGAGACGGCGATCGCAAAGCCTGGCGACGGACGCTCGCCGGGCATTTGATCACGGGCGTGCTGGCCCTGCTGTGGCTGGCGGCGCCACGCCCGGCGGCCGCGCAGCAGCCCGCGTCCGATGCCCGTACGCTCGGGCGGTTCATTACGCTGGAGTCTCCGATTTCCGACGAGGTGATCGCCTGGGTGCGCCGTTCCGCGCAGGATCTTCAGGCACAGGCGACGCGCGAAGGCAAACGCCCCTGCCTGGTCATCGAGGTTTCGGCGGGCGTCAGCCAGTTTCACCATGTCTACGGACTGGCCGATCTGCTGACGACGCAGCCGGTGTCCAGCATCAAAACGGTCGCATGGGTTCCCGCGACGGTCACCGGTCCCAATGCGCTGGTCGCCCTGGCCTGCAACGAAATCTGCATGCATCCGGACGCCCAGCTCGGCGACCTGGGGCGCGGCAAGCCGCTTCCCGACGACCAGCAGGTGATTGTCAACAGCGTGGTGGCCAAACGGCAGAACGCGCGCGTCAACGAAGCCCTCGCCAGGGCGCTGATGGATCCCCAGGCCACTCTGGTTCAGCTGAGCGTGGAAGTGCGGCCCGGTGAAATCGAGAAGCGGCTGGTGTCGGAAGGGGAGGCCCGCCAGCTGCGCGAGACCGGAGTGACCATCCGCGATGTGCGGACGATCAAGGATCGCGGCGCTCCGGGGCTGTTCTCCGGCGCTCAGGCCCGGCATGACGACATCCTCATCATGCAGCTGGCGAACTCCCGCAAAGACCTCGCCGACCAGTACGGCCTCGGGACCGAATCGCTCCGCGAAGCGCCTCGGCAGGCGGCGGACGCCAACCGCCCGACTATCATCGAAGTGCAGGGGGTGATTGACCACGAGCTGTCCGCGTTTCTTAAACGCCAGATCGAGCGGTCCGTCGAGTCGGGGTCGAAGATCATCATTTTTGAGATCACGTCGCCGGGCGGGCTGCTGTACGACAGCATCGACCTGGCCTCGACGATTGCCGACCTCGACAAACGGGGGATCCGCACGGTCGCCTACGTTCCGAAGGAAGCGATCAGCGGAGCGGCGATCATCGCGCTGGGCTGCGACGAGATTTACCTCGATGTGAACGCCAAGATCGGCGACGCCGGGCCTGTGGAAATCAAGGAGGGAGGGGCGTTCGCTCGCGCGCCCGAAAAAATTCTGAGCTATCTCACCGAAAGCCTGCGGCAGCTGGCCGAACGGAAGAAACGGCCGCCGGCGGTGGCGATTGCCATGTGCGACAAGGACCTCGAAGTGTTCGAGGTCGTCCATAAGACCCGGGGCGCGCGCTGGTTCATGTCGGACGAAGAAATCCGGATGGCGGACGACGAGTGGACGAAGGGCAAAGTTGTTTCGGAAGCCCGCGGCAATCTGCTGCTCACCGTGGGCGGTCAGCGGGCCTATGAACTGCTGATCGCCGAACCCCCCGTCAAGGACATTGATGAACTCAAGGGGCGGCTCGGCATCGCCCCCGATGTCGCCCTCATCCGCGCCCAGCGGATCTGGATCGATGACTTCGTGTTTTTCCTCAACCGCCCGGGAGTGGTGGGACTGCTGTTTTTCATCGCCATCATCTGCGTCTACCTCGAACTGCACCTCATGACGGGTGTGCTCGGCCTGATTTCGGCCCTTTGCCTGATTCTCTTTTTCTGGAGCAAATGGCTGGGGGGGACGGCCGACAGCCTGGAGATACTGCTGTTCCTGTTCGGGGTCGTATGCGTCGCCATGGAGATCTTCGTTCTGCCCGGGGTCGGCGTGTTTGGCGTGACCGGCGTCCTTGCCATCGCGGCATCACTGGTCATGGCCAGTCAGACGTTCACGCTCATCGATGAAGGTCAGAACATCGAAGAGGCGACCCGCACCCTCGGAACGCTGGGGATGGCCCTGCTCGCGGTGGGAGGCGTGGCGATGACCATCAACCGGTTCCTGCCGCAGATCCCGTTTCTGAAGCACATGATCCTTTCGCCTCCCGGCGCGGTGGCGCTGGCCGACCCGAATCGACCGCAGCTGCGCCCGGACATGACGGTCGCGGCCGACCCGCTGCTGGGACGGATCGGCGTGACGCGGACGCTGCTCAGGCCGTCAGGCAAAGTGGAAATCGAGGGGCGACTGGTGGAAGTCGTTTCGGAGGGGGCGATGATTGCTTCTGGACGAGCGGTCGAGGTGGTGCAGGTGCAGGGATCGCGAATTGTTGTGCGGGAAGTGGCGGCGGAGAGCTGACCCGCCCGTCGAGTCGACGCCGAACGCCGGTTCGATCGACGGGGTTCCATCGGCTGGGATCAATCGGCTGGCCGCGTGTGTTTTCCAGCATTGTTGACTACCATTGCCCGGACGGGCTTTGTTGTTGAAGGCCTTCGGATTCTCAAACGCAAAAGGATGCTGCCGTGGTTCGTCAGTCGCTTGTTCTCGGTCTGGCATTGACCGTCGTTCCCCTGCTTGCCGGCTGCCCGGCCAGCAATGAATCCCGCGAACTGGGCTCCGCCGATGCGAAGTCGACCGCGCCCGTTGAAGCCCACGCTCACGAGCACGGCCCGCACGATGGAGAAGTCGTCGAGCTGGGCGACAACCACGGCGAAGTCGTTCTTGAAGCCGATCGCAAGGCGACCCTGTACATCCTCGATGGCGACCTGAAGAACGCGGTCCCGCTGGCCGACGCCACGGCCGTCCTCGTTTTGAAGCACGGTTCGGAATCGACGAAAATCGAACTGAAGCCGATGCCGATGGACGGCGAAACCGACGGCAAGACGTCGCGTTTCCAGTCGGAAGGCCCGCTGCCGGATTACATCAAGGACGGACATGACATCGCTGGCGACGTGACGGTGACGACCGGCGGCGCCGCGACGACCGGTCACGTTGGCCACGCCCACTAAGGCGGACTTCGAGAGAGAACCGCGGAGAGGACGGATGTGATGGATCAGGAACTCGATGCGTCCCGGCCCGGAAACATCCGTTCGATCCTGTTGCTCCGCAGTTCGCTGTTTTCCCGGTTCTGCTGGAGTCTCGGCCGGCCCGCCCGTCGGCGAGTTTACGGCCGTTCGGTGCAGCCGAGCCTGCAGTCCGTCCGCGCGGGCGGCTCGGCGATCGCTCCGTGCGGCATGCTTCTGGGCCTGACGGTCGTCTGGTGTGGCTGCCAGCCAGCCACACCACCGCCGCCGCCCGCTGGGACGGCGCCCGTTCAGACGGCCCCGGAACAATCCGGACCTGCTGATGAAACGCCAGTTGCAGCGCCGTCGACAACGCCCACGTCCCCGCCGGATTCCCCACCAGTGGCGGCGGTGGCGCCCGCGCCGCCAGTTGCTGACGACACGCCGAGGCCGGCTCCCGCTCCGCCCAGGGGCGACTCCCGGCCGGCTCACCTGGTTGCGCTCGAGAAACTGGGGGCCGTTCTCGATTACGGCGTCGGCGACCGGCTGATCGATGTCGATCTTGATGGAAAACCGGTCACCGATGGCGACCTCGACCATCTCGCCCCGCTGGAGGATCTCAAGATCCTCAATCTGTCCGGTTCCCGCATCACGGACGACGGGCTGGCCAAACTTGCTCCTTTGAAGCGGCTGAAGTTTCTGTACCTGTTCAAGACCGACATTACCGACGCCGGACTGGACCATTTGAAAGAATTGCCGCGGCTCGAGGTCCTCTGCCTCGACCAGACGCTGATGACCGATGCCGGTTTGAAGGCTCTGGAAGCATTGCCCCGGCTGGAGAAGCTGCACGTCCACAGCCGCGCGCCGCTGACGGACGCCGCCGTCGAATCGCTGTCGAAGCACGTTCGACTGTTTGAACTGAAGATCGGGGGCCCCGGATTCACCGCGCAGGGTGTGGCTCGCTTGCGCGAGGCCTTGCCCAACTGTACAGTGCATTACGACCCGAACGCGGAGGCGGCGGAGGGCTGAGCCGGTACGGAGGCCGCCGCGAGAACATGAGACACGGGTCGGTATCGAGTCATTGAGTTCCCTGGCACGGCGTCTGCATGGCGTCCTGCAGTTCATTCACCCCGCCGTCAGGAGCAGGTCTGTTGGGCAGCAGATCCGAATCCCCCAGTCGCACCCCGCCGTCGCTGCCGGCGATTTCCCGGCGTCGGTTGCTGGCGGGTCTGGCGATGTCGATGGGCTGCGGCGCGTCGTCCCGTGCGTGGAGCCAGGAGCCGCAGCGCAGCAACGAACGCGCGGGGCTTGAGGTGGTGACGCCGGAAACGCGAACGGCGATCAACCGGGGCCTGTCGGCGCTGGCGCGCCGTCAGATCACGCAGGGGGAATTCAAGGGCGCATTTGGAACCGCCGGCTATGCGGGGGGCGTGGCGGTCTGCGGGCTGGCCGGCATGGCGTTTCTCGCCAGCGGCAGCGCACCGGGACGCGGGCCCTACGGCAAGGCGCTGGAACGCTGCATCGATTTTCTCGTTCGGAACACCGATTCCAACGGCTACGTCTCGGCCCAGGCGACCGGCGGGCAGGACCGCATGTACGGTCACGGCTTCGCCACGCTGTTCCTTGCCGAAGCCTACGGCATGTCTGTCCGCAGCGAGCAGAACGACCGGCTCGGCGAGAAGCTGAAGCGGGCCGTGCAGTTGATCATCAACACCCAGAACGATCAGGGGGGCTGGCGCTACCAGCCGGTGAAGTCGGACGCCGATTTGTCGATCACCATCTGCCAGATCATGGCGTTGCGTGCAGCGCGGGATGCAGGACTGCATGTGCCGAACGAGACGCGGGCCCGGTGCATCGACTACGTGAAAAAAAGTCACGCGGCCGACGGCAGTTTTTCGTACACCCTCAGCCAGGGATCGCGATCGGGGTCGTTCGCGCTCGCGGCCGCCGGCATTGTCGCGCTCAACAGCGCTGGCATTTACGACGGCAAGGAAGTGGAATCGGCCCTGAACTACTGCTGGCGGCAGAAACCGACCGGCACGATCAACGGGGGATACTTTTTCTACTCGCACTACTACGCCGCCCAGGCGATGTGGCACGCCGGGGGAACGTACTGGTCGGGCTGGTACCCGGCGATTCGGGACCTGCTGCTCCGCACTCAGAGCGGCGCCGGAACATGGACTGACCCGGGCGTCGGCGAAGAATTTGGAACCGCGATGGGGCTGATCATCCTCCAGTTGCCGTACAACTATGTGCCGGTGTTTGGAGAAGGTTGAGGTCTCGCGGAAGTTGGGGTTGTTGCCACGAAACGTTTTTCTGAATTGCACAGCATGTCTCACGATTCCGCCGCAACAGGCGACGACCTTCAGACGCTCGAGCAGGTGAAAGCGGCGCAGACCCGTCTGCGGGCCGAATTGGGGAAGGTGGTCGTCGGGCAGGTCGAAGTCATCGACCAGCTGCTGATGGCGATTCTGTCGCAGGGACACTGCCTGCTGGAGGGAGTGCCCGGGCTGGCGAAAACGCTCATGGTGAGCTCGCTGTCCAGGGCGCTGCAGCTGAAGTTTCGGCGCATCCAGTTCACGCCCGACCTCATGCCGGCCGACATCACCGGCACCGAGGTGCTGCAGGAAGACAAGTCGACCGGTCACCGGGAATTCCGGTTCCTGGAAGGGCCGGTGTTCTCGAACATCGTGCTGGCCGATGAAATCAACCGCACGCCTCCCAAAACGCAGGCCGCGCTGCTGGAAGCGATGCAGGAGCGACAGGTGACCATCGGCGGGCAGCGGCGGGCGCTGCCCGCGCCGTTCTTTGTCCTCGCGACGCAGAACCCCATTGAACAGGAAGGAACCTATTCGCTTCCCGAAGCGCAGCAGGACCGCTTCATGTTCAAGGTGTTCGTCAAGTACCCCAGCTACGATGAGGAATACCAGATCGCCGAATCGACAACGTCCGATGTCCGGTCGGAAGTTTCCGAGGTTCTCTCGGCCGAGGAGATCCTGCGTCTGCAGCACCTCGTCCGGCGCGTGCCCGTTCCCCCGCACGTCATTCACTACGCGCTCCGGTTGGTCCGCGCCACGCGCATCCACGAAAGCGAGGGAGTTCCCGAGTTCATGAAAGAGAGCGTGAGCTGGGGAGCCGGTCCGCGGGCCATGCAGTACCTGTTGCTGGGCGGCAAAGCGCGGGCCGTGCTCGACGGCCGGTTCTTTGTGACGACCGAAGACGTCAAGGCCGTGGCATTGCCCGTGCTGCGGCATCGCGTCATTACAAACTTCGCGGCCGAGTCGGCCGGGCTCACTCCAGATAAGGTCATCTCCCGGCTGGTCGCCGAGCTTCCTGCCCGTCATGCGAACGACGAAATCCCTCCGGCCGCCGCCCGCGCGTTCGCCGCCGCCGGCCAGAACTGACCAGCCCGCATCCCGCCAGGCCCCGCCGCGCGATCCACGTTCCAGCGTTTGTCTGCTCTCCCTGATCCGGAATGTCCACCTCACACCGCCATCTCGACCCGAAGTCGATCGAGCGCATTTCGCGTCTCGATGTGCGGGCCCGCGCCGTGGTGGAAGGGTTCCTCACCGGCCAGCATCGCAGCCCCTACAACGGCTTCGCCATCGAGTTTGCCGGACACCGCGAATACGTGCCGGGCGACGAACTGAAGCATGTCGACTGGCGCGTCTGGTCGAAAACGGACCGGCTGTACATCAAGGAGTATGAAGAAGAAACCAACCTCAAGTGCCACCTGCTGCTCGACTGCTCGAAATCGATGCGCTACGGCGAAAAGTCGAGCCCGCCCTGGAGCAAGTTCGATTACGCCGCCACAGCCGCCGCGTCGCTGGCGTTCCTGCTTCAGCAGCAGCAGGACGCCGTCGGCCTCGTCGCCTTCGATACGCAGGTCCGCAGCCATCTGCCGCCCAGTTCGCATCCGGGCCAGTTGAAGCGACTGCTGCATCAGCTTGAACAGACGTCGCCGTCCGAGAAGACCGATGTCAGCCGGCTGTTTCTGGAACTGGCCGCACCGCTGAAGACGCGCGGCATCGTCGTTCTCATTTCCGACCTGTTTCTTGATTTGCCCACCCTGAAAGACGCGCTCGAAAAGTTTCGCCTGCGTCGGCACGATGTGATCGTGCTGCACGTGATGCACGACGACGAACTCAAATTCCCATTCGACGACAACACGCAGTTTCGCGGAATGGAAATGGATCGCGAACTGCAGACCGATCCGAAGTCGCTACGGCGGTCGTACCTGGAGATCGTCGAAAAATATCTGGCCGATGTCCGGAAAACATGCGGCGCGCTGGGCGTCGATCACGTCCTGCTGAACACGGCCGAACCCCTTGATGCCGCACTCGCCAGCTACCTCACCCTCCGCCAGCGCCTCAAACGCCGCTGACAGGAGGATTCAGGATTCCGTGACAGCCCCCATCCTCTGCATCCCGTTCCTAACCCCTAACCCCTAACCCCTAACCCCTAACCCCTGACCCCTGACCCCTGACCCCTGACCCCTGACCCCTGACCCCTGACCCCTGATCCCTGATCCCTGATCTCTGATCCCTTTTCACTCCAACCCTTTCACCTCATTCCATCTCAATGGGTTTCCTCGGCGGCTGGATGCTGAATCCCTGGTTGTTCGCGGCGGGCGGCCTGCTCGTGGCGGCGCCGATTCTCATTCACCTGCTGAATCGCCGGAAATTCCGGATCGTCGACTGGGCGGCGATGGACTTCCTGCTCGAAGCCGATCAGCGAAACCGTCGCCGCGTGCAGATCGAAGAGTTGCTGCTCCTGGCCCTCCGGTGCCTGGCGATGTTGCTGGCGGGGCTGCTGGTGGCGCGTCCGTTTCTTCCCAGCAGCATCACGCGCAGCCTGTTTCAGTCCGATCGCACCGAACGGGTCGTGCTCCTCGATGATTCGCCCAGCATGGACGCCGTCCACGCGGGGGCCAGCCCGTTCCGCATCGCGCGGCGGCGACTGGCCGAGTTCGTGACGGCGCTCGCCGAACAGGGAGCCGGCGATTCGCTGACGCTGTGTCTGACATCCCGACCTGACCAGCCGGTCTTTCGGGACGCCCTCGTCGACAGTCGTTCCGCCGCAAGCCTGGTGGGCGAGATCGAAGCGCTGGTCGTTGCCGACCTCCCGTCGCGGCTCGATCATGCGTTCACCTCCGTTCGCGGACTGGTGCAGGGACGTTCAGAGCGGATCAATCGCGTGGGCTATGTGCTCAGCGACCTGCGCCGCAGCGACTGGGCGGGGGACGACGCGAATGCCCCGCAGACGGGTGACGAAACGGCCCCGGTTGCGGCGGCGCTGGGAGCGCTGTCGAAGGATCTGGCCGGGTGTTTTGTCGTCGACTGCGGCGACGGGCCGGAGACGAATGTCGCGGTGACCGACATCTCCCCGGAGGACAAGGCCCTGCTGTCGGGCGTGACGACCCGCTTTCAGGTGACCGTGAAAAATTTCGGGCCGGAGGCGCTCCGCGATGTGCCGGTCAAGTTCGTGGCGGGCGGCTCACTGCCGACGACGGCCAGCGTCAGCGCCATTCCCGCGGGGGGCAGCGGCTCCGTCCCGTTTACCTTTACGTTCGCCTCCACGGCCTCGGAAGATGAGGCCGTCGAGCCGGTTGAAATGACGGCCGAAGTCAGCGGAGTTCAGGGAGACCTGCTTGCGGCTGACAATGTTCGTGTCTATGCCGCACGCGTCCGGGCAGGCATCCCAACGCTCATCGTCGATGGTGATCCGTCTGCGGAGTTTGGACATGCGGAGACATTCTTTCTGCAGCGGGCGCTGTCGCCGCCCGGAGCTTCCCGGTCGGGCATCACCACGCAGGTGGTGACCGATTCTGAGTTTTCCGCTTCGTTGCTTGATGCGTTTCAGGCGGTCTACCTGTGCAACGTTTACCAGCTCGATGAGCCTCAGGTGAAAGCCCTCGAGCAATGGGTCGCGGCCGGCGGAGGCCTGGTCGTGTTTCCGGGGGGCCAGGTCGACGAACGGATGTGGAACGATCTGCTCTATCGAGATGGCAAAGGGCTGTTGCCGCGCAGGCTGCAGTCGATCTCGGGGGACGAAACCGAGAAAACCTGGGGATCGTTTGCAGTCGCTCAGCCCGAGCATCCGGCCGTGCGCGTGTTTGGCGGCGATGCGGCGCCGCTGCTGGAATCGGCGAAGGTGTACCAGTGGTGGAGCATGACAGAAGCGGGCGAGGGGACGGTCCTGCTGCGCCTCACCGATGCCGATCGCAGCCCCGCGCTCGTCGAAAGGCGATACGGGCTTGGGAGAGTGGTTCAGTTCTGCCTGCCTGCCGACGCCGAGTGGAGCAACTGGCCCGAAGACGCCAGCTACCTGATCCTGCTGCAGGAACTGAATCGTTATCTCGCCCAGACGGCCGCGGCCCAGGGGCAGTTCACCGTCGGCGAGCCGCTGGTCGAGCAGGTCGATCTGGCGCGCTACCGGGCGGAAGTGGAACTGACCCGGCCCGACGGCAGTTCCTCAACCCTGATTGCAGTGCCGACCGCCGACAGGACAGCCGGGCAGGAGGCCGCCGCCGCATGGAGCGTGAAGATCACCGATGCGGTGCAGCGCGGGTTCTATCGCTTCGGGTTGACCACCCCGGAAGGGGGCAGCGAGACCATGCTCGCGGCCGCGAACCTTCCGGCCGGTGAAAGCGACCTGGCGCGGATGGATGCGAATTCGCTGAAGTCGGCCTGGCAGGGAGCGCCGGTGGATCTGGTCGGTCCCGTCGCGCTGGCGGACTTGACGGCCGACGGCGCGCGTGGCGAACTGTGGTTTGTCGTCCTGCTGATCCTCGCTGCGGTGCTGTTCGCCGAGCAGGGCCTGGCCTGGGCGTTCGGACGGAGGCGCTGACATGTGCACCATTTTCAACATCGGCCGCCTGCGATACCGCCGTGTGATCGAGTCCGTTGCATTGACGATGGTGGTCGCCGCTGCCGCTGTCGCCGCCGAAGGGGAGCCCGCTCGCCGGACACTCGTGCAGAATGAGCCCGCCCCGCGCCTGGTTCTTCCTGCCGCCGAGCAGCCGCGGGCGATCAACCAGCCGGCGCCTCTGTTGCCGGCCGCCGCGCAGCGGATCCGCGCCGGCGAGGAGATTCGGGCCGCCTTCACGAACAGGCTGGAAGAAGAACGGCGTGCGAATGCCCCGCCGGTGACCACGGCGCTGAATACCAGCGAAGACCTCGAACGACTGCTGGACAAGGCGATTCAGGTCGCGGCGGAACGTCCCGATCTCGCGCCGGTGCTGTGGCAGCGAATTCTCGACGAAGGCTCCAGCGCATTCGCCCGCGCGCCCTCGACGACGCCGCTGTCGCTGCGTCGCGAGTACGAGCTGTACCGCCCGTTTTCGAACGTCACTCTGCGGGCGATGATCGACGCCGGCCCGGAAGCCCTCAGGCACTATCGCCTGCATGCCGATGGCCCGGCCCGGGCGCTTCTGGCCAGGCAGGGCGCCGATCGTGAAGCCGCGCTCGCGGAGATTGTCCGGCGTTACTTTCTGACGACCGTGGGCGACGATGCGGCCTTCGAACTGGCGTGCCGACTTCTGGAACGCGGCGATTTCACCTCGGCCGATCAGCTCCTCGAACGCCTGGCGATGTTTCCCGACAGCAACGTGCCGGCCGATGAAATCTCCCTGCGCCGCGCGGTCGCGAAGTCGCGACTGGGGCGATCCGAAACTGCCACCCGGCTGGTGGACTCGCTGGGGCCGCACCTGGCCCATGTTCAGGCGGTGCTGCGGGCCGACATCTCCAACCGCCCGGCAGGTCCGCTGCCCGCTGCGGCGACGGAGTCGGAAGCGATGCTGCCGCGCGATACGCTCGCGGCGACGCAGCTTCAACCACGCTGGGAATACCAGCCGCCGTGGACGCTGAAAGGAGTGAAGGCGAACACGAACAATCAGGCGATCATGTCGGGAATCGCAAACGGGCGGCCGATGATTTTTGTGCGGCAGGCCGGCGGAAACTATGTTCAGACCACCCTGGAAGACAAAGACATTCCCGATCTCTCTCTCGCCGAGCTGGCCAGCGGATGGAAGGCGGCCGCTTGGCGACCGGCGTCGCGACCGGTCGCCGCGGACGGGCGGGTCTATCTGAAATCCGAGCTGCGGACCGTCTGCTGCGACCTCGAGACAGGACGTCTGCTGTGGATGGGGCGGCCCACACGGTTCCCGCTCGACGAGTGGACGCGGCAGTTCGCCCACATCGCCGCCCACGGCGTGACTCTGCAGATTGCGACTCCCACGTTCTTCAACGGCGCCGTCCCGAGAACGCTCACGGAAACCATGTTGTTCGCGGAGCGACTCAGTCACAGCGTGGTGATCGACAACGATCGGGTCTTCGCCATTGAAGGCGAGCTCGACACGGTCGTGACGCGCAAGAAGGCGTCCGAAAACACCCGCAATCAGCAGTTCATGGGGTTTTCTCAGCCCGCGGCGCCCGATCGCCGCAACGAACTCGCCTGTTACGATGCCCGGACCGGCCGGCTGCTCTGGAGCGTCGGTCGCGGGACGATTCTTGAAGAGGGAACTTCGTTCTGGAGCGCTCCACTGGTGCTGGGAGACGAAGTGATCCTGGCGACCGGTTCCGATCATCAGCTGGGAGTCATCGCCCTGCGGGCCGTGGATGGAAGCCTGGTCTGGAAGTCGATGCTCTCGGAGTTCTCCCGGACATCGCCGACGGTCGCCGTCGGTCTGACGGCTGATGACGGCAGCATCTTCGTTGCCAGCGGCGGAGGCGTGCTGTTTTCCATCGATCGCAATGGCGGTGCACTGCGCTGGGCCGTGACCTATCCACGCGTCCGGACGAACGATCCCACGGCCGAGCGGCGGATGCAGATCGAAGGGCGCGCGTCGCCCCGTCAGCAGATCGTGCTGGACGAGAACTTTATTGCTCGTGAAGAGGACGCCCTGCTGCTGGCAGCCTGCGACAGCGATCACGTCATGGCGTTCGATGTGGCGGATGGTTCGCTGCTGTGGGATTCGCCGCTGCCGGGGCCGGCGTTGTCGGCCGGGCCAGGGTACGTCGTCGGCGTCCGCGATGGCCGGATGATCCTCTCGAGCAGCCGCTGGCTGTGGGCCATCCGCACGCGCGGCGGGCGAATTGTCTGGGACCTGCCGCTGGAGAACTCCTGCGGTCGCGGACTGCTCACACAGGACGCGCTATTGATTCCAACGCAGCGCGCCCTCACGCAGGTCGATCCCCGGACCGGGGCTGTCGTGAAATCCACCCCTGTCGAAACTCCCGATTCCGAACCGGCCGGCAATCTTGTCGCGGCCGGAAACCAGCTGCTGCTGACGAGCGCCGCCCGGCTGATGGGGCTGAAAGCCATAACAGCCGGGAAGTCTGCCGAGGCTGGCACTCCAGAGGAGCCGCAACCGTGAGCCCTGCGATGTCCATGTTCCAGCGGATGTCCTGCCTCGCGGCAGTGCTGTTGCTTGCGGTTGCGTCCGCCGGCGCCCAGGAGAACCCGTACGCCGAGAGCTATTTCAAAATGCTCGCCGAGCGGGGCATCGCGACGGATGCCGAAAGCCTGCGCGGATTTCTCGCCAGTCATATTCCCGGTCCGGAAGATGTCGACCGGCTGAACCAGCAGCTGGCCGACCTGGGACACGACGATTACTCCCGCCGCGAAACCGCCATGCAGGGCCTGCTGGCGCGTCCGCCGCGGACTCTCGATGAACTCGACCGGCTGGCAGGCAGCAACGACCCCGAAGTCAAATGGCGAGCCCGGCTGATTCTCGACAGTCTGCGTCAGCCTGGCAGCGACCTGCTGTACGCCTCGCTGATCGTCATCGCCTCGCGCAAGGTCGAGGGGCTGGCAGATGTCGTGCTGGGGGTCGCACCGCTGTGTCAGACCGATTCGATGCAGCTCGCCATGAGCCGGGCTCTCATTGCGACCTCCACCGGAAACGACGCCCCCCTGCTGCGTCAGCATCTTGCCAGCGACGACGTGCGGATTCGGCTGGCGTGTCTGAACGCGTTGTTCAGCGTTGTGGGCGAAGCCGCGGTCCCCGACCTGCTTCCGTTGCTCGACGACAGCAGCGATCTTGTCCGGTTCGACGCGGCCCACCAGCTGCTGCCTCATCGTCGCGCCGACGCACTGCGGACGCTCGGTCAACTGCTGACCTCCGAACAGCTCACCATCCGCAATCGCAGCATTCATGCCCTGCGCTCGACGCTGAAGGTCAGCCTGCCGTATTCGGGCTACGAACCGCCCGAAGACCGCGCCCGGCATGCGGCCGACTGGAGAAAGACGATCGAGGCCAATCTTGAGGAAAAGCAGGAGCCGGCGACGGGCAGCATTGCGGCGCCGTTCTCTGCACAGATCGCAGTTTCATCCCCCCGGCATCCCTCAGTTCTGCTGATCAGCGGCGACGGCGCGGTGCAAACCCGCGACCTCGACCGCGCGGGCCTGCGGGTGGGCGTGCTTCCCAACGGAAATCTGCTCACCTCCCATGCCTTTCAACCGACGGTCCGGGAGCTGGACTCCGCCGGCCGAACGACCTGGGAATCCAAATCGCTCGACGAACGGCCGATCGCCGCCGTTCGCCGCAGCGACGGCGCCACGCTCGTTGCGACGGTGGAAGGTTCACTGGTGGAGCTGAATGCCAGCGGCAACATGATCCGGAAAACCGAAGTGGGGATTCTCGTCGATCTCGAACCATTGCCCAACGGGGAAACGCTGCTGCTGAGCTTTGTCGACAGCCGCGTCCGACGGATCGACGCCACGGGGCGAACGCTGTGGCAGGCCGCGCTGCCCGGGCAGCCGACCTCCATGTGTCTCACGAACGATGGCGCCGCGCTGGTGACGCTGCAGGGAGTCATGCAACTGGTCGAGATCGACCTCGCCGGTCAGACCACCAGAATTCTGGAAACTCCGTTTCGGTCCCCCACCCAGGTCGAGCAACTGGCGGACGGCCGGCTGGTCATCGTCGATTCCGTCGGCGCGCACTTCGCCGATCGCCAGGGAGCGCTCATCGAAACGATCCGGCTGTTTTCCCGATCCACAGGCGCCTTCTGATTTTTCCGGACTGAACAGGACTACGTCGACGTGTCGCCATTGCGGTGGACCTGGGTTCAACGACTCTTCGGAATCGACGGGAACGACATTCCCGCCGGGGCCGAAGTGCACCTTACTTGGGCCAATCTGCCGCAGTCGTGGCGAGTGTTTGCGGTGCTTCTGGCCGTGGGTGTCGCGGTCTGGGCAGTTCGTGCGATGTATCTGCGCGATGCCTCCCGGGCGCCGTTGCGAATCCGTCGGCTGCTCGCGGGCCTGCGCATCGCAGCGCTGCTGCTGCTGGTCGTGATGGGACTGGGACCGTCGCTGGGGTACACCCACCGGCATGTGCTGGAGCCCACGATTGTGGTGCTGCGCGACTCGTCTCAGTCGATGGCGATTCCCGACGGCGCCCGGGATGCCGCGGCGCGCGCTGCACTGGGGCCGGCTGCGGCCGGCGCCGCGAATCTCAGCCGGGCTGATGCGGTCAACGCTCTGCTGCGTTCCGATGATCAATCGCTTCTGAACGAACTCGCCGCGCGTGGCCGCCTGCGGGTGCTCGACTTTGCCGAAGGGGTGCAGCCGGTGGCCCTGGAAAGCCCTGTCGGCGGGGGGCCGCAGGGCCGTCGTCGCGGCGATTCGCCCCCCCCAGGGGCGACGATTCCGGCGCTGTCGCCGACCGGCGTCGGCACGAACCTGCATCGGGCCCTGACGGAAGCCCTGACCGAACGCCTGAGCGCCGGCATCGTCGTGCTGACGGACGGCCAGCAGACCGACCGCTCGTCCGGCAAAGACGAGTTACTCGCGCTTGCGCAGCGGGCGGCCGGACGCGGAACGCCCATTCTGGTCGTTGGGCTGGGGGACCCCGACCGGCCGCAGAATGTCCGGGTCGCCGATGTGTTCGCAGCGGACCGCGTCTGGAAAGACGACCCCTTTGAACTGCAGGGCTCGATTGAAAGCGAAGGCCTGGGCGGCCGCACTGTGCAGGTTGAATTGCTCGAACAGCGTCGCGATGAGTCTTCCGATCAGCTCGATGACGGCCGGGTGCTGGAAACCCGCGAAGTGACGCTGCCTGCAGCCGGCGGCCCGACGCGACTCACGTTTTCCCACACCTCCAGCGAGGCGGGACGCTTTGCCTACTCTCTTCGGGTTCCCCCGCTCGATGGCGAGTCGTCGGTCGATGACAACCGCTCGACGGCGCCGGCGGAGGTGAAAGTCATCGACGACAAGGCTCGCGTCCTGGTGGTCTCGGGAATGCCCAACTGGGACTACCGGTTCCTGCGGCAGATCCTCGAACGGGAAAAATCGATCGAAGTCTCCTGCTGGCTGCAGTCGCTCGATGAAGGACGCGGACAGGAGGGAAACATCGCCATCGCCCGCCTGCCGCGCACGCGCGAAGACCTGTTTGTTTACGATGTCATTCTGCTGCTCGACCCTGACCCACGGGAATTCGACGAGGCCTGGCTCGAACTGCTGACCGAGTTCGTCCGCGATCACTCGGGCGGCCTGTTGTACATGGCCGGTCCGTCCTACACCAGCCAGTTTCTCGGCGGAACGCGGACCGAAAAGCTGCGTGAACTGCTGCCGGTCCGGTTCGGAGACGTCGCGGCGATCGATGTCGAAGCGCTGCTGCAGTCCGAAGATCGCGACTGGCCCCTCGGAATTGTGGAACGCGGTCTCGATCATCCCCTCATGCGGTTTTACCCGGAGATCAATCGCTCGCTCGATGCCTGGAAGCTGTTTCCCGGCATCATCTGGAGCTACCCCGTGCGCGAGGCGGCTCCGGCCTCGACAGTGCTGCTGGAACACACCGACCCGGCGCTCAACCAGATCAACGGTCCCCGGCCGCTGCTCGTCTCGGGCCAGTTCGGCTCCGGACGCACCATCTTCGCCGGGTTCGACGGCACCTGGCGCTGGCGCCAGGCCGGACGCAATGCCGAGTTCTTCAACCGATTCTGGCTGCAGACCGTGCGTTTTCTCGTCGAAGGTCGGTCGGTCGAGGGCAAGCGCCGGGGGACGATTGAAACCGACCGGAGCCGGTACGAGGTCGGCGACCGCATTGTGGCTGTCGCCCGGCTGCTCGATCCGACGTTCAAGCCGCTGGAAGCCCCGCAGGTCAGCGGTGTGCTGGAAGCTCCCACGGGCGAAAAACTGCCGCTGATTCTGCGTCCCACTTCCGATCAGCCCGGACGCTTCGAAGCGATCGCCACGGCGCGGACGACTGGTCGGCATCTGCTGCGCGTCGAACTGGAAGACAGCACGGGAAAAATCGAAACCGCCATCTCGGTCGTGCCTCCCAGCCTCGAAACCGCCCGCACCTGGCAGGACGCCGAATTGTTAAAGGAAATCGCGGCCGCGTCGCAGGGCGCTTATTTCACACTGGCCAATGTTCACGATCTGGCCAGCCGCATCCCCGATAAACGCCAGACAATGACCGTGCAGGGGAAGCCCCAGCCGCTGTGGGACACCGGCCTCATGCTATTTCTCGTGGCGTCGTTGCTGATTGCCGAATGGGCCCTCCGCAAGCGGTACAAACTCCTGTAAGCCATGTCCGCCGCCTCCCTCATTCTCGAACGTCTCGCCGAGCTGCGCCGGAAGCTGTCGGCCTGGCTGCTCGTCGATGGACTCAGCCGCGTGCTGGCCGTTGTCGTGGGCCTCGTCGCCTTCGATCTGCTGCTGGACTGGTCGTTTCAGATGGACCGACCGCAGCGGCTGGTCATGCTGGCGCTGTCGCTGGCTGTCACGGCGGTCGTCGCTTACCGCCGGCTGTGGAAACCTCTCGCCGAGAACGCCAGCGACGATGCGCTCGCCCTGCGGATCGAAGCGCAGCATCCCGCTCTCCACGAACGGCTCATCAGCGCGCTGCAGCTCGCGCGACTGGAAACTCCGCCCGCCGGCGCCTCCCCCCAGATGACGAACGCGGTCATCGAGCAAGGGGTCGCGGCGGCCAGGCAGCTCAATGTCGCGTCGCTGCTCGATCGCCAGCGGCTGCTCTGGAACTCAGGCCTGCTCGCGGCCGCGCTGCTGGCGCTCGGCGGAACCGCGGCGGCCGGCATGGTCAACGAGACGATTGCCATCTGGTTCCAGCGAAACGTGATGCTGGCCGACCGCGAATGGCCGCAGGATGTCCACTTCCGCATCATCGGAGCCGTCGACGACATGCTCGCCGTGCCTCGCGGCGACGACTGGCTGCTGGAGGCCGAAGTGACGGCAGACAGCCGCAGGATTCCCACGGAAGCCTGGCTGGAAATACGCGGGGAAAAACGTCTGCAGCGGATGGATTCCGTCACCTCCGAAGCCAGCCGGTTCCAGACGACCCTGGCCGGCGTGAATGATCCGATTGAGTTTCGGGTCGTCGAATCCCGGGCCGCGTCACCGTGGACGACTCTCCGGTTGATCGATCGTCCGGCCGTGTCGGAACTCGCGCTCATCGCCACGCCCCCGGCCTACACCATGCTGCCCGCTGACCCACTGCCGGCGGCGGGCGGACCTTACCTGTTGCTGCGCGGAACATCGCTCACGCTCCGCGGACGGGCAACCAAGCCGCTGTCGCAGGCCGTGCTGACGCAGGGGAAGCAGAGTCACGAACTGGCGGTGACCCCGTCCGGCGAGTTCGAACTGCAACTGCCGGCCAGCGACCTGCGCGATGGCGATTACTCGCTGACCCTGGCCGATGCCGAAGCTCTGCAGTTGCCGGGACAGTCGGCGCCCGGGCCGCTCCTGTCGCGGGCGCCGGTGTCGTTCCGATTGAAACTTCTTCCGGACAAGCCCCCCCAGGTTCAGGCGAAGCTCAACGGCGTCAGCGGCGTCGTCACCCCCCGCGCCCTCATTCCGATCGAAGCGCGCCTGTCGGACGACTTCGCCCTGGCGACCGCCCGGCTCCAGCGCCGACATCGGCTCGAAGGCGAGTCCTCCGATGTGACCGGCGCGATCGACCTGTCGGCCGGCCTCAACGCGGAACCCGCGGCCGATCTCGCCTACACCTTCGATCTGTCGCCGCTGGCGATTCCCCCCGGCGTGTCGATTTCGTTCTTCATCGAAGCGGAAGACCGCAACGATGTGACCGGCCCCGGCGTGGGGCGATCGGCAGTGTTCGTTGCCCGGGTGGTCACCGACGCCGAGTTTCTCGCCAGCCTGCTCGCGCGCGAGCGCGAGCAGGCGGTCGAACTGGCAAAGCGAATTCACCTGCAGGAAGAACTGCTGACGGAAACCCGCGCTCTCGCCGCCGCCATCCGTGGACTCGCGGAACTTGCCGGCCCTCAGCGTGATCAGCTTGCGCGCATCCGGAAGCGGCAGAAGTCGGTCGGCGAAGATGCCGCCCGCATCGCAAGAAAGTTCGAGGAGCTGGTCGTCGAGATCCGCAACAATCGGATCGAAGAGACAGAACCGGCGCCCCTGCAGACGCGGCTCCGCGAACGGATCATCGCCCCTTTGTGGACTGCGTCGACCGGCGACCTCGACGCCGCGATGTCCGCGATTGACCAGGCGACAAGGGCACTGGGCGTCCCCGACGAACGCGGACGGCGACTGAACGAAACCGCGGTCGCTCAACAGCGTCTTGTGGAGCGGCTGAAGGAGATCCTCAGCCAGATGGAACAGGCCCAGGGCTTCCAGGAAGCCGTCAACCTGTTGCTGGAGGTTCAGAGGGCTCAGGAAGACGTTCTCAAACGAACGGAGGAAGAAAAGCAGGAAGCCATCCGCAGGCTGCTGGAGTCCGCCCGACAGAATTGAACGGCGTCAATCGAAGCTGTCCACAGCCTGCGCTCACTGGCGGGCCGGGCACTTCGGTCTTGTTTACCGCCCGTTTCAGGGTATTCTAAGGCAGCCCGCTCGCGGACTTTTTCCGGGCTTGAGGAGCATACCGATGGGGCGACTTCTGTTTTCAACGGCGTTCTGTCTGTGCGCCGTTGGCTGGTCTCTCACGCCACTTCTGGCGGCCGATGCCCCTGTCGCGTCCGGAACAGACGGCAGTGCGGTCGGTGTCCGCCAGTCGCGCGTCGCCGGCATGATGCAGGAACTCGACCAGCGGTTCCTGGCGCTCGCCAAATCTCTCGAGAAGTCGGAACCCGAACGTGCCGAGCGGCTGCTGAAGGCGTTCGAAGAATCCAAATCGTCGCTGATCGAGCCCCGCATGCGACAGATCGTGGCGCTGCTCGATGGCGCGCAGCTCGACGACGCCGGTCAGGAAGAGGCCAGAATCCTGGAGGATGTCCGCCGGCTCATCACGATTCTGCTGAAGGAAGCGGGAGAGCGCGACGAGAACCGCGAGGAAATCGAGCGGCTGAAGAAGTGGCATCAGCAGATTTCAATGCTGCTGCGCGATGAGCAGGCCCAGAAAGCCGAAAGCCGCAGGCTCGACCAGACGGCCGAGGCCCTCGACACGCTGGCCAGGCAGATTGCCGCCGTTGAAGAGCTGCTGAAGCGGGAAAAGGAACTGTTGCGGCAGACGATTGTCACGGCCGCGGAAGGCGTGACCGGCTTGACGCAGCTGTCTGTGCAGCAGGAACTCATCCGTCGCGATACCGAATTCGTCAACGCGGAAATCACCCGGGCCCGGCAGGCTGCGGAGGCCGGCCCCACAGCGGCCACGAAGCCCTCGGCAGCGAATGACATGCCCCCCGGCCCCGGTCAGAAACCACTGGCCGACGCGGCGAAGCAGCAGCAGGCTGCCGAAGAAAATCTCGCGGCGACACAGGCGAGATCGGCCCGCGCGAACGAAGAGCAGGCCGTCAAAGACCTCCAGCGCGCCCTCGACGAACTCAAGCAGGAAGAGAAGCGACTGAAATCGCCCCCGCCCGATGCGCTCGACAGGCTGGCCGAAAAGCAGGAAGCCCTCGCGAAGAAAACGGAATCGCTTAACGATCAGGTGGCGAAGGCCGGGCAGACAGGCAAGCCTGGCGATGGAGCTTGCTCGGCCGCTTCGAAGTGTCTGGGGGGCGCCTGCGAGTCGATGGCGTCGGCGTCAAATTCGTTGAAGAAGAAGTCTCCCGGCGCGGCAAACGCCGAGCAGAAAAAAGCCGAAGAGCAGCTGAAGGAGGCCCAGAAGGAGGTCGAAAAGCGGCTCGCTGAACTCGGTGAAAAACCCGAAGATGAAGCACTTGAACGCCTGGAGACAATCTTCTCGGAAATGCTCGCTCGCCAGCAGCCGGCGACCCTGCAGACGGCTCAGTTTCATCAGGAACGTCAGGGCGCCGCGGGCGAGTTGCGTCGCGCCGACCGCATCACCATCCGCCGGCTCAGTCAGGAAGAATCCGAGCTGGCGACCATGGCCGAAAATGCCCTCACACTGATTGAAGAAGATGGCTCAACAGTGTCCTTCCCGGTCATCGTGTCCGACCTGCACGAAAGCCTGCTGCAGATCGCCAACCGGATCGAACAGCAGGACACCGGCGACGCGACACAGTCGATGCAGAAGGACGTAGAGAAAACTCTGGAAGAACTGATCGAAGCGCTGAAGATCGCCCGCCAGGGCGGGGGCGGAGCAGGGCAGGGGGGCGGCAACTGCAAGCCGGCGCTGCTGCCATGCACGGCCGAGCTGAAACTGCTGCGGCAGTTGCAGCTGCGCATCAATCGCCGCACCGTCGATTTCGAACAGGCCCGTCCGCAGGGGGCGGAGCTCGAGGCCGGCCAGCAGTCCGAAATCAAGCGGATTGCTGGTCTGCAGAAGAACGTGTCCGGAATGGTTCGTGAAATCATCAGCCGTCAGCAGGAAGCGTCGGGCGGCGGCCTGCAGTTCCCCGGTTCAGACCTGCTCAAACTGACCCAGTAGCCAGCACGGAGTCGCAGTGATGTGGATGTTCCTGATGTGCCTGCTGGCAGCGCCGGCCCCCGGCGCCCCTGCGGCGACAAACGCCGTCGCCCCGCCTGAGAAGCAGGCGGTCATCGACCGGTTCATCGAGTCGCGCCAGAACGACTCCTCTGCGGCCGACGATGTCAAAGCCCGGGCGCTCCATGCAGTCCGCGAGGCCGCAGGCGCCGCGGCGACCCGGCAGGAAGCGATTACCGCCGGCCTGAAAGTGCTGTCGCCCGAGTTCGACGCCGCGCTCAAGAAGCTCGCTGCCGAAGACGCCGCCGAAGCGAGGGTGCTGCTGGCGCCGCTGATGACATCGGCCGATCCGTTCCTCGCCGCCGAATCAAGACTATTCGTGGCGCGGGCGATGATGGTCGAAGGCCGTTACGAAGAAGCTCTGCCGATTGTCTCGGAACTGATCACTCGCCATCCGGCCGACACCGTGCGTCTGGGGGAGGCCTGGTTTCTCAAAGGGAAGCTGGAAGCCGGATCGTTGCAGCGGGAGCAGGCCGTCGCCTCGCTCAAGAAGTTTCTGCGCGACTTCTCCGGAGAGCCGGGCCGCATGCAGGGGGAGGCCCGGGTGACGCTGATGGACCTTGAAGAGGCGGAATCCGATCTGCTCACCGATATTCATACACGGATGAACTACTCCGAGCGCCGGCTGGCGCTGGCCGATTCGGGTCGGGCCACACAGACGGTGCAGAATGACGTCGTCGCGCTGCTCGATGAAATGATCGAGGAGCTGGAGAAGAAGTCGAGCAGTTGCAAGGGTTGCAAAGGCTCCTGCAGCAAGCCGGGGGGCGGCGGCATGGGCGGTTCGGCCCCGGGCATGAGTGCGGGCAGCTCGCAGCCCTCGCAAATCACCGAACGTGATGCCCCGCGCACGCCGTGGGTCGACCTCACCGAACGCCAGAACGACCCTTCGGTGTTCAATGCCGCCCGGTCTCGCGTCCCCGTCCAGTACCGCGGCCTGGTCGAGCAGTATTACCAGAGCTTCGGCGAGTCGCGCGAGAAATAATCAGGTGTCATCGACGGGCGGATACGGTTTGAAAGTCCTCGGCGCAGCCATCACCAGTGCAGCCATCATCGCGGTCGGCCTCGCGGCGTCGTCTGCCCACGCGCAAGCGGCGCCCGCACCAGCGGGCCCGGCCCACGCCGATGCCGCTCTGCCGGTCGAAACATCACCGGCCGAGTCAGCACCGATCGAATCGGTTTCGGTCGAAACAGTGACGGGCGAAACGCTGTCGCGGGGCCTCGTGGTCGCGGCCGACGCCTCGCGGGTGACATTCGCCGAGGGGGATTCCACGCCGGCCGACTCGATCCGGCGTTTGAGCTTCGCGTCGGCGGCGTCTCCGTCGGCGTTGCCGTCGGGCCCGGTCGTGCACCTCGCCGGCGGCGGGCGACTTCATGTGCAGGATGCCGTCCTTGTCGAAGACGCCTGTCGGGTGACTCGACCAGATGGCAGCACGGCGACCCTGGAACTCAACGATGTCGCTGCCATCCAGTGGCAGACTGTCGACGATCCGGTCTGGTCCGCGGTGCTCGCGAAGCCCTCCGCAGAGTTCGATCAGGTCGTCGTCGCGTCCTCTCCGCAGTCGACGGTCATCCGCGCCTTCATCGAGTCCATCTCCCTCGAATCCCTTGAGTTCGACTGGGAAAAGCAGACCCGCTCGCTGCTTCGCGGGCAGGTCGTCGGCGTTGTGTTCGTGCGCCCCGAAACGCGTGTCGCAGCGGCGAAACTGCTGGTGACCGATCGCGCCGACAACCGGCTTCCCGCGGTCCGCCTCCGCCAGGCGGACGAGGGGGGCGGGGGGCGGTTTCTATGTGAACTGGTTGGCGGCAGTCGAATTTCCATCCCCATCTCTGATGTGCAATCGATCGACATCCGCTCAACGCGAGTGGCTTCTCTGACGGATCTCCCGCCCGTCGCCGTCGCCGAACGTCCCCTGGCGGCGTTTCCACGCCGCTGGCAGGCGAACCGCAATGTTCGCGGCGAGCCGCTGCTGGCGGACGGACAGGTTTACGCCCAGGGGATCGGCGTGCAGGCCGGCACGTCGCTGCAGTACGACATTGATGAGACGGCGGAGCAGTTCGTCGCCATTCTGGCGCTCGATTCGCCCCCTGGCCATGCGGGCGATTGCGAGTTCGTCGTTCTCGCAGATGGTCGCGAACTGGCGCGGCGTCGACTGCGCGCCGGCGATGCTGCGGTGCCCGTGCGCGTGCCGCTGTCGGGCGCGGGTCGGCTCGAACTGCGGGTCGACTACGGCGAGAATCTCGACTTCGGCGATCATGCCAACTGGTGCGACGTCCACCTGGTGCTGGCGGCACGGGGCGATCTTGGCAACTAACGGGGCAACGACCGTGCGGCAATTTCTGTTCAGTAGGATGCTTGCCTGGGCGATTCTGTGCGCCCCTGCCCCTGCGGAGGAGCCGCCCCCCTTCAAGCCGGTCTATGTTTCAAGTCTCTTTGAGCTGCAACTCGATCCGCCGGAGTGGAAGAAGCGGTTCGAGATCCCCGAGTTCCGGGTCTGCGGTTCGCTTCGCATGGATCCGGCCGGCGATTCCGTCCTGTTTGACGGCTACAAGGCGCAGGACGGGGCGACGATGACCGACTCCCGCCTGCTGCATTACAGCCTCGATGGCGCCCTCCGCCGTGAACTCGGTCCCGGCACGATGCCGACCCGCAGCCCGGACGGAAAGCACGTGGCTTTCTCGGCCTATCACGATCGCGGCGTGTGGGTCATGGATGCCGACGGCGCGAACCCCCGCAAGCTCGATCCCGAGGGGTGGGGAATTCAATGGTCGCCCGTCAGCGCCACGCAACTCGCGTACACCCGCCGCGGAATGCTCGTGGCGCACGACCTCGAAACTGGCGTGACGCGCGACCTCTTCCCCGGCGGGGAATCACCCTTTCAGTACATCCACTACAACTTCGCCTGGTCGCCCGATGGCCGCCAGATTGCCTTTCTCGGCCAGCGTGCCGGTGCTGAACGCACACTGGCCATTGTGGAATCGCAGGGGGCCGAATTCGGCTTCCGCACCCATCTCCAATCCCGCGCCAGCGCCGCGCTCTCGTGGCACCCGGACGGGCGGCGTGTGATGTTCCCGCTCAAGTCGTCGGTCGGATGGTTTGAAATCAATCAGTTCGACCTCACGGCCCCCGACGCTCAGCCCACGGTCATCCCCGGCCAACCGACCGATCGCAACCGCATCAGCGTCTGCTGCCATCCCGATGGTCAGCGACTGTTCGTGCTGAGCTATGAGATGAAGCACCCTGTCACCGGTGAACCCTACACCCCTCCTCCGTGAAGGCCGGCCTTGCGAATTGTGCTCGTGATGTTGCTGGTGAGTGCGGCGGCCAGTTCAGTCGCAGCCCAGGCTCCCGTCCGCGCCCGGCGTCCGCTGAATGCGTTCTACGAGCTGAAAGCTGACGGACGCAGCTGGACGAGGCTGTTTGAAGTTGAGGGGTATTACCCCTGCCATTCTCCGCGGATCTCGGCCGATGGAATGCGCATCGCATTCGACGCCTGGAAATCACGGGACGGCGAGCGACTGCCCGATGCCCGGGTTCTGATCTGCAACCTCGATGGCAGCAGGTTGACGGAAGTGTGCGAGGGGGCGATGCCCAGTTGGAGCCCCGATGGACTCCGCGTCGCCTGTAGCCGATACAAAGCGGATCAGGGGGTGTGGGTCATCGGCATTGATGGAAAGAACGCCGAGCTGATCGACGCCGCCGGCTGGGGAATCCAGTGGTCGCCGGATGGTGAATCCCTGGCGTACACCCGAAAAGGGCAGATCATCATTCACCGCGTGTCCAGTGGTGCGCAGCGACCACTTTTTCCCGGCGATGCCGGTCCTTATTCGCACATCTACTGGAACATGACCTGGTCGGCCGACAGCCGGAAGCTGGCGTTCATTGCCGACACCGCTGCCGGGTCGCGGGAGCTTGCGATTGTCGATGTCGGGGGCACAGAGTTTGGATTCGAGCGGCGGATCGTCGGTGATTTCAATCCCATGCTGTCGTGGAACAGTGACGGCCGACGGCTGGTGTTTCCCCGGAAGATCAACGGGGTCGTCGAACTACACGAACTGAATCCGCGGCAGGAGAAGGATGCGCTTCGCGTCCCGGGAATTCCGCCCGGTCAAAAGGTCGCCAGCGCGTGCTGGCGACCCGATGGCAGCGGCCTGATCGTGCTGGGGCTGGCACCATAACATGCCAGAGACTGTCACTTCGCACGAGGGAGCATTCAAGATGACGTGCCGAATCAACTTGCGCCTGCGTTTGCCGATCCGCGCTCTGGTGGCCTGCATGGTCTGGTGGAGCTTTGCAGATTCGCTGTGCGCTCAGGGGCTCCCGGCGCTCAAGGTTCCGGCGATCGTGTATGAACTGCAGGAGGATGGCTCAGGCTGGAAGAAGGTCTTCACGCCCGGCGACTTCACGCGCATCGGTTCCCTGCGCCTGTCGCCCGACGGAACCCGCCTGTGCTTCGACGGCATCAGGAACGGCGATCCGTGGAGCGCCGCGATGCTGCTTACCTGTCGCCCCGACGGAAGCGACCTCAAAGTCCACGGCAAGGGGGCCATGCCGAACCTCAGCCCCGATGGCAAGCGGCTTTCCTACTGCGACTACGAGGCCTATGCCGTCCGTGTTCTGGATCTGGAAACGTCGCAATCGTCGTCAATCGAGAAGGGCTGGGGCGTCCAGTGGTCACCGGTCGCGAATCAGATTGCCTATGTGGTCCAGGGCGGGGTGGTCGTCATTCGCGATCTCGATCGGGGCGAGCGTCGGCTGCTCTTTCCGGGCGAGACCAGTCCATATCGCAGTGTGTCCTATAACATGGCGTGGTCGCACGATGGTCGCCAGTTGGCGATTCAGGGGCAACGGGCCGATGGCACTCGTGAAATCGCCGTCGTTGATGCGCAGGGGGCGGAATTCGGATATCGCGTCATTGCGCCGCTCGCCGCCCTCAGCAGCTTCCTGGCGTTTCATCCCGATGGTGGCCAGGTCGCGTTTCAGTCCTACGTGACGGGCAACAAGTGTTCGCAGTTGTTCGTGGTCGACGCTCACAAAGGGGGGGAGCCCGTGCGCATTCAGGGCCAGCCAGACGATTTCGACAATGTTTCCGCCTGCTGGGTCGATGGCGGTCGCAAATTGCTGGTGATCAGTTGGCAGCGATGAGGCCCTGAAGACAATCCTCCGACCGTTCAACTCGTCTGCTCCGCGGTTCCCGTGCCAGATGCCTCCACTGGTCGCAAATGCTCCGAGGATCCGGCAGTCGCACCCAGCGCCAGGCCCTTCCGCGAACGGCTTTTGCGGCGGGCGGGTTCAGGGGGTATAGTTCAGGCATGCCGGGGGACGCGGTTGGAGCCCCCGCAGCGGACTTTTTCCCACTGCCCCATGCCTGATGACGCTCGCCCCGCCGGCGGCTCGCCCGCGCCCGCGGAGCACGAGCTGCTGACCCGGCTCGGCAAGTACGAAATCGAGCGGAAGCTCGGTTCCGGCGGAATGGGGACGGTGTTTCTGGCGAAAGACTCCGACCTCAAGCGGACGGTCGCCCTCAAGGTGCTCGCCAGGGATCGCGCCGAAAACCCGGTCCTCGTCCGCCGCTTCAAGGCCGAAGGTCAGGCCGCCGCCTACCTGCAGCACAAGAACATCGTCGGAGTCTACGACTCCGGGCAGATCGATGGCCTGCTGTACATCGCCCTCGAATTTGTCGAGGGGCAGGATGTTCTCGAAATCATTCGCAAACGCGGCGTCATCCCGGTCAAACGCTCGATCGACATCGTCCGGCAGGTGGCCGAAGCGCTGCAGCATGCGTTCGAGAAGCAGATCGTCCATCGAGACATCAAGCCCTCGAACCTGCTGATCAAGAACGATGGAACGGTGAAGCTGGCCGACCTGGGGCTCGCACGGTCGATCGACGAAACCCTCGATACCAGCATCACACGCGTCGGCACCACGGTCGGCACCGTCGATTACATGTCGCCCGAGCAGGCCCGCAACAGCAAGGCCACCGATATCCGCAGCGACATCTATTCGCTGGGGTGCACCTGGTACCACATGCTGACGGGTGTGCCGCCTTACGGCGAAGGCAGCGTCACCAATAAGCTGCAGGCACATGCCACTGCCCCGCTGCCCGATCCGCGGTCGCGCAACGAACGAGTTCCCGAAGGAGTGGTCGCGGTGCTGCACCGCATGATGGCCAAACAGGCCAAAGACCGTTACGCCACTCCCGCAGAGCTGCTTGAAGACCTGAACAACGAAGGCATCACCCGCAGCGGCCTGAACGTCGATGTGCTCGCTGCGCTGGCCCAGCCGGGCGGCCACGCCGCTCAGGAATCATCCTCCGGCGATATTTTCGAGTCGCAGGTCCCGTTCGATTCCGTGGAACTCGACACCGCCGTGCAGACGCTCCGCCAGGATGCCCTGCCGGAACATGTCGTGTTCGATGACGAGCCCGAAGACTCTCCTCCAGCCGATCGGGCGGACGACGATCGAACTGCGTCCGATCGCACTTCGGCAGGGCGCTCCAGAACTGAAAAGCCAGCGCGTCCACTGCCGCCCCGCACGTCGCCGCATCCCGAGCCCGAATCGCCTCGCGGTCAAGCTCCGCCGCGCGAGCCGCCAGTCGATCGCGACGATCCACGCTCCGTCAGCCCCCGGAAAGCCGGGCGGAAGAAAGGCTCGTCGGATGATGTCGGGCGGCCAGCGGCACTGCCGCGTCGGCAATCGGAATCAGAACGGGAATCGGCCGCCAGCGCGACGGAATCGTCTCGCGAACAGTTCAGAAAACGCAAACTGCCGCCGCGCGCCGTCGAGTCGCCGTCCGATGCCGAGGCGGATGGCATCACGCTCGATTCCGATCGACTTCGAAAGCTCGCCCTGGGGGGGCTGGCGATCGCAGTCCTGTCGGGAGTCGCGTATGCCTTCTCGTTCCTCGGCGGAGCCGATCCCGGCCCGGACAGCGCGCAGGGCAACGCCGCAGCCGCCCCGCCGGCGCTGCCCGATCAACCGCCGGTCGTCGAGCTTCAGCCCGATCAACCCGCAGGCGATGACGCAAATCGTCCCGACGCCGCCCTGCTGGCGGGGGAGCCCGAAGACGCCTCCACGGCCGCGAGGAAGTCGGCCCGGCCGATTGCCGGCGCGGAAGACTTCACTGACCTCAACACGAAAGCCGCCCGTGAAATCATTCCCAACTGGCTGTTCGATGTACGCAGGACAATTGGATCGCGGGCGCCGGTAATCTCCGTCCGGCGTCCAGGAACCCCGGGAACCGGCGTCCCCATGTTCGCTGATGCACTGTCGAAGACGGCGGCCGGGCCTGCCATTGTTGAGTTCCACGGCGATGGACCGTTTCTGATCACGTCGACATCGCTTCCGGCGTCGAACCAGCTGGTGCTGCGGGCCGCGGCCGGGTCGCGTCCCGTGCTGGTCTTCAGCGCTCGCGATCTCCAGGCCGGCGAGTCATGTCTGCGGGCAGCGGGCAACGTGACGTTGCAGGGGCTGCATCTCATTCTCGCCACGACCGCCGAAACGCCGGCTGGCATCGCGATGATCCAGGGCGGCTCGCTCGCATTTCAGGACTGCACCCTGCAGTCAGTCGGGCCCGGCTCGGCGGGCGCCGCCCTGATTCGCATCGAGCAGACGGCCCAGGCCGGCGTGGGGGGCTGCGTGCTCGAAAACTGTCACCTCAGTTCTCGCGACTGCCACGGCGTTCAATTTGTCGGCGCTGCCGCCAGAGTGATCGCCGGCAACTCTCTGTTCGTCTTCGAACATGGAACGCCGTTTGTAATTGGCGCCGCGACTGGCGGACCGTCGGCAGGGCGAGAAGTTCGACTGCTGCACTCAACGGTCGTCGCCGGCCGGAACGCCCTGCACCTCACCCACCAGGGGACCGATCCACCGGCCAGCGTCAACCTGGTTCTCAGGCGGTCGAATTGTTTCGCGGCCGATTCCCAGGCGACGCTGCTGCAGTTTGTGGGCTGGCCGGTGTCCGACGAGGCGTTGTCCGGCAAGCCGATGGCGCCAGGCGTGGAGTGGAAATCCGAGCAATCAGCGCTGGCGGGCTGGAACGCAATGGTCCGTCTCGAGCCTCAACCCGGCGCATCGGCCGTCGTGCTCGAGGGAGACAGCGGCTGGCAAAAGTTCTGGCGACAGACGCCGGAGGGCACTCGGCTCCTCGCAACGTCTCCACCGCTGCCGCCGCGTCCCGCAGACGCCGATGCCGCTTCGCTCTCGCAGTTCGGTCGCTCCCGCGACAGCGATCCGGGGTGTCGGATGGCGGCGCTCCCCGCGGCCCCGCGGGAACTTGTTCATCGCGTGGAGACGCTCGCCGGCCGGCCGCGACTTCCGAAGGACTTCGTCGCCTTTCGCCAAGAGGGCGAACCTGTGGTGTTCGACCTGACGAAACCCGGCCAGCTGAACGCCTTCCTGAACGATCGATCCAGGTGTCCGGACGGCTCTCTCGTCCAGCTGCGCGGCGCCGGATACCGGGCAATTCCTGCCCTGCAAATCGAAAACCGCATCCTGCACCTCGAGTTTGTTCAGGCAGAAGGCGCGCCGCTCGCGGTTCGTCTGCAGCCGGGTGTGGAGGCCGACTCCCTCATCACAATTCGCGGCGGCCAGGTCTCCATCAGCAACGGCAACTTCCTGCTGCCCGAATCCGATCGTTCGGCCTTTCCGCGAACCGTTCTTGAAGCGGCCGGAGGAAGCCTGGCCGTGTTGAACTGCACGTTGACCGGCCCGGCTGCCGAGTCCGCTCGACTCGGTCCGCTGGTCCGTTGGTCTGCTGGCGAAGGCGCCGCCGGCATGCTGATCCGCGACAGCGTCCTGCTCGGTGGGCAAACCGCGCTGGCCGTCGACCTTTCCGGGCGCATTCTGGAGATCGAGAACTCCATCCTGGCCTCGGTCGGCGATGCGGTTGCCGTTTCTCTGTCAGATGCCGCGCATCCCGGGCACCTGTTTCTGGCATCTGCCACGTTGGGTGGTGGACAATCGATTTTCAGCAGCGGTCCGTTTCCATCAGGCGAGCAGCCGGTGTTGACGGTGATCACCAACGACAGTGTTGCCCTTTCGACATCGGCCCGCAGCCCAGCGGCAATGCTTCGGCTGAAGCAGGCGGCCGATGCAGACCGCGTCGTCTGGTGGGAGGACGGCGTCGGTTATGCTTCGCCGCAACTGGCTCGCCTCGCCGTCGAATCGGGTGCGGGCGATGCCCGCTCATGGTCCGATCTCTGGGGGCCGGGGCATGTCCTGCGCGTCTGCTCGTCCGAAACCGCGGTGGTGTTCGAGTCGCCGGTCGACAGCCTCGCGCATGCCGAGCCGGCGTCGTTTCGACTGAATCCCAGGTCGCTGGCGGCGAACTGGAGTTCGACAGGCGGCTTCCTTGGCGCGACGGGGCCCAGCCTCGGCGCACCGACCGACGTGAAGGCGGCGCCGGCAGCCGAGAAAGGGCGTCCTCGGCCACAGGTCCCGCAGCCGCGTCCGCGGTCAGTGTTTTGAACGCCGCTCTCCAGCCGGAAACGAGCCCGTGGCGGAAGATTGGCCCGGCAGGCCGGGCGATTGCCTGTCGGGACGCTACAATCCGGCCAGTCTGATAGTCCCCCTGCGAGATCGGCCCCCATGTCGCTTGACGTCTACTCCCGTTGGTTCCACATCTGGTTCGCCGCCCTGCTGCTGGGCGGGACCGTCTTTCAGTGGTTCGCGCTGAGTCCGGCCATCCGCGATCTGACGGATCAGCAGAAGCCGCTGTTCCGCGAATGGATCAACGCTCGCTGGCGAATCGCGGTGATGGCCAGTTCGCTCATCCTGCTGGTCACCGGCCTCTATAACTACATCGTCGTCCTCCTGCCGCAGCACAAGGGGGATGGCCCGTATCACATGCTGATGGGCGTCAAAATGCTGCTGGCGCTGGCGGTCTTCTTTTTTGCGGCCGTCCTGGCGGGGCGCTCGCCGAAGTTCGAAAAAATGCGCCGGCACAGTGCGGTCTGGAACCTCGTTCTCATCGGTTTGCTGACGGTGATCGTCGCGATTGGCGGATACCTGAAAGTCGCGCGGCCTGCAGTGCGTCCGGCGACGCCCGCGACGCCGCCGGCGTCCGAATCGGCTCCGGCAGACGCCTGAACGAACCCCGACGCCACGCCGGAGGCGACAACCTGCGCTGATTTTGCGGCCCGCAGGTGGGGTTTTCGGTCTCCCGGCGGTCTTCCGCCCGCTGCAGGCCGTGCGTTCGTTGAAGCCTGCAATTTATGGGTTTAGGATCGCCGTTTCGCCCCCGCTGCGAGGTCCCTCGGAGCGGATGGCTCGGAATTGGTTTTGCGCTCATCGCTTGCTCGGAGTTGCGTTCATGTCGTCCACCGCCGGTCCGAATATTTCCAGCGTCCTCCAGGAGGATCGCAAGTTCCCGCCGCCGGCCGACTTCACCGCCCAGGCCAACATCTCCAGCGAAGAGCAGTATCAGGAGATGTTCAACCGCGCGAAGGATGACCCCAGCGGCTTCTGGGGCGATCTCGCGAGAGAACAGTTGACCTGGTCGACCCCATTCAAGCAGACCATGGCCGGCGAGATGCCGGAAACAAAGTGGTTTGTCGGCGGCAAACTGAACGCCTCCGTGCAATGCCTCGACCGGCACGTCGCCACCTGGCGCAAAAACAAGGCCGCGATCCTCTGGGAAGGCGAGCCGGGCGACACCCGCGTCCTGACCTATGGCGACCTGCACCGCGAAGTCTGCAAGTTCGCAAATGTGCTGAAGAAGCTGGGAGTCAACACCGGCGACCGCGTCACGCTGTACATGCCGATGATTCCCGAACTCGCGATCGCCATGCTGGCCTGTGCCCGCATTGGCGCCACGCACTCCATCATCTTCGGAGGCTTCAGCGCCGACGCCGTCGCCGACCGGAACAACGACGCTCAGTCGAAGCTCGTCATTACCGCCGATGGCGGCTGGCGCCGCGGCAAGGAAGTCGAACTGAAATCGGCCGTCGATGAAAGCCTCGCCAAATCCGAAACCGTCCGGCAGGTGGTCGTCGTCCGCCGCACCGGCGCCCCGGTGACGATGGTCGAAGGACGCGACCTCTGGTGGCATGACCTGATGGCCGAATCGTCCGGTGACTGCGATGCCGTCGATGTCGATTCCGAGCACCCGCTGTTCATCCTGTACACCTCGGGCAGCACCGGCAAACCCAAAGGCGTCATGCATTCGACCGCGGGCTACATGCTCGGCACGATGATGACCACCAAATGGGTGTTCGACCTCAAGGAGGAAGACACCTACTGGTGCACTGCCGATATCGGCTGGATCACCGGGCATAGCTACGTCTGTTACGGCCCGCTCGCCAACGGCGCCACCGTCGTGATGTACGAAGGCGCTCCTAACTGGCCCGATGAAGGCCGGTTCTGGGAACTGATCGAAAAGTACAAAGTCTCGATCTTCTACACCGCTCCCACGGCCGTCCGCGCCTTCATCAAGTGGGGCGACCACTGGCCCGCAAAGCACGACCTTTCATCCCTCCGGCTGCTGGGCTCGGTCGGCGAGCCGATCAACCCGGAAGCCTGGATGTGGTATCACCGCGTCATCGGCGGCGAACGCTGCCCCATCGTCGACACCTGGTGGCAGACCGAAACCGGCGCGATCATGATCAGCCCGCTCCCCGGCATCACCGCCACAAAACCTGGCAGCTGTACGCGTCCGCTCCCGGGCGTGGTGTGCGATATCGTGTCAAAGTCTGGAGAATCGCTCCCCGCCAATCAGGGGGGCCTGCTGGTGATGAAGCAGCCCTGGCCCAGCATGCTGCGGACGCTGTACGGCGATCACGAACGCTTCAAGCGGACCTACTTCAGCGAGATCGAAGGCTGCTACTTTGCTGGTGACGGTGCCCGGCGTGACGACGACGGCTACGTCTGGGTCATGGGCCGCGTCGACGACGTGCTGAACGTCTCCGGCCACCGGCTGTCGACGATGGAAGTGGAATCGGCGCTGGTGTCGCACCCGGAAGTCGCTGAAGCGGCCGTCGTCGGTTTCCCGCACGACATCAAGGGAGAAGGCATTTGCTGTTTCGTGTCGCTGAAAAAGGGAAATGGCGACGAAGCGCTTCGGAAAACGCTGATCGGCCACGTGCGGCATCACATCGGCGCACTGGCGACGCCCGACCAGATCCGATTTACGGCGGCTTTGCCCAAAACCCGCAGCGGAAAAATCATGCGTCGCCTCCTCCGCGACATCGCCGCCGGCCGGGAATCAGTCGGCGACACCACAACGCTCGAGGACTACACCATCATGGCCAAACTGCGCCAGGAGGATGAATAACAGCGGTAACGCCGACTCCGATAGAACAAACAAGGAGAAAAGGGAGTCAAGGAGACTTGCTGAGAGACGGCCGCCGACTTGACAGGGATCAATGGTTCGAGCACTTAGTAGATGCAATTCGAGCGGCGGGTTTCCAGCACGTAGCCTCAGAGTCTGGAATTCATGCACTCGGACCAGTCCGCGAAGCGGTCATCTGGCGACATTGTGAACTGCAACGTGCAGCGGGACCCTTTTCCTCTTTTTCTCCTTGTTCAGCTTGTTCGTATGGGACATCGGCTTTACGACAAGGCGAATTTGTTGGCGTCCCGCATCATCGGCGCGGCGATTGAAGTCCACAAGCATTTTGGCCCCGGCCTGCTCGAGTCGGTTTATGAGTGGGCGTTGATTCGCGAACTGGAGCTTCTGGGGCACTCTTGCCAGACGCAGGAGTTTGTTCAGATCCGGTACAAGGACGCAGTGCGTCAGCACGACCTCAAGTTTGATGTTCCGGTCGCGGGCTGCCTGCTCGTCGAAGTCAAGGCCGTTGAAGGCGTGCTGCCCATTCATAAGGCTCAGGTCTTAAGCTACTTGAAACTGCTGGATCTCCCGTTGGGCCTGCTGATCAACTTTCATGAAATGCGACTCGCGGAGGGCGTCACTCGCTTGTTTTTACCCGGGCTGCGTGAGCGGAGTGATTCGCTATGAATGTTCCACGCGACCCATTGCACCCCCTGCGTGTCGGCGTCCTGATTTCCGGAAGCGGAACCACGCTCGTCAACTTCCTCAAGGAGCGTGACGCCGGTCGGCTGGCGATCGAGATCCCCCTCGTCATCGCCGATCGCGAATGCGGCGGCATCTCGAAGTGCGTTCAGGCGGGCCTCACTTGTGAGGTCCTGCCGCGGCGAACGTTCGACTCGACCGCCGCGTTCAGCAAAGCCGTGTTCGACAGGCTCCGTGCGGCGCGCGTCGAACTCGTCACCCTCGCCGGGTTTCTCTCGCGCATCGATGTCCCGGCCGATTTTCACCAGCGGGTCATGAACATTCACCCGTCGCTCATCCCCGCCTTCTGCGGCAAGGGAATGTACGGCCACCACGTGCATGAAGCCGTCCTCGCCCGTGGCTGCAAAGTCTCGGGCTGCACCGTTCACTTTGCCGACAGCGAGTACGATCACGGGCCGATCATCTCGCAGACATGCGTGCCGGTCCTCGCCGACGATACTCCGGAATTGCTCGCCGCCCGCGTCTTCGAAGCGGAATGCGCCGCGTATCCCGAGGCCATTCGGCAGTTCGCGGTCAGTCGCCGCTCTTCGCGGTAAAACAGGATCGCGCAGAGAAACGGCGTCGACCCCCGTGGGTCAACGCCGTTGCGATCAACGCCGTCAGCCACAGGTCGCCCGTTATTTGGGAACCACCGGCGGAGCCGGCAGCGAACCCGAGCCGCTCCCCGAGCCAGGGTTCACTCCCGGACGCGGAGGGGTTGTTCCCTGTCCGGGATTGGCGCCCCGGCCGGGATTATTGTCAGAACCCGCGCGCGGCGGTTCCGCTCCATCACGTCCGGGGTTCGTTCCAGAACCAGCTCGCGGCGGGGCCGGGGCATTGTCATCGGCGTTCCGCTCCGGGCGATCGGCTGGTGCGGGAGTGCGTTCGGGACGATCGGCCGACGGATCGACCCGGTCCCCGTCGCGCGTGCCCGGGGCCGGGCGGTTGCCATCGCGATTCGGACGATTGCGGTCGCGATCATTGGCGTCGGAACGGTCAGGGCGATCGGCGTTGTCGCTGCGGCTGGGGCGGTCGCGGTCAGCGGCGTCATTGCGAGTGCGATCACGATTCGCCGGATCCCGGTCCCGCTCCCGGTCCCGGACATCGACGTCGACATTCGCGCCGCCGCGGAACGTCGTGCGGTTCCGTCCACCTGCACGAACGTTGAACGAGGCGTAAACCTGATCGCGGAACGTCGGCGCATAGAAGTCGGGCCACTGGTTGGCGGCGAAGAAGTTCACACGTTCAAACTGAGCCGGCGCGACATCGATAAACACCACGCGATCGGCCGCCCGGTACTGGACGGCGTCAAACGGCACGGCGTAGTGGCGGTCGTTGTACGCGGCGACGTAGTAGTCGATGCAGCCGCCGTCGGAGTAGACCACATCGACGATCTCACCGGCCGGACGGTCTTCCTGGATGATGACTTTCGTCTTGAGAATGTTGCTGATGCGGCGCACCTCCGTGTTGGCGCCGGCCCGGTCCTGGGCGGTGGCCATTCCCGCAGCGGTAAACAGGGCAAGTCCGGCGAGTGCCGACTTCAAGACAGTGTGACTTTGTAGCATGTGACTTTCTCCAGTCGATGCAGGGATCGCTGCGCCCGTCCTTCGAGCGCAGAGCATTGAGAACGAGGCCACATGCAAGAGAAATGCCGCAAAAATCGTTCGTTCGACGAACGACGTCCCACACACAACAAGTCCCGAGTTATCGACCTTTACGCAAGCGGCGATCCCGGCGTTCAGGCCCCGGCCTGACGGCCAGTACACCACGCTGCGAGGTCAGAAGACAATCAGAACCGGCGCCCCCTGACGCGAGGTGCTGGCCAACGCCACCGTCTCGCAGGGTGTTCACCCCAGCCGCCCGAACTGCCGGTCCAACTCTGCTCGCGACAGCGTCAACGCCGTCGGCCTCCCATGCGGACAGTGGTGGGCGTCGTCCACCAGGTGCCGCTGCGCCAGCAGGCTGTCGATCTCCTCGGGCGTCAACCGCTGTCCCGCCTTGATCGCCGCCTTGCAGGCCATCATGTGCAACAGCGAGTCGATCAGGTCGCGCCGCGTCAGTTTCTGGCCCGCCTGCTCAATCTGTTCAATGACGGCCCGCAACAGCTCGACCGGATCGGCCCGTCGCAACAGGACGGGATACGCCGAAATGCCAACGCTCCGTCCTCCCAGCGAGGCGACTTCCAGCCCCAGTTCCGACAGCACTTCCGTCTGATCGAGCAGCAGCCCCACTTCGCGCGGCGTCAGCTCCGCCAGCACCGGCATCAGAAGTCGCTGCACTTCGACTCGTCGCTCCAGAACTCTCCGTCGCAGCTGCTCGTACATGATCCGTTCATGCAGCGCATGCTGATCGATCAGCGTCACTCCATCCCCCGACTCCACAACGAGGTAGCAATCCAGCACCTGCATCGCCCGCGGCGTGTCGTCCACCGGCTGCGACACCGCAGACGCAGCGACGGGGCTCGGCGCGGGCGCCGGCGGAAATGACCCCGCCGCGACGGCCACGAGCGGCTGCGGCAGCGCTGATTCCGCATCGAACGCTGGCCGCGGCTGGCCCCACGGGGCGGCAACGGCGTCCAGCGATGCATGAGCGGGAGGTGTCGCAACCGGAACCGGGCGTTCGAGCGCTGCAGCAGCAGCTTCCAGGTCGGAAATGCCCTCGGTCGGCGTCCACTGCTCCAGGTGCGATCGCGCCCACGCGGCAAAGTCCTGCCGCTGGCGATCCTCGGCAGCCGGGTCTGCCGGAACGGAGGGCTCCGTCGCCGGACCGGCCGACGGATTGCCGAACATCGGCAGTTGAGGCGACAGGATCGGCCCCGGGCCTGCGGATGACGGGCGGGGGGCGGTCGCCGTCAACGGGCTTTCGAAGTTGAGCCCCAGAAACTTGCGCCGGATGCTCGACAGCACCAGCCGGTACAGCCGCTGAGGGTCAACAAACCGCACTTCCGACTTGGTGGGATGCACGTTGACATCCACCTCATCGGGCGGCACTTCAAGAAACAGGAAACAGACCGGCTGCCGGCCGATCATCTGCAGGCCGCGGTACGCTTCTGTCAGGGCGTGCTGCACCGTCCGGTCCTGAATCCACCGGCCGTTGACGAACAGGTACTGTGCCTTCCGGGTAGCGCGGCTTTCGTCGGGATGTCCGGTGAACCCCCACAGCCGCAGTCCCGCCTGGTCGCCATTGATCGGAATCATGCGTCCGCGAAGTTCCGTGCCGAACAACTGCTCGATGCGGTCCCCAAGATCATCCACCGCAGGGAGCTCGAAAATCAGCTTGTCGTTATGCCGCAGCGTCAGGTGGACGCGCGGGTGGGCCAGAGAGATGCGCGTGAACTGCTCGCTGACATGTGCGAATTCTGTCGACTGCGACTTCAGAAACTTCCGGCGGACCGGCGTATTGACGAACAGCTGGCGCACATCAATCTGCGTGCCGACGGGAGCGCCGCACGGGCGAGGCTCCTTGACGATTCCTCCTTCGACCTCAATCTCCGTCCCCATGTCGAGCTCGACGGGACGCGTCCGCATCCGGAACGAAGAGACTTCCGAAATGGACGCCAACGCCTCCCCCCGGAACCCCATCGTCTGCACGCGGAACAGGTCGTCCGCATCGGCCAGTTTGCTCGTCGCGTGGGCGGTAATCGCCAGTTCGATGTCCTCCGGATGAATGCCGCAGCCGTCATCGACGATGCGGATCAGTTCGGCCCCCCCCTGCTGGCATTCGATGTCGATGCGCGACGCCCCCGCATCAATCGAGTTCTCGAGCAGTTCCTTCACGACGCTCGCAGGACGCTCGATCACTTCGCCAGCGGCGATCTTGTTGACCAGCGCCGCCGAGAGCTTGCGAATTCGCGGGGCCGCCTCCGTGTGAACGCTCGACATCAGAATCCGTGAACTCGTGAGATGCGGTGAAGAAGCCCGGCTTTTTCGTGGGCTCGCAGGTCGCGGCCTGGCATGGCAAGTGGGTTCAGAACCAGAAAAGCCGGGCTTCTGGTCCTTCAACAGCTTACGGCTTCGCCCGCAGAAACTCCACGACGCCCAACGTGGCACGCCGGCCTCCCGGGGTCTATCTTGATCGCTCCGACCCACCCGGGCCGGACCGTCGCAGTCTTCGACCCACCGTGAGCACCATGCGGACATTTCTTCTCGCGATTGTTCTCGCCGTGACCACCGGCTTCGTCAGGGATGCCACCGCGTCCGCCGCGGAAAAACTGTCCCTCAAGGACGGTGACCGCGTGCTCTGGATCGGCGGCACGCTGATCGAACGCGAACAGATCTACGGATACTGGGAAACGCTCCTCACCGCCTCCTATCCCGATCGGAACATCCGGTTCCGCAACCTTGGCTGGAGCGGAGACACCGTCTGGGCCGAGTCGCGCGGCATGTTCGATCCGCCCGCCGAGGGTTACAAACGGATGCTCGTCATGGCGAAAGAGTTCCAGCCCACGCTGATTATTCTGGCCTATGGCGGAAACGAGTCGTTCGCCGGCCCGGCCGGACTGGAACCGTTCCTCGAGCAGTACCGCAAACTCGTCAGCGATCTTCAGGAGACGCAGGCCCGGTTTGCGTTTCTGCTGCCAGTTGACATGGAGCCCGCCTCCACCGTCGAACCGGCTCTCGCCGAATCGTTCAACAGGGGAGTCCTTCCCTACCGGGAGGCGATCCGCCAGCTGGCCGCCGAAATGCAGGCGCCGGTCCTCGACCTCACAAAACCATCGGATGTCGAATCAGGCCTGGGCGGCCAGTCGCTGACAACGGACGGCGTCCACGGAACGGCGATTGGATACTGGGCGCTTGCCCATCGCCTGCGCGACCAGATCGAACCGACGCTTCCGAATGTCGTGCTCCCTCAGCCCGTCAATCCATTTCCACCCGAACCCTCGGCCGCCTCGGCCGATCGCCTGGAACAGTTGCGCCTGGCGATCATTGCGAAGAACGAGCTGTTCTTTCATCGCTGGCGGCCACAGAACTTCACCTACCTGTTCGGCTTCCGGAAACACGAACAGGGGAACAACGCTGTCGAGATTCCGCAGTTCGACCCGCTGATCGAGAAGCTGGAAGAGACCATCGCCGGGCTGCGGAAAGGGAATTGATTTTCGGCGGCGCGGTCGCGACAGTTCGCGTCGCCGGTGCAGAAGCCCGGCTTTTTCCCCCGACTCGCGAGAGTCTCTCCCGAGTCGCAATCCGTCTCCCATTCCGAAAAGCCGGGCTTCCTGAGCGCGGACTCGATTCCCCAATGCTCGACCTGACGTTCATCACAGAAAACGCCGACTCCATCCGCGAGAACTGCCGCAACCGCGGCGTCGAAGTCGACCTCGAAGGGCTCCTCAGTCTCGCGGACTCCCGGCGCGGACTGATCGGATCGGGCGACAGGCTCCGCCAGGAGCAGAAGGACATCGCCGCCCGCATTCCTAAAGCCACCCCCGAAGATCGCCCCGGGCTGATCGCTCGCGGCAAAGAATTGCGCGAGCTGGTCTCGGCCAACGAAAAACAGGTGGGTGAAGTCGAAGATCAGCTGCGCACGCGGCAGATGCAGATTCCCAACATGACGCATCCGGCCGCTCCCGTGGGACCGGACGAATCGCACAGCGTGACGGCGCGCGAATACGGCGAGAAGCCCCAGTTCGACTTCGCTCCCAAAGGGCACGTCGAGCTGATGGAAGCGCTCGACCTCGTCGACCTCGAAGGGGGCGCCCGCGTCGCCGGCCACGGCTTCTACTTCCTGAAGAACGAGGCCGTCCTCCTCGAACAGGCGCTGATCAATTACGCCCTGGCAAAACTGCGGGCGGAAGGCTTCACGCTGCTGACCACCCCGGACCTCGCCCGCGACGAAGTGTTGATGGGAACCGGCTACATCCCACGCGGCAACGAAGCCCAGATTTACTCGATCCAGGGGAGTGACCTGTCGCTGGTGGCCACGGCCGAAATCCCCCTCGGCGGCCTGATGAAGGACCAGATTCTCGATGTGGCGAAGCTGCCGCTGAAACTGGGCGGCCTGTCCCATTGCTTCCGCACTGAAGCCGGTGCCCACGGCAAGGCGACCCGTGGCATCTACCGCGTCCATCAGTTCACCAAAGTCGAAATGTTCGCGTACACCGCCCCCGATGTCGCTGCGTCAGACGCCATGCACGAAACGATCGTGCGCATCGAAGAAGAGATTTTTCAGGGCCTGAAGATTCCCTACCGCGTCATCGACATCTGCACCGGCGACCTCGGCGGATCGGCCTTCCGAAAGTTCGACCTGGAAGCCTGGATGCCCGGGCGGAACGAATACGGCGAAATCACCTCCGCTTCCAATTGCACCGATTTCCAGTCCCGCCGCCTCGGGATCCGCTGCAAGTCGCCCGACTTCAAAGGGACAAAGTTCGTCCACACCCTGAACGGCACAGCCATCGCAGTGACGCGGGCCATGATTGCCATCCTCGAAAACTACCAGCAGGCCGATGGCAGCGTCATCATCCCCGAAGTGTTGCGCATGTGGATGGGCGGCCTCGACCGCATCGCCCGCTAACCGAGCGGCAGGCGCTCGCCGCCAGCCGATCCGCTCAAGGCTCGCAACCCCACAATCGAGACCGCACTTTCTACACGAAGGCACAAAGACACGAAGGACTTGGCGAGCTGGCAGACCCTTTGTGCCTTCGTGCGTTCGCGTTTCAGATTCGATTCAACTGACACGAAGGCCGACCCCATGAAAATCGCCCGCCTGCAGGAATCCTCCGGCGCCATCACGATGGCCGTCCGCCACGAGGACGGTCGCTTCACCAAAGCGACCGGCTCGCTCGAAACGGGCTTCCAGGACACCAGCACGCCCGTCACCGGCAAGCTGCTCGCCCCGGTCGATCCGCGAATCACCCTCTGCATCGGACTCAATTACCGCAAGCACGCCGAGGAAGGGGGCAAGCCGATCCCCGAGTTGCCCGTGCTGTTCATCAAGGGCCCGGGAGCGACGAACCACCCGGGCGGCGAGATCGTGCTGCCGCGCAAGCTCCGCAGCGACGCCGTCGACTTTGAATGCGAACTTGCGGTCATCATCGGCCGGACCTGCAAGAACGTCAGCCGGGCCGACGCGCTGCAGTACGTCGCCGGCTACACCTGCGGCAATGACGTCAGCGCCCGCGATTGGCAGAACAAATGGGGCGGCGGCCAGTGGTGCCGGGGCAAAACGTTCGACACCTTCTGTCCGCTGGGCCCCTGGCTGGCGACGCCCGACGAAATCCCGAACCCCAACGACCTTCGGATCATGACGCGCCTGAACGGCGAGACCATGCAGGACTGGTCGACCAGCGACATGATCTTCGACGTCGCCACGCTGATCGAGTTCCTCAGCGGCAGCACCACGCTCCTGCCCGGAACGGTCATCCTGACGGGCACGCCGCACGGAGTCGGTTTCGCCCGCAAACCGCCGGTCTTCCTGAAGGCCGGCGATACCGTCGAAATCGAAATCGAAAAAATCGGGGTTCTTTCGAACCCCGTCGTTGAAGAGTCTATGTAGCCGGCTCGCTTGCGAGCCGCTTCCGCGACATCGACCATCCCAGCAGCGGCGGAGTGATCAGCGTGGTCACCATCACCATCACCACGATGGCGGTGTAAATCGAATCGCTGACGACCGACTCGCCATTCACCTGCAGCCCTTTGCCGATGGCCGCAAAGATGAGCCCCACCTCGCCGCGGGGGATCATCCCGATGCCGATCGCCGTCCGGTTCAGCCCGCGTTCAATTGGCCCCAGGGCGCAGGCCTGCTTGCCGATGATCGCGGCGATGGTGATGGCCGCCGCCATGCCCAGCACCGTCGTGTCGGCGAAGCTGCGCAGGTCGACCGAGAAGCCCATCATCACGAAGAAGATCGGCACGAGCATCGTGGTGATGGGGATGACTGTTTCTTCCATCGAATCGTGGTCGTGCTTCTTCAGCGCCCGGTAGTGGCGTTCGTCGAGAATCAGCCCGGCCGCGAACGCGCCGACAATCGGAGCCAGCCCCACCTGGGCCGCGACCCACGACAGCAGAAAACAGACGAGCAGGCCGGTAATCGTCATCATCCCATGCACATTCAGCCGTGCGGCCAGCGTGTAAATGTGCGGAAACAGGTACTCGCCCAGCACAACGGCGCCAACGAGGAAGCCGAACGCCTTGCCCGTGATGACGGCGACCTCTTCCGCGCTCGCGGAACCCTTGCTGATGATGGCCGTCACAACGGCCAGCACGATGAGTCCCAGCACGTCGTCGATGACCGCGGCGCCCAGCACAATCTGCGATTCCTTCTGATCGGTTTTTCCCAGGTCTTTGAGGACCCGCGCCGTAATGCCCACGCTCGTGGCGCACAGCGTCGCCGCCAGAAACAGGTGCACATGCCAGCTCTCATCCGGCATGAACCATTTGCCGACCAGCCAGCCAAGGCCCATCGGCACGACCACGCCGACAAGCGCCACCATGAAGGCGGACACCCCCACCCGGCGCATGTCGCCCAGATTCGATTCCAGGCCGACCTCGAACAGCAGCAGAATGACGCCAATGCGTGCCAGCATATCGAGCGTTGTCGCGACGGCGTTCGCCGTCGGACCGTGCGAGTCGATGCCCGGAGATCTCAGAAACTCGAATCCGTCATACCCCAGAAGGATGGCGTTCCCCATCAGCACGCCGACGAGCAGCTCGCCGAGTACGGCCGGCTGCTTGAGCCGGACCATGATCGCCCCCCCGAGCTTCGCCGAAAACAGAATGGTCGCCAGCCCCAGCAGCAGGGGCGTGACAGGGTCGTCATGTCCCGCGGCGTGTTCGTCGTGATGCTCCGTCACGTCTCCCGCGAGTTCGACAGCCGGAACGGTGTCCTGCCCCCAGAGAACCGGTTGCATCAGCATCAGGAGACACACGCCAGTCAGCGCCAGGCGACGGCCGCCCAGACTGCGCACCACTTCCACAAGCGATCGAATCACCGTCTCTCCTGCTCCTGAACCATGAGACAAGAAACCCAGCCGCGAGCAACGGCTGGGTTTCGATAAGTTAGCGGGTTGTAGCGGAAGTCCCCTCCGGAATTAAACCGGAATGGTGATCTCATACCCCTTCCGCTGTTCGCGCGACTGCCACAGATTCGCTTCATCGTCGCCGATGATCTCCTGCTTCGTCGCGTCCCAGTGAATCTTGCGGTCCAGCCGGATGGCGATGTTCGCCAGGTGGCAGGTCGTCATCGAGCGGTGATGCGTATACACATCCGAAATCGGCTGCTCGCGCGTCTTGATGCACTCGAAGAAGTTCCCCATGTGGTTCCCCGGCTGTTTCCCCTTGTACAGCCTGGTCAGGGCGTCTTCCGGCAGCGGATTCGACTTCAGGTCTTCCACCGGCAGCCCCTTCATAGCCCCGCGGCTCACGTGGAACCGGCCTTCCGTCCCCTCGAACAGGATGCCATTTCCGTCGGGAGAATCGCTGACAATGTGCATCTCCACATCGCCCGGGCACATCACCTTCACATCGAATTTGCCCGCCACATTGTACATGTCGTCACGGGTCGGCATCCCGTTCTTGTCGAGCGGGCACAGGTTGACGATGCTGCCGGCGACCGGCTCCAGCGAGATCGGTCCGGTCTCATCAATGCCGAGCGCCCAGTTGGCAATGTCGACATGGTGCGCGCCCCAGTCGGTCATCTTGCCCCCCGAGTATTCGTACCACCACCGGAACTCGTAGTGCACCCGGCTGTGTGGATACTTCGCCTTCTCATTCGCCATTGGCTTCGACCGGTACTTCACCATCGGAGCCTGCCCCAGCCACATGTCGAAGTTGAGCTCCGTCGGAATCTCCGCTTCCGGGATCTCGCCGCTCGGACCCACGCCGCCGATATTGCAGGTGACCCGCTGGACCTTGCCGATCCGGCCCCCTTTCACCATGGCGACGGCCGTCAGGAACCGGCTTCCCATTTCGCTGCGCTGCTGAGTGCCGACCTGAAACACCCGTTTCGTCTGGTCGAGCACCTTGCAGATCTGCTTCCCTTCCTTGATCGTCAGCGTCAGCGGCTTTTCGCAGTACACGTCCTTGCCGGCCTGCATCGCTTCAATCGCGATTTTCGAATGCCAGTGGTCCGGAGTCACAATCGTGACGACATCGATGTCTTTCCGATCGAGGAGCTTGCGATAGTCCTCGTAAGAATCAATCGGCTTGTTGTGCTTCTCGCCATTGCGCTGCCGGCAGATTTCCGCCCCTTCCCGCATGTGGTTGGCGTCGACGTCACAGACTGCCACCGCGGTCGAATAATTGGCGGCGCCGCCGATGATCTGCTTCCAGCGGTCCCCCGTCCCGATGCATCCCAGAAGAGGACGCTCGTTCGGACTGCGGTTCTCCTGGGCCAGCGAGCGCTTGCTCGTGAACCAGTAGGGCATCACCGCTCCAGCTGCCGCAGCGGTGGAGATCTTCAACACATCACGACGACTGGCACGAGCAGGCACAGGAGCACTCCCGGAAAGGAAGAGAATCGGACCGTTGAGCCGGACAGTCTAAAGCGCGGTCCCAGCGAAACGCGAGTGCATCGGATAGGTCATCCAGCATGTGGTCATCGAGACGCTCGCCAGATGACAACCGACGGTGGGCCAACGGCCACCCGCCGAAAACCTCGCGCGGCACACGTTCCCTGATGAAAACCATCCGGAGACGATGTGCCGCTCAATCGACTCAATGCTTGAAGTGCCGACGCCCCGTGAAAATCATCGCCAGTCCCAGTTCGTTGCAGGCCGCAATTACTTCCTCATCCCGAACAGAGCCCCCCGGCTGAATCAGGGCCGTAACGCCCGCCTGCGAAGCCTGATCCACGCCATCCCGGAACGGGAAGAATGCATCTGAGGCGGCCACGGCCCCCCGACTCAGTGCGCCCGCCTTGTGCGCAGCGATCCAGCTGGAATCAACTCGGCTCATCTGGCCAGCGCCGACCCCCACCACCATGCCGGCCTTCGCAAGCAGAATCGCGTTCGATTTCACGTGCTTGCAGACTTTCCACGCGAACGCGAGATCGCGGCGTTCGTGATCGGACGGCTCGCGCGTCGTGACCACTTTCCAGGTCGACTCGTCTTCGGGCTGCTCATCGCGTTCCTGAACCAGGAGGCCGCCCGCGATACGGCGGTAATCCCAGCTGACAGCCTGCGGCTCAAGCATCTGCGGTAGCTGCAGCAGGCGGACGCTGTTCTTCCATTTGGGGCGGGTTGTCAGCGCCGTCAGCGCATCGGCCTTGTAGCCCGGCGCGATGATGGCCTCGATAAAGCGGTTCGGAACACAAAGCTGCTCCACCGTTGCCGCATCAACAATGCGGTTGAGACCGATGATCGAGCCGAACGCGCTCGTCGGGTCCCCCTCATACGCCTTGTCGAACGCTTCGGCGAGCGTTTCGCCGATGGCGCACCCGCAGGGGTTGTTGTGCTTGATGACCGTGGCGGCCGGCTCCCTGAACTCCCGCACGATGGCAACCGCCGCATCAAGATCGAGCAGGTTGTTGTACGACAGCTCCTTGCCATGAACCTGCTTCGCCGCTGAAACCGTCGCCGGGCCGAAGGACGGCTCGACATACCACGCAGCCTTCTGGTGCGGGTTTTCGCCGTAGCGCAGTTCCTGCCGGCGCTCCATGGAAATCAACTGCCGCGCCGGCATGCCGGATGGCGAGACCGTGCCGCGCTCCATTTCCTGCAGGAAGTGGGCGGCGATGGCCATGTCGTAGCGGGCGGTCATTTCAAACGCGGCCTGCATCAGTCGGCGGCGAAGCTCGAAGCTGAGCTTCCCGTCCTTCAACGCGCTGATCACCTCATCGTACTGGTCGGGACGCGTGACGATCCCCACATAGGCGTGGTTCTTCGCCGCCGATCGCACCATGCTCGGCCCGCCGATGTCGATCTGCTCGACCGCCTCTTCGTACTTGACATCCGGCTTCGCGACCGTCTGCTCAAACGGGTACAGGTTCACGATGACCAGTTCAAACGGAATGATCCCGTGTTCCTGCATCGCGGCCGCGTCGCCCGGCAGATCGGGCCGGCCGAGGATGGCTCCATGAACGCGGGGATGCAGCGTCTTCACGCGGCCATCCATCATTTCGGGAAAGCCGGTGTAGTCGGCGACATCAATGACCGTCACCCCCTGATCGCGCAGGAACTTTGCGGTTCCGCCGGTGGAAAGAATCTCGAAACCGAGTTCCACAAGGCCTTTCACGAAGGGGCCGAGTCCGGTTTTATCACTGACGCTGACGAGGGCACGACGTGCCATGAGGTTCGACTCCTGAAAGAAAGGCGGAAGGATGAGGGATGAGGGATGAAATTTCCACATTCATCCTTCATCCTTCCGCCAACTTCCCTTTAGCCCCGCACGGATGCTGATGTCCCAGCCCGCTCCCCTGTCGTCCAGGCCCTGGTCGAAAGACCCGTCCTTCTGGTGCCTCACGGTCACGCAGTTCCTCGGAGCGCTGAACGACAACATCTTCAAGCAGCTCGTCATGCTGCTGTGCATCGACGCCGCCATGGGCGACCCCAACAAGGATCAGCAGTTCCTCGCACAGGTGCTGTTTTCAGCGCCGTTTATTTTGCTCTCCGGGTTCGCGGGCTACCTGGCCGACCGCTTCAGCAAACGGTTGATCATCGTGCTCAGCAAAGTCGCCGAGATCGCGATCGCGGTGGGCGGAATGATCGCGTTCGGCGTTGGAGGTCTCACCGCCGCGATGGTCGTGCTCGCGCTGATGGGCGTGCAGAGCGCGTTCTTCGGGCCGCCAAAATACGGCGTGCTGCCCGAACTCTTTCACGAGCGCGACCTGCCCAAAGTGAACGGCGTCATCCTGATGACCACCTTCCTCGCCATCATTCTGGCGTTCCCTTCGGCCGGCGGGTTGAAGCAGTACTGCGAAGAGCAGCATGGTGGGCAGATCTGGATCGCGTCGATCGCCTGCGTCGTTCTCGCCGTCCTCGGAACCCTGACCACAATTCCCGTTCGCAAAACGCCCGTCGCCCGCCCCGGCCTCGCGCTGGAGCCCTCCAGCCTGTTCATCCACAGCAGCACCTGGGCCCTCATCCGGCAGCAGCGCGGTCTCCTGGTGGCCCTCCTGGCATCATCCACATTCTGGCTGACGGGCGGCGTCGTCTATCCCATGGTGATCAACTCTGTCGGCAAGCTGCAGTTCGGGCTCAGCGACCTCGAAACCGGCAAGCTGGCGGCTTGCACCGGAATCGGCATTGCCGTGGGGTGCGTCACCGCGGGCATCCTTTCGCGAAACCGCTTCCGGGCGGGGCTGGTGAAGCTCGGGATGTGGGGCATGTTGGCATCACTCGCCGTGCTCTCGATCCCAGGGAGCGGACGAGTGCAGCGTGAACTGTCGCCCGCCGAGATCAAGAAGTTCGGCGGCGCGATCGTGAAGCCCACCGTCGGGTCGGAGCCGGCGGCCTCGGAAACAGTGATTCGCGAATACCGCCCGGTCTGGCTGGGCGTGACGGCCACAGGCGGCATGCTCGTCCTGCTCGGCATCTCCGCCGGTCTGTTCAGCGTGCCGGTGCAGGTCTACCTGCAGGCCCGGGCTCCCGCGGAACAGAAAGGGAGAATTATCGGAGTCATGAACCTCTTCAACTGGATCGGAATCGCCGCCGCGGGACCGTTCTGGAAACTCTGCAATTCGTTCCTCGGCCATTACCAGGCGCCCAACCTCCTCTTCGCCGCCGCCGCCGTCGCGGTCGTGCCGCTGTTGATTTTCTACCATCCGAAAGACGAGCAACTGGCGTAAGCAGTCGTTGTCGACGCTGGCGGCCGCTGCAACAAGCCGACCGCAGATCGCCGACTCCTTGCGGGTCGAAGTGAGTCGCCTACCATCTGGCCATAACCGCCTCCGCCCAGTCATCCGCTTTCAAATCCACCCCTCCGCATGACGCTCACCCGCGACGAAATCCAGCAGATCATTCCTCATCGCCCGCCATTCCTGTGGCTGGACGAGGTGGTCGAAATCGATGAGCAGCGAATCGTCGCCCGGAAGTTCATCGACCCGAAGCTGGACGTGTTTCAGGGGCACTATCCGCATTTCCCAATCCTGCCGGGAGTTCTGATCTGCGAGGCCCTGTTTCAGGCGGCGGCCGTGCTCATCGGCCGCATGATGCCCACGCCCTCGTCGGCCGTGCCGGTCGCGACGCGCATCCAGGGGGCGCAGTTCCGCCGGATGGTGCGGCCGGGGGAAACGCTGCAGCTGGAAGTTGATCTGACCGAACGGTTGGCCAATGCGGTATTCTTCAAGGGTCGGGCTGTCGTCGATGGACAGGTGGCCGTGCGGGTCGAGTTTGCCTGTGCGGAGGCGGCCCTGGGTTAGCCAATGAACCGGCTTTGGCGGAGGAACGCGGATGACTCGTCGAAATGAGCGTCGGGCGGGGCAGGCCTGTTTCTCCAACCAGCGCCGGAGGAGCCTCGGCGGAATTTTCAGCCTGCTGGCCGTGCTGGGGATCATGTTGGCCTGTTCAGTCGGCCACTCGGCCGATGACGCCGTCCTGCGCGAGCGGGTCCTGCAGTCGATCAATCGTGGTCGCGAGTACCTTATCAGCCAGCAGTCGGGCGATGGCTCGTGGAGCGCCAGCCTGGGCGTGGCCGAATTCCGAAACGGCACCACCGGGCTCGCCGTGCTCGCTCTGCTGAACTCGGGATTGAAAGAAGACGATCCGGCCGTCGCCAAAGGGCTGAAATACCTCAGGTCCCTGCGGGATGACGAACTCGAATCGACATCGCGACAGAAGCCATACGAACTGTCGCTGATGCTCCAGGCGCTGGCGGCGGTGAAAGGCAAAGACCGCGGACGCATCGCGAAGCTGGCAGAACTGCTGATCGCGTATCAGAAGTCGAACGGCGGTTGGCGCTACGACCCGCCACGAGGTCCTGGCGACACCGACTGGGACAACAGCGTCAACCAGTTCGCACTGCTCGGCCTGCGCGAGGCGGCGATGACGGGCTACCCCGTCGATCAGCGTGTCTGGCTGAAGGCCCAGGAGCTGTTTCTGCAGCACCAGAAGGGAAATGTGGACGGCCCGACCGGCGCCGGATGGGCCTATCAGTCGGGAGGCGACGGAGTGTACGGCAGCATGACCGTCGCCGGTCTGGCCTCGCTCATCATCACATCATCCATGCTCCAGCAGGATGAGAACGTCGGACCGGATGGCCGGATCGACTGCTGCCAGCCGACCGGCGACCCGCGAGTCCGCAAGGCGGTGAAGGCCGCGGAACGCTGGATGGCGACGCATTTCAAGTTCGGCGATAACCCGGAACGGTCCGGCTACTTTCCGCTGTATTACCTGTACGGCCTCGAGCGCGCCGGGCGGTTTGCGGGAATCCGCTTTTTTGGGGAGAACGACTGGTATCGAGCCGGGGCCGAATATCTGGTGACGAGCCAGAACCCGCGGACCGGATCGTGGGCCAACCAGGGGCGCGGGCAGTCGTTCGCCATTGTCGACACCTGTTTTGCGATCCTCTTTCTGTCGAAAGGGCTCGCGCCGGTCGTCGTCAACAAGCTCGAATTCGGCCCGCGCGACGCCGCCGGACGCGTCACCTCCGAAGACTGGAACCGGCATCCGCGGGATGTCGCCAACCTGATCGATTCTCTGACAACCCGCACCGGCTGGCCGCAGTTCCTGAACTGGCAGACGGTCGACCTGGCCCGCGCGGTTGAAGGCGAAGGGGTGGCCGCGCTGCTGCAGGCGCCCGTGCAGCTCATTTCCGGAACCCAGGATCCCGCCAGCATTCAGGGCAAACAGGCAGAGCTGCTTCGCGAGTACGTGAACCAGGGGGGCTTCATTCTCGCGATTCAGAACTGCGAGAACACAGACTTCGACATCGGGTTCCGCACCCTCGTGGGACGGATGTTTCCGGAAGGAAATGTCGAGCTGCGAAAGCTCCCGCCGACGCATGACATCTACCGCAGCGAGGCGGTGTTCGCCGCCAATCCGCCCGAGCTGTGGGGGATTGATCTCGGCTGCCGCACGGCCATCGTCTATGCCCCATTCGATCATGCCTGCCGCTGGCACAAGTGGACGAAGTACGACATTCCCGGTCGCCGCGCCGATGTGAAGTCTCAGATCGCCCAGTCGATGAACCTCGGCGTCAACATCATCGCTTATGCCACGAACCGCGAACTGGTGAGCAAGCTCGATCGGCCCCCCGCGCTGGCGAGCGGCGTGGAAGAGGTCACGCCCCGCAGCGTGACGGAAATCGCGCGGCTGCGGCACACCGGCGGGTGGGATGCAGCGCCTAACGCTTTGCGGCATCTGCAGGGTTCGCTCGAAAAACTGGGCTACCAGGTGGCGAAGTCGACTCCGAACGTCCCCGCCACCGATGCCACGCTGCGGCAGTACCCCATTGCCTACATGCACGGCCGGAAGAACTTTGCATTCAACCAGGCCGAGCGCGACGGCCTGCGGGGATACCTCGAAAACGGAGGCGTGCTGATCGCGGACGCCAGTTGCGGGTCGACGCAGTTCGACGCCAGCTTCCGCGACATGATCGCCCAGACCTTCGGCAAAACGCTGGAGCCAATCCCTGTGACGCACGAACTGTACAATATGCAGCAGCTGGGGCACGATGTCCGGCGGGTCACCCGGCGAATTCCCACAACTCAGCAGTCGGGCTCGCTCTCCGTTGAAGAGTCGATCGGCGAACCGATCCTGGAAGGACTGCTCATCAACGGCCGGTATGCAGTGATCTACAGCAAATACGACATCAGCTGCGCCCTCGAACAGCAGAACACCCAGACCTGCGCAGGCTACAGCCGGCTGGATGCGGCCAGAATCGCGGCGAACCTCGTGATCTACGCGCTCGCCCAGTGATGCTCGCCCCATAGGACGCCCGCCTATATTGACGTCGGCCGGTTGAAGTTGTCGGCGGTCAAGCCTGCGGCGGCCCACGGGAGCCTGTCGTTGGCCGGTGAGCACCGTTCGGCTGTCGCCCTGGCAGCGAGTCGTCAAACATTTGTCGCCGAGAGCCTTGAATCAAGGCTCAATGACAATTGACGAACGACCATCGACCAATGACAACTCGGAGGCGCTCGTGCGGCGGCCTGCATGCGTCAATGCTCACGCCGGCGACACGAATTCCGCCGCCGCCCGGTCTTCAACCTCATGCAACCACGCACACTCGGACTGTCTCCCTCCTTCGGCTTCGGCGACCGCCTTGGCCTGGCCACCCCGGGGCACGTGGAAGCCATGCGCCGCGCCGGCGGGGTGATCAAGGGAATCTTTCCCCAGCAGTCGATTCGGGAAATGACCCGCACTCAGCGGACGGCGGAAACCGTCATGGAGGACGCGGTTCGCGCTCTGGAGGCCGAACAGTGGACGGACGCCTTCGGCGCCGACGCCGATCACCTCAAAACTCCGGCCGACATCGCGATCACTGCAGAGGCAGGGTTCACATTCTTTACGCTCGATCCGTCCGCCGAGGTCGATGCCGCGGCCGATTCCGACGACGAGGCCACGCTGCGATCGAAGCTCGCCACGTCAGGCGTGTCATGGATCGGTGACTATCAGGGACGCCGAATCGGGCTCCCCAATGGAGCCACCATCGAACTCACGGAAGCCGCCTGCGTGCGTGCGGCCGTGAAATACGGCCGCGCGATCCGGCTCGCGATCCGCCTGGCGGCCGAAGTCCGGCGCGTCATGGACGCCGCAGGACGCGATTTCGAAATCGAGCTCTCTGTCGACGAAACCGATCACCCGACCAGTCTTGCCGAACACTACATCATCGCCGATCAGTGCCTCAGGAACGACGTCAGGCTGATCAGCCTGGCGCCTCGGTTTCTGGGGGATTTCGAAAAGGGAATCGACTTCAAGGGGAATCTCGAACAGCTCTCGCAGTCGCTCGCAGACCATGCGGAGATCGCGCGGCTTCTCGGACCGTACAAGCTGAGCCTGCATTCCGGTTCGGACAAGCTGTCGATGTATCCCGCCCTCGCACGCGCCACACAGGGCTGCTTTCATGTGAAAACGGCCGGCACCAGCTATCTCGAAGCGCTCCGGGTGGTCGCGCGGCACGAACCGCAGGCGTTCCGCAGCATCATCGACTTCTGCCGCGAGCGATACGACGTCGACAAGGCGACCTATCACGTCTCCGCCTCGCTGCAGTCGGCCCCGGCGACCTCGGCGATCTCCAGCGACAACGGCCTCGAACGCATTTACCTCGAGATGTGGGCCGATGTGCGCCCCGGGCGGGGATTCACAAACCCCGGCCGGCAGATCCTGCATTGCACGTTCGGATCGGTCCTCACCCACCCCGAATGGGGACCGCTGGTGAAGAGCGTCGTCGCGAACCACCAGGCGACCTACCGCGAAGTGCTGGCCGATCATTTCGAACGCCACTTGAAAGCGCTGGCGTTTTAGCGGGCGACGCGTTCACTCTCGCCGCCAGCGGGGTCGACGGCATCCGCGAGTCGCAGGATCCCGGTCAGGCCGCGTTTCTCAGCGCGACTTTCTGCTCCAGTTCCGCAGCAATCAGTCCGCCGCGGGCCAACGTGTAGTCCGACTCGGCCGTCGTGCGAATTTCGGTGATGGCGACCGGGATCTGGGCCCGGCGAAAGGCGTCGGCGACCAGCAGGTCGAACCCCGGCATCCGGGCTGGGCCGCCAGTGACGGTCATCACAGAGACATTCCGGGCGACGCGCGTCGTCGCCGCCTTCTCCAGTTGCTGCGCGAAATCCGACAGCACGGCCATCAGCCATTCCCGGACGAGACTCCGCAGCAGTTCCTGGTCGTCGCCGGTGGGTGACGACAGGTCGATCCGCGTCGATTCACGCCAGCGGGCGATGGCGGCGGTGTCGAGATAGCGATTCCCCTCGTGATCGAAGAAATACCGTCCCCGGCTGCGGGCAAATACCTCGTCGACGCCGGCGCAGCCGCGATCGCTGGTCAGCTCTGCAAGCGGTTGTCCGTGAACGCACACGCTTAACGAGACCGCGCTCGAGCCGACATCCAGGCCGACGCCGGTGAATTCGCGGTCGCTCAGATCGGCCAGTACGGCCGCAGTTCCGGCATGCAGCGGGGCGACCGCCTGACCGCGCAGGGCGATCACGCGTTCTGCAAAGTGGAGCAGCTGCTGGCGACCCGCGAGGGTGGATGTTCCTGGAATCACCATGGCGGCGGGCGCGGCCGGACGCGATGCCACGGGCAGGACCGATTCAATCACCGCGGCGGCCACCTGTCGTCCGACCGGGTCGTCGGTTGCCAGTCGCCCCTCGGGAAAGATCGGAATCAGCGGCAGTTTCAATGCGCGCGAGAGTTCAACGGCGTTGTTGCCGAACACAACGTAGCTGCCGTCGCAGGCTGAGAACGGAATCAACGCCCGTTGCAGCAGCAGCTTCTGGTCAGTGCCGCCGGGCAGAGTGATGTAGCTCGTCGGGGCGCGCCGGCCCCGAAGCGACTTTCCGGCTCGGTACAGGCAACGGATGCCGGTGGAGCCGATGTCGAGTCCGAAGCTCATTTTCGACCCTCTCGCTGCATGGCCAGCAGCACCCGGTCAAGCAACCCCTCGGTGTCTTTGGGCGACTGGACAGGCCGGTTGACCGGCGTGGCCGCCGGCGGCGAGGACTGACTCACTTTCCCGGCGCTGGCGGTCACCGTCGCGGGTTGCTGCGCTGCGAAGTGTGGTCCCGCCAGTGGCTGCGGCGGATGCACTATTAACCGCTTTTGACCGACCGCCTGCCCATGCAGTGCGATGCGGGATGGCAGCACGACGGGCTCATCTTCGATTGCCAGCTCGTCGCGGATCAGCTGACTGAGGTCATCGGCGGGTTCTTCCACCGCCGCAGGCTGCGGGGCCGGGCAGTGAAGTGGTTCTGGTCGGGACGCAGAACGCAGCCGGCGCTCGGAGGCCAGCCAGAGGAGTGCGACCCCCAGTCCAAGCGTTCCCAGAGCCAGCAGCACGACCAGCGTGCGGACAGACGTGTCTGTGGGCGTCGCTGAGTCCGGCGGGCGCGACGCCCGCTGCGCGAATTCCGCTCGCTGGGCGAGCAGTCGTTCAGGGCGCCCGGCGGAGACCTGCGCCGATGCTCGCTCGATCCGTGCCGCCGCTGGCGGTGCGTTGTCTGTCTGAATGGAGACGGGCTCTGGACGCACGAGCGCCGGGGGCGCGGCAGCAACCAACGGATTGGCGCCGGGCGCCTCGTCGATGGCAACCGGCTCGATCATCGGAAGCGGCGCCGCTTCGAGGGCGGGCAGGGCGGCGTAGACTGGCGGACCCGGCTCGGTGATCGGCTCCGCGGCGGAGGTCGCAGCCGGTTCGGCAGCATTCTGGTCGAGCGACCGGACGGGCAGCACGGCGTCGCACCCGGAAAGTGCAGCGCGGTCAACCAGCTGCGAGGCAACGCGAATGACATCGCCGTTCTTGAGGGGCTCGCCGGTTCTTTGCCCGTTCACGGTCGCCGTCACGGCCGCTTCCGCCGGCTGCCTGAGCCGCGAAAACAACCCCGCGATCGACCGTTCGGAACTCGCCAGTCGCACAACAACCGGCTCGATCTGCAGCCCGATGAGCGCGACGTGGATGTCGTCTGTGGACGCCGGCTTTCGGTCGCGGGGGGAAGCGGTGACGACGATGACGTCGCCATGCGATGCCTCCGCCGTGTCGGCGTCGAAAATTGCGGTGTACGTCGTCCGCAGGCTGTGGTGGGTGGTGAAGTAGCCCCCGGTGGACGCCTGACTGCCAGCGGCCTTCAGAATCGCGCTGCAGACGGCGCGGCGGTCGGCGGTTTCATACACCCCAGGCCGGGCGACATCTCCGACGACGGCAAACCGACGCGGCGCAGACGCCGGCAGGTTGGAAAAATCGGTGACCCGGGCGTTCGTTCCAGAGTACCGCGGCGTGTAATTCTGGCCCGCGGCGGGCAGAACGACCGCGAACACTGCCAGCAGGCAGGCGGCGACACTCGACGAAACTCGTCGCGAAACGGACATCGCGCGTGTCTCACCCTCCCTGGCGGCCACCGTCGTTAAAGACGGTGCGCACGGACAAAACCGACCGCTTCCCTGCGGCCGCGAATAGTGTCGTTTTCGGCACGCCCGGCAAATTGGGATGAAGAAATCGGCCCGTCTCCCGCGATTCGGTGTCAACCGCCGGCAGGGCTGCCGAACCCAATGAAGGATTTCCCTGAATTCCTCCCGCAGGTGGGAAGTGGGACTCGGATTCCGTCCTGTGAATTCAAGGAATTGACTCAAGTTGGCCCCGATCCTTTCCGGCTGGCGTCGTCTCTGGAGGCGGCAACAGCCCTCCGCTCCGCAGGCGGCTATGTCGACCAGCTGGCTCGAACAGGAATACAAACGACGGGATGCCGCCGGTCTGTGCGAGCAGTCCCTGACCATTCGTCTCGACAACGATCGGACGAAAGTCACCCGCGTGATCAACCGGCTGCTCACCGCCGCCGAACAGTTCGACTGGATGGGGGCAGAATCGCGGCTGTATACCGGCGTCGCGCTCGAAGAAGCGCTGCTGAACGCCATGATCCACGGAAATCTCGAAGTTTCGTCGGCGCTCCGCGAAACAGACGACGACGCTTTCGAAAGGCTCATCGCGCTCCGTCAGGCCGACGCCCGCTACAGCGAACGGCTGGTGACCGTGGAAATGACCGCCGACCGGTCAGAGATGTCCTGGCGAATCCACGATGAAGGGCCCGGCTTCAATGTGGCACGACTGCCCGATCCGCGGTCGGCCGATCGCATCGGCCTGCAGAGCGGCCGGGGCGTGTTGATGATGCGCTCGTTTATGGACGAGGTCGCCTACAACACCCGGGGGAACGAAGTGACGCTGGTCAAACGCCGGAAGTCCGCCCCCTCCGAAATTCTGGATGCGATTGCAGACGCGATGGCCGAAATGCCGGCCGAACTCGCGGCCGGTTGAGTCGGCAGCGCGGCGGGCCTCAGCTCGTACGGCGGCCAGGCTCGACTCCGGCAATTGTGGCATCCGGAGCCAGAACAAAAATCTCCACCCGGCGGTTCTGCTGCCGACTCGAATCGTCTTTATTGGGGGTGGCGGCCTGGTACTTGCTGTACCCCGCAACGCCCATCCGCGGCTCTGCCAGCCCCATCTTCGCCATCGATTTCACCACGGATGTGGCCCGGTGGGCGGAGAGGTCCCAGTTCGTCGGATGATTGGCGCGGGTGGTCGGCTTGACGACTTCCATGTCGTCGGTGTGGCCCACCACCAGCACGTGGAACTGGCGGGCATCCTGTTCGTTCATGATGCGCACGAATTCCTGCAGCACTTTCGAACCCCGGGCCTGAATTTCGTCGCTGCCGGACGCAAACAGAAGGTCGCCGTTAAAGCGGCTCACGCCGGTCGTGGGGTCGAACTCGAATTCCGGGTACTTGCGGGCGAGCTCTTCAAACTTGCGGTTTGCGGAGCTGTTCAGCGGATTGTTGGACGGGGTGAGGCCCGTCAGGATGCTCTTGTACTGGTCCTGCATCTGCCCCCGCTCGTTGGACAGATTGGCGATCCGCTCGTTGGCGGTGTCGAGGTTCGACTGCAGCTGGTTGGCAAGCTGCTCATACCGCTGCTTCTCCGCGGCGAGCTGGGCGGCGGACGCCTGGGCCTGCGACAATTGCCCCCCATATTGCTGGCACTGCTGATACATCTGCATCGTGCGCAGCTTCGCCTGCCGCAGTTCGCGGCGGCGTCCGCAGCAGCAACCCGACTGCACGACGCACGAGGCGGCCGCAACAAGGAGCAGCAGGGGGCGTTTCAGGGAGTTGGAATACGTCAGCATGGCGGAACTCCGCGGCGTGCCGAATCGGCTGGACCCGGCTGGTCGCCGGGTGGCGGCTGGCCGGGCAAGGGTGTTCTGGAATCGGACCGGGCGGATCGCCCATGAACGCCGTTTCAGGCGGGAGGCGGGGCCGGTCGAGGCGGGCTTATATCGGGGGGATTTCCGCGGGCCTAACAATTCCGGACAGAATTGCTAAAGACCGGCAGGATTCGCCGCGAACCGCTGGTGCAGGGCGGAGCGCTGCAGCGAGATCTGCTGAACCGCCAGGTTCGCTCAAGCCTCGCTGCGGCCGTGACTGGCTGGAACGGCGCGTTCCGCGCGGAGCCTCCCCGCAGTTTGCCAGGTTTCCCGCGACAGCGATTATTTGCCCCGCAGCGCCAGATTGACCGGGAGCTCGACGAAGCGCTTCACCTGGCTGGTAATCGCAATCTCCGTCGGCAGTCGCTCCATGGAACTCGCGCCGTAAAACCCTTCAATGTCGCAGCGATCAAGCACGTAACGGGCGTCTTCAGGTTCGGCGATCGGCCCCCCGTGGCAGAGCACCAGAACATCCGGGCGGACCTGTTTGGCGGCGGCGGCAATCTCCGAAACAGCCGTCACGCATTCGTCCATGCCGCGCGTCGTCTTGGCCCCAATGCTGCCGGAGGTCGTCAGCCCCATATGGGCGACAATGATGTCAGCGCCGGCTTCCGTCAGCAGCCGGGCCTGGTCCGGGTCGAATGCATACGGCGTCGTCAGCAGGTCAAGCTGGTGGGCGGCGGCAATGCAGTCGATCTCGAGCTGGAAGCTCATCCCGGTTTCTTCCAGATTCGCGCGAAAGGTGCCGTCGATCAGGCCGACCGTGGGAAAGTTCTGCACGCCGGCGAACCCCAGGTCTTTGAGTTCCCGCAGAAAATGATCCCGCAGCAGAAACGGGTCGGTGCCGCAGACGCCCGCGAGGACCGGAGTGTGCCGCACGGCCGTCAGCACCTCGGGCGCGAGTTCCTTCACCACCTGGTTCGCATTCCCATAGGGCATCAGACCGGCGAGCGAGCCACGGCCAGCCATCCGGTACCGGCCCGAGTTGTACACCACGATCAGGTCGATGCCGGCGGCCTCTTCGCACTTGGCGCTGATCCCCGTACCGGCGCCGCCGCCGATGATGGGACGTCCAGCATCCACCTTGGAACGCAGGCGGGTAAGAATGGATTGACGCGTTTCAGCCATGGCAGTTGTCGCAGAAAATGAATGGTGATCGAAAAGGAGTTGATTCGTCAGCCCCGCCACTGCTTCTGGAATTCGGAAACGATGGCCGTGGCAAACGCCGGATCGTTGATCGGCAACGGCAGGCGGATGACATGGACGACCTCGACATCGGCCACCCTCCGCTCAAACTCGTCGAACAGGGCGGCATCGGCGACGGGGTCGTGAAACGGCTGGCCCGGGGCATCGAGCAGCGAGACGCCCCTTTCGGGAATGAGCACCGTCACGGGAGATGTCGCGCGCTTCAGTTTGTCAGCCATCCAGCAGGCGCAGGCCCGGTTTTCCTCCGGCGTGGTGCGCATCAAGGTGACCTGCGGGTTGTGGCGGTGCAGCAGGCGGCCTTTGAACTGTTCGGGAACGGTCTCCGGGGCGCCGAAATTCACCATGTCGAGCGCGCCGAAACTCATCAGGTAGGGCACACGGCTGTTAAGGATGGCGTCAAACCGGTGCGGACCCGCGGCGAACACACCGCCCACCACTTCGTCGGCCACCTCGGTGGTGGTGATGTCGAGCACAGCCTTGATGAGCCCCGATTCCACCAGCTTCTCCATCGCCCGGCCGCCGGTTCCGGTGGCATGAAACACCAGGCAATCGAATCCCAGCGCTTCGAGCGCCGACCGGACGGCCGTCACGCAGGGAGTGGTCACGCCGAACATCGTCATGCCCACGATCGGCTTGAGGGCCGACTGCGGGGCCGGATGGGAAACCATGCCGGCGATCGCATGGGCTGCGTTGGCAAGCACCCGCGACGACACCGCATTCACCCCCGCCACGTCGACGACCGAGGGCATCAGCGTGATGTCGCTGCAATCGACGTACGGCGCGACATTGCCGCTGGCGACAGTCGACACCATCAGCTTCGGAAGCCCGACCGGAAGCGCCCGCATCCCCCGCGTGATCAGCGCCGTGCCGCCGCTGCCGCCGATGCCGATCACCCCCTGCACCCGACCGGCCTGATGTTCGGCGGCCAGAAAGGTCGCCAGGGCCTCACTCATCGCCTCGACCGCCCCTCCGCGATCGTTCTGGCTCAGCACGAAATCGGCGCCGCGGGGGTGGTTGGCGGCCACGCGCTCGCGGTGAATGGTCGCGGACACGGCGGGCGGGCCCTGTGTGCCGACATCCACAAGCACAACGTCCGCGCCCGCGGCTTCGAGCTGTCGGGCGACGAACGCAAGCTCGTCACCCTTGGTGTCCATCGTGGCGATGGCGTAGACCTGCGGACGCATCGGAATCACCGGAGGCAGGGTGACGGGGCCGTTGAAGTTGCCGGTCATCGTACCGCCGGCTACGGGTAAGTGAACTGAATGCGCAAAGCCCGCTTCATGCTTCCTGTCAGATCGGCGGCGTTGCCAATCGGTCTCACACGGAGTTAACTCAGCATCCGCAGACTTCCACAATTCGTAAGGGTGACGTTTATGGATCGGGTTCTGGTGACAGGCGCTTCGTCGGGGATTGGCCGCGAGCTGGCGCTGCAGTTCGCACAGCATCAGTCCCATCTGGTGCTGGTGGCGCGCAGCCGCGACAGGCTCGAGCAGCTTGCGGACGAAATCCGCTCAAAACATGCGGTCGAAGCGGAAGTGCTGTGTGCCGATCTGTCCCGGGCCGAGGAGGTGCAGCGGGTTTACGAAGAAACCGAACGCCGCGGCCTGACAATCGACATTCTCGTCAACAACGCCGGTTTCGGGGACATGGCCCACTTCTGGGACATCCCGGCCGATCGCATGCTGCAGACGATCGCCGTCAACATCGGAGCGCTGACCCAGTTGACGCGTTTGTACCTGCCCGGCATGCGCGAGCGACGACGGGGGCGCGTGCTGAACGTCGCCTCGACGGCGTCGTTTCAGCCCGGACCGAACGTGGCAGTCTACTTCGCCACCAAGGCCTATGTGCTGTCGCTGAGCGAGGCGTTGTGGATGGAACTCCGCGGAAGCGGCGTCACGATCACCTGTCTGGCCCCGGGCCCCACGCATACGGCGTTTGGCGATCAGGCCCACATGCAGCACACGCCGCTATTCCGATTCGCATGCATGGATGCCCTGCCGGTGGCGAAGGCCGGCTACCAGGCGACCATGAAAGGGAAGTCCCTGGTGATCCCGGGCGTCGTCAACAAACTTCTGACGTCGTCATCACGGATCTGGCCGCGCAAATGGGTGACCTGGGCGACCGGTCAACTGCATCCGCTGCGGTGAGGCGCGCCGCGAACCTTGGATCCGACGGGTCCTACTCGCGCGAAGCGGCCTCGAACTTCAGCACTCCGGTCACCAGTTCAGTCAGGCGGGGCTCGGCGCTGTTGGCGACTGCGATGATCTCGCTCACATCGACCGGCCGCAGGCAGTCCGGCAGGCACAGGTCGGTGATGATCGAGAACCCGATCGTCCGCAGCCCGGCATGCACGGCGGTGATGACCTCCGGGACGGTCGACATCCCCACTGCGTCGGCGCCGATGTTTCTGAGGAATCGGTACTCGGCACGGGTCTCCAGATTCGGCCCGGCCACGGCTACGTACACCCCCTTGTGACAGGCGAAGTTCGCCTGCCGCGCGACTTCGAGCGCGACATCGCCCAGGCGGCGATCGTATGGGGCGCACATGTCCGGGAAACGCGGACCGAGCCGGTCGTCGTTGATGCCAATCAGCGGATTGCCGCCCATCAGGTTGATGTGATCGTCAATCACCATGATGTCGCCGGTGGCATACAGCGGATTCAGCCCGCCAACGGCGTTCGACACCACCAGCAGTTCGGCTCCCAGCGCCTTGAAGACCCGCACTGGCAGGGTGATGGCCGAGAGGGGGTAGCCCTCGTACATGTGGAATCGCCCTTGCATGACGACCACCGGCAGTCCATGCAGGGTCCCGCAGACGAGCCGGCCGGCATGGCTGGTGACGGAACTCTTCAGGAAGTGCGGAATCGCGTCGTAGTCGAGTGAGGCTTCGATTTCGATCTGATTGACGAGGCCCCCCAGCCCCGTCCCCAGAATGATGCCCGCATGGGGTTTCCTGTCCCACTCCCTGCGGATGGCGGCCGTGGCGTCCTGGATCTGGTCGTAGAGATGCAGCATGGGAAGATCTCAGGCGGTTTGGGAGCGGCGATAAAAGGGCAGCGGAGTGATCTGCGCGGGTTCGAGTTTTCCTCGCAGGTCGACGGCGACCGGTGTCCCCGGGGCGGCGAAGGCTTTAGAGACGTACGCCATCGCGATCGTCCGCTGCAGGGTCGGCGAGAAGGTGCCGGACGTGACTTCTCCGATCACGTCGCCCCCGACCTTCACCGGGGTGTGTTCGCGGGCGATTCGCCGGCCTTCCAGAACAAGGCCCACGCGAACACGGTCGAGCGGCGAGGCTGCGATTTCGGCCAGCCGGGGCCGGCCGACAAAATCCTTCGACAGCTTCACCGCGAATTTCAGCCCCGCCGTCAGCGGGTCAATCTGCTCGCTGAGCTCGTGGCCGTACAGCGGCATGGCGGCTTCCAGCCGCAGTGTGTCGCGGCAGCCGAGCCCGCAGGGAAGAATGCCCAGCGACTGGCCGCGCGACATCAGGTCGGTCCAGACATCGACCGTGATTTCTGCCGGCACAATCAATTCGAGACCATCTTCCCCGGTGTATCCCGTTCGACTGACGATGGCCGGTCCGCGCGGCGTCTGTCCTTTCCAGCAGGTGTAATACCGGCTGGGCGCCGGGTCGGGCGTTCCATACCCGGCCAGCAGGGTGCACGCCTGCGGTCCCTGCACCGCGATCATCCCCCACGCCAGAGTGCGATCGACGACCATCACATCGAAACCGGGCTGCTGGGTCCTGATCCAGTCCAGAATCTTCAGGCGGTTGGACGCATTGACGACGAGCAGGTGCGTGGGTGAGCCGTCCAGCGACTGCTCGACGCGATAGACAAGCACATCATCCAGAATTCCGCCGTCCTCTTTGCACACCAGCGAGTACCGGACCTGTCCCGGCTGCAGCGTGCCGACTTCATTCGTCAGCAGGTGGTCCAGAAACCGCACGGCGTCGAGCCCCTGGAATTCCAGCCGTCCCATGTGCGAAATATCAAACAGCCCCAGACGCTCCCGCACTGCCGTGTGTTCTTCGACGATGCTCGTGTACTGCACCGGCATCGACCAGCCGGCAAAATCGACCATCCGGCCGTGATGGGCCTGGTGCCAGTCGTGAAGTACCGTCCGTTCCATGAAGCCGTTCCGCGAAGAAGCCAGTTTCAAAGCCCGCCGTCGAGTCGTCCAGCGCGCCTGGTGAGTGCATTGGGTTGTAGTGGATGGGGCAAGAGGTTGTCTTGTAACCGGCGTTCTGACGGGGCGACCCGGCGTGGACTTTTTGCATCATGGATCACCGACCTCAATCGCGCTCGACGACCAATGTAAAGCTGCAACGGCCCGCAATCGCTGGACTTCCAGCGGTTCCGCGATTCCGATCAGCAACCGCTTGTCATCGGGTATGGGCTTTGCCAAAGTGACATTCATGCTCACGATCGGCGACGACTTGCTGCCCCAGACGGACCTCACGTACTTCGCGTTCCGCGTTGCATTTTGCGACACGCTCGAACGGGTGACTCTCGCCGAACAGGCGCGAATGGGGCACGAAGTGACGCTTGGCTATCTCACCGAGGTGCCGTTCCTGCGGAATGTGACGCCCCGTGTGCAACTGGACCTGCTGCTGGAGACCTGGGATCGCCATTACTCGGGCGAACGCCTGGCCGGCACCCTGATGGATGAAGCGGTGCTCTACGCCGCCTGCGAGACATCAGCCCGCATTGTGAAGTCCGATGGCAAGTCGATCCGCAGGTTTCTGCGCGGCGGCCCACGTCCGCTCTTTCCTGTGCTGGACGAGCAACTCGCGGATTCGCTGCATGCCCTGCATGTGAATCTCTCCAGCCAGGGAGATTTTCTGCTGATCAGTCAGTTTCAGGACCTTCCCCCGGACGAGGCGAAGATTCTGAAGGCGAAGTTCCGCCTGGAAGACGCCGCCTGCGAGCCGCTGTTCGAGGCGCTGGGCCGGTGGCACGTCCATCCAGGGTTTGTCGCCCGGGCCAGAGGACTGCTGACGGGCCCGGAGGCCAACAAGGTCGCCGGAATTCTGCAGCTCCCGCCCCATCCACAGGCGGCGAGTTGATTCGATCGCCACCTGCTGAAACAGAATGACGAACAGAAAAGGGACGGGATGCATGCATCCCGTCCCTTTCTCAGTTTCGTCGCCCGATGTTCGCTCAGCGACTCATTCAGCGACGAGGTCCGCGTCCGCCGCGACCGCCGCCCCGCTGGCCGCCGCCGTTGCCGCCCCGCCCACCGCCTGAACGTCCGCTGCTGCTGCCGCCGCCGGTGCGGCGCGGCAAGTGCAGGTACGAGATCGCTTCTTCCCAGGTTGGAACATCGCCGTAATTGACCGGCACCACTGCGGGCCTGTCGCTATGCGATTCCTCGCTGCTGCGACGACGACGTGGCTCGCGCTCCGCGGGAGCGCCGGCCGCGACCGGTTCTTCCTGACGTCGCGGACGGTCGCCACGGCCTCGACCGCGCTCGCCGCGATCATCGCCTTCGGAACGCTCACGCCGCGGCGGTCGACCTCCGCGAGATTCACCGCGCCCCGGAGCTGCCTCGGGACGGCGCCGCGGAGCGGCCTCGTCGAGTCCCGCACCAAATCCGTCGTCATCGACGACATCCTCGGCTTCGATATAACTCGGAGACTTCGACACCGGGGCGTCGTCGTCGTCCTCGTATGCCGGAGCAACCGGTGTTTCAACCTCATCGCGGCGTCCGCGACCACGGCCGCGCCCGCGCCGACGCGGGCGACGCTCCTCGGCCGCAGGCGCTTCAGCGACATCCGCTTCTTCCACGTCGTCAAAGTCGGAGGTCGTCGGGGCGGGCGCCTGCCACAGCCCGGCGCCAAAGGGATCATCATCGTCGAGTGCCGGCGGCGGAACATCTCGCGACGGAGCCCGCTCGGAGCGCGGGCGGTCGTGACGTCCACGGCCGCGGGCCTCGCCTCCCTCCCGCCGTTCGCTGGCGGCCGGGCGGTCTTCACGTGTGGGCTGAGCCGCCGACCGGTCGCCACGTTCTCCACGGGGGGACCGCTCCGGACGCGGTGCGCGTTCAGGACGTTCCGGGCGCGCAGGTCGCTCGCGGCGTTCACCCGCCGGCTTAGGCCGCGGCTCAGGCGATCGTGCGGCCTCTTCCCGGGGACGCTCCGGACGACGTTCCTGCCGTTCCGGTCGGCCGCCGCGATCACGTCCGCGGCCGCCGCCGCGGTCCGATCGTCCACGCGAGCCAGTACGGTCGCCACGCGGACTGCTCGAGCCTGAGTCGCCGCTGCTGTCTTCCCAGTCCCACCCTTCCAGCGCACTCCAGAACTTGTCCTTGGCCGGATCCGATTCAGGAATCGCGACTTCATCCGCCTCAGCGGCGGGAGTGACCGGTTCGGGACGCGGCTCTTCGCGGCGGGCCGGACGCTCGCTTCGCGCGGGACGTTCCGCACGCGGCGTTGGTTCGCGACGCGGTTTCTCGGCCCGCGCGGGCGGCGGAGCCGGCCGGCTGGCCGGCTTCGGGCGTTTGGGCTCGCTTTCCAGCAGCCCGAAACCGAAGTCATCCTCGTCGCCAGCGTCGTCTTCAAACTCGATGGCCGAGTCCGCGACGGGGGAGTCTTCTTCTTCAGTCTCTTCCTCAAACTCGACTGCAGTCACGGCGGCCACTGGCGCAACCGGTTCGGGCTCGACATCGAGGCCATCGAGATCAAGGGGATCGTCATCAAGGGGCGCAGGGGCCAGGCCGCCATCGCTGCCAAGGAGATCGTCGGCGAGCTCTTCCCAGTTGTCGGCCGGGCGCTTTTTCTGAAATGGATCGTTCATGCGGTGACACTATCCCTCGCGCCACCTGAATTCAAGATCGGCTGATGATCAAGAATCGTTGCGAGAACACTGGCAGGGCGGCCAGCGACTCTCCAAGATTCGCGCCATGAACCCGAAAGACCCCCGCCACCTTGAGTTCGGCCTCGTTCGCGACATGCTCGCGGCAGTCGATGTCCTGAAAAACTTCAATCCGGCCGTCATCGCGCCCATTGTCGAACCCGTGCGGACCGCTGGCCGGCTGATGCTCACGGGCGAAGGCTCCAGCCGGCTGTTTCCAGCCAAAAACGCCATCGCCTACGCCATGCAGCAGGGCGATGCGCTCTGCGTCTCGACGGAAGCAGCGACCCAGGCCGCGGAGTACGACCTGTCCCGGAGCGCCGTGTGCGGCGTCTCGAATTCTGGCCGGACGGCGGAAGTGATCCGCCTGTTCAAAGCCCTCAGGGCCGCCGGACATGACCGCTTGTACAGCATTACGGCGCACGCAGGGTCCACTCTGGAATCGCTTGCCAGCCCGGCGTTCACTCTCAACTGCGGCGGCGAATCGGCCGTCGCAGCCACCAAAAGCGTCCTCGAGCAGGCATTGCATCACCGAGCCCTGATTGACGCCGTGGCAGGCCGCGAACTCTCGAGCAGTCGGTTGTCCGAACTGGCCGGGCAGGTCCAGCAGGCATTGACGATGACGATCGATCCGCAACTGATCGACCGGATTGCCGCGGCGGGAACGATTTACTGGGCCGGCCGGAATGATGGCGTCGCCGAGGAACTCACCCTGAAGACCAACGAAATCACCCGCAAGCCGGCGGATTTCCTGCCGGGGACTTATGCCGCCCACGGCTGTGAAGAGGTCATGCAGCCTGGAGATGTGTTGTTGTGGGTCAATCCATTCGAAGACGCCGAGAACAAGTTCGCCGAGGTTCTGGAGCAGGGCGTCGGCATGACGATCATCGCAATTGCGCCCCGGGCGACCCGGTTCCCGACGCTCCGCATTCCGGATGGCGGCGACCTGCGGGGTTACGTCGAGATGGCCGCCGGTTGGAATGTGCTTGTTGATGCAGGGTTACGGCTGGGGATCAACCTCGACAAACCACAGCGAGCCCGAAAAGTCGGCAACGAATTCACCGGTTGATGATGCGCCCCGTTGCCGAAAACGAACACCCCGGAAAATTTGTCAAATTGGGGCAAATCCGTAGGGCTGGTCGTTGAAGACGGTCCCGGACGACCGTTAAAACCAATACCGAGAGCGGAGCTGCTTCAGTTGCACGCCGGTGGGCCAACACCGCTGCAAAGTCTCGGGTCAATCTGGTTCAGGGGGTCGGCAACATGTGGTTGCGCGTTGCATTTGTGTTTGCGGGGCTCGCCTGCGCTACGTCGGCCCAGGCCGATCTGATCAACCCGAACTTCACCACCGACCTCACCGGCTGGCAGGTCTCCAGTGGCGCCAGTTTCAGCACTTGGGAACACGACACTGCGGGCCCATTGGGACCAGATGGATTCGCCAACTTTGCTCAGGCAGACAACAACCTGCCGGTGACGCTGTTCCAAGTCTTCTCGCTTTCGACTCCCGACCCCTCGCAGATCGTTTCCGCGAGCCTCTCGTGGACGCAGAACCTCGAATCAACCTTTTTCGCGAGCCCTTTTGAGTGGTCCGCGAGTAACTATTTCCAAGTCCGATTGTTCTCGCCGACCAACGGCGCCGCCGGAACCGTCAATCCCTTTTCGACAACGTCCGGAACAACGAACGACTTTGGCGTGTCGACGCGGTCCGCGAATAGCGCATCACTCCTGGAGTTCCTCACGAAGTTGACGTCGCTTGACACATTGCGGCTGGAATTTGAAGCACTGCCCGGCGCGCTGCTCACCGCCCAGGTTGACGACATTGTGTTCGACTACGAGCTGGCGGCAGTCCCCGAGCCTTCCGCGTTCGCCCTCGCGCTGGTGGCGGGCGGTGCGTGGTACAGGCGCAGGCGTGGGCAGAAAAACGTCGCGGCGAATGCGTAAGCCGAGGGCGGTCGATGAATTGCGGATCCGCGTCTGATGGCCCGCATCAGTCGCGTTCAGCCGCGCAGCATCGCGAAATGAGGGACCGTAGGCCACTCGCGGCCGTCGGTCGGATCTCCGCCGATGATCCGGCCCACCAGCCGGCTTAACGCCCCCGGTGGACGGCAATCCCGGTACTGATTTCGTCAGATGGAATTCCGTAGCGCGAAGTCTCCAGGCCGGCCGGCATCCCGCCCCCGCACTCGTTACCTGGCAGAGGCGGTCCGGTCGGCCTTCACGGGCGAGAAGAACCCGAACAGGGTGTCGCGCTCCCGGACGATGTAGAACTTCACCGGCGCGGCCCCCCGCGTCTCAGCGTTGTTCAACACATAGTTGACATCGTTTTCCTTGACCGTCTCATACGAGGACAGCCCGACGAGAATGTCGCCGCGGCGGATTCCGCTCTGGGCGGCCGGGCTATCCTTGCGAACGTCCGTCACCGTCATCCCGCCCGAGTAGGGCAGGCCCGACAGCCGCGAATCCCCCTTCGGCAGCGCGCTCAATCGTAGTCCCAGCGCTTCCCACACGCGATCGGCGCGACCCATGCCGGCGGTCGGCGTCGCCAGTGCCGGCGTCGGCATGTTGGCCGCGACCGTCTGGCGTGAGGCCGAGTGCGGTTCCGGCGTCAGGGCAGCCAGCTGCAGCTTCAAAGATTCTTCCTTGCCGCTGCGGTTCACCAGCAGCGGAAGTGTTTCGCTCGGGCGGTGGTCGAGGAACGCCCGCTCAAAGTCGACGCCGTCGATCACGGTCATCTCGCCCACTCGGACCACCACGTCGCCCGACTGCAGTCCTGCGGCAGCGGCCGGCGAACCAGGACGGACCGACTGGATCAGCACCCGCCGAGTGGAACCAGCCTTGTGGTCCTTCAGAACAGCACCATGGTAGACGTTGCTCGTTTTCTCCGAGCTCATCATCTTCGCCGCGATGGTGCGGGCCGCGTCGATGGGAATGGCGAACCCGATTTTGGTCGCTCCTGCCCGAATGGCGACGTTAATGCCGATCACTTCCCCTTCGGAATTCAGCAGCGGGCCGCCGCTGTTGCCCGGGTTGATTGCCGCATCTGTTTGAATCAGGTTTTCGTAGGCCTGGTCGTCGCCCGCTTCCACGTTCCGGCCGAGGGCCGAAACAATGCCGCGGGTCACGCTGTGCTCGTAGCCATACGCGTTGCCAATCGCGATCACGTCTTCGCCCAGCATCAGGTCCGACGACGTGCCGATCGGCATCACCGGAAGCGGCCCGCGGGCATGAATCCGGATAATGGCGAGGTCGTTTTTCGCGTCGGTCTGGAAGACCGATCCGATGTACTTCTCGCCGTTGTTTCGCGTCACTTCAATCGATTCCACATCCTGGATGACGTGGTTATTCGTAAGAATGTAGCCCCGCTCGTCGATCAGAACCCCGGTCCCCATCCCGTTGATCTTGCTGGCGCCCTTATTGAGGCTGAACGCCACGTCGATCGATTTCTGCCGTTTGACGGTGTGAATGTTCACCGTCGATTCACAGGCCCGCTGAACCATCTTGACGAATGGCGTCATGCGGCAGGACGACGGCCCGGCGTCCTGGTCTGCGGAAGCGGCGCCATTCAGCCCGGCAATCAAGACGAGGCAGCTGACAGCATGCAACAGGCGATTCCCCATCGGTAACCTGTTCCCCGGACTTTTACGAGGTGTCGAATCGTCGGTTGCACGGCGATTGCCCGCACTACCATCCGGCTGGTTTTTCGACCCCCGCACCGAGCCCCCTTGAAACACCCCTTGCGGTGACGCATAACTTGCCCAGTCGCCATTTGAGAAGCTGGGCAAAACAATTCACGCGCCGCACCCTGGCTGCCGGCATTTCCCCGCTCGAAACCGATTTCACCCTCAAGTCACCACGCCACATGCCCGGATCCCGACTCGAAAAGCTCACCGGAATGCTGCAGGATTCGCCGGACGACCTGTTTCTGAACTACGCGCTCGCCATGGAGTACGTCTCGGCCGACCGCAAAGACGACGCACTCGCCGCATTTCGCCGGGTCCTCGCAATCGACGCCCAGCACTCTGCCGCCTGGTTTCAGCAGGCGCAGTTGCTGGCAACTCTGGGGCAATTTGATTCCGCCCGCGAATGTGCAGCCCAGGGGGTCGCCGCCGCCCGCGCCCAGGGCGACCAGCATGCCGCCGAGGAAATCGGCGGATTCATGGAATCGCTGCCGGTGTAACGCCGCTCTCAACCCGCCTTCCCCACTCGGCAGGTTTTGCCCCCGGCAGCTTCCCGCAAGCGCAAGCGTGCAGTTGTGAACCGCGATCACCGGGTGCGATCACGCCCCGGCCCGGCGATCAACCCCGCCGAGAAAACAGCCGTTTTTCGCGCCGATGTTCGCGGCGATCCCCGGTTGTCGGAGCCGGCGGGTGCCCGTAGCATGATGATGTCACACAACTTGCGGCGTCGCCGCAGGAATCGCTGCGAACCCCGGGCTGCCTGCGGCTGTCAGGGGAGCGATCTTTTCGAGCCACGAGAATTCCGAGGACGATCCACTTGCCCGAGCCGAAACGCGAAGAACTCAAGGTCCATGCCCGCCGGGCCGTCCTGGTGTCGGTCGTCGATCGACGCGAAAAAGGGGTTCACGCGGACGACCTCGAAGAAATGCGGGGCCTCGCCGAAACGGCCGGCGCGGAGATTGTCGGCACCCTGCTGCAATATAAGGAGAAGCCCGACCCGGCGACGTACCTGGGGAAGGGGAAGCTGGCCGAGCTGCGGCAACTGGTCGACTCGGCCGATGCCGACCTCGTTGTCTTCGACAACGCGCTCAGCCCTTCGCAGGGGAAGAACGTCGAAGAGGTGACGGGCAAGCAGGTTGTCGACCGCAGCGAAGTGATTCTCGACATCTTCGCCACCCACGCCCGGACGTTTGAATCGAAGCTGCAGGTCGAACTGGCGCAGCTGCTCTACATGCGGCCGCGACTGACCCGCATGTGGACCCACCTGGAACGCATTGAGGGTGGCATCGGCAGCGGCAAGGGGCCGGGCGAAAAGCAGCTCGAAACCGACCGCCGGCTCGTCGACACCCGGATCAGCGAACTGAAGCGAAAACTGAAAGAAGTCGAGCAGCGCCGCGAACGGCTGGTCGCCAGCCGGCGCGACCACATGACGGTGTCGCTGGTCGGCTACACCAACGCAGGGAAGAGCACGCTGATGCGGGCCCTGACCGGGGCGGACGTCTACATCGCCGACAAGCTGTTCGCGACTCTCGACACCCGCACCCGGAAGTGGACGCTCCCCAACTGGGGGGATGTGCTGCTGTCGGATACGGTCGGGTTCATCAAGAACCTGCCGCACCATCTGGTGGCATCATTCCGTTCCACCCTGGAAGAGGCGCGGCATGCGGACCTTCTGCTGCATGTCGTGGATGCGAGTCATCCGGACGCGGAGCAGCAGATCAAGACCGTCAACGACGTGCTGCAGGACCTGGGCGTGGAAGCCCACGAGCCGCTGCTGGTGCTGAACAAGGTCGATGCGCTGGAAGACCGGTCGCTGCTGGATGTGCTGCGCGGCAAGCACGAGAACTCGGTGTCGGTGAGCGCCGTGGATGGCACGGGGCTCGACAAGCTGACGCAGATGGTGGCCGAACGGCTGGGGCAGGGTTACCTGAACGTGAAAGTCGACACCTCGGTGGGGAACGGGAAGCTGTTTGCGTTCCTGTCGGAGCACGCGGAAGTGACCGGCAAAGACTACCACGACGACCTGGTGACGCTGACGCTGCGGATCCCGCGGCGATTTGCGAACGTGCTGGTGGATGACCCGCAGAACGTGGTGCGGAACCTCGATGGAACGCCGCTCAAGCTGGTGGAACGCGCGGCGGAGGACGACGAGGATTACAGCGTGCCGCTGAGCGCGATGGGGGCACGCGGGGAGGGGTGAGAGGCGCGACAGGCTGGCTGATCCCGATGGACTCGGGCATGCTTGCATCGCGAAGCAGGGCAAGCATGCAATCGCGGGAACGAGCGGGCAAACGTCACGCCCGGATCGGGAATCAGGCCGCCGACGTGAATCCGCATGCTCATGCTGCTTCGCGACATGAGCATGGCACTCGGCCGTTTGGCGAAGCTTTTCGAGCAGGAAAGCTCGGCAACGTTCGGCACTGGCTGCAAGCAGCCAGATGGGGATGAAAGTCTGTTGCTCTGGACTCGGCTACGATGCCGAGAGGGTT